>LNFM01000282.1_pt1 | contig 131047 bp, 121 predicted proteins | sample 596031 | NCBI WGS metagenome assembly LNFM01 (sample SAMN04254537, study PRJNA301005) | activated carbon metagenome | isolation source: dual media filters at the Ann Arbor, Michigan drinking water treatment plant | place: USA: Ann Arbor | reverse complement strand
GCGCAAGTGATCAAGAACGAGGATGATGACGGCTGGGCCGTCGCCATGATCAAGGATGGCGAGCCTGAGCCGGCATTGATCGGGCCGTGGACGATGGGCCGCGACAAGAAGAACCCGAAGCCCCTGGACAGCCAGGCGTTCATCACGCTGGTCAAGACGGCCACCGAGTATGTCCGCCGCCACGAGCAACAGCGATACGCCGAGCTGCACCAGAGCATCGAGATCCGTCAGGATACAGGCGGGCCGTCTGCATCTCGCTCAGCATCCGTTGTGGTGAGCCTCGACATTGTTCCGGATGACGACGACCCTCACGGCCAGCTCTCCGCGCGTGATGGTGCAGGCGAACTCCTCGGGCAGGTGCGGGTGGCGCCCTCCTACAAATTGACCCGCGCCGGCGCCACCGCCTGGATCGCAAGCAATTTCAGCCAGCCCGGCGAGCGATGATCCGCGATCGCCCAGCAACGGTCGTGGCCAGTCGTGATCACCGGACCAACGCATAGCGAACTGTCCGCATGGTTGGTACAATGTCGGCGCTCGGAAGGTCGGCTGCGAGAGCCGCGCGAAGAATGTGGGCGCCCTCCCGCTCCGATGCGCGGTCGGCCACATTCGCGGCACGTAGAGTAGTGCGTCGACGATGCGGCGTGCGCTCGCGGCAGCTCCCGCATGAGTGCACCGGCACCCGGCGAGGCATCTCGCCCCTTGGCCCTGAGCCGCTGGGCGTCGTCTCTGGCCCGGCCCCCCGAACCTGCCGTAGGTTCGACCGGGCGACAGGCCATCGGAAGCCCCTCGGAGGTTGGCATGAGCAAGGAGCGCGTCCGGGCCAACATGCAATCGGCGAACGGGAGGAGGCACGATCGAAAGACGCCGGGTTCTCACCGCAGGCGTCATGGTCTAACAGAAGCAAACCAGCCGGCTGTCCTGGTTGACAGCGACGTTGCATCGGTATGAGGTCACGCCCTGCGGCCAACGCACCGATCCGAAACGTGGGTGGGCAAACTGCTGTCGAAAATCAAGTCGCTGGTCGTGCGGCCAAACGAGCGAAGCAATGACAATGTCGTGTGAACAATCATGCTCCTCCTGATCGACAATTACGACAGCTTCACCTGGAACCTCGTTCACTATCTCGGTGAACTGGGTTCGGTGCCCGAGGTCGTGCGCAACGACAAGATCACCGTCGATGCCGCGCTGGCCTTGCAGCCGAAGGCGATCGTGCTCTCGCCCGGGCCCTGCACCCCGAACGAGGCTGGCATCTGCCTCGACCTGATCAAGGCGGCGGGACCGAAGGTGCCTGTCCTGGGCGTCTGCCTCGGTCATCAGGCCATCGGCCAGGCCTACGGCGGCAAGGTGATCCGGGCGCCGGCCCCGATGCACGGCAAGCTCTCGACCATCCGCAACCGCGGCCAGGGCCTTTTCGCCGGTGTCACGTCGAGCTTCGAGGTGACGCGCTACCACTCGCTGATCGTCGAGCGCGCGAGCCTGCCCGACTGCCTCGAGGTAACCGCCGAAACCGACGACGGGCTCATCATGGCGCTCCAGCATCGCACGCATCCCGTGCACGGCGTCCAGTTCCATCCCGAGAGCATCGCTTCCGAGCACGGCCACGACCTGCTCGCCAATTTCCTCGAGCTTGCAGGCATGTCCCCCCAGCGCCGCAACCGCAAGGCGGCCCGGGTCGCAGCCTGACGGACACGCAACCATGCCAATGCAGACCCTCAGGGCCCTGATCCAGAAAGTCTCGACGGGGGCCACCCTGACGCAGGACGAGATCCGCGCCGCGCTCGAGATCATGACGGACGGCCACGCGACGCAGGCCCAGATGGGCGCTTTCCTCATGGCGCTGCGCGTGCGCGGCGAAACCGTGGACGAGATCAGCGGCGCCGCCCAGATGATGCGATCTCGCATGATCCGCGTCGAGGCGCCGAAGGGCGCCGTCGACATCGTCGGCACCGGGGGCGATTCGCACGGCACCTACAACGTCTCGACCTGTTCCTCACTCGTCGCGGCCGGCGCGGGCCTCACCATCGCCAAGCACGGCAACCGCTCCGTATCATCGATTTCCGGCGCATCGGACGTGCTGGCGGCGCTCGGCGTCAAGCTCGACATCGGAGCCGACCATGTCGCGCGCGCCCTTGCCGAGGCCGGCGTCGGCTTCATGTGGGCCCCGATGCACCATCCGGCCATGAAGCACTGGGCCCCGGTGCGCGCGGAACTCGGCATCCGCACCCTCTTCAATCTGCTTGGCCCGATTTCCAATCCGGCCGGCGTGACACGTCAGGTGGTCGGCGTCTTTTCGCCCCAGTGGGTGGAGCCCATCGCGCATGTCCTGAAGGGGCTCGGCGCCGAGCACGTGTGGGTGGTGCACGGCCACGACGGTCTCGACGAACTCACGACGACCGGCGCCACCGACGTCGCCGAGGTGAAGGACGGCCGAATCGAAATCTTCGAGGTGACACCCGCGGATGCAGGCCTCCCGCCCGCGAAGTTGAGCGACCTTAGGGGCGGCGATGCTGCGACGAACGCCGCCGCGATCCGCGACGTGCTGGCGGGAAAGCCGGGGGCCTTCCGCGACATCGTGCTCCTCAATGCAGCTGCCGCGCTGATCGTCGGCGGTCGGGTCGAAACGCTGCCCGAGGGCGTGGCTCTGGCGGCCGAGGCCATCGCGTCTGGTGCTGCAATGCGGGCGCTCGACCGGCTGGTCGCAGTCAGTAATTCGTGATCGGCCACGCGGACTCGGCGACGCGGGGCGCACGGCATGCCGGCTGCCTGTTCTCCGGGCATCGCAACCGTTGACAGAAGAGTGGGCCGCCCGGATATGATCGGTCCATGACAAGAGCCCAGAAGTCAGAAAAATCGAGCACTCCGCCGCGTGGCCCGTCGGCCCCGTCGATGCCGCGCGCCAAGTTCCGCCTTGGTGACGTCGTGCGCCACCGGTTCTATCCGTTCCGGGGCATCGTGTTCGACGTGGACCCCGTGTTCAATTCCACCGAGGAGTGGTGGCAATCGATCCCGGCCGAGATCCGCCCGCGGAAGGATCAGCCATTCTACCATCTCCTCGCCGAGAACGACGAGACCGAGTACATCGCCTACGTCTCGGAGCAGAACCTCCTGCCGGACGGGTCGGGCAAGCCGCTGCGTCATCCGCAGGTCCCCGAACTCTTCGTTAAGGAGGAGGGCCGCTACCTCGCGACGTTCCTGCTGTCACACTGAACGGAGCCGGCCCTGCCGGACCAGCAGCGCGGCGCCCCCGATCGAAATCAGAACGGCTCCCGGCATGTCGCCGGGAGCCGTTCTCACATTCGCAGATGCGACGACAGGCGCTTACTTCTTCTGCGCCGGAGCCGCTGCGGCTCCACCGCCTTCGGCCTGCTTCTTCTTGTATTCCTCGATGGCCGCCTGCTGGCGCAGCGCGATCTGCTGCATCAGGCCTTTGCGGGCCTCGCTGTACTTGACGTTGTCGATCGGCGCCCCCGAAAGCGCGGCCGAGAAGCCGTTGAGCGGCACCGGGAACGCGATCACCTGCCCGTTGGCGTTGATGGCGAACACCATCATGCCGGCGCCGGCCTGGATCTTGTCCATGATGCCCTTGTCGAGATCGAGCTCGGCCGTGCAACCCGCCGGATGGCAGAGCGAGAAGTTCAGCTTGATCGCCTCGATCTTGCTGTCGTCGACCTTCTCGTTCTTCTGCGCCTGATCCCACATCGTCTTTTCGTAGATCTTGGCGCGCAGTCCCGGCTGAATGGCCATGCCCAGCGGCACCATCACCATGAGGTGCTGCTTGTCCTGACCCTCGACCTGCCGAATGGCAGCCGAGACGAGCACCATTCCGGTGTTGCCGTCGAGCCGCTCGTGATGGGTGAGACAGATGCTCTTCTCTGTACGCTCTTCCTTGCCGTCCTTGCCCTTGGCGATCACCGGAGCCTTCTCACAGAGCTTCACCCACGCGCTCTGGCTTTGGGCGGCATCGGCAGCCTTCGGCGCCGGCTTGGCGGCCTCGGTCTTCTTCTGCTGCGCAAGGGCGCTGCCGGCCGAGAACGCCAGGGCAAGACCCAGACCGGCCGCACCGAGAGCCCGCACGCCCTTCCCCATCGTCGAAGCTTTCATATCGATCAATTCCCCTTGCGCGCTGTGTGTCGGCCAGCCCCCGCCGGCCCCGATGTCTTCGTTCGAATTCTTGCCGCGCACGACGGTGCGCCTTGCTGCGACCGATCACGTCTATCGGGTGCTGGCCAACCACCACGCAGCCAACGTGCAGCGATCGCGAGTAAAGGCTGGATTGCGGCAATCCCGTGGCCTGTTGTGCCCCCTGCGGCAACAAAGCGGGTATTTCCGGAGAAATGCGTGGCAGGAGAGGCACGCACCGTCGCGCGGAGCATACTGCTGCCATGGCCACTGCGGTAGGATGAGACATGCAAAGGAACCAATCGCAATCTCGTCGCGTCGTCATGGCGGCGCTCGGTCTCGCGGCGCTGCTCGCAGTCCCGGTCACAAGCGCTGCGGCTGCCGCTGACACGGCGCGGCGTGGCATTGCCATGCACGGCGCACCGGCATTGGCCGACGATTTCGCCCATTTTCCCTATGTCCGCCCCGATGCCCGGAAAGGCGGTCATGTGCGGCTCGGGGAACTCGGTACCTATGACAGCCTCAATCCCTACATCCTGAAGGGCGTTTCGGCGGTCGGCGTGCGCGAGTTCGTCTACGAGAGCCTCCTGGCCCGTTCCGCCGACGAGCCGTTCAGCCTCTACGGTCATCTGGCGCGCACGGTGACGATGCCGGAGGATCGGAGTTCCGTGACCTTCCACCTCGATCCGGATGCGCGCTTCTCGGACGGCGCGCCGGTGACCGACGCGGATGTCGTCTTCTCGTGGCAGCTTCTGCGCGAGAAGGGCCAGCCGTTCCATCGCTCGCACTATGGCGCGGTCGCTCGCGCCGAAGTGCCGGAGCCGGGCGTCGTCCGCTTCGTCTTTCACACCAACGACAACCGCGAATCGCCGTTGCTGCTCGGCCTGATGCCGATCCTGCCGAAGCACCGGATCGATCCCGCCACGTTCGACCGGACGACCCTCGTGCCGCCCGTGGGCTCGGGCCCCTACCGGGTCGCCGAGGTCGACACGGGGCGCACCGTCACGTTCCAGCGCAATCCGGACTGGTGGGCGCGCGACAAGCCGACCGGGCGCGGGCGCTACAACTTCGATCGCCTGAGCTACGAGTACTTCCGCGACCAGACAACACTGTTCGAAGCGTTCAAGTCGGGCGACGTGGATCTGCGCCTCGAGGACGATGCCGGTCGCTGGGCCGACGGTTATGACTTCCCGGCCATGGCGGACGGTCGCATGCAGCGGGCGGAGGTACCGACAGGTTGGCCGGCCGGCATGACTGCACTCGTCTTCAACACCCGGCGACCGCTCTTCGCCGACAGGCGCGTCCGGGAAGCACTGACCCTCTTGTTCGATTTCGAATGGGTCAACCGCAACCTGTTCCATGGCCATTACACCCGCACCGAGAGTTTTTTCGATCGCTCCGATCTCTCCTCCGTGGGACGTCCCGCCGACGCCCGGGAGCGCCAGTTGTTCGCCCCCTTCCCGGGCGTCGTGGCCCCCGCCGTGCTGGAAGGCGCCTCCCGCCAGCCCCGGAGCGACGGCACCGGCCGCAATCGGGACAACATGCGCCGCGCGGTCGCGCTGCTGCGGGAGGCGGGCTATGCGCAGGACCAGGGCCGCATGGTCGACGTGAAGACGCGAAAGCCACTGACCTTCGAGATGATGGCCGCAAAGCGCGCCGAGGAGCGGCTGTTCCAAGCCTACGCCCATAACCTTGCCCAGATCGGCATCGCCGTCGAAATTCGCAGCACCGACAGCGCCCAGCGATGGGCGCGGCTCAAATCGTTCGACTTCGACATGATCCAGTGGACCTGGGGAGCATCGCTCTCGCCGGGCAACGAGCAGAGGAATCGCTGGGGTAGCAGCAGCGTCGCGGCCCAGAATTCGCTCAATTTTGCCGGCGTCTCGAGCCCCGCCGCCGACGCCATGATCGAAGCGCTCCTCGCCGCCCGTGAGCGGCCGGAATTCGTCTCGGCGGTGCGCGCCCTCGACCGCGTCCTGTTGTCGGGAGCCTATGTGCTGCCCCTGTTCCACCCGAAAGGGCAGTGGCTCGCCTGGCGGTCAACGTTGCGCCGCCCCGATCGACTGCCTCTCTCGGGCTTCGCGCTCGACACGTGGTGGATGGACGCGCCCTGAGGGGATACCAGCCATGCCCGTGGTGTAGGGCTGAGCCGCCCCTTCGCGGGTTGCCATCGTGGCTGGTAGCGGCGACAGTCGACCGGCTCGCGACGCCGCCCGGTTTCGGCCTCTCCGCGGCGGTCGAGGCATGAGACGACAGGGGCACTCGCACGATGCAGCAGGACGCGAAGCCGAACGCGATGGCGGCCGGTTCGGTGATGCTCGGCGGCGTGCTGGCGCTGGCCTTCGCCATGAACATGCTGGGTCGCGGCGCAACCGAGGTCTTCGCCGTCTTCCTGCTGCCGGTTGAGAAGGCTCTCGGAGCGTCCCGCTCCGAGATCACGGCTGTCTACTCGCTGTTCATGCTGGTCAACGGTCTCTCTGGCCCCATCGCCGGTACCGTTTTCGACAGGCTCGGTGCGCGCGCTGCCTACTGCAGCGGCCTCCTCATCCTCGGTGGCAGCCTGTGGCTCGCCGGCAGCGCCACGGCCGTTTGGCACTACGCCGCGACGGTCGGTCTCGCCGCCGGCTTCGGCATCTCGCTCATCGGCATGGTCTCGGCCAACGCCCTGTTGAGCCGCTGGTATCAGGCCCGGCTCGGGACGGCGATCGGCATCACGTACGCTGCCACCGGCTTCGGCGTTCTCCTGATGGCTCCGATCGCCCAGGTCCTGATCGCGCGGTACGGCTGGCGCGAGGCCTATGGCATCATCGGCATGAGCCTCGTCGGCCTCGCCTGTCTCACGGCTCTCCTTCCATTGACGCGGATGTGGCAAGGCTCGGCGGAATGGCGCGTCACGCGAACCGCCCAGGAGCGTCGCCCCGGCGGCGGCTGGACCATTGCGAGCGCCATGCGATCGCGGGCCTTCTGGGCGCTGGTGCTGGTCTACTTCTTCACGTCGCTCGCGAGCTTTGCGGTGTCGCCACAGTCGGTGGCTGCCATGATCGAGGCCGGCATCGCGCCGCTGGTCGCTGCGACTGCGTTCGGCGTCTCGGGCATGCTGTCGCTCATCGGCAATGCCAGTATTTCGCCCCTCGTCGATCGCTACGGGCAGCGCCTGATGATCACGCTGTCGTACCTGGGCACGATCGCCGGCATACTATGCCTCGCAGCGCTGCCGTGGCACCCGTCGTGGCTGCTGATGTACGGCTGGGCGATCCTCTTCGGCGTCAATCAGGGCACGCGCGGGCCGATCATCTCGACACTCACCGCCACCGTCTTCGCCGGCGGCGGCGTCGGCCGCATCTACGGCACCATCGCCCTCGGTATGGGAACCGGGGCCGCCATGGGGTCGTGGATCTCGGGCCTGCTCCACGACGCGACGGGCACCTATCTCGCGTCGTTCCTGTTTGCAGCGACGAGCGCCGCCATCGGCATGGTCACCTTCTGGACCGTCCCCGATCTGAAGGAGGCGCGCGAACGCAATCGTCGTCTTGCGGCCGAAGACCGGCAGGCGTCAGGCTGACCGGCGGCCGCGCTCGCCGCGTCCTGACGTGCCGCTGTCAGCAGCAGCTGCCGCCCGACGGCGCGCACGCCCCGCCAGCCGAAGCCGTTAGTGCCGTGCCGAAGGGGATCGTCGTCCCGCAGCCCGCGAAGATGCCGTAATGCCGCGAGAAATCGCCGATGTAGTCGAAGTGCGGCCTGAAGCGCGTATCGGCGAGCATCCGCCATGTGTTGCCGCACACCGGGAACACCTTGCCCGTCTCGATCACATGGTGCCCGTCGAGCGTGAACGCGTGCTCCGAGCCCTCGATCGTGCCCTTGTAGATCACGGCCTGCCCGTAGTCCTCGCAGAGGGGCTCGAGACCGTCGAGCTTGAACAGGCGATAGGTCGCCGAGAAGAAGCGCGCCTGACCGAGTTTGGCCTTGAGTTCGGGATCGGTCACCTCCAGTTCCCGGTCCGTGACGAGGCGCGGATCGGCAAAGCCCGCCGCCTTGGCGAGCGTGAGGAAGTCGTTCCAGTAGAGTGCACCACCGAGGCATTCGCCATAGAGCACAGGGTCGGCCTTGACCGCGTCCGGGAGGCGCCGGTCGGCGTAGACGTCGGCGAAATAGAGCTCGCCGCCGGGCTTCAGGAGATCGAACGCGCCCTTGAGCACGGCGAGCTTGTCGACCGACAGATTGATCACGCAGTTAGACACGACGACATCGAACGAACCGGGTGCGAGACCCAGCTCCCCGAGCTTCTCGATGTAGCCGTCGCGGAACTCCGTGTTCGGGCAGCAGTAGCCGAACGCCTTGGCGTGCCAGTCGATGTGGGCACGCGCGGTCGCAAGCTGCTCGGGCGTCATGTCGACGCCTACGACATGCCCTTTCGCGCCGACCATCTGCGCCAGCATGTAGACGTCCTGACCGGCCCCGCAACCGAGATCGAGCACCCGGCAGCCCGCGAGCATTTCGGGAGCCACGAGCCCGCAGCCGTAGAACTTGGCCTTCACGTCCGGGTGCACCTTGGCGAGCATGTCCCGCAGCGTCTTCGGCATGGCGGCTGGCGCGCAGCAGGCGCTGGTCTTGAGGTCGGCGGACGATTGCAGCGTTTCGCCGTAGTAGGTCTTCACGATGTCGAGGGTCATGGGCTGTCCACCTTGGGCCAGGGTGCCGTCTCGCGTCGTCCAGCTACGACGGGCATCACGACGCGATCATGAATGAGGCCGAAGTTTAATCGGCCGTGAGTACGTCGGCCAGTTCCTTGAAGTCCGCGACGATCAGATCGGGCTGGTTCGGCGATTGCCCGTAGGGCCGCTTGCGGCGATCCACGAAGGCCGCACGGAAGCCGTGCGACTTGGCGCCGATGCAGTCGAACGCATGGTTGGCGACGAAAAGGCAGCTCGAACGCTCGATGTGGGGCCACGCGTCCGAGATCAGCCGCTCGGCGGTCGCGTAGGTCTTCCAGTGCGGTTTGAAGTAGCCCGCTTCCTGCACCGAGATCGTCATGTCCATGGGGAAGCCGATGTGCGGCTTGGCGGCCTCGAGCATGTCGCGGTCGCCGTTCGACAGGATGACGAGCTTGTAGCGCTTGGCGAGCCGCCCCAGCGCTGCAACGACATCCGGGAACGGCTTCAGGCTCTCGATCTGCGAGACCAGCCACTCGATCTCGCCCTGCGTGTGCCGGATCTTGCAGCGATCGAGCACCTGCGAGACGGCCCGGTGGCCGATCTGCCGGTAGGGCGTATGCCCACGGTCGAGGAGCGCGTCGATCATGCTGTCCTCGTAGTGCGTCCGCCGCCACCACGTCACGAACTGCGAGGGATCGCCATCCCACCCCTTCCTCCGCAGAAACGGCGTCGCAGCCTCGATCAGCCCGCCCTGCATGTCGACGACGGTGCCGTACTGGTCGAATACGAGGGCGCGCGTCTCGCGCTTCAGGATCTCGAGCGTGGTGGCCATGGTTTGGCTTTCGTTTGCTTGGTTGCAGCCTTGCAGTCTAGTCTCGCCGAAGTCGACCACAGCGATCAATCACCGAGGCGTCATGTCTGCCATGCCTAAGCCGTTCCGAGTCGGCCTGCTGCTCTTCCCGGAAATCACGCAGCTCGACATGACGGGACCATATGAGGTCTTCACCAAGTTGCCGGGCGCCGAGGTGTACCTCGTCTGGAAGACGCTGGAGCCGGTCACCGCCAACGGCGGCATGCGCATCATGCCGACCGCGACCTACGAGACTTGCCCCGCGCTGGACCTCGTCTGTGTCCCGGGCGGCGGCGGCATGAACCCGCTTCTGAACGATGCCGAAACCCTGGCGTTCCTGAAGCGCCAGGCGGCAGTCGCGCGTTACGTGACGAGCGTCTGTACGGGCGCGCTGGTGCTCGGTGCGGCCGGCCTCCTAAAGGGCAAGCGCGCCGCGACCCACTGGATGAGCCGCGATATGCTGGCAGCATTCGGTGCCATCCCCGTCGCGGAGCGCGTCGTGAAGGACGGGAACGTCATCACGGGCGGCGGCGTCACGGCTGGCATCGATTTCGCGCTGACTGTCGCGGCCGAAGCGTTCGGCGAGGACCTGGCGAAGGCGATCCAGCTCGGCATAGAATACGATCCGCAGCCGCCGTTCTCGGCCGGCTCGCCGGAAGGCGCCGGGCCGGAGATCGTCGCCAAGGCTGTCGCCAGCGCCGAGGGCCGCCAGAAGGAGCGCGCGCAAGCCGTGGCGCAGGCCGCCGCTCGGCTCGGCTGACCCGTCACCACCGCGCAGCGCTCGATCGCGTCACACGTCGCGATCGAGACGCGCCACGTAACGGCGATCCTGGTAGTCCGCCAGATTGCCGGTATGGAACTTGGCGATGTGCCGCCGTTCCCGGAAATAGGTCCAGGCCTTGACCGGGGCTGCATCCCCATCGGCGACCACATCGATCTCGACGCGCCGGTAGCCGTTCGGCAGATGTGTCGACTCAAGTTCGTCGAGCGCCGGGATCATGGCGTCGGGGACCTCCCACAACTCGCCCGCCACCTGGAACCCTTCGCCCGCTTCGGGGAGGAGGTAGGGCGTGAACCAGTCCCCCCCCACCAGCAGCGGAAACCGCTCGACGGTCTTGACGAGCGCGACGAACGTCGCCCCCGTCATGTAGGCATGATTGGGAAAACCGCGCTTTAACGTGCCATAGACGAACACGCGCTTCATGCCCTGGGGGATCCCGGTCGTCATCCGATCTCGTTCGACTGGAGGTAGGCGAGCACTTTGCTCAACGGTTCGACATCGCCGAACTTGGCGTCGATGTCGAAAAGGTTCCACTCGACGGCGCCGATGATGCGGTCGCCGACGGCCTCGCGCACCACGATCGGCCGGAAGCCCTCAGCGATCGCGTCCTCGACTGTGTTGCGGACGCAGGCGCACGCCGTGACGCCCGTCACGATCACCGTATCGACCTGAGCGGCCCTGAGCATCCCGGCGAGATAGGTGCCGTGGAACGCACTGGCGCGCTTCTTGACGATGACATGCTCACCGGGCTCGGGTGCGATCCTGTCGTCGATGGCAGCCTCGACGCTGCCGCTCTTCAGGACTTCGACCGGGATCTTGTACTGCCAGAGCCCCATGTCGCTGTTCGGCCCCTCGGTCACGTCATAGGCGGTCGTCGTGTAGACGACCGGCAGCTTGCGCGCCCGGAACGCCTTGAGAAGCTCCTGTGTCGCCGGAATGATCGTCTCCATGCCCTCGCATGAGAACGCATGCCCCGGCTGTGTCCAGGCGTTTGCGAGATCGATGTTGATCAGCGCCGGGCGCTTGCCGAATCCGATCCGGCGCTGGAAACCCCGGTTCTGATAGAGCGCACTGTCGGCGGCGAACACTTTGGCGAGTGCGGCTTGCAGTTCCTGCTTGGCGTCCATGGGGGCTCTCCGGTCTGACCTGAATGAGACGGTATCGACCTCGCGTGTCGACGGCAATGCCGGCTCTTGGGCACTATGTGCCGTGCCAACGGGCAGGTCTCCGGACGGTCAGTTCGCCCCTTCGTAGCGCTTGGCCCGCACCTCGCCCGTGATCGCGTGCCCGATCATGCCTTCCTCGCGGCAGACCCGCGAGATCACCGGCGCGATCTCGCGCGAGGCGCGCCGCGTCAGGCGCTCGTAGGTGACGATCTTGGTGAACTTGTGCACCGACAGCCCGCCCGTGTAGCGCGCCGAGCGCCCCGTCGGCAGTGTGTGGTTGGTACCGACGCCCTTGTCTCCGTATGCGACGGTGGACGGCTCGCCGATGAACAGCGAGCCGTAGCTGCTCAACCGCTCGAGATAGTAGTCGTCGCGGCCGGTCTGGATCTCGAGATGCTCGGGCGCGTACTCGTCCGACACCGCGATCGCTTCGTCGTCCGTGTCGACCACGATCACCTCGCCGAGATCGGCCCAGGCCTTGCCGGCGTTGTCGCGGGTGGGCAGGTCCGGGAGGAGCCGTTCGACCTCCTTGATGACTGCCTCGCCGAGCTGCCGCGACGTGGTGACGAGCCATGCCGGGCTATCCGGTCCGTGTTCGGCCTGCCCGAGGAGGTCGGTGGCGACGATGGTCGGGTCGGCCGTGTCGTCGGCGATGACGAGGATCTCGGTCGGCCCGGCGAGGAGGTCGATCCCCGCGGTCCCGAAGAGCTGCCGCTTGGCCTCCGCGACGTAGGGATTGCCCGGCCCGGTGATCAGATCGGCCTTCGTCATGCCGACGAGCCCCATGGCCATCGCAGCCAGCGCCTGGGCGCCACCAAGGGTATAGATTTCGTCGGCGCCCGAACGATGAAGCGCATAGAGCGTCTGCGGGTAAATGCCGTCGGCACCCCGCGGCGGCGCGCAACCGGTGATGTGCTTGACGCCCGCCACCTTCGCCGTGCCGACGCTCATGATGGCCGCCGATATGAGCGGATACTTGCCGCCCGGGATATAACAGCCGACGTTCTCGATCGGGATCAGCCGCTGGCCGAGCACGGCGCCGGGATAGAGTTCCACCTCGAAAGCCTGAATGCTCTCCTTCTGGCGCTTGGCGAACTCGGTCACATTACGCAGGCAGATCTCGAAATCTTCCTTGAAGACTTTCGAGAGCAGCTTCTCCTTCGCCATGATCTCGTCGGCGGTGACCCGGAATGGCCCCGTCCACTGATCGAGGTCGCGCGCATAGCGCCGGATCGCGTCGTCGCCGTTGGCGGTGATCTCCGCCAGCATGCCGCGGACCGTCTCCTCGACCTCGGCCCGCCGCTTCTTTACGGCGACGGTCGCGTTTTTCAAATAGGTCCGGGCCACGGCACGCCTCCAGCGCGATTGAACGAGGCCGCGACGCTAGGCGCGGCCTCGTCCATCGTCAATCGCGGGTCGACGCCGGTCAGCGCGCGTGCGTCGTGATGTGACGGGCGAGGGCCGCGCCGCACGCAGCGCCATGCGAGAACGGGAGGCCGTGTCGCGACCCGGGCATCACCTGCAACTCGGCGTGCGGCACGTGCTCTGCCAGCTCGACACCCATCCGCGCGGTGACGAAAGGGCTTCGATCGGGCATCAGGATGAGGAGCGGCGCCTTGATCAGCGCCAACTCGGCGGTGAGGTCGGTGCCAGCGAGCAGTTCGCCGAGCCCGGCCGTCACGTGGGGGCGCGACTGGGCCTGAACCGAGTGGAACCAGTTCCATTTCTCGGCATCGAGGGCCCCCTCGACGAACCGCTTCGCCATCATGTCCCGGCTCCAGGCTTCGGCACCGCGCCGCTCGAAGTCGGCGCGCCACCCCCCGACGTGGGCGATGCCGCTACCCTTGAACGCGGTATTCGACACGGTCACGGTCGCCACGCGATCCGGATGGCGCGCGGCAGCCATCAGGCACACCGTGCCACCGAAGGATTCGCCAACGAGATGCGCCTTCGTCCCACCCGCGACGGCAACCATTTCCATCAGGTCCGCGAGTGCCGCCTCGAGCGTCCAGCGGTGATCGTCCGGTGGCACGGATGAGCGGCCGAAGCCGCGGGTATCGAACCTGACGATGCGATGGCTGTCGAGCACGGGTGGCAGCCAGTCGGTCCAGACGTGTCTGTTGGTTCCGATGCCATGATGAAAGACGATCGGCTCGCGGCCCTGTCGCCATGGCGCGACGAGGTCGATCGTGTCGTAGGCGAGGCCCGAAGCGCTCTTCGCGTCTGAGTTCATGATCGGCAGTCCTTGTTGGATCGGCGGGCGGGTGCGGTAAGTCCCGATGCTGCCCGGGAATAGGGCAGCGTTAACGGTGCTGAAGGCTTGCTCTCAGGGGAAACTTTGTCTAGCAAGGATACATACCGTCAAGACGATCCGAACGCCGCCTGCGGGTGGAGAAGCTCGGGCATCCCAGGGAGGGAGAAAGTCGTGCAGTATGGTCCCGCTGGGGATGCGCTTCCACTTGGGCGCGACGGTGCAGGCGCCGGCCGGGAGAGTGCCGCGCCAGTTCTCGAAATCGAAAATCTTCACGTTCACTTCAAGACATCCCATGGAACCGTCCGTGCCGTCGAAGGCGTGACCTACAAGGTCTATCCGGGCGAGATGGTGGCCATTGTCGGCGAATCCGGTTCTGGCAAGTCGGTGTCCGCTCTCGCTGTCATGCGGCTTTTGCCCCCCCAGTCTGCCCGCATAGTGGAAGGCAGCATCCGGTTCGAAGGCACGTCGCTCCTCGATCTCGACAGCGAGTCCATGCGCCAGGTGCGCGGTCGCTCGATCTCGATGATCTTCCAGGAGCCGATGACCTCGCTCAACCCGGTGTTGACGATCGGCCTGCAGATCAAGGAGCCGCTTCTCATCCACATGGGGATGACCGAAGCCGAGGCGACCGAGCGCGCCATCGAGTTGTTGACCCTCGTCGGCATTACTGATCCGGCAAACCGCCTCGCGCAGTACCCCCATCAGCTGTCGGGCGGCATGCGCCAGCGCGTGATGATCGCCATCGGCCTCGCCTGCAATCCGAAGCTCCTCATCGCTGACGAACCGACGACCGCGCTGGACGTGACCATCCAGGCCCAGATCCTCGAGCTGATGAAGGATCTGTCGCGCCGGCTCGGCATCGCCGTGATCATCATCACGCACAATCTGGGTATTGTGGCGCGTTACGCCGACCGGGTGAACGTGATGTACGCCGCCCGTATCGTGGAGAGTGGAACCGCTGAGCGGGTCTTCGGTCGTCCCCTGCATCCCTACGCGCGGGGACTGCTGGCGGCCGTCCCGCGCCTCGATCGCGGCCGCGCGACCAAGCTGGCGACGATCGATGGCGCGCCGCCCAACCTGCTGGACCCGCCGACCGGGTGCCGCTTCAGGCCGCGCTGCCGCTACGCCATCGACGCCTGCACCGAGGTGCCCGCCTATCGCGAGATCGAGCCGGACCATTTCGCCGCCTGTCACCGCACGCCCGAAATCGAGACGTTGGACGGCGGCTTGACGGCGGCCGTCAATGCGGACGTCGCTCATGCCGACGCGACGGCGATGGCGATGCTCGATCTTCGGGGCGCGAGCAAGTTCTTCCCCGTCGGCGGGGGGCTGTTCGGCGGCGCGGCCAAGCTGGTCAGGGCTGTCAACGACGTCTCGCTCACGGTGCGCAAGGGCGAAACTCTCGGTCTGGTGGGTGAATCGGGCTGCGGCAAGTCCACGCTCGGCCGCCTCGTTCTGCGCCTCGAGGATCCGACGGCAGGTGAGATCCTGTTCGACGGCGTGGATCTGGCCCGCATGAACCGGCGCGACATGATCGCGATCCGCCGCAAGATGCAGGTCATTTTCCAGGATCCGTATTCGTCCCTGAACCCCCGCATGACCGTCGGCGAGATCATCGGCGAGCCGATGTACGTCCACTCCATCCTGCCGAAAGACAAGATCAACGATCGCGTTGCCGAATTGCTCCAGCTTGTCGGTCTTTATCCGTACATGGCGCTCCGCTATCCGCACGAACTGTCGGGCGGCCAGCGCCAACGCGTCGGCATCGCCCGGGCTCTGGCCGTCAATCCTGAGGTGATCGTCTGCGACGAGGCCGTATCGGCCCTGGACGTGTCGATCCAGGGGCAGGTCATCAACCTTCTCGAGGACCTGCAGCACAAGCTCGGGCTGACCTATCTCTTCATTGCCCACGATCTCGCGGTCGTGCGCCACATCTCGACGCGCGTTGCCGTCATGTACCTCGGCCGCATCGTCGAGCTGGCGGAATCGTCCGAGCTGTTCGCCAACCCGAAGCACCCCTACACCCAGGCGCTGCTCGCGGCGGCGCCGATCCCCGATCCCGTCATCGAGCGCTCGCGCCCGCGCAAGATCATCACGGGCGAGCTCCCGAGCCCGCTCAATCCACCGTCCGGCTGCGTGTTCCACCCGCGCTGTCCGCTCGCCACCGACGAGTGCAAGAAGGCGGTGCCGGCGCAGCGCGCGATCGGCACCGACCATCTCGTCGCATGCATCCATGCCTGACCGCACGCCCCGGATAAGGAGCGGCTGTCGTTGCCAAGAAGAGGAAACGCAATGAGTTTCAAGTCAATCACTGTCGTCGCGGCACTCGGCGCCGTCGCGGTCTCGATGCCGGCACTCGCTCAGACTCCCAAGAAGGGCGGGACGCTGCAGTTCGCCGTGGTCGCCGAGCCGCCGACGACCGACTGCCATGGCACCACCACGTTCGCCATGGTGCACCCGGTGGCACCCCAGTACTCGACCCTGCTCAAGCTCACCGGGCCACACGACAACATCAAGGTCGTCGGCGATCTGGCCGAGAGCTGGGAGCAGTCGGCCGATGGCCTCACCTACACCTTCAAGCTCCGCAAGGGTGTCAAGTTCCACGACGGCAGCGATTTCACATCGGCCGACATCAAGGCCACCTACGAGCGGATCATCAATCCGCCGGAGGGCGTGGTCTCGGCTCGCAAGGCCGTTCACTCGGACATCGGCGAGATCCTGACGCCTGACGCCCACACCGTCGTCTTCAAGATGAAGCAGGTGAACGCGTCGATGGTTCTTCACTTCGCTTCCCCGTTCAACTGCGTCTACAGCGCCGCCGAACTCGCCAAGGACCCGACCTATCCCTCGAAGAAGGTAATGGGAACCGGAGCCTTCCAGTTCGTCGAATACGTCAAGGGCTCGCACTGGGTCGGCAAGAAGTTCGATGGTTACTTCCTGAAGGACCGGCCCTATCTCGACGGCTTCAAGGCCTTCTTCGTGAAATCCGAAGCGGTCGTTCTGGGCATGCGGGGCGGGCAGTTCGACGCCGAGTTCCGCGGCCGCACGCCCGCCGAGCGTGACCAGCTCGTGAGCACGATGGGCGATCAGGTGACGGTCCAGGAAGGGCCCTGGATCACGAACATCCTGCTCTCGTTCAACACGTCGAAGAAGCCGTTCGACGATGAGCGCGTGCGCCGCGCCCTGACTCTCGCCATCGACCGGTGGGGTGGCAGCGAAAGCCTTGGCAAGGTCACGCTGATCAAAGGCGTGAGCGGCGTCTTCCGTCCGGGCGCATCCTGGTCGTTGCCGGTTTCCGAGCTCGAGAAGATCCCGGGCTTCTGGCGCGACGCCAACAAGTCGCGCGAGGAGGCGAAGCGTCTGCTGAAGGAAGCAGGCGTTCCCAATCTCAAGCTGAAGCTGCTCAACCGGACGATTGCCCAGCCCTTCACGCCGGCTGGCATCTACGCCATCGACCAGTGGCGCCGCATCGGCGTCGAGACGGAGCATGTCCAGGTGGAGACGAAGCTCTGGTTCGACGGCATGGCCAACGGCAACTTCGATGTCGCCGTCCAGAACATCTCCGACTTCGCAGACGATCCGAACGCCCAGTTCAATACGTTGCTGAGCACGAAGGCATCGTCCATCGCCTATTCGCGGCACACCGACACCAGGATCGACGACCTCTACAAGAAGCAGTCGGGCACCGTGGACCCGGTCGAGCGCATGAAGATCGTGAACGAGCTCGAGCGCTACACGCTGGAGAAGGCCTACAACATCCCGCTGCTCTGGTATCAGCGCATCGTCGTCAACCACAAGAAGGTCAAGGGCTGGGAGCTGCCGCCATCGCACTTCGCCGGCCAGACGCTCGTGGACGTGTGGCTCGACCAGTAATCGCCGCGCCGGAGCCAGCTGGTGCGACCTGAGAGGACGGGGAGCGCCGGCAGGCCCTGATCGCATCTGAGAAGAAAGGGAGTGAGACAGTGAAAAAGTTGACCTTGCTATCTGCCACGGCGCTCGTTGCGCTGGGTGGTGGCCTTGCCGAGGCGCAGACGCCGAAGAAGGGCGGAACGCTCAACTTCGCCGTGGTGGCCGAACCGCCGACGATCGATTGCCATGCCGTCACGACGTTCGCGTTCGCTCACCCGGGTCTGCCGCACTACTCCAAGCTCCTGAAGTGGAAGGGCGACTACAAGAACCTGAAGATCGTCCCCGACGCCGCCGAGAGCTTCGAGCAGGCACCGGACGGCATGACCTACACGTTCAAGCTGCGCCAGAACGTGAAGTTCCACGACGGTGCGCCGATGACGTCCGAGGACGTCAAGGCCAGCTACGACCGCATCATCAATCCGCCCGAGGGTGTCGTGTCGGCGCGCCGCTCGCTCTACGCGGACATCAAGAGCGTCGAGACGCCCGATGCCCATACGGTCGTGTTCCGTATGAAGCAGCCGAACGCATCGATGCTGACCCACTTCGCCTCGCCCTGGAACTGCATTTACCGGGCCGCGAAGCTGAAGGAGGATCCGCAGTTCCCGGCGAAGACGATCCTGGGGACGGGCGCCTACGAGTTCGTCGAGTACGTCAAGGGCTCGCACTGGACCGCGAAAAGGTTCGACGGCTACTTCCTCCCGGATCGGCCCTATCTCGACGGCTACAAGGCCTTCTTCGTGAAGTCGAACGCGGTCGTGACCGGCATGATCGGCGGTCAGTTCGATGGCGAGTTCCGGGGACGGACGCCCACCGAGCGGGACCAGCTCGTCGCGGGCATGAAGGAGAACGCGACGGTGGTCGATGGCCCCTGGGTCACCAACCTCATGTTCACGTTCAACACGCAGAAGAAGCCGTTCGACGACGTCCGGGTCCGCCAGGCCCTGACCTTGGCCATCGATCGTTGGGGTGGCGCACCGGCGCTGAGCAAGATCTCGATGTTGCGGGACGTGTCCGGCCTCCTGCGTCCGGGCTACGAGTACGCGCTGGCTGGCGCTGAGCTCGAAGCTCTGCCGGGCTTCTCGAAGGACATAGCGAAGTCCCGCGAGCGGGCCAAGCAGCTGCTCAAGGAGGCTGGCGTTCCCAACCTGAAGGTCAAGCTGGTCAATCGCAACGTCGCCGAGCCTTACACGCCGGGCGGCATCTTCCTGATCGACCAGTGGCGCCGGATCGGCGTCGAGGTGGAGCACACCCAGCTCGAAACGAAGCTCTTCTTCGACGCCATGAAGGAAGGCAACTTCGACGTCCTCGTCGAGTTCATTTCCGATTTCGCCGACGATCCTTCGGCACAGTTCGACAAGTTCCTGACGAAGGAGAAGTCGTCCCAGGCCGCTTCCGGTCACAATGACAAGAAGCTCGACGAACTCTTCGACAAGCAGGCTCGTGAGATCGACCCTGTCAAGCGCAAGGCACTGGTGAACGAGTTCGAGCGCCACGCCCTGACCCAAGTCTACTCCGCGCCCCTGCTGTGGTGGCAGCGCATCATCGTCCACCACAAGAAGATCAAGGGCTGGGAGCATCAGGCGAACCACTTCACGGCGACAGATCTCGTCGACGTCTGGCTCGACCAGTAAAGAACCGCGAACAGGGAAGGGGCTATCCGGCCCCTTCCTTCTGCCTCTGAGGATCGCACACCCCCATGCTTGGCTACATTGTTCGCAGGTTGCTCATGGTGATCCCGACGCTGATCGGCGTCGCCGTTGCCGTGTTCTTCCTAATTCGCGTCATGCCCGGCGATCCGGTGGTTGTGAAGTTGCGCGCCGACGGAGCAGCGGTCACCGAGGAAACGATCCAGGCCGAGCGGAAGCGCCTTGGCTTGGACAAGCCCCTGATGGTTCAGTTTACCGACTACATGATCGGCCTGACGCGGCTCGATCTCGGCAAGTCGCTCTGGACCGGTGAATCTGTGGCGAACGAGATCGCGATCCGGTTCCCAGTCACGCTTCAGGTGGCGATCATGGCGACCCTGATCGCCGTCCTGATCGCCGTTCCATTGGGGACGTTATGTGCCGTCTATCGAGATACGTGGATAGACAACCTGATACGAGTGCTCGCCGTCTCAGGACTGGCGATACCGGGCTTCTGGCTCGGCATGCTGATCATTCTGGCGCTGCTCTACTTCTTCAATTGGCTACCCAAGATAGGCTATGTTTCCATCTTCGAGGATCCGGTCGCCAATCTCTCTGCGCTGTTCTGGCCTGCCCTGTCCGTCGGCTACCGGTACGCCGCGGTGGTCACACGCATGATGCGCTCCGCCCTGCTCGAGGTGATGCGCGAGGATTACATCCGCACCGCCCGCGCCAAGGGCGTCTATGAGAGCCTCGTCACCCGCCGGCATGGCCTGCGCAATGCACTCCTCCCCGTCGTGACGGTCGTCGGCCTCGAGTTCGCCTTTCTCATCGGTGGCCTCGTGGTGACCGAGCAGGTGTTCAATCTGAACGGCATCGGCAAACTCTTCGTGGATGCGACGGCGCGGGGCGACTTCACGCTGATCCAGGGCCTCGTCCTGCTGATCGCCACCGTGTTCGTGGTGGTCAATCTTCTGGTCGATCTGCTCTACGCGGCGCTCGATCCCCGCATTCGTCTGACTTGAGAGGCGCGATCATGGCCGACGTCACCGCTGGCGACGCATTCGCCGACAAGATCCCCAAGCGGACGAACCCGATCGTCAAGTTCATCGTGGCGCAGCCGCTGGGCTTCGTCGGGTTCCTGATCGTCCTGCTCTATTTCGTGCTCGCAGTCGGCGCGCAGTGGATCGCTCCTTACCATCCCGAAGAGGTGGATTTTGGCGCCATGCTGACGGGGCCGAGCCCGGAGCATCTCTTCGGCACCGATCAGTACGGCCGCGACGTGTTCTCGCGGCTTGTCTACGGCGCCCGGACCGCGCTCGCGGTCGGGATGCTGTCGGCGATCGTCGGCTGCACGCTCGGCGCAATTCTGGGAGCCACCTCGGGCTACTTCGGCGGCATTATCGACAATGTCATCCAGCGTCTCGTTGACATCATGCTGTCGTTCCCGATCATCGTGCTGGCCATGGTCGTCGTGGCGGTCCTCGGCCGCAACATGATCGCCGGGATCGACGCCAACCTCATCGTCGCGATCGCGCTCCCCATGGTGCCGAAGATGGCGCGCATCGCGCGGTCCTCGACGCTGTCGATCGCCCAGATGCCGTTCATCGACGCCGCCAGGGCCGCAGGCTACAGCCATGCCCGGATCGTTCTGCGCCACATCCTGCCGAACATCGTTGCGCCGTATCTGATCATGCTGACGGCGTTCATCGCACAGGCGATCCTGCTCGAAGCCTCGCTGTCGTTCCTGGGCCTCGGCGTGACCGAGCCGACGGCGGCGTGGGGCCTGATGCTGTCGGGATCGTCGGCCGACTTCTACCAGGCGGCGCCCTGGATGATCCTGTTCCCGGGCCTCGCCATCACCCTCGCGGTGTTCGCGTTCAACCTGCTCGGCGACAGCTTGCGCGACTGGCTCGATCCGAAGATGAAGGTGTGAATCTCGGCGCCGTCCGTGGTGCGAGCCACGAATGGCGCCGTTGCTCGATGTGCTTTGCCCGCGCGATCCGCTAGGATGCCGGCCGTGAACCGAGCCGTTCCCGAACCGGCAGCGGCAGCGCAAGACGTGTCGAGGCCACCGCCATGAAGATCGTCATGCTGGCGCGCAACGCCGGCCTCTACTCCCACCGCCGGATCGTCGAGGCCGCGCGCGCGCGTGGCCACGAGATCGACGTGATCAATACGCTGCACGTCCACATGAACATCACGTCCAACCAGCCGCTGCTGCGCCACGGCGGACGCACCCTCGGCGCCTACGATGCTGTCATTCCCCGCATCGGCGCGTCCGTCACGAACTATGGCCTCGCGGTCCTGCGCCAGTTCGAGATGCAGGGCGTCTTTCCGCTCAACGAATCTGTCGCCATCGGCCGTTCCCGCGACAAGCTGCGCGCTCTCCAGCTCCTCGCCCGCGCCGGCATTGGTCTGCCCAACACTGCATTTGCGCATGGTCCGCGGAAGGCCGAGGAGGTCGTCGCCGACGTCGGCGGCGCCCCCGTCATCATCAAGCTCCTCGAAGGCACCCAGGGCATGGGCGTCATCCTCGCCGAGACGGCGGCCTCCGCCACGTCGATCATCGAGGCGTTCTCGGCGGCCAACGTCAACATTCTGGTGCAGGAGTTCGTCAGCGAATCGTCCGGCACCGACGTGCGTGCCCTCGTCGTCGGCGGCGAGGTCGTCGCCTCGATGATGCGCACGAGCCGCAAGGGAGACTTCCGCTCGAACCTCCATCGGGGTGGCAAGGCCGAGGCCGTGAAACTGACCGACGAGGAGATCGCAACTGCAATCAAGGCCGTCGATACGCTGGGTCTCAATGTAGCCGGCGTCGACATGCTGCGCTCACGCCGTGGCACGCTGGTGCTCGAGGTGAACGCTTCGCCCGGGATCGAGGGCATGGAAGGCGCGACCGGCGTCGATGTGGCCGGCCGCATGATCGAGTTGCTGGAGGCGCGTGCCCGACCCGGCGAGACCCGCACCAAGGGCTCCGGCTAGCCCGCTTTCCAGCCACCGCGTTCCATGGAACACTTCGCCCCCACAACGGGTCGGGGCCCGGCCATCCGTCCGTGCAGCGACACGGACATCCGGGGACCGCGACCGCTACCAGGAGGAAACGCGCATGTCCGAGAAACCCCTCGTCCGGTTCGATGTCGAGGACGGCATCGGTGTCATCACCATCGATTATCCGCCGGTGAACGCGCTCGGCCCCGGCGTGTCGGATGGTATCCTCGCGGCGCTGGACAAGGGCGAGGCCGACCCGGCAGTGACGGCGTTCGTCATGATCGGTGCCGGACGCACGTTCATCGCTGGAGCCGACATTCGTCAGTTCGGCAAGGCTCGGCCCAACCCGACCCGGCGGACCTACGACGCGCTCGACCAGGGCAAGAAGCCCGTCGTCGCGGCCATCCACGGCTACGCTCTCGGTGGCGGCCTCGAGAACGCGCTCGCCTGCCACTATCGTGTCGCGGTCGCCGACGCGAAGGTCGGCTTGCCCGAAGTCCAGATCGGCATCCTTCCGGGCGGCGGCGGAACGCAGCGGCTGCCGCGCATCGTCGGGCCGAAGATCGCACTCGACATGATCGTCTCGGGCCGGCACGTGCCGGCGCCGGAGGCTAAGGCGCTCGGCATCATCGACGAGATCGTACCCGGCAAGGACCTGCGCGCCGAGGCGATCGCCTACGCCAAGGCCATCGCTGGCAAACGGCCACTGCCCCGCGTTCGCGACCGCGCCGACAAGCTGGCCGAGGCGAAGGCCGACCCGGGCATGTTCGATGCCGCCCGCAAGCAGTACGCGCGCCGTATGCGTGGCCAGCCCGCGCCGGAGAAATGCATCCAGGCCGTGGAAGCAGCGTGCACGCAGCCCTTCGACGAGGGCGTCGCGACGGAGCGCCGCCTCTTCTCCGAACTCGAGAATTCGCCCGAGGCCAAGGCGCTCCGCTACGCGTTCTTCGCCGAGCGCGAGATTGCCCGCATCCCGGGCCTGACGAAGGACCTGCAGGTCCCCGAGATCAAGACCATGGCGGTGGTCGGCGCCGGCACGATGGGCGGCGGCATCGCGATGAGCTTCGCGGACGCCGGCGTCCCCGTGAAGCTCGTCGATGCCTCGAAGGAGGTGGTCGAGAAGGGCCTCGCCCGTATCCGCGACAACTACGCGACGAGCGTCAAGCGAGGCTCGCTGACCCAGGCGGAGATGGACGCGCGCATGGCGCTGATCACGCCGGTCGAGAGCTACGAGGAGATCGGCGACGCCGACGCCGTCATCGAGGCCGTGTTCGAGCGCATGGACGTCAAGAAGGAGGTCTTCCAGAAGCTCGACGCGGTGATGAAGCCCGAGGCCTTCCTGTTCACGAACACATCGGCCCTCGATATCGACCAGATCGCCGCCGTCACGAAGCGCCCCGAGAAGGTCGCGGGCACCCACTATTTTGTGCCGGCCAACGTCATGAAGCTGTTCGAGGTCGTCAACGCCGCGAAGACCGCTCCCGAGACGCTGGCCGCCGCCATGAAGCTCGGCCGCGACATCGGCAAGATCTCCGGCTATGCCGGCAATTGCGACGGCTTCGCCGCCAATCGCAGCCGCATTCCCTTCACGATGGAACAGAATCTCATGGTCGAGGAGGGCGCCCTCCCCCACGAGATCGACAAGGTGATGGAGGACTTCGGCTACCCGGTCGGGCCCTTCAAGGTCAACGACATGTCGGGTCTCGACATCTCCTACGACACGCGCAAGCGCCGGAAGGCGGCCGACCCGAACTATCGCATGCTGCCGATCCCCGATGGCCTCGTCGAAGCGGGCCGCGTCGGCCTGAAGGCCGGCAAGGGCTGGTATCGCTACGAGAAGGGCGACCGCACGCCCCACGTCGATCCGGAAGTCGAGGAGCTGATCAGGAAGGTCGCCTCCGAGAACGACATCGAGCAGCGCAAGTTCTCATCCGAGGAAATTCTCCACCGGCTGCTGTTCGGCTCGATCAACGAGTTCTGCAAGATCCTCGAGGAAGGCAAGGCCGTGCGCGCCTCGGACCTCGATGTCATGTGGCTGCACGGCTTCGGCTTCCCGCGTTATCGCGGCGGCCTCATGTTCTGGGGCGACACCATCGGCGCGCGCGAGGTCTACAACCAGATCGCGTCTTGGCATCAGCGCTACGGCAAGCGCTGGGAGCCATCGGCGCTGCTGCGCGACACCGCCGAGAAGGGTGGCAAGCTGACGGAGCTGAAGGCAGACAAGTTGCGATAACGGGGCAACGCGCGAGGAGGCACCATGACTTGGCTCTGCTGGGCTCTGATGCCCCTCGCCCCCCACATCGACACGCTCGCCAAAGCGGCTTTCGCCGCACTGGTGGTGATGGCGGTCGTACACTTCCTGGCAGTGCTGCCTGCCGTCTACGCTTATCAGCGACAGGTCTACGGCCCGCAAGCCGCCTATAACCTCCACTGGATCCCGAACGCGGACCTGCGGCAGGCCGGAATGGGCTGGGCAGTCGTCTTCCGCCGCACGGCGACCGCGGTCATCCTGATGCTGTTTGCGCCCGTGGCCTTGTGGCCCTCGATGTGCGCGTGACGCGAGGCCCGCTCAGGCGCGGGCCTTGTCGAGCGTGCGGGCGAGCGACGGATCGAGCCGCGAGGCATTGCGGGCAATGAAGCGAGCGAGCGCCTTCTCGGGTGGCGACATGACGCCGTTCTTGCCGATGCGATCGAGCAGCCACGCGGCCTTGTCGGGCGTCATGATCGAAGCTGCGGCGTCGGCGGCTTCGCGCGCCTTGACCTGCGCATCGAAGGCCGCTTCGACATCTTCCGCCAGCGTACGCGGCCTGAGGCCTTCGGCCCAGAAGTCCCGGTCGCGGAGCTTCGACCAGTCGGCCGTCGAATAGGTCTGCATCACGGCGCGCAGCAGCCGGGCCGCGTCGAGATGCGTTTCCTCTGTCTCCCACCGCAGCGACACATCGCGTGACGGGACCGACCGGCCCGTGGCGCCGAGCAGGTAATTGCCGATGGCCTTGGCGAACAGATCGTCGAAGCGGTCGTCGTTCTCGGCGCCGGTGCTCATCTCGGCAATCGCGAAGAGCGCTTCTGCCTCCTCACGGCTGACGGCCAGATGCCCTTCCGAGCCGGCGCCCCACAGGATGCGCTCAAGCGCATGGATGTCGGCCGTGCTGATGCGACCACCGTGATGCTCGCGGCCGTGCTTGTCCTTGCCACCGCCGTACATGACCATGGTCTTGACGTGATTGAGCGCAAAGGCCGAGAAGCTTGCCGGCACCTCGCGGGCCGTCTGGATGAGGTTGATGAGGAGTTCGACTTCGGCGTCGGTCGAGGGATGCTTCCCCTTGCTGATCTCGGCCATGACCCACGCCGCGGCTTCTTCCGTGAGATATCCTTCGGGTGGCTCCTGGCGGATGCAGTAGTCCGTGAGCGCCTCCGAGAACAGCTCCGACCAGCCCGGGAGGTGGTTCGTGCGCATGTGCTCGATTGAAAAGAGCGCGTCCGCCTCTGTCCGCGAGACGACGCCGTCCTTGAAAATGGCCCGCCTGATTGCGGCGATGTCCGCTTCGGCGATGTCGCCGCGTGCCTTGATGGCGGCTGCAATCTGAATGAGTTCGGTCATGGCAGGCTCCCGCGACGTCGGTGCATGAAAGCGGACCCGGGTTAAGAAGACGTTCAAGATTGATCGCTCCGAACACATTGGACGCGATCGAGGCGGGAGTGGCACGGAGCCGCCGAGGTGCTAGCCTTCGCTCACCCCGATCCCATGCCCCGGACCAATGCGCCGGGACACCAACCCAAGCCGGATGACGGATATGCGCCAATCTGCGACGGACCCGACTGCGGTCGCGCGCAAGTCGCTCGGATTGCGCGAGTGTTATGCGTTCTTCTTTCCGCTTGTCCTGATGGTCGAGCTCAACATGATCTCGAAGTCGATCATCCATGCGTTCCTCGCGCGAACCGAGGCGCCGGGTACCGCACTCGCGGCGTTCAATGCGTCCTTCACGTTCTACTTCGTCCTCACCAGCGCGGTTGAAGTGACGGCGCTGATCTGCCTGTCCTTCCTGAAGACGCGCGCCGATGCGGCCCGTCTCGTGACGTTCATGGCGACGGTCCTCGTGCTGCCGGCATCGATCGCGGTCGCAGTGGCGTCGACGAGCCTCGGCAATGACGTGTTCGGGGGCTGGTTCGGTCTCGGGGGCGCCGCACAGGCCCAGGCCCGGTCCTGCATCGGCCTCCTCGTGTTGAGCATCCCGGTTCTGATCCTGCGTGGCGTGGCTTTTTCCCTCCTGATGAGCGAGCGCCGCACGATCATCATCACGGCGAGCACCCTCGTCCGGCTGCTGTCCCTCGCGGTCTCGCTGGCCCTTCTGCCGCGCTGGCTGGAAGGCGCCGCGATCGGCGCAGGAGCACTGGTCGTGTGCATGGCGGCCGAAGCGATTTTCGCCTGGGCCTTTGCGTGGCGATCGGTCCTTCGCCTGCCCGCGCGTCGCGACGAGCGCCAGACGTTCGCAGAGTACTGGCGGTTCTCGTGGCCGTTGATCGTCAACCAGTCGGCCGAGATGGGCGTCATCTTCATCATCACATTGTTCCTCGGCCGTCTCGCTCAGGCGGAGACCGCAATCGCCGCGTTCGGCGTCGTGCACGGCCTCGTCTCGCTTCTGATGGCCCCGATGCGCACCCTCACGCAGTCGGCGCAGACGCTCGTGGCGCGCCGCGAGGACGTCCGCACGATCGTCGTGTTCACCGGCCAACTGGTGGCGGTGTTCACGGTTCTGGCGTTGGTGCTGTTCGAAACGCCGCTCTCGGACAGGATTCTGCGCGGCGTCATGGGGCTGACGCCCGAACTCGCGGACTACGCCCGACCGGCGATGACGCTGACCTTCCTGATGGCCACGTTCTGGAGCGCGACCGCCCTGTTTCGCGGGCTTCTCGCCAAGGCGCGCGCGACGGGTTCGCTGGCCGCGAGCGGCGTCCTGCGGATACTGACCGCGACAGCGGCGGGCTCGCTGAGCCTTGCCTACCCTGACATCAACGGGGCCGTGCTGGGCCTCGCCGCCTGGATACTCTCCTACGTGGTCGAGACTGCCATCTCGGCTTGGCGCCTCTCACGGATAGGCTGGTACGTGGAGCGCTGAGGCGCGGCAAGCGCGACGCCGCCTGCAGCCGGATGCCGGCCGGTCGTCGATGCATGGAGCCTCTTGGGCGCCCGGCGGAAACCGGCCATGATGCGCCCCGACGCCACCCAGGGATCTCTCCATGCCAAAGTTGCCCCCCGCCACGCCCGGTATGCCGCTCGCCGACGTCGACACGCCGGCACTCCTGATCGATCTCGACGCCTTCGAGCGAAATCTCGCGAAGATGGCCGATTTCGTCTCCAAGGCCGGCGTACGGTTGCGGCCGCACGCCAAGACGCACAAGTCGCCTGTGATTGGCCTCAAGCAGATGCAGCTGGGCGCGGTCGGCCTGTGCTGCCAGAAGGTCTCCGAGGCCGAGGCGATGGTCGAAGGCGGCATCCCGGATGTCTACGTGTCCAACGAAGTCGTCGGCGCGCGCAAACTAGACCGGCTGGCGGCCCTCGCCCATCAGGCCCGCGTCATGGTGGCGGTCGACAACGAGGCGGCGGTCGAAGCGCTCGGAACGGCGGCGCGCAAGGCCGGCGTCACGTTGCGCGTGCTGGTCGAGATCGATGTCGGCGCCAACCGCTGCGGCGTGCCGCCAGGCGCACCCGCCGTGGCCCTCGCCACGCGCGTGGCGCGCGAGAAGGGACTGACCTTCGCCGGGCTGCAGTCCTACCAGGGTCGCGCCCAGCACCTTCGCACCGTTGCCGAGCGCCGGGATGCCATCGGCAAGGCCATCCAGTGGACGGCCGACACCGTGGGCGCGCTCGGCAAGGCCGGTCTCGATTGCGAGGTGGTCGGCGGTGCCGGCACCGGGACGTTCGAGATGGAAGCCGCCTCCGGCGTCTATAACGAGCTGCAGGCCGGTTCTTATGTCTTCATGGATGCCGATTACGCCCGCAACCAGAAGGCGGACGGCTCGCGCTTCGACACCTTCGAGCACGCACTATTCGTCTATGCCACCATCATGAGCGCTCCTGTCCCGGAGCGCGCTGTCGTGGACGCCGGATTGAAGGCGTTCACGTTCGAATCCGGCATGCCCGAAGTCGTCGGCTGGGCTGGCGCCCTCTACGAGCGTCCTTCGGACGAGCACGGCGGCCTGAACCTCGTCGCCTGCAACGAGCGGCCAAGGCTCGGCGACAAGATCCTGCTGGTGCCGCCTCATTGCGATCCGACCGTCAATCTCCATGACTGGTATATCGGCATCCGTGGCATGGCGACGGCTTCCCCACGCGTCGAAGCGATCTGGCCCGTCGCCGCCCGCGGCGCCGTATTCTGACCTGTGATCGGAAAAAATGATCACGCGACAAGCCCGTCGCGCCTTGCGGATCGGCGGGCTCCCCCCCATCTGAGTGCGGCGTTTAACGCCTCAAGGAGACGAAAATGACGCCCGATGAACGCCAGTTGATCCAGGGCCTGTTCGACCGGATGCGCGAGAATGGCTCGGTCGCCAAGGACCGGGAGGCCGAGAGCCTGATCAACCAGGCCGTCCGTCAAACGCCTGACGCCGCCTACCTTCTCGTCCAGTCCGTACTCGCCCAGGAGCATTACCTCCAGCAGGCCGGGGGACGGATCGAGGAGCTCGAAGCGCGCATGCGCGATCTCGAGGATGAAATTGCGTCGTCCCGGCCGCGCCAGCAGGCACCGGCAGGAGGCGGCAGCTTCCTCGGCGGTCTGTTCGGTGGTGGCCGCCAGGCGCCGGCGCCCGAGCCGATGCCACGTCGGAGCGGCAGCGTCCCCGCGTTCGGCAGCCGTCCCGCACCGCAGGCCCGGGCCGGGTCGCCGTGGGGCGGTCAGCAGCCTCAGCAGGGCGGCATGGCGGGCGGTGCGTTCGGCCAGTCGCCGATGCAGCAGCAGCCCGCTCAGCAGGGCGGCGGCTTCATGCGCTCGGCTCTCGCAACCGCTGCGGGCGTCGCCGGCGGCATGATGGCGGCCAACGCGCTGTCCGGAATGCTTGGCGGTGGCTCGTCCGCCTCCGCAGCGACCGGTGATCAGGCGACCACGCCGGCGACGGACAACTCGCCGTTCGCCGTCGATAACGACGCCGATCGACAGGCGCAGCTCAACGCGCAGCAGGACGCCGAGCAGGATGCGGAGCTCGCCAACGAGCAGCACGCCTCCTACGACGACAACTCCGACTGGGGTTCGGCTGACGACAGCGAGTACTGATCGGTCCCGCAGTCGGATCGACCTGGATCAGGCGTCGCCGCACCCGCGGCGACGCCTTTTGCGTGTCTTGCTCAGGTGCCGCCCTTCGTGTTCCAGCCGACGGTGTCCTTGTCGAGGAACTTGTTGGGCTTCAGGAACATCGAGAGCACGAGACAACCGTTCGGCGAATGGGCGTCATGCCGGTTGCCGGCCGGTCGCCAGACGAAATTGCCCGCAGTCGCCTCGCCTTCGTCGTCGATCAGTGAGCCTTCGAGCACGAAGCTCTGCTCGATCTCGACGTGCTCATGATAGGGCAGTTTCGCGCCCGGCTCGAAACGAAAGAGGCCCGTGACCAGCCCGCTGGCCTTGTCCTCGACCAGCACCTTCATGGTGACGCCGGGAAACCTCGTCTCCTGCCAGGGCAGGGCGTCGACATTGACGTAGCGCGACGCGAGGGGGGCGAGCGGCGTCGAAGGCTTCAGAAAGGGCGTTTCGGCGGTCATCGGCGGCACCTCGCGATCTGATGTCGATCGAGGGTTCCACCAGAAGCGCCCACTGTCAAACGGATGTCTCGGGGCTTTTCATCGGGTTCGGTTCGTGCGACGCCCTCGCGTGGAAAACATGAGAACGGAGATCCGCCGATGACCGCCGCCGCAACCGAGGCGCTCGTTCGCCGCTACTACGACGCCTTCAACCGTGGCGATACGGACGCCCTGCTGGCGTGCCTGTCGGACACCGTCGTGCACGACGTCAATCAGGGCATGCGGCGGCCGGGCAAGGACGCCTTCCGGGCGTTCTCGGCACACATGAGCCGCTGCTATGCGGAGAAATTGACCGACATGGTGGTGATGGTCTCGGCCGATGGTCGTCGCGCCGCCGCCGAGTTCAACGTCGAAGGCACGTACCTCGCAACCGATGAGGGCATGCCTCCTGCAGACGGCCAGAACTACGTCCTGCCGGCCGGTACTTTCTTCGCCGTTGAAAACGGGCTGATCGTTCGCATCACGACGTATTACAATCTGACCGACTGGCTGATGCAGGTGACCGGCGAAGCAGGGGATTGAGCATGCCGATCGAGGTGAAGGCCCTCGCGGGCGGCGCGATCCGTTCGACCCTCGACGATCTCGCGCGCCTCAGGATCGAGGTGTTTCGCGACTGGCCTTATCTCTACGAGGGCACCTACGATTACGAGCGGGCCTATTTCCATGCGTTCGCCGAAAGCGAGGGGGCCGTCGTCGTCGTCGCCCGGGACGGCAACCGGACGATCGGCGCGGCCACCGGTGCGCCGATGGGACGGCACGCCGCCGAGGCAGCGGAGCCCCTGCGTCAGGCGGGATACGACCTGGCCAGGGTCTTCTATTGCGGGGAGTCGGTCCTGCTCCCGGCCTACCGGGGCCGTGGCTTGGGCCACGCGTTCTTCGAAGAGCGCGAGGCACACGCCCGCGCGCTCGGCGGCTTCACCCACGTCGCCTTCTGCGCCGTCGTGCGCCCCCCGGACCACCCGGCGCGGCCTGCGAACTACCAACCCCTCGACGCATTCTGGTTGAAGCGCGGCTATCGGCCCGTCCCCGGCGTGTTGGGCTCGCTGACGTGGCAGGACATCGGCGTCGACGCCGAGACCGCAAAGCCGATGCAATTCTGGATGAAGCCGCTATAGTCGGGCTCGCGCGCGTCCTGCGTGCGGGGGACCACCGATGGCGCTGATCGACGATATCCCGGAGCCGACCCGGGCCCATATTCTGGCCCTGCCGATCCCCACACCGGACACGTCGCCATTCGTGGCTGGACCTGCGCTCGCGGCGCGCCGCATCGCCATGGTGACGAGCGCCGCGCTCCACGCTTCGGTTGAGCCGCCGTTCCTGCACGGGACGACGGAGTTTCGTGAACTCGCCTCCGACCTGCCCTTGTCCGACATCCGGATGAGCCACGTGTCGATCAATTTCGACCGCTATGGCTTCCAGCGCGACATCAATGTCGTCTACCCGATGGATCGGCTTCGCGAGTTGGCCGCCGACGGCGAGATCGGCAGCGTCGCCGACACCCACTATTCAGTGATGGGTTCGACCGATCCCGCGACCATGCAGGAGACGGTCGCGGCGCTCGCATCCCGCCTCGCCGCCGATCGCGTCGATGGGGTGCTTTTCTTGCCCGTTTGACCGTTCTGTACGCGCGCCGTGAGCGCGCTGGCCCACGGAGTGGAGACGGCCGGCATCCCGACGACGGTGATCGGCCTGGTACGCCCGCACCTTGAAGCGGCGAAACCGCCGCGCTCCCTCTTCGTGCCCTTCCAGCTCGGTCGCCCGTTGGGAGAACCCGACGACGTGGATTTCCAGCGGCGCATCCTGCTCGGTGCGCTGCGCCAGCTCGAGAGCACGCAGGGCCCCGTCGTGCTCGAGGACTTCGCCGATAACCCGCCGGGTTGGGCCGATGCGCCAGGCTGGCGAGGCCCGGCTTCGCGCGCCAGGAGCGATGCCGCGACCGCCACGGACACCGAGCTCGTTGGCCATTTCACCGACGAGCTGGCTCTGATGGGCACGGCCCAGCGAACGGCCGCGGTGCGCCGCGGCCGGACGACCATCGGGCTCTCACGGCTGGCACCGGCTGCATGGGCGGACGTCGTGGCCGACGTGCTCGCGGGTCGCCTGCCGACCCCACCGCCGGATCTGCCGACGGCGGCGGTGACGGTCCGGTTCATGGCCGACGACATCAAGGCGTTCTACGGCGAGGCGGCGCAGGCATCCGGCCCGGCGCCGTCGAGCCGCCAGCTCGACCAGTGGTTCTGGCGCGAGACGGCGGCCGGCGAGATCCTGCAAAGGCTCCGCCGCGCAGGGATGGCGAGCGACAACAATGCCATGAAGACGGTGGCCGGACGCTTCTTCGTGCCGACGCCGCACGTCTCGCCCTGACAATCCGACGCCGTCCGCAACACGCTGACTTTGACGGGACGCGGCCGGCGCGGTATCGCCACGCCATGACACAGATCGAAACCCTCTTCGTCACCCGCCTCTATCGCGCCGAGCTGGCGCAGCGCGCGCCGGGCAAGCGCCTGAACGACGAACTCGCGGCTGCCGCGATCTCGATTGCCGCCGATGACGCTGCAGGACAGGCGTGGTGCGCGGCCAACGGCTATCGCGGCTACACGTCGTATGCGTCGCTGGATGATCTCCAGTGGCGCGCCCCGGCGTTCGCCGATCTGGTCGCAGCGATCGATCCGCATGTGGCGGACTTCGCGCGGGCCGCCGAGTTCGATCTCGGCCGGCGCAAGCTGGTCGCGGACAGCATCTGGATCAACGTGCTGGAGCCCGGCGGCTTCCACACGGCCCACATCCACCCGCATGCGGTCGTCAGCGGCACCTATTACGTCGAGGTGCCGGATGGCGCCGGCGCGATCCGTTTCGAGGACCCGCGCCTGCCCATGATGATGGCCGCCCCGCCGCGCCGCCCGAAGGCGCCTCGCGACGCCCAGTCCTTCGTCTCGGTTGCGCCGAAGGCCGGGACGCTGCTGCTCTGGGAGAGCTGGCTCCGGCACGAGGTCCCGATGAATAACGCCGAGACGGAGCGCATCTCGGTGAGCTTCAACTACAGGCTCGACGAGCGCACCTGAACCGGACCGTCCCCGCGTCCGTAAGGCTCATGAGAGAAGTCGCCTGGAGATGCCCGTGAGCGAAGGTCCCGTCATCGTCTGGTTGCGCCAGGACCTCCGCCTCGCCGATCACCCGGCGCTGTCAGCCGCGTCCCGGGGCGGTCGGCCCGTCATTCCGCTCTACGTGCTCGACGATGCGACGCCTGGACAGTGGCGTAGGGGAGGGGCGAGCCGGTGGTGGCTCGGGACCAGCCTCCCCCGCCTTGCGGCGAGCCTCGAAAAGCTCGGGTCGCGCCTCGTCGTCCGCGAAGGCCCGGCGCTCGACGCGGTCGCCTCTGTCGCCCGTGAAGTGGGCGCGTCGGCGGTGTATTTTACGCGCTGCTACGAGCCGTGGTCGCCAGCACTCGAGGGAGCGCTGAAGGAGACACTCGGCGGCGACGGGCTCGACGTGCGTCGCTTCGGCGGCAGCCTTATCGTCGAGCCCGATGCTGTCCGGACCGGAGCAGGAGGCCCCTACAAGGTCTACTCGCCGTTCGCGCGCGCCGTCATGGCGCTTCCCGAGCCGCGCGCACCGCTGCCGGCCCCGGAGAGCTTGATCGCCCCAACGGTGTGGCCACCGTCGGCTCCGATCGCCGATCTCGGCCTCCTTCCGACGAAGCCCGATTGGGCCGGCGACATGCGGGAGGCGTGGCAACCCGGCGAGGCCGGTGCAGCAGCCCGCCTCGGCGCCTTCGTGGACGGACCCATCGCACGCTACAAGGATCTCCGTGATCGACCCGACGTGGTTGGAACGTCACGGCTTTCGCCACACCTCCATTTCGGTGAAGTCAGTCCGCTGACCTGCTGGCACGCCGCCCGCACGGCCGATGTGTCTGGGAAGGCGGGCGAGGCGAGCATGCTCAAGTTCCTGAAAGAGCTGCTCTGGAGGGAGTTCTCCTACCACTTGCTTCACCATTTCCCGACGCTTCCCTCGGAACCGTTCCGCCCCGAATTCAGCGCCTTCCCATGGCACGACGAGCCGGCGGCCTTCGCGGCCTGGAAGAAGGGCCGCACGGGCTATCCGATCGTCGATGCTGGACTGCGCGAACTGTGGGCGACGGGATACATGCACAACCGTGTCCGCATGATCGCGGCGTCGTTCCTCGTGAAGGATCTGCTGGTCCCCTGGCAGCAGGGCGAGGCGTGGTTCTGGGATACCCTGGTTGACGCAGACCTCGCCAACAACGCCGCGAGCTGGCAGTGGGTCGCCGGCTGCGGCGCCGATGCGGCCCCCTACTTTCGCATCTTCAATCCCGTCAAGCAGGGCCAGACCTTCGACCCCGAAGGCACCTATGTCCGCCGCTGGGTCCCCGAGATCTCGGCTTTGCCGGCCGACGCGATCCACGCCCCCTGGGAAGCGCCGCCGGCCGTCCTTGCGGCGGCCGGAGTTCGCCTCGGCGACACCTATCCCCACCCCATCGTCGATCACCGCATGGCCCGCGACAGGGCGCTCGAAGCCTTCGCGGCGATCAAACGCGATTAACAGTCCCGCAGAACTCCTCGCGTATCACTGGGGCGTGGGATCTCGGTATTGCGTAGGAGTGATCGGATGTGGGTGGGACCTGTCCCGGCGGCCATTGCAGCCGGAGTGTTGTTGCTGGTCTCGACAACCGCTGACGCGGAGGACGCCCGGTCGGGCCCTGCATCGCGACCCGAGCCGAGCGTGCTCGTCATTGTCTCGAACCCGCCACCGACTGACGTTCCGCCCCCGGCGGCGGCCCCAGTGGCCACCGCCGCTACACCTGCGGCCGTCACGTCGCAACCGTCCGCCTCGCCACCAGCCGTAACAACGCCCACGGCTGCGACGGTATCGGCCGACGCCAGGCCGAAGCCCGTCGCCCCGACGCTCCTCGTCAAGATCGATCTCTCCGCCCAGCGCATGACCCTGACCTACGATGGCGAACTGCGAGAGAGCTGGCCCATATCGTCGGGACGAGAGGGCTTTGCGACGCCGCGCGGAACGTTCCGGCCCAAGTGGGCCTCCCGGATGTGGTATTCGAGGAAGTACGATAACGCGCCGATGCCGCACGCCGTGTTCTTCAACGGGGGCGTCGCCGTGCATGCAACTCAAAGCATCGGCATGCTGGGGCGCCCGGCGTCGCATGGCTGTGTGCGCCTCGCGCCGGGCAATGCGGCACGCTTCTATGCGCTGGTCCACAAGCACGGCTTCGCCCGCACCCGGATCGATGTCTTCGGCAGTCCGCCGGCGTCACGCGTGGCTCGAAACACCAGCCAGCCCCGCACCGGTAATCTCCCGCGCCGGCCCGCTCCGACGGCCCTGATGACGTGGAACCAGCCGCCCTACAGGTCCGCCGCGATGCGCCAGGCCCCACCGGTCCGGCGCGAAGCCCTCCGTCGGAGCCCGAACGGCGTCGTCTACCTGCCGCCGGGAAGCCCCCACCGCGGAGCATCATCGTTCGTCATGAATGGGGTTCGGTACGTTCGCATCCGCTGACCGCGTGAGCGGCGCGAGCGGGCTCGAAGCGGCAACACCTGCCCCTGTCAGCCGACGATGCTGCGTCCCGTCAGCCTTGTGAACAGCCGCCCGTCCACGGCGAGATCGGCAAGGTTGTCGGCAATGCTGCGATCGGGCCGCCAGCCCGTGCGCGGGATGTCGGTGGGGTCGGCGATTCCCCGTTGGAGCAGACCGGGAGTGGCGCTGCAGAGGGTGCGAAACCCTGCGCTGAGACAGAACGCCTTCTGCTCGGCCGTGATGTGGCGCGGCATGCCATAGGGCCACGAGAAGTGCCGGACCGGCTGGCCGACGATGTCCTCGAGAGCGGCCTTCGACGCGGTGATCTCGGCATCCCATCCGGCGCGCGGTACATCGGCGAGCAAGAGATGCGAATGCGTATGGCAGCCGATTTCGTGTCCCGCGGCGACCATCCCACGGAGTTCGGCTGTCGTGAGGGGCACCGCCTCGCCCGCATAGTCGAGCCGGCCGAAGTAGGCGTCGATCTCGCCTTGCGGGCAGCGATCCCGGAACGGCAACGTGTTCACGTAGAATGTCGCCGCCAAGTCGAGCCGATCGAGAAGTGGCAGCGCCGCGTGCCAGCTCCGATAGTTGTCGTCGAATGAGACGTTGCACAGCCGGCCCGATTGCGACGGATCGGTATAGGTGTCCATCGACACGAACCGGTAGCCTCGGTCGCGGAGCACCCCGACCGCCGTCTCGAGCGCCACCCGGTCATGCGGGTCGAGCGCGTGAAAATAGATCGCCACCCGCTCCGGAAGAACGCCGCGCGAGAGCACTGCGCCCGTCCGTCGGATTGCAGCAAAAACAGGGGCTTTGACCGCCGCTGGAAGTCGTGACCGGACGTTCCGCGGCAGGCCGGACTTCCCGACGAGGGAGGTCGGTGAGAGTGGGCCGTCGATCACGGCGGTGAGATTGCGCGCGAAAGCTGCCTCCGTGAACGCCTCGAGATACCGGCCGCGGGCCGCCGCGCGGTCCTGCGCGACTGCTGCCGGCACCGTGGAGTAGCGCGCCGCAACGCTCGCCGCCCGCGCGGTCAACTCCGCGTCCGCGAGCGCCGCCGGCAGCACATTGCCGGAAAACCGGGGGCCGGCGATTTCCGCGACGCCGCCCGTATCCCGCACGATCGGAATGAGCCCGTGCGACAGCGCCTCGATCACGACCAGCGGCGCATGATCGTGCGCGCTGAGATAGAGGAGCACGTCGTGGCTCGCGAGAAAGCGGTCCTTCTCCGCACCGTGTACCGGACCGTGGACGGTCACGCGCCCATCGAGGCCTCGCTCGGCGATCTGCGAGCGCAGCGCCTCGACCGTGAGGTGCTGCGTCGAACCGCCGGCGATGGCCCCGACGACCTCATGGCCCTCGGCAACGAGTCGCGCCACGACATCGACGAACCGCAGCACTCCCTTCCGAGGGTCGAGATTGCCGAGGAAAGCGAGCCGAAGCGGTCCGGCCGCGCGTGGCGGCGGCGGGCCCGGATCGGGCGCCGCGTTTGGCAGGTGGTGCACCGCCTTGAAGAGCCCGGACGCTGTGGCGGTCTCGGCGGCCCGTCCTGTTATGGCGATCAATTCGGTTCCGCGCAGCATGCGACGAAGGAGCGCCGCCTTGATCCCTGTGCCAGTCGTGACCTGCTCCAGACCCTCGCCGTGCAGGTGGACGAGGGTACGGCCGGCCAACCGCTTCGCCCACCACGCCACGATCCCGTCGCGCAGCGCGGCATGTGTCCACGGAACGAAGGTGAGATAGGCAACCTCGGACCGGTCGCGCGCGATGACCTGACGTGCCAACGCCAGATTGAGCGCGCCGAATTCGCGGAATTTGCCGAGGCTTCGGCGATCGACGTCGGCCAGCGATTGCGCGCTGCCGCCCCATTGCTGGACGACGTCGGCTTTCCCGCAGTCGGCGATGATGCGACGCACCCGCTCGGTCGTCATGGTGACGCCGTGCACTGGAGGCGGTAATTGTGCCAGCAGGAGCATCCGCCGCCCCGTCTCGGGACGGGCCACGGTGCGTGCGGAGAGTGGGATGGTCGTACGAATGTGCCCCACTCCTTTCGGTCTGTCGCGGGTTGTCCGGTCGTGGATCACGCCCCACATAGCGCATTGAAGCCACCCCGGCCACCGTGCGGGGATCGAACGTTAATGATCTGGCCGAAGCCGCGCCTTTGCGGCCGGCCGACGTGGAAAGCAGCACACCGATGATCGACCTGACTTCTGGTGAAAAGCGCTACATCTCTGCGGCCCTTGCGCTTGCGGCTGAAAGGCCGTGGGCCGAGGTCACGCTGTCGGAGATCGCCCAGCGCGCAGGCGGCAGCCTCGTCGACCTCAAGAGCCATTTCGCGAGCAAGTCCGACGTGCTGCGCGCCTTCGTCAAGCTGGTCGACGACGAGGTTCTGGCGCGGGCGCCGGTCGGAGAAAGCAGCCTCGCCCCACGCGATGCCCTTTTCGAAGTCATCATGAGCCGGTTCGACGTGCTCGAACCCTGGAAGCCGGCGCTGCGCTCCATCGTCGGCGCGGGTATCCCGGAGCCGGGACAGGTACTGCAGGTGCTGGCCTCGAACCGCTGGATGCTGGAAGCCGCAGGTATCGGCTCGGGCGGTGTCGACGGCATGGCCCGGACGGCAGGCCTCGCGTCGGTCTATGCATCCGTATTCCGCACCTGGCTCGACGATGACGATCAGGGCCTTGCCCGGACGATGGCCGCACTCGACCGCCGCCTCCGGCGGGGCGAAGAGACCCTGCGGCGCGTCGAGGACGTGTGCCGGGGCATCGGCCGCATCGGCGGCGCGATCTTCGGGGCGGCCGATGCCGTGCGCTCGCGCATGGATCCGCGGCGTCGAACCGGGTCGGATCCGTCGGCGCCCGAAGCGGATCGCCCCGCTCCCTGACCGCTCCTCGGTATCAGGGCGCGCGGCGGGGCCTCGACAGCGTCGCATCGCCATGCTGACTGCTGCCCGTAGAGAACCGTCGCGGGAACGCGCCGGGCCTCGTCGTCAGCAACGTCTCCGGTGGCTCGCTCATGTCGTCAGAATCGTCTCCGTCGTCCCCCATCTCGTTCGATGATTTCCTCGCCGTGGATATTCGCGTCGGCACCATCGTCGCCGCCGAGCCGTTCCCGGAGGCGCGCAAGCCCGCCTTCAAGCTGCGCATCGATTTCGGCCCCGACATCGGGATCAAGAAGAGTTCGGCCCAGATTACCCGCCACTACGCCCCGGACGCGCTCGTCGGCCGGCAGGTGGCGGCCGTCGTCAACTTTCCCCCTCGCCAGATCGGCAAGTTCATGTCGGAAGTGTTGACCCTCGGCTTTCCCTGCGCCGACGGCGAGGTGGTGCTCGTCGGCCCGGAACGGACCGTGCCGAACGGCGGCCGTCTCTACTGAACCGCGAGCCCTGCCTTAGCCGATCATCGGGTAGCGCCCCTCGACGGGGTACTCCGGATCGGTGTAGCCGGGCGTCGAGGGATGCCCGGGTGGGACGAGGCTGTCGACGAGCGTCTCGTCGGCGGCCGTGAAGCCGACGTCGAGCGCCCGCACATAGCCCTCCCACTGCGCAAACGTCCGCGGCCCCGCGATGACGCTCGTCACCGCCGCGTTGGCCAGGGCCCAGGCGATGGCGAACTCGACCAGTGACACGCCGCGGCCCTCGGCATGCGCCTTGAGCTTCTGCGCGATGGCGAGCGATTCCGGCCGCCATTCCGTCTGCATCATGCGCCGATCCCCGCGCCCGGCCCGAGTGTCGGGCGGCGCGTTGCTGCCTGGAACGTATTTCCCCGAGAGCACACCGCGTGCGAGCGGGCTGTAGGCGGCGATGCCGAGATCGAAAGCGCGGGCGGCCGGGAAGAGTTCCACTTCCGGCATCCGGCTCATGATGTTGTAGCAGGGCTGCAGCACCACCGGCAGCGGGGCGCCGACCTCCCGGCAGGCGGCCGCGATCACCGGGATGTGCCAGGCCCTGACGTTGGAAAGGCCCCAGTAGCGGATCTTGCCGGACTGGATCAGATCTCCGAACGCCCGCGCGATCTCGGGCCAGGGCACGCCGGCATCGACCCGGTGGATGTACTGGATGTCGATCCAGTCGGTCCCGAGCCGCGCCAGAGACGCGTCGGTGGCGACCAGGATGTTCCGGCGCGAGAGGCCGCGGTCGTTCGGCCCGGCCCCCGTCGGCTGCGCCAGTTTCGTCGCGACGATCCAGTGCTGGCGGTGCGCGGCGACGATGCGCCCCGTGGTCTCTTCCGAGCGCCCCTTCTCGTAGACGTTGGCCGTATCGATGAAATTCACGCCGTGATCGCGCGCATGGTCCACGATCCGCTGAGCCTCGTCCTCCGGCGTCGGGCCACCGAACATCATCGTTCCGACGGCCAGCGTCGAGGCCTTGAGCCCGCTAGATCCCAGTCTGCGATAGGTCGTGTCGGTCATTGCCGGTTCCTTTGTCCACGCTTTGACACCACCTTAGCCGTAAGCTGGAGCCGCGACAGCCGCTTGCGGGTTGACGTTGCGCCTGACGTGCCTGAAATTCCGGCGCGCGAACGATCAAACCCCCGGCAGAGCAGGCAACGTGTGAACGAGACCCCGGAAACAAGACCGGCCGCGCCCGGCCTTGCGCTGATGGTGCTGGCGCTGCTGCCCTTCGGGCTCGGCTATTTCTTTTCCTATCTCTACCGCGCCGTGAATGCCGTCGTGGCGCCCGATCTCGTCCGCGATCTCGGCCTCACCGCGAGCGAACTCGGCCTGCTGACGTCCGCCTACCTGCTGGCCTTCGCGCTGTTCCAGCTGCCGCTCGGCATTCTGCTCGACCGCTTCGGCCCCCGCCGCGTGCAGGCGGCCCTCGTCGCGACCGGCGCGGCTGGTGCACTGCTGTTTGCCCTCGCGACGTCGGTTCCCGCCCTCACCGTTGCACGCGCGATCATCGGCATGGGCTTCGCGGGTGGCCTCATGGCGGCGTTCAAGGCCGTCGTCATCTGGGTCCCCGAGCCCCGCCGCGCGCTCGCCAACGCCCTTGTGATGTCGCTCGGCGCGGTAGGTGTCATCCTCGCCTCGGCGCCGATGGAATACGCGGTCGGCATCGTCGGCTGGCGCCAGGCGTTCATCTATCTCGCGGCGGCCACGCTGGCGGTCGCCCTGATGATCCTCGTCGTCGTGCCGGAACGCCCAGCCGCGCGTAGCACGGCGAGTCTCGCGAGCCAGATCGCCGATGTCGGACGCATCTATCGCGACCCCGTATTTCTGGCGCTCGTCCCCGTGCTCGCCATTCCGGCCGGCTCCCACATCGCCCTCCAGACGCTCTGGGCAGGTCCCTGGTTCACCGATGTCGAAGGCCTGAGCCGTGCCGCCGCCGCGACGGGCCTGTTCTGGATGGGTGTCGCGTTTCTGGTGGGCGTGCTCATGAGCGGCGTCGTCGCCGACATCCTTGTCCGGCGCGGCATCAGTCTCCTGACGGCGAATATCGGCTTCCTGGCCGTGTTTCTCGCCGCGCAGGCGGTGATCCTGGCGGGCGGCCTCGGCCATGGCGTGCTCGCCTGGTCGGTTTTCGCCATGACCGGACACACCGCCGTCCTCGCCTATCCGTGGATCTCGAGCTATTTCGGCCCCGCGCTGTCGGGCCGCTCGAACACAGCGATCAACCTCCTCATGTTCGGGACCGCGTTTCTCGTCCAGTTCGCCGTTGGCTGGATCATCGACCTGTTCCCGGCTGCGTCCGGTGGGCGCTATCACCCGGACGGCTACCGAACGGCCTTCGGCATCGTCCTGGGATTGGAGCTTGCGGCACTTGCCTGGTTCGCCTGGAACCGCCGCCTCCTCGCCGACGCCGAGCGGGCAATGCAGACCAAACGTGCCGCCCCGCCGCCGGTGCGCGCGCCCGCACCAGCCGCTCACCCCGCGCCGACCGCATCCGGCACCATGTGGGCGACCGGCCCCGCGACCTGAGGGCCGGCCGTCGCCGACCTCAGTCGAGACCGTAGACCTTCGCCATCTCCGGATCGCGGCTCGCCACGAGCTTGGCGAGATCGACGATCACCTTCGCTTGCTTCCATGTGGCGTCGTCCTGGAACTTGCCGTCGACGATGGCGGCCCCCGTCCCGTCGGGCATCGCGGCGAGGATCCTGGCTGCGAACTTCACCTCGGCCGGATCGGGCGAGAAGACGCGCTTGGCGATCTCGATCTGCGTCGGGTGCAGCGACCACGCACCGAGGCAACCCTGCAGGAAGGCATTCCGGAACTGGCTCTCGCAGGCAGCGAGATCCGAGAAATCACCGAACGGGCCATAGAACGGCTTGAGGCCGAACATCAGACAGGCGTCGACCATCTTCTGCACGGTGTAGTGCCAGAGGTCCTGCTGGAACGCGACGCGAGGTGCGGACGCATCGCTGCCCGCGTCGGCAAGCACCGCGTAATCGGGATGCCCGCCGCCGACACGCGTCGTCTTCATGCCGCGCGAGGCGGCGAGATCGGCCGGCCCGAGGCTCATGCCGTGCATCCTCGGCGACGCGCCCGCGATGGCCTCGACGTTGCGCACGCCTTCGGCCGTCTCGAGAATGGCGTGGATCAGGATCGGCTTCGTGATGCGGTGCTTGGCCTCGAGCTGCGCCAGCAGCTGATCGAGATAGTGGATGTCCCAAGGCCCCTCGACCTTGGGCAGCATCATGACGTCGAGCTTCTCGCCGACCGCCGGCACGATCTCGAGGATGTCGTCGAGGCCCCACGGCGAGTTGAGGCAGTTGATCCGCGTCCACAGACCCGTCGCGCCGAAGTCCGTGCCCTGCGCCATGGCGACGAAGCCCTTGCGGGCGTTCTCCTTCTGGTCAGCCGGGATTGCGTCCTCGAGATTGCCGAGCACGACGTCGACTTGCTTCGCGATCTCGGGCACGCGGGCGCGGATCTTGTCGTTGTGCGGGGGAACGAAGTGGATCATGCGCTCGAGACGCACCGGCAACGTGCGATAGGGCTCCGGCGCGCCGGTGGCGAGGGAAGCATAGAATTTGGCGGGAGTACGGGTCGGGTTCATGGTGCAGCCTTCTTGCTCGGACGCGAGCGACCCCTCGGCGGGCGGCGTCTTGCAACTAGTCCTATCGCGGAATGCTGCGCTGCGAAAAGCGGCTCATGCGCGCCCCGGGCAGGCGGCTTCCGCGTCCTGGGCCTCGGCGGACGTCGCGACCCACCGCGTATTCCACCACATCCATTGCTCGGGCTCGCCCCGGATCCAGGCCTCGAACTGCGCAAAGATGCGGGCGGTGAGTGCGATGGCGTCGGCCTTCCGGTCGCCGGTATTCGGCGTCTGGATTTCCACGACGTCGATCGCGAACCGGCTGCTGATCCCGATCCGGCGGCAGCGCGCCAGCCAGACGCGGGCGCCGACATGCCGGGCGATCATGGCGGGCGCCGTCGTGAAGCGGGCCGTGCGCCCCATGAACGGGATCGGCTCGCCGCGCCGGTCGAAATGGTCCGCGATGAAGCAGAGCGCGCCCGCGTTCCGCGCCCGCTCGATGAGCTGTCGCGCCGTCCGCTGCCCGGTCCCGTCAGCGTCGTCCCGTAGCCCCTTGCCGAGAAGCCCGCCTGGATAGAGGCCGTTACGGGTCGTGCGGAGCCACGCGTCGATCAGCGGATTATCGAGTGGCTTGTAGACGCCCGCCGCCTGACGCCCGAAGATGCCGAGCGGTTGCGCGGCGACTTCCCAGTTCCCCATGTGGAGCGAACAGCAGACGACCGGCCCAGGCTCGCTCGTCTTCGCCCGCCAGAGCGGCGCATCCACCAGCGCCAGCCGGCTCGCGTCCGCTGCAACCCGGTCGATGATGAGCGTCTCGGCATAGGTGCGCCCCATGTTGGCCCACATGCGGCGTGCGATCGCCGCGCGTTCGTCGGCGGACCGGTCGGGGAACGCGACGGCGAGATTGGCGAGCGCCCGTCTGTTCTGCCGGAGGCGCGGGCCGATGACGCCCATGACCAGCGCCCCGATCCCGGCCACCGCCTCGACGGGAAGCCGGCGCGCGACGGCAACCGCGATGCGGAGCCCGGCATACTCGATCCGATGCCGCAGCCGAATGCGCTGGGCGCTTGGGGTCGGGCTTACGACCATCGCCTGTTGGACCACATCCATTGTTCCGGTGCTTCCCGGATCCAGGCTTCGAACTCGCGCTGCATGGCGGCCGTGATCCATTTCACGTCGTCGCCGGCATTGGCGGTGCGCGGGACCTTCAGTTCCTTGATGTCGATGCTGAACCGGCTCCCCGTCCCGATCCGGAGACACCGCGCGAGCCAGATCCGTGCCCCGATCCGCCGCGCCAGCATCGCGGGGATGACGACCGACTTCGCGTCCTGGCCGAAGAACGGCACCGGCAGCCCGCTCTTGTCGTAGAGATCGCAGACGAGGCCGAGCCGCCCGCCGTTCCTTACGTAGTCCGTGATCTGGCGCGCCGTCTGCTGGCCGGCTTCGCGGTTGCCGTCGACCTTCCCCTTGCCGAGGAGGCCACCCGGATAGAGATCGCGCCGCTGATGGCGGAGAAAGGCGTCCACGTAGGGGTTCTTGACGGTGCGGTAGACCGCCGACGGCTTGGCCCCCGCCGCCACCAGCGGCCAGATGGCGAACTCCCAGTTTCCCATGTGCAGCGAGCACCCGATCGCCGGCCCGAGCTTGTCCTTGTAGCGCTGGAACACGCGCGCGTTGGCGATGGTGATTCGGTCGGGCTCGGCGAGGATGCGGTCGATCAGCATCGTCTCGGCCATGACGCGCCCGAGGTTGCGCCACATGGCGCGCGCGATGGCATCCCGCTCGGCGTGCGACTTCTCCGGAAATGCGATGGCGAGATTGGCGAGCGCGCGCTGGTGCCGTGAGAGACGCGGCGCGACGGCGCCCCAGATCGCTGCCGACAGACTGACGGCGGTCTCGAGCGGCAACGCCCGGACCAACCCGACGATCAGCATCAGCAACCCGTACTCGACCCGGTGCCGGAGGTCCACGAGGCGAGACATCATGGTGGTGAAGCGCTCCCAATCCGGACCCGGGGTCCGGCCGTCACAGGTACGCAGCGTCTCCGCAGCGCGTGGTACGGGAGGCCATTGCAGGCGCAACCGCCGAGGTCAAGCGGCCGGGGCGCCGCAAGCACGATCTTCCGTGGAAACCTGCATCAGGCTGGGCAGCGGTCCGGCCGGCGCCATGCCTTGCCGCATGAAGAGCTGCCTGAGCGGCCCCACCGCCGAAAGCGCCGTCAGTCCCCCGGCGCGCGCCATGTCGAACGGCAGGAGGTCCGCGATCAACGAGCGATTGAGGAGATCCACGGCGAGCGTACGGCTGGCCACGTCGCCCCGCCGCGCCCTGCAATAGGCGTCGAGAACATCGTTGGCACCGGGGTCGCCACCGTCTCCCACGGCGTCCGCCACGAAATCCGCAAGCCACGCCGCATCCCTGAGCCCGAGGTTGAGGCCCTGCGCGCCGATAGGCGGCAGCCGGTGCGCAGCCTCCCCGACCAGCGCGATCCGCCGCGCCGCGATGGGTTCCGCCGTCAGTCCCGAGAGGGGAAAAGCTGCCCGCGGCCCGACGTCGGAGATCGGCCCCAGCGCCCCGCCGAGTTCTCGCTCCAGCGCCGCCGCGAAGCCGGCGTCGTCGAGCGCCATCAGCCCGGCGGCGACCTCGGGCCGGTCCACCCACACGAGGCTCGACCGACGCCCCGGCAGTGGAACCGTCGTCAACGGCCCTGCGCGCCGATGCAACTCCGTCGAGATGGTGTCGTGTGGCCGCGCGTGCGCGAACCGCGTCGCGATGGCCGTCTGCGGATAGCTCCACTGCTGCGTCGAAACACCGGAAGCCGACCGGCAGGTCGAGTTCGCCCCATCCGCGCCGACGACGAGCCGGAACGATCGTATGACGCCGTCCGACGTGGCGACCGTCACGCCATCATCACGCGAGATGCGGTCGACGTTCGCGTCCAGCCAGGAAATCCCGCCGCTGTCGTCCGCCGCATCGGCGAGTGCCGCCAGGAGCGTTGCGTTCTCGAAATTCCACCCGAATGCGTCGATCCCGATCTCCGACGACTTGAACAGCACCTCGGGCGCCGTGACCCAGCCCCCCGATCTGTCAATCAACCGAAGACCGGAGAGTGGCGTCGGCGCGTCCCGGAGCCGCCTCATGACACCGGTCCGCTCGAGCAGCGCCAGGCTCGGCCCGAACAGCGCCGTCGACCGCGTGTCTCGCGATCGGACGCCCGCGTCTGGCCGTGGCCCGATCAGCGTCAGCGGCACACCCCTGGCGGCGAGCGCGAGGGCCGCGGAGAGCCCGGCGAGGCCCGTGCCTACGACTGCGATATCGGTACCATCAGGCATGCTTGCCATTCCTGCTCAGGGTGGTCGGGGCAGTCTCGCTCAAAGTACGTCGGCCGACACGTCCTCGTTCACTGGCTCGTTCACTCGTCGCCGATCAAACCGGGAAAGGCGCGATTGGGGACGCTCCCGGACTGTGGATCAAAGGCATGTGCCTGGGGAAAACTCCGCCGACAGCATGTGGGCTCCAATGGGCCCTCGCCGCTCAGCGGTGTGGCCCGCCGGTTGAGCGCGGCGTGCGCCGCAGCAACACTGATGGCATCCCTACATGTGGCGCATTTGAAATGTCACAAGAAACTGCCCTCTAGCAACCACTGGGCCAGCGTGACCCTCGTGTCGATCCCACCTTGCCCGGTCTTTAGGCAGCCAGCGCGGCAGCGGCCGCAGAGCGCCGGGAAATGGCCACATTCAGCGCTTCCAACTCCACCCTCGCTCGCTGGAAAAGAGAGAAACCTCAAATGCCGACTCGAATCGCCAAAAGCAGAGCGTGTTTCATTCGCCACACTGCGAGTGAGATCGGCTTCGATGACGCAGTTAAGGCTTAACAGCCCGTTAAGGGTTCCGTAAGTCTAGGACACCGACGAGGTCGATGGCCGTATCAGGCAATCGCAAGCAGAAAGGCTGATCGGTCATCGACGGTGAGTTTCGACCCAGTTTTGCGACATAGCTCAAGTGCAATAGTGGCTTGGGGTAGCGTTAGTCAGGAGATCGAAGTGATGAATGGGGGACTACTCAAGTCGGCTAGCGCTGTGGCGATCTTCGCCGCTGCCGGCCTGTTCGCCAGCGCCAACGCGGCCGACCTCGGCGGCGATTGCTGTGCGGATCTCGAGGAGCGGGTGGCAGAGCTCGAAGCGACCACCGTCCGCAAGGGCAACCGCAAGGTTCGCGTAACGCTGTCTGGTTTCGTTGGTCACCAGGTCATGTGGTGGGACGACGGCGCCCGGTCTGACATGTACATCGGCGACGGCGGCAACATCTTCTCGCGCTTCCGCTTCACGGGCGATGCCAAGATCAGCCCGCAGGTGTCTGCCGGCTTCACCTACGAGTTCGGCATCCACAACAACAACATCGGCGCCACGACCCAACAGATGGGTGCTGACGGCACTCTTAATGGCGACGATCTCGGTGGCGCCGTGTCGCTCCGTGACTCGACCGTCTGGATCGAGCATCGTCAGATGGGTCGCATCAAGATCGGCCATGGCTCCACGTCGACGGACAATCTCATCCTGATCGACCTGGGTGGCAAAGGCGCGGCGTCGACGCCGGACCTCGGCCTCTATCACGGCGCAATGCGCCTGACGCAGGGCGGGATCATCACCGGCACACCCGGTGCTGTGAACACTGTGACATGGGCGAATATGTATCTTGGCGGTGAGAGCTGGGATACATCGCGTCGCAACCACGTCATGTACCAGTCGCCGACGCTCGTGGGCTTCACGCTACAGGCCGCCGTCGCCGAGGACAACTACTGGGACGTCGCCCTGCGCTATGCGGGTGAGTTCGGTGGCTTCCGCCTCGCCGGTGGCATCGGCTACCAGGAGAACAGCGAGTTCAACCACACCGCTCTTCCGAACCAGCCAGCACAAGCATTGGCGTTCCCAAGCGCTACGTCTTGCGCTGCTGTCAACGACTGCCAGCGGACGGAGACCCAGCTCAAGGGCTCAGCCTCTATCCTGCACGTCCCGACGGGCCTCTTCCTGACGGGTGCCGCCGGAACACGCGAGACCGAGAACGCCACGCAGCTTGCCGGCCCGGCTGGCAACACGAATGTCGACTCGGCCTTCTGGTACCTCTCCGGCGGTATCTCCCAGAACTTCTTCGGCATCGGCAAGACGGTTCTGTTCGGTGAGTACTCCGAGCACACCGACGCGCTCCGCCTCGTCTACAACGACGTGACGGACAGCACGGCGACCCAGTGGGGCGTCGGCATCGTCCAGCACGTGGACGCGGCAGCCATGGAAGTTTTCGCGACCTACAAGAATGTCGAAGCCGACATCACCACTGTCGGTGGAAACAAGGTCAACGGCCTCGGCGATTTCTCGACCGTCATCGTGGGCACCCGGATCAACTTCTGATCCACGCCTCGCCTGAAGCCAGAACTACGAAAGGCCGCCCTCGGGCGGCCTTTCTCGTTGATAACTCCCGCCGGGGAACCGGCCACCACGCGGGAATCGCCGTTCGCGCGCACGCGAGCGCGCTGGAAATCACCCGTTGCGCCCCCGATTCTCTGGCTCAAGCCCGATTTCCGAGCCGGCCCGCCAGCCAAATCGGCAATTTATGTGGTCATGTCTTCTTAAGAATGCTGCGAACACAACCGGAACACGCCCAGTTTCGTGGCTATCCCGCAACAAGTGGCCCGTTTCCTTCAATCCAACGCGCCACGACGTTTGCCCACCCCCCGCCTCTGAACTAGATCTGACTCACCAGTCGAGTCGTACGGGTGGTTCATAAGACGAACCAGTCAACAACCGGGTCAGCGTAACAGGGTCAAACCTGAGGTCCGGTCGCAGAAGCGCAGGAAGCATAGCCCGGCGCCAAATGCGAGGCCCCCGTACAGATCGTTCTCCAGCGTTTGTATCGTTGCTTATCAGCGTCATTCGCGTCCCTCCGTGGCGGCGTGCGCTTCACGCGCGTGCGTGCGGTCTCGAAGGGACTCGGAAGCCAGCGCCGGGCTGCGCGTGCTGCTTCCTGCATGAGAGAGAACTGGAGAGATATAGAATGAAGACCACCACAAAGTTCGCAATCGCGGCGGTCGCCTCGGCCCTGATGGGTACGTCGGCTATCGCAGCAGACCTCGGCGGCTCTTGCTGCGCCGACCTCGAAGAGCGGATCGCTGAGCTCGAGGCCACGACCGTCCGCAAGGGCAACCGCAAGGTGTCCGTGCAGATCTCGGGCTTCGTCGGCCACCAGGTCATGTTCTGGGACGACGGCTCGCAGTCGGATGCCTACATCGCTGACGGCGGCAACATCTTCTCGCGTTGGCGCCTGCGCGGTTCGGCCAAGATCTCTCCGGAGATGTCGGCTGGCTTCCTCTATGAATTCGGCATCCACGAAGCCTCGCTCGCCTCTGTCAACCAGGGCAACGGCGGCGACGACCTCGGCAGCGCCGTGTCGCTCCGCGACTCGACGGTCTGGTTGCGCCACAACAAGCTCGGCATGGTGAAGATCGGCCACGGCTCGACCGCGACCGACAACCTCGTGCTGATCGACCTCGGCAACCGCTCGGCTGCTGGCACGCCTGACCTCCCGCTGTACTTCGGCGGCATGGTCCTGCGCGGCAACAACGGGCAGTTCGCCAACACGAACCTGAACTGGGGCGCTGCGCTGCGCGGTAACGAGGGCTGGGACACCACCCGTCGCAACCACGTGATGTACGAGACCCCGTCGCTCTACGGCTTCACCGTTCAGGCGGCCGTCGCTGAAGACAACTACTGGGACGTCGCTCTCCGCTATGCCGGTGAGTTCAACGGCGTCCGCGTGGCCTTCGGCATCGGCTACCAGGAGAACGCCGAGTTCAACGCGCCTGCAGGCGGCATCGTCGCCGGCAACAACACGGTCGTGTGCAACACGGTCTGTGATGTGACGGCGTCTGACCTCAAGGGTTCTGCCTCTATCCTGCACGTTCCGACCGGCCTGTTCTTGACGGGCGCCGCCGGTACACGTGAGATCGACGGCCGTCAGGTGGCGGGTGTTGCTGGCTCGGCTTACGCTGGTCCGGACCTCACCTTCTGGCACCTGTCTGGCGGTGTCGCGAAGAACTTCTTCGGCATCGGCAACACGGTCCTCTTCGTCGAGTACTCGGAGTCTGAGGGCGGCCTCGAGCAGTTCTCGTTCCTGACGTCGAACGCTGGTTACAACAACAACCTCGCGTCCAACGCTCAGGGCTCGTCGAGCGAGACGTCTTCTTGGGGTCTCGGCGTCAATCAGTACATCGACGCCGCTGCCATGCAGGTCTTCGCCACCTACAAGAACACGACCCTCGACGCGACGGGCTTCGGTACGGCTGCCGGCAGCAACGCCGACATCCTGAACCGCGGTCTGGGCGGCACGAGCGACATCTCGACCTTCATCATGGGCATGCGCATCGACTTCTAAGTCGACTGCAAGTCCCGAAAGGAGAAGGCCACCCTCGGGTGGCCTTTTTCTTTTAGTAAGAGCAGATGTTCCAACAGGTTCGACTGTTGCAACAGGGGCGCATGGCGGAAAGATCACAGCATCGGCACAAACGTTAGATGCGCCTTAACTGCTGGGGATAGAGACTTGAGTTGCCCCGGGACTGGCGTCATTGATGTGTCAGATCGGCGTGAGGGCGTTGAGGCCGTGGGATTGTGCGAACATGCAGCGCATGAAGGTGATACTCGCGTTGAGCGTGCTGGGAGCTGTCAGCTCCGCCGCTTACGCATTCCAGGAGACGAAGGGTGGTACTGCTGCGGGGCAGTCACCGTCACAGGGCGCCGTGCAGGCTGCGCCGCCGTCGCTCGACTTGCGTGACACGGGAACGTCCGTGGGTGCGCCGCCGTCCGGCGTCGAGGTTCGTATCCCGGGCTTGGGCAAGCTCGGCGTGCTCCCGAAGTTCGACTTCGGCCTCGAGCTGCTCTACGGCGTGAACGAGCAGAAGAGCGACATGGAACGCCGGCTCGACTCGGCGCCACTCGACGACGCCCAGATCCGCGGTTCGCTGAAGCATCGCTTCTGAGGCTAAGACACCCGGGCAGGCGGATGAGAGCGCCCTCGGGCGCTCTTTCGCGTTTTACGGTGACGATGATGCGCGAACCTGATGATCCCCGGAGATCGGGCAGTTGGAGGCGGGCTGCCGGGATGGCTGTGCACGCCTTCACGGCCTCTGGTGCGCTCTGTGCCTTGCTCGCGCTCCAGGCAACGCTGGAGGCGCGGTTCGAAGTCGCGTTCGGGTGGCTGTTCCTGGCCTTGGCGATCGATGCGGTCGACGGAACCTTCGCCCGCGCAGTCGACGTCGAAACGCACGTCCCACGCTTCTCGGGCGATCGCCTCGATCTCGTCGTGGATTATCTCACCTACGTGTTCGTCCCCGTGGCCTTGATGCTCAAGGCCGGTTTTCTGCCGGGAAACGTCGGCTGGGGACTGGGGGCGGCGATCCTCCTCAGCTCGCTCTATCATTTCGCGGACACCGAAAGTAAAGCCGACGACAACAGTTTCGTGGGCTTTCCGGCCGTCTGGAACCTCGTGGCGTTCTTTCTGATGGCCTTCGCGGTGCGCCCCTGGGTCGCCATGCTCTTGACGGCAGTGCTGTGCGCGTTGGCATTCGTGCCCATGCGCTGGATCCACCCCTTGCGGGTACGTCGCAACGCGTCCCTCAACGTCGCGATGACGATCATCGGTCTCGGCGCGGCCGGCTGGATACTGATCGCGGGTTTTCCTGGCCCGATCCTTGCGCGGCTCGGCCTCGGTCTGGCAACGGCCTACTTCGTGGCCATGGCGCTCGTCGCGCCACGCGGGGCAACCAACACGTGAGCGCGGCCAACCGTGCGGGCGGAAAGACACTTGTCGGGGATATCGATGGGTCGGGCCGCGCGGTCGCCGGAATCGCGGATCAGACGACACAGCTGAGCGTGGGAGCGCACGGCCGGGACAAAGGAACACACGTGATCAACTGCACACGACTTGCGGCCGTATCGGCAGCCTTGTACTCCGGCGCTGCATGGGCCGAGCCGGCCAGCCTCCAGGGCGATGAACTCCGCCGTGCCGTCTCTGGCAAGACAGTGGTGATCAGCACGCCACTGGGCAGCTTGCCCATCCTCTACCGCGCCAATGGCTCCATCTCGGGCAAGGCCTCGATGGTCACGAGCCAGTTCCTCGGCGGGCCGAAGGCGGACGAAGGTCGCTGGTGGGTGTCTGCCGGCGAACTGTGCCAGCAGTGGAAGGTGTGGCTCGACGGGCGCAAGCATTGCTACCGGATGCGGGTGACGGGAGCTACGGTCCACTGGCGGCGAGATGACGGCCGGACCGGCACGGCGGTGCTCGTCCAGAACTGACGCGCCCCCATCGATCCCGACGACTGACGAGGTTGCGGAAGCCCGACGACCGTCGCACACTCGTCCTCCGATCAGAAACGATGAGGAGGAAAGCGATATGGCAGGGCTCTGCGAAGGGCGCGTGGCGATCGTGACAGGGGCAGGGCGCGGCCTCGGCAGGCAGCACGCGCTCCTGTTGGCAAAGGAAGGCGCCAAGGTCGTCGTCAACGACATCGGCGCCAACGTGGATGGCACGGGCCGTGACGAAAGCCATGCCGCCCAGACCGTCGCGGAAATCAAGAAAGCCGGTGGCGACGCCATCGTGAATGGCGACGACGTCTCGAGCTGGGCCGGCGCCAAGAACCTCATCGACAGCACGGTGAAGCACTACGGCAAGCTGGATGTCCTGATCAACAACGCGGGCATCCTGCGCGACCGCATGCTCGTCAACATGACCGAGGACGAGTGGGATGCGGTGATCCAGGTGCACTTGAAGGGCACGTTCGCGCCGACCCGCCACGCCGCCGCCTATTGGCGTGAGAAGAGCAAGGAGATCGGCGGCCCGGTGAAGGCCGCGGTAATCAACACCTCCTCCACCTCGGGAATCTACGGCAACGTCGGCCAGACCAACTACGGTGCCGCCAAGGCGGGCATCGCGGCCTTCACGGTGATCGCGGCGCGCGAACTGCGCCGCATCGGCGTCACCGTGAACGCGCTGTCACCTTCGGCGCAGACCCGCATGACCGAAGGTCTGCGAGAGCTGACGCCCGAACAGGTCGCCATGCGCGACCCGAAATGGGTGTCGCCGACCGTCGTCTATCTCGCGAGCGAGGAGGCGAGCGACATTACCGGTCGCGTCTTCCAGGCCGGCTTCGGCCGCATCGCCATCTGCGAAGGCTGGCGCCGCGGTGCCGAGGTGGCCCAGGTCTCCGACCCGCGCGAGGCAGGTCGCCTCTTCCGCGAGATGCTGCCGAAGGTACGCAAGAACTCCGGCATGGACGGCATCGAGCTGGACTGACCACAACGCACTCGGGAGACACCCACAATGGCCCTGAACTACGACAAGCTGATGGGGCTGAAGCGCTCGGGCGATCGCTTCAGCTACACGGACCGTGAGACCATGCTCTATGCGATCGGCATCGGCATGAGCCGCGACCCCTACGACGAGGCCGAACTCGCCTATACGTTCGAGCGCCAGAAGCTGAAGACGGTCGCCTCGATGGCAACCGTGCTGCAGCGCGTTCCGCTGCTGAAGGACTGCGGTTACGACTATACGAAAGTCGTCCACGGCGAGCAGCGGCTGACGCTCCACCGGCCGCTCGAGCCGGAAGGCGAGATCCTCGTCGATAGCCGCGTCACGGAGGCCTACGACAAGGGGCCGGGGAAGGGCGCCGTCATCTACACCGAACTGGCCGCCCGCTCGGCGACCGACAACGCCCCGCTCTATACGCTGCTCTCGACGACGTTCGCGCGCGGCGACGGCGGCTTCGGCGGCCCGAACGGCCAGGGTCCGTCGCCCCACGAGATCCCGAGCCGTAAGCCCGACCTCACCGCCGCCGCGGAGACCCGCCTCGACCAGGCGCTTCTCTATCGCCTGAACGGCGACCGGAACCCGCTGCATGCCGATCCGGAACTCGCCAAGCGTGTCGGCTTTCCGGTGCCGATCCTGCATGGCCTCTGCACCTACGGCACGGCCTGCCGCACGATCCTGAAGGAAGTTGCGAAGTACGATCACACTCGCATCCGCGGCTTCGATGTGCGCTTCTCGTCACCCGTCTATCCGGGCGAGACGATCCTGACCGACATGTGGATCGACGGCCCGGTCGTCTCGTTCCGCTGCCGCCTGAAGGAGCGTGACGTGACGGTCATCAACAACGGCAAGTGCACACTGTCGTCCTGAGCCGACGTCGACGGCCTACAGCGAAGGCGACGGGGCGGGCGACAGTCGTCCGCCCCGTTGGTCTCACGGCACGATCACCGGCTGCCTTCAGGGCGCTGGTCTGTACGCCTGCTCGCGCGTCAGTCGATAGGTCCACGGCAGGCCCGCATTCCGCCAGCCGTTGACCGTGCGACGACCCTCTTTCGAGAGATCACCCTCGAACCCGTCGAATACCGAGAAGACCCGCGTATAGCCGAGGTCCGCGAGCAGATTGGCGGCCCGCGCTGACCGATCGCCCGACCGGCAGATCAGAACGACGACGTCGCCCTTGCCGATGCTCTTGCGCTCGGCGAGCCGCGCCACGCCGGCCCCGAAACGGCTGTTCAGCTCCACCTTGTAGCGTCCGGCCTTGTCGTCCCAGTCGCCGAACTCACTGAGCTCCGCATAGGGCACGTGCCCGTCGATCCCGGTCGGGTGCCCGACGTACTCGACTTCGCCGCGCGTCCGGATGTCGATGAAGAGCGCGCGTCCCGGCGGCGTTGCGGCGAGCAATGCGGCCGCTTCGGTCGCCGTGACGAGGAGACCGAGCCGCGTCTGCTTCTCGCTGGGCACATCACGCGCCTCGGCATGCGAACTCATCGGCCCCGCCACCAGAAGCGCGACGCCGAGCCCCATCAGAGCCGCGCGAACGCCGACGCCCTTCACTTGCCCGCCTCCTGCACGAAGCGATAGGCGCTGCCCGACGTCTCGACACGACCGAGACCCGGCCACGGCAGGTGATAGCCGATGACAGCGAGTTTTCGCCGTGCGGCATCCTCGAGCACACGCGCACGCGTCGCGGCGGCCTGCTCCCCATCGATGTCCGAGCCCCATCGCCAGCTCGGCGCCCCGAACGAGATCGCGGCATGCGTGAGCGCATCGCCGAGGACGAGGCACTCTGACGTCCCCGAGCGGATCGCCACCGACACGTGCCCCGGCGTGTGGCCCGGCGTTGCGACGAACGCCAGCCCGGGCGCGATCTCGTCGCCCGGTTTCGCGGTCGTGATCACATCGCCCAGCGCCTTGAGCCGACGGACGATCCCGACCGACATGCTCTTCTGGAACTCGGGAACCTTGTCGGCGGCATCAGGCGCGAACCAGAAGTCGCGTTCGGCCAGCGCCATGACGTGCTTCGCCTTCGGCCAGAGGGACGTGTCGCCGAACGGATCGAGCACGCCCCAGAAATGGTCGGCGTGGGCATGCGTGAAGATGACGTGGGTGATGCTGTCAGAAGCGATGCCGGCTTCCCCCAGCCGATCCGCGAAGCGGCCGAGCGTCGGCATGAAGTCCGGCCCGGCCCCCGTATCGATCAGCGCCACCGTCGATCCGAGACGCACGACACAGACGTTCGTCTGGACCGTGAAATCGGCTGTTGCTCCATGTGCCTTGAGCAACGTGTCGAGCGCCGCTTGGTCGACGCCGGGCAGCAGCAGCGATTGCGGCAGCGTGAACGTGCCATCCGAGATCACCGTCACTTCTGCTTCGCCGATTTTCGTCTTGTGAATCGCCGACGCAGCCAGCACGGCGCGGCCGCCGAGCGCCGACATCGCGCCGACGAGCAGTGCCGAGCCACCGGCCAGGATCAGCCGGCGGCTCGGTTGATGGAGAGTTGTGCCCGGACGTATCCGCATGCTTTCGCCTCGTGTAGTTGTTGCGACGTCCAGCGCTTTCCGATGCGTTCGATCAGCCGAACATGTCGGCGGTGATGCCCGAGTACCAGCCCATGTTCTCCGCCTGTGTCTCCTTGCGGAGCTGTGGCGTCTCGCCGGTCTTGGAGACAAACGTTTCAACGGCGGCGATCTTGCCGTCCTTCGCTTCGTAGCGCCCACCGACCTTGACCGTGTCGTCGGTATCGATCAGCGACCAGCAGGTGTTGGAGTAGCGGGCCGGGAAAGTTGGGGACTTGACGAGCTCGCCCCGGATCATCAGCGCGGCGACCTTGGCCTGACTGTTCGCCGAGAACGCCGATTTCGGCATGTCGCCGGCGATCGAGGCATCACCCAGCACATGGATGTTGGCATCCATGGCCGAGCGCATGTTCGACGGATCGATCGGGCAGAACCCCGAAGCGTCGGCGAGGCCCGCATCGAGTGCGATCTTGCCGGCTGTCTGCGCCGGAATGACGTTGACCAGCGCGCAGTGCTTGTAGGTCTCGAAGCCGGTTTCGACCGTGTTGCTCGCCGGATCGACGGCCTTGAGGCCGGAATGAATATCTGGTGCCATCCATTCGACCATGCCGGGATAGTGGCGCTCCCAGCCCTCCTGGAACAGGCCCTGCTTGGAGAACGTCTTCTTCGGGTCGATGACGACGATTTTCGCCTTCGTCTTGCCGGCCTTCTTGAGCGCATGCGCCATCATCGAGACGCGCTCGTAGGGGCCCGGTGGGCAGCGATAGGGATTGGGCGGCGCGATCATCACGATGACGCCACCGTCGGGCACGGCGTCCAGCCTCGCCTTGAGCAGCACCGTCTGTGGTCCGGCCTTCCAGGCGTGCGGCATGGTGTCTTCGTGGGCTTTGCCCCAGCCGGGCACGCTGTCGTACTTGAGGTCGATGCCGGGCGACACGACGAGCCGGTCGTAGCCGATGGTGACGCCGTCGGCGAGACGCACCTGCTTCTTGTCGCGATCGATGGCGGCAGCGGCCTGGTGGGCCAGTTGCACGCCGTACTTCGACGCGAGAGCATCATAGGAGTGCGTGATCTCCTGCATGCTCTTGAAGCCGCCAAGATAGAGGTTCGAGTGGAAGCAGGTCACGAACTGCTTCGCCGGCTCGACCAGGATCACCTCGACCGCGCCCTTCGAGTCGCGTGCGATGTATTTCGCGGCCGTCGCGCCCCCGGGGCCGCCCCCGATGACGACGACCCTGGGCTTGGCCTGACCGAGCGCCGCGGGCGCCCCGAGCGCCACGACGCCGGATGCGGCTGCCGCACTCTTCAGGAAATCTCTCCGATGCGCCTTCATGTGTTTCCTCCAGTCCGTTTGTTTCGTTTTTTGCTTAGCACGTGGATGGGTCGGCGAAATGGCGGGGCGAAGGGAAGGATGATGCGCATCGCCTGGGGCCAGCGAGCACCCCGTTCCACAGCGCGTCGCCAACGCGGATGCCGCTCGCGGCGCAGTCTGTTTGCGAAGGAACGGCCGCCTCCGGATGTGGCATATCGCTCCTAGTTCGCGGGCTTCAGCGTGGCGTAGTAGGCGGCCAACGCGGCCATCTCGTCGTCACTGAGCCGGCCCGCTATCGTCTGCATGACGGGATTTGTACGATCCTTGGTCTTGTACGACTGGAGAACCGCGACGAACTGGTCGGCCGGCCATCCGACGATCGGCGGGATGCCCTTGTCCTGCCCGTCCGACCGGTGACACGTCACGCACTCGGAAGAGAGATACTCGCCGAACGCCGGATCGGCCGCCGCGGCGTGCTCGACGCAAGCGACGAACGACGAAAGCACGGCAGCGGCAACCGGAAGACACCATCGTGTGGGACGCAACCGGCGCTGCTGGTTCATCTCAATCCACCTTCGGTCCGGATTTGCCGTCCGGCGTCACGTCGAGCACCTGGGCGCGGCCGGTGACTTTAGCCTCGGGCTTGCACTCCGTCATGCAGACCTTCCGGTTCCAGAAGTGCTTCTCGGCGACCTCGCGATCGTCGTCGTAGAAGCCATCCTTGTTCGGCAGCTTGATGGTCTGGAAGTTGCTCTGCCCCAGCTCGAAGTTCGTATCCTTGATCACGTCGTTGAGATGCAGGATGTACGCCGTGAGTGCGTAGATCTCATTGTCCGTGAGCGACTGGGCATTGCCGAACGGCATCGCCCGCTTGATGTAGTCGAACACCGTCGACGCCTCTGGCCAGAACGAGCCGATCGTCTTCTCGGGCCGGTCGTGCTTCAGCGAGCCGAGACCACCCGCGAGCACCGGCCAGCGGTCCTTCCCCTCGCCGAACTCGCCGTGACAGCTGGCGCACTGCGCCTGGAAGATATCCTCGCCCTGCTTCACTGACCCCTTGCCCGGCGGCAGGCCGTGCCCGTCCGGACGGATATCGATGTCCCAGGCCTTGATCTCCTCAGGCGTTGCTTCCCGACCGAGACCGAGCTTTCCCGCCATCGCTGTCGCAAGCGGCGCGGCGACGAGGGCAACCGCGAGAACGACCTTAAGAGATCTCGACATTCTCAGTCTCCCCGTTCGCCCGGACGAGCCAGGTCTGGATGCCGTTGTTGTGGTAGATGTTGTTGACACCGCGTACCGCGCGCAACTCCTGCTTCGTCGGCTGCACGTAGCCCGTGGAATCGTGCGCCCGCGACTGGATCAGCAACTCGTTTCCAGCCCAGTCGAAATCGACGTAGAACCGCGTCATCGAGCGGTCGAGCACCGGGCCATCGATGCGCGCCTCGCGCCAGTTCCGGCCGCCGTCGAGCGTGACATCGACGCGCGTGATGTGGCCACGCCCCGACCACGCGACGCCGGTCAGGACATTACGGCCCTTGGCCGTGAATGGCGCCTGGGGTGACGGGTTGGTGACGACGGACTTGGCGTCCATCACGAACGTGTAGCGTCGCGATCGCCCGTCGCTCATGAGGTCCGTGTATTTCGAGGTTTCCTCGCGCGCGAACCATGGCTTGTCACCGACTTCGATGCGCCGGATCCACTTGACCCAGAGGTTGCCTTCCCAGCCCGGCACCACAAGACGCAGCGGGTAGCCCTGCTCCGTGCGCAGCGCCTCGCCGTTCATCTTGAAGGCGATCAGGCAGTCGTCGAGCGCCTTCTCGATCGGCAGCGACCGGTTCATGCCCGACGAATCGGCGCCTTCGACCTGCAACCATTTGGCAGTTGGCTTGAGGCCGGCCTCGTTGAGCAGGTCCTTCAGGAGCACGCCCGTATACATGACGTTGTGGATCATGCCGTGCGTGAACTGGCAGCCGTTGAGCTGCGCGCCGCGCCACTCCATTCCCGAGTTCGCCGCGCACTCGAGGAAGTGCACCCGGTTCGTGCGCGGGAAGCGCTTGATGTCGTCCATCGAGAAGATGAGCGGCTTGTCGACGAGGCCGTGAATGATCAGCCGATGATCGAACGGGCTGACGACCGCGGCGCCGCCGTGATGGCGCTCGAAGCAGAGGCCGTTCGGCGTGATGATGCCGTCGAGTTCGTGCAGCGGCGTGAAGTTGATCGAGCTTTCCCGCGACGCCGTGAGCCACTCGACGTCGCGGCGCACCACATGCGCCTCGAACTTCGACGGCTTCCCGTAGGGGTGGGACGCAACGCCGTCGCCGAGAACTTTCGACCACTCGGGCACGTTCGGTGGCTGGTTGTCGGGATTGGGGCCGATTGGCTTGCGCTTCCGCTGCGCGAACGCCTCCCCACCCGAAGCGGCGATCGCCGCTCCGCCCGCCAGTGTCCCGGTGAGGAAACGCCGCCGGTTGGTCGACGCGCCCGGAGCTGGCTTCCTGTCGGTCTCGTCTGTCATATGAGCGCACTCCCTTCGAAATCTCTCGCCGGCGGTTCGCCCGCCGCGTCCCGGCTCAAAGGCCGGTGATCTTCACGGCGCTGGCGCCGGACGGCGCGACCACCTTCTTGCCTTCGATGTGCTTCGCCACCACGTCCCAGATCGGCGGCCCCTCGGTGCCCTGATTGATGCTGGCCCATCCGGCGACGACGTAGTCGCGGCTGGCGTCGAGCTTCTGGCCGGTGCGCAGCAGCGTCATGTCCGAGATGCGCTGACCGATCGGCTTCGACACGTCGCACGTAAAGCCGAGCCCGCCGGTGCGCACCATATCGCCGCCCTGCTGGTAGAAGGGATCGGGATTGAAGATGTTGTCGGCCACGTCCTCGAGGATCTCCTTGAGCCGGCCGCCGTTCATCTTCATGCGGTAGCAGTTCGGGTAGGTCATCGCCGTGCCGTTGGCGATGTCCTCGAACGTGATGTCCTGACCTGGAAGCAGGCTCGTGCCCCAGCGGATGCCCGGCGAGAGCGCGATCTCTGCGTCACGCTGCTCGAGGATGCCGTCGCAGATCACGTCGTCGAGGGTCCCGTTGAAATTGCCGCGCCGGTAGAGCAGCGTCTCGGTCTTGCCGAGCACCTTCGAGAGTTGCGCCTGATAGGGCGCGCGCGTCTTCTCGATCAGCGCCGCCGTCTCGGCATCACCCGTGATGGCATCCGAGAACACCGGAATGAGGCGATAGCGGAACCCCTTGATCTCACCGGCCTGCACGTCGAGGTCGAGGCGCGAGACGAACTTCCCGTTCGACCCCGTCGCGATGATCAGCGTCTTGCCGATACGAGTGGGCTCGGGCACCGCGTCGTGCGTGTGCCCCGAGAGAATGACGTCGATCCCCTTCACGACCTGCGCCACCTTGACGTCGACGTCAAAGCCGTTGTGGGAGAGAAGCACGACCAGACCTGCCCCGGCCGCGCGGGCGTCGTCGACTTCCTTCTGCAGCTCCACCTCACGGATGCCGAACGTCCATTTGGGCACCATCCAGCGAGGGTTGGCGATGGGGGTGAACGGGAACGCCTGACCGATGACTGCGACCTTGATTCCGCCGCGCTCGAACATCTTCTGCGCCGGGAACACGCGATCCTCGAACTCGGTGTCGCGGATGTTCTGGGCGAGAAACGGAAAGCCGAGCTTGTCGCTGAGTTCCTTCACGCGGGTATCGCCGAGGGTGAACTCCCAGTGACCGGTCATGGCATCGGGCTTCAGGAGCGCCATGATGTCCACCATGTCCTGTCCCTTCGTCTGGAGCGACGTCCAGCTGTTGGTCCAGGTATCACCCCCGTCGAGCAGCAGCATGTTCGCGCCGCGCTCGGCCCGGATCGCCTTGACGACTGTCGCGATGCGGTCGAGGCCGCCCATGCGGCCGTACGAGCGGGCAAGCTGCGCGAAATCGTCGTGCGTCAGCGCGTAGGCTTCGGCGGACTTGTCGGCGATCCGGAAATGCTTCCGGAAGTCCGCGCCCGTCAGATGCGGAACCTTGCCCTTGGCATCGCCGACGCCGATGTTGATCGACGGCTCACGGAAGTAGAGCGGCACCGTCTGGGCATGGATGTCGGTCAGATGGACGATCGTGACATTGCCGAGCGGCTCGAAACGCAGGAGATCGTCCTGGGTGAGCCTCTGCTGGGCCGCAAGCCGCCCGAGCCAGCCCGCGGAGCTGCCTCCGAGGAGCGAAGCGGCGGCTGCCGCGGTGAGAAACTCGCGCCGTGAGATCATGACGAGCCTGCAAATTCGAGATGCACGAACCCGGTCCCGGCGACGCAAGCCGCCGGGAGGGTGTCGGACTTGATCGGCGAAATGCGTTAGGCGTCAGCCTACCGTGATCTTCTGCTCGGATTTGTAGACGGAGCCGTCGTCGTCGATCCACTGGAAGAGGAACGTCCCGCTCTCTGTGACCCGCACGAAGAACGACTGATAGGGATTGGCCGAAATCGCAGGGTGCCAGTCGGCGCGGAGGATCTCCTTGCCGTTGAACGATGCCACGAACTGCTTGATGATCTTGCGCGGAATGACCTTGCCGGCAGCGTCCTTGCGCTGGCCGCTTTCCATCTCGTGCGAGATCAGCGTCTTCACTTCGATCACGTCACCGGCCTTGGCGGTCGATGGCATGCGGACGCGGGGTGTCGGGGTGCTCATTGTCGAATGTCCTGGTGTTGGGAGCGAGGGTGGTGCCGGCAGCGCGCTGGTCGAACGAGACGCGCGGCCGCCAACTCGAACAGGGGCAGGCGGCGTCAGCCGCCGCAGCCGCCGATCGTCACCTTCACTTCCTTGCTGGCCCGATAGAACTCGCCGTTGGACATCTCGGCGAGGGCGACGATGTTCTGCGTCTTGGCGAGCCGGATGCGGATCGCGGCCGCGGCCTTCGGCGCCATCGGCGTGAACGCGAACGACGCGATCATGGGGCTCGGGTTGCCGTCGGCGAAGAAGTGCACGGCCTTGACGTAGTCGGCCTCGGTCATCGGGCTCTCGACCTCGAAGGCGAGCGGCACGACGAGGCCGTTCTCGGCGATCGACGGCAGGTCGAGCTTGATCTTGCCGTCCTTGATCGGCTTGTCGCCGGCGATCTTCTTGATCTCGGCCGCGACCATCGCCTCATCGGCGAGCGACACGCCGGGCAGCACCGACAGCGCGACGCCGCCAGCGATCGTTCCGAGAAAAGCGCGCCGCGTGGCGCCGTGCGAGTGATCCGTCACGTCTTCCTCCTCTGTGGTCGGCCGCTAGGGAGCCAAACCGGGGCGCTCTTGGCGACGCCTGTGTTAATACATAGTCGAATTAGCATATGATGATATTATCTTGCAATCCCTGATCGGCAAGCCTTATGAAGAAGCGTCAACCCAAGCGACCCTCGTGCAAGGAAACGACACGGGGCGCCGAATTTTGAGGGAGGCTTGTTTTGCGAGCGAGCAGATTACTGAGCCTGTTGGCTGTCGCCATGGGCATTCTCTGGGGTGGGGTGCCGGCGGCACACGCCCAGGACGCGACCGAAAAGGAGATCGAGCGCTATCGCGAGATGCTCTCGGACCCCTTCTCCAACCCGGCATTTCTGTTCGTCGATCGCGGCGAGGCCCTCTGGAAGCTCGCACGCGGCGAGAAGAACGTCTCGCTCGAGACGTGTGACCTTGGTGAAGGACCCGGCAAGCTCGAGGGCGCCTTCGCCAAGCTGCCCCGCTACTTCACCGACGCAGATCGCGTCATGGATCTCGAGCAGCGCCTCCTCTGGTGCATGGAGAAGATCCAGGCCCTCGACACCAGGGACATCGTGAAGCGGAAGTTCGGGCGGCCGGGCGTCACGTCCGACATGCAGGACCTCGTCGCCTTCATCGCCAACAAGTCGTCGGGCCTGAAGATCGAGGCGCAGCAGAACCATCCGAAGGAACAGGAGATGGCGGCCCTCGGTGAAGCGCTGTTCTACCGTCGCGGCGGTCAGTGGGATTTCTCGTGCGCCACCTGTCACGAAGCGGAAGGTCAGCGGATCCGTCTTCAGGGGTTGCCCGTTCTGAGCAAGCCCGGCAAGGCGGCGCAGTCCACCATGGGCACCTGGCCGACCTACCGCGTGTCACAGAGTCAGGTCCGAACGATGCAGCATCGCTTGTGGGACTGCTACTGGCAGATGCGCTGGCCGGACGCCGCCTACGGCTCCGACGGCATCACGGCACTCACCGTCTATCTCCAGAAGAACGCGAACGGGGGCGAAATTCAGGTCCCCTCGATCAAGCGCTGAGCGGAGAAGAGCCCATGAGAACGTTGATCCACTCCGCGGCCGCCGCCCTGTTCGCCGTCGCCGCGTTCACCCTGCCCGCCGTCGCGCAGTCGGCGAAGGTCGACCCGGCAGTCGTCGAGAAGGCGGTGACCGGCATGTTCGGCCACGCCCCTGCGGCCTGGCAGGAGAAGATCGTCCAGGACGAAACCCAGAAGGCCTGTTCGCTCCATCGCAATGCGCCGCCCGCGGACGTTGCCAAGGCGATCTCGGCCCGTGAGGAAAAGAACGTCGTGCTTCCCGCCGATGGCAAGTTCCTCGGCGACTGGAAGTCCGGCGAGAAAATCGCCCAGAGTGGCTATGGCGGGCGCCATACGGACGATCCCAAGCGGGAAGTCGGTGGTAATTGCTATGCCTGCCACCAGCTCTCGAAAAAGGAATTGAGCTTCGGCACGATGGGCCCGTCGCTTGTCGAGTACGGCAAGATCCGCAAGTACAAGGACGAGGACGTCAAGGCGGCCTTCATCAAGATCTACAACGCACAGGCCGTCTTCCCGTGCTCGAACATGCCGCGTCTCGGCCACAGCAAGCATCTGAACGAGCAGCAGATCAAGGACCTGGTTGCGCTGTTGTTCGATCCCGAGAGCCCGGTCAACAAGTAGGGCCAGAGCCGCCATGCGCCACAGAGCTGCCACACCAGGGCCCGCGGCCAGCACCCGCCTCGCCACGCGCTGGCGGCGGGCGGCGGCGGCAACGCTGGCGTGGCTCGTGGTCGTGGCGTCAGGGCTTGGGACCTCCCGGGCGGCCGAGCTTCTGATGTTCGAGGAGCCCGGTTGCCCATGGTGCGTCCGCTGGCACCGCGAGGTGGGCGTCGGCTATCCGAAATCGGAGGAAGGTCGGCGCGCGCCACTGCGCCGTCTGCACGTCTCGAACGCCCGCACCAGCGGGGTCCGCCTCCGCTCGCCCGTCACCGCAACGCCGACTTTCGTTCTCGTCGAGGGCGACGCCGAGATCGGCCGGATCACGGGGTATCCGGGCGCGGACTTCTTCTGGGGCATGCTGGGCGAGCTGTTGGCAAAAATGCCGCGCGAGGCCCCCAAGCCCCGCGATGCAGAGCTCGGCCCGGCTCTCGATCCGACGCCCGGACGAACGACACTCGCCGCACGACAGGAGGGACGGCCGTGAGCACGACCATGTCCAATGAGGTTGAGACCGCACTGGCCACAGCCGGCGAGGCCTCGCCCAATCTGCAGGCCCTGATGCGCAAGGCCCGCCGTGCGAGCGATTTCCTGAAGGCGCTCGCCCACGAGAACCGTCTGGTCATCCTTTGCCTCCTGAGCGAGCGGGAGCGGTCGGTGACCGAGATCGAGGGCCTGCTCGCGCTCAGTCAGGCGACCGTTTCGCAGCAGCTCGCCCGGCTCCGCCACGAGGGGCTCGTCGAAGCACGCCGCGATGGCCGCGTCGTCTACTACAGCCTCGCCGACGACGAGACCCGCGACTTCATCCGGGCCGTCTACGAGAAGTTCTGCCGCAGCGAGTAGCCACTGCGGCCGCCCGCCCCGTTGCAAGGCCCGGCGTCATGGATCTCGATTTCAGCATCTGGGGTGGACTGCTCTGCGGAGCGATGGCCGGCGGCTTCGCCCGCTTCGGCCGTGTCTGCTCCATGAGCGCCATCGAGGATGCCTTGCTCGGCCACGATCTGCGGGGCGCCAAGGCCTGGGGCCTGGCCATTGCCGTGGCGGCCCTGGCGACGACGGGGATGGCGGCCATCGGCGCCATCGAGCTCGAGACGGCCTCGGTGCTCGCGCCGCGCGTCCACCTCCTCGGCACCATTCTCGGGGGACTGCTCTTCGGGCTCGGCATGACCTACGTCGGCACGTGCAGTTTCGGTCTGCTCATCCGGGCCGGCGGCGGAGACCTCCGGGCGTTCACGTCGGCGATCCTCGTCGGCATCGTCGCATTCGCCTTTACAGCGGGCCTTCTGGCGCCGGTGCGCGGCTTCCTCATCGAGCTCGGTCGCGTGGACTTCTCTGCGATCGGGACGCCCACCATCCCCGCGATCCTGTCTCTCGTGACGGGCGAAGCGGCGGCGGTCGTCATGACGGTTGCGCTGCTCGTCCTCCTCGGCGTCGCAGCCTTCGTCGACCCGCGCATGCGCCAGCGCCCCCGGCTGCTGGTCGGAGCCTGCGGTCTCGGGCTCGCCGTCGCCCTCGGCTGGCTCGTGACGACGCTTGCCGTGCGCCAGATGGCCGCGGCGCGCGTCGAAAGCCTGACGTTCGTAGCGCCTGCGGGCCGCGCCCTTCTGCAGTTCATGACGCTCTCGTTCCGGGACGCGAGCTTCGGCATGGCGGCCCTGATCGGCACCGTGCTCGCATCATTTGCCGTCGCGCTCTGGAAACGGGAGCTCCGATGGGAAGCTTTCGATGATCCAATCGAGATGCGACGGCATTTCATGGGAGCGACGTTGATGGGGTTGGGCGGTGTTCTGGCTCACGGCTGCACCGTGGGCCAGGGCATCACCGCAGCCAGCGCACTTGCCGTCACGGCACCGGTGTTCATCGCCGCCGCAGTGGCCGGCGCGTACGTCGGCTTGAAGTCGTTGATCGAAGGCCGATCGCTTTGGCGTATGGGCTTTTCGACGCGCCAGGACTGAGCGCCTTGTTTCCAACGGATCGGGCGCTTAGGCAGTACTCACGACATGCACTAGGGAGGTTGGAATGCGATTGACACGAGTTACGGCACTGGCGGTCGCCCTGGCGGCCACGATGGCTGTCCCGGGCGCGATGGCTCAGGACGCCGAGAATGGCGCCGAGGTCTTCAAGAAGTGCCGCGCCTGCCATCAGGTCGGAGAGACGGCCAAGAACGCGGTCGGCCCCGCGCTGAACGGCCTCTTCGGCCGCAAGGCCGGCACCGTCGAGGGCTTCAGCTACTCCGACGCCAACAAGAACTCCGGCGTCACGTGGGACGAGGCGACGTTCGCCAACTACATCAAGGACCCGCGCGCGGCGATGCCGGGCAACAAGATGGCCTTCGCGGGCCTGAAGGACGAGGAGGACGTCAAGGACCTCACGGCCTACTTGAAGCAGTTCGACGCCACCGGCAAAAAGAAGTAGCGCCGTCCTCCGGGCCGGCACGCGATGGAAGGGTCTGCCATGGCGGAAAGCTGGCTCGAGCGGTTCGAGGGTCTCGCCGCCCTCGACGATGACAGCAAGGACCGTCTGCGCCGCGCCGGCCGCATCGTCGAGATGCCGGCCGGCCGCCGCATTTTCGGACCGGGCTACGCGCCCTCGAGCTTCATGCTGTTGCTCGAGGGATCGGTCCGCGTCCAGCAGACGTCCGAGGCCGGGCGCGAAATCGTGCTCTATCGGGTCTCGGGCGGCGAGACGTGCGCGCTGACGACGGCCTGCCTGCTCGGCTACGACGACTATATAGCTGAGGCCATTTCCGAGACGGACATTCGCGCGGTTGCGATTCCGCGCCAGGTGTTCGACGAACTTGTCGGGCGGTCGCCGGCCTTCAGGAAGTTCGTCTTCGGCGCCTTCAGCCGGCGCGTCACGGACCTGTGCCGTGTCATCGACGAGGTAGCCTTCCAGCGCCTCGACGTCCGCCTGGCCGCACGCCTCCTCGAGCGATCGGGCGGTCGGGGCTCCGTCGACCTCACGCACCATGAGCTGGCCTCCGAGCTCGGCACCGCGCGCGAGGTCGTGAGCCGCCAGCTCACCGAGATGCAGCGGCGAGGCTGGATTGCATCGGGTCGCGGGCACATCGAGATCCTCGACGAGGCAGCCCTCAAGGCGCTCGCTGCGACCTGAACCGCCCGATCGAGCCTCGGAGGAACACCCCATGGGAGCCGAACAAGCCGTCGTGCTCATTGCGGGTCCGACCGCGAGCGGCAAGTCGGCGCTGGCGCTGCAACTCGCCCGTCAACGGGGCGGCGTCGTCGTCAACGCAGACAGCATGCAGGTCTACGCCGAGCTGTCGGTCCTGACCGCCCGCCCGTCCCAGGACGACATGCAATCCGTGCCCCATGCTCTCTACGGCTACGTTTCGGCCACTGAGCCCTACTCCGTCGCCCGATGGCTGACGGACATTGCAGCGACCATCGAACGGTGCCGCGCTGCGGGGCAGTGTCCGGTGATCGTCGGTGGCACGGGCCTCTATTTCACGGCCCTGCTGGGGGGCTTGTCCCCCGTTCCTCCGGTCCCCGCCGATATCCGGGCCCACTGGCGCGCTGTCGCCGCGGCAGCGGAGCCGGGCGAACTCCATCGGCGATTGCTTGCGCTGGATCCCGAAATGGCGGCTCGTCTCGATCCGGCGGATAACCAGCGCATCACCCGGGCGCTGGAGGTCATGGCGGCGACAGGCCGCTCGCTCACCGACTGGCAACGCCAACCCGGCCGCCCACTGCTCGACCCGGCGGACACCGAGCGGATCGTCGTCCAGCCTCCGAGAGCCGAGATCCATGCCCGTTGCGATCAGAGGCTCGACGCCATGGTGGAGCAGGGGGCCTTGGAGGAAGTCGGCCACCTCTTGAAGCTAGCCCTCCCACCCGATGCCCCGGCCATGCGTGCCTTGGGTGTCCCGCAGTTCGCAGCCTATCTGCACGGCGCGTGCACGCGCGACGCCGCGATCATGGCGGCCAAGCTGGCGACCCGCCAGTACGTCAAGCGCCAGGAAACCTGGCTCCGTCATCGCATGGCCGATTGGACCAAGGCGTAAAGAAATAAAGAAACAAAAGAAAAGAACCACACGCAACAATAGTCTAACATTGGGCGACATATAAAGCTGAATATTCCAATCGCCTTGACGCGATGCAGCGTTGGGCTCATGAAGACCTCTTGGGGAGGCGGGGCCTCCGGATCAGCAGTGGAGACATGAACCATGGCGCGCGCGATGACTGGTGCCGAAATCGTCATCAAGGCCCTGGCGGATCAGGGCGTCGACGTCGTGTTCGGCTATCCGGGCGGCGCTGTCCTTCCGATCTACGATGAGCTCTTCCAGCAGGAAAAGGTTCGCCACGTCCTCGTTCGCCAGGAAGGTGGCGCCGTGCACTCAGCCGAGGGCTATGCCCGTTCGACCGGCCGTGTCGGTGTGGTGCTCGTCACCTCGGGACCGGGCGCCACGAACGCGGTGACCGGCCTTGCGGACGCGCTGATGGATTCGATCCCCGTCGTCGTCCTGACCGGCCAGGTGCCGACGCACCTCATCGGCAACGACGCCTTCCAGGAATGCGATACGGTCGGCATCACCCGGCCATGCACGAAGCACAATTGGCTCGTGAAGAACGTCAACGATCTCGCCCGCATCCTCCACGAGGCCTTCCACATCGCAAAAAGCGGCCGGCCGGGCCCAGTGGTGGTCGACATCCCGAAGGACGTCCAGTTCGCGACGGGCACCTACGTCGGTCCGTCGACGGCGTCGCTGTCCCACAAGAGCTATCGTCCGCGCCTGAAGCCGGATGCCAGCGCCGTTGAACGCGCCGTCGAGGTGATGGCGAAGGCACGCCGGCCGGTGTTCTACACGGGTGGCGGCGTGATCAACTCGGGCCCCAAGGCGAGTCAGCTCCTGAAAGAGTTGGTCCGCATGACCGGTTTCCCGATCACGTCCACGCTGATGGGGCTCGGCGCCTATCCGGCGAACGACAAGCAGTGGCTCGGCATGCTCGGGATGCACGGTACCTACGAAGCCAACATGGCGATGCACGGCTGTGACGTGATGATCAACATCGGCGCCCGCTTCGACGACCGTATCACGGGGCGGATCGACGCGTTCTCGCCCGGTTCCACGAAGATCCATGTCGATATCGATCCCTCGTCGATCAACAAGAACGTCAAGGTCGATATCCCGATTGTCGGCGATTGCGCCTACGCCCTCGAGGAGATGATCCGGCTCTGGAAGTCGAAGGCCGGTCAGCCGGACAAGGGCGCCCTGAAGGCATGGTGGAAGGAGGTCGACGGCTGGCGCGCCCGCGACAGTCTCAAGTATCGCAAGTCCCCCGATAAGATCATGCCGCAGGAGGCGATCCAGCGGCTCTACGAGGCGACCCGCGGCCGCGACACCTACATCACCACCGACGTCGGCCAGCACCAGATGTGGGCGGCCCAGTTCTTCCATTTCGACGAACCCAACCGCTGGATGACGTCGGGCGGCCTCGGCACCATGGGTTATGGCCTGCCGGCGGCGATCGGCGTCCAGATGGCCCATCCCAAGGCGACCGTTGCGTGCATCTCCGGTGACGCCTCGATCCTCATGAACATCCAGGAGATGTCGACGGCCGTGCAGTACAAGCTGCCGGTCAAGGTCATGATCCTGAACAACCAGTACATGGGCATGGTGCGCCAGTGGCAGCAGTTGCTGCACGGCAATCGGTATTCGGAGAGCTACACCGAGGCGCTCCCGGATTTCGTCAAGCTGGCCGACGCTTATGGCGGCGTCGGCCTGCGCTGCGAAAACCCCGGTGATCTCGATGGGGCCATCGCCGAGATGCTGGCCGTGAAGGACAAGCCGGTGCTCTTCGATTGCCGCGTCGCGAACCTCGCCAACTGCTTCCCGATGATCCCGTCCGGTAAGGCCCACAACGAAATGCTGATGGGTGACAATGTCACCGACGACGAAGTCGGCAAGGCCATTGGCAAGGAAGGCAAGATGCTGGTCTAGCCGCCTGTCGCCGGCGCGCTCAAAGGAACGCGCCGGCAGGCGGCCGAAGCATCTCCGAGCGGATCAATGCGTGATCGCGTGCGGAACGAAGCGGGCGGCGTCCGTGGTCACATCCCCGTCGCCCTCCCGCATGCCGAGGCCGACCGCCTCACCGCCCACCAGCCATACGCCGCAGACGGGACGACGACCTTGAAACCGGGGAAGCGGATGCCAGGCTTGCAGGATGTGGCCTTCCGCGCCGTAGGGTCCGGGCGAGGCGGCACGTTTCGCCAGCGCACCGGGCCGCGTCGGCAGCACGATCTCGACGTTCGCCCCCTCCCGGGAGAGAAGCGGCTTCCTCACGTAGCGATCGCCGAGTTCGGCAGCGTGCGAGTCGCCTTCGAAATACGCGGGAAGCAGATTGGGGTGGCCGGGAAAGGCGTCCCACAGGAGCGCCATCAGCCCCTTGTTGGAGAGGATGGTCTTCCACGCCGGCTCGACGAAGCGGCACCCCGAACCGGGAATGTGACGCGCGAAGTCTTCGCCGAGCAGCCACTCCCACGGATAGAGCTTGAACAGCGCGCCGATGACGTGGTCGTCGCCGTCCGTGAACCGGCCGCGGTTGTCGACCCCGATCGTCTCGATGCCGAGAACGTGGGTCGCGAGGCCGGCCTGACGGGCGCAATCCGCCAGGTAGTCGATGGTGCCCATGTCCTCGAGGCTCTGTCCCGCGGCCGTCAGATGCAGGGCCCCTGTCATGCCGAGCGCGGCGAACCGCTGGACGAGCTTCTCGTGGAGCGAATTGAACTGATCGGCGGCTGGCGCCAACCGGCCCGCGGCCCGCATCTGCTCGAGCCAGATCCACTGGAACACCGAAGCCTCGTAGAGCGAGGTCGGCGTATCGGCGTTGTACTCGTAGAGCTTGGCCGGTCCGGCGCCATCGAACGCAAAATCCATGCGCCCGTAGAGTGCTGGTTCGTTCCGGTTCCAGCTTCGCGCGACGTAGTCCCAGAACGGCTCAGGGATGCCGAGCTTGCCGAGCGTCTCGCCGTCCTTGACCGCGCGCCTGACGATCTCGAGGCACATTCCGTCGAGTTCAGCGGCTGGTGCTTCGAGCCCGACTTCGATCTCGGTCAGGCTGAAATCGTAGAAGTGGCTCTCGTCCCAGTAGACGGTGCCGCCGGGCGAATGAAACGCAAAGCCGTGCGATTCGGCCGTCTGGCGCCAGTCGGCGCGAGGCACGCTGGGCTGACGCCGCATGGCCGGTCAACCCCCAGCCGAGGCTTTGCCGCCGGAGCCACTCGACGCAACGACACTGGCCGTGCTGCCGAAGCCACCGCGGGCCTGCGTGTGGCCCTTGGAGACCTGGCTGGCAAGCGGCGCCGACGCCACCTGGCGGGGGACCGCCGCATTCACGCCCCGGGACGTGATCGGATAACCACCGACGGTTGCCCGGCCGGTGGAACTCGCCGCATTGGCCACCAGTGGCTGCGCCGGCGTCCGCGAAGAGGCGGCCATGCCAAGCAGGAAACCCGTCATCAGTGGCCGCCAGCTACCGTCCCGGCTGTTCGGATAGTCGAGTTCGCACTTCCCGGCGCCGGCATTGGCTTCGCAGTCGCCCTTGGCGTCGTACTTCGGATAAGCCGCGTCGTAGGCGTTCTCGGCCTCGGCGAGAGCGGCGCCGCACGTGCTCCTGTCGTTGCCGTCGGCCATGCACGCCGCGACGCTCTCGTAGGCCTTGACCGGGACCACCTCGTTCGGGTCCTCGCAGGCCGAAAGCATCAAGGCACTGACGCCGACGCCCAGCAACGCAACGTGCCGCGATCTCTTCATGGTACGCACACTCCCGCCAACACACCATTCCACGATAAGCGGCGAGAGTTCCGTTTCGGTTAAACAAGGAACATCCGCATCCTGACGGACCCCCGTCGCGTACCACTGGAACGAGGACCCACATGCACCTCTACATCGCCAACAAGCTCTACTCGTCCTGGTCCCTGCGTCCGTGGCTCCTCATGACGACGTTCTCGATGCCCTTCGACGAGACCGTCATCCCCATGTACCTCCCGGACAGCCGGGCCCGCATGCTCGACATCGCCCCGACCGGCAAGGTTCCCTGCCTCGTCGACGGGGATGTGCGGATCTGGGAGAGCATCGCGATCGTCGAGTACCTCGCCGAGGCCTATCCGCAGAAGGCCGTCTGGCCCGCGGACCGGGTGGTCAGGGCCCACGCCCGCGCCACAGCTTCAGAGATGCACGCCGGCTTCCAGGCCTTGCGCAGTGCCTGCCCCATGAACCTCGGGAAGCGCTTCCATCCCCGTGACCTCGGCTCGGACGTCGAGGACAACGTGCGTCGCTTCGAAGGCCTCGTCTCGGACGCCCGCCGGCGCTTCGGCTCCGGCGGCGACTTTCTCTATGGCGCCTTCACCGCGGCCGATGCCATGTACGCGCCCCTCGTCACCCGTCTCGACACCTACCAGATCCGCCTCGCACCCCAGACCCGGGCCTACGTCGACGCCGTTTTGGCGCTCCCCGCCTTCCAGAAGTGGCGCGACGCCGCGCTCGCCGAGCCCTGGGGCCTGACGCACTACGAGGCCGGCTGGCAGACGGCCGAAACCTTCCACACCCCGACGATCGTCATCTGAGCCCCCGAGGGGCGCAACCCAGGTAAGGACCGTATCATGTCGCAAAAAGGCACCGGCTCGGCGTACTTCATCGAGGAGAAGCGCGAGGATCTGGTCCGGCATACGCTCTCGATCCTCGTGGACAACGAGCCGGGCGTCCTGTCCCGCATCGCCGGGCTGTTTTCCGGTCGCGGCTACAACATCGAGAGCCTCACGGTCTCGGAGACCGAGCACGAGAAGCATCTCTCGCGGTTCACGATCGTGACCAAGGGCACACCGATGGTGCTGGATCAGATCAAGAACCAGCTCGAGCGCATGGTACCCGTCCACCGCGTCATGGATCTGACTGTCGAGGGCGAGCCGCTCGAGCGCGAACTGGCGCTGATCAAGGTTGCCGGCAAGGGGGAGAAACGGATCGAGGCGCTGCGCCTCGCCGAGATTTTCCGCGCCAGCGTGATTGACGCGTCCATCGAGCACTTCGTCTTCGAACTGACCGGCCGAACCGCCAAGATCGACCAGTTCGTCGCGATCATGAAGGACCTGGGCCTGATCGAGGTGTCGCGCACGGGAATCGCGGCCATCGCGCGGGGGCCACAGGGCATGCAGGGCCGCACACGCGACTGATCGGTGGATTTCGGGGGCAGCTGCGGGGGTTGCGGCGATCACGGAGTTGTGGTCGGCCGTGGCGTCACGGTAGGAAGCTCGTGAGTGGCCTTGAGCGCGATCTGGCGTGCGCCTAAGTCGAACGCGATCCGGCCCCACGAGGACGAACGCAATGAGCCGTCTCACTGTCCGTCTCCTGGCCCTGGCCCTTCTGGCGATGGCCATCGGTACCCTCACCGATCCCGCGCTCGCCCAGCGCCCGGAGATCCACCAGTCCGGGAAGGATACCCACGGCACTGATCTCGCGATCGGCGGCTTCGATACGGTGGGCTACCACACCGAAGGCAAGGCGCTGCCCGGCACCCCGACCTACCGGGTAGCCTGGAAGGGTGCCGAATGGCGGTTCGCGACCGCGGCCAATCGCGATCTCTTCGTCCAGAACCCCGCCCGCTACGCGCCCCAGTTCGGCGGTTATTGTGCCTTCGCCGTGGCGTATGGCTCGACGGCCCCCGGCGACCCGCGCCACTTCACGGTGACGAACGGCAAGCTCTACCTGAACCTCAATCAGCCGGTGCAGACCACCTGGGTGCGTGACCAGGAGAACCTCATCCGGCGTGGCGAGGCGAACTGGCCCAAGGTGCTCGACTGAGCCAGTGGATCGTCCACAGCCGCGCGTGACGGCAATGCCGGTCCGGGTGGAGATGCAGCCGGGGGAGTGCTAGGCACTCTGCGTCGATAGGACGGCAGACCCGACGAGGACGGCCATGGAAAAGCGCGAACTGCTCATCATGCTGGTCATTGGGGCCCTCTCCGGCTGGCTGGCGAGCTTTGTCGTCGGAAGTCCGCGATGGGGGCTCGTCGGCTACATCGTGGCCGGCATCATCGGCGGCGTTGTCGGCGGCTGGATGCTGGATGCCGCCAAGATCCGCGTGAACCTCGGCCACCCAATGGCGAATGCCGTGGCGCAGGGCGCGATCGGCGCCATAGCCGTGATCATCGTCGCGCGAATCATCGCGGGCTGAGAGCCGCTCGGCCGCGGGCATTGGCGGCGGCGGCGGACTGGGCTAGATATCGCAGATGGTCAACGTCATCGACACCCGGCCGCGCCATCCCGAAAAGGCGGCGCGTCCCGACACCGCCGTACCGCGCAAGCCCGACTGGATCAGGGTCAAGGCCCCGACAAGCGCCGGCTATGCCGAGACCCGGCGCATCGTCCGCGAGCACGGCCTGACCACGGTCTGCGAAGAGGCCGGTTGCCCCAACATCGGCGAGTGCTGGACCAAGCGCCACGCCACCATGATGATCATGGGCGACGTCTGCACCCGAGCCTGTGCGTTCTGCAATGTCGCGACCGGCCTGCCGAAGCCGCTCGATCCGCATGAGCCGCAGGCGGTGGCCGACGCCGTGGCCAAGCTGGGGCTGGGCCACGTGGTCATCACGTCGGTCGACCGCGACGACCTCGCGGACGGCGGGGCGGCCCACTTCGCGGCCGTCATCGGCGCCATCCGCCGCGCCGCCCCGACGACCACCATCGAGATCCTGACCCCCGATTTCCTCCGCAAGGACGGCGCCCTCGAAACGGTGATCGCCGCCCGCCCCGACGTGTTCAACCACAACCTCGAGACCGTACCGGCGCTCTATCTGCGGATCCGGCCGGGAGCCCGCTACTTCCATTCACTGCGCCTCTTGCAGCGCGCCAAGGAACTCGACCCGACCGTCTTCACCAAGTCCGGGATCATGGTCGGGCTGGGCGAGACGCGGGACGAGGTGCTGCAACTCATGGACGACCTGCGCTCGGCGGACGTCGATTTCCTGACCATCGGCCAGTACCTGCAACCGACCCGCAAGCACGCCGAGGTCAAGGCCTTCGTCACACCCGACGACTTCAAGGCCTACGAGCGGGTGGCGCTGGCCAAGGGTTTCCTGCTCGTGTCGGCCACCCCGCTGACCCGGTCGAGTTATCACGCCGACGCCGATTTCGCGCGGCTGAAGGCGGCCCGTGTCGCTCGCGGGCGCTGAAGCGTGCTCTCCGCAGAGGATGCTCGTGATCGGGCCGAGCGGGGCGGGCAAGTCATGGCTCGCGAGCCGCATCGGTTCAGGGCTCGGACTGCCGGTCGTCCATCTCGATCGGGAATACTGGGGGCCTGGTTGGACGGCGCCCGAACCGGTGGCATGGCGTTCGCGCGTCGCCGGAATGGCAGCGGGGAACGCCTGGGTGATGGACGGCGGTTACCCCTCCTCGATGGATCTCAGGCTGCCGAGGGCGCAGCTCGTGATCTGGCTCGATCTGCCGCGCCATGTCTACTTCCCGCAGGCGCTCGCCAGAACGGTGCGCTTTTATGGGCGGGTGCGGCCCGATATCGGGCCGGGCAATCCGGAGCGGCTCGACCCGGCGTTCTTTCGTGACTGGGTCTGGACCTACCCGGCCCGGCGCGCGCAAGACAGCAAGTTGATGGCGGGCCTGCCGGGCTGCACGCGGGGACTGACCCTTCGCACACGCCGCCAGATGCGCCAATTGGTGGCAGGCCTGCCGGACTCCCTGACGCATGATTCCGTGTCTAAGTAGCTGGCATGCCGAGCTTCGAGACCACCCGCCGCCTGCCCTACAGCCCCTCGCAGATGTTCGACCTCGTGTCCGACATCGAGAACTATCCGCGCTTTTTCCCGATGTGCGAGGGCATGCGCATTCGCACGCGCCAGCGGTCGGGCGACCGCGAGATCCTCGTGGCGGCAATGGACATCGGCTACAAGGCGATCCGCGAGACGATCACCACGCGTGTCACCCTCGACCGCCCGGCCATGAAGGTGGACGTCGCGTTCGTGGATGGCCCATTCAGCCGGCTCGAGAATCGCTGGCAGTTCGTCGAGGCCCCCGGCGGCGCCACGACCGTACACTTCTTCATCGCCTACGAATTCAAGTCGCTGGTGCTGCAGATGCTTGTCGGCGCGCTGTTCGACACGGCCTTCCGGCGCTGCGTGACCGCATTCGAGGAGCGCGCCCGCCAGGTCTACGGCACGGGGCGGCCCGGAAGCACTGCCCTCACCACGGCCTGACGCTCACCCCCGGCCGATCTCGGCGATGGCCGCCTCGATCAGTTTGATCGCCTCAGGGGTGTCCCACTCGGCCGGCCCGACGAGCCGCCCGATCTCGCGCCCCTTGGCGTCTATGAGCAGCGTCGCGGGCATTCCGATGGCCCTCAGACCGGAATGGATGCGGATCGTCGGATCAGCATAGACGCCGAGCCTCTCGACCTTGATCTGCTCGAAGAACTTCTGGGCTCCCGGAATGCCGGTCCTGTCCGCGCTGACGGCCACGACCTCGAACGTCGCCGAACCGAGTTTCGCCTGAAGCCGGTCGAGCCCCGGCATTTCCTTGCGGCAGGGCGCGCACCACGTCGCCCACAGATTGAGCAGGACGACCTTGCCCTGCCAGTCCTTCAGCGTCCGCGTCTTGCCCTGGGCATCGACGAACGGAAGCTCCGGCAAGACCTCACGCTCCTTCCTGAACACGAACGCCGCCATCTCGCCGACGCTGAAGGCGTTCTGACCCGGCCCGGACGGCAGCGCGGCGGGCGTCGCAGCCTGTGCGACCCGTACACGTGCGCCAGAGGCGTTGTCAGGTCCGCCGGCCATGACGTATACCGCCCCGAACCCCGCGAGCCCGGCACCGAGCGCCGTCGCGACGTAAAGGCTGCGTGCGGCGTTGAGGGGGCTGCGTTCGCGCTCCGGCATGATGTTCCTCGTCCTTCATCTGAGCCAAGAGGCCACTCCGTGACCGACAAGCGATCGAACAAGATGTGGGGCGGCCGTTTCGAATTGTCACCGTCCGAGTTGATGGTCGAGATAAATGCCTCGATCGGCTTCGACAAGGTCATGGCGCCGCAGGACATCCGCGGCTCCAAGGCGCATGCCGAGATGCTGGCGGCGCAAGGCATCATCACCAAGACGGACGCCCGGGACATCGTGCGCGGCCTCGATCAGGTCAAGTCGGAGATCGAAGCCGGCACGTTCACGTTCTCGACGAAGCTCGAGGACATTCATCTGAACGTCGAAAGCCGCCTCACGGATCTCATCGGCCCGGCCGGCGGCCGCCTTCATACGGCCCGCTCGCGAAACGATCAGGTCGCCCTTGATTTCCGCATGTACGTGCGTGACGCGATCGACGCCATCGATCACTCCCTGATGCGCCTCCAGACGGCGCTGGCCCGCAAGGCCGAGACCCACTTCGACGTCATCATGCCGGGCTTCACCCATCTCCAGCCCGCCCAGCCGGTCACCTTCGGCCACCACCTGTTGGCTTACGTCGAGATGCTCGCCCGTGACCGTGGCCGCTTCGCCGACGCCCGCCGCCGCCTCAACGAGTGCCCCCTCGGCTCGGCCGCCCTCGCAGGCACGTCGTTCCCCATCGATCGTCAGATGACCGCGGAGGCGCTGGGCTTCGACCGGCCGACGGCCAACTCGCTGGATGGCGTCGCCGACCGCGACTTCGCGCTCGAGACGCTGGCGGCCTGCTCGATTGCCGCGATGCACCTGTCGCGCCTCTCCGAGGAGATCGTGATCTGGATGACGCCGCAGTTCGGCTTCATCCGCCTGACGGACCGCTGGACGACCGGCTCGTCGATCATGCCCCAGAAGCGGAACCCGGATGCAGCCGAGCTCTGCCGCGCCAAGGTCGGCCGCATCGCGGGCGCCTTCCAGGGCCTGCTCATGGTCATGAAGGGCCTGCCGCTGACCTACTCGAAGGACATGCAGGAGGACAAGGAGCAGACCTTCGACGCGCTCCGCAATTTCCAGGTCGCAATCGCCGCCATGACCGGCATGATCGAGGACATCGAGCCCGAAACCGACGCCATGAAGGCAGCCGCCGGCGCAGGGTACTCGACCGCGACGGACCTCGCCGACTGGCTCGTTCGCACCCTGAAACTGCCGTTCCGCGAGGCTCACCACGTCACGGGGTCCATCGTGCGGCTCGCGGAGACCCGCGGCGAACGTCTCGAAGCCCTGCCGCTCGAGACCATGCAGGCCATCGAGCCACGCATCACGAAGGCTGTCTATGACGTGCTTTCGGTCGATGCCTCGGTGCGCAGCCGGACGAGCTATGGGGGAACTGCGCCACAGAACGTTCGGAAAATGGCCCGCGCCTGGCTCAAGCGTCTGGAAAAGGCCGCAACCAAGGGCTAACGTGCAGCGAGTCAGGACGGACGCTCCCAATTGGGCCGTTCCGTTCGGGTTCCGCGAACGGTAGCGGCCCAAGGGCCAGCGAAGGCAGACTTGCAATGACGACGGCTGCTCCGAGCACGATCGCACGCGCCACCTTCCTCGCCGCCATCGTCGCGGCCGGTCTGGCAGGGTGCGGCGTGCGTGGATCGCTCGAGAAACCCGTCGCCGAGAGCCAGACGACGGCGACGGCCGACTCGGGCCAGGGCAAGAAGGAAGGCGAGGCCCCGAAGCCCCACAAGGGGTTCATCCTCGACGGGCTCTTGCGCTGACGCGTTCCATGGCTGTGCTGCCGGCATGGCCGGAGCCGCAGCTCAATCTTGCCGCCATTTCAATCATCCGGGAAACGTCTGACTAGCACCTGCCGGGGCCGTCGTGTAGGCTCCCGGCGAAGGCTAGAAACGCGCTCCAGGAGGCTTCATGGCGGCACTCGGCTCTCAGGGCATTTCGACATTGGCAACGGGCGCGCCGTTTCCTGCGCCGCCGGTGTTCACCCGCGACGAGGAGATGAACGCCTATCGCGAGATGCTGCTGATCCGCCGCTTCGAGGAGCGCGCCGGCCAGCTCTACGGCATGGGCTTCATCGGCGGCTTCTGCCACCTCTACATCGGCCAGGAAGCGGTCGTCGTCGGCCTGCAGATGGCGGCCAAGCAGGGCGATCAGGTCATTACGACCTATCGCGACCACGGCCACATGCTGGCGACCGGCATGGACCCGAAGGGCGTCATGGCCGAGCTGACCGGCCGTCGCGGGGGCTACTCCAAGGGCAAGGGGGGCTCCATGCACATGTTCTCGAAGGAGCGCCACTTCTACGGCGGCCACGGCATCGTCGGCGCGTCGGTGCCGCTGGGCGCGGGGCTCGCCTTCGCCAACGTCTATCGCGGCAACGACAACGTCTGCTGGTGCTATTTCGGTGACGGCGCGGCCAACCAGGGCCAGGTCTACGAGACCTTCAACATGGCCAAGCTCTGGCACCTGCCGGTGATCTTCGTCATCGAGAACAACCGCTACGCCATGGGGACAGCCATCGAGCGCTCGTCCGCGACCACCAACTTCGCGCTCCGCGGATCGTCGTTCGACATCCCCGGCGAACAGGTCGACGGCATGGACGTCCGCGCCTGCCGGGCAGCGGGCGAGAAGGTCGCCGCCCACGCGCGGTCGGGGCAGGGGCCCTACATCCTCGAGATGCTGACCTACCGCTATCGCGGCCACTCCATGTCGGACCCGGCCAAGTACCGTACCCGCGAGGAAGTCGACAAGGTGCGCGAGCAGCAGGACCCGATCGAGCGCGTCCGGAAGCGGGTGATCGACGGGGGCCTCGCGAGCGAGGAGGACCTGAAGGCCATCGACGCCGAGATCCGCGCCGTCGTCGTCGCCGCCGCCGAGTTCGCCCAGACCGATCCCGAGCCCGATCCGAGCGAGCTCTACACGGACGTGCTGCTGGAGGCGTGAGCGAGAGCCATGGCATCGGGCAAAGGCTGGTTTAGTGCTTGTTTGGCGTTATGGGCGGTCTGCAGCACGTCGATGGCGCAAAATGCTCAAGCTAACTCTACGACTATCGGCGAATTCTTGAAATGGAGCCACGAAGCAGATCGACGTGGTTCAGGTTCCCAGGAGTGGTTGCAGCTCAAGGTCTACGTGTTTGGTGTCTGGGAAGGCCTGATGATCAGCAACGTCGCCCTGAAGGCGAGGCAGCAGCCGCTTCTGTTCTGCGACGCGGGAAAAGAGTTGGAGGTTCTTCCAGACATTGTCTTCAACTCAATCCGAGTGGAACTTGCTGGTCGTGTAGCGCAAGACCCAACTGTTGCGGGCCGATCTTTTCCACCTGCGGTTCTGAGCTTCTTTGAGCGCAAGTTTCCCTGCAGACAGCGATGAGAACAGAGGTCAAACATCCCGCAACATACGCCGACATCGAGGCGCTGCCACCACACCTCGTGGGGGAGATCCTCTTTGGCAGCCTTGTCACACACCCGCGGCCGCACCGCAGGCACGGGTTAGCCGCGAGCGCCTTGGGGGCGATATCGACGAACGCATTCCAGTTCGGCTTCGGCGGTCCGGGCGGATGGGTTTTCGTGGATGAACCCGAATTGCACCTCGGTCCTCACGTCACGGTACCCGACATCGCGGGCTGGCGCCGCGAACGGATGACGGAGCCCTCGGACAAAGCGTACTTCGAAATTGCCCCCGGACTGGATTTGCGAGGTCCTCTCCGATCGCACCGAAAAATACGACAAGGGCGACACGCGCCGCATCTACGCCTCGCACGGTGTGCCGAACCTCTGGCATCTCGACCCACGCGCCCGCATGCTCGAGGTGTTTCGCCTGCAGGAGCAGAACTGGTTGTTGACGCACACGTTCGTCGATTCCGAAGACGTCTGCGCGCCCCCGTTCGACGCCATCACCTTCTCGCTCGGCCTCCTGTGGCCGTTCGATCCGCCATCATCCGAAACGCCATCTGACGAGCAACGATAGATGCCCATCCAGATCCTGATGCCCGCCCTCTCGCCCACCATGGAGGAAGGCAAGCTCGCCAAATGGCTGATCACGCCGGGCAGCCGCATCAAGCCCGGCGACATCATCGCCGAGATCGAGACCGACAAGGCGACCATGGAGGTCGAGTCGGTCGATGAAGGCGTGGTCGAGCAGTTGCTCGTCGAGGCCGGCACCGAGAAGGTGGCCGTGAACACGCCGATCGCCATCGTCCGCCAGGACGGCGAAGCGGCTGGCACACCGGCGCCCGCCGCCAAGGCCAACGGCGGCACCGCGCCGGCAGCGACGCCCCAGCCGGCAGCAGCCGCAGCCGCGCCCCCCGCCAGGTCCGTCGCCGCCGAACCAGCCTACGCGGGCGAGACGATCACCCTCACCATGCGCGAGGCGCTGCGCGACGCCATGGCCGAGGAAATGCGCCGCGACAAGGACGTTTTCCTGATGGGCGAGGAAGTCGCCCAGTACCAGGGCGCCTACAAGGTCAGCCAGGGCCTGCTCGACGAGTTCGGACCCAAACGCGTTATCGACACGCCGATCACGGAGCAGGGCTTCGCCGGCATCGGCGTCGGCGCGGCCATGGCGGGCCTCAAACCCATCGTCGAGTTCATGACGTGGAACTTCGCCATGCAGGCGATCGACCAGATCATCAACTCGGCGGCGAAGACGCTCTACATGTCCGGCGGCCAGATGGGCTCGCCAATCGTCTTCCGCGGGCCCAACGGTGCCGCCGCCCGCGTCGCCGCCCAGCACTCGCAATGCTTCTCGGCCTGGTACGCCCACATCCCCGGCCTGAAGGTCGTCGCCCCCTCGAACCCGGCCGACGCCAAGGGCCTGCTGAAAGCCGCGATCCGCGACCCGAACCCGGTGCTCGTCCTCGAAAACGAATTGCTCTACGGCACCTCCGGCCCGGTGCCTAAGGGCGACGACTGGCTCGTCCCCATCGGCAAGGCGAAGATCGTCCGCGAAGGCCGTCACTGCACGGTCGTTTCGTTCGCCCGAGGCATGACCTACGCCAACGCCGCCGCCGAGACGCTGGCGGCCGAAGGCATCGAATGCGAGGTCATCGATCTGCGCTCGCTGCGCCCGCTCGACATGGAGACAATCCTCGCGTCGGTCCGGAAGACCAACCGCATCGTCACGGTCGAGGAGGCGTGGCCGGTGTGCTCGGTCGGCTCCGAGATCTGCGCCCAGGTCGCGATCCAGGCCTTCGACTATCTCGACGCGCCGCCTGCCAAGGTGAACGGCGTCGACGTGCCGATGCCCTACGCAGCCAACCTCGAGAAGCTGGCGCTGCCAAACGCCGATCAGGTCGTCGCGGCCGTGAAGAGCGTCTGCTACGCCTGAGGATGAAGCCATGACCGAGGGAGAGATCCTCGAGCGCATGTTCGATGCCATTGGTTCCGTGCTGACGATCTTCTCGATCTTCTTCACGCTCGTCTCCGGCTATCTCGCGGCGCTCTATCTCTTTCTCAACCGCGCGCCGCTCCTGATGCGGGTCGCGGCGTTCGGGTTGCTGTCGATTGGTCTCTCGTTTCTCGGTGGCACGGCAGCCGTGATCCAGAAGCTCCAGGACGGCCTCTTTCTCTCTTGGGCGAAGCTCGACAAGCCGACCCTGGATCTCGGCACGTTGCGCAATCCGATCCCCTCCGAGGCCCTGGCGGCGATGCCGTTCAGCCAGCAGGAACTCGGCGTTGCGATCGGCTGGGGTGCGGCCGCCGCCGTCTATCTGATGCTGGCCTATCTGACGTTCGGCTATTCCTGGCCGGTCGCCGATCAGACGCGAGGTTGAGACGCGATGCGCCGCTCGGTCACCGTCAAGCGATCCACCGACGCCAACGCCATCGAGGTCCGCGCCCGCGAGACGACGCTCGGTCAGATCACCCGCGTCGCGATGCATTCGGACACGCAAGCGACCGGCAGTTTCACCCATCGCCCGGCCTACGCCGATTTCGCGGCCGACTTCCTCGCGCTTGCCCGCGCCCTGGACGCGGGTCGCGCAGATGACGAAGCCGCGATCCGCCGTCGCTTCGCCGAAGCGGAGCTTCAGGTGTGGCACACGACACACGACATGCGGATCGACCGGCCCGGCTCGCTCGCCATCGTCGATGGCGAAGCCCGATTCGCACCGAACGACGCCTTCCTGATGATGCGCACCGGAGGCCTCTGATGACCATCGTCGAAAGCCACCGCGGAGAGTGCCACTGCGGCGCCATCGTCGCACGGCTTGAGTTCACGCGACCTGCCGATGAAATGCAGGTTCGCTCCTGCCAGTGCGCGTTCTGCACCCGCCACGCGACGTTGACGGTATCCGATCCGGCCGGCCGCGCGGTGATCGAGATCACGGCCGGCGCCGTCTCGCCATACCGGTTCGGCACGTCAACCGCGACGTCGCTCGTATGCGGCCGATGCGGCGTCTACGCTGGCGCCGTGCTCATGGACGGGGCGTCGGCCTGGTCCATCGCCAACGTACGAGGGCTGGCAATCCCCGCCTTCCGCGACCGCACCGGGCTCCAGATGAGCTATGAGGACGAAACGGCCGACGAGCGCGTCGCCCGCCGCAAGCAGAAATGGACGCCGACCGAGATACGCTTCAAGCTCTGACCACCTCTGCCAGACCGCCGAAGTCTGCAGCCGATCCAGTGAAGGTTATCCCATGCCGATCCAGATCCTGATGCCCGCGCTCTCGCCCACCATGGAGGAGGGCAAGCTCGCCAAGTGGCTGATCGCGCCCGGACAACAGGTGAAGGCCGGAGACATCATCGCCGAGATCGAGACCGACAAGGCGACGATGGAGGTGGAAGCCGTCGACGAGGGGACGGTGGGCGCGTTGCTGGTCGAGGCGGGCACGGAGAAGGTCCGCGTCAACACGCCGATCGCCGAGTTGCTGCAGGACGGCGAATCCGCAACCGCGGGTGCGCCCAAGACACCTGCTGCCGCACCCGCGAGCGCGCCGCCTGCCGCGCCATCGGCTCAGACCAAGCCCGAACCGGCATCGCCGTCGCCGACGGCTGCAGCGCCGCGCCCGGCATCGAACGGGTCCGCCAGCGGCGAACACGATCGTCATTTCGCGTCACCCCTCGCCCGCCGCATTGCGTCCGAGAAGGGCATCGACATCGCCGCGTTGCAGGGAACCGGCCCCCATGGCCGCGTCGTGCAACGCGACGTCGAGCGCGCCGCACGGGAGGGTGTGCCCGCCACGGCGGGCCAGAAGCCGTCGCGCGAGCTTGTGAAATCCGATGTGCGGAGCCCGGTCACGCCGTCGTCTTCGACGGCGCTCGCCCCCATGGCCATGCCGGACGACAAGATCCTCGCGCTCTACGAGAAGGGCAGCTACGAGACGCTCCCCCACGACGGCATGCGCCGCGTCATCGCCCAACGCCTGACACAGTCGAAGCAGACCGTTCCCCACTTCTACATGTCGGTCGATTGCGTCCTCGATACGCTCTTGTCGGCCCGCGAGCGGATCAACGCCGCCGCTCCGAAGGAGGGGCCCAAGGCCTACAAGCTCTCGGTCAACGACTTCGTCATAAAGGCGCTCGCGCTGGCGCTGCAGCAGGTCCCGGCCGCCAACGCGACGTGGACCGAGAACGGCATGCTCCGCCATCGCCACTCCGATGTCGGCGTCGCGGTCGCCGTCGAGGGCGGGCTCTTCACGCCCATCATCAAGCACGCCGAACTGAAGACGCTCGGCGAGATCTCGAACGAGATGAAAGACCTCGCAGCAAGAGCCCGCAATCGCCGCCTCGCGCCCCACGAGTACCAGGGCGGCACCACCTCGATCTCCAACCTCGGCATGTACGGGATCAAGGCGTTCGACGCCGTGATCAATCCGCCCCATGCGACCATCCTCGCCGTGGGCGCCGGTGAAAAGCGCCCTGTCGTCGTGGGCAGCGAGGTGCGGGTCGCGACGATCATGACCTGCACGCTGTCGTGTGATCACCGGGTCGTCGATGGCGCAATCGGGGCCGAGCTCCTCAACGCCTTCCGCGCGCTGATGGAGGACCCCGTCCGCATGCTGGTGTGATCCTCGCCCCGCTGTGGCCCAGCAGCAACGTCATCTGGATTTCCCCGCGAAACCGGTCTTGGGCCTGCAAAGACTGGCGCGCCGGGTCGTCGAAGGCCTTGTCCCTGCCACGAGGCGAGCCTACCAAGCTTAACGATTGCGTAACGAATCGGGGGATGTCGTTAGCTGAAGGGGATCTCGCTATGAAGCGGGCAATCATGTCACTACTGGGCTTGGGTGCAGCACTGTCCGTCTCGGCCTGCGCGGGCGATGCGTTTGGCCCGTCGCCGAACCAGCCGACCGCATCGATCGCCGCTAAGCCGGCCGTCGACCCGGCATGCACGGCGCTTGCCGCTCGTATCGATGGCCTCCGCAAGGACGGCGTCGTGCAGCGCGCCGAAGCTGCGTCCAAAGGCAAGGGCGCGACGGTGAACGTCAAGCGGGCGTCGCTGAGCCAGCTGACCGAGCTGGAGAAGGCGAACGCCGAATTCCAGGCCAAGTGCTCGACGGTTCCCCGCAGCGCAGCCCTGCCGGCTCCCGCCGCTGTCGGCGCAGCACCCGTCGCCGAGGCCAAGGTCGCGGCCGCCACGACAGCAAAGGTTGCCAAGGCGGCCAAGGCCACAGCCACTCCCGCCAAGCAATAGGCCGGGTGTCGCTATTCTTGGGCGGGGCGCCGACCCCGCTCATGCGGCGCATTCTGTCGCAGATGGCACGTTTGCAACACATGCGCGCGTTCGAGACCGGGTGGCTTGATCGACAGGCGTGCCTGTGTTCACTGCATGAACGAACAAGAACCATGAATCGGGGGTGGTCGAGGTGAAGGACTTTTCTGGCAGCCTGAAGGCGTTGGCCTGCGTGGCGGTTGTCGCGACCCTCGCCGGGTGTGCGGCGGAGAGCCGGCCTTCGGATCCGGGCTTCCGTCCTCTTCCGTCGGGCATGTCGTGCCAGTCGGTGCGCTCTGAACTCAATGCGCTCGACGCACGCGGCACCGCCGGCAAGGTCGAGGCGGTCTCGGCCGGCCGTAAGGTCTCCGACAAGGACCGCGCCGATGTTCAGCGCTACAATACGCTCCTGAACTACTACCTGGGCGGCCGCTGCCACGTCTGAACGACCGGCCTTTGGCGACTTTCGCTTGAGGTTTGCTGGTCACTGAGTTCAAACTTCGGCCCTGACGCCATCGTCGGGGCCGTTGCTGTTTGTGTGCGGACCGGCGGCCTAAGCCTCATCGGGAGATCGTGAAACCATGTCAGACACCGCCTTCGACGTCGTCGTCATCGGTTCCGGTCCGGGCGGCTACGTCACGGCGATCCGCGCGGCCCAGCTCGGCTTCAGGACGGCCATCGTGGAGCGCGAACATCTGGGCGGCATCTGTCTGAACTGGGGCTGTATCCCGACCAAGGCCCTGTTGCGCTCGGCCGAAGCCTTCCACATGGCGACACACGCCAAGGACTATGGCCTCTCCCTGAAGGGCGCCGTCGAGGCCGACGTGGCAGCCATCGTGAAGCGGTCGCGGGGCGTGTCCCAGCAGTTGAATGGCGGTGTCGGCTTCCTGCTGCGAAAGAACAAGGTCCAGGTGATCTGGGGCGAGGCGACGATCGACAAGCCCGGCCAGCTCACGGTGACGCCGACGGCGAAGGCGCCGATGCAACCTCAGATCCCGCCACCGAAGGGCACGCTCGCGTCGGGAACCTATCAGGCGAAGCACATCATCCTCGCGACCGGGGCCCGGCCTCGCGTCCTTCCGGGCCTCGAGCCGGACGGCAAGCAGGTCTGGACCTATTTCGAGGCCATGGTGCCCGATCGCATGCCGAAATCACTGCTGGTGGTCGGATCGGGCGCCATCGGCATCGAGTTCGCCTCGTTCTATCGCACGTTCGGCGTCGACGTGACCGTGGTCGAGGTATTGCCCCAGATCCTGCCCGTCGAGGATGCGGAGATCGCAGCCATCGCCCGCAAGCGCTTTGAGAAGCAGGGCATGAAGATCCTCACGGGGGCAAAGGTAACCGGGCTCGAGAAGAAATCCGACACGGTCATCGCGACGATCGTCGACGGTCAGGGCCAGCAGCAGCGGCTGGAGGTCGAGAAGGTCATTTCCGCCGTTGGCGTGGTGGGCAATATCGAAGGGCTCGGGCTCGAGAAGCTTGGCATAAAGGTGGAGCGCGGAACGATCGTCACCGACGGCTACGGCCGCACGAACGTGGCAGGCATCTACGCTATCGGCGACGTCGCCGGGCCACCCATGCTGGCCCACAAGGCGGAGCATGAGGGCGTCATCTGCGTCGAGACCATCAAGGGCCTGCCGACCCACGCCATGGACAAGGCGCGCATTCCCGGCTGCACCTACTGCCACCCCCAGATCGCGAGCGTCGGCCTCACGGAGGCCAGGGCGAAGGAGGCCGGCCGCGAAATCCGTGTCGGCCGCTTCCCGTTTCAGGGCAACGGCAAGGCCATCGCGCTCGGCGAGCCGGACGGCCTCGTCAAGACGATCTTCGACAAGAAGACGGGCCAGCTCCTCGGCGCCCATCTGATCGGCGCGGAGGTGACGGAACTCGTCCAGGGCTTCGTCGTCGCGATGAACCTCGAGACGACGGAGGAGGACTTGATGCACACCGTGTTCCCCCATCCGACGCTCTCGGAGATGATTCACGAAAGCGTCCTCGATGCCTACGGCCGCGTCATCCATATGTGACGGAAGCGGAGGCCCACTCCGGAATCACGTGCTGCATTGACCGGCGCCGTCGCTCCACGCACTTATCGCGCGAGTTCGCCAACCCTGGAGGATGCCTGACGTGCCCTTGCCCAAGCTCTTCACACCGATCTCTTTGCGGTCGGTTACGTTGCCGAACCGCGTCGTGCTGTCGCCGCTCTGCATGTACCAGGCGAGGGACGGCCTCGCGAACGCTTTCCACTTCTCGCATCTGACGGCCTTCGCTCGCGGGCGCGTCGGGCTTGTCTTCACAGAGGCGACGGCAGTCGAGCCCGAGGGGCGGATCAGCCACGGCTGCTGCGGCCTCTGGAACGACGCCCAGGTCGAGGCCTACAAGCCGATCGTCGCGGCCATCGAGGAGCTGGGTGCTGTCCCCGCCATTCAGATCGCGCATGCAGGGCGCAAGGCGTCCGCGCGCACGCCATGGCAGGGAAGCGCCGCGCTCGATGCCAGCGACGCAGCAAAAGGAACGCCGCCCTGGCGGACGGTTGGTCCGACCGCCGATCCCGTCAGCGCCGCATGGCCGGCTCCGGATGCCATGACCGAGGCCGATATCGCCGCAATGGTTGTGAAGTTCGCCGAGGCCGCCCGCCGCGCCGCGAAGGCCGGCTTCAAGGTGCTCGAGATCCACGGCGCACATGGCTATCTCATCCATTCCTTCCTGTCGCCGATCGCGAACAAGCGCAACGATCGCTATGGCGGCGACCGGGCAGGGCGCATGCGCTTCGGATGCGAGGTCGTTGAGGCAGTCCGCGCGGCCTGGCCGGCAGAGTTGCCGCTCTTTATGCGAATTTCGGCCGTCGATGGACCTGCCGGAGGTTGGAGCCTCGACGATTCCGTCGTCTTCGCGCGCGAACTCAAGTCCCTTGGCGTGGACGTGATCGATTGCTCGGCAGGAGGCATCTCCGGCCCGCCGTCGTTCCGTGCGAGCGACACAGGCGAACCCTTCAAGGCGAAGGGCGATCGGGCGCCGGGCTTCCAGGTACCCTATGCAGACCGGATACGGCGCGAGGCCGAGGTCGCGACCATGGCTGTCGGCGTGATCGTGAAGGGCCCCCAGGCCGAGGCGATCCTGCAGGATGGTAAGGCTGATCTCGTCGCCCTCGGCCGCGAGCTCATGTACGATCCGTTCTGGACGCTACGGGCTGCTGAGGCCATGGGCGTCGACCCGGACTGCAAGATGTGGCCTGATAGCTACGGCTGGGCCATCGCGCGCAGGGCCGAAATCAAGGCGGGCTGGTAACGCCTCGGACTTTCTTCAGCCCCCCCGCGATCCTGGCTTGCACGCCGTCGGGGTGCCCGGTATAACGCCGTCACATCGCGGCCGTCGCAATGACGCACCGTGTCCCGTGCCCGTGGGTCCTCCGCGGGCAACCCGTGTCTCACACGGTATTCGCCATTGGCGGAGCGTAGCGCAGCCTGGTAGCGCACTTGCTTCGGGAGCAAGGGGTCGGGGGTTCGAATCCCTCCGCTCCGACCATCCGCCGTGCGTCGGGCTAGTCGTTCGGCGTTCCGTAGGCGAGGCGTAGTCTCGGTTCCAGAACGGATATGCAAGACCCGGCAGCGAAGGGGCTGGCGCCCGGCTCCGATCTCGTCTCTGATGCGCGTCGGGAACCAGCCGGATGAACCGGCGGCGGAGACGCACGAGAGCACCCATGCAGACCTACGACTACATCGTTGTTGGCGCCGGTTCAGCCGGCGCGGCACTGGCAGCCCGGCTGACCGAGAATCCGCGCAATCAGGTCCTTCTCGTCGAGGCGGGCGGCGACACGCATTTCCTGTCCCGATTTCCCCTAAGCTTCGGGCTGTTCATCGAAAAGCCAGGCGTCAACTGGCTCTACCAGTCGGAACCGGAGGCCAACACGGCCAATCGCCAGATCCCCGTTCCGCGCGGCAAGATGCTGGGTGGATCCAGCGCCATCAACGGCCTCGTCTGGGTGCGCGGTCAGCCGCTCGACTACAACACGTGGGCCCAGATGGGCGCGCGCGGCTGGAGCTGGCAGGACGTCGCCCCCGTCTTCGCCCGCATCGAGAACTACGAGAAGGGCGGCGCCAACGGCCGCGGCACGGATGGCCCGTTGAGGGTGACCGAAGTCCCCGACCAGAGCAGCCTCTACGACAGCATGTTCAAGGCGGCCGTCGCGGCCGGCTACAAGGTCAACCCCGACTACAACAGCGAAGACCAGGAAGGCATGGTCAAGACGCAGTCGAGCATCTGGCGCGGCCAGCGCATGAGCGTCGCCCGCTGCTATCTCGAGCCCGCGATGAAGCGTCCGAATCTCACCGTTGTGACCAACGCCCACACGCAGCGCGTCGTCCTCGAGGGAAAACGCTGCAACGGGATCGTCTACCAGCAGAACGGCCGCATGGTGACTGCCAACGCCGCCCGCGAGGTCGTGCTCTGCTCCGGTGCCGTCGCCTCACCGCAGCTTCTCGAACTTTCCGGCATCGGCAACCCGGACATCCTGAAGTCCCATGGCATCGAGGTCCGCTATGCGCTTCCGGCGGTGGGCGAGAACTTCCGTGATCACCTGAACGCCCGCATCATCTGGCGCGTGAAGGACAAGGCCGTGTCCTACAACCATCGCGCCCAGGGCCTCGGCGCTCTCGGCCAGGGCTTGCGGTACGTGTTCACGCGGGGTGGCTTCATCAGTCTGCCGTCGGCTCCGATGCTGGCCTTCCTTCGCACCCGGCAGGATCTCGAAACGCCGGACGTGCAGATGCACATCGTGCCTTACTCGATCAAGGATCCCAAGACCCGGAAGCTCCAGGATTTCCCGTCCATGACGATGTCCTGCTACCAGCTCCGCCCCGAAAGTCTCGGCTCGATCCATATCCGCTCGGCGCGTCCCGAGGATCAGCCCTCGATCCGCTTCAACTTCCTGGCCGACCCGATCGACCAGGCCGCCATGACCGAAGGCTTCAAGATCGTCCGCAAGATCGTCGAGAGCCCGCCGATGGACGCGCTCCGCGGCGAGGAGTTCTCACCCGGCAAGCAGGTCTCGAGCGACGACGAGATCCTCGACTGGATCCGCCAGAACGCCCAGACGGCCTACCATCCGATCGGGACGTGCCGGATGGGGCCCGCCAGCCAGCGGACCGTGGTGGACGACCGCCTCCGCGTCCATGGCATCACGGGGCTTCGCATCGCTGACGCCTCGATCTTCCCGACCATGCCCTCCGGCAACACCAATGCGCCGGCGATCATGGTCGGCGAGAAAGCGGCTGACATCCTGCGCGAAGATCGCGCGGCCTAGGCCACGCGCCGCCGCCGCCGCCCTCGGTGATCGTGGCGGCGGCGGCGATTCCGGGCTAATCTCAGGCAGCGGGGCTTGCCGTCGGGCGCCGCGGCAACTGGCGGAACCGATGCATCATTTCACGTACAAGGGCGGCGTGCTCCACGCCGAGGGCGTCGACCTCGAAGCGATTGCCAAAGAGGTGGGAACGCCCGTCTACGTCTATTCGGCCGCCACGATCGAGCGGCATTACCGGGCCTTCGCGAGCGCCTTCGCGGGTCTCGACGCCCACGTCTTCTACGCCATGAAGGCGAACTCCAACCTCGCCGTCCTGCGCCTCCTCGGCAACCTCGGCGCCGGAGCGGACACCGTTTCGGAAGGCGAGGTCCGCCGAGCCCTCGCGGCCGGCATTCCCGCCTCCCGGATCGTGCTGTCCGGCGTCGGCAAGGTCGACAGCGAGCTCGCCTACGCCGTCGATGCCGGCATCTACCAGGTGAACGTCGAGACAGAGGGCGAACTGCACGCGCTCTCCCGTGTCGCGAGTGCGCGCGGCAAGCGTCAGCCGATCGTGTTCCGCATCAACCCCGACGTCGGCGCCGGCGGCCACGCAAAGATCACGACCGGCTCGTCGGAAAACAAGTTCGGCGTCAGCATCGAGGAGGCCGAGCGGCTTTACGCCGTGGCCGCCAACCTGCCGGGGATCGCGCTCGAAGGCCTCGCGATGCACATCGGCAGCCAGATCCGCTCGATCCACGAGTTCGGCCCGGCCTTCGGTCGGCTCCGCGCCTTGACGGTCCGCCTGCGCGAAAGCGGCCACCGTGTCTCCCGTCTCGATCTCGGCGGCGGCCTCGGCATTCCCTACGAGATGTCGGAAGCCGTTTCCCATGGCCCCGATCTGATCGAGACGTACGCCGCGCTGGTGCGCAATACCTTCGGTCCCCTCGAGGTCGAGATCGGCCTCGAACCGGGGCGCATCATCGTCGGCAACGCCGGCGTTCTGTTGACTCGCATCGTCCACGAGAACAACCGCCCCCGGAAGACGTTCCTCGTGGTCGATGCCGGCATGAACGATCTCGTCCGCCCTGCCATGTACGAGGCCTTCCACGACATCTGGCCAACGCGCGAACCCGGCCCCGACGCCGAACGGCGGACGTTCGACGTGGTCGGCCCCATTTGCGAATCGAGCGATACTTTCGCCGAGGCCCGGGACCTCCCGGTGATGAAGACGGGCGACCTGATGGCCTTCATGACGGCCGGTGCCTACGGCGCGGCGATGTCCTCGAATTACAACACGCGCCCCCTGGTACCCGAGGTCCTCGTCAGTGGCTCGTCGTACGCCGTTGTCCGTCCCCGCCAGTCGTTCGAGGAGCTTCTGGCCCAAGACCGCATTCCCGGCTGGCTCTAGGTCCCCTCTGTCATCCGCCCGGCGCACGACCGTGACTACGCTCGGGCAACGCTCAGTCACCAGCAACGAAGGAGGCCGCCTTGGGCATTCTCTCGGCACCCTTTGCGCCGCGTTATCTCGCGCTGACGCTCTCTCTCGTCCTCGCCGCGATGTTTGCGACCGCAACCGCCGTGTGGCCCGTCTATGGCCTCCTGTTCGTCGTCCCGGGGGCCGTCTTCGGCGTCCTCGCCGTGATCGGCCTGCGCGACCTCGCCCAGCCGCGCCACGCCATCCTGCGCAACTACCCGCTCATCGGGCACCTCCGCTTCATCTTCGAGAAGATCAGGCCTGAGCTGCGCCAGTACTTCTTCGAGACCGACAAGGACGGGACCCCCTTCAGCCGCGACAAGCGCGCCATCGTCTACCAGCGCGCCAAGGGCGAACTCGACAAGCGCCCCTTCGGCACCCAGTACGACGTCTACGAAACCCAGTTCGAATGGCTCCACCATTCGATGACACCTCGGCCCGTCGCCAGGGACCCGTTCCGTGTCGTCGTCGGCGGCCCGCACTGCAGCCAGCCCTATTCCGCCTCGATCTTCAACATCTCGGCCATGAGCTACGGCTCACTGTCGGCCAACGCCGTACGCGCGCTGAACCGGGGGGCGAAGCTCGGCAATTTCGCCCATGACACGGGCGAGGGCGGCCTCTCGCCCTACCATGAGGAATTCGGCGGCGACATCATCTGGGAGATCGGTTCGGGCTACTTCGGCGCCCGCGACCCGGCCGGCCGCTTTTCTCCCGACCGCTTTGCGGAGAACGCCACCAAACCACAAGTCAAGATGGTGGAGCTGAAGCTCTCGCAGGGGGCCAAACCCGGCCACGGCGGCGTTCTGCCGGCGGCCAAGGTGACGGCCGAGATCGCGCGCATTCGGGGCGTGCCGATGGGCGAGGATTGCGTCTCGCCCTCGTTCCACTCCGCGTTCTCGACCCCGATCGAGATGATGCAGTTCGTCGCCGAGATGCGCCGGCTGTCCGGGGGCAAGCCCGCCGGCATCAAGCTCTGCATCGGCCACTCCTGGGAGTTCCTCGCCCTCGTCAAGGCCATGCTCGAGACCGGACTGACGCCCGACTTCATCGTGGTGGACGGCAAGGAAGGCGGCACGGGCGCCGCCCCGCTCGAGTTCATGGATCACCTCGGCATGCCGCTCCGCGACGGCCTGTCGTTTGTCCATTCGGCCCTCGTCGGCGCCAATCTCCGTGATCGCATCCGGATCGGCGCCTCGGGCAAGATCGTGACGGCGTTCGACATCGCGCGCGCCATGGCGCTCGGTGCCGACTGGTGCAATTCGGCCCGCGGCTTCATGTTCGCGGTCGGCTGCATCCAGGCCCAAACCTGCCATACCGGCAAGTGCCCGACCGGCGTGACGAGCCAGGACCCGGCGAGGAGTCGCGCCATCGTGGTGCCGGACAAGGCCGAGCGGGTTGCCAACTTTCAGCGCGAGACCTTGGCGACGCTCGCCGAATTGGTGGCTGCCGCCGGGCTCGACCATCCGCGCGAGTTCGACCCGCATCACTTCATGCGCCGAGCGGCCCCCGATCGGGTCGTCAGCTTCGCCCAGATGTACCGGTTTCTGCGCCCCGGCGAGCTGCTGGCAGGCACCGACCATCCCCAGTTCAAGCAGGCCTGGGCTCTGGCCCGCGCCGAAACCTTCGCCCCGGCTCGCGCCGTCCAGGCGATGGCGGCCGAATAGCTGGACGGTTAACCGCCACAGCCGAGCCACAATCCCCATCCTCATTTGATGAACTATAATTTAGGAACGGATCGCCACGAGGACCGCTATGATCATCGTGCGGCGCGTGCGAGCCGTGATTGTGGGCTGCATGGACACCCGCAGGCTTGGTCCGCTCGGACAACCTGATGGTCCGCCCACCCTCCGCGCGTCAGGCAAGGACCCGCAATGGCCGACGGCATGAAGCGAGCTGATCTGGACCCCACCGCCGCTCTCGAGCGAAAGGTGCGCCTCACGCGGGCAGCACTCCTCGTCGAGCGCATGTGGCCGCGCATCTGGCTGATGATCGCCATCGCAACGGCGTTCCTCGCCGTCTCGTTCGCCGGCGTCTGGCACAGTATCCCCGAATGGGCCCATATCGCGCTTCTCGCCGTCTTTGCGGTGGCGGCTCTCGGGTCCCTCGCCTGGATTATCCGCACGCCTGCCGCCTCCCGTGACGAAGCGATTTTGCGCATCGAAACACGGTCCGGTGTGCCGCATCGCCCTGCGTCGTCCTACGAAGACACCCTCACCACCCCGACATCGGACCCCGCGACAGCCGCCCTATGGGACGCCCACCGGCAACGCGTCGCGCGCCAGATCGAACGCCTGAAGGTCTCCCCACCCGCCGCACGGACCGATCGCCTCGACCCTTTCGCCCTCCGCGCCGTGCTCCTGTTCGCCATCGGCCTCCTCGGATGGATCGTCGGAGACAGCGCGGCCGACCGCGTCGGCGCTGCCTTCCGGATCGGCGGTCCGGCCATCTCGGCGAATGCGCGTCTCGATGCTTGGGTGACGCCGCCTGCCTATACAGGTGCGGCCCCCATCATTCTGGCTGACGGCGCGCGCCCGCTGTCGCAGCCCCTGACACCACCGCTAAACACTCAAGGTGAGGTCGAGGTCCCGGCCCGCAGCCAGCTCGTGATGCGCGCGAGCGGCACCGGCACACGCGGCTTCACGGTCGAGATCACGCCTGAGGGCGGTGTTACGGAAAAGCGCCTCGTCACACCCGAAAACGCCCCCGCCGATGCCCCGTCCGGTCAGGCTGCCCAGCCGCTGCGGCCAGCCGCCCCTCCGGGCGACGTCGCCGAGACGAAGATCGAACTCCTGGTCCCGACCCGCGTCCGCATCTCCGGCCACGGTTCCGCGCCCTGGTCGTTCCGCGTCATCCCGGACCGCGTCCCGACCATTGCGCTGTCCAAGGACCCCCAACGGCTGCCGCGAGGGTCGCTCAAGCTCACATACAAGATGGAGGACGACTACGGCATCGTCTCGGCGGAAGGGCGCATCACGCGCGCCAAACCTCTCCCGAGCGACCCGGCGACGAGCTGGGCCCGCCCGAAGGCCTACAAGGGCCCCCGCCCACCGCATGAGCGTCCGCCCGCACTGACGCTCCGCCTCCCGCGCGCGAATGCGAAGGAGGGCGAGGCGTTCAGCTATCACGAGCTGACGGGGCACCCTTGGGCTGGCTCGCGCGTGCGCCTGACGCTGTCGGCGAAGGATCACGCGGGCCAGATCGGCCGCAGCGAAGCCTATGAATTGATTCTGCCGCAGCGCCGCTTCTCGAACCCGATCGCGAAGGCGGTCGTCGAGCAGCGCCGTTACCTGGTCGAAGACCCGCGCAGTCGCCCGACAGTGGCGCGCGCGCTCGAGGCCATCTCGGTGGAACCGGACGGGTTCATCACCGATCGGAAAGCCTACCTCGGTCTCCGCTCGGCCTACTGGCGGCTGCAACGTGACAAGTCGCGCGTCGGCCTGAAGAGCGTCGTCGATCAGCTCTGGCATGTGGCACTGCGCCTCGAGGACGGCGACTTGTCTGAAGCCGAGCGCGCGCTCCGCGAGGCCCAGGAGCAGCTGGCGAAGGCCCTGCAGGACGGCGCCTCGGATGAAGAAATCAAGCAGCTCATGGATCAGCTCCGTCAGGCGCTGAACAATTTCCTCCAGCAGATGCAGCGGCAGGCCGAGAACCAGCCGATGCCGTTCCCGCAGAACCTGGCGCCGAACAACGTCATCCGCCAGCAGGACCTCGAGCGGATGATGCGCGACATCGAGAACATGGCGCGTCAGGGTTCACGCGAGTCCGCCCAGCAGCTGTTGAGCCAGCTTCGCGACATGCTGGAGCAACTCCAGAACGGCCAGATGGCGCAAGGGCAGGGCCAGAGCCAGCAAAGCCAGCAGATGATGCAGATGATGGACCAGTTCGGGGACATCATCGGCAAGCAGCAGCAGTTGCTCGACGATACGTTCGGCCAGCAGCAGGGCCGCCTCCCGCGCGATGGCGACGGCCAGGGTCAGCAGGGGCAACAAGGCCAGCAGGGACAGCAAGGCCAACGGGGGCAGCGCGGCCAGCAAGGGCAGCAGGGCCAGCAAGGGCAGCAGCCTGGGCAGGGCGAGGGCCGCCAGCAGGGCCAGGGACGCCAACCGGGCCAAGGCCAGGGTCAAGGTCAGGGGCAAGGCCGAGGTCAGGCCCAGGGTCAGGGAGAAGGCGATCAGCCGGGCGGTTCCCTCGAACAGCGTCAGGGCCAGCTCCGCGGCCGGCTGGGCCAGCTTCAGAACCAGATGCGCCAGAACGGCATGCAGGCCCCGGGTCCCCTGCAGGATGCCGAGCGCTCCATGCAGGAGGCCGAGGAGGCCCTCCGCCGTGGCGATCTGGGAGGCGCGGCGCGTTCCGAGCAGCAGGCCCTGGAACAGCTTCGGCAGGGCGCCCAGCAGATGGCCGAGCAGATGATGCAGCAGATGCGCCAGTTCGGACAGGGTCCGGGCGGTGACGCCCCGCTCGATCCTCTCGGCCGTCCGCAGCGCACGGAGGGCCCGGATCTCGGGACCTCGGTCAAGATCCCGGACGAGATCGACGTGCAGCGGGCGCGCGAGATCCTGGAGGAATTGCGCAAGCGGCTCGGCGAGCCGACCCGCCCCCAGCTCGAGCTCGATTATATCGATCGCCTCTTGCGCCGGTTCTGAGCGCCGGAGCCGGGTGTCGCGAGTGCGCAAGACGCGCACCACAGGGTCGACGGATGCGGGCCGTCAACCAAATGGCGCGTTGATTTGCGCGCAGGCCCCGTAAACTGATACCGGGTTGCTGCGTCGACCGAGTCGCGCGCCCCAGGATGCGTGCCCGAACGCGAGCCCTGCTCGCCCGTCACGCACGCGAAAGAGCGGACCATGGAGATCGACGACCTCAGAATTCTGGCTCGCCTCGCTCACTTGCAGAACCTGTCGGCGGTCGGCGCCGAGTTCGAACTGAGCGCCGGTACGATATCGAAGCGCCTGCAGGCGATCGAGAGCAGCCTCGGCGTCCGCCTCTTCGATCGCTCCACTCGCGCCATAGCGATCACCGACGAGGGCCAGAAGTTCCTCGACGACATCGAATCGATCATTGCCCGCTATGACGAAGCCTGCGGCGAGCTGACCCGATCCGTCGAACAACCGCAGGGCCGATTGCGCGTCTCCGTGCCGACCAACCTCGGACGCGGCGTGCTGGGGCCCGCTTTCGGCGCGTTCATGCGCCGTTACCCTAAGGTCGATCTCTACGTCGAATCGAACGACCGGATGATCACGTTCCCGGATTCCGGCTTCGACGTGGCGATCCGCACCGGAAACCTCCAGGACTCGACGCTGATCGCCAAGCGGCTCGGACCCCATCCCCGCCTCCTCGTCGCCGCGCCCCGTTACGTCCGCGAGCACGGCATGCCGGAAACCCCTGCGGATCTGCAACGGCACTGGTGTCTCGTCCAGGGCGACACCCAGAGCTGGCTGCTGCGCCGAGGCGACGAAACGCACGAGGTGCGGCTCATGGCGCGGCTGCGGTCGAACGATGGCGAACTGCTTCGCCACACGGCCATCGAAGGCGGCGGCATTCTGAAAGCGGCGCACGTGCGCGTCCGCGAAGCCTTGGCCGAAGGCGACCTTCTCGAGGTGCTCCCGGACTACGACGTTGGCCGCAACGCGTCCGTGTGGGCGGTCTACCCGAGCACGCGGCACATGTTGCCGAAGCTTCGCGTCTTCCTCGACTTCCTTTCCGTCTGGTACCTGGAGCAGCGCCGCGCCGAGCACCCCGCACACGAGTAGTCCGGCCGCGTTGCCGCTGCCTACGGCCCCGCTGCGTGGCGGTAGCCGACACCGACGATCACATGGTGGCTCGCCAGATTGGTCCAGAGCCAGCCCCCCTCCGTGGCCTCACCCCGCCACCACCGGGAAAACTGCACCCAGTAATCGACGAACGCGTTGCCCTTCGACCCGTCCCGCAGCGACAGCGGCACGCTGTAGGGAGCGAACGAGAACTTGTACTCGACGATCACCGACGCGCGCGGCAAGCGGATCTCGAAACCCGCCACCACCTGCCCGACCCCGCCCGTCATCTGGTATTCGTAGGTCCGCTTGGTCTCGTCCAGGAACTGCACCTCGGTGTGCGGCAGCGAAAGGCCGACCCCCGCCCCCACGTAGGGCCTGAGGCTCCCCGACATCGGCGCCAGCCGCAGGAGGCCGTTCAGCGTCAGCATGTTGTGTCCGTGGCTGAACTCCAGATGCCGGAACGTGTCGCCGATCTTCGCCTGTCCGTCGGCCGGCTTGCCGTCCCGCGTACCGGAAAAGCGCACCGTCTGCTCGCGGACCGAGATCGCCTTCGCATGCGTGAAATCGACCATGCCGCCGAAGCGACCCCCGGCACCCCAGTGCATGCCGCGCAGCCCGTAGTAGATGGGGCTCTTGAACGGCCGCCCGATCCATTCGACGCCGTGCGCCGTGAGGTCTGTGACCCCGGCCTTCCGGAACAGCACATCGCTGGCGTGCGTGTGGGTGACGCCGCCGTAGGCGGCGTAGAGCGTCTCGGCCGGCGCGCTCGCCTCCACGCCGGAGGAACGATGGGCACCCGAGCCCGCATCCTCGTCCCCGACTGACATGAGCAGCGGCCCGGCGGCCACGGCGACCGCCATCGCGGCCAGCAGCGCATACCGTCGCTCCGCCGCGTGACCGGCAAGCGCCGTCTCCGCGCCCCGCGTCGGCCAGCCCCAGGCGATAGTCCATCCCATGTCGATTCCCCCGCGATCAGCCAGAACATTAGCCGCTTCCGGTCCCGAACGGCTCGCGCTCCTGCGTCGCGGTTCCTATCGCCGCATGCCGGGACGCTCTTGATCGAGCGCAAAGGCTCAGCGAATGCGGATCTTCACCTGGTCCGCGCGCCCCGTCGCATCGATCACCGAGATGCGCGAGAAGCCCGAGCCGCTCGGCTTCCAGACAGCGGCCCGCTCACCGGCGGACGTCTCGAGCGGCACCCCGTCCACGACCCACGTGAGCGGCAACGCACCCCCCTCGGCCTTCAGCACGATCTCCGGCGCGTCGGCGGGTGGCGCATCGAGTTCCGCCTTGTCCGGTGGAAAGGCGATGGCGACGCTTCCCGCAGCCCCGGCGGCGTCCGCATGTCCACCGAAGCGCCTGAGCTGGCTCGCCAACTCATTGTTTCGCACCCGATGCACGCCGGCCGGCGGCGGTGGCAACGGCGAAACACGCTCGGCCAGGCGCGCAAAACTGTCGAACAGAAGCGGGGCTGCCGCGCCGTGCCCCGTCATGGCAGGCGTCGAGGACGCATCGGCCCGCCCGACCCAGACCGCAACCGTATGCCGGCCGTCGAAACCGACGGCCCACGCGTCGCGATAGCCGTAGGACGTCCCCGTCTTGAACGCGATCTGGAACGGCTTGGCACCGGCAGGTGGCGGCGCACCCTTGAGAATGTCGCCGACGTACCACGCCGCCGCCGGTGACATCAGGCGGGCCGGTCGCGCGGAGGCCGGATTGGAGGTACCGGCCCCGCCCTCGACGAGACTGTGCACGATCGGCACTGGGCCCCCCCCGCGGGCGAGCGCCACATAGGCATGCGCGAGATCATGCAGCGTGAGCCCCGCTCCTCCGAGCGCAACTGCGAGCGACGCCTCCGTTCCCGGCGGCAGCACCACCTCGGTGCCCGATCGCCGCAGCCGCCCGACGAAGCGCTTCGGACCGACCGCCGCCAGCGCCTTGACGGCCGGAATGTTCAGCGAGTGCGCCAGCGCCTCCCGGATCGACACCGTGCCCCGGAACTCCTCGTCGAAGTTGTTCGGCGCATAGCGCCCGAACCGCGTCGGCGCATCCTCGATGAGTGTCTCGGGGTGCGCGAGCCCCCGCTCGAAGGCCAGCCCGTAGATGAACGGCTTCAGCGTCGACCCCGGCGACCGCACGGCCGAGGTCATGTCGATCGCGCCTTGCCGCTCCGCGTCGAGATAGCCGGCCGAGCCGACGTGGGCCACGACATGGCCGGTGGCGTTCTCGATCGCGAGCACGGCGACCGTCAGCTTCCGCCCCAGGCGACTGGCGTGTTCGCCGGCCAGCGTCTCGAGCGCCGCCTGCCGCGTGCGGTCGATCGTCAGCCGATGCGTCGTCCGCTGCGGATAGCGGGCGACCTCTCCCTCGGCCAGATGCGGCGCGAAGCGAGGGAAGGGATGGCGCTGCCGGGGCACGGCTTCCATCCGCGCCTGCGCGGCCTCGCTGGCCGATACGACGCCCGCCTCGACGGCGCGCTGCAATACGCGGTCTCTTGCCCGCCGCGCGGCCCCCGGATCGCGATCCGGACGACGCGCTTCCGGCGACTGCGGAATGGCGACGAGCAGCGCCCGCTCACCCGGGGATAGTCGCACCGGCTCTTTCCGGAAGTAGGCGAGAGAGGCGGCGCGAACGCCCTCGATGTTGCCGCCGAAGGGCGCGAGCTTCAGGTAGAGCGATAGGATCTCAGCTTTCGACAGGCGCCGCTCGAGGGCCAGCGCGAGCACCATCTGCCGCACCTTCGTGCCGAGCGTTCGCCGATCCTGCCCATCGAGCAGGCGTGCCACCTGCATCGTCAGCGTCGAGGCCCCCGAGACCACACGACCGTTGCGCACGAACTGTCCGGCCGCGCGCAGCATCGACCACGGATCGACGCCGGCATGCTCGCGAAACCGACGATCCTCGTAGGCAATGAGCATCTCGAGATAACGCGGATCGACGTCACCCGCCTCCGCCGGAAGCCGCCAGCGACCATCAGGGGCGGTGAAGGCTCGCAGCAGTCGCCCCTCTCGATCGACCACGGTCTTCGAAACGCCCGCCACCCGATCGAGCGGCAGATGGACGCGATCGAGCGCTTGTCCCGCGACTTGAAGGCCGAGGGCGAGAAGAACTGCACTTCCTGCCAGCGCCAACCCGCCCCACGCCCAGCGCCGGTACCTGACGGGCGCGGCCTTGGCCGATCGGACGTCGGAACCGGGTTTGGGCGGGAAGCGGGGGAGCATCGGGGTCTCTCGGACTTGGCCGGCAGGGGAGGCGGACGGATCGGCGGACGCCGCGCTATTGCGCGGCGTCCACCAAGAGCGTTCCACCGGCGGTGCGGGCGAAGAGCTCGGGACGGTACATGTCCTCCACCCGCGCCGCCGGATGCACGAACGTTCCCGGCGTCACAGCGCGAACGATGTAGGCGACCGTCGCTTCGGGCGCTTCGGCGGACACTTCGCCGTTCTCGCCGAAGAAATCGAACGCCGCCACGACACGATCGTCACGGAACTCGGTGTGCTTCGCCTCGCGCCCCTTCTTCAGCCAGGCGAGCGACTTCACGTCGCCGCTGTCGACGAGGCGCGGATTTTCCACCTCGAAGCCGGCCGGCAGATGATCGGCGATGAGGATGCGCCCACCCGACTGCTGCCCCTTGATCGTGACGACCACGACGAAGCGGTCGTTCTGGCGCACGGTCATCGTCGCGCCGGCCTCGATCTTGCGACCGTCGAGCGTGTAGTAGCCCCGCTCGATGCTGAAGCCCTTCGCGATCGCGGGTTCCGGCGTCAGCGACGCGCCCTCGACCGTGATCACGGCGTCGACGGCATCACTCCCGCCGTTGACGACGGCGACCGGGGAAGCCGCGATATCCGCCGGCCGGAACGTCCGCGTCAGTTCACCCATGTGCGGGCGTCCCGCAACGTCGAGACGCACGCCTTTCGCCTCGTCGGCGAGCGCCCGCGCCGCGAGCAGCATCCACGCCTGTTCCTGCGTCGAGGTGTACTGCCGGGCCCGGAAGGCCGTCGCAAGAACCTTCGACAGACCCGGGACCTGCGCCTTCGCGAGCCCCGTCTCCGCCGCAAGCGTCAACAGGCCAGCTCCGTCCCGGACAAGCGATCCGTAGTCCGCCCGTGCCCCGTCGGCATCCGTCCGGGCAGCGTTCGCCTCCAGCATGGCAAGCGCCGATGCGAACGCGCGGCCAGCCCGTTCCTGATCGCCGAGCATCGCGAGTGCGGCTCCGAGCTGCGCCTTGGCGAGCGGCGTCGCGAACCGGTCGAGCCGCGCATCGACGTAGTAGCGGAGGTCCCCGATCGGCGCCCGCCCGTTCCGCGCCAGCACATAGAGGGCATAAGCCCGAGCCTCGCCGCCGTTCTGGAAATCCTGCGCGTAGGCGAGCACGTTGGCCAGCTTGTCCAGAGCTTGCGTGAACGGCTCGCGCCGCACCTCGTAGCCGCTCTCCTTGGCCCGTGTCAGGAAGTCCGTGACATAGGCGCTGAGCCAGACGTCGCTGTCCGACGGTCCCCAGGCGCCGAACGCGCCGGAAGAATCCTGCATCTCCATCAGCCGCTCGATCGCCTTCGCAACACGGCTACGGATTTCGGCGTCCTCTGCGATCCCAAGCTTGCGCGCCATGTCGTTGGCGTAGAGCAGCGGCATCGCGCGGCTCGTCGTCTGTTCGGCGCAGCCGTAGGGATACTTGTCGAGCTGCGACAGCAGACCGGCCACGTCGAGCCGGGCCGTGGGGCCGACCGTCAGCGAGAGCTGCGCGGTCGACGGGATCAGGTCCTGGAACAGATCTGGCGACAGGGTCAGCTTGCCCCCGCCCGCCGCGAGCGACGACACGGTCGAGCGGCGGATGCCCGTCGCGGGCGGCAGCACGTCGAGCGCCAGCCGCCGCTTCAGCTGAATGCCATCCGGCCCGCTCACCGTCACGTCGTAGACCGAGCGGCCGAGTTCCGTAGGCGCCAGCGCCACGGCCTGACGGCGTCGTGCACCCGGCTCGAGTGCCAGCTCCGCGCCGGGCAGAGACTGGCTCGGGCCGTTCCCCGATTGCCGGCTTACGGCCACCTTGTAGACCCCCGACGGCCCCTCGATGTTGTGCACGTCGACGTCGAGCCGCGTCTTGTCGCCGAGGATCATGAAGCGCGGCCCCGTGGCGAGCAGCGCCAGCTTGTCGCGCACGATGACGTCGCGAGACGTTGAACCAACCTTGCTTTCGCTCCACGCGACCGCCATCAGCCGCACGCTGCCGTTGAAGTCCGGCATGTCGAACGTCACTTCGGCCTTTCCGTCGGCGCCGACCTTCACGATGCCGGAATAAAGCGCCAGCGGCGCTTCCACCGGCGGGCTCCCCTGTGCACTCATTCCGCCGGAACCGTCGCCGCCGCTCCGCATGCGACCCCGCTCGGCCCGCATGCCGTCGATGAGACGGCCGTAGAGATCGCGCACCTCGATGCCGAGGCGGCGCTGGGCATAGAGCCACTTCTCAGGCGCGGGGGCCTCGTAGCGCGTGAGGTTGAGGATGCCGACATCAACCGCCGCCACCGTGACGCGCGCCTCGTCCCCAGCCCCGAGCCCGCCGATGCGGACCGGAACCGTGAGCGGGCGTCCGGGGAGTGCCTTCTCCGGCAGGGTGAGCGCCACGTCGAGCGTTGCAGCCGACATGTCGAGCCCGAGCCAGGCGACGCCCATGGCCCGCGACGGCATGCGCTTCTGCGCCTCGTCGAGCGACCGGTAGAGCGTTGCAGTCACATAGGCACCGGGCAGCAGCGCGCCATCGACCGGCAGCGCCACCTCGGTGCCACCCTTCGGAACGTCCACTTCCTGGATCTGGTGCAGCGAGCCCGACACGATCGCGATCAGCGCGCGCCCCGCCTCGCGGCTGTTGATGCGCAGACGCGCACTCTCGCCGGCCTTGTAGGTCTTCTTGTCGAGCGCGATGTCGAGCACTTCCGGGCTGTCGCCGTCGCCGGCGGGCTGCCAGCCCGACGTGAAGACGACGCTGGTCAGGTTGCTCCCCGACTGGCCGTCCGTCACTTCCAGCCGGTAGCGTCCCCACTCCGGCTTGAAGGCTATGCGTGCCGGTTGCCCGTCACGGCCCTGCGCGGTTCCGTTGGCCACCTTGCGCGTCGTGGTGATGCCCTCGTAGCGCCACTCGCCGTCGTGCGAGTACCACTGCCAGCGCTTGTCGAGACGCACGATCTGCCACGTAAACGTCCGCTCGGGCGCGGCCTTGCCGTCGGCGCCGAGCCCGATGACGTCGAACCGCGCCTCGTCACCCTCGCCGACCTGATCGCCGGTAAAGAGCGGCTTCACACCGATGCGCGGCGCGCCCGGATCGACCGGCAGCGTCACCCGACGCTCGATGGCGCGCCCGCTCGGCTCCTTGAGGCGAACCAGCACGTCGGCTTCGAGGGGCCGGTCCGTCCGAGGCAGCTTCGGCGGCTCGAATGCGATCGTAGCGACGCCTTGCGCGTCCGTCGTCGCGGTCTCTGCAATGGGTTCGCGAACGGCGAGCACCGTGTCTTCGGCTTTCCCGAACTGATAGCCTGGAAAGCCCGCGAGCCCACCCTTGGCGAGGCGCACGATGACTTCGCCGTCGGCCGCAAGCCCGACGGCCGGCGGGCCATAGAGATAGCGCCCCGTGATCCCGACGCTGGCACGCTCGCCGGCCCGCAACGCAGGCGTTCCCGCCTTCAGATCGAGCGCCAGCCGTTCGGGAACGAAATCCTCGACGAGGAAGGCCGTCTCCGCGAGCGCAGCCGACTTCGGGTCCGCATGTAGCCGCGCCCGCCACGTTCCCGTCATGGCCTGGCGGCCAAGACCGAGACTGTGGCTGCGCCCGCCGAGACCACCATCCTGAAGAACAATACGGCGATGCTCGACCCCGTCCGGCCTGACGACGATGAGCGTCGCGGGCGCTGTCGCCGAACGCCCCTTCGCTGTCCGCAGGAGACCCGTCAGGTGCACCGTCTCGCCTGGCCTGTAGACGCCCCGCTCGGCATAGAGATAGCCGTCGAGCGGCCCGGGAGGAGCGCGACCCGCGACACCACGGTCGGAGAGGTCGAACGCCGATGCCGCGAGATCGAGCAGCGCATAGTCTTCGCGGCCTTCCGCGACGAGGAGCCGCGCGCCATTGCCGCCTTCGCCGCGCAGAAGCCCCGGCTCGAAGCGCGCATAGCCGCGGCTGTCGGTCTCGGCGCTCGCCAGCACTTCGTTGTTGCGCGCGATGAGCCGCAGCTTGACGCCGGCCGCCGCCTGGCTGGTCGCGAGCGACCGCACGAGTGCATGCAACCCATCCTCACCCGAGAACGCGGTGAGCCCCAGGTCCGACACGACGAACCATTGCGCGGCCCGGCTGCCCTGTCCTTCGTTGCCCACCCGGCCGGTGACAGCCGTCGAGACGACATAGACGCCCGGCTCCAGTCGCCCGAGCGCCTCGGTCACGGGGATCGCGGTCGTCACGTCCGCATTGAGCCGGCTCGCAACGTCCAGCGTCCCGCTCCACACCTTGCGGCCGTTTCGCTCGCGCACCTGTTCGAGATCCCAGCTCTCGATCGTCTTCAGGAAATTGTCGCTGCCGGCGGCGAGGCCTAGACCCCGGTCGCCGATGCGGAAAATCTCGACGTCGAGCGTGCTGGCGTTGACGCTGGTCACAGGGATGCCCTGCTGCCCCCGGCTCGGCAGCACGTAGGCCCGGCCGCTGAGCCGCACGGAGGGCTTGCGGTCGCGCACATAGACGCCGATCTCGGCGGTCTTCGCGAGGGTCTCCCGGGTCTCGGACGGCATCCCGGCGCGAACCTGCACCTCGTAGCGGCTGCCGTGTTTCAGCCCGTCGAGGCAGATCTGATTGCCTTCGACCGCCAGCGATTCCGCCTCCTTGCCGTCGAGACGGACGAACTTCGACGCGTCGACCGACGTCCCGCTGACCCGCTCCGAGAAGTTGACGCAGAGCCGGGGCGTCTCCGCATCGGAATCGACCTTGTAGTCGACGACCCTGAAGCCATGCTCGGCGAGCAGCGCCTCGAGCCTCTCCTGCAACTCGGGCGATGCCGCGAGCGTGACGGCTGCCCGGTACGCGTCGATGGCCGGACGCCACATGGAGCGACGCTTCATGGCTTCCCCGAGCACCGACAGCGCGTCCGCGCGGGCCGCATCATCGGCTGCGAGCTGGAAGGCGAGCCATGCCGCCCCCGACGCCCGCGCCGGCAACTCGTAGCGCTCCGACCCCCGCATCTGATCGCCCGGCAGCGCCAACGCCGCCCGCGCCAGGCCGCGCCAGCTCTCAGGGTCCTTGGGGTCGAGCGCACTCGCCAGCAGCAGCTGATTGAGCGCACCCCGGATGTCCGCGCCATCTTCGAGGAGCTTGAGCCCCGCCGCCTTCGCCGAGCCACGCGGCGCCGTCGCCGCGCGCTTCCCCGCATCGCCCTCCCGGATCGCCTTCAGCGCCGCCTCGAGACGTTCGGCGTCCTTCGTCACGATCGGGTGGGTGAACGTCTGGCCCGCCCGCTCCTGCGCGTGGCTCCCGGCGAGCGGCCAACTTGCCGCGACGGCAAGACACAACGAGGCGGCGAGGGCTGAGCGCGAGATGCGGTTCATGGCAACGGGTCCTGTGCTGAGACGAGCGGCTCACGGGAATGCGGCACACCAATCCAGTCGTCATTGGTGACGGATTGAGGGCGGCTCGAACTATGCGGGAACAGCGCGCCCCACTGAAGGCCCGCGCGCGGCGCCTGACGGCAACACTCCGCGCTTCCGGCAAGTTCCGGCAACTCGGCGGTCGTCGGTCGCGCCTGAAACGGCTAGTGGCTGCCGTAGCGGCGCACCGCTTCCAGCGCGAGGCCCGTGGCCACGCTGCCGAACGCATCGCCGGCGATGATCCGCGCCTCGGGAAGCCCCCGTGTGATCGCGGCCCGGACGGCGGGGATACCGCTCGACCCGCCCGTGATGAACACGGTCCCGACATCGCCGGCGGCCAGTCCGGCGTCGGCGAGGAGTGCGCCGACCCGGCCTTCGATCCGCTGCAGTCCCGTTGCGATCGCGGTCTCGAACTCGCCCCGCTCGACGGGAAGCTGCAACCCATCAACCACGTCGGCGAGGTCGACGTGTGCCTCGGTCTCGGCTGAGAGTGCGATCTTGGCGTGCTCGATCCGCCCCAGCAACTCGTGGCCCTTGCGCAGCTCGAGCACACTGAGCAGCCGTTCGATCTTTTCGGGTTCGGCGGCTTCGCGCAGCAGCCCCCGGATCTCCGTAATGACCTTCCGGTCATAGAGCACGTTGATGCGATGCCAGGTGCCGAGGTCCGAATAGTACCAGGAGGGCGTCTCCAGGCCCTTTGTCTTGAGCCGGCTGTTGCGGCCGAGGAACGGCATCAGCGTGGCCGTGCTGAGCTGACGATCGAAATCCGTCCCGCCGACGCGCACGCCGTTGGCGGCGAGAACGTCGTCGCGCCGGTCCGACTTGCCCTTCAGTTTCGGGCCGACGCGCACGAGCGAGAAATCCGACGTGCCGCCACCGATGTCGGCGGCGAGCGCGATCTCCTCGGCAGCGACGGTCTGCTCGTAGTCGAGGGCGGCGGCAATCGGTTCGAGCTGGAAGGAGATCGACTGAAACCCGGCCGCGCGAGCAGCCGCTTCGAGCTGGTCCTGCGCCGTCCGGTCGGCGGCTGCGTCGTCGTCGACGAAATAGACCGGGCGTCCAAGCACGACGTCATCGAGGGGAGAGCCCGTCGAAGCTTCCCCCGACGATCGAAGAAACGCGAGGAAGCTCGCGACGATCTCCGAGAAATGATAGCGGCGCGAACGGACCATCGTCATTTCATCGAAAAGCGATGTCCCGAGAAGCGTCTTGATCGAGCGCAGCAGGCGGCCAGTCTCCCCCGAGCGATATCGGTCCATCGCTTCGCGCCCGAAGGCGGTGACGTCGTCCTCGAAGCTGAAGAAGAGAGCCGTCGGCACCGATGTCGCACCGGCCTGCAGGGCGAGCAGCATGGCCGCGTCGTCGCGAGCCACCCCGACCGACGAGTTGGACGTGCCGAAGTCGATCCCGCAGGGACGTGGCATGGGCTGAGGCTCCGGATTGGCGGGATGATCGGCGAATGGCGCCACGACCAGCGCGCGTTGGATCGCACGCGGAAGGGTGACCGACAGGCGAAGGCGCCACTAGCCGCCTCCCGCACGGGGCGTCAACCTTTTGCGTCACGAGCCACCTGTGTCCGCTCGACGCGACCTCGAACCACACGGCCTAAAGACAGGAGGCCCGCCGCTCCTGTTGGAACGGCAGGCCTCGAGAAAGCAGCAGGTTGAGCCGAAGGCCCGCGCTACAGCGCGCCGGGGAAGATGCCACCGTCGAGCAGCAGATTCTGGCCGGTGATGAAGCCGGCGTGCGACGAGCACATGAAGGCTGCCGCGGCGCCGAACTCGTCCGGCTGTCCGAAGCGGCCGGCCGGCACCTCCGCCTTTCTCTTGTCGGCGATCTCGTCGACCGACTTGCCCTGCAGCTCCGCCATGCGCTTGGTCGAGGACTTGAGCCGGTCGGTCTCGAACGGTCCCGGCAGGATGTTGTTGATGGTCACGTTGTGCCGCACCGCGCGGCGCGCCATCACGGCGATCGCGCCCGTGAGCCCCGCGCGCGCCCCGTTCGACAACTCCAGCGACGCGATCGGCGCCTTCACCGACTGGCTCGTGATGTTGAGGATGCGCCCGAACTTGCGATCCATCATGCCGTAGACCGTCGACTTGATGAGCGCGATCGGGGTGATCATGTTCCACTCGACGGCCTTGCGCCAGTCGTCGAGCGAGAAGTCCTTGAAATCACCCGGCGGCGGACCGCCCGCGTTGTTGATCAGGATGTCAGGGTTGGGGCAGGCCTTGAGGATCTGCGCGCGTCCCTCCTCGGTGGTGACATCGCAGGCGACGATCTCGACTTTGACGTTCGCAACCTTGCGGATGTCGCTGGCCGTCGCCTCGAGATCGGCGAGGGTGCGGGCCGTGATGACGACATTGACGCCTTCCTTGGCCAACTGCATGGCGCACGCGCGTCCCAGTCCCTTAGAGGCAGCACACACGATGGCCGTGCGTCCGGCGATGCCGAGATCCATGGTCGTTCCTCCACAACTGCAAGCTTCTGGATGCACCAAGACCTCGCAGCCGGGGGCTGCGAGGTCAAGCTTCAGCGTCGGTGGTGGTCTCAGGCGGTGGCTTCCACTTCCTGCGGCGCCAGTTGCTTCAGGGCGAGCGTCCCGAAGGAGAGCGCCGCGTGGAGGCAGAAGGCCGAGGAGATGAGCACGATGAGGCCGCCGACGGCGAGCAGAGCGGTAGAGTCGGGAGCCGCGACCATCAGGATCTCCATCAGCCCCGAGAGCACGACCACCGGGAAGTAGACGAGGCCGGCCCCGACGGTCAGACGCCAGGTGTTGCCGCGGGTCAGATTGAACGACTGGCCGAGCGTCATCTTCTGCCCGACGGCCACGGCGGGCAGCACGAGGCTGAACCGGCTGAGCAGGAAGTAGTAAGGGAGGATCGCCAGCGGCAGGAAGTGGCGTAGTGCCGCCAGCCGGTCGAGCGACATCGGACCCTCGCCGAGGCCGGTCGTGATGCCGGCTATCGAAGCCAGCACGAGGAGCATGACGGAGATCGAAACCGCAAGCGCCACGATGATCAGCAGCGAGTAGCTGATGTAGGAACCGGTGGTGCTGTCGATCTGGATCGGACCCGCCGGCCGCTCGCCGCGGTGGATGCCACGGTGCCAACCGACGAAGATGGCCGGTACGCCGACCAGGAACGCGATCGCGAGCACGAGGAGTGGAACCAGTCCTGCGCCGCCGACGAGCACGTTCGACGGGGTGGCGGTACCGCTGTTGGCCAGGACGCCGAGACCCCACGCGACGAGCGTGAGCGTCACGATCGCCATCCAGGGCCAGTAGAGGTGGAACCAGAGGCCGATGTTCTTTGGCACGGTTGCCCACGCGGCGGTGATGGTGCGCCAGACGGGCAGCTTCAGGGTGGGGGCAGCGAGGTCCATGTGAATGTCTCCGATGGCAGTGGGTTCGTTGGAGACACCTTACTGAATCTTGTTCATTGAAACAAGACGCACCGTATCACAACCCCGTGAGCGCTGCCGAGCCGACCAGCCGGCGGCGAAGAGCAGGCGAAACGACTCACGTCTGCGGCCGCTCGCTCGGCGGTGCGGCGCCCCCGACGCTCTCGCGCTCCTCGCCGGCCAGCGATCGTGGCAGCCAGCGGAACAGGAGGATGAGAATGATGACGCTGGTGGCGACGAGAACAACGAACTGCGCTTCGGCCGCACCCAGTCCGACCAGCTTCGAGGACCAGTCGCTGATGTCCTGGTAGCGGAAGAACGCGATCACGGAGGCGATACCGCCCAGCGTCTGGCCCACCCGGGCATAGTCCTTGATGCGATCCTTGAAGTGGAACGTCAGCAACAGCACCCACGGCACCGTCACGAGGCTGAGCCGCAGCGGGAAGCTGTCGCGCGGGCCGTAAAGCACGTCGAGCGTCTGCTGGTAGGCGTAGTCCATGATCGGCCAGAACAGCATCGCGACGGCACCGATCTGGATGCCGCGCTCCATCGGCTTCAGCCAGGGGCCGTAGCGTTCACGGATGGTGCGCGGCCACGCGATCAGAAGCACGCTGATGAGCACCATCATGATGATGAAGAAGCTCTTGAACGGCAGCAGATACCGATCGATCTCGGCGGCGCGCGATTGTGTCAGCGGATCCTTGGCGAGCACGCCGACGCGCTGCGCAAAGAGGCGCTGGGCGACACAGCACTCGGCCGCCTTGAGCTTCTCTCCGGCCGGAAAGCAATAGCGCTCCACCTGGTTGATCGGATTGGCCTCGACTTTGGTGTCGGGGTGGCAATCACGGATGAAGGGCGAGATCCGGACACGCTTGAGCGACTCCTGCCGCAAGAACTCCATCGTCGGCAGGATCGGTTGCGCGCAGACGGGCCGGTCGCGCCCCTTGACCGCCTCGCAGACGGGCCGGCTGGCGCGATCGTTCTCGAGCGCCGCCGGTGACACCTCCCAGATGCTGCGCAAATCCGTCTTGTCGAGCGCATCGGCAAAGAACAGCGCGGCACCGATGGCCATGAGTCCCCCCACGACGAACCGGGTCTTCAGGAACCACGAGGTGCGGTTGAGATAGAGGTCGGCGAAGATCACGGCCGGAATGTAGAACGCCACCATCGCGACGATGCCGAGCGTCGGAAAGAAGACGAACAGGTAGCTGTTGGCCGTCAGGATCGGCACGAGATGCGGCCCCCAGAACTCGGAGACGATCGAACCCGTCGACACGATGAAGGACACCGCGAGCAGGAAGAACACGACCGCAACGAAACGCTTCGAAAAACGCGACACGCGCCGTCCCTCCCAAGTCCTGACGCGCCGGACTGTAGGGAACCCCTCCCCCCAGAGCCAGCCCCCGGACGAGGGAGCGGGCACACTGTTGCCCAGAGGTCACTCCCTTGCGGCGATGCGGCGCGCGAAGCTGTCGATCCCCGACACGGCGAGCCCGGCAACGAGCCCCCAGAACGCCGCCCCGATGCCGCCGGCCGACAGCCCGGCAGCGGTCACCGCGAAGGCCGCCACAGCCGCGAAACGGTTACGCTCATCCCCCACCGCCGCACCGAGGGCGCCCGCCAGCGCCCCGAGGAGCCCCAACCCAGCGATGGTCTTGATGAGGGCGTCCGGAAATGCCGCGAAGAGCGCGACCAATGAGGCCCCTCCGACGGCGAGGAGGCAGTAGACGATGCCGTAGGCGATGCCGGCATGCCACCTGCGCGCCGGATCGGGATGGGCGTCGGGGCCCGTGCAGATCGCCGCCGTGATGGCCGCGAGGTTGACCGTATGCCCGGTAAGGGGCGCGATCAGCATCGACGCGCCTCCCGTGACGACGAGGGCCGACGACAGCGGCGGCGGGTACCCGGCCGCGCGCAGGACTGCCGCTCCCGGCAGGTTCTGCGACGCCATGGTGACCAGATAGAGCGGGACCCCGATCCCGATCAGGGTCGCGACCTCGAACCGCGGCGCCACCCACACGAGTTCCGAAACCTGCAGCCGCGGCAGCGCCGCCATCGACCCGTTCCACGTCGCGATGCCGAGCGCGGCCCCGATGACGGCCAGCATCGAGAGCCCGGGATTGAACGGCCGCACGACGAGGAACAGCAGAACGAGGGGCAGCACCATCAGGGGCGCCGTCGTGGCCGCCTCGACCATCTGGATCACGAACCGGAACAGCACGCCAGCCAGCATTCCCGCGGCGACGGCGATGGGGATCCGCGCCACCGCGCGCTCCAGGGGCGCGATCAGGCCCGTCGCGACGATGAGCCCTCCTGCGAGAACAAAGGCGCCGACCGCCGCCTCGATCGGGGTCGCGCCGCCACTCGCGGCGATGACGGCGGCTCCCGGCGTCGACCACGCCGTGATGATCGGCATCCGATGCCGGAACGACAGAAATGCGCTCGTCAAACCCATGGCGAGGCAGATTGCCGTCACCCAGGACGTCGTCTGCGCCGGTGTGGCCCCGACCGCCCGGGCCGCCTCCAGCACGACGGCCAGCGCCCCCGCGATCCCGACGAGCGCCGCGACAATGGCGGCGCTGATGGGTGCCAGCGTGGCCGTCCTCGTCGTCGAAGTCATCCGCTCGTCCCCCGCCGGCGCATCAATCCGAAGCCCTTATGATCCGTCTCCTGGTCCCTGTGAACCCGCGACAGTTGGCGCCACCGACCTCTGCGCAGCATGGTTGCGTGCATTCTGGACGCAAAAGCCCTAGTATGACAGCGACGGCAGTGTGGGGGTGCACAAAGCCGAGCCGGGCCAGTGGCGCAATCTGCTCACGTCACGACCGGGGATCGATGTGTAGGCGTTCGATCTTTCGGGGATCGCAAGACCAATGGCTAGCTGTGTTTCCTGGCTGATTGCTGTAGTCGCGGCCGCAGCCGTCGCAGGCTGTGCGGACACGCTGCCGCAAACGGGCGAGCCGACCGGGCTCAAGTCCACGGCCACGGTGCGCCCCACCACCAAGCCGGTCCGCATGGTTGCCCTTCGCCCGATCGCGGGTCCGCCTGCCGCAGTGAGCGAACGCATCGTCCGGGCCATGAACGAGGCGGCGAGCAACCAGAACGTCGCACTGATCGTCGATCCGACCATCGATGCGCCGACGGCGCTGAGTGGCGTCGTGGTCGCCGACACCAGCCGCGCCAGCACGCGCTTCACCTTCGTCTGGGACCTGATCGACGCCTCCGGCAAGCGCATCGACCGGATTTCGGGCGAGGAAAGCTTCCCGTCCGGCTCTGCAAGCGGCGATGTCTGGGACAGCGTGCCCCCGGCGGCCCTCAAGACGATGACCGACAAGGTCCTGGCGAGTCTCGCGGCGGCCCCGCCGAACTGAACTGCATCGCCTGGGCGCGTCACCGTTCCGGAACCGGGGCCGCGATGCGCCGGACCTCGAGATCGTCGTACCAGAACGTGCCGCGCACGATGCGCTCGGACGCCGACCGCGCATCGAGCACCAGTTGCAGGATCTGGTGGGGACACCCGGCCTCGGGCACCGTGAACGAGAGTTCGAACGGCCGCCACGTCGCAATGGGTCCGATGTGCATTCCCGTCTCGGCCAGCAGCACCTGCGGACGGCCGAGGCACGACATCCGCCACCGCAACCCCCGCCTGCCGACGAGTTCGCCGCGATGACGGCCGGCCAGTCCATACCGACCCGGAGCCAGCATCAGGATCTGCGATACGCCTCCGAAGTCGACCCGACCATCCTGGAAATCGAGCTGCAGGGCCTGTTGGCCGGCCTCCCCGGCGACTGGCGCGAACGAGACGAGCGTTCCGGCCCCCGCCGTGATCGTCCAATCGAACGGAAAGCCGCTCACCTTGGTCGTGAAGCCGCCGTTGAAGAGGAGCCCCATCGAGGCGAGATCATCGGCTGGGAGAAACTGGAGCCACGTGCTGTACGCGAGATCGTAGTCGCGCCTCGACGCGAGGACGTGGACGAAGGATCGCACCTCGCTCTGCTTCGGCGGTGTCGGCCCGTCCTTGAGGGCGAGCAGCAGCATGAGCGGTGTCCTCCCGTCCGTCACGTGCCGCCCGACGTCGGCGAAGAACCGCTCCCGCCAGGGCGGCGCGCTCGCCAGAAGCTTTGCAATCTCGCCGGCGGCGACCGGCACTTCCGCGAGACGCGCCAGAACCGGGACCACGAACGCCGTCGCCTGGCTCACGGTCCGCAGGAGCGTGTCGGCACGACGGATGGCGCTGGTGTAGTCCTTGCGCTCGACGTCGCGAACGAGCAGGCGATAGATCGCAAGACTGGCGCGAGGCGAGAGCCGCTCTGCGAGCGCATAGAACGGATGGGCCTGCTCGAGCCCCACTGCGGGATCGGCCGCCAGCAGTTCCTCGATGCGCCCCCGAAGCGTCAGGGCTCGCTGGTTCAGCGGATCGCGCCGGATTGCCCCGTCGACCTTCCGCCGCGCCTCGGCAAGATCCTCGAGAAGATCGGCCGAGGCGTCCCGCCGCCCCGGGGCACCGTCTGCGAGTGGCGGACGCCCCACCTCCTGCATCGCGAGCAGCTCGACCGGCGCAGCGAACAACGACATCCGAACGAGGCTCGGCAGGCTCGCCTGGACTGCGGCGGTGTCGGCTGCGACGCGGAGGACATCTTCCGCGTCCACCACGGTCCGCTCGGCCAGCCGCAGCAAGGCCTGCGGATGTCCCCCGTCGAAACGTAACGCGAGCGCCGGATTCACGGTAGCCAGATAGGCGAGGACCGCGTGCTGAAAGACGAGAACCGTCAGCCCGATCGCCGCTCCTCCGAGCGCGAGCCGACCAGCCCAACGACGCCCGCCCCCCGATCCGCTCACGATCGTCCATCACGGCGAGACGTAGGAGACATGGACGACGACCTCGCGCGCACCCGAACCGCTACTTGTGCATCCAGCGCTGCAGCATCTGGCGGAGATGACCGTGGGCTACGGCCGGTGTACGCGACCGTCGCCGCGACCGACCCGCGACGTGAGCCGGCGTCGTCGGTGCCGCCGCCTGATTGCGATCGTAATCCGCCCGCCGATCGGCCGTCTTGAGCGCCTCCCACGCGGCCGTGATGCGCGCCGCACGGCCAAGTCGCTCCCGGTCGGCCGCAACATCGGGATGCAGCCAGCGCAGCAGCAGCGCCATATTGCGCCGCAACTCTGCGGCGGACGCATCCCGTGCGCACCCGAGGACCCGGTAGCTGTCCGCATCGGGCGCCAGCAGAATCTGTTCGATGAAGAATTCCGCCGCCTCCCGGAGAAAGGCGGCATCGCGCCCTGTCGGCTCCAACGCGGCGGCAATCGCGTCCCCGTCGTCGGCAGCAATCCGCAAGACGAGCACCACCCCGTCCGGCAGCGCCGCACCGCGCATGCCGCGCACCTGGGACGGAACCTGCCTCAGCGCTATCGCCTGCCTGAGCGCCTCGAGCTGCTCCATCAGCGATCCGCCGTTCTGTGCGCGAGCGCCGCGCCTCGCTCCGGCGCATCGACACTCTTGCCATACTGATAGGCATAGTCGCCGTAGCCGTAACCGTAGCCATATCCTGCGGCCTTCGCGTCATATTTCGTCAGCACCGCACCGATGAGTGGAGCCCGCGCCAGTTCCATCCGCTTCAACGCGCCCCTCACCGCCCCCATGCGAGCCTGCCCCGCGCCCACGACGAAGACGGTGGCTGACGCCGCACTCGAGAGGAGCTGCGCGTCCGCCAGCCCCATCACAGGCGGTCCGTCGACCACGATGAGATCGAAGACTTCGAGGCCCACGGTCAGCAGGGAATGCAGCCGTCGGCTGGACAGCAGGTCGGCCGCGTTCGGCGGCAGCGGTCCTGTCGGCATGAACGCGAGATTGGCGACGTCGGTCGCAATCATGGCGTCCGGCGGGCTGCAGGCGCCCGTCAGGTAGTTGCTGAGCCCCGTGCCATTCGGCAGCTGCAACTTGTGATGCAGTGACGGATTGCGCAGGTCGGCGTCCACCAGCAGGACCTTGAGGCCCATCGTGGCGAAGTGCCGGCTGATCGCGACAGCCGACATGGACTTGCCTTCGCCTGGCCCGGCGCTCGTCAGCAGCAGCGTCCGTGGCAACCCCTGATCCGTCGAGAACTGCAGCGACGTCGACAATGAGCGATAGGCCTCAGACAGCGCGGATCGCGGATCGCGGACCTCGGCCTCTGCTGTCGTATCTGCGCTGACCTTCGGGATCACGCCGAGCGTGGCGAGGCCAGTCGCCTGTTCGAGCTGCTCGAGCGTCTGGACAGTGTCATCGAGTGTCTCGAGCACATAGGCAAGGCTGAAGCCGGCGCCGAGGCCCAGCGCCAGACTGAGCAGGATGGCGCGCATTAGGTTGGGCGAACTCGGGACGTTCGGCGTCTGCGCCCGATCGACGACAAAGACATTGTTCGTGCCGACGCCGCCGGCGACCTCGACCTCCTTCAGGCGCTGCAGAAGACCATTGTAGAGTGAGCGGTTGGTGTCCACCTCGCGCTTCAGGATATTGTACTGGATCAGGTTGCGCTGCAGATCGAGGACTTCGCCCCTCAGCGTTTCGATCTGCGCCTTGGTCTCCTCCTCCTGACGCAGCGAGGACTCGTAGGCCCCCTTCAGCGACGCCTTGATCGTCCGTACTTCCGTGCTGAGCTGGCGATCGATCTCGCGCAGCTTCGTCGCGATCTCGACCATGGCCGGATAGGACGGCTTGAACGTCTCGAGCTTCTCCTGGTACTCGGTCTCGAGCGTCTTGCGCGAGGCCCGGAGCCCCTGCACGACCGCGTTCGTCAGGAATTGCGGGAGCTCGATGCCGCTCGAGGCCTCGACTTGCCGCCAGATCTGTTCGTTGCGAATGCGTTCGGCGATGAGGGAGCTGAGGGCCCCGTTCGCGGCAGCGAGATTGGCCTCCGCGATCGTCGATTTCTCGCTCAGGATGATGATCTGCTTGTCTTCGGAGAACTGCAGGAGCGCCCGCTCCGACTCCTGCAGTCTGATCTGCAGCTGCTGCGACTGGTCGTCGAGGAACGTCTTCGCATAAGCGTTCGCCTGGAAGCGCTTGTCGATGGTCTGGCTGATGTAGGCTTCTGCAAAGGCGTTCGCGATGCGCGCCGCCCGCGCCGGCGACGTATCGGTATAGACGATGTCGACCAGGCGCGATCCCGGCACGGGGCGGATGGCGACGTTGCCGGCGATGATGGCGACCGCGGCCGCCTCTCGCGTCGCTGCCGTGGGCGCAGCCGCCTGCGCGTCCTGCGAGCGCGTCCCGAGGGACCTCAAGGCCCCGACCAACGAAAACGACCGCGGCATGAACAGATCCGCATCCTCTCCGGCCTTGACGGTGGACGCCACGCGCTCCGCCAGCGACCGGCTACGCAGGATCTCATACTGAGTGCGCAGGCTTTCCGTATCGCCCGGCTCGACCGGCTGCACGCCGCCGCTGTCGACGATCTTCGCGGCCTGCCGGTCGATCTGTATCCGGACGGCGGCTGCATAGAGCGGCGTCTCCATCAGCGTCCGCGCAAGCCCGACCGCAAGCACGGCAAGCGCCACGCCGAGCAGCAGCCACTTCCGCTTCGTGACGATCCGGAGATATCCGAGGAGGGTCGTGCGCAGATCGCTGTCGGCTCCCGGCGGCGCGCCGTAGGGGCCCGGACCGCCATAGGCTGTCCGGCCCAGCGGTGTCGCAGCAGGTTCGAGCCCCTGGTGTGTGGTCGGCCGCCTCGGTACCGGCAGGCTGCCGTGCGCGGAACCGGAACTATCGTTCATGACTGCACCTCGATCCGTCCGCGAAGGGCAGCGGGCGGAGTTGGCGATCGGCCTGATCGCGTCAGAGCAACGCGAAGACGCCCGCGATCGGAATAGCCTTGAGGATGTTCTGGAACGTTTCCTTCATCGCGCTCGTCTCGACGACGACCACGTCGCCCGATTCGATCGCCGGATCGTTGAGCCGCCCCGTCCGGATCTGCGCGAGATCGAACTTGGCGGCGGCGCGTTTGCCCCCCTGGCTTCGGAAAACGACGACATTCGTATCGGAGATGGCATCCAGACCTTCCGCCATGGCGATCGCCTGCAACAGCGTCGCGCGCCCCCGGTAGGGGAACACACCCGGCTTCTTCACCGCACCTTCGACGGCGATCCGCTGGCTGTTGTATTCCTTCACGAAGACGGTCACTTGCGGATTGCGCAGATACTTCGCGCCGAGCCGCTTGACGAGTTCGCGCTCGATGTCCTGAGAGGTGCGTCCTGCCGCCTCGATGTCACCGACGAGCGCCAGATTGACTGTCCCCGCCTCGGCGACCTGCACGCTCTTGGAGAGTTCCGGCACTTTGAAAACGGAAATGTCGAGGACGTCCTGCGGTCCAATCTTGTAGCTGCCGGCGCCAGGCGTGGCCGACGCCGTCAATGTCGACGCAGCGATCGCGGGCGACACGCGCCCCGCCGTCCCCCGCGAGGCATCCTGCGCTTTGGGCTCGACCTCGCGGAACGCGCCGGCCTCAGGCTCCACGCCAGCGCCCGAGAGCGTCGCTCTCAGCCCGTCATTGGAGGAACCCGAACAGCCGCCTGCGAATACGAGACAGAGAACCACCCACGCCATACTCGACTTGATCGTCCGCATCGCCTACTCCACCCCGCGAAGCCGGAACTCTACCGCTCGACATAGCGCCCCCGTCGACGGAACGTCCAGCCCCTCGCATCAACAATTCTTCAGGAGACGTATTATGCAGGATGCCAAGCGGCCGTCCTGCCACAAGAGCCTCGGCCTCGTCCGGTCCGACGAGGCGAGCCAGCGTGTCCCGAGCCTCTGCGAGATCCGGCCGACGTCTCTGCATGTCGTGCGCGTCTGTCGCCACGATGTGAACGATCCCCTCGTCCAGCATCCGGCGCGCAAGGTTTAGCGCCGTCTTGCCGAACTTGCCAGACAGCGAACCGGCCGTGATCTGCATCCAGACGCCATGCGAGGCGAGCTTCTGGATGAGCGCGTAATGTGCTCCGAGCCAGGAGAGGCGCTCGGGGTGTGTGATGATCGGAACGAAGCCCCCGAGCATCAGCTCGAACAAAGTTTCGTCAAATCGCGCCGGCAGGACGTGATGCGGTGGCTCGATCAGCACGTAACGGCTGTCACCCAGCGACAGGATCTGCCCCGATCTCAGACCGGCGACGAGCCCCGGCGCGATATGAACATCTGCGCCCGTGGTCAGGTGGAGGGGGAGACCGACCCTGTCCACCTCCGCCTGAAGTGCGGCCACGGCGGCGCGGATGCCGGGTCCGGTGTTGTGATAGAGGCCCGGCAGGATGTGCGGCGTGCAAGCGACCACACGGACGCCCTGCGCGACGAACGCTTCGGCCATGGCGAGCGACGTCGCGAGATCGCGCGCACCGTCGTCGATGCCGGGCAGGATATGGCAATGCAGGTCGATCATGGGGCTACGCAGACGCAGGACGATGAGTGAGGCAGTACTCTCTATGAGCAATGGTATCCAATGTTGTCGGCAATATGAGCATGGAAAGCAATCCCGGGCGATCGCACTGGACTGTGGCGATTTGAGCACGATCGAGTCGCCCAGGTGCGAGCTGGCCGTACGCAAGGCTACGCTCCCCGATCCGCATGTGCTAAGGCACTCGCCGTATGGTCAGTCGCTTTGTGTGGGGTAGCGTCCGATGAGCAGATATTCGTTGGCAGTCTTGGGCGTGAGCGTTTGCATGCTGACGCCGGCGATCGGCGCGACGCTGCAGTCGGTTGAAGGCAGTGTCCTGGCCAATACCGGGAGCGGCTATCGCGCTGTCGGCACCGGCACGCCCGTCTCGACGGGAACGCAGATCATGGCTCGGGGCAACGGATCGGCCTCCATCGTCTATCAGAACGGCTGCATCGAGAACGTGGCGCCAGGAACCGTCGTGACCGTGAAGCCCGAGGGTCAGTGCCAGGCGGGGCTGGGAACGGGAGCATTGCCGTCCGGCGCGCTGGTGGCGGGTGCCGTCGTGATCGCCGGCGGCGTCGGCGCTGCAATCGCCCTCTCCAAGGACGACAAGCCTGCCAGTCCCTGAAAGGCACCCGATGGTGGTGGCAGGAACGTGCTCGACAGGCTGTGACGGCGTTCGTCATCGTGGCCTCTGGAGCGCCGCGCTGAGTCCTGCAGCGCCGAGTGTGCGTCTACCGGAGCCGACGCGGGTGTGAAGAGCCATTGGCGAGGCCTCGCAATCGGTATTTGGCTCGCGCTATGCGTGGCGCTCGGGGGCGCGACCCGTTCGGGCTATCTTGTCGACGCCATCCTCCAGTTCCTCGCGATCGGTGTCCTCGCCTGGATTGTACCGTTGCGCGTCGACGGATACACCTCGGGTCTCCGATCGGCGGGCATCGTCATCGCAGGCCTCGGCACGGCGATCTCCGCGCTCTATCTTCTGCCTCTGCCACCGCTGCCCGCCCTCGCGACGGCATCGACCGAGCTTGCGCGGGACATCCTCGCGGCGATTGGCCGGCCGGGCGACTTGCCGGGGTTGGGCGCAACCCCGTCGGGTACGGTGCTCGCCGCCTTGTCGGCACTTCCCGCGTTGGCGACGTTTGCGGCCGTATCGGCCCTCGATCCGCGCAACCGCGCAACGGCCGGCCTCTGCCTTCTCGCGATGGTGATCCTCTCCGTATTCGTTGGGCTTCTGCAGGTCGCCCAGGGCCCCACGAGTGGACTGCGGCTCTACGACGTCACGAACACCACCGACGCGGTCGGCTTCTTTGCCAACCGTAATCATTTCGCGGCCTTGATTTATGTCGCGGTGCTGCTGGTTTGCGCGCGCTGGCTGGGCGCGATCGGTCGCTTCCTCGAGGCCCCGAGCGCGCGGCGGACCGCACCCGATATCGCCCTCCCGCTCCTCGCAGGCTTTGCCTGCCTCCTCGTGCTCGTCGCAACCCAGACCTTCACGCGGTCACGCGCGGGCCTCGGACTGACGATGCTGGCGCTGCTGGCGGCGGTGCTGCTCGGCCTGCGAGCACGACACGGCACCGTCGCGACGAAGACCGGGGCGAGCCTCATCGCTGCGACAGGCATCGCCGGCTCTTTGTTTGTGATCCAGTTCACGCTCTATCGATTCCTGGAGCGCTTCGCCGGCGACCCCCTGGTGGATGCCCGCATTCCGTTTGCGCGAAACACGTGGGAGGCCGCCCTCGCGCATCTTCCGCTGGGCGCCGGACCGGGCTCGTTCCGTCAGGTCTATGGGCTTTTCGAGCACCCCACCGACACCCTTCTCGATACCTTCGCCAACCGAGCGCACAATGATCCACTCGAGTGGCTGCTCGAGACGGGCGTTCCCGGCGTGATCCTCGCCGCAGCGTTTCTGGTCTGGCTCGGCGTCGCGACGCTCAAGGTGTGGCGGCGCTCGGTAGGTATGGACCCGGATGCCGTCCGTATGGCGCGTGCGGCGAGCCTTGCCATCGTCTTGCTGCTCCTGCATTCGCTCGTCGATTACCCGTTGCGCACGACGGCGCTCATGGTGGTCTTCGCCTTCTGTTGCGCCCTCCTCGTCCCGGCCGCCGCATCGGAGCACGCCGCAAGCGAACCGCGTCTCGCTCAGGTCAGGACACCAGCCATGCCGGCACCGCCACGGCCATCGGCCCCGACACGACCATCGACAACGGCATGGCCGCAATCGGCGATGCCCCACTCTGCATCGACCGCAAAGGTCCCCGGCACCGCTGCCGCGTTCCCTGGAGCAGGTCGACCATGGGGCGACGACATCGAATGGCCGAGCGAGTGGCGCCCGGAACGGGCAACGGGCCAGAGCAAACCGAAACGACCCGGTGGAGGGACGGACACCTGAGCAAACGTCATGCCTCGCTCGACGCGCTCGGCCGCATCCCAACATCACACTTGCAAAGGCGCGCACATCGTTAGAACCTCTCACGGGCGCTGGCCGGCCATACCCCGGCGCTTGGCCTCACGAACTGGCCCCTTGGTCTGTCGCGATACTATCAACCAGAGCGAATATTGATCAGTGAAAGAGTGCGGGTGTAGACTGGCGTCTCGACACATTTTTTCCATGAGATATCTGGCGCCTATAGGTAGCTCCACAAGCGCACCAACACTCACGGGTTCCGTCGCGCGGCAGCGCGACCGATCGGCAACGCTATGGGTGCTCCGGCCCCGTCGCGAGACCGATCTGTGCAGCTGACGCTCGACGACCCGAGAACCGATCACTGAACAAGATCGGCCGGGGGAAGGGGAGGCAAAGCGCGCATTCGATTGTGGTTCGGGTGACATCAAGTCACCCGAAGTGCGGTAGCTTGTCTGTGGGGGATAGGTCATGGCGCGTAATGCTGCGGTTGTTGCTTGGGCCATCGTCGTGTTGAGCAGTGGTGCACAGGCCGAAACATCGCCGGAGCTGGCGGCTCGCATGGCACAGGAGAAGGATGCGCGACGGGCCTGCAAGATCGAAATCTGCAAGGCCTTTGCCGCCCCCACGGAGGGTGCGCCGATCACGTGCAACGTGACCAAGACTTGGCTCAAGAGCGAGATCACCCAGAAGATCGTCGGGGGCAGCTACGTTTGGGGCTATGGCCACCTGCAGTGCACGCTGGGCCTCTCGCTGGATCGGGCCGAGATCGCCAAGGCGATGTCCCCGGGCGCGGGCAAAGGCTCGTTCGCCGAACACGCCTCCACTTGCAACGTCGACGATGCCGATCCCGGGAAGGGTACGGCGTTCACCGTCAAGGTGACCCTGACGCCCGTGGTGGCGTTCGAAAAGCGCGAGGCCAAGACCATCGTCTTCGAGCCGATCAAGACGGAAGGCTCGGGGATCGCTGCCGCGGCGGTCACGTCGCTGCTGGCCATCGACAAGGTATCCGGTTCGGTCTCTCGCGCCGCTGCGGGCGAGATCAACGCGTTCCTCTATGAGAAGTGCCAGGCCGACGGCGTAAGCTTGGTGCGGAACTGAAGGACCGCCTTCGGTTGACCAGATGCCCGTGGGACGAACGGGTAGCTCCCGGTGAGGGGCCCGGAACGACGCTCACCGTGCCGGGTTCGCCCGGGGGACGGGTGCCGCTCACCGGCCCTGTGGCGGGCGTGATGGTGCGCAGTGAGTGTCTTTACTACGAAGCGCGGAGCCCTCTAGGACAATGCGAATCTTCCGGGCTAAGACGATGACGAAGAAGTGTTTTGGGCTCAGGGGAGCGCACTGAAGTGACACAGCAGGATACGATGCGTCGTGAGAAGACTGTGCTGGTGACGGGTGGCGCCGGGTTTCTCGGCTCGCATCTGTGCGACCGGCTGATTGCCGACGGCCACGACGTCGTGTGTGTCGACAACTTCTTCACGGGCTCGAAGCGCAACATCGAGCATCTGATCGGCCATCCCCGCTTCGAACTGATGCGTCACGACGTGACCATGCCGCTCTACGTCGAGGTCGACGAGATCTACAACCTGGCGTGTCCGGCGTCTCCGATCCACTACCAGCATGATCCCGTCCAGACGACGAAGACCAGCGTCCACGGCGCCATCAACATGCTGGGCCTCGCCAAGCGCCTAAAATGCCGGATTTTCCAGGCCTCGACTTCGGAAGTCTACGGCGATCCGTCGGTGCATCCGCAGACGGAGGACTACTGGGGCAACGTCAACCCCATCGGCCCGCGCTCCTGCTACGATGAAGGCAAGCGCTGTGCCGAGACCCTGTTCTTCGACTACTGGCGCCAGCACAGCCTCGAGATCAAGGTCGCCCGCATCTTCAATACGTACGGCCCCCGCATGCACCCGAACGACGGGCGCGTGGTCTCGAACTTCATCGTGCAGGCGCTGCAGGGACGCGACATCACGATCTACGGCGAAGGCAACCAGACGCGGTCGTTCTGCTACGTCGACGACCTGATCGAAGGCTTCGTCCGTCTCATGTCGACCGCATCCGACGTGACGGGTCCGGTGAACCTCGGCAACCCGGGTGAGTTCACGATTCGCCAACTCGCCGAACTGGCGATCGAGATGACGGGGTCCCGCTCCAGGCTGACGTTCCTCCCGCTGCCGCAGGACGATCCCAAGCAGCGCCGCCCGGATATCACCCAGGCCAACGCGCTGCTGGGCTGGGAGCCGGCCGTCCCCCTGCGCGAGGGGATGCGCCAGACCATCGCGTACTTCGATCGTCTATTGGCCAGCGGAAACAATGCCGCTGCGCAATGATGGCGAGCGAGCGGCCTGCACGGGGCGGTGACCATCCTCTCTGAAGCCGCGGACCATGCGCACATGAGCCCTGCACGCCTTTCGGCGGCGTGCCGGAGGGACCATGTGCGGGATTAACGGCATCTTCGCCTACCACTACGCCTCCCGGCCCGTCGATCGAGCCGAGTTGCTCCGGACCCGCGACGCCATGTCGGCCCGCGGACCGGATGGCGCCGGCGACTGGATCTCTCAGGACCAGCATCTGGCGTTTGGCCATCGGCGCCTCGCGATCATCGATCTGTCGGAGGCGGGAGCGCAGCCCATGGCCAGCGCGGACGGTCGCGTTGTCGTGACGTTCAACGGTGAAATCTACAACTATCGAGCCGTCAGGACCCGGCTGGAGGCCAAGGGCTACCGGTTCCGAAGTGGCTCCGACACCGAGGTCCTGCTCCATCTTTACGCCGAGCGTGGCGCAGACATGGTCCACGAATTGCGTGGCATGTTCGCCTTCGCGATCTGGGATGCCGCGAACCGCGAGGTGTTTCTGGCGCGCGATCCGATGGGGATCAAGCCACTCTATTATGCCGACGACGGCTGGACGTTCCGCTTCGCCTCGCAGGTCAAGGCGCTCGCAGCCGGCGGAGCCGTCCACGACGACCCCGATCCGGCAGGTATCGTCAGCTTCTTCCTCTGGGGCAGCGTTCGGGAGCCGCATACTGTGCTGCGCTCGGTGCGTGCCCTCCCGGCCGGGTGCACGATGCGCGTCGATCGCCTCGGCGCGCATGCGCCGGAGCGCTACCACTCCGTGGCCGGCGCATACGTGGCGGCAGAACGCGCCCCCTCCCCAGCTGGTCCAGCGGCGGAGCGGCTTCGCGAGACCTTGCTCGACAGCGTCCGGCATCATCTCGTCGCCGACGTGCCCGTCGGCCTGTTTCTCTCGGGCGGAACCGACTCGGCCGCCCTCGCCGGCCTGTTGCGCGATGTCGGAGGGTCCGAGCACCGATCGCTGACATTGGCGTTCGACGAGTTCCGCGGCACCGGCGACGACGAGAGCCCCATCGCGGCCGAGGTGGCCCGGACCTACGGCTCCGAGCACGAGATATGCGTCGTAAGTCACGCCGAGTTCGAAGCCGATCTGCCACACATCCTGGCGGCGATGGATCAGCCTTCGATCGACGGTGTGAATAGCTGGTTCATCTGCAAGGCAGCAGCGGCCCGCGGCTTGAAAGTGGCGCTCTCCGGCCTCGGCGGCGACGAACTCCTCGGCGGCTACCCGTCCTTCCGGGATATTCCGCGCTGGGTCGGGCGCAGTTCACTCGCATCCAGAGTTCCGGGCCTCGGCAGGGCGGTCCAGACCGTGATGACCTCGCGCCTGCTTGCACGCCTCGACCTCAATCCGAAGGCGGCCGGTGCGTTACGCTACGGAGGGACCTATCCAGGCGCCTATTTTCTGCGGCGTGGCCTGTTCATGCCTTGGGACCTTGCGGCCCTTCTGCCACCGGAGGTCGTCGACGAGGGCTTGCGCCGTCTCGGTCCGTGCGGCGGCGTCGATCAGCCGGGCGAGCAGACCCCTTCGACGTCCTTCGCGCGCATAGCGACCCTTGAAACCACCAACTACATGCGCAACCAGCTCCTCCGCGACATGGACTGGGCGAGCATGGCCCACGGCCTTGAAGTGCGAGTTCCCTATGTCGACGCCAGCGTCCTAGACAACATCGCCCCCCTGACGGTTCACGGGTTGCTCGGAAGCGGCAAGGGCGCGCTCGCCGGTGTGCCCCGGCCCCCCCTTCCGGTATCCGTTACGGCTCATCCGAGGACCGGATTCTCGACACCGGTTGCCCGATGGCAGGAGGACCTGACCCGGTCAGGCGCGCGCGCCGGTGACACGCCGCCGTCAAATCCCGGGCAGACCCCTTGGGCCCGGCGTTGGGCGCAGGTTGTCGCGACCGCGACCCTCCCGGGTTTCGGAGGGGCGACGTGAAGTCCCGGTCACCGACGATGCCCGTCGAAGCGATGGTCGCGAGCAGCGGCCGGCCGGCCGCCGTCACTGCGAAGCTCCTCGTGGGCCCTGTAGCGGAGCGGCACCGGCCGGCGCGCATCCTGGCGCTGATGACCGACTGCTATGGCGCGCGCGGCGGCATTGCCCAGTACAACAGGGACCTGGTCGGAGCTTTCGCGGGCTCGTCGCACGTCGAGGCCGTGCTGATCATGCCGCGTCTCGGTGGCGCCACGGAGATCACGCCGCTCCCGGGCGTTCGTCAACGCCCCGCCGTTGCAGGACGCGCCCGGTACTGCGCCGAAGCCATCGCGGCCAGCAGATGCTTTGGTCCGTTCGACGTCGTGTTCTGCGGCCATCTCTACCTCGCCCCCGCAGCAGCCGTCCTCGCCCGGCTGCTCGGCCGCCCCTTCTGGTTACAGGTCCACGGCGTCGACGCCTGGGAGCGTCCGTCTAGCCTCCTGCGCCGGAGTGTCGCCGCGGCGGATCTGGTCACCGCCGTCAGCCGCTACACGCGGCGGCGTATCCTGCAATGGGCTGACATCCATCCCGAGCAGATCAAGGTCCTGCCGAACACATTCCGCTTTCCCATCCGCCCGCGTCCGGCCGACTGGACTCCGGGAAGCCCCCACGTCGCGGGTGGCAAACCCTTCATCCTGACGGTTGCCAGGATCAACACCGAAGATGCCTACAAGGGCCATCGCCGCGTCATTGCGGTCCTCTCGGCCCTGCGAGCGCGCCACCCGGACCTCCACTACGTCGTCGCTGGCGACGGAACCGATCGCGCTAGCCTCGAGCGCGCCGCCGCAGACGCCGGGTTGGCGCACGCGGTCGTCTTTCTCGGCCATGTCCCGGACGAGACGCTCGCCGATGTGTTCAGCGCTGCCAGCGCCTTCGTCATGCCGAGCACCAAGGAAGGCTTCGGCATCGTGTTCCAGGAAGCGGCAGCGCTGGGCGTCCCCGTGATCGCCGGCAACCTGGACGGCAGCGTCGATGCGCTCGGCGATGGCGCCATCGGCCAGCTCGTCGACCCCGAAGATCCAGACGCCCTGACGAAGGCCATCGACGCAGCACTATCGGGAACGGCGCCGGCGATCGACACCGACGCCCTCGCGGCCTTCACGGCCCCCCGCTTCGCCGCGCATGTGGACGCGATACTCGCGCAATTGCTATCCCAGCCCCGACGGGGACGCCGCAACTGATGCAGCGTGACATGCGAACCGCTTGGACGACCGCCCCGACCGAGCACCCTGCTCCTCCGACGCAAACCAGTGCGTCGCTTCGCGTCGCTTTCGTCAACACGCACCCGATCCAGTATTTCGCGCCGCTCTACGCTCACATGACGCGGAACGGGATCGAGATCACCGCGCTCTACCTCTCGGATTTCTCCATCCGGGGAGGCCACGACAAGGGCTTCGGCCAGGCGGTCCGCTGGGACATCGACCTGCTCGAGGGCTACCGCTCGGAATTCATGGGCGATGCCGCGAAACGCCGCGAGATCGGCGGCTTCTTCTCGATGATCGCGCCCGAACTCTGGTCGGCGATCCGCCGCGGGGCCTTCGACGCTGTCGTCATTCACGGCCACAGCCTCGCAGCCCATCACGTCGCGCTTGCTGCCGCCCGAGCGTCCGGGACGCCCGTCCTCACACGCGGCGAGACCCATCTCCGCCTCGCCCGCGCCAACTGGCGCAACGCCGTCCGAACGCCCATCCTCAAGACTTGGTACCGCGCCTTCGATGGCGTTCTTGCGATCGGCACCGCCAACGCCCGTTACTACGCAGCCATGGGCGTCTCTTCAGACTGCCTCTTCCAGATGCCCTACACCGTCGACAACGCCCGCTTCATGGCAGCCTGCGACAGCGCGCGCGCGCCCGCCCTCCGCGCCGAGACCCGCCAGCGCCTCGGCATCGCCGGTCCGGGCCCGGCCATCCTCTACGCCGCCAAGTTCGACCCCCGAAAGCGCCCGGGCGATCTGCTCGCCGCATTCGCCGTGCTCCAGAGGCAGGGAGTCGATGCCCATCTCGTCTTGGTCGGCTCAGGCGCACTGGAATCGGAGCTTCGCAGCCGCGTGACGACCGGGCGTATCCGCAACGTGATCTTCCCCGGATTCGTCAATCAGTCCGGCCTCCCGGCTGTCTATGCCGCGTGCGACGTGTTCGTGCTCCCCTCCGAAAACGAGCCCTGGGGCCTCGCCGTCAACGAAGCCATGTGCGCCGGCCTGCCGATCGTGCTGTCGGAAGAGATCGGGTGCGCCGAGGACCTCGTCCGCGACGGCGTCAACGGCGCGACCTTCAGGGCTGGAGACGTCGACGGTCTGGCCAGGGCGCTGCGCTCCTTCCTCGTCGATGCGCACCACGCCGCCACCGCGGGAGCGGCAAGCCGCGCCCGCATCGCCGAGTGGAGCTATGCCGAATGCACGAACGGCCTGCGTCACGCTGTTGAAACCATCAGGCAGCGACGACGCTTGGAGCGCGACTGACGTCGATGCCCATCCCCGAATCCGACATCTCGATCCTGATCCCGACCTACAAGTACCGGGACAAGGTGGTGCGCGCAGTGGAGTCGGCACTGGCGAGTGGCGCGGGTGAGGTCGCGATAACCAGTCGACCTTGCGAACCTGCTTCGACAGCAAGAAGGCGTCCCCGCCAGTGACGCCGCTACACCTCAACCCAGCCATAGTCCGAGCAAAAACACATGACCCTTCAAGCGCCAGAAGCGCCGACCTGCCTTGTGACGGGAGTAGCCGGCTTTCTCGGCTCACATGTTGCCGACCATTGCCACAAATTGGGCTTTCGAGTTGTCGGTCTCGACGATCTATCAGGAGGCTTCTCCCAGAACGTACCAGAGCACGTCCACTTCTACCGGGGCTCGGTCAACGATATTGAAATGATCGATCAAATATTTAAATCTCATCGCATTGAATATGTGTACCATCTCGCCGCGTATGCTGCAGAGGGGTTGAGCCACTTCATTCGTCGCTTCAACTACACCAATAACGTTATCGGTTCCATAAACCTTATCAATCAAGCGATAAATAATGAGGTTGCTTGCTTCGTCTTCACATCGTCAATTGCGGTCTACGGCGCCGCTCAGACCCCGATGCTGGAGACAACGATTCCACAGCCCGAAGATCCTTATGGAATAGCAAAATACGCGATCGAGCTTGATCTCAAGGCGGCGCACGAAATATTCGGATTGAATAGCATAATCTTCCGCCCCCATAACGTATACGGCGAACGACAGAACCTAGCCGACAGGTATCGAAACGTTATCGGGATCTTCATGAACCAGATAATGGATGACAAGAAGATGACGATTTTCGGGGACGGAACGCAAACCAGGGCATTCACGCACGTGATCGATGTAGCGCCCATCATTGCCCGGGCCCCTCTGATCAAGAGTGCATATAATCAAACATTCAACGTAGGAGCGGATCAAGCCTACTCTGTGCTGGAACTCGCGCGCTCAGTGGCTCGAGCATTTGGGAAGGAACCGCAGATCATGCATCTCGAGCCTCGTGTGGAGGTGCAACATGCCTACGCGGATCATACAAAGGCACGACTGGTATTCGACACAGGTGAACCCCTATCCCTTGAAGAAGGATTGAAAACAATGGCTGCCTGGGTCAAACGGCAACAGCGGAGCCAGCCAAGCACATTTGGAGCCATCGAAGTCGAGAAGAACCTGCCGCCGAGCTGGCGTCAGCCGAACCGGGGGTAAGTGGCATGCCGACCGTCAGTCTTTGCCTCCTGACCTACAATCGCGCCAGCGTCCTCCGGAGAACACTGGATTCGCTCCTCGCTCAACAGTATCAAGACTTCGAACTGATTATAAACGACGACTGCTCGAGCGATGCCACGCCCAGCATTGCACAGGAGTATGAACGCCGTGACGCGCGGGTCCGCTATTGCCGCAACCCGACAAATCTCCGATACGCCGGGAATCAGAATGCGGCCGCGGAGCGGGCTACCGGTGAGTTTATCGCCTATGTCCATGATGGCGATGTCTACTACCCAAACATGGTACAGCTGTGGGTGGAAGCTCTTAGGCAAAACCCGACAGCTGGAATAGTCTTTAATGCACTGGATGTGCATGAGGAGCACGGCATCACTGCGGCGCAGCATCGTCATGATTACCCGCCCCTCATCCGCGGCTTGACGCTGTTTGATGAAATGATCACTGCCAGCAGCTCACCCATCTTTGGTATCGTCATGTTGAGGGCATCCACTCTCAAGCAACTGGGGGCCTTTGATGTAACGCTTCCTGTGCTTGCCGATGTCGATATGTGGTTGCGACTGCTGCTCCACCACGACGCCGCATACGTTAGTACGCCATTGTTCAGTGTGATGCCCCGTGAAGTGGGACATATCAATCGTCCTCCTCTGGTGAATTGGGGGGTTCAGGCTGAGCGGGACAGAATCTATGTCATCAATCTCGCTCGGCGCTTTGGCGGATGGAGCAGGGTCCCCATCGATGCGCGACGCGCACTGCTCCGGAAGCGGCTTGGCGAGAACGGAAGCGCGCTGGTCAGGTGCTTGCTAAAGGGTGGTTTCAAGGAGGCATTGGCGGGACTGAAAGTCATGACAGCCGGAAGACCCTTTGGTACGACCGTCGACCTGGCGGAAGCCTTGCAGGCCGTGAGTATGAACCGCATTGTTCACTAGGCCCGGCGAGGCCCGCCCTTCTCAAATGCCCATGAACGCAAGCGTCGCCGCCCTTCTAGCCGCCGCCGCACGCTACCGGGCCCGCCGGCTGGCGTCGCATCGGATCGATGAAGTTGTGAGCCTGGCGACTGGGTCTCGCACCACGAGCGGCAGCCATCATCCCCCAGTCAGAACCTCGAAGCCATGATCGGAAAGCCCTTGCCGATGGCGAAACAGCATGCCGAACCACACAATGGAGGACGGGGCGGCAGTTGGCTGCCCTTTCACTGCCCCGAGCATCACAGTCCGCTCCAACAGGATGACGACCGGCTCTGTTGTTCGATATGCGGCCTGACCTGCCCCTGCAGAACTCCTCCAGTCTGAAGTAGAGTCCGAACCCGAGAGAGGGACGGACGATGAAGAAGAGCCGATTTACGGAAGAGCA
>LNFM01000640.1_pt1 | contig 131078 bp, 145 predicted proteins | sample 596031 | NCBI WGS metagenome assembly LNFM01 (sample SAMN04254537, study PRJNA301005) | activated carbon metagenome | isolation source: dual media filters at the Ann Arbor, Michigan drinking water treatment plant | place: USA: Ann Arbor | reverse complement strand
CGAGCTCAACGAGCGGCCAAGAAAAACTCTGGACTTTCGCACCCCAGCAGAGCGATTTAGCCAGTGTGTTGCATCGACCCATTGAGGTCGCCCTTGAAGGCGGCTGTTCCTGCGGCGCGGTGCGGTACAAGCTCACATCGGGGCCGATGTTCACGCATTGCTGCCATTGCCTCGATTGTCAGAAGCAGACTGGCAGCGCTTTCGCCATCAACGCGCTGATCGAGACTGATCGTATTGATCTGATCAGCGGCAGCGACACGATCCAGATTATCGATATGCCGAGCCCGAGCGGGCGCGGTCACGCGGTTCATCGTTGTCCGAAATGCGCGGTCGCGCTTTGGAGCGATTATGGGCGGCGTCCCTATCTGCGCTTCGTCCGCGTAGCGACGCTCGACGCGCCGCACGCGATCGAACCCGACGCACACATCTTCACGCGCAGCAAAGTGCCGTGGGTGCACATTCCCGAAGGCCAACGCGCGTTCGATGTGTTCTACGACATGAAAGCCGAATGGCCGTCTGAAAGCCTCGTCCGTCGCGAAGCCGCCTCGGCACGCCAAAGCTTAAAAAGCGAAGGACGCGAGGGGGAGCCTCCTCGCGTCCTTGCTTCAAGTTGATCGCAGCGTTTGGCTCGACGCGACGATCAGAGCGCCTGGTTCAACGTGGCCAGCGCGGCAGGAAGGAAAAGCGCGGCGGCCAGTGCCAGGGATAGAAATTTGATTTTGAGCTGAGCTTTCATGTGCGCGCCTCGTTGTCTGATAAGGAGAACGTAGGCGCGAATGGTGCGGGGCGATGTGACGGCGGTTACGGGGTGGAGTTCGGTCTGTTTGCGGCCCCAGGCCACCCCAACAACAGAAGGCTAGCCGCGATGTCGTACAATGGGAGTTTTCACTCTTTCGATTGCGGCAAGCTTGAGCACGCCCTAACGCATGCGAGAGAGAAAGTGGTGAACGCGGTCGTCAACGAGATGCGTGAGCTGAATTTCAAGCCAGACGTCGTCGAGCGTTGCGTCCGCGTCGGAAAGCGAGTGGTAGAGTCAGGATTCACATATGCCGGCCAGCCGAAAGGCGATTTGAAAGTCATTGATCACTTTGTCTCTGAGCTGTTTTATCTGTGCGCTTCGGACATTGATAGCGTGCCGGAATCTCCAGAGTTTCTATCGCCTAGAATAACTGCCGAGTTGCCCAGCTATTTTCAGAAGTCGTTTTTCTGGAGTCGTCCAAAACCAATCCCAGCAGCCGACAGCGATTACATCTGCCTGACATTTTTCCATCATGCCGGACGCCGTTTAGGAGAACAGACACCATCGGCCTGCGAGTACATCGCGCTTGATTTGAGAGAAACAGAGTTATTGAAAAACGAGCTCGAGAAATTCCTTTCAAGCTCTGAAGGCGAACAGCTGGACGCTTTATACCCGAATACTATTCGAAAAGATTTTTTGGGGCCTGTCCTATCAGCGCTTGGCAAAGGCAAAGCCTTATATGCGCGACTAAGCTGAACGTGGCGGAGCGAGACGCCTACTCCCGCCATCAGTTTCGCAGTGAGGGCAGTTGGATCCCTGTTCGGCCAACGCGGAGCTGAGGTGATCGAGCGTGAGGCGCTGATGTTTCCTAGACGAGCGGGAAGGCGCGGCAAGAAGCGAACAAACCAATGGGCGTTTCAACACCGCGTATCGCAACAGTCGCCGAGGCCGCCGGGGTAGCAACCGCGCGGAGGACGAGCCGGGGATCAGCGTTGAACAGCGCTGACCTGCACGCCATCGGCGATCTCGCCAGAGGAGTGAAACACCTCCTTGTGCCGAGCCGATGAGAGAGATCACGGAGACGCGAGAGGAAGCGTCCGGCGCTGAGCAATCGGCGCACACTGACTACCTTAGACGCCAACCTCGCGTCTCCGCCCTGCGGGGCAAACCACTCACCCATTCCCGGGGCTCGGCAAAGCCGAGAGCCCGGGACCCATAAACACGCATGCATCAATGCTCACTCACTCGCGACGCGCGAGACGGCAAACATGCGTGTTTATGGGTCCCGGACTTGGACTGTGTCCAATCCGGGAATTGGTGAGGCGCTAACCTGCGCGCGATTCCTGGATCAGCGACTTCAGCTTGTCGCGCGCGACGAGCTTGATCCCTGAGCGGCCCATGCTGATCCAGCCTTCGTCAGCCCATTCGTGCAGCTTGCGATTCACTTTCTCGCGGCTCGCGCCAATGCGGCGCGCGATTTCGGTTTGCGTCAGCGTAACCGACGCGCCGTCGCCGGCTTCCTCGAGCAAACGCTGTGCGAGCCGGCCGCCGAGATCGAGCGTGTGCGCGTCCTCAATCGCCTCGTCAGCGTGGCGCAAACGCCGGCTCATTTCGGCGATCAGTTTCAAAAGCGCCTGCGGCTCGCTCTCGAGCGCGGCGATGGCTTGATCGCGATGAATGCGCAGAAAGCGCGATTTGCGGATGGCGCAAATGTCGGCCGAGCGGACGCCGCCATCGAGCACCGCCATTTCGCCGATCACGGCTGGCGGCTTCAGCGCCGCCATGCGCACGTCCTTGCCGGCCTCGGTCGAGGTGCGCACTTCGACTTCGCCTTCGAGCAAAACGTAAAGCGCATCGCCCTTGTCGCCCTTGGCGAACAAGAGCTTGCCGGACTCGACCGTGCAGGGGACGCCTTGCTTGGCGAGCCGCGCACGCGTCGCATCGGAAAGCGCGGCCATCAATTCGGCCTTCGCCAGCGCCGCCTCGACGCTCTGGAGTTCCTGCTTATCCGCCATGGCGCGGAGTTTTGCGGCGATGGCCGCGCGCGTCAATCAAATGCGCGTCAAGCGCCCGGCGCCATCGCCATTTGCCGGCGGATTTCGCGGCGGAAGAGATCGATCGGGTGCGGGCCCTTCTTGGTTTCGAGGCTCCAGAACGTCCAGCCGTTGCAGGCCGGCGCATCGGAGGCGAGCGCGCCGATCCTGTGGATGGAACCGGTGGCTTCGCCCATCGCCAGCGAACCGTCAGCGCGTACGCGCGCACGCTTGCCATTGGGCGCGATGAGCCACGCGCCCGGATGAATGAAGCCCGCTTCGATCACTTGGCCGAACGGCACGCGTGGTTCTTCCTTTTTGGACTTGGTCACCGCCAAATCCTCGATCGCCGCCGGTTTGATTTTTTTGATCCGCGCCGCCGCCGCCGCCGCATAATCGGGATCGCGCTCGATGCCGATATAGTGCCGGCCCAAACGCTTCGCTGCAGCGCCGGTGGTGCCGGTGCCGAAGAACGGATCGAGGATCACTTCGCCGGGCTTCGTCGTCGCCAACACGACGCGGTGCAGCAACGCTTCCGGCTTTTGCGTCGAGTGCAGCTTGCGGCCTTCGCGATCCTTCAAGCGCTCGCCGCCGGTGCAGATCGGCAGCGTCCAATCGGAGCGCATTTGCAGATCGTCATTGAGCATTTTCAGCGCGTCATAGTGGAAGGTGTATTTGGCTTCCTTCGAACGCCCGGCCCAGATCAACGTTTCGTGCGCGTTGGTGAAGCGCGTGCCTTTGAAGTTCGGCATCGGATTGGTCTTGCGCCAAACGATGTCGTTCAAAATCCAAAAGCCCAGATCCTGCATCGCAGCGCCAAGGCGAAACACGTTATGGTACGAGCCGATCACCCAGATCGCGCCGTTCGGCTTCAGCACGCGCCGCGCTTCGGTGAGCCACGCGCGCGTGAATGCGTCGTATTCGGCGAAGTCGGCGAACTTGTCCCACTCGTCATCGACGCCATCCACGTTCGATTGATCCGGACGCGTCAGCGCGCCGCCAAGCTGCATGAAATAGGGCGGGTCGGCGAAGACGAGATCGACGCTGCCGTCAGCCAGCGTCTTCATCGCGGCGACGCAATCGCCTTCGATGATCCGATCCTTGAAGTGGCGCGCCATCTAGTCCCCCTAAGCAGGGGAATCTCGCTTGACGGACTCTACGAATCAAGAGTCCGCGCGCCGTTAACCATCATTTCCGCTGCGAAATTTTATCCGCCGCCCGAGCGACCAGAGATAGACGACGAAAAAGAAGTACATAAAGCACTCCTCCATCTCGCTCGCCCGCCCGATGAACGCCTCCAGCCGGAAGCCATTGGTCCAGGCTTCGACGCCGGCATTGGTCAGCATCTTGTCGAGCCCCTTCGGCGCGCCCGAGATGAAAGCGAAAATCACCGGCGGCAAACACGCCATCGTCGGCGCCCACCACCAGGGATTATCGATGAGGCCGCGTCCCTTGCGGACGAGCTTCAACAGCGGATGCGCGATGCCGCCGACGACCATGCCGAGATAAAGCAAATTGCGCGGCAGCTGATCGAACAGCGGCGAGGTGTTGTGGATGTTGGTCTCGAACTGGTCGTTATTCTCCGCAAACCAGCCATCGGTGGCCCAGCGGAAATAGTGCTGCCCCCAGCTCGTCTCTTCGCCGAGCAAATAGAGCACGCCCAAAAACACAACGCCGAGCCAGATGCGCATCCATCGCGTATTGGCGCGCGCCAGCAGCAAACCAGCCATGATCAGCGCAACGGCGAGGAAGATATTCTGCGAAGTCTCGGCCAGACCGAGTTCCCAATTCGTGTCTTCTCGGCCCGGCAGTTGCGAAGAGCCCATCCACAAAACTTCGTGCGGCAGCGCGATCGCGGCTGTCATGAAGATTGCGTAGAGCGCCAGGCACGCGAGCCAGACATTTCGAACGGAGATGTCGCCAGCGTCGGCGTTGGGAGTGGTGGTCATCGCCGCAAACTAGAGGCGCGGGCAGCGGGCGTAAACGCTGTCCGCTTAAGCGGCGAGGCCGCAGGCCAGCCGCACTGGCTTGAAGCTGCGGCGATGGATCGGGCAGGGGCCGAGTTCGGCCAGCGCCCGCAAATGCTCGGGCGTGCCATAGCCCTTGTGCTTGGCGAAGGCGTAGCCCGGGTATTGTTCGCAAAGTGCGGCCATCATGCGATCGCGCTCGACCTTGGCGATGATCGAGGCCGCCGAGATCAGCGGCAGGTACGCATCGCCATCGATGACGCACTCGACCGCGCACGGCAGATCAGGCGCCATGTTGCCGTCGATCAAGGCCGCCACTGGGCGCTCGGAAAGCGCTTCAAATGCGCGTTTCATGGCGAGATGCGAGGCGCGCAAGATGTTGATCGTGTCGATCTCCTCGACGCTGGCCACGCCCACGCCGACGATCCCGCAACTGCGGATCGCCGCGTAGAGTTCGTCGCGCGCCTCGGCGCTCAACTGCTTGGAATCGTCGAGCCCCTTCGGGCGGCCTTTGGCCGGCAGGATCACGGCCGCGGCCACCACTGGCCCCGCCAAGGGCCCGCGCCCCGCTTCGTCGATCCCACAAATCGCCATGTGCCAGCATGGGGCGGATTCCTTCCGGGACGCAAACGTCAAGCGAGCCAACTATTATGCAAAGGTCGCTTGACAATCCAGCCCGAGAGTGTCAAGTACGCTTAGCAAGCAGACAAGCTCGCTTGATGGAGGATCGGATGAGGCGGCGTGGTTGGAGCGTAGGGGTGTTGATCGCCATCGTGGTCGCCATCAGCACAGCGACAGCGCCGCGCACCTTGGAGCGCGCCATCCAGGCCGGCCACGCCATCGAGTTCGCGCTCTCACTCTATCCGGTCACGCTCGCCGTCCGCGACGACGGCGTCACCATCGAAATCGAACTTTGAAAGGGCCAGTGATGGCAGAGCAACTGACTCCAACCGCAAAGCGCGTCGCCCGCCGATACGCGCGCGAAATCGCGATCGCGTCGGTTCTGTACACGGCGATCGTGTTCGCTGGCGCCTATGCGATCCGCAATCTTGATTTGCCGCAATGGCTGGTGATCTTGGCCGCGCTCGCGCCGCTTATTCCAGCGCTGATGATGCTGCGCGCGTATGCGAGATTTCTGAACGGCATCGACGAATTTCAGCGCCGTATTCAAACCGACTCGATGTTGATCTCGGCCGCCATCGTCGGCTTCGGCTCCTTCGCCTACGGCTTCCTCGAAGAATGGGCTGACTTCCCGCACGTGCCGCTAATCTGGGTGTTTCCCGCCCTCATTGGCATTTGGGGTTTGGCAGCTTGTGTTGTCCGGCTGCGCTACAAATGAGCACCGAAACCGAAAACCCGGAACGCCGCCGCCCGAAGATGCGCTGGCTGATCCTGAGCGCGGCTGCGGCCTTTGCGGTGCTCGCATGCGCGGCGGCAATCGTCGTCGTCATCTTCTATCGCTCGAACGTCCCGTTGGTGATGGGCGCGATGACGGTCGCCGGCATTGGCCTAGAGGTATTGCTTTGGACCGCAGCAGGCGTGTTCGGCTGGGGCTTTCTCGCCAAGCGCCGTGAAGCGATGGGCCGCTGGAAGCAGCGTCTGTTCGGCGGCAGGAACGGAACGGGCCAACCATGAGAAATCGTCTCAAGGTCCTGCGCGCCGAGCGCAACTGGAGCCAGGCGGATCTCGCCGAGAAGCTCGACGTCTCACGTCAAAGCGTGAACGCAATCGAGACCGGCAAGTACGATCCTTCGCTGCCGCTCGCCTTCAAAATCGCAACCGTGTTCGGTCTGTCGATCGAACAAATCTTCAGCGCCGACGATGTGGCCCAGGCTGCCGAATAGGAGCCGGAATTATGACTCAACTTGCTGACACGCCACGCCGTTCGCTCAGAGAGCGCAGGAAGAATCTCTTTACGCTGCTGACTTGCGTCTTTGCGCTGCTTTACCTCGCATCGGTGTTCGCTGACGTCTTCGTGGATGCAAATCTGTTCTGGCTCAGCGCCGCAATCGTCGTCGCGATGACGGCGAGCACGTTCGGTTGGGGCCGCATGCTCGATGAGGCGCAACTCAAAGCCCATTACCAAGCTTGGTTTTGGGGCGGATCGGTTGGGCTGATGGTGTCGTCGCTCATCTTTCTGGCGCTGCTGCCTACTATGATGTCGTCGGGCAGCGCGGCGCTTGGCGACGACATCGCCGATGTCGCGACAACGAGTTTCACTGCCGGCTTCGTGCTCGCAATCCTTCCGGCGACTTTGGGTTATCTGGTCTGGTGGGCTGTGCTCTGGATGCGCAATCGCTGACTTGCGTAAAACATGATGGAGACGACGATGCAGATGCGGTTGTTCACGCAAGATTGGCGCGCAGAAGCGGGCAAAATGCAGGCTGAAGTGAACGATTTTCTGGCGTCGCTGCCGCAGGGCGCGGTGAAGCACGTCAACACAGCGACTGCGGCGACCCGCACCGCGCTCACCGACAAAAGCCAAGAGCACTACGTCATTACGGTTTGGTACGACGTCTAGCGCCGACGATACGGTGCTCCTTAAGAACGCAATGCAAGCCGGCGCATGAAACGCCGATGGAGAGAAACTGTGCTTAGCTTTTCACGACGTTTTCTAGTTTCCGCACTCGGCGCATTGGCGCTGGCCGCGGCATTGCCGCTCAACGGGGCCAACGCCCAGCCGTTCGCGCCGTCGCGCTTCAGCGTCGAAGTCGCCGGAAATGGCGCGGACGTCATCTTCATCCCCGGCCTCGGCTCAAGCCGCGATGTTTGGCAGGCGCAGGCCGATGCGTTGGCTGAGACGCACCGCGTGCATATGGTGCAGGTCGCGGGCTTTGCCGGTGAAGCCGCGCCGGCGTCGACCGAGGCGATGATCGATCCCTTGGTCGAAGGACTGGCTCAATACATTGAGAGCTACACGCCGGGGCAGGCCGCGGTGATCGGCCATTCCATGGGCGGGCTTAGCGGCCTCATACTGGCGCGCCGCCATCCTGATCGCGTCAGCCGGCTAATGATCGTGGACTCGCTGCCCTTCTTCAGCGCCATGTTCGGTCCGCAAGCGACGGCGGCCACCGTTGAGCCGCAAGCGCGCGCCATGCGCGATCAGTTGATCGCCCTCGACGACGCGAGCTTTGCCGCGCAGCAGAACATGGGCGTTGGCCGCCTGGTCAAAACCGCCGAGCGCCGCGCCGAAGTGGTGCAGTGGAGTGTCGCCTCCGATCGCCGCGCCTTCGCGCAAGCCATGTATGAAGTGATGATCACCGACTTGCGCGGCGAAGTCGCCAACGTGCAAACCCCGATCACGGTCGTCTACGCCTACGACCCGGCCATGGGCCCGGAAGCCATGGTCGATGGCCTCTATCGCGGCGGCTTTGGCCCCGCTGCCAACGCGACCTTCGTCCGCATCGACGGCGCCTACCACTTCATCATGTTCGACCAACCGGCCGCGTTCCAGGCCGCGGTGGCGGACTTCCTCCGCTAGGACCGCTTGAAAGGGGGGGCGGGCGCCATTACCCGTCCCCCATGGCCCCCGACAAAGCCCCGCGCTGTTTCCAGGACGTGATCTTGACGCTCCAGACCTACTGGGCCGAGCAGGGCTGCGCGATCCTTCAGCCATATGACGAGCAAGTCGGCGCGGGCACGCTGCATCCGGCGACCACGCTGCGCGCGCTGGGTCCGAAGCACTGGCGCGCCGCCTATGTGCAGCCCTCTCGCCGCCCGAAGGATGGCCGCTACGGCGAGAACCCGAACCGGCTGCAGCACTATTATCAGTTTCAGGTGATCCTGAAGCCGAACCCGCCGGACTTGCAGCAGCTCTATCTCAATTCACTTGTCCGCATTGGCATTGATCCGCTGCTGCACGACATCCGCTTCGTCGAAGACGATTGGGAAAACCCGACCGTGGGCGCCTGGGGCCTCGGGTGGGAAGTGTGGTGCGACGGCATGGAGGTGAGCCAGTACACTTACTTCCAACAAGTCGGCGGCCTCGATGTGCGCCCGGTCAGCGGCGAACTCACCTACGGGCTTGAGCGCTTGGCGATGTACGTGTTCGGCGTCGATCGCGTCTACGATCTGCCGTTCAACGACCCGGACTCGGCCACGCCGCTTACCTATGGCGACATCTTCCTCGAAAACGAACGCCAGCAATCGCGCTTCAATTTCGAGCTCAGTGATCCCGAACAGAATCTGCGCTGGTTTAACGACGCCGAAGCCACCGCCAAGCGGCTGCTCGGTGAAGGCGCCGTGTTGCCTGCGTTCGACTACACTTTGAAGGCCAGCCATTTGTTCAATCTGCTTGACGCGCGCGGTGTCGTGTCGCCGACTGAACGCCAGAGCTTCATCGCCCGCGTCCGCGACTTGGCCAAGGGATGCGCAAGCGCTTGGGAAAAGCTGGAGACCGCGCAATGAAACGTGTTGTGATCGCGCTCGCTGCGTGCGCGTTGACGGCGTCGCCCGCGTTCGCGCAGAAGGGCGACCGAAACGCCGCCGCGTCCGCCAATACGCAGGCCAACAATTCCGGCGCGCCCGTCAATGAAAACCAGGGCTTTGCCGGCAGCACATCGAGCAGCCCCAGTTCAGGCGTTGCGCCGCCGACGCCGGGCAGCGACGGCATTGTCTTCTTCGATGAAGACGACGCCGCCATGGCCGCAGCAATCGCCGAGGCGCGCCGCACTTATCCGCAATTTCTCGCGGCGTTCGACATCGCGCCGCCGCTGCGCCAAACCGACTACATGGTGAAGGTCGCGCTCGCGACGCCGGATGGCGGCGAAGAGCACATCTGGGTCGACAATCTGCGCGTCGATGGCGATCGCATGTTCGGCACGCTCGCCAACGAGCCCGGCAATCTGCCCGGCATGCGCCGCGGCTCGCCGATCGAGATCGATCATGCGCTGGTCAGCGATTGGTCGATCGACGGCAGCGAGGGTATGTACGGCAATTACACCACGCGCGTGATGCTGCCGCACATGAACGAAGCCGACGCCGCCGCACTGCGTGAGAGCCTGACGCGCACGCCGTTGCCGCTCGACTGGACCACCTGATGCCGCAACTGCTGTTGGAATTGTTCAGCGAGGAAATCCCCGCGCGTATGCAAAAGCGCGCGGAGGAGGATTTTGCGAAACTGATGGGCGAAAAGCTCAAAGCCGCCGGCCTAGAGCCCGAGCGCATCAACACGTTTTCATCTCCGCGCCGTTTGGGACTCGTGATCGAGGATTTGCCGGCGAAAGCGGCGGACGTGAACGAAGAGAAGAAGGGCCCGCGCGTCGGCGCGCCCGATCAGGCCGTGCAGGGCTTTTTGAAAAGCGCGGGGCTTGCTTCGATCGATCAAGCGCAGATCGTCGAGGACAAGAAGGGCGCGTTCTACGTCGCCAAAATCGAACGCGCCGGCCGCGCGACGGCGGAGATCGTTCAGGAAATCGTGCCAGAGATCGTGCGCGCGTTTCCGTGGCCGAAATCGATGCGCTCGGGCGTCAGCGATCTGCAATGGGTGCGCCCGCTGCATAATATTTGCTGCGTGTTCGACGGCGAGGGCGTTGCGATCGCCGTCGAAGGCGTGGGCTCGGCGCGGGTCACGTGGGGGCATCGCTTCCATGCGCCGGAGCCGATTGAAGTGCGCAGCGCCGCCGATCACGTCTCGCGTCTGCGCGGCGCGAAAGTGCTGATCGAGCGCGAAGAGCGCAAACGCATCATCCTCGAACAAGCCAAGGCGCTCTGCGCCGCCAAGGGGCTGGAGCTGGTCGAGGATATCGGCCTGCTCGAAGAGGTGTGCGGCCTGGTTGAATGGCCGGTGACGCTTCTGGGCGACATGGACGCTGGCTTTCTCGATCTGCCGGGCGAAGTGATCCGCCTCTCCATGCGCACGCACCAAAAGTATTTCGCCGTGCGCGATCCGAAAACGCAAAAGCTCGCGCCGCATTTCGTGACGGTGGCCAATGTCGAAGCGAAAGACGGCGGCAAAGCCATCGCCGCCGGCAACGCCCGCGTGCTCTCAGCGCGCCTCAACGACGCGCGCTTCTTCTGGGACACAGACAAGAAAACGCCGCTCTACACCGACGAGCGCCGCGACAAGCTCAAGAAGATCGTCTTTCACCAAAAGCTCGGCAGCGTTTGGGACAAGGTCGAGCGCGTTAAAGAGCTAACCGGAGATCTACGAAACTTTGTTCATGCGGACGGGAATGCGACGAGGCGCGCTGTAGACCTAAGCAAGTGCGATCTTGTGACGGAACTCGTCGGTGAATTCCCGGAGTTGCAGGGGCAGATTGGCCGGCAGTTAGCTGTTATCCACGGTGAAGACGCGGGCGTCGCGGCCGCGATTGAGGACCACTATCGTCCGGTTGGGCCAAGCGACAGAGTTCCTAGCGAGCCGATCTCCGTTGTTTTGGCTCTCGCGGACAAGTTGGATTCGCTCGGCTGCTTTTGGGCCATCGACGAGAAGCCGACAGGATCAGCCGACCCTTACGCATTGCGCAGGTCCGCCCTTGGCTTCGTTCGCATTGTCTTGGCGAATTCCATTCGACTGCGACTTGCGTTGCTGACCGCGATTGCAGTTGGGCAGGGCGTGAGCATTTCGGCACAAGTGCAATCGGGGGCTTTGCAGAAGAAGATGGCGGATGCGCTCCGCAGCGCAGCAGGTACAGCCGCCTTCCAAGACTACGTTCGGGAGTTGACGCGAACCGATGCACGTCCTTCTGACGGCAAGTTCGAGCGTCAGACTGAGCGGGAAATCCTCAGTAAGGGGCGCGACCTCCTCGCCTTCCTAGCCGATCGCCTCAAAGTCCAGCTCCGCGATCAAGGCAAGCGCCACGATCTCGTCGATGCCGTCTTTGCGTTGGGCGATGACGATCTCGTCCGCATCGTCGCGCGCGTCGAAGCGCTCGACGCCTTCCTGAAAACCGAGGACGGCGCGAACTTGCTGGCGGGCTACAAGCGCGCGGCCAACATCCTTGCGGCCGAAGAAAAGAAGGGGAAGTGGAGTGCGGACGAAGCCACGGGCGACGTCGACGCCTCCAAGCTCGCCGAACCCGCCGAGAAGGCGCTCGCCGACGCGCTCTCCAAAGCGCTCCCCGCCGCGCGCGCCGCGGTCGAGCGCGAAGACTTCGCCGCCGCCATGAAAGCGCTCTCCACCCTGCGCGCGCCGGTGGACGCCTTCTTCGAAAAGGTGCTGGTCAACGCCGATGACGCGGCTTTACGCAAAAATCGGCTGCTGTTGCTGACGCGGCTACGCGACGCCTTGTCTGCGGTGGCCGATTTCTCGAAGATCGAAGGATCATGACAAAGCAATATGTCTACGGCTTCGGTGGCGGCGAGAGTGCGGGGGATGCGTCGATGAAGACGCTGCTCGGCGGCAAGGGCGCGAACTTGGCCGAGATGTCGAAGCTCGACCTGCCGGTGCCGCCGGGCTTCACCATCACAACGGAAGTGTGCACCGAGTTCTACGATAACAACCGTAACTACCCGGCCGAACTCGCAGCCCAAGTCGATGCGGCGCTCGCCGCGCTCGAAGGCAAAACCGGCAAACGCTTCGGCGATCCCGCAAATCCTTTGCTCGTCTCCGTGCGCTCCGGTTCGCGTGCGTCGATGCCGGGCATGATGGATACGGTGCTCAATTTGGGGCTGAACGACGACACCGTCGAAGGCCTGGCTAAGCTCTCCGGCGATGCGCGCTTTGCGTTCGATAGCTATCGCCGCTTCATCCAAATGTATTCCGATGTCGTGCTCGAACTCGAGCACGGCGTGTTTGAGGAAATCCTCGGCACGCACAAGGATACGAACGAGTACAAGTCCGACGTCGAACTCACGGCCGACGACTGGCGCCACGTCGTCGCCGAATACAAGCGCGCCGTTGAGCGCGAACTCGGCAAACCGTTTCCCGCCGATCCGAAGGATCAGCTCTGGGGCGCGATCGGCGCTGTGTTCGCAAGCTGGATGAACGATCGCGCGATCTTCTACCGCAAGCACAACAACATCCCCGAAAGCTGGGGCACGGCTGTCAACGTGCAGGCCATGGTGTTCGGCAATATGGGCGACACCTCGGCAACCGGCGTCGCCTTCACGCGCGATCCCTCAACTGGCGAGAAGAAGTTCTACGGCGAGTTTCTGATCAACGCGCAAGGCGAGGACGTCGTCGCCGGCATCCGCACGCCGAAGGCGCTGACGAAAGCCGCCCGTGTGGCGATGAAGGAGCCCGGCGAGTCGCTTGAAGAGGCGATGCCGCAAGTGTTCGCGGAGCTGACGGCTGTCTATCAAAAGCTGGAGTCGCACTATCGCGACATGCAGGACATCGAGTTTACCGTCGAGCGCGGCAAGCTTTACATGCTGCAAACCCGCAACGGCAAACGCACCGCCAAGGCCGCACTCAAGATCGCCGTCGATATGGCGAGCGAGAAACTCATCACGCAGAACGAAGCGGTGATGCGCGTCGACGCCGCCGCACTCGATCAATTGCTGCACCCCACTATCTCCGAAGGCTACAAGCGCGACATCATCTGCAAAGGCTTGCCGGCTTCGCCGGGCGCGGCCGTTGGCGTCGTCGTGTTCGATAGCGATGAGGCGCAGCGCCTGGCTGTCGATAAGGTCGATGTCATCCTCGTGCGCGAAGAGACGAGCCCGGAAGACATTCACGGCATGCACGCCTCGAAAGCAATTGTCACGGCGCGCGGCGGCATGACCAGTCACGCGGCGGTGGTCGCGCGCGGCATGGGGCGGCCTTGCGTCTCTGGCGCCGGCGATATCCGCATCGACATGAAGAACGGCGAATTCCGCGCCGGCGGCCGCGTGATTAAGAAGGGCGAGATCGTCACGGTCGATGGCTCGGCTGGCGAAGTGTTGCTTGGCGCCGCCGACATGGTGCAGCCCGAGCTCACCGGCGATTTCGGCACGCTGATGCAATGGGCCGACGCCGCCCGCCGCATGAAAGTGCGCGCCAATGCCGAAACACCAGCGGATGCCGCCACCGCCGTGAAGTACGGCGCCGAGGGCATCGGCCTTTGCCGCACCGAACACATGTTCTTCGACGCCGAACGCATCGCCGCCGTGCGCGAGATGATCTTGGCAGAAAAGCAGCCCGCGCGCGTCGCGGCGCTGGATAAACTTTTCCCGCACCAGCGCGCCGATTTCGTCGGCATCTTCAAGGCGATGGGCGCGCGGCCCGTCACCATCCGTTTCCTCGATCCGCCGTTGCACGAATTCTTGCCGCACACGGAAGCCGATTGCGAAGATGTGGCCAAAGCGACAGGCCTCGATGCGCAGGCCTTGCTCGCGCGCTCGAAAGAGTTGGCTGAGAGCAATCCGATGCTGGGCTTCCGCGGCTGCCGGCTCGCGATCGTCTATCCTGAGATCTACGACATGCAGACGCGCGCCGTGTTCGAAGCCGCGTGCGACGTGGCCGAGCAGGGTGAGGCGCCGATCCCGGAAATCATGATCCCGTTCGTGATCGCCAAGAAGGAACTCGAAGTTCTGCGCGCGCGCGTCGATGCGATCGCCGCTGAAGTGTTCGCCAAGCGTGGCCGCACCATCCAGTATTTGGTCGGCACCATGATCGAACTGCCACGTGCGGCGTTACAGGCCGGCAAAATCGCCGAGGCCGCCGACTTCTTCTCCTTCGGCACCAACGATCTCACTCAAACCACGATGGGCCTGTCGCGCGACGACGCTGGCAAATTCCTCGGCGTTTACGTCGATAAGGGCATGCTGGAGCGCGACCCGTTCGTGACCATCGATCCCGAAGGCGTCGGAGAACTGATCCATCTCGCCAGCGATCGCGGGCGCGGCGCAAAGCCCGGTCTGAAGCTCGGCATCTGTGGCGAGCACGGCGGCGATCCGGACTCGGTGAACTTCTGCGAGAGCGTCGGGCTCGACTATGTCTCGTGCTCGCCCTTCCGCGTGCCCATCGCGCGTCTGGCGGCGGCGCAGGCAGCGTTGGCCAAGACACAACGGTAAACGGAACTACACAAAAGAAGCCGCCTGCCGGAACCCCGGCGCGTGCGAGAGTCTTACCGCCTCGTCCGTTCGCCCCGAACACGCCCATGAGTGGCCGACGGGGAGGGTGATCACGGCCGGTACCGAACGGAGCCCGGCCGCGAGATGGGGCGCCTGTTTGGCCTTCGCAGAGAACACTGACCCCGCCGCTCGAAGCGCGCGCCGCGCACGCTTGCGCGCCCGCCTCAACCGGCTGATCGACGCCCGGGTGCGGCGGAAACTGGTTACCGCGCAGCCTCAAAACCCCGAACTGACGTTACGGCGCCCGCCTGCGGCTACCGCGTCAGGTCGCCGCCCCCTAACTCGCCTGATTGGTGAACTGGCCCGGGTCTCGCAAGGCTTTGGAGGCTTTGGCCTTTCTCAGCGTGTCGGAGGCGCCGCGCTGGCTGGAAGAACTCAGGTTACGGACCGTGAAGTCGAGACTATGAACAAAAAGTCAATCGCCCCCCGGACGCCGGTCCTGTATCCCGCCCCAGGCTCAAGTCAGGGTATTGACCAGCCGAAACGATTTCAGCTGCTGCGGAATATTTGGCGCTCAACTGTCCCAAATCTGCACGGTCTTAAGCGGGGCTTAATGCATTTCACGTTGTTCTGGCATCGACTGACTAATCTTGCGTACGAGATTCGGACCCAAGTCATGGTTGAGATCGATCGGAACCCTCTGGCCGTTCGCCAGGGCGCAGCGACTATCATGTGCCTCGCCGCCGCCGCGGTTGCGATGCCCGTGATTTCGCACCGCGCCGCTGAGCAACGCGACGGCGCTGAATGGGCTGCTACCTCGACCGCTTTCCAAGCGCAGTTCGAGCAGAACGTGCTCGCCAGCGCTGAGCCGAACGCACGCCTTCAACTGGTCGCGTCGCGCGGCGCTGATGGTTTACGCGCCCGCGGCTCCGCCCCCGTATTCGATAGCGCCGACGCCCGCGCCCTGATGCTCGACGCTGTCCTCCGCGGCCCCAGTGCGCCGGTCGAGCCGTCGGCCCCGACCGAGCCGCAGATCGACGCCCGCCAGCACGACTGCCTCAGCCAGGCGATCTATTACGAAGCCCGCGGCGAGACCCAGCAGGGCCAGATCGCGGTCGCTGAAGTGATCATGAACCGCGTCCGCTCGCCGGCTTATCCGAACTCGATCTGCGGCGTGGTCTATCAAGGCTCGCACCGGTCGACCGGCTGCCAGTTCACCTTCACCTGCGACGGCTCGCTCGGCCAGCGTCCGCGCGGCCGCGCCTGGGAGCGCTCGCAGCGCATCGCGACCGCCGTCATGCTGGGCTACAACCGTCCGCTGACGCAGGGCGCCACGCACTATCACACCAACGCCGTGAACCCGGTGTGGAACTCGGGCCTGGTGCCGACGACGCAAATCGGCGTCCACCAGTTCTACCGTTTCCCGAACCGCTCGGAGCGCGCCTACTATCAAGAGGCGCTGGCCCGCCGCCGTGGCGCCATGCCCGCGCGTCGTGCGCCAGTGGATGAGCTGATCCCGGAAGCCACCGACGCCGCCGTCGAAGGCGAAATCGTTGCAACCCCGGAAGTCGAAAGCGAAATCCCCGCAGCGACAGGCGAAGAAGTCGCGACCTAAGGGGAGCGCGGGCCTTCAGGCCCGCATTTCTAGACCGTAGAACTGCGCCGCGCGGACCTGAAGGTCCGCGGTCCATCCGCGCTTCAGTCGTCGACCATCGTCTTCTTGATCTGCTCGCGCATTCTGTTCGGGAAGAAGCGCGCCGCGAACCGCGCGCGCTCAGCTGCTTTGCCGACCATGTAGTGGACGTCCTTGCCGTGCGCTGCGTCCCACGCACGCTCGGCGGCCATGCGCACCGGATAGATCGGCGTTTTATTGTCGGTCAACTGATCGCGCAGGCGGCGGTTCGAGCCGACGTCGGATTGCGCATCGAGGATCGCGGTGTCCACGAACCATGGCATCAAGCTGACGACGCGCACGCCGTAGCGCGAATACTCTACGTCCAACGCTTCAGTCAGTCCGCGCACACCGAACTTCGTCGCGCAATAGACGGCGAGCTTCGGTGCGCCGAACACGCCGGCGACTGACGCCACGTTGACGATGCGCGCACCTGGCGTTTCGCGCAGCAGCGGTAGCGCTTCAATGCAGCCATTGATGACGCCCTTCAGATTCACATCGAGCACCAGATCGATGTCGTCTGGCGCCATCTCGTCGATCCAGCCGCCTTTGCCAATGCCGGCATTATTGAACAGCACATCCATGCGTCGCCCAGTCGCTTGACCGAACGACTCAAGCGCGCGCGTCCATGCCGAGCGATCGCGCGTGTCGAGGATCATCGAAATGCGCTGACCCGACGGCAACAGCGCCGCCGTTTCTTCAAGGCCCTGCGGGTTGATGTCGGAGAGGCCGACAAACCAGCCGCGCTCGGCGAACAGTTGCGCCGTGGCGCGTCCAATGCCGGAACCGGCGCCGGTGATGAAGATGGATTTTTGCACGTCAGCCATGGTTTTTCGTCTGCCGGAACGGGCCTCGCGTCAAGCGCGCCGCAACGTTCGCCGCAGCGCCGCAGGGGGTGCGCCGTAATGGCGGATAAAGGCGCGCCGCATGCGCTCGGGATCGCCGAAGCCTGTCCGGCGCGCAATCTCCTGAAGGGCGCCGCCGCGCTCCAAAGCCGCGCGCGCAGCCTCAGCGCGGATGCGCTCAACGGCCTTCGCGGGCGTGACGCCGGTGTCGGCGGTGTAAGCGCGTGCGAACGTGCGCGGGCTCATCGCTGCTTGCGCTGCTAGCCGCTCGACGGAGAGATCGCCGCTCAGATTACGTCCGATCCATGCGTTGAGATCGCTGAAGCGTGGCGCGTCCAGTTCGAGCAGCGCCGAGTGCTGGGTCTGTCCGCCGGGGCGTTTCGCGTGCACAACCATCTCGCGCGCAACTTCGGCGGCGATCTCCGCGCCTAAGTCTTCCGCGATCATCGCTAGCGCCAGATCGATGCCAGCGCTGACGCCGGCTGACGTCCACACGGCGCCATCTTCGATATAGATGGCGTCCGGTTCGACCTGCACGTTGGGAAACATCTGCTTGAATTGCGCCGCGCGCCGCCAATGCGTGGTCGCGCGTTTGCCGTCGAGCAAACCTGCTTGCGCCAAGAGGAACGCACCTGAGCACACACTCGCAACGCGCCGAACGCGGCCAGCTGTGCGATTTATGGCCGCGATCGTTGCTTTGTCGTAGATCGCTTGCCGCGTGCCGCTGCCGCCGACGACAACCAGCGTGTCGATCCCGCGTTGCGCGCTCATCGCCGCAGCAGGCATGGCGACGCCCGAGGAGGATGTGATCGTTCCCGCCTTCGCCGCGACGGTGCAGATCCGATAAGCGCCCGGCGCAAACTCTGACGCGATCTCGAACGCCGCGATTGGCCCGGCGGCATCGAGGATTTGAAAGCCTGGAAAAAGCACGAATGCGATCGTGCGTGGCTTTGGCGGAAAACGAGGCTTCTTTGACATTTCGGCCAAAGCCTCGCCCGGCTAGTGTGGCGCTGTCAAACGGAGTTTCCCCATGGCCGCCCCATTCCGTACCGTCTTCATCCTCTACCCAAAGCTCACCCAGCTTGATTTCACTGGCCCCTACGAGGTGCTCGCGCGCATGCCGGGGGCGGAGACGATCATCGCGACGAAGGACGGCGGCGAACTGGCGACCGAGATGGGCCTCACCTTCACGGCCTTGCGCAAACTGTCCGACATCGACCGCGCCGATCTCATCATGGTCCCCGGCGGTCCCGGCCAAACCGCAGCGATGCTCGATCCCGCCTTCATGGCCGAGGTGAAGCGCTTGGGCGAAGGCGCAAAATACGTCACCTCCGTCTGCACCGGCTCTCTCATCCTCGGCGCGGCAGGCTTGCTCAATGGCAAGCGTGCAGGTTCGCATTGGGCCTACCGCGAACTGCTGACCAATTTCGGCGCCATTCCGGATGACGCGCGCGTGGTGCGTGATGGCAATATCTACACTGGCGGCGGCGTTACCGCAGGCATCGATATCGCGCTCACCATCGTCGCCGACATTGCCGGCGCCGATGTCGCAAAGATGATCCAACTCTCAATCGAATACGCGCCGGCGCCGCCGTTCAACTCAGGCCGGCCCGAAACCGCGGAGGCGCATACGATCGATGCGGTACGCAATCTCTTCGCGTCTTTCGCCGAAGCGCGGCGCAAGGCGATTGAAGGCCTGCAGGGGAGTGCATGATGTTGGAGCTGCGTCCGAACTGCGAGTGCTGCGACTGCGACCTGCCGCCCGAGAGCAGCGAGGCGCGCATCTGCACCTTCGAGTGCACGTTCTGCGCATCATGCGCCGACGGCGTGCTGAAAGGGCAGTGCCCCAATTGCGGTGGTAATTTTGAGCGCCGTCCAGTGCGGCCGGCGGATAAGCTTGCGAAATATCCAGCGTCCACGAAGCGTGTGGTGCGCAAAGAGCCGTGCGCATAAATTTAGTGCGTGATTCCGGGGCTCAGCGATGCTGAGAGCCCCGAACCTAGGGGCAAACGATGTGCTGGCGACCCCTAGGTTCCGGATCGCGCTCCGCGCGTTCGAAATGACGAGAGGGGTGTGAGCGGAGCTAGAGTTAGCTAAACCGTATCCAATCCCACATCCAAGCTCGGCGCCGAATGCGTCAGCGCGCCGATGCTGATGACATCGACGCCAGTTTCCGCCACCGCGAACACGTTTTCGATGGTGATGCCGCCGGAGGCCTCCAGCAGCGTCTGGCCCTTCGCCAATTTCACCGCGGCCTTCAGATCGGTCAGTGAGAAATTGTCCAACAGGATCGCACTCGGCGCGTGCGGCAGCGCTTGCTTCAGTTGATCGAGCGTATCCACTTCGATCTCGATCGCCGTCAGGTGCGCTGCGGCTTTGCGGGCGCGCTCCATGGCGGGCCCGACGCCGCCGGCCGCGGCGATGTGGTTGTCCTTGATCAGCATCGCGTCGTTCAAGCCGTAGCGATGCGCGCCGCCGCCACCCAAGCGCACCGCGCGCTTTTCAAGTGCGCGCAAGCCCGGCGTCGTCTTGCGTGTCGAGGCGATGATCACGCCCATGCCTTCGACCGCATCGACATACTGGCGCGTCAGCGTCGCCACGCCCGCTAGGCGCCCAATGAAGTTCAGCATCGTGCGCTCTGCGATCAGAACGGAACGCACCGCGCCTTCGATCTGCATGATCACGTCACCGGCTTCGACGATGGCGCCGTCTTGCGCGGCGATCTCGTATTCAATGTCGGGATCGACCATCCAGCCGGCGAACGTCGCCACGTCTAGCCCAGCAACCACGCCAGCCTCGCGCGCGCGGATCACCCAGCGGCCTTCAGCGTCAGCGTCGATCAACGCATCCGTTGTGATGTCGCCCGCGGCGCCGAGATCTTCGGCGAGTGCGAACTTCACGATCGGTTCGAGCAGAACGTCAGGAAGCGGCGGCAACATCACGGCCTGCTGCGATGAACGTCCGGTGCGGCGCGTGGTCATCGGGATAGTCGCTCCTGAAATGGGCGCCGCGGCTTTCAGTGCGGGCGAACGCGGCGGAGAGAATGAGTTGGCTTGCGACAAGCGCATTGGCTTGGCCATGGATTTCGCTGAGCGCGTGAACGCGGGCGAGGGCCTGGCCGAGACCGGCGCCGTCGCGGACGACGCCAGCGTGGGCTTCCATAAGTTTGCGAAGCTCAGCGCGAGGCTGGTCAGCGAGGCTGGGCGGGGCGGTTGTTGGTTCCGGCGCGCGTGGAGATTGGGGTGCGTCATCGCGCAACCTCGCAGCGATTCGCCCGGCGAACACCACAGCTTCGAGCAATGAGTTGGATGCTAGGCGGTTTGCGCCGTGCGCGCCTGTGGATGCGCACTCGCCGACAGCCCAAAGCCCCTCAATGCTGGTGCGTCCCCAGACATCCGTCGCGATGCCGCCCATGTGGTAATGCGCGGCGGGTGCGATCGGGATCGGCGCTGTGCGCGGATCGAGGCCCGCGCTCATGCAGGCGGCGAACACGGTCGGGAACGCGTCTGGGAAGTGCGCGCCCATGGCTTCGCGCGCATCGAGAAACGCGCCGCGGCCGGCTTGGCGTTCGATGTGGATGGCGCGCGCCACCACATCGCGCGCTGCGAGATCAGAGACGAACGCGTCGCCTGCGCCGTTGACGATGTGAGCGCCTTCGCCGCGCAACGCTTCTGTCGCCAGCGGGGCGGGGTCGCGGCCGATGTCGATGGCGGTGGGGTGAAACTGCACGAATTCTGGATCGGCGATGAGTGCGCCGATGCGCGCCGCCATCGCAAAGCCTTGGCCCATCGCTTCGACGGGATTGGTGGTCACCGCGTAAAGCCCGCCGACGCCGCCCGTCGCGAGCACCACTTCATCGGCTTCAAATGTCTCGCCGCCATCGCAGAGCACGCCGCAGACGCGGCCGTTGACGTCTTGCAGCAAAGCGCGCGCTCGCTTGTTCTCGATGATTTCGATGTGTGGCGCCGCGCGTGCGGCCGATGTCAACGCATCCATGATGGCGCGGCCGGCCAGATCGCCGGACACCCGCACCACGCGCGGCCGCGAATGCGCCGCCTCCAAGCTTTGCGCCAATGCGCCGTCAGGCGTGCGATCGAACGGCACGCCGAGCGCGATGAGATCGAGCACGCGGGCAGGGCCTTCGTCCGCGATTAGCCGCGCGACGGCAGGATCGACCAAACCGGCGCCCGCTTTAACGGTGTCGTCCGCGTGCAGCGCTGCGTTGTCGCCAGGCGCGAGCGCCGCGGCCAGTCCGCCTTGCGCCCACGACGACGCGGACGCTTGCCCAACCGGCGCCTGGCTCAGCACCACGCAGCGGCGCGGCGCAAGCTTCAGCGCGAGGAAAAGCCCCGCAAGCCCCGCGCCGACGATGAGGACGGAGTGTTTGTTCATGGTGTGCAGCCCGAACGGGCCTTAGACCAATTCCACCGCGACCGGCGCGCGGCCGGTTTCGAACGCGCGCGGCTTTTCTTTCGGCAGGTCGAGCATGCGCTGAATGGCGTGTTCGGCGCGTGCGCGCACGTCTTCGGGAATTGTCACTTCGTGCTGCATGTTCGCCAGCGCGTCGTAGATGCCTTCGAGCGTGATGCGCTTCATGTGCGGGCAAAGATTGCACGGGCGGATGAAGTCCACATCCGGCGCAGCCATCGCGACATTGTCGCTCATCGAGCACTCGGTCAGCAGCACGACCTTGCCCGGGCGCTTCTCGACCACATAATCCTGCAGCGCCGCGGTGGAGCCCGCGAAATCTGACGCCGCCATCACGTCAGGCGGGCATTCCGGGTGCGCGAGCACGACGATGCCCGGATGCGCAGCGCGCAGCTCGGCGATGTCCTCAGCGGTGAAGCGCTCGTGCACTTCGCAGCGGCCATGCCACGAAATGATGTGGATGCCGGTTTGTGTGGCGACGTTCTTCGCCAGGAACTCGTCCGGCAACAGGATGACGCGATCGGTCTGCCACTCGCGCGCCGCCCATTCGACCACGGCGGCGGCGTTCGACGACGTGCAGCACACGTCGCTCTCGGCCTTCACGTCAGCCGACGTGTTGACATAGGTCACCACCGGCACCCCGGGATAACGCTTCTTGATCAAGCGCACATCCGCGCCGGTGATCGACGCGGCGAGCGAACAGCCGGCGCGCAAATCGGGGATCAGCACGGTTTTGTCCGGCGCCAAAATCTTCGAGGTCTCGGCCATGAAGTGGACGCCGGCCTGCACGATGACAGCCGCATCCGTCTCCGCCGCTTCGCGCGCGAGCTGGAGCGAGTCGCCGCGGAAATCGCCGACGCAGTGGAAGATCTCGCTGGTCATGTAATTGTGCGCGAGGATGACGGCGCTCTTGGCCGCCTTCATCTCGTTGATCGCCGCTATCAAGGGCGCGTAAGCCGGCCATTCCACCGCCGGGATGACGTGCTTCACCTTTTCATACAGGTGATCGGTCTTCGCCTTGACGTCCGGCGTGTACGCGAGGCCCCGGCGGGCGGCGGCGTCGAGCGCGCCCCACGTGCCGTGTACGGAGCGCGGGTCGCAGCTGCCTTCGGGTGCGCTGGTCAGCGGGGCGTCGATAATGCGGGCCATCTTGGGCCTCCTTGCGCCCAGAGCGGGCGACTTATACTCAGTCAGAGCATATATAGGGTGCTTAGAACCGAAGCGGAAGGGTTCCGCCCACCCCTTATGCTTCAAGTGAGCATAACCCCCTCAAGTTACCCCCAGCATTCGCTTTCCGCAAGCAAAACCGGTGCGGCAGTTCCGTGCTGCGCGTTTCGGGAGGGCGCGATAAGAAATCCCGGTTCGGAGGGTTTCATGCGTCTCGTTCTCCCGCTTCTTGCCGCTTTGGCTCTGGCCGCCTGCGCCACCTCGCGGGAGACGCCCACGCCGGAGACCCGTCCGGAGACGGCCGCCACGTTTGCGCTGCAGCCGGCGTCGTTCCGCGACATGCCGGGCTGGGCCAACGCTGATCTCGCGCCGGCCTTGCTGGCCTTCCGCCGCTCGTGCGACGGCCGCCGCCAACGCGATCCGGCGTCGAGCTTGCCGGGCGGAGGCCGCTATGGCGGCGCGGTCGCCGATTGGGCGCCCGCATGCAGCGCCGCGCAGAGTGTGGCGCCCGGTGGCGAGCGCGCTTTCTTCGAAGCGAACTTCACGCCGCACGTTGTCCGCAGCGAAGGCGAAGCGCGGCTTACTGCCTACTACGAACCGATCATCGAAGCGCGCCGCACGCCCGATGCGGAGTTCACCGCGCCGTTGCTGCAACGCCCAAGCGACATGGTCACGGTCGATCTCGGCGCATTCGCTGAAGCGCACGACAACGAAGCGCTACGCGGCGCGCCGCGTCGTTTGACCGGCCAACTCGCGGGCATGGAAGTGCGCCCGTATCCGCAACGCGGACAGATCACGCCGTATGCAGGCCAAGCGTTTGCGTATGCGCATCCGGTCGATGTCTACAATCTGCAAATCCAAGGCTCGGGCCGCATCGCGTTTCCAGACGGCACGCAAGTGCGCGCCGCCTATGCCGCGCAGAACGGCTATCGCTGGCGCTCCGCACTCGGCGCGCTGCGGGATAGCGGGCAACTGCAGGGCGGCGCGACATGGGCGAACTTCAAAGCCTGGAGCAATCAGAACGGCCTCACCGCCACGCAACAAGCGATCAACGCCGATCCCTCTTATGTCTTTTTCCAGGAAGAGGTGATCGAAGATCCAACCGCCGGTCCGCGCGGCGCAGCTGGCGTGCCGTTGACGGCGCTTGGCTCCATCGCCGTCGATCCCGCCTATCATCCTTACGGCGCTGTCGTGTTCGTGGACGGCACATACGACGGCCAGCCGTTTCAGCGCTTGATGGTGGCGCAAGATACGGGCGGCGCCATTCGGCGCGGGCCGTTGCGGGGCGATGTGTTTTTCGGTTCGGGCGCTGAAGCAGGGCGCGGCGCTGAGCAAATGAACGCACCGGCGCGCTGGTGGACGCTACTGCCACGCGGCGTTCCGATCAGCTGATCGTTCAGCTAGCATTCATCCACTGAGCCAGAAGGTGGGTGCGGGGGCTCTGACCAGAGGTTTGGGCGGTGGTGCGGACAATTGCATTTGTGCTCGTGGCCGGGCTCGCGGGCTGCGCATCGAGCGGCGGCTATTCACCGGCGCCGATCTATCGCGCGCCGATCGTAGCGCCGCCTCCGGGGCCGAGCATTTACGACACCGCGCCGCGCGCGCCGCTGCATGGCCAGCTCTTCGCCTGCAATGGCGGCGGAGGCTCCAACATTGGCGAGATCAGCTATGACGGCGCTGTCATCCTCTACGCGCCCTACATGAACACGCCCGCGGGCGAACTCTTGCGCAATCCAACTGAGGTCGCGTGCTTGTCGTCAGGTTTCGGTTGGCGCGGCACGCTGGGCAGCGGGCGTCAGCACAACGGCCTCGATCTCGCCAATCGCGCGGGCGGCTTCATTTATGCTGCGGGCCCAGGCCGCATTTCATACGCAGATTATCGCGGCGGTTACGGCAACACGATCGAGATCGATCACGGCAATGGCGTGCGCTCGCTTTATGCGCATATGAGCGAGTTCGATCAGCGCCTGGTGCGCGGCGCTCCCGTCTATGCGGGCCAGCCCATCGGCCGCATGGGCATGACCGGCAACGCCACTGGCGTGCATTTGCACTACGAAGTGTGGATCGAAGGCCTGCTGGTCGATCCGCTGCACTACGGTCGCCCGCCGACTTACGTGTCGGCGCCGCCGCCGGAAGACTCGTTCTTGGACGAGATGGAAGCGGCCTTGGACGATAAGTGACGCTACGCGGGGCCCAAGCGGAAGAGCGCGTAGCCCATGCCCACCAGCGCCATCACGATACCCGCCAGCACGACGAGTAGCATCAGCACAAGCGTAAACACGAAGGCTTTGCCCCACGCGCCGGCTGTTGTGTCGGCCAGCACGCCGGGTGCGCCGCGCAGGAATGTGATGAAATACACAACCCCGATGGCAAGCATCGACAGGCCGCTCGAGCGCGCGCTATCCGGCATAGTGAGAACCGGCATCAGCAGCAGGCCGACGACTGATCCCACCGTCAGCACGCCCATGCCAATATTTAGACGGCTCGGCCAAGAGAGCGCCGGACGAAACCAGCCAAGCACGAAGACGCTGAGCGAGCTAAACCCCGCCACCAGCAGAGGCTGCGCTACGCCCATCGCATCGCCATAATGCTGCAGATACGGCTCCAGGCGATCGCCTGAAATTTGCACATACATGTCGCGGACGGCTGGATCGGAGGTTTCAATTTGGCGGCGCATTAAGCCGGCCCAACCGCCCCAAAGGGTCGAGATCAACACTTGCAGGCCGACTAGGCCGAGAAACAATCGGATCGCCGGCGTGTAGCGCACGCGATCGCGCTCGGCGTACGCTTGGAAAACCGTGCGTGGGCGCAATATCAGGTCGCGCAGCGTTTTCAGTGAGCGAAAGTTGAAGCCCAGCGCGTCTTCGACAACGCCGCTCAGTTCTTCGCGCTTGTTTGGATCAGCCATGCTCGCCCCGTTATGGCGCAAGCCTAGAGTGCGCTGCGCGGATGTGCGACCAATTTATTCCCCGCGCGGCGCAGGCACGTGCACGCCGCCTACGGGGCGCTCACTTAGCGTTTCCTTGCGGCAGCGGAAAAGCTCCGCCGGGCGCCCGCCAGCGCTGGCGTCGAACTCGCCTGAGCCTTCGACCAAGCCGGTGCGATCGAGCAGGCGGCGGAAATTTTGTTTGTGCAGTTCGAGCCCGGAAATTGATTCCACCAGCCGCTGCAAATGCAGCAGCGTGAATAGCTCCGGCGCCAGTTCAAAAATCACCGGGCGATATTTGATCTTCGCGCGCAGCCGACCCATCGCTGTCGCCAGAATGCGGCGGTGGTCGGACGCCATCGGCGCGCCGAGCCCGGCCGTTGCTGTGATCGCCGGTGTTGGTTTGCCTTCAAAGCGCGCACGATCACGCGCCGCTTCCGGCGCCAGGCCCGCTTCATAGAGCAGTTCATAGCGCTCCAGCGCGCGCTCTTCGTTCCACACCGCGCCTTCCAGCGCGAACGCCAGGCGCACGCGCACGCGCCGTTGCACGACGGCGTCTTTGTCCGCGGCGCTTTGCGACCAGGCTTTCAGTTTCGGCGCGATAAGGTCATCGATCACGCGCGGGCGCCCGTCGCGCCAATCTTCCCATGGGAAGAAATCGTACCAGGAGCGCCAATGCGCGCCAGCGCGATCCAGCTTGGCGCGTGACGGGGTGAGCGCCAGATAGGAGATCGAGAGCAAACGTTCTGGCGCGGCGCCCTTGATGTCAGCCAGCGGCATTTCGCGGCCACGATCGCCGAAGGTGTAGAGCTGCTCGACATAGCCGATATCGAAGCCGGTCTGTTCCTGCACCCAGCCGCGCAGCGAAAGTTCGAGCGTGCGGTCGCCGGCTGGATCGAACGGACCGAACGGCAAACCCGAAATCCCGCCGTCAGCTTCACGCGTCGTCAGCACGAACGGCGACTCTTCCGTCACCGCGACGATGACCGCCGACAAGCCGATGACGACGCGCGGGGCGTTCATGCGCCGAACTTTGAGGCGAGCGTGAACGGAATGTTTTCGCCAATATCGAGCCAGCTGCCGCCGCGCCCAATCGCATCGATCGCGCGCGTCATGCGTCCACTGCGCCCGAGCGAAGCGTCGGCCAGCGCAACGAAGTGCCGGTTTGGCGACGCATGCGGCGATGCTTTGCGCAGCGCGTAGGCGATCTCTTCTTCGTCAGCGCTGGGATTGTGCGCGCATGCGGTGATGAAGGCGGTCGCGGTCGAGCGCGAGAGGCCGGCATAGCAATGGATCAGGATCGGCGCCTCGCGTGTCCAGCCGCCGACGAAATCCAGGATCATGCGCATGCGGTCGCTGCAGCAAATGTCCATGCCCTCAACCGGCGTTTCGATGTCGTGGATTTCCAGGCGCAAGTGCCGCTCGCCGACATCGCGCACGACTGGAAACGGCGTGTCCGGATCGAGCAGGCTGACGACATGCGACACCTTGTGTTCGCGGGCGAGATGCGCCGCGCGCGACAGGGGGCAGACGATGATGGACATGGGCCCAGTTTAGGCCGGATCGATCAGCGAGCGGAAGCGCTTCAAAAATGCTTCTTGCACCTCCGCCGTCGGTTTTGGCTTGATTGTGAGCTTCAGCCCCCGGGGCGGGGCGCCGAAAAACCGCTTGGCCTCCGCCTCGGTGAAGCCGGCCAGCTGTATGGCCTCGAAATGCGCGCAGATGATATCGGCGCGCTTGATCACGCCTTTCACCGCCGCGGGCGGATGCGCCGGCAAGCCGAAGCGGAGATGGATCGCCGCCTCCAGCTTCAATTCGAACGCCTTATAGTCGAGCCCGAGGGCGGCCTTGAACGGGCTGATCATGTCGCCGATCACATATTCCGGCGCGTCGTGCAGCAGCGCGAGCAGGCGCCGCGGCCGATCCCATTCCGGCGCCAGCTTGCGGCAGATGTCTTCCACCAGCAGCGAGTGTTGGGCCACCGAGAACGCATGCTCGCCCGTCGTCTGCCCGTTCCAGCGCGCCACCCGCGCAAGCCCATGCGCGATGTCCTCGATCTCGACATCGAGCGGCGAAGGATCGAGCAAGTCGAGCCGTCGCCCCGACAGCATGCGCTGCCAGGCGCGCGGCGCTTCCGGGCGCGAACCGATCTTGGTGCGGGGTGCGGGCATGCGAGTCGCTTTCGTTCCCGCTCAATGTAAGCGCCGCGCCCGCTCGCGATAAGCCGCTTCGCGGATCAGGAACAAGGGACGGGCCTAGCAAGCCTTCGCGAAAACCGCCAAGCTCGGCGCAACGACAAAAAGCGGGGAGGGACACCGCCTTGACTGACGCCGCCGCGCCGCCGGCTATACGCGCCGTGAGCGCGGGCTATCGCGGCTACGCGATGGGCCTGCTGCTGCTCATCTACGTGATGAATTTCGTCGATCGTCAGGTGGTCAACATCTTGGCCGAGCCGATCAAGCGCGAACTCGGCCTGCTCGATTGGCAACTCGGCGCGATGAGTGGGCTGGCGTTTGCGTTCTTCTACACCGTGCTGGGCCTGCCGATCGCGCGCATCGCCGAACGCGGCCATCGTCCGCTCATCATCGCTGGCGCGCTTGCAGTTTGGTCAGGCTTCACAGCACTTTCCGGGCTCGCGCAGAACTTCGTCCATTTGCTGCTCGCGCGTATTGGCGTGGGCATTGGCGAGGCGGGCTGCACGCCGCCAGCGCATTCGCTGATCACCGATTACGTGCCAAAGGAAAAGCGGGCGTCTGCGCTGGCGTTTTATTCGATGGGCACGCCGCTCGGCAGTCTCGTCGGCCTCGCGCTGGGCGGCCTGATCGCCGACGCATACGGCTGGCGGATGGCGTTCATCGTCTGCGGCATTCCCGGCGTCATTCTAGCGATCGTCGCCGCGCTTACTTTGGTCGAGCCACGCATCCGCGCCACGGCGGCGGAACTCAAGGCGCGCGCGCAGGCCATGCGCGACGCAACGCCGTTTCGCGATGCGATGGCGACGCTCAAACGCAAGCGCACGTTCTGGCTGGTCTCGTTCGCCGCCGCGCTCAAGGCGTTCATCGGCTACGGCCAGGCGCCATTCGCGGCCTCGTTCTTCTATCGCATCCATGGCGAAGAGGTGGCCGCGCTCGCCGCACAGTTCGGCTTGCAATCGGGTGGCTTTTTAGGGCTCGCGCTCGGTCTGATGGCCGGCATCGGCGGCGCCATCGGCGCTTTCGCTGGCGGCGTTATCGCCGACAAGTTCGGCGGCCGCGACTATCGCGCTTATGTCAGCGTGCCGGCGATCGCGTCGCTGGCTGTGATCCCGATCTACGCGGTGGCGATCCTGTCGCCATCGGCTGTGTTTGCGCTGGGGTGCCTGTTCTTCGGTTCAGTGCTCGGCACGCTCTGGTACGGGCCAGTCTACGCAACAGCACAAACGATCGTGCCAACGCACATGCGAGCGACCGCGTCCGCCGTGCTGCTCTTCATCATCAATTTGATCGGTTTGGGCCTTGGGCCTCTGGGGGTCGGTGCGCTCTCCGATGTGTTCGCCATTGGCATAGGCCTGGGCGAGGCGGAAGGCGTGCGCTGGGCGCTGTTTGTCTCGGCCTTCGTCGGATTGCTCGCCGCCGCGCTCTTCTGGATGGCGCGGTCGAGCATTCGCGAAGAAATGGAAGGCTAGCGCGTTTCCAACGCTTCGCGGTAGCGGCGGCTGCCCGCTAGAACGCGCCCGTCGTCCAAGGTGATCTCGATATCGCCCGAAGGCGTCGGCTTGATCGCCGCGATCCGCGCTCGGTTCACCAGCCGCGAGCGGTGCGCGCGCACGAAGCCGCGCGCCATCAATCGCGTCTCCCACGAGGCTAGCGTGCCGCGCACCAAATGCGTGCGCCCGCCGGCGTGGAACTCGACATAATTGCCCGCGGCCTCGACATGGGCGATCTCCGCCGGCGCCAGGAACACCGCTGCGCCGCCGTCGCGCACTTCGATCCGCTGATCCGTCGGCGTTGGTGCGGCTGCAACTTGGCGGCGTTCGGCGATGTATTGGAAAATCCAATAGGTTGCGGCGATGACGGCGTAGCTGAGCACGTCCTTGCGCCATTCATAGAACAGCACGAGCGCCATGCCGTCGTCGAAGAAGCCGTAATGAGCGTCACCGAGCCAGTAGATGGCGTTGCGCATTGCGTAGATGCCGGCGACGTGGACGATGGCGAAGGGGATTGTCAGCCCGAAATGGATGAGCCCCGGGCGGATGAAGTTGTCCCGGGTGGGTGGCCAGCGCCGCACCGCCAAACCGATCAGCGGCGCCATGGCGATGATCACGATGGCGCTGGTGATTTCCCAGGCCACCGGCTCCCACCATTCGAAGTCGAGCCCGGCCCTTTGCATCTCCAGAAAATCGGAGGACGCATTCACCGCCACCACGACGAGCGACACCAGAGCGATGAAAATCCAGGCCCGCAACTCGAACCGGGGCCGGCCGCTCGTCCCTGTTTCTCCGCCGGTGGTCACCGCAAGCTCCCCGTTCGTCCCCGCAGGCCGCCGGGCGCGGCGCCAGCGTAGCGGGCGGGCGGGGAGCGGGAAAGAAGGGCGGCTCAGGAGACGCATGCCCCATGACCGAACGCCGCTACGACTTGGATTGGCTCCGCATCATCGCGTTCGCCCTCCTGATCCTTTACCATTGCGGCATGTTTTACGTGACCTGGGATTGGCACGTGAAATCGAGCCGCGCCAGCGACGCCATCGAGCCGCTGATGCGTCTTACCAACCCATGGCGGCTGACCCTGCTGTTTCTAGTCGCGGGGGCCGCCAGCCGCTTCATGGCCGACAAGATGAGCGCTCGGAAATTCACCGGCGCGCGCATGGGCCGGCTTTGGCCGCCGCTTCTCTTGGCCGTGTTCGTGCTCGTACCGCCGCAGAGCTATTACGAGATCGTCGAGGCGCTCCAAGCCTTGCCGCCCGCCCTGGCGGCCCAATACTCGTTCGCGCTCGACAATTTCTACGTCAAGTACGTCACCGCCAGCGGCAATTGGTGCGACGAGGACGGCTGCCTCGCGACGCCGACCTACAATCACATGTGGTTCGTCGCTTATCTCATCCTCTACGCGCTGGCGCTGATCCCGCTCCTGCCGCTGCTGCGGCGCATTCCGAAAGCGGTGAGCGTACTGATCGCCGGCCCGTTCCTGATCATCACGCCTTGGCTGATCATGGCGGCGTTGCGCATCACGCTTTTCCCCATCTTCGGCGAGAGCCATGACTTCCGCGAAGACTGGTATCTGCACGTCCTCTATTTCAGCGTCTTCCTGTTCGGCTTCGCGATCGCCAAGGCGGACTGGTTTTTCGAGCGCTGCGTCCGCTTGCGTGGGATCGCGCTTTCCATCGCGATCGCGTGCTGGATGACGTTGGTGGTGTATTTCGACGTTCTTCCTGACGTCGACGATCCTCCAGAATGGCTGCTCGCGATCTTGCGCAGCGTGCGTGAACTCGACGCCTGGTGCGCCATCATCGCCGCCATCGGCTTTGCCCATAAACACCTGCGCCACGCTGACGGCCCAGTGCGGCGGCTGCTCACGCATGCCATCTTCCCATTTTATCTGATCCACCAGACCATCATCGTTGTTGCAGGGCACTATCTCGATGAGTTGCGCTTGCCGCTCGCCGTCGAGGCGCCGTTGCTGATCGGCGTCACCGCTTTGGGCTGTTGGCTTTTCTTCGAATTGGGGCGCCGGGTTCCCGTACTGCGCGTCTGGGTCGGCCTTCCCTCGAAAATGACGCCAGCCCGTGCTAAGGCAACAGAACTCGCTGGGGAGGCAGCCTAGCAAGCGCGGATCCGATTCTGCGGTCCGCCCCCGGAGCACGAGATGTTTTTCTGGTTCCTCGTCGCGGTTGGCATTGTCGTTGCGCTGACGATCCTCGGCGCATTCATGTCCCGCGGCGGCGGTTGGAGCGATGACGGGCCGATGGGGCCCTGGACCGACCATTAGGGACCGACCACTGAACGCCGGCCCTTAGTCGAAAAATCCGACCCTTCGCGCTTGCCTAGCGGGGCGCGCGGCGCCTTACATGGCGTGCGCCATGGAAAACACCTTCCACATCCGCCGCGCGGTTCCGCGCGACGCCGACGCCATCGCCAAGATGGCGGCGCAGGCAGCGTCCGAGGAGGGCGGGGTCTCGGCGCTGGAAGCGGACCGGATCAAGGCGCATGCCTTTGGCGCCAATGCCCTGTTCGAAGCCTGGGTGGCGCAGAAGCGCGCCAACGCGCCGCTGATCGGCCACGCCATCATCACCAAAAGCTATGACGTGCGCCGCGCCAGCCCGAGCCTGGTGCTGTGCGAACTCTTCGTTGCGCCGGAGCATCGCCGCGGCGGGCTGGCGCGCAAGATGATGTCAGCGGTGGCCCGCCGCGCCCGCGATCTGGGCGCGCGCGAACTCGCCATCACCACCGGCGTCGAAAACGGCGTCGCGCAGAGATTTTTCGCCGCCGTCGGCGCGCATCCGCGCCAAGCGGCCGTGTTCATGATGTCGGCGGACGGCATCGAATGGCTCGCTGCGGAGAGTCAGTAGGGGAAATGCGCGCGCCGGTAGGCGTCGCGGCTGGATCAAAGGGAGAGACAATGCTCGCGAAACCCATTCTGAAAATGGCGGCCTCGTGGATCGCCATCGCGGCGTTTGCCGCGTGTGCGACGACGCCGACCAACGGCGCTGGCGGCGCGACAACGCCTGACTCGGCGGCAGCGTTCGTGGCGGCGGCGGAAGCCGAATTGGCCGAGCGCTCCGAGCGCGAAGCGCGCATCGCATGGATTTACAACACCTACATCAATTTCGACACCGAATGGCTGCTGCAGCGCAGCGACGCCGAGGCCACCGAAGCGCGCGTGCGCCTGGCCAGCGAAGCGGGCCGTTATGCTGGCGTTGAATTGCCGGCGGACGTCCGCCGCAAGGTGGATCTGTTGCGCTTAAGCCTCGTGCTGCCCGCGCCGCAAGGTGCGGAAGCGGCGGCCGAGCTCTCCCGCATCACCACCGCGCTGGCATCGCGCTATTCCACCGGCACGATCGATTATCAGGGCCGCGAAGTCGCGCTCGACGAACTCGAAACGCTGATGGGCACTGAGCGCAATCCGCAGCGCCTTCAGGAAATGTGGACCGAGTGGCACGCTGTCGCGGCGCCTATGCGCACTGATTATGCGCGCATGGTCGAGATCGCCAACCAAGGCGCGCGCGATCTGGGTTTTGAAGATGTCGGCCAGATGTGGCTATCGAACTACGACATGCCGGCTGACGAGATGGAGCGCGAGGTCGAGCGGCTCTGGGGCCAGCTCGAGCCGTTCTACGAAGAGCTTCACTGCTATGCCCGCGCGCGCCTCAACGCGCAATATGGCGACGCGGTGCAGCCGGAAACCGGGCCGATCCGCGCCGATCTTCTCGGCAACATGTGGGCGCAGGATTGGTCGACCTTGATGCCGATGATGCGCCCCCGCGGCGCGCGCGCGACCTACGACACGACAGAATTGCTCACCCGCGCCGGCTACACGCCGGTAACGATGACCGAAACCGCCGAGCGCTTTTACACCTCGCTCGGCCTCGCCGAACTGCCCGATACATTCTGGGAGCGCTCGCTGTTGGAGCGGCCGCGCGATCGCGACGTCGTGTGCCACGCCTCGGCCTGGGACCTCGACTCCCGCGAAGACCTGCGCGTCAAGCAGTGCATCCAGATCAATGCCGAGCACTTCCAGACCATCCACCACGAACTCGGCCACAACTACTACCAGCGCGCCTACATGGCGCAGCCGTATCTCTACCAAAACGGCGCCCATGACGGTTTCCATGAAGCCATCGGCGATTTCATCGCGCTGAACATTACGCCGGAATATCTGGTCGAGATCGGCTTGCTGCGCCGCAATCAAGTGCCGGCCGCGTCGGCTGATATCTCACTGCTGATGGAGCAGGCGCTCGGCAAAATCTCGTTTCTGCCGTTCGCGCTGACGATGGATCAATGGCGCTGGCAAGTGTTCGACGGCCGCATCACGCCGGATCGCTATAACGCCGCCTGGTGGGAGTTGCGTGAGCGCTATCAAGGCATCGCGCCGCCGAACGCGCGCGACGAAACCATGTTCGATCCCGGCGCCAAGTATCACATCGCCAACAATGTGCCGTACCTGCGCTACTTCCTCTCTTACGTGCTGCAGTTCCAATTCTACGAAGCGGCCTGTCAGCAAGCTGGTTGGGAAGGCCCGCTGCATCGCTGCACTGTCTATGGCAACACCGAAGTCGGCCAACGCTTCAACGCGATGATGGAAATGGGCGCCTCGCGTCCGTGGCCGGATGCGTTAGAGGCCTTCACCGGCACCCGCCAAATGGACGGCGGCGCCATGGCCCGCTACTTCCAACCGCTGATGGCGTACATGGAAGAAGAAAACGAAGGGCAGGAATGCGGCTGGGATTGAGCTGAAGCGCGAACGCTCGCGTCACTGACGCGGGCGTTCGCTGCTGGGCCGGAGCGGACCCCCGTCTAGCAAGCAATCACTCTCGTCATCCCGGACGCGCGGAGCGCGATCCGGGACCCAGGGGCAACGCACTGCGCTTGTCACACCTGGGTCCCGGCTCTCCGCTTCGCTACGGCCGGGATGACGGCGGTGTTAATGAATCAGGTTCCGCTGTTGGCCCAGAGCCGACGTTCCGAGAATATGTTAGGCTAGCAACGTCAGGGGCTGGCGATGCCATACACTGACGTGGGCTTGCGAAAGTAGGACCTGAGGGGTGGCATCATGATCCTGCGCCGTGTCATCGGGCCGTAAGCAGGAATGGACCGCGATCTTCATTGACCTGGTCATCGTCGTCTTTGGGGTTTTCATCGGTATCCAGGTCGCCAATTGGAATGAAGCGCGGCACGCGCAAATCGCGGAAGCGGCGCTCCTCGATCGATTGGAGACCGAGTTTCGGTCGATCGAGCCTAATCTTGCGCAGTGGGTGGAGCAGATGGAAGCAACGACAGCGAGCACGGCCGCGGTTGTGGATGCGTTGCGGCGTGACCGTCCGCCAGAAAACCTCCTCGAGTTTCGGCGTCACCTCGCACAAGCCAATTTCGTGCGAACCGTGCCTGCCATCTCGGCCAACTATGTCGGGCTGGTTTCTTCAGGCGGCATCGCGGCGATTGAGGATGAGGAGCTTCGCATCGCGCTCATCCGCTATGGCGACGCTCACGCCCAGGCGGAGCGCTTCTACCCGGCCGCGCTTGCCACGGTTTTTGAATCTCGATCGAATTATTACACTGCGGTCGAATGGTCGATGAACGCCGCCGACTGGGAGGGCGATGCGGCCCTCGTTGGCTATGATTGGCAGAGGTTGCGAGCCTCGCGCGCTGAAATGCAGGCTTGGATCACATTCCAGTACGAATTGACTCAACTCGGGACAAGGCAACTCGGCGAGGTCCGAACGATCCTTCGGCGTCTTGAGCATCGGCGCCGATGAGCCCATCCCGCGCATCAGTTTTCGGTGTGAATGGCGTCTTCCGGCGAAAAGCGGACGCCTCAGCCCGTCTTCTGCACGAAGATCGAGCCAGCCGAATACCCCGCCCCAAACGAGCAGATCAGCCCTTTGTCGCCGGCCTTCAGATCATCGCTATGATTATGAAACGCGATGATCGAGCCGGCGCCGGCGGTGTTGCCGTAGACGTCGAGCACGGTGGGCGCTTCGTCTTGGCTGGCTTCGTGGCCAAGCACGCGCTCGGCGATCAGCCGGTTCATGTTTGAGTTGGCTTGATGGAGCCAGAGCCGGCGCATGTCGCTGGGCTTCAGATCCAATTCCGCCAGGTGCTGCAGGATCATCTCCGACACCAGCGGCACCACTTCCTTGAACACTTTGCGGCCCTGCTGCGTGATCAGCTTGTCGGGATCGTCGCGGTGCGCTTCGTCGCCGCGATTGAGGAAGCCGAAATTGTTGCGGATGTTGTTGGAGAACACAGTCTTCAGCCGCGACCCAAGGATCGCCCATGCGCCTTTCGGTGCGATGTCGGCATGCTCGACCAGGATGGCGACGGCGGCGTCGCCGAAGATAAAGTGCGTATCGCGATCGCGGAAATTGAGGTGGCCGGTGGTGAGTTCGGGGTTCACAACCAGCACCGAGCGCGCGTGCCCCGCGCGCACAATGTCGATGGCGTTCTGGATCGCGAACGTCGCCGACGAGCAGGCGACGTTCATGTCATAGCCGAAGCCGCTCGCGCCCAAGGCGTCTTGTACCTCAATCGCCAGCGCCGGGTAGGGGCGCTGTAGCGACGAGCACGAACAAATCACCGCGCCGATTTCGGCTCCATCGCGGCCCGCGCGCTCGAGCGCCTGACGCGCTGCCTTCACCGAAACCTCCGCCATCAGCGACAGTTCGCTGTTCGGCCGCTCCGGGATGCGGGGGACCATGCGGTTCACATCGAGCGAACCCTCTTTGTCCATCACATAGCGGTGCTTGATGCCGGAGGCTTTTTCGATGAACTCGACGCTCGACGGCAGCAGCGCTTGTTTCGCGCCAGCCGCGATCTCGGCGGCGTGTTCGGCGTTGAAGCGTTCGACATAGGCGTTGTAACTCGCCACCAGCTCGGCATTGGTGACGGAGTTAGACGGCGTCCAAAGGCCCGTGGCGGAGATGGCGACGGTCAAGGGTTTGGCATCCACCAGCGCCCCGATGGGGCCGGAACTCGGCGATTAGCCCTGTCGCCCGAGCCGGTCAACGCCCGCGGGCGCCCTGTCGCCGCGTCAGCGTGGCGTGTTCTGAGATTGCGGCAGATTGCGTATCCGCTGCAGCTCACGCGCCTCGCGAATGGTGTCCTCGGTCTCTTCAAGGCAGGCCTGCATCTGCGCTTCCGGCACCTGCCGGCGCTCGCAATCGGCGCGCGCCGCCTCTTCCGGCGTCACATCGGGCGGGGTGGAGCAGGCGCTCAGCGCCGCTGCAAGCAAGCTGGCCAGAACAAACGTTCGCATCGTCGACGCCCCCAGGTTTGAACGGGGTCATTTCAAACGCTCGGCGCTGGCAATGCAAGCCACTCCGGTGCGGCCAAGCGCACCGGCCGGCCAGCGGCCATGAGCGACTCCGTCGCTGCGAGCGCCCGATCCAGTCGCAAAAGCGCAATCGCGCGCCCTGCGGCGCCTGTGCGTATCTCGCCCAGCACCGCCGCGCCGGCGCTGATCTCCGAGCCGTAAGCCAAGGCGTCGCCCTCGAACACAACCGGGCAGAATTTCTTGCGTGTCGTCGCGCGCCTTTTCATGCGTGAGACATTCTCCTGGCCGATGAAGCAGCCCTTCTGAAAATCGACGCCGTTCAATTCCTCCAGCAGCGCCTCCAGCGCGAACACTTCATCCGCCCCCGCATCGCGCGCGAGGTCGGGCGCGCCGACAGCGATGCGTTGCGCTTCGTAGATCGCGGCGCCGTCAGCGTGCTCGCCTCGCTTCGCAATGGCGCGCCACCCGAGCGCGCCATCCGGAAACCGCGGGTCCGCCACCGCGCCGTCGAAGCGTTCCGGCTCATAGAGCGCGGCAAGCGCGTCCGTCACATCCTCCAGCGTTACCTGCGCGCGCAGCTTGTACATGGTCAGCCGCCGCAGCACGTCCTCGCGGCGCGCGGGATCGAGTTCCAGCAGCACGCCCTCGCCATCGGCCCAGACGAACATGTCGGCTGCCACTTTGCCCTGCGGCGTCAGCAGCGCGGCATAGAGCACGCCCGCCTCATCGAGCCGATCAAGGCTCTGGGTCAGCAAGTTGTTGAGAAACGCCCGCGCCTCGGGGCCGGAGACGCGGATCAGCGCGCGGTCAAGGCGGAAGGGGCCGGTCATCGCGCTCCACTTGGGCCGCGCCGCGCTTTGCCGCAAGCCTTGGCTGCGCGTGTTGACTTGGCATTTACCGGCACGGCGCCTAACCCTCCCTGACAGTGTCCAAAATACTCTTCATCGCCCCCGCCGACCTCGGCGAAACGGTGCTCGCCACCGGCGCGCTGGCGCATGTGCTGGGTCCCGGCGACGAACTCACGGTGCTAGCCGGGCCAGAGGCAGCGCCGCTCTTTCGCGCCGCGCCCGCCGCGCGCGTGCGCGTGCCTGAGCGTGGCGGCGTAAGCTGGTCGCTTGCGGCGCTGGTCGCGGGCAAACGCTCCGACACCGCGATCGACGCGCGTGGCGGTTGGCTTGGCAGGCTGGCGCCCGCGACACGCACGATCGCGCTCTCGCCGCCGCAAATCCTGCGTCACCGCGTCGAAGATTGGGGTGAGGCCGCGGGTGCGGAGCGGGCGCTCGCGCCGACGATCTGGCTCGATGAGGCCGCACGCGAGGCCGCCGCGCGCACGGTCGGCGAAGCGCGGCAAATTCTGGTGCTGGCGCCGGGCGGTTCGGGGGAGGCCAAACGCTGGCCGGCGGAGCGCTTCGCGGCGGTGGCGCGCCGGCTCGCCAGCGGCGCCATGGACAACGCAACGGTGCTCATTCTCGGCGCGGCTGAACGCGACGATGAGGTCACGCGCAGCATTGCGCAAAGCTTGGACGCGGATGGCGTCATCGCGCGCGGCGTCGGCGCTGGACTCGACCTGCTGGCGGCAGGCGCGGTGATGGAGCGCGCTACGCTGGTGATCGGCAACGATAACGCGCTCACCCACATCGCAGCAGCCCTCGGTGCGCCGACGCTCTCGCTGTTTGGCCCTACCGATGAACGCGTCCGCGCGCCCTACGGCCCGCGTGCGCGCACCCTTCGGGGGCGCGCCTTGGAGGACCTTGCGGCGCAGCCCTATCTGGACGCGGGCGCGGCGATGGAGGATGTCAGCATCGACGCGGTCGAAAGCGCCGCGATAGAGTTGCTGCACGCCGGAGGATTGCGATGAGCACGTTCGTGATGCGCCGGCCCGACGACTGGCACGTCCATCTCAGAGACGGTGCGATGCTTGAGGGCGTGGTCAATTTCACCGCCCGGCAATTTGCGCGCGCCATTGTGATGCCGAACCTCGCGCCGCCGATCACCACCGTCGCGGCGGCTGAGGCCTATAGATCGCGCATCTTGGCCGCACTTGCGCCAGGGCTTTCCTTCACCCCGTTGATGACGTGCTATCTGACCGACGATATCGACGCCGGCGAAATCGAGCGTGGTTTCGCCGCTGGCGTCTTTACTGCGTGCAAGCTCTATCCCGCCCACGCGACGACCAATTCCAGCCATGGCGTCACCGATATAAAAAACATTCGCGGCGCCCTGGAGACGATGCAGCGCATTGGCATGCCCTTGTTGCTGCACGGCGAAGTGACGGACAAGAACGTCGATATCTTCGATCGCGAAGCCGTCTTCATCGATCGCATTCTATCCAAGCTGACGAGTGATTTTCCCGCGCTGAAGATCGTGCTCGAACACATCACGACGGAAGAGGCGGCGACGTTCGTCGCCGAAGGGCCGGCCACACTCGCTGCGACGATCACCGCGCATCATCTCGACTACAATCGCAACGCCATGTTCGAAGGCGGCATACGTCCGCATTATTATTGCCTCCCAGTCGCCAAGCGCGAACACCACCGCTTGGCGCTGCGCAAAGCCGCAATTTCAGGCTCGCCTAAGTTTTTCCTTGGCACCGATTCCGCGCCGCATGCCGTCGCCGCCAAGGAAACGGCGTGCGGGTGCGCCGGCATTTTCAGCGCGCCACACGCGCTCGAAAGTTACGCCAATGTCTTCGACGAGGAAGGCGCGATGGATCGATTCGAGGCCTTCGCATCAGAGAACGGCCCGCGCTTTTATGGGCTGCCGTTGAACGAAGAGCGTATAACGTTAGAACGCGAGGCCCAGTCCGTGCCCGCACGCATCGCCGTCGGCGGGACCGAGATCGTGCCGTTCCACGCAAGCGCCACACTCGGCTGGCGGCTTGCCTAGTTCACGTCCAGCCCGGCGCGATAGAGTTTTGCGTCGTCTTCGGTGAAACAGCAAAATAGAAGCCGATTTAGGCTCGGCGCCTCCGCTAGCGCCTGCTCGCACGCCGTGACGGCGATGGCGCAGGCAAAGCCGCGCGGCCAGCCGAAATTGCCGGTGCCCAAACACGGAAACGCCAGCGACGTAAATCCGCGCGATGCGGCCATCTTGATCGCCGACATGTAACAGCGCGCCAGCCCGCTGACCTTCTCGCCCTCCGGCCCGGGCACGGTCCAGATCGGCGCCGCGACATGAATGATGAAGTGCGCCGGCGCGCCAAAGCCCGGCGTGATCACCGCTTCGCCTTCTGTGAGCGGCGGCATGCGCGAGGTGTGCTTTGTGAGGTCCGGCCCGGCCGCTGCGCGGAGCGCGCCGTCGACGCCCGATCCCGGCGCCAGCGCGCGGTTGGCGGCGTTGACGACAGCGTCGAGCGCCAGCGTCTCGATGCGCCCGACCAGAACCTCGAACGGCGGTTTCATGCGCCAACCTTTACGCTGGTTCATGACCAAAGTCGCGTGCGTCGCCCGGCTTCTTTTTCCGCGCGGCGGGCTTTATCTTTCGACGATGCACGCCGCCACCATGACGCCCGGCCAGAAACGCTTTCTCAGCCAAGGCGAGATCGCGCTTGGCCGCACTGTGTTCGGCGATGAGATCGATTGGCCGCGCGTGCGCATTGTGCAAGCGCCGCGCTTGGGCTTCGGCGCCATGGTGCCGATCGGGCGCACCATCGTGTTCTCGAAGTGGCGCGCCGCACGTGATTTCACCGAGGCGTCGCTCGATGAGCAGGGCTGGTTCGTCCACGAACTCATGCACGTCTGGCAGGCCGCGCGCGGAACGCTGCTCGCCGGCGCCAAGCTCGGCGCATTGGGCAAAGGCGCGTACGTCTATAAAGCCAAGCCGCGCGCGACGCTGAAGCACTACAACATCGAACGCCAAGCTGAGATCACCCGGCACTTGTTTCTCGCCCGCGCGGGCGCGAGCGAGCAGGGCATGCCGCCGCCGGGTTGGTTGGAAGATATTTGGGCGACGCGCTGAACGCGCCCGTCAGTCTTGCTTTAGCGTGAATTCGCCATTGCGCGCGCGATCTGGCAGCGTCGCGCAGAACTCCGCCACGGCTTCCGCGCCGTAGCGATCGACCATGTCGGCAAGCGCTGCATAGATCGCGACGGACGCGATGATCTCGGGCTCCGCGCCTTCCGCCAAAGCTTGATCCCAGGCGTTGAGCACAAGCTCAAGCGCGCGGCCCTTTTTGTCGGGATCGTCGCTCATCAGTTTGTGTGCCGGGCCGAGAGCCCTTGGCTGACGCGCAAGCCGCGCGCGCGCAACTCGGCTTCCATCTGACGCGTGTTTGCATCGCAGGTCGGGAAGCGAGCCTCTTCGTTGCGATAACCGCGGTTGAAACCTTCGATCAGCTGCGCGTTGGCTTCCGGCTCACGTTCGATCACGCCGCGCATATAATCGCGCCAGCGCTGGTCGCCGCGGCCGCCGCACAGGATGCGCAGATAGTGCGAACCGCCGAGGATTTCGGCCAGCTCGACCAATTGAGCGCGGTACCATTCTTCGCCGCGCACCGGGCCCTCGGCTTCGGCCTCGGGTTGCTGGGCGCGTTGTTGCTGGGCGTGCGCGGGCGCGACGGCGGCCAAGGCCAACGCGGCGGCGCAGAGGAGGGAGCGGATCATCATCCGCGCCGGGTAGCGCCGAAACGGGGCGGCAGTATGGAGCACGAGTTCAGCCTGCGTTCACGCCCGGTCTTCGGGCAGCCCACGGCTGTGCTTGTTCCAATTCGTAAGCCAATTCAAGCAGCCGGCGCTCCTCGCCCACAGGAGCCGAGAAGTGGATGCCGATCGGCAGCCCGCCCGCCGACCATGCCAGCGGCACGCTCATCGCCGGCGCGCCGGCCACATTCTGCAGCGGCGTGTAGCCCACATAATCCGAAAGCGTGTCGAACACGGCCATGCCCTTCGAGCCGTCGATTTGGCCGAGCAGCACGGGCGGCTTGGCCAGCACCGGCGTCAGGTAGACGTCTGCGTCTGTGAACATACCGGCATATTGTGTTTCCACGGCGCGCAGGCGCGTGATCGCCGCCGCGAGTGCTGCGGGGCCTTGCGTCTGCGCATGCTGCGCAAGTTCCAAGGTCAGCGGCTCCAGCAGCTGATCCAGCGGCGCCCCGGCCGGCGCTTGGCTGCGCACCAGGTTCACGACCTCAAGCGCGCCGCTCGCCCAGAGCAGGATGAAATCGTCGCTGAATTGCTGGCCGTCGATCGGCGCGCGGCGCTCGGTGACTTGGTGGCCGAGCGAGCGGCAAAGCTCCGCTGCTGCTTCCACCGCTGTGCGCACTTCCGGATCGGGATCGTTGCCCTGCGCGTTGGGGATATCGAGGATGATGCGCAGGCGTTGTGTGTTGGCGCCGGTGATCATGCCGGTCGGTGTAAGCGTTGCGCCGGCGCCGCTTTGCTCCGTCGCCGCCAACCAAGCCGCCGTGTCGCGCACGCTACGGCTCACGCAGCCATTGACCGATATTTCGAGCCCTGGATCGGGCGCTCCTGCGATCACGCTGCGCCCGCGCGACGGCTTCAGGCCGAACAAGCCGTTGCATGACGCTGGAATGCGGATCGAGCCGCCGCCATCGCTCGCATGCGCGATCGGCACGACGCGCGCCGCGACGGCCACAGCCGCGCCGCCGGAAGAACCGCCGCTCGAATGCTCGACATTCCACGGATTGCGCGTGGCGCCGCCGAGAAGCGTTTCTGTCGTCGCCGTCAAACCAAACTCCGGCGTCGTCGATTTGCCGAACGGCACTAGGCCAGCCGCCAGCAGCGCGTCCATGTAAGGCGGCTGCGCGTCCGGCACGAAGTCGGCGAAGGCGCGGCTGCCGAAGCGCGTCGGCTGGCCGGTCATCGGCATCAGGTCTTTGATCAAAGTCGGCACGCCAGCGAACGGGCCGCTCAGCGTTTCAGCTGCGCGTGCGCGGCCGTACTCGTTGAGCGGCGCGGCGATGAAATTGAGTTGGTCGTTGCCCCGCTCGCTGCGCGCGATGGCGGCGTCCAGTGCTTCGGCGGCGGTGATGTCGCCGGCGCGGATGGCGGCTGCGAGGTCGGTCGCGTCGTGATCGCCGAGTGCATCCGAAGTGGCGGCTTCTTCAGTGCAGCCGCTGGCGGCGAGCGCGCCGACCGATACAGCCGTCGCCAGCAAGGCGCGGCGCGAGATTTCAAGCGACATGCGTTTCCCCCATTATCTTTCCGCCAGCCTCGCGCTTGCACCGCCGGCAAGCAAGGGGTTGCCTTTGCGTCAATGGCGCGCGAGAGCGGGCGCCCATGTCCCGCATCCGCGCCGATTCGCTGCTGGTCGCCCGCGGCCTCGCTGAAAGCCGCGCCAAAGCGCGCGCCGCGATCGAGGCCGGCGGCGTACGCGCGGGCGGCGCGCTTGTGGAAAAGCCGTCCGATCTGATCGCCGAAGACGCCGACCTCGCCGTGACGCCGCCGCATCCGTGGGTGTCACGCGGCGGCGTAAAGCTCGCCCACGCGCTCGATGCGTTCGGCGTCGATCCGGCAGGGCGCATCTGCCTCGACGTCGGCGCCTCCACCGGCGGCTTCACGCAGGTGCTGCTGACGCGCGGCGCGGCGCATGTTTACGCCGTCGATGTCGGCACGGCGCAATTGCACGCCTCGCTCCGCGCCGACGCGCGCGTCACCAATCTCGAACGCACCGATGCGCGTGCACTTACCCGCGCCGAAATCGCTGAGCCGCCCTCGCTCATCGTCTGCGACGCAAGCTTCATCGGCGCCGCGAAAGTCCTGCTTGCGCCGCTCATGTTGGCGGCGCCAAGCGCTGATCTGATCGTGCTGATCAAACCGCAATTCGAAGCCGGGCCGAAAGCTGGCAGGGATGGCGTGCTTTTAGAGGATGTCGCCCGCGCCGCTGCTGCGCAAACCATCGCCATGCTGGAAGGCGTCGAAGGCTTCCGCCAAGTCGCGCTGATCGATTCGCCGATCAAAGGCGGCGGCGGCAATCTCGAACTGCTGCTGCACATGCGCCGCTAAAAGAACGCCCCGGTGTTTCCACCGGGGCGAAGTCACTGCGTACGAGGGTAGAAACTTTACTCGGCTGGATACCAGCGGCCGTCATCGCCGCGGCAGAGCAGCGCTTGTTGGCTTTGTTCGCGGCCACGGCGATCGCGCGTCACAATCTCGCCCATGCGGCACTCTTGATCGCGACCGTAGCCCGATTGGCGATACTGGCCGCCATAGAGATCTTCGTCACCGCCTTGGTAGTACCCGTCTTGGCGCTGACCGTAATAAGGATCGTAGGAGCCTTCCGGAACGCGCGTGTCGCACTGCGCGGTGGAGCGGCCGATGCCGGCGCCGGCAGCTGCGCCAACGACGGCGCCAAGCCCTGCGCCTTCGCCGCGCACGCCGCGGTCGGCGACTTCACGGCCCAACAGCGCGCCGGCGATGCCGCCAATGATGGCGCCGCCGATCATGCGGTTTTGGCGCGATTGCTGACATTGCTGTTGCCGCGCAACGTGCTCGTCGTGGTAGGTCGGGTATTGTTGGGCTGCCGCGGGCGTTGCAATCGCCATGAGGGCGAAAGCGGACGCGGCGAACAAAGATTGACCTCGCATGTCGGGCTCCTGTCTGACGGGGCGGAGTAGAGCAGGGCCAAGCTGAACGGCGTATGAAGCGAATGAACCGCCTCGCCAGGGGCCGCCCGGGCAGCGCCCGGGTGGCGAAAGCGGCCCCATTGGCCGCGCCGGAATCGCGCATTCTCGCCATTGAGGCGATTGGCGCGCGCGGCGATTCCACCGCCCGGGGCGCAAACGGCCCGATCTATGCGCCCTTCGCCCTGCCGGGCGAGCAGGTCAGCGCGATGGTCCGCGGCGACCGCGCCGAAGTGATCGAGGTTTTGACCCCCAGCGCTGAACGCCACGCCCCCGTCTGCCGTCATTTTGGCCGCTGCGGCGGCTGCCAGCTCCAGCACTGGAAGGACGAGCCGTACCTCGCTTGGAAGCGCGGCCAGGTCGTCACCGCGCTGGAACGCTGCGGCCTTGGCGGCGCGCAAGTCGAGCCCGCAATCCCCGCTTGGGGCGAAGGCCGCCGCCGTGCAGCTTTCCATGCGGCGCGACTGGGTGGCCAAGTGCGCATCGGCTTTATCGAACGCGGCGGCGCTAAGCTTACGCCGATCACGCAATGCCCTGTGCTCGCGCCGGGCTTGGAAGCAACCGCGCTCAAACTGGCGCCGCTGGCTGATCTGGTGTTGCCGCAACGCGGCGAGATCACGCTGCACTGTTTGCTGACCGACACCGGCGTCGATGTCGCCATCAAGGGCGCCGGCCGTCCGCAAGCTTTGCATCGCGCGGCGCTGGAGCAACTCAGCGCGATTGCCGAAACACTATCGCTGACGCGCCTCGCTATGGACGGCGAAATCGTCGTCGAGCGCCGCAAGCCGCGCTTGCGCATGGGCCGCGCTGTGGTGACGCCAACGCCGGGCGCCTTTCTGCAACCGACTGCGCTTGGCGAAGAAACTTTAGCCGCGCTCGCCATGCAGGCGATCACCGGCGCCGACCGCGTCATCGATCTCTTCTCCGGCATTGGCACATTTTCGCTGCGCGCCGCCGAGTTCGCCGAGGTTCTCGCCGCCGAGAGCGACAACGACATGCTGGCCGCGCTCAAAGCCGCCGCCGATGGCGCGGGCGGCGTGCTGAAGCAGGTCGAAGTTCTGCGCCGCGATCTGCTGCGCACGCCGCTCTCCAGTCTTGAGATGAAGAAGTTCGACGCCGCTATCATCGATCCGCCGCGCTCGGGCGCGAAGCTGCAAGCTGAACAGATCGCCCGCTCGCCGATCCGCAAAGTCGCTTACGTCTCGTGCGATCCCGTCAGCTTCGCGCGCGACGTGAAAGTGCTGATCGAGCACGGCTTCAGCCTCGATCGCGTCAGCCCTGTCGACCAATTCCGCTGGAGCCCGCACGTCGAAATCGTCGGGGCGTTGTCACGATGACGAAAACAACGCTGCTCGATTATCACAACTCCCGCCGCAAGCGCGATGCGCAGGCGGATGTCGCGCCGTTGGAAGACGGCTATTGGCGGCGCAAGACGCTGACGGAGATGAACGAGCGCGAATGGGAGGCGCTCTGCGACCGCTGCTCCAAATGCTGCGTCATATCCATCGAAGACGCCGACACCGGCACGCTCTATCTCACCGACGTGTCGTGCAAATTGTTCGACGCCAAATCGTGCGGCTGCAGCAATTACGAAAACCGCAAGCAATACGTCCACGATTGCGTGAAGCTGACGCCGAAGAACGTGCCGAAGCTCGATTGGCTGCCGCAAACTTGCGCCTATCGGTTGGTCAGCGAAGGCAAGGACTTGTTCTGGTGGCACCCGTTGATCTCAGGCGACTCCGAAACCGTCCACATCGCTCAAGCCTCCGTCCGCAACAAAACCCGCCCCGAGGGCCGGCTTAAGATGGCGGGCTTAATCAAGCGCATAACGCAATGGCCCGTCCCGCTGGAGAAGCCGCCGAAAGCGCTGCGAAATCGCAAGCGCTCGGGGACGTGAGCCTGCAACGCCGCGGTCCATCGCTGGCGCGGCTTGCGCGCGCTTAGTTCGGCGTGGCGGCGTCAGCGGGGGCCGCTTCTTCCAAACCGGTCGAGCCTTCTTCGAGCGGTGTTGTCGCGGCGTCGAACTCGGCGGCGGTGCCAGGTTCAACATAGGGGCCGTAAGCGGGCGCCATGGCCAACGGGCCAAGCATCATTACGGCGATCAGGGCAACGGCTGTAAGGTCAAGCGAGCGCATGGGTTGAAATCCTTCATTCAAACTGCGCTGCCAACGCGACACGCGGCGGAAAGTTCTCGCCTTTGTGTTTCCGCACACAGCGCCTGTGACACTCGCAGCGGTGGAGAGCGGGCCCGATGCGCGCTATGTTCCGTGCATGAGCTTGAAGCGCGACATTGGCCGGGCCCGGTACGCCGCTGCACAAGGCGCGCGCGTGGCTTGGTATATGAGCCAGTATTTGCTGGCGCGGCGCATTTCCGGGCCGTTCAACCGCCCAGGCGAGCCGCGCTTCGAACCGCAAGCCGCGGAGGGCGACACCCAACAAATCCGCAATGCCTTCCTCGAACTCTTCGCCAAGGACCGCGCCAATATCGAAGCCGGTCTCTATCCTGCGCCGGATGACATTCGCGTCACCCGCGCCATCGAAGCGTTGCGTGGCTCGGTGAACTTCTTCCGCGATCTGCCGAATGTCGATCAGCGCCGGCTGGAGCGCGACGGCACGGAGGTGCGCGAACAAGCCAAAGGCGAGGGGCGCTACCCGACCTATTATTTGCAGAACTTCCATTATCAGAGCGGCGGTTGGCTCTCGGAAGAAAGCGCCAAGCTTTACGACACGCAGGTCGAGATTCTGTTCGGCGGCGCGGCGGACGCCATGCGCCGCATTGCGCTCGGCTCACTCGCCCGCACGCTGCGCGGCACCGATCAGCGCAAGGTGAAGCTGCTCGACATCGCCAGCGGCAATGGACGCTTCTTGCATCAAGTGCTGAGCGCTTATCCGCGCTTGCCAGCGACCGGCCTCGATCTGTCGCCCGCATACTGCGAAGAAGCGCGCAAGCGGCTCGCTTCATGGCGGCAGGTTGAGATCGTCAACGGCGCAATCGAGCAAGCGCCGTTCGAGGATGGCGCCTTCGACGCGGCGACCTGCGTCTATCTCTTCCACGAACTGCCGCCGCGCATCCGCCGCGACGCCGCGCGCGAGATCGCACGCATCGTCAAACCCGGCGGCGTGTTGGTGTTGGCGGATTCCATTCAGACCGGCGATGCGGCCGATCTCGACCGCATGCTGGAATATTTTCCGGTCGGCTTTCACGAGCCGTATTTCAGTTCTTATTTGAAAGAAGATTTCGCGGCGCTGTTCGGAGAGCACGGCTTCGAAGTCGAAGAAGCCGAACTCGCCTTCCTCACCAAGGTGACGCGTTTTCGTAGGCGCTAGCGGCTTCGTCTTTGAATCCTTCGTCGGCGGCTGTTTGTTGAGTCTCCGCCTCTTCGACGTACGTCGCCTGTTCGTAGAGCGCCTCGATATCGCGGGCGATGTCGTCATAGGAGCGCGTGTAGGGATCGCCGATCGGCGCCTCCTCGGTGCTGCCGACTAGGGTTTCGTCCGTCGCTTCGATAAAGCCTGGTTCGACTTCAGGCGTGTAGCTCGTCGGCGTTACCCGCGCCGGCGCAACTGGCGCCCAGCCGCTATCGACGACATCGACGAACGCCGCATTCGGGGCAGGGGTCGTGCGTTCGAGCCGCGGGGCGATGGGGGCGAAGCCGCCTGTAATGAGGAGATAGACAGCGCCAAAGCCGCCAAGCCCGATCGCAGCGAAAACGCCCATGGCGACATGGCGTTCTTGGATTGGGGTTTGGTCGAACATGGGCAGCGTCTCCAGCGCAACAACGGAACAAACACCGCTCTGTTCCATAGCTGGCGCAGCAATCTGGAACTTAAACCCGATAACCACGTTAGCTGCCGGTAATGGCAGATACTTTAATGGTCGAAGATGATGCGTTGGCGGCGCTGCGGGCGCGCGCTTACGAGCTGGCTGATACTGGACACCACGAAAATTGGGACTCGATCGCCGCTCAAATGATGGATGAGGGCTCGATACCGGTGCTGGTGCGCCGCGTCGGGCACGACGCGTTCTTCAAGATCATGCTCGGCAACCGCATCAATGCGGCCCTGGAGCGCCGTTAGGCTTCAGCCTTTACGCGTGGATCGGGAATTGCGCGCACTTCGGGTTCAGCCTTGATCGGCTCTGCAGCTTCAGCATCCACCAAATCGGGAACTTCGGACAACGGTAGAGGCGCAGGGCGCAGCGCTGTAGGCGTGATCGCCGCGACGCGCTCCTCGGGGATCACCGTGTCCGCTTCGGGCAACTCCAGCGCAGCCGTCTGAATGATCTCCGCGCCGCCGCCAGTAGTGGCTGCGATCAAGTCGACACGCGGCGCCTGCGCCGTTGCCGCCCGCGCCGAACCGATCAGCTCCGGCCCGCCAGCCACAAGCATATCGACGCTGGCAATGCCGAACGCAAAGATCAGCGCAAAGACGCTGCTAGCGTGCAGCCGCTCGCGCCACTTGGGGCTGAGCAATGCGCGCTCCACGAGAGAGAGGGTGCGGTCGAGCGCCGCTTTGGCGCCGGCAAACGCCGAACCTGCCGCGCGCGCTAACCAGCCGTTCGCCCGCTGCGCCGCAGCGTTCACACGCGCAAGCTGCGGGCTAAGCCGCGCCGCAACCGGAGCGACCCGAACTGAAACCGAGTGTGCGAAGGCAGTGAGACGTTCGCGCATGGTGCGCTTCCCCGCGAGCGATACCGAGATGCTTAATTTACGCTCCGGACGCGAGCGGCGCCAGCGAAACATCGCCGCCCGCGTCCGAAATTTTTGCAATACCTACGGCGTCGCCGGCCCCGCTGGCGCTGTCGGCAGCGTGTAATCCACCATTGCACCAGGGCCGAGCGGCAGGTCGAGGAAGACCCAGGCGAAGGTAAGCCCAAGGCCTGCCAACATGAGCCAGAACGAGTAGGGCAACATCGCCGCCGTCAGGCTGCCGAGGCCGAAATCGGTGCGCCAGCGCTGGGCGAAGGTCAGCACCAGCGGGAAGTAGACCATGAGCGGCGTGATGATGTTGGTGACGCTGTCGCCGACGCGGTAAGCGGCGGTGGACATCTCGGGGCTCACGTTCAGCAGCATCAGCATCGGCACAACGACCGGTGCGAGCAGCGCCCATTTCGCACTGGCCGAGCCGATGAACAGATTGATGCCCGCCGCGAACAATACGATCAGTACGAGCAAGGCAGGGAGCGGCAAGCCCGATTGCTCGATTGCGCCCGCCCCTTGCACGGCGAAGATGAGGCCGAGGTTCGACCAGTTGAACATCGCCACGAAGTGCGCCGCCGCGAAGGCAAGCACGAGGTAGTAGGCAAGGTCGGCCATCGACGCGGCCATCATTTTCACGACGTCGCGATGGTTCTTAATCGTGCCCGCCGCCGCGCCATAAGCCCAACCGCTGACGAAAAAGAGCAGGAAGAAGCCCGCCACCAGCGATTGATAAAGCGGCGTCAGGCGCGCCTCGGGAATCGGCGCTTCTTCATCGATTAGCGGCGTGCCCGGCATGAACACGAACACGACCCAAAGCGCGATGATCAAAAGCGTGGCAATGCCCGCAGCGCCCAAGCCCTTCTTTTCTTCCGGCTTGAGCGGCGCGTCAGCGTCGCCGAGATTGGTCATGGCTTCGCCGTCGGCGGGCGAAAATCTTTTGAGCCGCGGCTCAACGATCACGTCAGTGACGAACCAGATCACCGGCAGGAACACGATCAGCATCGCGGCGATGAAGAACCAATTGCCGGCAATGTTGGCGACCCAGCCCGGATGCAAGCCGGAGGCTTCTACCGCCGCCTGCGTAATGCCGAACAGGAGTGCGTCGAGTTGGCCCGGCAGTAAGTTGGCCGAGAAGCCGCCGGAGACGCCCGCGAATGCCGCCGTGATGCCCGCGATCGGGTGGCGGCCCGCGGCTGCATAAAGCACCGCCGCCAGCGGGATCAGCACGACATAAGCCGCATCGGCGGCGAGATTGCCCATCATCGCCACGAACGCGACGGCTGGAGTCAGCAAAAATTTCGGCGCGCCGCGCACGGCTTGGCGCATGGCGCTTGCAAACAGGCCCGAGCGTTCCGCAACGCCTGCGCCGAGCATCACCACCAGCACATAGCCCAGCGGGTGGAAGTGCGTGAACGTCTGCGGCATCTCTACCCAGAGGCGCCGGATGTTGTCGGGCGAGAGCAGGCTGACAGCGCTGATGATGACCGGATTGCCGGCCTCATCGAGCTGCGTCGGGTGCTGCGCCGAATAGCCCATTAGCGCCGCGCCGACGCTGAAGGCGATCAGGATGCCGATCAGCCAGAAAAATATGAAAACTGGGTCGGGCAGCTTATTGCCCGAACGCTCCACCCAACCGAGAAAACCCTTCGCGCCCTGCGTCGCTTCCGCCATGCCTCATCTCCCATGAGCGCGAGTTCCCGCGCGCACCGTCCCTTGGGATAAGCGAATGGCGGCAAAATCCAGGAGAGGCAACCCTTGAAGCGCTAGCGCCCCGTCTGACCTCTGTGCCGCAGCATCGCGTCCGCGAGCACGCACGCCATCATCGCTTCGGCCACCGGCGCGCCGCGTATGCCGACGCATGGGTCGTGTCGGCCTTTGGTGCTGATCTCAGCGTTCTGCCCGTCGCGATCGATGGTGCGGCGCGGGGTCAGGATTGAAGAGGTGGGCTTGATGGCGATGCGGGCCACGATCGGCTGGCCGGTGGAAATGCCGCCAATCACGCCGCCCGCCGCATTGCTCAAGAACACTGGTTTGCGGTCAGCGCCCGCGCGCATCTCGTCAGCGTTTTCGACGCCCGTCAGCCCGGCCGTTGCGAAACCGGCGCCGATCTCGACGCCTTTCACCGCATTGATGCTCATGAGCGCGCCGGCGAGTTCCGCGTCGAGTTTGCCATAAATCGGCGCGCCCCAGCCTGCGGGCACGCCGGTTGCTTCCACTTCGACGATGGCGCCGACCGAATTGCCATCCTTGCGCGCGTCGTCCAACAGCGCTTCCCAGAGCTTCGCCGTGTCAGCGTCGGGGCACCAGAACGGATTGTTCTCCGTCTCGTCCCAATTCCACTTGGCGCGATCAATCGCGACCTTGCCGATCTGCACCACCGCCGCGCGGATGGTCACGTCCGTCAGCAGCCGCCGCGCCACCGCGCCTGCCGCCACGCGTGCAGCTGTCTCGCGCGCCGAAGACCGCCCGCCGCCGCGATAATCGCGCATGCCGTATTTGGCGTCATAGGTGTAGTCGGCGTGGCCGGGGCGATAGAGATCGCGGATATCGTCGTAATCTTTGCTGCGCTGATCGGTGTTTTCGATGATCAGCGAGATCGGCGCGCCGGTGGTGATTTGACCTTCGGTGCGGTCATCCTCGAACACGCCGGAGAGGATTTTCACCTCATCGGCCTCGCGCCGCTGCGTGACGAAACGGCTGGTGCCCGGTTTGCGCCTGTTCAGCCAATACTGAATGTCCGCCGCCGTGAGCGGCAATCCGGGCGGGCAGCCGTCCACCACGCAGCCCAAGGCCGCCCCATGGCTCTCGCCCCAGGTGGTGACACGGAAAAGGTGGCCGAACGTGTTGTGGGACATGGCGCTTCAAGGGCTTATATCGAACGCATCCAGAAGGGGAGCACGATTCCTTGTCCGGCGACGATCTCATCCCGCCTTCACCCCGCTACGATCCGAACGCGCCGCCGCCGCCGGACGATGCGGCGCTGTTCGCCGAAAGCGAGCCGCTGGCGCTGTTCGAGCGCTGGTTCAAAGACGCCCGTGAGAAGGAGCCCAATGACCCCAACGGCATGGCGCTCGCCACCGCCGACGCCGAGGGCTTCCCCGATGTCCGCATGGTGCTCCTGAAGGATTTCGACGAGCGGGGCTTTGTTTTCTATTCCAACGCCGAAAGCGCCAAGGGTCGGCAACTTGAAGCCAATCCACGCGCGGCGTTCGTCATGCACTGGAAGAGCATCCGGCGTCAGGTCCGCGTGCGTGGCCTGATCGAGCCGGTCAGCGAGGCGGAGGCCGACGCCTATTTTCAAAGCCGCGACCGCGGCGCGCGGCTGGGCGCCTGGGCCAGCGACCAGTCGCGGCCGCTGCCGGATCGGCTGGCGCTCGAAAAGCGCATTGCCGAGTTCGCACTGAAATACGGCGTCGGCGAAGTGCCGCGCCCGCCGCATTGGCGCGGCTGGCGCATCGCGCCGCTGGCGATCGAGTTTTGGCGCGACCGCCCGTTTCGCTTGCACGACCGGCTGACATTCACGCGTGATGCCGTCAGCGCGCCCTGGAGCAAAGCGCGACTCTATCCCTAGTTCACGCGTACGCTCTGCGGCGTTCGGGTTTCGACCACGATCCGCCAGGCGCCGTCCTCTCGCCTCCAGACGCGCACGGCTTGGCCATCGCTGATCCGCACTTGGCCGATTTCGCTGGCGGCGTGGATTTCGCTGTAGCCGCCGGCGGAATAGGCGAGCCCATCGGTCGCGGCGACTTGAGTCACGCTGGCGTGCTCGACGGTCAGACGGGCGCTCGGGTCGGCGGCCATGGCCTCGTAGTAGCGGCGAATGTCGCCAGGGTTCATCCATTGGCCGTTCGGGCTGATCATGATGGCGCTCGAATGGTAGAGCGCCATCAAGCGCTCCACGTCGCGCGCGGCGCTTGCCTCATTGAATTCGCTTGCGGCCGCAATGATCGCCTCCGCGTCGGGGCCGAAACTAACCGGCGCTTGTGGCTCGCGCGCGCAACCGGCGATCCACACACATGCCGCAACCGCTAAAACCCGCCACTGCATCGCGTCCTCCTAAACGGCGACACCATAGCCGCCGCGTTTACGGTTTGGGTAAGCCGAATCGCGGAACGCTGGGGCAGGGAGGCAGCTTTGCGCGTCATCGACATCGCCGTAGCGGCACTGGCCTTACGCGCCGCGCCGCCGAGCGCGCCCAAGCACGAGCGGCGGCTGGTTCCCGCCGTGGACGAGCCCAATGAGGGCACGCTCAACCGCAACGCCTTGCCCCTCAGGCTCACCGCGCTCATCGCTTCGCTCTGGCCGCCGGCGCGTCAGTGCGTGGTGCGCCCGATCTATCAGGAACTGGCCGCACCGGCTGAGTTCGGCCGTGCGCTTCAGGTGACCTGGCGGCCGATCGCCAGCGAGGATGCGCGCGCCTTGCTGGCTCGCCTCGAAGCGGCCTTTCCGCCGACGGAAACCGCGTCTCAGGTCCGCAACGCCAACGCCGCCTGATCGGCTGCGCTGACGCGGCATTTGCGGCGCCGCACAATCTCCGCTTAACTCGGCCCCAACGAGATAAATCGGGAGGCGCGCGTGCTTGGGCTCATGCAGGAATGGCCGTTGACGGTCGATCGGATCCTCGATCACGCAGCGAAGAATTTTTCCCACCGCGAAGTGGTGACCCGCAATGTCGAGAGCGGTCAGCTCACGCGCACCACGTATGAGGCGATCTGGAAGCGCGCCAAGCAGGTGACCAACGCGCTGCAGGGCCATGGCGTGCGGCTTGGCGATCGGGTGGCCACGCTGGCCTGGAACACTGAGCGCCACATGGAAGTTTGGTATGGCGCCATGGGCATGGGCGCTGTGCTGCACACGGTGAACCCGCGCCTCTTTCCCGAACAAATCGCCTGGATCATCAATCACGCCGAAGACCAGATACTGTTCTTCGACACCACCTTCGCGCCAATCGTCGACAAAATCGCGCCGCTTCTGACGACGGTGAAGACGTATGTTTCGCTGACCGATCGCGACCACGCGCCCAAGCTCAATTCCACCCATGTCGTCGCGTTTGAGGATTTCATTGCCGGCCAGCCATATGATGCGCGCTGGGGCGGGTTCGATGAAAACACCGCCTGCGGCCTTTGCTACACCTCCGGCACAACTGGCGATCCCAAGGGCGTGCTCTACTCGCACCGCTCCAATGTCATTCACGCCATGGCCGCCAATCAGACCGATTGCTTCGGGGCCGGCGCCAACGATGTCGTGCTGCCGGTCGTGCCGATGTTCCACGCCAATGCGTGGGCGATCGCCTTCGTCGCGCCGATGTGCGGCGCAAAGCTTGTGATGCCGGGCGCCAAGCTCGACGGGCAGAGCGTCTATGAATTGCTCGAAGGCGAGAAGGTGACGTTCACCGCGGCTGTGCCGACGGTGTGGCTGATGCTCTTGAACTACATGCAGGAAAACAAGCTGAAGCTCTCCACACTGAAGCGCGTCGCCATTGGCGGCTCGGCTGTGCCGGAGCGTGTGCTGCGTGCGTTCGAGCAGGATTACGGCGTCGAGGTCATCCATGCCTGGGGCATGACCGAGATGAGCCCGATCGGCACCATCGGCAAGCTGCTGCCCGAGCACTACGCGAGCGATGAAGAAAGCCAGATCAAGGCCAAGCTCAAGCAAGGCCGGGCTCTGTTCACAGTCGATATGAAGATCGTCGATGATGAGGGCCGTGAGAAACCGCATGACGGCAAAGCGTTCGGGCGCTTGCTGGTGCGCGGCCCCGCCGTGGCGCGCTCTTATTTCAAGAATGCCGGCGCAAAGAACGAGCGCGGCGAGTGCCTGGAGGCCTGCGGCTTCTTCGACACCGGCGATGTCGCCACGCTCGATGAACTCGGCATCATGCAGATCACCGATCGCGCCAAGGACGTGATCAAATCTGGCGGCGAATGGATCAGCTCGATCGATATCGAAAACATCGCTGTCGGCGCCGAAGGCGTGGCCAATGCGGCGGTCATCGGTGTGGCGCATCCCAAGTGGGACGAGCGCCCGCTGCTCATCATCGAGCCCAAGCCCGGCGCGCAGCCCACCAAGGAGCAATTGCTCGCATTTCTCGATGGCAAAATCGCCAAGTGGTGGATGCCCGATGACGTCGTGCTGACCGAAAAAATCCCGCTCGGCGCCACCGGCAAGATCAACAAGCTGGCGCTGCGCGAAACGTTCAAGGACTACAGGCTGCCCAGCACGCAAGCGGCTGAATAGGGCATGGGAACCAGTCTGCGGAAGCGGCGTTCATTGCTCCAAACGACCGCAGACTCTGAGGTACTTGCCCCCGTCCACACCCTCATGGACTAGGTCGACGCCAATAAGCGGCCCGGGCCTCGCCTGGGCCGCTTTCGTGCGTTCAGCCCTTCAGCGCGTAGAGGCTATCAACGCACGGCGGGCCGCCCATGCACTCGACTTGGCCCAGTTGCACCAGCCGGATCATGTGCGCGAGCACGCTATGGCACGCGGCCGGATGCAGACGTTTATCGACGTCGGCATAGATCACGCTGACCATGTCCTTGATCGAGGTTTTGCCGGCTTGCATCTGCGCGATGATCTGCGCTTCGCGCTCGCGGCGGTGATCGATGAAGGCTTGCACGAACGGGCGCACGTCGCGGACGGGCGGGCCGTGCGTCGGCCAGAGCGTGGTGAAATCGCGGTCGCGGACTTTTTCGAGGCTCTCGAAATAGGCGGTCATGTCGCCATCCGGCGGGCCGATGACCGTCGTGGACCAGCCCATGATGTGATCGCCGGGGAAGAGCGCGTTCTCTTCAATGAGGGCATAGGCCATGTGATTGGTCGTATGGCCCGGCGTGAACACCGCTTCGATCGTCCAACCCGGCCCCGAGAAGCGATCGCCGTCGGCGACATCGATGTCTGGCTGAAACAGGTGATCGTCGGACGCTTCCAGCCGCAGCGTGTCGCAATCGCTCGGCTTCGGCGGGATGGTGCTTGAATAGACCTTAGCGCCAGTGCGCGCCGCCAAAGGATGCGCAGCGGGGCTGTGATCCATGTGGCGGTGGGTGACGAGAATGTGCGTGACGCGCTCGCCCTCGACCGCGCGCAGCAGCGCTTCGATGTGCGCCTCGTCGTCGGGACCGGGATCGATGATCGCCACGTCTCCATGGCCGATAATGTAGACGCCAGTGCCTCTGAACGTGAACGGCCCCGGATTGTTCGCCACGAGGCGCCGGATCAGCGGGCTAACGGGCTGTGCTTCCTCATAGACAAAGTCCATGTCGCGCACGAACGGGATTTTATACGCCATGTGTCGCTGCCCTTAGGCGCGTGGCCCGCGCACGAAAGTGCGGAACGCCTGCGCCAGCATGCACGTGGCGATGATCTTGTCGGGGAGGTTCAAGCCGATGGGTGGGCCCATGTCGGTCTTGTTGGCGTCGACGATATGCAGCGAACCGTCGGTCCGTTCGCGCAACACGTCCACGCCGCCCCAATCCAAGCCAATCTCCCGCGTGAACGCGCTGATCTGCTCAAGCTCGGCCGGAGAAAAGACGTCCTCGGGCCGCGCCAATTGCACATCGGTGTTCGTATTGAGGAAGCGCTTGGTTACTTGCCGGCGTTTCAGAAACACACAGACCGCCTTGCCGCCGACCGTGCAGGTGCGCAGATCTTCGACCAGGTCCGGATTGGAGGCCATCCGGTTATCGATCACGCGCTGATAGACGCGCCCCGGAATGGGCTGGGTCGGGCACTGTACGATGCGCCCATCATGGGCTGCGTTAATCTCCGATTTCTCGACCGCGGGCCCGATATGCGTGGTCGGGTCTATCGCGAGCGGATGACCAAAAGCCGCGGCGCTGGCGCGGGAGACGTTCGTCTTTGAAACATCGCGCGCCCCGAAATTCACCAATTTCGCGCCCGCCTTGATCCGCGTCGGCGGATCGTTGGGGCTGTAGGTGGCGTCCTCGAACTGCATCACCACGTCGGCCAGCGCTGCATCCTTTACGTATTTTGCGCCCGCCGCCCGCGACACGGCCCAGATCAAATACCAAGGCCGCGCACGCTCGGGCGAAAACGTAATGGTGAAATGCGGCGTCGCTGGCTCAATGCGCTGCGCCGAAAAGAAGTACGCGAACCACGCATAGACCTGCTTCAGCACCGATGGTGAATACGGGACGCGCGCGCCGGTCTTGCGCACCGTCAGGCCGGTCAGCCCGAACTCAAAGTCCTTGAGCCAGACCTTGCCGGAGGTCTGAAACACGCGAGGCGTTACATCGGTCATCGGTTCAGACCGGCCCGAGGATTGCTTTGAGGGGCGCCATGGACGCCGCCTTAAACATTTGTCTGTTCGCGTTGGATCGCGTGCGCACGGTGCTTGTCGCCCTGTCCCTGATCGTCTTGCTAAAGACGGCTTGGCTACTGCTGACGCCTGTCGGCTAGGATTTCGGCGCTAAAGTGTCCAAGGCCCCCCGAGCCCCAGCCAGATCGTAACCTGCCTTGGAAGCTAAGGCGATTATTTCGTCTGGGGTGCGGCTCCCGGTGAGGGCCTCAGCAAGGGCCCAAGCCATAATCGACCGCTTGCCGGTCCGGCAATAGGCCAAAATAGGACCGTTCGTCTCAGCCAGCAGTTGAGCTGTCTCAGCGACCACGCCAGGCGGGGTCTGGCCGGTATAGGGCAGGGAGACGAATTTCAGCCCAGCCGCCTCGGCTGCGGCCTTAAGCTCGGCGTGGGTCGGCTGGCCCGCGTCTTCGCCCTCCGGACGATTGACGACAATGGTGCGGAAGCCGGCGTCCGCCGCGCGCGCGACGTCTTCGATGCTGATCTGAGCGGCGACTGAAAAGTCGGGCGTGACGGCGTGGAACTCTGACATGATGAGCCCACGTTGACATGCCTTGCCGAGGAAGCAAGGTTGCGCGCGATTTGGCCGCTGCGTCGGCGCCACGGAATACGCACGAATGTTAGCTCTCGCCGTTCGGCGCATCCTCGTCGCAATTCCAACTTTGCTCGCGATCGTTGCGGCTGCGTTTCTTCTGATGAAGGCCGCGCCCGGCGGGCCGTTCACGCTCGAACGCCAGCTGCCGCCTGAAATCGAACAGCGCATGCAAGCCAAGTTCGGTCTCGATCTGCCGGTGGGCGAACAGCTCGCCCGTTACATCTTTGGTTCGGACGAAGGCGGCGGATTGATACGCGGCGATTTCGGCCCATCGATGACCTACAAGGATAAGAACGTCATCGAGATCATCGCCGAAGGCGCGCCAACCAGCGCGCTTCTAGGCCTGGGCGCGATGGCGTTGGCGCTGTTGGTTGGCGGCGGCCTCGGCGTGATGGCCGCGCTCCGGCAAAACAAGATTCAAGATTACGCCGTCATGGCGCTCGCGATTGCCGGGGTGTGTTTGCCGCCGCTGGTTGTCGGGCCTGTTATGCAGCTGCTGTTTGGCGTGCAACTCGGTTGGTTTCCAAGCCAGGGCCTTTATCGCGACGAGTTCGGCCTCGCTTACCTCATTCTGCCGATCGTGACTTTGTCGCTGCCGTTGATCGCCATCGTCTCGCGCCTGATGCGCGCCTCGATGATTGAAGCGATGCGCTCCAACGCCATCCGCACCGCCCGCGCCAAAGGCTTGCCAGAGGCGCAAGTGATCTGGCGCCACGCGCTGCCGATCGCGATTTTGCCTGTGGTTTCTTACGTCGGCCCGGCGCTTGCGGGCGTCATGGCCGGCTCGTTCGTGATCGAGACGGTTTACCAGCTGCCCGGCATCGGCAAGCAATTCGTCTACGCCGCTCAGCAGCGCGACTACACGCTCGTGATGGGCGTGGTGCTGATCTACTCGTTCCTAATCATCCTGATGAACCTCGCCGCGGACCTGATGTACCGCGTGCTCGACCCGCGGACGCGCACGGCATGACCGATATTCTTCTCGACGATGTTCCCGTATCGAAGGGCATTCGCGGCCGCTCCCTCTGGGAGGATGCGCGCCGGCGCCTCATGCGCAATCCGGCGGCGGTGGTGAGCCTCTACGTGGTCGCCATTCTCGTTCTGATCGCCGCCTTCGGCCCGATGCTCTGGGTCCACAAGATCGACGACATCTTCCGCGACAGCGTCGGCATCGCGCCGACCACAGCCAACTGGCACATTCTCGGCACCGACACTGAAGGCCGCGACATGGTGGCGCGACTGATCTTTGGTCTGCGCATCTCGCTGCTCGTCGGCCTCGCCGCGACCGTTGTGGCGCTCACCATTGGCGTCACCTGGGGCGCTGTCGCCGGCTTTTTTGGCGGCATCGTCGACGACGTGATGATGCGCATCGTCGATGTGCTCTACGCCATCCCGTTCGTGTTTTTCGTCATTGTGCTGATGACCGTGGTGAACACACCCGATCCGGTCGTGAAGCTGATGTGGATTTTTGCCGCCATCGGAGCGGTCGAATGGCTGACCATGGCGCGCATCGTTCGCGGCCAGACGATCTCGCTGCGGCGCAAGGAATTCGTCGAAGCGGCGCGCGCTTCAGGCGCAAAGCCCATGGAAATCGTCTTCCGCCATATCGTGCCGAACGTTCTCGGGCCGGTCGTCGTGTTTGCGACTTTGAATATCCCCGTCATCATTCTGGCTGAGAGTTTCCTGTCGTTCATCGGCTTGGGCGTGCAGGAGCCACTGACCTCGCTCGGCCGGCTGATTTCCGACGGCTCGCGCCAGATGATCCAGGCGCCTTGGATGCTGTTTGCGCCTGCCGTCACCATGCTGGTCACGCTGCTGGCGCTCAACTTCCTGGGCGACGGCCTGCGCGACGCGCTTGATCCGAAGGAGAGGTAAGATGCCGATCTCCACCAACCGCCGCACACTGCTGACAGGCGCCGCCGGTCTCGGCGCCGCCGCTTCGCTTGGCGCTTGCGCCAACGCCCGTGTCGTCGGCTTCGACAAGTCACGCAAGTCGCTCGACATCGCCAACTCGTCCGAGCCGCTATCGCTCGATCCCCACAAAGCCACCGGCTCGTGGGAGAACAACATTATCGGCAACATGTTCATCGGCCTCACCACCGAGGACGCGAACTCGGAGCCGATCCCCGGCATGGCCGAACGCTGGGAAGTCAGTGAAGATCTTCTGACCTGGACGTTCTACCTGCGCCGCGCCTCCTGGTCCGACGGCGAAGCCTGCGACGCGCACGACTTCGCCTTCGCCATGCGCCGCATCCTCTCGCCGGAGACGCTGTCTCAGTACGCGTCGTTCCTCTACCCGATCAAAAATGCCGAGCTGATCCACAATCCGCCGGAAGGCACGGCCGCATTGTCGCCCGATGAACTCGGCGTCACCGCGATCGACGATCTGACGCTGGAAATCCGCCTCGAGCACCCGGCGCCCTACCTGCCGCAGCTTCTGAAGCACTACACCGCTTATCCGATCCCGAAGCATGTGTATGAGCGTGTCGGCGATGAGTGGGTGAAGCCGGCCAATATTCAGGTCAACGGGCCTTACAAGCTGACGCGCTGGTGGTCGAACTACATTATCCACCTTGAAAAGAACCCGCGCTTCTACGACGCCGAGAACGTCGAACTTGAGCATCTCTATTTCTATCCGCAGAACGACGTGCAGGCTGCGGCGCGTCGCGTGTTGAGCGGCGAAGCAGGGTGGGCGACGCGCTTTCCGTCGAACCAAGTCGAAGTGCTGCGCCGCGATTTGCCGGGTTATGTGCGCGTGTCGCCTTATCTCACGGTGAACTATTTCTCGTTCAACATGACGCGTCCGCCGTTCAACGACGTGCGCGTGCGCCAAGCCATTTCGATGGCGTACGATCGCGATTTCGTCGCGAGCCAGATCTACCGCACCGGCGAGCAGCCTGCGTACAAGTTCATCCCGCCAGGCGTTTACAATTATGCGACGACGGCGCGCTATCCCTGGGCGGGTCAGCCCCTGGAAGAGCGCAAGCGCGAAGCCGAGCGGCTGCTGCGCGAAGCCGGCTACGGCCCGAACAATCCGCTGCGCTTTGCCTTCTCGCACCGCAACACCAGCGACAATCCGCGCGTCGCTGTGGTCGCGCAAAACGATTGGAACGCCATTGCGCCGTGGGTGACGGTCGAACTGCGCGGCGTCGAGAACCAGGTTCACTACGCCAATCTGCGCGCCAAGAATTTCGATTGCGGCGACGGCGGCTGGATCGGCGATTACAACGATGCCAAAAACTTTCTCTATCTGTTCGAAAGCCGCACCGGCGCACAGAATTACCCTGGCTACAACAACCCAATCTACGACCAGCTGATCCGTGATTCAGACGTCGAGCGTGACGACGCGCGTCGTGCGCAACTCATGCTGCAAGCCGAAGAGCTGCTGCTGCGCGAAGCGCCGATCTGCTGCAGCGTCTTCATCAACTCGACCAATCTCGTCCACCCGGACATTTCCGGCTACGAGGACAATATCGAAGACATCCACCGCGCGCGCTGGTTTGGCATTCGGGCCTAAAACGGCCCGCCAGCTTCTTCCGCGCCGATCGCTTTCACTGCGAACGCATAGTCATGTGCAAGCTCGCGCAGGAACTCGAAGCGGCCAGCGCTGCCGGCATGACCCGCGCCCATGTTCATCTTCATGAGGATAGGCCGGCCGCTCGTCGTATGCGGGCGCAGTTTCGCCGCCCATTTCGCCGGCTCCCAATAGGTGACGCGCGGATCGGTGAGGCCGCCAGTTGAGAGGATGGCTGGATAGGCTTTCGCTTCGATATTTGTGTAGGGGCAGTAGGAGGCGATGTAGTCGTAGGCTTCCGCGTCCTCCAGCGGATTGCCCCATTCGGGCCATTCGGGCGGCGTCAGCGGCAGCGACGTATCGCTCATCGTGTTGAGCACATCCACGAACGGCACGCCGCCGATCACGCCGGCCCACAAATCCGGCCGCATGTTCGCGATCGCGCCCATCAATAGGCCGCCAGCCGAGCGGCCCTCGGCGACGATGCGCCCAGCGCGGCCGTAGCCGCGCGTGATCAGCTCTTCGGCGCAGGCGATAAAGTCGGTGAAGCTGTTCTTCTTGGCGAAGCGTTTGCCGTCTTGATACCAGCCGAAACCCATATCGGCGCCGCCGCGCACGTGCGCGATGGCGTACACCCAGCCGCGATCGACAATGGAAAAGCGCCGGATCGAGAAATCGGCGTCGAGATTGATGCCGTACGAGCCGTAGCCATAAAGATAGAGCGGCGCCGAGCCATCGAGCGGCGCGCCGCGCTTCATCAGCACCGTGATCGGGACTTGTTTGCCGTCCGGCGCCGTCGCGAAGAAGCGCCGCGACTCGTAGTCGGCGGGATTGTGACCTGACGGAATCTCCTGCGTCTTGCGCAGCACCTGCGTGCGCGCGCCCATGTCGTAGTCGAACCACTGCATCGGCGTGGTGGGCGATTCATAGACGTAGCGCTGCGTCGGCGTGTCGTACTCGAAGCCGCCGGCAAGCTCGATGTTGAACGCATCTTCCGTCAACGCGATCGCATGCTCGTCGCCTGCGCGATGGCGGATCACGATACGCGGCAGCGCGTTTTCACGCTCGGCGCGGACAAGATAACCTCTCTTCGCGCTAAGCCCGGTAATGTAGCGCCCAGGTTGATGCGGCACGAACTCGCGCCAGTGCGCACGGTCTGTGCGCCCGAGGTCGGCCACCATGATTTTGAAATCCACCGCCCCGTCGGCGTTGGTGAGGATGTACCAGCGCCCATCCCAATGCGTGACGCTGTAGAGCGTCTCATCCGCGCGCGGCGAAAACACCTCAGGCGTCGCCGTCGGGTTGTCGGCCGGGATCAGCAGCGTCTCAGACGAGGCGTGGTGGCCGACGTGGATGACGATGAATTCCCGGCTTTCGCTTTGATCGATGCCGACGAAAAAGCCGTCGTCCGGCTCGTCATAGACGAGCACATCCTCGCCGCCGCGCGCGGGGCGGCGGTAGATTTTCGCCGGGCGGCCATTGTCGTCGCGAAACACCCAGAACAGGTGCTGCGCATCGGGCGACCAGCAGAAATCGCCGGTGCAATTGGCGACTGGCCCCGCCAGCGTCTCGCCGGACACCAGGTCCTTCACATAGACGGAATAAATTTCCGAACCCTGTTCATCGACCGCGTACGCATAGAGCGCATGATCGGGCGAGTGCTCTGCGGCCAAGACTTTATAAAACGTCTTGCCCTGCGCTTGCGCATCGACATCGATCAGCACCTGCTCGGGGCCTTCGCTGCCACGCGGGCGGCGCGCATGCACCGGATGCTGCGCGCCCGTGACGAAGCGGCGATAGTAGTCCCACGGACCGTCCGGCGACGGCACGGAGCTATCGTCCTCTTTCGTGCGGCCGCGCATCTCTTGATAGATGCGCTCCTGCAGCGCCGCCGTCGGCGCCATTACGGCTTCGCGATAGGCGTTCTCTTCATCGAGATAGGCGCGGATGTCCGGCTTCAGCAGCGACGGATCGCGCATCACTTGCTGCCAGTTGTCGTCCTTCAGCCACGCATAATTATCGACGCGCACGCGCCCCAGTTGCTCGATCCGCTTCGGCTCGATGCGGGCGACGGGCGGGGTGGGTATGGTCATTGAAGCATCCGTGGCGGCGCAGGAAGAGGGCAATGCGACGGTCGGTGTTCGCCGCGCTGGCGGCCTGCGTCAACGCCTAGGATAGCCGCAGCAGCAGCGCAGTCGCGTCATCGCTCGCCTTAAAGCGCGGATGCTTGGCCCCGCCAGCGTCCGCTGCTTCGATGGCGCGGAGTTCTCGCCCGAGCTCCTGCAGACCCTTGTCCACGACAGCCCGCACCAAGCCTTCCGGCGTGTAACCGCCATATTGGTCGGCCAGCACAGCGAAACCGTCTGTCATCAGCAGCACGTGCGCGGGCCGGGTCAGATCGAACGACCATGCCCGGGCATGATCGGCGCAGGCGGGATCAATGCCGAATGTCCAGTGCGAGCCGGGCCGGTTCAAGCTGGCGCGATTGCGGCGTAGCATATCGATCGTCGCGGTGCGCTGCAGTAGCGGCTTATCGGCGTCAGTCTGCTTGGCCGCCGCATCCGCTTCGGCATCGCGCCCGCCAATAACGCCGCCAGCGACATGGACCGCATCATCGGCGCTCAGTGCAAACACGCGGCTGTCGCCTAGATCGAGACCGCGTATGCCCGCGCCTGTCTCTTCGATCATGAGCAGGGACGAGATCGGCGATTGCCATTTCTCGTAACTCACGCCTTTGCTGATCCTTGCGAACGCTGCAGCCGCTAGAGCGCTGGTTGTGCGAACAACATCGCGCATCTCCAAAGCGGTATCGCTCGCATAGAGCGCGGCGTTGGCCGTGTGCGCGATCCAGCTGGCGTCCGAGGCCCATCCCGTGAGCGGCGTGCCGTGCATGTCAGTCGCGCCGTCGAGCACCCAGGCGCGGCCGCCTGAGAACCCCAGCGCGTCATCGTTCTGCTTGGCCCGATCTCCCGCCAGCGAGATCGCCTCGACGAAGGTCAGCACGTCAGCTCGGATAGATCAGCGACACGACTTCGGCCACGCAGGCCGGGCGTTCTTCGTTTTCGATCTCGATGGTGAATTCGTTGATCACTTGAAGGCCAGGGCCGCGCGGCTCGCAGGAGAGCATCTTGGCGCGCATGCGGATGCGGGCGCCGACGCGCACCATATTGGTGAAGCGGACTTTGTTGGAGCCGTAATTGATGCCGCGGCTGACGCCCGAATAGCTGATAATGTTCTTGGCCAGGAACGGAATTAGCGAGGCGATCAAATAGCCGTGCGCGATCGGACCGCCGATTTCCTTGGTGGCGCGCTCGATATCGACGTGGATCCACTGATGGTCGCCGGTGGCGTCGGCGAAGCGGTTGACCCGGTCTTGGGTGATCTCCAGCCAGTCGGAGACGCCCAATTCGGTGCCGACCAGAGTCTGGATGTCTGAGAGCGGTACTTCGCGCATGGCCATGGGGAGGGCTCCTCGTTGGTTCAGGGAGTAAGGCGCAAGGCCTCCTTTGTCGAGTTGCCGCCACGTTCCGGCGCGGGAAGGAGCCCTGCGGCGCTGCGGCCTGGCCGCCAATTGCGGGGCCTGCCGACACACGTTATCTCGCCCCCATGTCCCTAGACCCGCTCGCGCCAGGAACTCTGGCCCTCGCCGAAGAATTCGGCCTCTCCCGCGACGAATACGACCTCGTGCTGGAAAAGCTCGGCCGCACGCCGAACACGACAGAGCTGGGCATCTTCTCGGTGATGTGGAGCGAGCACTGCTCGTACAAGTCGACGCGCGTGCACCTGGCGAAATTCCCGACCAAGGCGCCGCACGTGATCTACGGCCCAGGCGAAAACGCCGGCGCCATCGATATCGGCGAGGGGCTTGCCGCCATCTTCAAGATGGAGAGCCACAACCACCCGAGCTTCATCGAACCCTTTCAGGGCGCGGCCACCGGCGTCGGCGGCATTCTGCGCGATATCTTCACGATGGGCGCGCGACCGGTCGCGATCATGAACGCGCTGCGCTTCGGCGAACCGAGCCACCCCAAGACGCGCAAGCTCGTTGACGGCGTTGTGTCGGGCATCAGCTTCTACGGCAATTGCGTCGGCGTGCCCACGGTTGGCGGCGAGACGAATTTCGACGCGCGCTATAACGGCAACATCCTCGTCAACGTCTTCTGCCTCGGCATCGCCGACAAAACCAAAATCTTCACCGCCGCCGCCAAAGGCGCGAACAATCCTGTCGTCTATGTCGGCGCCAAGACTGGCCGCGACGGCATTCACGGCGCGACGATGGCGAGCGCGGAATTCATCGAAGGCGAAGATGGCCTCAGGCCCACTGTGCAAGTCGGCGATCCCTTCCTTGAGAAACTGCTCATCGAAGCCTGCCTCGAACTGATGGCGACTGACGCGATCATTGGCATCCAGGACATGGGCGCGGCGGGGCTTACATCGTCTTCCGTTGAGATGGCGTCCAAAGGCGAAGCTGGCATCCTGCTCGATCTCGACGCCGTGCCCGCGCGCGAAGAGGGCATGACGCCATACGAATTCATGCTGAGCGAGAGCCAAGAGCGCATGCTCATGGTGCTCAAGCCCGGCCGCGAAGCGGAGGCGCAAGCGATCTTTGAAAAGTGGGGCCTCGACGCCGCCGTGATCGGCACGACGACGGACACCGGCAATCTCACGCTCCGCTGGCATGGCGAAATCGTCTGCGACATCCCGCTGGGGCCGCTGGCCGATGAAGCGCCGAAATATGAGCGGCCTTACGTTCAGCCGCTGAAAGCGATTCCGCTTACAGATGCCGAGCAAACGCGCCTGACTTCCGACTATCCCGGCTTCGCGCAATCGCTGACGACCTTGCTCGCGCAACCCGACCAAGCATCGAAACGCTGGATTTGGGAGCAATACGATCGCCACGTCATGGGCGACACGCTGGCAGACTCTAACAGCGATGCGGCGATCGTGCGCCTCTATGGCTCCAAGCGCGCGCTGGCGATGACGTGCGATGTCACGCCCCGCTACGTGGAAGCCGACGCCTATGAAGGCGGCAAGCAAGCGGTCGCCGAGGCCTGGCGCAATCTCACCGTCACTGGCGCGCGCCCGCTGGCGGTGACCGACAATCTCAATTTCGGCAATCCGCAGCGCCCGGAAATCATGGGTCAGATCGTGTATGCGATCGAAGGTATGGCCGAAGCCTGCCGTGAATTGGCATTCCCGGTCATCAGCGGCAACGTCTCGCTCTATAACGAGACCAACGGCCAAGCCATTCTCCCGACCCCAGCAATCGGCGGCGTCGGCATCATCGACAATCTCAACCGCCGCGCGACGGCTGATGCGCTCCGCCAAGGCGATGTGCTGGTGCTGATCGGCGAAACGAGCGGCCATTTCGGCCAGAGCGTCTACGCCCGCGATCTCTTCAAGCTCGGCGGCGCTGCGCCGAAAGTTGATCTTGCTGTTGAGAAGAAGAACGGCGATTTGGTGCGCGCCCTCATCACTGAGGGCACGGTCCGCGCTGCGCACGATCTGAGCGATGGCGGCCTTGGCGTCGCCGCCGCTGAAATGGCGCTCGCCTCCGATGTCGGCGTCAGTCTCGGTTATCAAGGCGATCTGGGCGATGCGGCGTTTCTCTACGCCGAAGATCAAGCCCGCTATCTCATCGCGCTCCCCGCCAACAAGGCCGACGCGCTCGACGCAAAAGCGCGCGCCGCTGGCGTTAGCTTTCTCGTCGTCGGCAAAGCCAGCGGGCGCGAAATCAGTTATCTGGGCGCCAGCGGCCAACGCGAACGCGTGTCACTCGACGATCTCCGCGCCGCTCACGAAAGCTGGCTGCCTGCCTATATGAAGAAGGCGCATTAGCGCGCCGGAGCGGCCGATGCCGAAATACGACTACGATCTCTTCGTCATTGGCGCTGGTTCCGGCGGCGTGCGTGCGGCGCGGCTGGCGTCGAAGGCGGGCGCGAAAGTGGCCATCGCCGAGCAAGTGCAGATCGGCGGCACCTGCGTGCTGCGCGGCTGCGTGCCGAAGAAGCTCTTCGTTTATGCGAGCGAGTTCTCGCAATCCTTTCGCGACGCCAAAGGCTTCGGCTGGACCGTCGATTGGGCGCGCTTCGATTGGCCGACTTTGCGCGACGCTGTGCAAGACGAAGTGAACCGGCTCTCGGGTCTCTACGCCAAGAACCTCGAAGCCGCCGCCGTCGAAATGATCGACGACCGCGCCATCGTCGTTGATCCGCACACTGTGCGCCTCACGCGCGAGGGCCGTTCCGTGACCGCCGAGCGCATCCTGATCGCCGTCGGCGGCCACACGCTGCGCCCTAGCGAGATCAAAGGCCAAGAGTTCGGCATCACCTCGACCGACGCTTTCACGCTGGAAAACTTGCCCGCCAGCATCGTCATCGCCGGCGGCGGCTATATTGCGGTGGAGTTTGCCACCGTGTTTTCCGGCCTCGGCGTCGAGACCACGGTCGTCTATCGCGGCGAGCGCATTCTGCGCGGCTTCGACCACGACATCCGCGCGCACGTTCAAGCCGATCTAGAGCGCACCGGCGTGAAGATCATTTGCGGCTCGACCATAGAAGAGGTGACGGGGCTGAGCGACGGCCGCAAACTGGTTTCACTCTCCAACTCGATGAAGCTCGAAGCCGATCATGTCATGTGGGCGATCGGGCGTGAACCGAACACGAGCGGCATGGGGCTTGAAGCCGCCGGCGTGCGCCTCACCGATCGCGGCGCTGTGGCCGTCGATGAGTTCTCCCGCTCCAGCGTGCCCTCGATCTGGGCGGTGGGCGACGTCACCGATCGCGTGAACCTCACGCCTGTCGCCATCAGAGAAGCGATGGCGTTCGTGGAAACCGAATTCCACGGACGGCCAACGGCCTTCGATCATGCCGACATCGCCAGCGCCGTGTTTTCGCGCCCGCCGGTTGGCTCGGTTGGGCTCAACGAAGAGCAGGCGCGTGCCAAAGGCCACAAGCTCAAAGTCTTCCGCACCACCTTCCGCCCGATGAAGCACATCATCGCGCAGAACGAGCAGCGTGTGCTGATGAAAATGGTGGTCGATACGCAAACCGACCGCGTGCTCGGGGTCCACATCGCCGGTGTCGACAGCCCGGAACAGATTCAGCTCGCCGCCGTGGCAGTGAAAGCAGGCCTGACGAAAGCGCAGTGGGACATTACGTGCGCCGTGCATCCAACCGGCGCGGAAGAACTGGTACTGATGGGCGAGCCCATCGCCCACGACAACGAAGCGCCCGCCTAAGCGGACGCTTCTTTTTGTCGATCAGTCGCGATCAATAGTAGCGCGGTCTGCCGCCGAGCGGGCGATGGCCGTAATCTTCGTGCGCTCGGTAGCTGAAATAGCGCGGGCTATTCAGCGGCGGCGCCCAGATGGCGGCGACGGGCCGGCGGCTGCCGCGTTCGTAGACGTGGATCTGGCATTCGCCGCGACGGCACTCGTCGGTGTAGACGTAGGTCGGGCCGGGGCGGAAGCCGAACGGGCTGCGGATGATAGTATCCCATTCGCGGTCGCGGCGGTCGAAGGTGTGGATGCGACCGCGCAGATCGCGCACGACAATTTCGCCGCGCCCACGATTGTCACGATCCCAGTTGTCACGATCCCAGTCGCGATCGCCGCGTCCGCCGCGATCATCGCGGTCGCCGCGCCATTCGCCGCGATCGCGGTCGCCGCCGCGCCAATCCTGCGCCGACGCAACGCCAGCGGTGGCCAAAGTGAAAACAGCCGCCAGAGCGGCAACGAGCTTCTTCATAACACTGCGCTCCCAAAGCCGCTCGAAAGCGGCATGTGACGATGATGCAGCTCGTCAGCTGAACCGCCGCTGAGCGCGGAACTCAGTTGTCAGCGCCGTACAGAAAAAGGCGTCCGCCTTGTGAGCGAACGCCTCTTCTTGTCGACTAGAGCCAATTAGCGCGGGCGGTTCGGGCCGCCTTCGAGGCCGCCGTCACGCCGACCATCGCGCTGATCGCGGTCGTCACGATCGCCTCGTCCGTCACGGTCACGCCCATCACGTTCGCCGCGATCATCGTCGTCACGACCCCGGCTGTCGCCACGGCCGTCGCGGCCTTCGCGATACATGCGGTCGTCATCATTGTTCCAGCCGCGCTCGTCGCGGTCGAACCGGCCGAAGCGCGCATAGCCGCCATCGAAGCCACGCGCCTGGCGCCAAGCGTAGCGGCGATCCTGCAAGTGCGGCGCGAAGATGCGATCGACCGGACGGCGGCTGCGACCGTCGAACACGAACACGACGCAGCCTTGGCGGTTGCAGCGGTCAGTGTACGAATAAGTCATCCCGGCTCTGAAATGATATGGCCGATCCAACAACCGGTAGAAGATGCGGTCGCCGCGGTTGAAACTAAACGTCCGGCCATTGTTGCGGACGGTGATTTCCGCGCGCTGGCGATCCCAACGCTGATCGTGGCTCGGGCCGCCGCCGGGCGGGCCGCGGCGATAGTCTTGTGCGCTTGCGGCGCCGACCGATGCCAATGTGAGCGCCGCTAAAGCGGCCGCGAACAGCTTGTTTTTCATTGTAGAAGTGCTCCCGAGACCGGCTTTCGACCTTTGTCTCAACTTCCCTCGAGACAAACTTTGGCGCCTGCGCACTGAACGCTGACTGAGTTTTGTCCTCGGATTGCAGTGGGCAACGCTGCCAGCCGCGCTTGACCCGTCTTTACCGGAAACTAACCCTCCCGGACCGACCTTCCAACGCTCACAACGGCAACATTTTTGAGAGGGGCGAGCGATGCCCGCGCGACTAGTTTCGGTGATCAACATGAAGGGCGGCGTCGGTAAATCGACAACGACCGTTTCGCTTGCCGAAACATTGGCACACCATCAGCGCCGTCGCGTGCTGGTCATCGATCTCGATCCGCAGACCAATGCGTCGATCATGGCCGCCGGCCCCGACAAGTGGAACAAGCTGCGCGAAGCCGAGCGCACGCTCGATTTCTTCTTCGAGAGCTACATCGTTCAGCAAAAGCCAAAGCCGTTTAAATCTTTGATCGAAGCCAAGGTGAGCGATCTCAAAGGCAAGCCGGATGTCGCGCTCTGCGCCGCAGCGCCCGAGTTCCGCATCGTCGAACGCGACATGATCGAGAATTTCGTGAAGCGCGGCTTTCACATCGATCAAATTCAGAAATGGATCTGCGAGCGCTTCGCCAACGGCTTGAAGACGGTGATCAACGACTACGATTACATCCTGATCGATTGCCCGCCTGGCATTTCGCTCTTTGCCGAAGCCGCCTTGATCGCCGCCGACGCGATCCTGGTGCCGACCATTCCGGACTACGTCTCGCGCCTCGGCCTCATCACCTTCCGCAAGCGGGCACTGCGCTTGATTAACGAACGCCGCGGCGGCGCTTCGCAGCTTATGGTGCTCGCCACAAAGTATGACGAGACTTTCTCGCTGCACCGCTCGGAAGCGCAATTGCTGAAGGACAATCTCGGCGACGCGATGTTCGATGTGCGCATCCCCCAGCACGTCGATATCGCCAAAGCCGCCGAGTGGTCGGAAACGCCGCGCACGTTCGAACAAAAATACGGCGCCATGGCCAGCACCGTGAAAAAAATGGGTGAGGAGTTTCAGAGCAAAGTGGAGCTCGCGCCCGCCTTATGAGCCTCAACAAGACGCTCGATCGCCTGTTCGATGAAATTCGCCGCGAGGCGAAACGCAATCCCGATTTCGCAAATCGTCTGGATGCGGTGTTGCGTGTCCACGAAAGCCGCCGCGATGTGCCGGATGAGGTGGTGGAGGATGTGCTGTCCTCCCCCGCAAGCGGGGGAGGTGGCGAGCATAGCGAGCCGGAGGGGCAAGTTGCGCCGAAGGCGAAGAGGCGTAACGCGCCCCTCAGTCAGCCCGCTGCGCGGCCTGACAGCTCCCCCGCGAGCGGGGGAGCATTATCTGCGCCCAGCATCAATCCCGCCGGCCTCTACAAGAAGGACGGCGAAGCAGCGCTCATCGCAGCACTCGCGTCACAAGAACTCACTGCACTCCGCGCCCTCGTCGCCGAACACAATCTCGATCCAAGCGGCGTCACACCCTCACTCACCCGAGACGAACTCGCCGCCCACATCGTGGCGCAAGCCAAGAAGCGGGCGGAGCGCGATGAGAAGATGTTCGATTACTAAGCAAACAACGCATCCCGCATCAGCGGAATGAACGCGCCCGCATCCCGATCCCAGATCGGAAACGCGCCGGCGAAATCCCAGACGCACCAGCCCATGCCATTGGCCTCGCAGGCTTGTCGCACCGCGCGCGTCCACGCCGCCCGCTGCTGAACGCCGACGGCGTTATTCACCCCAAACTCGCCGAGCTGCATCGCAAACCCGCGCCGCTCGCTCCAGCGTGCAGCCTGCGCGATGTGGTCGCTGACTTGTGCGCGGTCGTCGCTGGTTCCCCAATCGCGCTCGAACACAGGCGCCGCATCGCCCAGCCATTCGGCGCGTTGGTGCGTGAACGCGTGCGGTTCGTAGTAGTGCACGCTGACAGCGATGTTCTCGCCCTCTGGCGGGCGCCAGGTGCGCAGCGCGTCGATGTTCTGCCAATTGCCAGGACCAAGCACGATCAGCCGCCGCGCATCGCGTTCGCGGATTACCGCGATCAGTTCGCGTTGCAGCGCCATCAGCGCGCTCGCGCCCCAGTGGCGGCCGTTAGGTTCGTTGAACGGTTCGTAGAACAAACCTGGCGGCGCGCCGCGATAATGCTGGGCGATCACCGCCCACATGCCGAGAAAGCGATCGCGCTGCCGCTCCGGTTCGCTGATCATCCCTTCATAATGGTGCATGTCGAGCTGCACCATGAGTCCGAGGCCGAGCGCGTATTCCACGATCTCATCGATCCGGCGCCAGAAATCGCCGCCGAATGCGTAGGGCGGGGTGGCGCCCGCATGTGCATCGAAGCGCACCGGCAGCCGTATGCCGTCGAAGCCTGCGTCGCGAATGGCGTCGAGGTGCGGCAGCTCGATCCGATAACCCCAGTCGCCCTCGTTCGGCGCTTCGAGCGCGTTGCCCAGATTGACGCCGCGTCGCATCGGGAAGGGTGCGGCTGTGGCTTGGCTTTCCGCTGGGCCGCAGGCGGCGAGCGCCGTTGCGCCCACAATGATCTCGCGTCGATTCATTGTCCGAGCTTACCCAGATGACGGGGCCATGAAAGCCCGCTAAGCACGCCCCCCATGTTTGAAAAAATCCTGATCGCCAATCGGGGCGAAGTCGCCGTCCGCATCATCCGCACCGCCCGCCGGCTCGGGATCAAAACCGCCATCGTCTATTCCGAAGCCGACCGCGACAGCCTTGCCGTCGATATGGCCGACGAGGGCGTGTTCATAGGCCCGTCGCCAGCGGCGGAGAGCTATCTCGTCATCGACAAGATCGTCGCCGCCGCGAAGCAAACCGGCGCGCAGGCCATTCACCCGGGTTTCGGATTTCTCTCCGAGAAAGCCGAATTCGCCGATCGCTTGCTGGCCGAGAAAATCGTGTTCATCGGCCCGAACCCAGGCGCCATCCGCGCCATGGGAGATAAGATCGAATCGAAGAAGGCTGCGGCCGCGGCTGGCGTCTCCTGCGTGCCAGGCCATATCGGCGAAATCGCCGACACTGACCACGCCATCCAGATCTCCGAAGAGATCGGCTATCCGGTCATGATTAAGGCCAGCGCCGGCGGCGGCGGCAAGGGCATTCGCGTCGCGTTCAATCGCAAGGACGTGGAAGAGGGCTTTCCTGCCGTGCGCGCCGAGGCGAAAGGCGCGTTCGGCGACGATCGCATCTTCATCGAAAAATTTGTCACCGCGCCGCGCCACATCGAAATCCAGGTGATGGGCGATAAGCACGGCAACGTGGTGCATCTGTTCGAGCGCGAGTGCTCGATCCAGCGCCGCAATCAGAAAGTCATCGAAGAGGCGCCGTCGCCGCTGCTCGATGAGAAAACGCGCATGGCGATGGGCGAGCAAGCCTGCGCGTTGGCGCGCGCGGTGCAATACGATAGCGCCGGCACGGTGGAGTTCGTCGCCAGCGGCGCCGATAAGAGCTTCTACTTTTTGGAGATGAACACGCGGCTCCAGGTGGAGCACCCGGTGTCAGAGATGATCACTGGGCTCGATCTGGTCGAGCAGATGATCCGTTCCGCCGCCGGTGAGAAGCTCGCCTTCAAGCAGAAGGATTTGAAGATCAAAGGCTGGGCGATCGAGAGCCGCATCTATGCTGAAGACCCATATCGCAACTTTCTTCCATCGATCGGCCGTCTCCGCGCCTACCAGGCGCCGGCCGAAGGCAAGACCGGCGATGTCACGCTACGCAACGAAACCGGCGTCCGCGAGGGCGACGAGATTTCGATGTTCTACGATCCGATGATCGCCAAGCTCATTACCCACGCGCCCACGCGCATCGCCGCCATCGATGCGCAGGCGATCGCGCTCGACAATTTCCTCATCGACGGCATCGCCGACAACATCCCGTTCCTCGGTGCGGTAATGGAGGAACAGGACTTCCGCAAAGGCGATTTCACCACCGCCTACATCAAGGAGCATTTCCCCGACGGCTTCCAAGGCGTCGCGCCGACTGAGAAGCAAGAAAAGCTCCTGATCGCCACCGCCGCCATTGCGCGCGCCTTCACTGCGCGTCGCGCGCGCGAAATCAGCGGCCAGCTCAATGGCGGCGCCAATGGTTGGCAGCGCGAATGGACCGTGATCCTCGACAAAGTGCATCATGAGACCCGCGTCGATCTCGATGACGCCGGCGCCACCGTCACCATCGACGGCAAGAAGCATCGTATTGATACGACAACCCGCCCAGGCGCGCGCATCATTAGCGGCAAGTTCGAAGGCCAGCCGTTCTCCGTGAAGATCAAGACAGCGCCCGGCGGCTACACGCTCCGCCATCGCGGCGTCACCGTGCTCGCGCTCGTCGCTACGCCACGCGGCGCCGAACTGTTCAAGAAGATTCCTGAGAAGGAAAAGGCCGACACTTCAAAGCTCATCGTCTCGCCGATGCCAGGCCTGGTGATCTCGGTCGATGTGAAACCTGGCCAAGACGTGAAGAGCGGCGAGGGCGTCGCCGTCGTCGAAGCCATGAAGATGCAAAACATCATCCGCGCTGAGCGCGACGGCGTGATCGCGAAGGTGCACGTCGCGGCGGGCGCGAGCGTGACGGCGGACGAGGTGATGATTGAGCTGGGTTAGAGCGCATCGGCGAAGGCCGCCGCGTAACCTCGGGGGCATGCTCTCCCTCGCCCCCAACAGAAATGGGGACAAACAAATTGCCTTCAAGAATTGTGCGCGCACTAATTTTGTCTGACATCGCCGCGCATGAAAGCAGACACGTCAAACCCGCCAATCCACTATCACGGCACCCGCGCTGATCTGCGCCTGGGCGATCTCATCGCGCCCGGCTTCATCTCGAACTATGGCAGCCGCCGAAAGGCGAACTTCGTCTATCTGAGCACCACGCTCGAAGCGGCGATCTGGGGCGCGGAGCTTGCGGTGGGCGAGGGGCGCGAGCGCATCTATATCGTTGAGCCCACGGGCTCCATCGAAGACGACCCCAACCTCACCGACAAGAAATTCCCCGGCAACCCGACCAAATCCTACCGCACGCGCGATCCGCTGCGCATCGTTGGCGAAGTCGCTGAGTGGCAGGGCCACAGCCCGGAGGTGCTGGCGAAGATGAAAAGCGGTATCGAAGAATTGAAGCGCCAAGGCATCGAAGCGATCGATGAATGACGCAAACCGCTAGGCGCCGTCGTCCAGCATCGGCATCTCGACCGTAAAGCGCACGCCGCTCGGCTCGTTCTTCTCGACCAGTAAGCGGCCGCCAAGTTGGCGCACAAAGCCGGTGATCAGCCTGAAGCCCAGGCTCTTGCGCGGCTGGTCGATTACGAAGCCGTCGGGCAGGCCGATGCCTTGATCGGAAACGACGATCTCCAGGTTCTTGCCACGCTTGCGCGCAGACACCGCGATTACGCCGGAGCCAGCGGGGTAGGCGTACTTCGAGGCGTTGGTCACCAGTTCGTTGATCAGCAGACCGAGCGGCACTGCGTTGTCAGCGGAAAGCACTAGTGCATCCGCCTTGCACGTGATCGTCAGCGCCGGAACGGTCTCGTTCATCTTTTTGCAGAGTTCACCGACAAAATCGCTGAGCTCGATGAAGCTGATGGCGTCGCCGCGCCACAGATGATCATGCACCTGCGCAATCGTTTCCACACGCGCACTGGCATCGTCCAACGCGTAACTGATGTCGTCCGTTTGGGCGCTGCGCGCTTGCACGCGCAGCAAGCTCACCACCGACATCAGGCTGTTCTTGACGCGATGGCTCATCTCGCGTGTCAGCAGTCCTTGATATTCCATCGCGCGCGCCAGCTTCGCGTCCGCTTGCTGGCGCTCAATGGCGATGCCCAGGAGGCCTGCGAACACTGCGAGAAAATCCGCGTCGGTGCTATCGAACTGCCCGGCGTCCGGGCTGTCGACTTCTAAGACGCCGTAGTTCTGAGTTCTGTCATTGCTGCGTTCGATCAGCACGTTGATGGCGCGCTTGACGCCATGGTCGGCGAGCAACTTAGGCGTGCGGAAGCGCGCCTCTTCGTGGAGATGATTGGAAATCACCGATTGGCCGGTGTGGTAAGCGTATCCCGCAGGCGACTCCATATCGGCGCCCAGCGTCACCTCGTTAATCGTGCCAGCTTCCCAACCCACGCCGGCGCGGACTTCGAGGAGATTGCCTTCCGGGATGTATTCCAAAACCTTGGCGTACGGCGCTTCCAGCCCCTTCGCGCACAGTTCGGCGGCGCGCTGCAGAATGTCATCGAGGTTGCGCGACTGCATCGCGAAGCGGCCGAATTCGCCCAACAACGCCTGTTGCTGCAGGCGGTAGGGGAGTTCGTCGCGCGTCTGCGCGTTGGGCGGCGTGATCACCATCTCGGGCTTGACTTCCGCAGACGTCGGCGCGTTGTCGCCAGAGGAGCTTGGTGCGTCGGACATCAATCGAAAAAATCCATTGGACCGAGGTGTTAACAAGCCTCGCGGCGCGCGCTCCTAGGTATTCCATCCTGAGTATAGACAGAATCATTTGCTCAGACAGTCCTCATCCTGAGCTTAATGCGCGCACCATTCAGCCTGGCGAAAGCAGCTCTAGCGCCGCTTCGCCTTTGTCACCGCCGCGTCGAGCGCCGACAGAAAGCGCGAGCGATCCGCTTGGGTGAACGGCTTCGGGCCGCCGACTACATCCCCCATTGAGCGAAGATGTTCCATGATGCCCCGCTGCGCCAGAGCCGCGCCGATCGAGCCTTGGGTGAATGCCTTGCCGTTCGGTCCAAGCGCTGCGCCGCCGGCCTTGAGCGTGCGATCCGCCAGGGGGATATCGTTGGTGACGACGATATCGCCCGGCTGGACGCGTTCCGCGATCCAATCATCGGCCACGTCCGGACCAGCTTCGACAACCTTGAGCGTCACATCCGGGGGCGTGCGCATGAAGCTGTTCGACACGACCTGCACTGGGCACCCGGTGCGTCGCGCAACGCGATAGATTTCTTCCTTCACCGGGCAGGCGTCGGCGTCGATGAAAATAGTGGGAGCAGGCACGAGCGCATCAAAACGCCAATGCTTGGGGCTGCGTCAAGAGCGAACTGCTGCGCTATCCGCCAACCCGGCCCAACTCAAAACCGCGCTCGCAACGTAAAGCGCGCCGCCGTCAGCGAGCCTGGCATGATGTTGTTGTCGTTGTGCGCTGTCGCCCAATAATCCTCGTCGAGGATATTCTCGATGTTGATCTGGGCTTCAACGTTGTTGGTCAAGGCGTAAGCGAGCGCCAAGTCCACACGCGTAAACGACGGCAACTCGACCGCGTTGCTTATCGAAGTGAAGGACTCGCTCTGGTAAATTGCGCCCACGCCCACACCGAGGCGGTCCGTCACGCGCACCATGTTCCACAACGAGAAGGTGTCCTCCGGCGTTAGCGGCACGATGCGCCCGGCCGGCGCGGCGGTCGTGGTGCGGGTGATCACGGCCTCTTGATGCGAGTATCCGCCGACGATCTCCCAGCGATCGTTTACACTTCCGGCAATGCCGATTTCGAAACCTTCCGTGCGTTGCGCGCCGGTGAGTACGGTCAGGCTCGAGAAGGGGTCGATGGCGCGCGTGTTGGTGCGGTCGAGGCGATAGATCGCCGCCGTCAGCGCCAGTTGCGGCAGCACGTCCCATTTCAGGCCGAGTTCGATGTTTTCGAACTCTTCCGGATCGAGTGTCGATGTCGTGGCGTCGAGCGCGCCGAACTGGTCGCCCGATTGCGGCAGGTAGGAGACGCTATAGCTCGCATAGATCGAGAGCGGGTCGATTGGCCGGTAAATCACGCCGACGCGCGGCGACACTAGGTCGTCCTCGCGGCTATAGTCGGCGTTGGCGGCGCGGCGATCGTCGAAATCGAGATCGAAGCGGTCAAACCGGACGCCAGCGATGATCTGCCAGTGTTCGTTGAGCACAATCTGGTCTTGCAGGTAGAAGGCGGCCAATCCCAGATCCACGTCGTTATCGGTCTGTAGCGGCGTCGGGATGACGCCGGTGATGCTCGTGGTCGGCGCGGCCACGTTGACCGAGCCCAAGCCGGTGAAATTTGGAGACCGCGTATTGGCGGTCTGTTGCTGACCGAACTCGAAGCCGGCGAGAATCGTGTGGCCGATCGCGCCCGTCGTCGTGCGCCAGATAAAATCGGTTTGGTTGAAGAAGTTTTCGCGGTTGGTGTCGGAATTGTAGCCCTGCAGCGTGACATTGCCTGAACCGTTCACGGCCGAGTTGGCGTGGATGTTCTGGTAGAACTTGAAATAGTCGGCATAGACCGTGGTGTTGCGCAGCGTGAGGTTCGGCGTGAAATCGTGTTCCAAGCGCGCGATCAAGAGATCGACTTCGGTCTCCGCGTGGCTGAGATCGGGGTTGCCGAAGAAGGCCGAGTTGCTGCCTTCCCAAGGGCGCCCGTTCTGGGAGGGCACGCCGCGATCGACGGTGCGATCGTCACGGAAGAGCTCGTAGCCAAACCGCAGCGTCGTATCATCTGACAGGCGAAACGCCGCCGTTGGGTTGAGGCCGTAGCGTTCGACCGAGACGAAATCGCGGTACGATTCTGAGTCTTCGTAGACGCCGGTCAGACGCAGCGCCGCACCGTCATTGAGCGCGGCGCCAAAATCCATCGATCCGCGCGTCTGTGCGTCGGACCCCAGCGTCAGCGACACTTCCTGCACGGGTGACCAGTCGGCCCAGCGTGTGACGCGATTGATGACGCCCCCGCCGCCGCCGCGGCCGAAGATCATCGCGTTGGAGCCTTTGAGCACCTCGATCCGCTCGGCGTTATAGAGATCGCGATAATATTGGACGTCATCGCGTACGCCATCGACGAAGAAATCCGCCGTCGTGGCGTTGCCGCGGATGGTGGGCGCATCGCGGTGGCCTTCGCCTTGGCCCATGGTCACGCCCGGCACGTAGCGAACGACGTCCGCCATCGTGCTCATGCCTTGATCGCGAATGAGGTCGTCGGTGATCACGGTCACCGATTGCGGCACGTCGCGCAAATCGGCGTCGGTGCGCGTCGCCGTTGAGGTTTCGCGGTCGCTATAGGAGGGGCGCTGGCCGATCACGGTGATCGGCTCGCCCTCTTCGGTCACTTGAGCAAAGGCCGGGCTGGCCAGGCCGGTGAGCATGGTCGCGCCCAGCGCCCATGCCCGCAAAAATCCCCGCTTCATCGCCCGTTCTCCCCGTCGTTCTGACGGACAGCACCTAGCAAAGAATGAGAACGATTAGCAATAGCATTAGTGGGCTCAGAACCCGCAGCGGGAGGGCGGCGGCAGGCAGTCGACGCAGGCCCGGTTTTCCGCGCCTGCCCCATTCACCAAAGCAGCAAACCAATGGAGGAACGGTTCGCCGCCGCTCGCGTCGGTATAGAAGCCCGGCGCGCGCAGTATCGTGTGCGCATCGCCGGCGCCGACATAGGAGCGGAAATTGCTCGCCGCTTGCCGCGCCGTGAGATCGCGCGTCATCTTTTCGCGCCAAGCTCGGCAGGCGTCATCGACGCCCATCAGCGCATAGAAGGCTGCTTGCGTGCGGTCATTGGCCGTCGTGAACTGCGCGAAGCGATCGTTGGGATAGAGCTCGGCCAATCGCGCGACGGAGTCCGTATCGACACCGCGCAGCGCTCGTGGCGGCTCATAGCCCCAGCGCGCATTGCGCAGATCGTAGAAGTTCGGCGTTGTGACGCCTTGGCCTGCGTCGCCGAGCAGCACTGCGCTCGCGTTCGGGTAAGCATCGCGGATGCGGATGTAGTGACCAATCGCGCCATAAGCGCCGGCGCTCGATCCGGTCACTAACAGGCGCTCCGGCGTCGCCATGTTGCGGCGCGCCCATTGCAGAATGGCGCGGAAATTGTCGCCGCCGCGATGCTCGATCTCGAACGGCTCGCCGCTATCGACGTCGGTGTAAGTTTGCGAGTTCGAGCCTAAGTGCACATCGCCGGTGCAATAGGGCACATAGATGAAGCTCCAGTCGCGCACCGGATTTCGTTCGTCGTTCATCACGAAGATGCCGCCGAAGCGGTTCGGATTATCGGTCGGCAGAATTTCGGCTTTGTAGAAGCCGTCATCGCTGCGACCGGTTGCGAGCCACGGCACCGAGCAGGTGAGATCATCCCAGCATGCGCCGCCGCCATCGAAGAAGATGACGAGCCCATCGCCTGTCCCGCGACGCACCCAGAACGAATAAGCCGGATCGGCGCCGGGGGCGTCGGAGCATGTCGGCGTGAAGCGCTCGAGCCCGAGCATCACCGGCTCTGCGGTGATCTGCGTCCACTCGCCGACCGGCAACGAAACACTCTCGCGCGCCTCGGCTGGCGGCGCGGCGATGGGCGAGGCGCAGGCGCCGACGGCAAGCAGAGCGATGGCGGCAAGCCAAGATTTCACGGAAGCACCCCCGATAACGACCGCCCCATTCTGGCCGGACAATGGGGCGTCAGATAGGCCGCAATCGGCTGAAGCGCCGGTAGACGCAAAGAAGGCCGCGCTGGCGGGCGCGGCCTTCCTGAGGGTTCGGGCGGTTTAGGTCCGCTTCTTGGTCGTGTAATCCACGATCGCGAGCAGGATGAACGCCGCGCCGACGGTGCCGAGGATGACGGCCGGAACGGCCATGCCGCGGATGACATCGTCGTCGTGGCCGTAGCCGTCAATGACGTAGCCTGCGCCCAGAAAACCGACCGCGAGCGCCAGCAGGATCACACCATTGCCCAAGCTTTTGCGGGCGCGGTTTCCCTCGTCGAGCATATTCTGAGTGAGTTGCGACACCAGCGTCGGCTCAAGCGGTTGGCCGCGCGCCATGGCCTGAGAGATGAGGTCGTGGGCCGAACGCTTGGTCCGCTCCTTGGCGAGCACGGGGATCAGGATCACCGCCGCGAGAAAGGCGAAAAACGTAAACGGCACAAAGATTTCGGCATCCATCGGTACGCTCCATGTTCGGGCTTATCTTGCCCTGTTGCTGACACAGATGCGTCGCGAAGCGGATTTGGACGCGAGCGTCCCGAAAAAAGCGATCAGGCCGACCCGGCGTCGATCCAGAGCGTGAAGGTCGAGCCGCGGCCAGGCGTGCTGACGAGCGTGACATCGCCGTCCATCAGCCGCGCAAGCCGGCGCACCAAAGTGAGCCCGAGCCCCGCGCCCTCATAGCGGCGTGCGCTGTCACCCTCGGCCTGTACGAATGGCTCGAAGATTCGTGTTTGCTGCTCGGGGCTGATGCCGATGCCGGTGTCGGCCACGGCGAATTCCAATCGCGCGCGGCCATCGACGACGCGCCGCGCGCCCGTGATTTTGATCTCGCCATTCTTGGTGAACTTCGCCGCGTTCGAGACGAGTTGCATGATGCTTTGATAGAGCCGGCGATGATCGATCTCGGCTTGGCCCAGCGGCGTCGTCTCAACGATCGTCACCGTGTTGCCATTTGCCGCCGCCAGCGCCGGCGCGCTTTCGCGCAATTGCTCGAACAGCGCCGCCACTTCGACGCGTTCGCGATCGAGCGCCACCGCGCCGGTTTCCAATTTCGACAAATCGAGAATAACATCGATAACGCCGAGCAATTGTCGTGCAGCGTCGCGGATCTTCTCCGCGTCCTGCGCCACCGCCCCTTGGGCTTCTTCCTCGATCAATTCGGCATAGCCGATCACGGCGTTGAGCGGGGTGCGCAATTCGTGGCTCATCGTCGCCAAAAACTGCGACTTGGCGGCGTTGGCTTGTTCTGCCGACATGCGCGCCGCCGCATGCTTGGCGAGCGAGCCAAGGAGAACGCGCCGGTCAAAGCCCATCATGCCAGCAGATACGATGAGCGCCGCCAAAGTCGCCGAGGCGACCAGCGCCGAGAGCGTGAAGCCGGAGACCGTGAAGGGTGCAACGAGCGCACAGAGTGCAACCGGCCCAAGGCACGCCCACGTCACCAGCCGATTTGGCGAGAAATACACGAACACATGGTTCGCCGAACTGCAGATCCACGCCGTCGCCAACACCATGCCGATCGCGTCGCCGGTCGACCACGCCAGCACTGGATAAGCCGTGAAGGCGAGGCCGCCGATGAAATGAACGCCCGCCAGCCAGTAGAAGCCTTTCTGCTGTGATCGCTGCGCGGCTGGCGTAACAACGCGATCCTCGATCGCGACGCGGATCACCAGCTCCCACGCGGCGATCAGCGCCAGCCAACCGCCCGCGACCACCGGCGGCAACACCGCCAACGAAAGCACCGCCATCACCGCAGCGAAGCCGACGCGCGTCCATGTCGCCTTGCGTACGTTCGCAGTGACGTCGGCCACTGACAGCAAGCCGTCACGCGTCGTCGCGCGGAGGGCCTTGTCGGCGAAGTCGCTGGAGAAAAGCGTCGAGAAGGCGGAATCACTCATGCCAGAAGCGTAGGTAACGTTCGTTACCGCGCGCTACCCGGAAGCGGCGAATCGCATGTCACAAAGGCGGCGCCGCTGCTCTTGTCGCGCCGAACACGCGTTCGAAAGAGGCGCGCAGGGCAGCGTCGGCATCCGCCATCGTCACCGGCAGGCCGAGATCGACCAGGCTTGTTACGCCGAATTGCGGCGCGCTGATTCCGCAGGGAGTGATGCCGGAAAAATGCTCGAGGTCCGGCTCTACGTTCAATGCAATGCCGTGGAAGCTCACCCATTTGCGCAAGCGCACGCCGATGGCGGCGATCTTGTCCTCGCGCGCCCAGCCGGGGCCTTTTCGCTCGACCCATACGCCGACGCGGCCCTCACGCACCTCGCCTCTGACGTTGAAATCGTCCAGCGCGCCGATGATCCAATGTTCGAGATCCGCGACGAACTTGGTCACGTCGCGCCCGCGCTCGCGGAGGTCGAGCATGATGTAAGCCACGCGCTGGCCGGGCCCGTGATAGGTGAATTGGCCGCCACGGCCGCTGCGGAAAACCGGAAAGCGCGTTGCGTCCAAGAGATCGCCATCTTTGGCGCTGACGCCGGCGGTGTAGAGTGGGGGATGTTCTAGAAGCCAAACGAGTTCGCCGGCTTCGCCGGCCGCAATCGCGGCGGCGCGCGCCTCCATCGCCGCGACTGCTGGCTCATATTGAACCAGACCTGGCGACACCGCCCAGCCAATAGCCGCTCGTTCGTTCACGCCCCTGCAACCCTTTCCGGTTCGACTAGAGCAGAATCAAATGGGGTCGTCAGGTGTCGCACAAAAGCCAGGTCAATCACGTCGACGTCGAACTCGCGGTCGTCCTCGGGCGCTGCCGCATGCCGATGCAGCAACTTTTGCGCATGGGCCGCGGCGCCGTGATTCCGTTGGACACTAAGGAGAGCGACCAACTCTGGATCCTCGCCAACGGCCATCCGATCGCGCGGGGCGAGATCACCATCCAGGGCGATCGGTTATGCATTACCGTCACCGAAGCGGCTGACGTGCACGAGTTCAACGCCGCCGCGTAGATTGCCCGTTGCTCACCCGTTCTAGGGGGTAGACGCAACCTTATCGATCTGTTCATGTGCGGCTCAGGCGCGGGACGCCATCGTTTAGACTGCGCGTCAGAGCCCGACGCGCGAAACCGGGGAAATACACTCATGTCTCCTATCGCTCGCTTCGTCGCCGCTGGCGTCGCGCTCGCTGCTGTCGCCACCGCTTCCATCGCGTCGGCGCAAGATTTCAACGCCGCGCCGAACTACGGCACGTTGAACCTCAATTACGGCTTCACGCCCGATCCGCAGGTCATTAACCTGCAGTCCGGCGGCAATCTCGATGCTCAGCGTCTGAGCTCGTCGTGCCGTGGCTTCATCACCAACGCACCGGACGTCCGCCTGAACTACAACGCAGGCGGCGGCTATCCGCTCATCCTCTCGGTCGCCTCTGGCGCGGACACCACCCTGGTCGTCAACGCCCCGGACGGCACCTGGTATTGCGATGACGATGCTGGCGTGAACGGCCTCAATCCGATGGTTCGCTTCAACCGTCCGATGTCGGGCCGTTATGAAATCTGGGTCGGCACCTATGGCGGCGCTCGCCTGGAAAATGCCCAGCTCCACATCTCGGAGCTCTATTCTCAATAATTGGGTCGAAATGACCTGATGCGGCAGGGCCGGGGCCAAGCTCCGGCCTGCGCTCGTGGCGGAATTGGTAGACGCACTGCCTTGAGGTGGCAGCGAGTAACATCGTGGAGGTTCGAGTCCTCTCGAGCGCACCAGCCTTCGCGCTTCGCGCTATGGCTGGCAGGCCCAGCCCAGACCCCCCAACGCGCGAAGGCTGCCCTCCGAAGCTTTAGCGAAGGAGGGCCTCCGGCCTAAGATGACCTATGTTCTACGTTTATATGATTGTGAGCGAGGTCCGCCCTGACCAGCGCTACACGGGCTTCACCACTGATGTGAGCGCTCGACTGAAGGCTCACAACAAGGGGGATTCTTCTCACACTTCAAAATTCCGGCCATGGCGATTGGTCGGCTATTTGACGTTTGAAGATGAGAAGCGAGCAATCGCCTTTGAGCGATATCTAAAGTCAGGCTCTGGCAAAGCTTTTGCCAACAAGCGGCTTTGGTGAACACAATGAATCGTTGCAATTGCGTCGAGTACGTCAGCGATCGAAAAACCACCAGCGCGGACCGCATCGGGTGTTGGCGCGACGCGCGCTAAGCGCGCGTTCCCCGCCACGGAAACAGCGCGCGCAGCTTTTCGTCGCGCAGCCACAAACCACCCCACATGATGAGCCCGAGATAGAGGCTGAACAGCTGGTGGCTGAACAGCGGAGTGTCGGCGCGGATTTGCGTCGCCATCGCGCCGCCGAGCAGGCCCATCCACAGCACCGCGCCCAGCACGCTCGTGCGCGGGAAGAGATAGAGCAGCACTAAGCTCAGTTCGAGCACGCCGATCCAGAGCGTGTGCCCTGGCGGCCATCCGAGCTGCGCCATCGTCTCTTCCGCCACCGGCATGCCGGTGAGCTTAGGCGCCACCGACGCACCCAGAATAAAGAGCGCAAACAAGCCGCTCAGCACACGGCCAGCCCAGATCGATGCGCTCGCTTTCATAATGCTTCCCCCGCTTTCGCTTGTTCAGCCGCCGCCACGTCCTTCATCGCACCGTACGGGCATAGCGGCCGCGCCAAGATGCGCTCAGCATACGCGCTTACGTTGCCCATGCCTTCAGTCATGCCGAGCGTGTAAGCCCAGGCGACAGCGAAGCCGGCGATAATGTCGGTAACCGAGAAGCGGTTGTCGATCAGCCAGTCCTTGCCGGCCAGCGCCTCATCAAGCGCCGCGAGGCCACGTTTGGCCGCCGCTTCGTTCTGCGGAAACACCACCGGCAGACGCTCAGCTTCCGGCAGAATGAAGAGGTTGCGCGCGGTGTGCCACAGATAGGCTTCGATCTCTGACAGCGTGAAGGATGTCCACTGATCGTGCAGCGCGCGCGCCCACTGGCCGGACGGTGCGATCAGCTTTGCGTCAGGATGGCTGTCAGCCAGCCACGTGCAGATGGCGGCGCTTTCGAACAGCGGCCGGCCATTGTCGCGAAACGCCGGCAGTTTGGCGAGCGGATGGATCGCTGCGACATCAGGATGCGCGAATGCTTCCTCGCCGGCCACGCTTTCAAACGGCAGCCCAAGTTCCAGTAGCGTCCAGCGGACACGGGCGGAGCGGGTCACGGCGAATTCGTAGAGTTTGAGCGTCATGCAAGAATCCCTTCGATGGGTAGGTCTTGCTTGAAGACGATCTAGCGCGCGCCGCGCCGACAGAGGTCGCGCGGATTTTTATCCGATCTTGAGCCGAACGAACGCCATCGCGCCCTCCTGGTCGCCGCCATAGCTGGGCTCAAGCGAGTCCGACGCGAAATGTTGCTGCACCAGCGCGCCAACGCCGAAGACGACGTTTTCGTTGATGCGGAAATCGCGGATGGCGCCGAGGCTCAAGCGCTGCACGTCCTCCACCGGGCCGTGATGCACGCCAAGCTCATCCGTCTCGATCGCTTCGCCGCGTGCGAACACGGTCCAGCGATCGTTGGGATGCCAGGCGGCTTCGGTGAGCCATGCGTCGAGCGAGACGCCATCGCTGCGTTCCTTGTTGGCGAAGGCGAGGGTGGCGGACCACCAGCCGTTTTCGCCGATGCGGCGCGTATAGATCCCGCTCACTGAGACGCGCTCTTCATCCTCGTCGGGATGCAACGCTTCGGGGCTTTCGATGTCGGCCCAGGATGCCTGCAGCGAGAGATTGTCGCTCGGGTTCCAAGAAAGGCGCACCGCCGTCGAATCCAGATCGCCGCTCTCGATGTCGTAGCGATCCTCATCCGGCTCGCGGCCGCGGAACTGGGATGCTTCGATCTTGAAGTCGCCGTGGATGTAGCCGGCGGTCAGCACGCCGAAGGTGATGTGCGTGCTGTCGAACCAATGGTGTGTCAGCGGCGCTTCCGGCGAATCCGTCGCCGCCATGCGATGCATGAAGGCCGGCGGTCCGAACGCCGGTTCGCCTGGTAGGCCGCCATAAACGAACACCGAGGAATTTTCGCCAAGCTGGTGCGCATAGGAGGCCGACAATTCCATGAACAAATCGTGCGGATGCTGGCGATCCACCAGTGGCTCGACGCCATCGGCGCTTTCCCCTGCCGCGAACAGGAGCGGATAGCCGTCCGCGCCCATGAACGGATCAGGTGAGAGCATGGCGCGCAGATTGAGCGTGCCGCGCTCGCCAACGGCGCGCCGCGCCGAGCCCATGATCATGCCGGCCACGTACGCCTCCTCATCGCCACGCGGCCCATCCGACCATGCGTAGACGCCATTGAGCATCACGTGCCCCATCAGCATCCAGTCGCCCGCTTGGCCGTGCACGCCGCCGTGTGAGGAGACATCCGGCTGCCACGCCGTGCCGGAAGCGTCGCGCCCCATCGGGTAGGCGCCATAGAGCCCGGTCATCGCGGCCATCGTGTCGTGGCCGCCATGCTGCATCCCGGAATGGTCTTCGGCATGCTGGTCGTGACCCGCCTGCGTCGCGTCGTGGTCGTGCGCCGGCTCTTCTTGCTGCTGAGCGGGCGGCGTGTGGTCGTGCTGATGCTCTTGCGCCAGCGCAGGCCACGCCCAGACGGCCAGGCAAAGCGCTGGCGTTGCGATCCAGAAGTTCATTTCTCGCTCCTGACCAGTAACTCGATCAACTCCGAGGCTTTCTTGCGCTGTTGTCCCGCGTCGCCGCTGACGATGGCGCTCTCGATGCAGTGGTTGAGATGTTCCTTGAGCATCAACTGCTCGACGCGGGTCAGCGCCGCGCGGGCCGCGCGCAATTGAGTCAGCACATCGATGCAGTAGCGGCCGTCCTCAATCATGCCGGCGAGGCCGCGCACTTGGCCCTCGACGCGTTTCAGGCGGTTCAACAAGTGTGTTCGATCTCGCATGGCCGCTTTATCATACCCCTTGGGGGTATATGTCCAGATCGATTTTGACGCACGTGTGGGGTTGACCTACGGCGCGACGCGGCGCTTTGGAGGGGCACGAACCCATTCCTCTCCACACGTTGAAGCGGCCCGCCGATGAACACCGAGACCGATACGGCGGCTGAGCAAGCGCGCGCCACGCCATCCGAGGATTCCGGCTTCATCGCCCGCGTCATCGGCGCTGCCGGAGATCACGACGCGCCGCTGCTGCGCCGGCTGCTGGCCGATCTCGGCCCCGCCGATCTTGCCGACGTCATCGAGCACGTGCCGCTGGAGACAGCGCGCACCATCGCGCGTTCCGTGGGGCGTGACCTGCCGCCGGAGTTCCTGGCGGAACTGTCGTGGGAGCGGCGCGAGGAAATCCTGCCCGAACTGCCGGCCGATTATGTCGGCCAGGCGCTCGGCCAACTCGACACTGACGACGCTGCCGCAGTCGCTGCCGACATTGATGAGAAGCAGCTCGGCCGCGTGCTCGCCGCCGCTGACGAGGATACGCGTCTCGCGGTCGAAGAAGCGTTGTCGTTCGACGAAGAGACGGCGGGCCGTCTCATGCAGCGCGAATACGTCGCTGCGCCCGAAGGCGGCACTGTCGGCAGTGTCATCGACCGCATGCGCGCCGATTCCGCCGAACTGCCGGACGAGTTTTTCGAAATCTACATCGTCGACGCCGCCATGCGCCCGATCGGGGCGGTGCGTGTCTCAAGCCTGCTGCGCTCCGGCCGCGACACGCCGCTCAAGGAGATCATGCGCGCCCCGCTGATCCTGATCCGCCCGGAGATGGACCAGGAAGAAGTGGCGCAAACCTTCCAAAAATATCACATGGCCTCGGCGCCCGTGGTGGATGACGCCGGCCGGCTCACTGGCATGGTGACGATCGACGACATCGTCGATGTCATCAGCGAAGAGAGCGAAGAAGACTTGCTCAAGCTCGCCGGCGTCAGCGAAGCGGCGCAGACCGATAGCGTCTTCAAATCCGTACGCGCCCGGGCGCCGTGGCTTTTGGTCAATCTAGGCACCGCGGTGGTGGCGTCGGCGGTGATCAGCGCCTTTCAGGACTCGATCACTGAACTCGTCGCACTCGCCGTGCTGATGCCGATCGTCGCCTCGATGGGCGGCAATGCCGGCACGCAAGCGCTGGCCGTGGCTGTGCGCGCCATCGCTTCGCGCGATCTCAATGAGAGCAACGCGCCGCGCTACGTTTTGCGTGAAGGCATGACGGCGGTCTCCAACGGACTGATTTTCGCTGTCGTGTTGGCCGGTGTCGTCGCGTTTTGGTTCAACAGCGTTATGCTGGCGTTCTCGATCGCACTCGCCGTGCTGATCACTTTCGCCTGCGCCGGGCTCGCAGGCATTCTCGTCCCGCTGACCCTCCGGCGCTTTGGCGCCGACCCGGCGGTCTCGTCTTCAGTGTTCGTCACCTTCGTGACCGATGTCGTCGGCTTCCTGGCCTTCCTCGGCCTAGCGACGTTAATCCTACTGCGTTAGCGCTCGTCCGCCGCGGCTTCATCGATCTGACGCAAGGTGCGCTCGGCGATTTCGAGTGCGTCGATTTCGATTTGATCGCCGCGCGCACGCGCTTGGCGGAGTTCTTCGGTCACCTCCATACGCGCTTCGCGGATCGCCTCGCGCGCCTCGATGCGCTCTTCGCGCCGCGCCATGGCAAGCTCAACCTCCGCTTCGCGCATTGCTTCGCGCGCGCTCTGCTCGATCTCGCGTCGTTCTTCGGCTGAGAGCCGCGCCGCGTGTCGGGCCTCAAGCCGCGCTTCGCGCGCGGCGCGACGGATTTCTTCTTCATCGACATGAACGTCGATTTCACGGAGAGCTTCCAGCGCGGCCAGCCCTTCAAGCGCGTGCAGATGCTCCAGATCGCGCAGGCCTTCGAGGTCACGCAAGGCGTCCAGGCGTTCCAACCGCGCTTCATCCATTGCCGCCCGCGCTTGCGCCATCGCTTCGCGCGCTTCGGCCAAGCTCTCGCGCAATTCTTCGCGTTCTTCCGGCGTCAGGTCGCGTTCTTCGACCAGCACGCCGTCGCGCATGATACGCACGCGGCCGTCGCCATCTTCGTCGAACCCGGCCAGCAGATCATCGGCGGATGCTGCCGCCGACGTTTCAGCCGCATGCGCCGCAGCCATCACCGGCGCAAAAGTCGTCACCACTTGCGCCGGCTGCGCGGCCCAGGAGGCGGCTGCGGCGCCGGCGGCGGCGAGCGCGATGACGGAGGCGCCGATGAGGCGTTGCGTGCGTGTGGGCAGGGCAAGTTTCAACATGGAGATGCGCTCCTTCAAAGCATTGAGGTTGGACGGCGGCCAAGCGCATCCGAGGGGCGCGGCCGCCGCGATGTGGGTCTTCAGCATGGCTTCGGCGTAGCGGCGGCGCATGCCGTCGCTTTGCGCCAACACCGCCGCGTCGCAGGCGAGTTCTTGGTCGAGCCGCAAAGCGCGCGCGCCGAGATGCGCGAACGGGTTGAACCAGTTCACGCACTGCAGCAGCACGACCGCCGCATTGATCAAGGGATCGCCTTGCGCGAGGTGTGCATGTTCGTGCGCCAGCACGATACGGCGTTCTTCTGCGTCAAAGCGGCTCTCGAAGTCGGACGGCGTGACGATGATCGGACGCAGCACGCCGAGCACCGCCGGCCCGTGCGCCGCCGATTCCGCCGTGCGCACCCGCGCGCCGAGGTCACCGCGCAGGCTTAGTGTGCCGAGCGCTGAGGTGAACCGCGCTTGCCTGAGAGCCAGAACGACGAGGCTCAACACCACGCCAACACACCAAGCCCAGAGCAGATAGGGATGCTCCGGCGCGGGCGCCTCAATGATCCCCGGATGCGCGGCGCCCGGCATGGGCGCTTCGAGCATCACATGCTCGATACGGCCCGGCACGAAGCACATCGCCATCGCCGCCAGCGGCAGCAACCAAAGCGCATAGGCGACGCGCGCGCCGCAATAGCGTCGCACGGGTACGCGCAGCGCCAGCACCAGCAGTACGCCGGCGGCTAGCGCTAAATTCACGCGAAGCAGAACGTCGATCAGCTCAGTCGGCATCTTCGACCTCCGCCATCATGAAATGCGCGACCGTGATCGCGAGCGCCGCCGCTAATGCGGCTTGCACCGGATCGAGGGCGTAGAAGAATTCAGTCACCATCGTCGAGCTCCGCGACCAGGCGTTTCAGTTCGGCGATGTCGGAGGCTGACAACTGATTGGTTTCGGCGAAATGGGAGACGAGCGGTGCGAGCTTGCCGTCGAACAACCGGTCGACCAGGCCCTTGCTCTCGCTCGATACGTAATCGGCGCGCTCGACCGCGGCTGAATAGAGATAGCGCCGGCCATCGCGGGTCGCGGAGATCGCGCTCTTGGTCAACAGCCGGTTAATTAGCGTCCGCACGGTTTTGTCGGCCCAGTTCTGCTCTGGGCCAACTTCGGCGACGATATCTTCGGCGCTCATCGGGCTTTTCCGCCAGAGCGCCTCCATGATCAGACTTTCCGCAGCACTGATGCGCATGATTACACCTGTAATACCCTCACGATTACACCTGTAAGCCTATCTGTCAACGCTGCATCGGCCAGCGGCGCACGTCGCTAACGAAAATTCACCTTTGGAGAGGGCGCTTGGCGCCGGGCTTGCCTGAAAGGGGAAGACTGCCGGCTCCGAAGCTTCAAATCGGGACGGCGTTTTGAGCAAAGCCCTGAAAGGCCCGCCCATGACGTACTCAGTTTCAGCCGACGGCCTCGCGCTCATACAGCGCCACGAAGGCTTCCGCGCCGAACCCGCACAATTGCCGGACGGCAATTGGGTCGTTGGCTTTAGCCATGTGCGCGTCGGTGAGCCGGGCGCGCCGCTCGATCACGCCGAAGCCGCTGCACTGCTCGCCATTGATGTCGCGCCGACCGAGCGCCTGGTGAATGCGCGCGTAACCCAATCGCTCACGCAATCTCAGTTCGACGCCCTCGTCTCGTTCGCCTTCTCGGTTGGCGGCGAAGCGTTCGAACAAAGCCAAGTGCTGCGCCGCGTGAACGCCGGCGATTTCGTTACTGCTGCCTGCGCGATGGACGCATGGCGCAAGTCTGATGTCGGCGGCGAACTCGAAGTCGTCGATACGCTCATCGGCCGCCGCGCGGCTGAAAAGGCGCTCTTCTTGAAAGATATGGCGATCGACGCGGCGCCGTCCGTGTTCGTGCGCGCCAAGCTCGATCACGCCGCGTCCATTCTCGGCGCTCCGGCCAAGTACGCTGCCGCCCCCGCCGTGGGCTCCGTGCCCGTCGTGCAGCCGAAGCCTGAGCCCGTTGTGCGTCTGGTCGAGATCTTGAAGTCCGAGCCGCAAACCGAAGCGCTGCTGCTGACGCAAGTCGTGGCGGATGATGTTGTCGAAGACGACGAGATCGTCACCGCGCACGCCAAGCCGGTCGCCCGTTCGCTGGACGAAGTCCGCGAAGCGACCCGTCGCTCCTATGCGGCGACGCAAGCGGGAGAGGGCGCCAAGGTGCGCTTCTCCTGGTTCAAACGCGCGCGTTCGAACAAAATCGAAATCGTGATGCCGAAGCCAAATGTGGATCGCCGTCTGCGCAAGCAGCGCCGCCAAAGCGTCTTCAATGTCGCGAACATTGATTTCGGCGGCCCATTTGAGAATGCCGGCCTGATCGCGCTGCTGGTCTTTGGTTTCGCTTTGCTGGCTCTCGGCGGCTCGCTGCTCTTGGGCGGCTCGGGCGAGGCGATTGAGATGATCGCCGGCGCTGCTGTCGCGACGCCGGGCCTGGCTGCTGTGCTCATGGCTGTCTTCGGCCTGCGTCGTCCGCAAAGCGCGCAAGCCTGATTTAGTTTCTCAGTTCTGCTGGTGAGCCTGGGGCGGGAGCAATCCCGCCCCTTTCTTTTTTGGAACGCCGCCAGCGGGCGCTGCATTGTGTCTTCGTCAGGAGACGAAGCCATGCCCGCTAAATCCAAAGCACAACAGAAAGCCGCCGGCGCCGCACTCGCGGCCAAGCGCGGCGACGCCAAGCCTAGCGCGCTCAAGGGCGCCTCGAAGCAGATGTATAAATCGATGAGCGAAAAGCAGCTCGACGATTTCGCGTCCACCAAACGCAAGGGCAAACCCGACTACGTCGAAGACAGCCCAGTCCCGGCCCAGAAGGCCAAGCGTAAGAAGGCGGCGAAAAAGGCGGCGGCGATGCGCGCCAAGAATGCGAAGAAGAAAACCGTGAAGAAGCGTGCCGCGAAGAAGGCCCGCTAGACAACCGAAGGGCCGCATCGGTTTCCCGACACGGCCCTTCCATTGTCAGTCCGCGTTAGCGGGGAATCTCAGGTTAGACCCCAGAGCTGGCGCTCGAGATGGTCCAAGCCTGTGACAGTGCCCCGAACGAGTGACAATGAGACATGGATCACCTCCTTTTCTACAAAAAGCCGGCGCCAGTCGCCGGGATGAGGCGAAGATAGGGTGCGTCGCGCGATCTGAAAAGCGTGATGGCTAAAACGCACTGCTTCTGGCGTATTGGTGCGGCAGCGTCATCACAGGAGGCGAAAATGCGGCAGATAGTGCTGAGCGTGGTTCTACTCTGCGCACCGGTCGCGCCAGCTTGGGCGGACGTCGATACAATCGAGACCGCGCCACTCGCCGCTTGCGTCAGCGCTGCGGCGAGCGACGCAGCGGCGCTGCGTGCGTGCCCGGGCGTGATCGCGCAGCCGTGCCTCGACTCGGATGGCGGCTACACAACCCATGGCATGATGATGTGCTACAGCGCCGAGGCCGAAGCTTGGGAGCGCGTGATAAACGCCGCGCTCGAACGGCTCACCGCAACCGAGCCTGATCTCGCACCGTCGCTGGCGGCGTCACAAGACGCCTGGCGCGCCTATCGCGATGCCGAGTGCAACTACCGTGTCAATCGCTGGGGCGAGGGCTCGGGCGCACGCGTGGCGCGTGCGTCCTGCATCGCTGATCTGAGCGCCGAACGCGGCATCGCCCTCACGCTCCACGATCGCGAGCGCGAGGGAAACTAAGCTTACGGCCGCTCTGGCGTCCACGAGCCGAGCATCGTCGCGTTCGTGCCGGCCAGCGCCACGCACGCATTGCTCTCGCCGCCATCGGGATAGCAGAACACCGGCCCCTGATTGCCGCGCGCGCCTTCATAGACGTTGCGCGTCACGCCTTCCGCCGGCTGGAAGTAAGGCGGCTTCGGCGCGCCTGACGGCCAAGCCGGGAGCCAATCCGCTGTCGGCGTCTCGGCTGTGTTTTGCGTCCAGGCTTCCAGTTCGCTGCGCAGCGTCGATTGATCTGCATTCGGCGCGAAGGCGAGCGAGACTTGCGCGGTCGGATATGCGCGCTCGAACAACACCGTGCCGTCGCTGGTGGTGATGCGCAAAGTCGCCGTTGCTTCGCGGCAGGTCGCGCCAGAGGCTTCCGCCTCGATCACGTAATATTGGCCGCCGACAGCCGACCAATCGCGTGACGCTTCGGCAAAGCAGCCCGCGGGCGCTGCGCCCACTGGCATGCTCGAAGCGACGTCTTCGGTTTGCGTATCTTGCGCAGGTGGTGAGCACGCGGCCAGCGCGAGTGCGGCAAAACCCAGAGCAAATCGTTTCATGGTTCGGTCTCCACCGCTTCACGGTCGTACAATTGGCCAGCGCCCCCGGCGATTGGCTCCCAGAACACGCATGTCTGACGTGATGTTCCCGAATAATGGCACAACATCGGCAGATCGCGGGCGCGGATGTCGTCATAGGTGAGTTGATCGAGTGTGGTTTGGCCGGGGAACAGGTTTGCCCATTCCGGTGCGCTCTGCGTCGTCGCGATGTCAGGCGTCGCCCAGCGATCGAGGAAGGTTTGCAGATGTTCGTCCGGCTCGGCGGCGAAGACGTCGCCGAACGCGCGCTGCAACGGCGCCGTCCACGACCATAGCACATCGCCTTCGCCGCTGCGTATGGTGTAGAGCGCAACGGCTTGGTGGCAGTTCGGTCCGATCGTCTCGGCGCGGACACGGCTGGCCGCTTCCGTAAACGCGACCTCGCGCTCCACGTTCACGTCGCAGGTGCTTGCGCGCGGCGTACACGCGGTCGCGCCCGCCAGCGCCAAAGCGATCAGCAGAAACCTCAAGGTCCGTACGCCACGATCATCGTCGGCGCGCGCGAGACAGGATCGATGACCAGACACTGCGTCGCCTCAACCGCCGCCGCATAGCAGATCATCGCCAGATTGCGCGCGCGCAGCATCTCATAGGTTTCTCGTTCGAACGGCGTATCGTAGGTGAACGTCGTTGCGCTCTCCGTCAAAGTCGCAACACCCTCGCGCCATTCCGGCAGCTCGCCCGAGGAACTGACCGTCACGTCGGCCCAGCCGGCGAGGAACGCATCCATCTGCTCGTCGCTGACCGGCTCGTAGTCTTCCGGCAACAAGCCGCCGGCGCTCAGATCAAAGTAGGTAGATGCAAACGTCCACAGCGGATTGCCCGCGCTATCGCGGGCCACAAACGTCACTACAGCTTGCGCGCAACTGGGCCCTTCGGCGCGCGTGGTGATCACGTCCGGGGCCTCGGTACTCGTCCAGGTCACCTCTTGCGTCGCTTCGTGCGCGCAACCGGCGGACGCAGTTTCCGCGTCACGTTCGCCGCACGCGGCAAGCGAAAGCGCCGCCAAACTCAAAATCAAAAAGCGCATGAAGATGTCCCGATTCAACGGGAGCATAGGGCCTTATTCGGCGATTTCCAGCGGCGCACTGCCGGTGAGATCGGCAATCGCATCCGTGCTCGGCGCGTTGAACAGACCATGCGGACGCTGAAGCGCCGCAACTGCGGATTCGTAGCCTGCCGTCACAGCTTCATCGAAGCGCTTCCAATCGCGCATGTCGATGTCCGGCATTTCCGGCGCGATCAGCAAATCCGCGCCCGAGCGTCCCTCCCAAGGATCGACCGCCAAAGTCGCGGCGCGCATCAGCAACGACGCGATCGGCGGCGCGGCTTGGAACCCGTGTGCGGCGACCCAGCCGAAGAAGCCCGGCGGATTGCGGAAATCCTCAATGTCTATGCCATCGCGCCGCGCCACGTCGACGCCAATGATCGGGCCGCGATGCATATCCTTCAGCACATCGACCGGAAAATTTTTCAGCACCGCGCCATCGACCAGCAATTCGTGATCGCCTTCGACCACCGGCGGCAAAATGCCCGGCAGCGAGATCGAAGCGCGCAGCGCCCGCCGCAGCAAGCCCGCGCGATGCACACGCACCGCGCCTGCGACCAGATTGGTCGAGACCGTGAAGAACGGCATTTGCAAATCTTCGATCAGCGTCTCGCCGAAGTGTTCGTGCAGGCGATCGTCGACACGCTTGCCGCGCACGAAGCCAACCACGGGAAGCATATAATCGCCGAGCGGATTACTCTCCACAAACGCCTTGCGGATGCGGGTTTCGATCTCGTTGTCGTCCCAGCCCATTGCCGCGCAAGCCGCGATCACGCCGCCCATCGAGGTGCCGCCAATCACATCGAACGGAAGCCCGGCTTCGCGCAGTGCGCGCACCACGCCTATGTGCGCGTACGCACGCGCGCCGCCGCCCGAGAGCACTAAGCCAACCGAACGTCGCGCAATTACGCGCGCCAAGCGCGCCGCGTCTTCATCTTCCAGCCCGCGCCAGTGAAACAGCCGCGCCGCTTCGCAGGCCGTTCGCCATTCGTCGGTCGTCGCGGCTTTGCGATCCATGCCGTGATGCAGGAGCACCACATCGACCAAGCGGAACTGCCGCGCGGGCGAGGGCTCTTCCGGCGGCAGCAACGGCGTCGAGGGCCGCGCATCGGCGCGCGCGAAATACCAGATGCGATCCGCCTGCCGGATGCAGGTACGGAACCACGGCGTATCGGCGATCTTGGTCAGAAGGAAGACAGCGTCGTTCTTCTGCTCCAGCGCATCGAACCATGCGCTGTTCATGCCTTCGGTGAGCGCCGCTTCATCGTCTTCGGTGATGATCACGGCGCGCGCGCCGAGGCGCTTCAGCGCTGCTTGCAGCGTGCGCGCGCGCAGCTTGATGTCGATGGTGGGCGAGGTGGAGACGAAAGCGTAGACTTTCGGATCGGCGCGCGGGCTCGGCTTGTTGCCGGCGCGCGCACGCGTCAGCATGAGGCGCGCAATGTGCTCCATCATTGTCGGGTGTGCGTGCACCAACATGTCGAACGCGGCAGGTGAGAGCCGCAACACTTCGCTGTCGCGGATCGCATAGACGCTGGCCGAATGCGGCTCGCGCGCGATCATCGCCATTTCGCCCACAGGCTCGCCGGGGCGGATGTAGCCGAGCAACTGATGACCGCCGCGATCGACAGGGCGGAAGGCGGCGAGTGAACCTGATACCAAGAAGTAAACGCCGTCCGGCGGCTCGCCGGCATTGAGCAGCGCCCAGCCAGCCGGCAGCGAGTACCAGTCCGCCACCGCATCCATGGCGAGGATGAGATCGCGCGGCGCATCGTCCAGCAGTGGAAAGTCGGCGAGGCTCGGCTTCATAAACTTCCTGTAAATGCCGAGAATAGGGCGGCTTCGTTAAGGCGCAATGATGCTCCGCCCTCTGTCGCATTCCCAAGCCTCCGGGCCATGCTAAGAGGTCGCCCCATGACCGTTTTCATCGCGCATGCCCCCGCCGACCGGCAGACCGCCGAGGCGCTGGAGAAAGTTATTGAGCGGCGCGGCCAGTTTGCGGAGCTCGATGACGGCCAAACCGCGCTCCGCCCGATCCAGGCTAGCGATGTTCTGGTGCTGCTTGTCTCGCAAGCGCTCACCTTCGCCACCGCGCGTCTACGTCTGGAGCAACGCGCGCTCGATGCGTGGGCGGATGGGCGCTTGGTCGTGGTCAAACTCGATCACGGCTTTCCGCCGGTTGGCCTGCGCGACTTGCCGGCGATTGACGCGAGCTTTGAAGCGGAGCGCGAGTTCAAATGGCTCGAAGTCGCTGACGCCATCCGTGACAAGCTTCGCGCGCCGTCGCGCGACGGTGTGAGCGCGCCGGCGCCTGCGCAAGAGGGCGCGCCGCCAACGGATAAGCCGCCGTCAGGCGCGTTCGGCTGGATCGTGTTTCCGCTGCTGGCATTGCCCGGCTTGCTCGCGATCGCCGCCACCGCCTCGATCTGGCTCGCCAATCGCATCGGCCCAACACCGGGCACGTTCGTCGATCTGGTTGCCGGGATCGACGGCTTCGGCGTGCGTTATGGTGTGCCCAGCGGCGTGACGCCGTGGCTGTTCCTAATCTTCGGCGCACTTACGCTCGTCATCATCGTCGGTTTCATCCTAAGGCTCATCGGCGGGCTTACGAGCCGCGGGCCGAAAGCGGAAGCGCCGCAATCACGCAGTGAGGCGCCCGCGCCGAAAGCGAGCGACGCTGTGTTCGTCTCTTACGCGCGGGCAAACCAAGGCCTGGTGCTGCCCGTCATCGAAGCGGTGAAGAAGCAGGGCAGGCGCTTTTGGCTCGATCAGCAGGGCATTGTCGCGGGCGATGGTTGGGCTGGCGAAATCGTGCGCGCCATTCGCGCGGCGCCGCGCGTTGTCGTGATGTGCTCGAAGGCCGCTTTTGAGAGCGATCATGTCAAGCGCGAGATTTATCTGGCAGACCGCTACCAAAAGCGGCTTGTTCCCGTCTTTATCGAGCAAGCTGAGCCGCCGGAGGATTTCGAGTATTTCTTCGCCGGCGTACAAATGCTCAACCTGTTCGAAACGCCAGAAGCCGAACGTCCCGAAGCCCTCATGCGCGCGCTAGGAACCACATGACCCTCGCTCCCGATCCCGTCCTGCTCGAAGTCTCGCCCGAAGGCGTCGCTGTCATCACGCTCAACCGAGCCGACAAGCGCAACGCCTTCGACGAATTGATGATCGCCAATCTGGCCACACATTTCGAAACGCTGAAAGGCGCCGAGCACGTGCGCGTCGTCTTCATCCGCGGCGCTGGCGAAACCTTTTGCGCAGGCGCCGACATCGACTGGATGCGCCGCGGCGGCGAGCGCACCGAAAGCGATAACGAAAAAGACGCGCTCGGGCTCGCCCGCATGCTCCGTCATCTGCACGAACTGCCACAACTGACTGTCGCACTCGCGCACGGCGCCGCCATGGGCGGCGGCGCTGGGTTGCTTGCGGCGTGTGATGTCGCGGTCGCCGTGAAAGGCACGAAGATCCGCTTCTCAGAAGTGCGCTTGGGACTGATACCCGCCACCATCGCACCATTCGTTGTGGAGGCGGTCGGCCCGCGCCACGCCAAGGCGCTGTTTGCGTCGGGCGAAGGCTTTGACGCGGAGTACGCTGAGAAGATCGGGCTCGTTCAATACATTGTGGACAGCGAAGCCGCGCTTCGTCCGATGATGGAACATTTGTCCGATCTGGCGCTCGCTGCGGCGCCCGGCGCCGTCGCTGATGCAAAAGCGCTGGTGCGTTTCGTAACTGGCCATAAGATCGATGACAGCCTGTCCAAGGAGACCGCCAAGCGCATCGCGGCGCGGCGTGCTTCGGTGGAAGGCCAAGAGGGCCTCGCCGCGTTTCTCGAGAAGCGCAAGCCGGAGTGGAATAAGTGAAACTGAAGCGCGGCTTGAGCGGGTTTTGGGCCTTCCTCTATCGTTCCAAGCTCGCGCGCGCGCCGATGCCGTTTTGGCGGGTCGTTGTGGAAGCCAAACTGGATCGCCGCGTAAAAGCCTGGCCCAAGCGTCACGACGCGGCTGTTGTCGCGATTTACGTCTGGGCCCGCACCATCGAAGAGGCCGAGGGCCTGGCGGTGCTGGCGGTCGAGGATGACGGCCTGAAGGCCATGACCGCCGATGCCCTTAAATGCGCCCCCGCCGCGGCCCCGCGGCAGCAGCCCGCTGCCGTCGCCCGCTCCGCGTTCGGCTTTCTAACCAGCGCTGAAGACGAAACCCGGGCCGGCGGCGCCTCCCGGCGCGACGCGCGGGCTTGATCGGGAACCCGCCGCGCGGGACACTTGAGCCATGACTGGGGAAGCAGAAGCAGCCGGCGCGCTGGCCACGGCAGGCCTTGTAGCCGGCGCCATCGAACCGCGGGCCGGCGGGCTGCCGGTGGAGGGGCAATGCCTCAATTGCGGTGCGCCGGTCAGCGGCCATTATTGTTCGCAGTGCGGCCAACACGTTCAGCCGATCCGCAGCCTGCGCCACGTCGGCGCGGAATTCCTGCACAGCCTCTTTCACTTCGACACCAAGGCGTGGCGCACGCTGCCGATGGTGATCTTCCGCCCCGGCACGCTGACCCGCAATTACGTCTTCGGCAAACGCGCCCGCTACATCTCGCCACTGGCGACGTTCCTGCTGTGCGTCTTCCTGATGTTCTTTGTTTTCTCGTTCATCGGCGACGCCCAGATCGGCTCCGGTGTCGAGGCGAACATTGAGGTCACGCAAGATGATCTTGAGGAAGCGCGCGGCGAGCTAGCTGAAGCGCGCGCCGCACTCGCCGAAGCGCAGCGCGAGGCGCCGCCCGGCGAGCCCGAAGGCTTGGCCGCGGGTTTGGGCGAAGGCGCAGTCGCGATCGCAGAGGCCGAAGTCGCGCGCTTGGAAGCGCAACTCGCCCGACAGGAGCAGGAGGCCGCGCAGCGGGCCGCTGAAGACGCTGATGGCGCAGCGCCCGCGACGGAAGATGCCGAGACGCCCAGCGAAGCGGCGACCGCCGAAGCGCCGAGCGAGGCCGCCTCCGCCGAAACGCCAACCGACACGGCTGGCGCTGAAATCCCCTCGGAGGCGCGCGTTGGCGTCTTCATTGATGACGAAGCCACTGCCAGAGCGATCGAGTCCGGCGAACGCCGCTGGCAGGACGAACTTGGCGACGCCGCCGAACGTGGCGATATAAACGTCAATCTCGGCCATCCCTATTTGAACGAGCGCGCTCTCGCGACGTTGCGCAATCCCGATCTCGCGCTCTATCGGGTGCAGGAGGCGGCGTCGAAGTTCTCGTTCTTGTTGGCGCCGCTATCGCTGCCGTTCATTGCGCTCCTGTTCCTCTGGAAGCGCGGCGTGACCTTCTACGATCACGTCGTTTACGCGCTCTATGCGCTTTCGTTCGCGTCGCTTCTGTTCATCACGCTGCTGATCGGCGCCAGCCTGTTCGGCTCGAATATGGTTGCGATGATGATCCTTTCGAACACGCTGCTCTTGGTGGCGCTGCCGGTGCACATCTTCTTTCACTTGAAAGGCGCCTACGCACTCGGCTGGTGGTCGGCGCTGTGGCGAACGTTTTTCATGCTGATGTTCGCGATCCTGATCGCGACGATTTTCCTCGTCATCATCCTCATTCTGGGGCTGGCCGGGTGAATGAGTGGGTCGTGACCGCCGCTTCGGCCGGCGTTGTCGTGTTCATGGTCGCTGTCGCCTTCGTGCTGGGCTTCCGCGCCAAAACGCGCCTGGATGAAGAGGCACTGCGCCAGCTTGCCGCCAACGAGGGCGAGCGCAGCGACGAGGCGGTCATCGCCGCCAACGGCAAGGTCGCGCTGGCGCGCTTGGCTAGCGGCAAGCTCATGGTCGTCCGCGTCATGGGCGCCGATGTCAGCGCCCGGCTTGTCGCAGCGTCCGCCGCGCGGCTGCGCCTCAAGCGCGACAAACTCAGCGTGATATTTGCGGACACCGGCTATCCGCCGCTACATATGCGGCTCAGCGAAGCGCCGCCCTGGATCGCCGCGCTCACCGCAGGAGAGGCCGAGTGACCGCCCCCGTCATGCCCGTCGCCCCAGTTTACGGCGCCCACGAAGCGCCGTTCGACGTGTCGCTCATCATCACCTTCGCGGTGCCGGCCTTCGTGCTGCTAATCCTCATCGAAATGGTCATCACGAAAGTGACCAAGAAGGGCCGTTACGAAGTCACCGACAGCGCCACGTCTCTCTCCATGGGGCTTGGCAATCGCATCTTCGGCATCTTGTTCGGCGCCTTCGCGGTCGGCGCGTACTTCTGGGTGTACGAATATCGTCTGTTCGACCTCGGCTGGACGCCGCCGGTGCTCGTCGCCTGCTTCTTCGCCGAGGACTTGGCCTATTATTGGTTTCACCGCGTCGCGCATGAGCGGCGTTGGTTCTGGGCCAGCCACGTCGTCCATCATTCTTCGCAGCACTACAATCTGACCACGGCGCTGCGCCAAACCTGGACCGGTACGCTGGGCCTCAGCTTCATCTTCTGGCTGCCGCTGGTTTATATCGGCTTCCCGCCGCTCATGGTGCTGATGTTCTCGGCCTTCAGCCTCGTCTATCAATTCTGGATTCACACTGAACTGATCGATCGCATGGGTCCGTTCGAGTGGGTGATGAACACGCCCTCGCACCACCGCGTCCATCACGCCATCAACCCGAATTATCTGGATGCCAATTATGCCGGCGTGCTGATCATTTGGGACCGCATGTTTGGCACCTTCATTCCCGAACGCAAAGAAGAGCCGCCGCGTTATGGCATTGTCAGCCAGCTCGGCACCTTCAATCCGTTCCGCGTCGCGTTCCACGAATGGATCGGCATTTGGCGTGACGTCACGCACGCCAAGAGCGCGCGCGAAGTGCTGGGCTATATGTTCGGCCCGCCCGGCTGGAGCCCAGACGGCTCGCGCAAAACCAGCGCCAGCCTGAAAGCCGAATGGGCCGCGCGCCAGCAAAGCGCAGCTGTCCCCGCCGAGTAAAATGTACGTCCCCGAGCATTTCCACGCGGACGACGCCGATGCGTTGATCCAGCGTTTGGCGAAGCGCTGGGCCGGCGTGCTGATCACGGTGGACGAACACGGCGCGCCCGTCGGCACGCACATGCCGATCCTGTGGGACGCCGACAAACGCATCGCCACCGGCCACATCGCCCGCGCTAATCCGCAATGGCAGCAGGGCGACGGCAAAGGCCTGATCGTTCTCAACGGCCCAGAAGCTTACGTCACGCCGTCTTGGTATCCCTCGAAAGCCGAGCACGGCAAAACCGTGCCCACCTGGAATTACGAAGCCGTCCACATCACCGGCCGCGTCGAATGGTTCGACGATGCAGAGCGCTTGGAAGCGATGCTGGATCAACTCTCCGCCTTCTACGAACGCGATCGCGCCGAACCCTGGGCCATGAGCGATGCGCCGCGTCCTTACATAGACGCGCTCAAACGCGGCATCGTCGGCGTCACGCTCATAGCTGAGCGCATCGAAGCCAAGCGCAAGCTCTCACAGAATAAGAGCGAGGCGGATTTCGGTGGGGTGGTCAGCGGATTAGCCGGCAGCATTGATCCACTCGCGCAAGAAGTTGCGGCCCTTATGCGGGAGGAACGCGCTCTCAGTGACGACCCGGACGGAAACTAATATGGATGGCGGCGGCCGCCTGCAGGGGCCGGCGTTTGCCGGCGAGGGAGCGGGCGGTCCATAATGCGACTCATATGACCGTCCACATTCTCAAACTCTGCGTCGGCGCCGATAGCGTTGAAGATCTCGCCGAATGGCAGATCGGGCAGGTTAAGCGCGCGAAGAAGGAAAAGCGCCCGCACATCGCGCCGGTCTGCGGTACGCGCATGTGGCCGAAGCGCGTGGAAGACGTGCTGGCCGGCGGCTCGCTTTATTGGGTGATTAAGGGCGTCGTGTTGGTTCGACAGCGCATCATCGCCATCGACGATGTCACCGACGATCACGGCCAGCGCTGCGGCCTCTATCTCGACACGCAACTTGTGCGCACCAGCCCACAACCGCGCCGCGCCTTCCAAGGCTGGCGCTACCTCGATCCCAAAGACGCGCCCGCCGATCTAGGCGATCTCAAAGGCGGCGCTGACTTGCCGGAAGAGCTGCGGCGCAAGTTGGTGGAGTTGGGGGCGTGGTGATCTAGGCGAGCGCCCGCGCCGCCGCAGCGCAGAACGCCGGCACATCATCACCATCATGATAAAGACCCAACCCGATCCGCAGCACATCGTCGCGCGCGTCGGTTATGATATTCGCATCCATCAGTGCCTTCTTCCACGCCACAGCATTCGGATGCCGCAGCGCCACGAAGCGCGCGTTCGGGCCGCTAGCGTTCGGGCGTACGATCTCTGCTTCGCGCAACACGCCAGCTTCGCCGGAAGCAATCGCCGACTCCAGCGGTTCACGCAAAGCTGCCACGCGCGCTGTCACGTCCGCCGTCGTCACGCCCTCGCGGGCGAGCATCGCACACACCGCGTTGAAGCGATAAAGCCCGGTCGGATCGTACGTCGCGCCAAGAAAGCGCGAGCCATCGCGGCCGTAGGCGATTTCGCCTTGCTTGCCTTCCATGGCGCCGAAATCGGCGAACCATCCGGTGAAGCTTGGGCGTGTCGCGTAACCTGGCGGCGCATGGATGAAGCCTGCGCCTTCGCCGGCCATCGCATACTTGTAGCCGCCGCCGAGCAGGAACACGCGATCAGCGACGCTTGAGAAATCGCACGGCATCGCCATGAACGAGTGATAGAGATCGAGCGCTGTCCACATGCCGTCCGGCGAAGCTAGCGCCGCGACCTCCTCGATCGCATCGAAGCGCAAGCCGCTGCGAAACATGACGTGTGAAAGAAACACGATGTCCGGCGTCTTCTCGCGCAGCGCCGCGACGAAGCGTTCGCCAAACGTCGAAAATGGTTCGCACGGCACGACGCGGCGTTTGACGTACCCATCTTCTTCCCAGCGCGCGGCTTGCCGGCGGAAAGAGTGAAACTCGCCGTCGCTGGTCAGCACTTCAATCGGACCAGAGCCGCGCCGCGCTGAGAAGAGGCGCATCAGCAGGTCATGCGTGTTCGGCGCCAAGCCGATCGTGCTTGGATCGGGCAAGCCCAGTTCGTGCGCGATGTTGGCTTGCGCCTCCGGGATTACCTCGCCGAAGACGCGCTCCCATTTCTTATCCGCCAGCACCGCCGCATCGTCCCACGCCGCCATGTGCCCGTCATAGGAAGCATCAGGCCACAGATGATGCGAGTGCGCGGCGAAGTGGAGCCGCCCGGGCGAGGCGGCGAGGGCGCGGGAGAAGAGGTGTTTGTAGCTTTTCAAAGCCGCGTCCTGACCGTCCACAATTCCGGAAACGCGCGCCGCGCCAACGTACGCTGCAGATAGCCAACGCCCTCCGTGCCGCCCGTGCCGCGCTTGCCGCCGATGATGCGCTCTACCGTCAGCACATGCTTGTGACGCCAAGTGAGCATCGCATCGTCGAGATCGATGAGCTTTTCGGCCAGCTGGTAGAGCTGCCAGTATTTCTCCGTGTCGCGATAAACTTCGAGCCACGCATCTTCGACCGCGGCGCTTGGCGCATACGCCTGCGCGCCGCCGCGATAGGCGCTCTCGGGAACATCGAATCCAGCTTTGGCCAATTGCTCGATCGCGTCTTCATAAAGGCTGGGCTCGGCGAGCGCCGTCTCGAGCGCCTTACGGTCAGCGCTGCCTTCTGGATGATGGCGCAGGAACGCTGCGTCCTTCATGCCGAGCTTGTATTCGAGCACGCGAAACTGCGCCGATTGAAAGCCGGAGCTTGAGCCCAGTAGCGAACGGAATCGCAGATAATCCGCCGGCGTCATCGTCGCCAGGATATCCCAGGTCTGTGTCATCACAGCCTGAATGCGCGAGACGCGCGCCATATGTTTATACGCCGGGGATAAGTCTCCGGCGCGTATCTCGGCTTGCGCTGCACCGATCTCGTGGATCGCCTGCTTCATCCAGAGCTCCATGGTCTGGTGCAGGATCACGAACAGCAATTCGTCGTGCTGCTCGGTCTGCGGCTGCTGCGCCGCCAAAAGCTCATTGAGCCGCAGATAGCCGCCATATGTGACGCTGTCGCTCATCGCGCCCGTTCCTTGTCTCGAATCACGCGCTTAGAGCATGAGCGCACCGCCCGGAAAAGCGCCGTTCGGCCTTTGTGCGCGCAAGGTTCCCGTATTTGGGGGTTTGGGGCGGGGCGCGGGTTTGCTAGGGAGTGGCAAGCTTGGGGCAGAAGCTCAAGGAGGGTAGTTGCGATGGGTGGTGTCGTACGGATCGTTTTGATCGTTCTAATTTTGGTGCTGGTCGCAGCGGGCGCGAGTTATTTCCTCGTGCCGCCGGTCGCCAGCCGCAGCCAGACGCTGCAAGTTGAAGCGCCGTCGACGACGGTGCTGGCGCGCTTGGCATCGACGCCCGTCGGCGCCACCGTTGTCGAAGGCGTAACTGTCGCGGAAGCGGCGAGTGTCGAAGGCGACACCGTCACGGCGCCGGTTACCTACGCTGACGGCGCCACTGGCCGCGTCGTTTACACCGTCTCGCCCGATGGCGAAGGTTCGCGCGTGCAAGTGAAGCTCGAGCAAGACCTCGGGCCAAACCCGCTCGATCGTTTCGCCGTGCTCACCGGCGGCGACGTTGCGCCGCTGATCGAACCGGCCGCTGCCGCAATCACCGCCGATCTTGGCGCGCTGCCGAACGCCACGTTCGAAGGCCTGCAATATCAAGTCGTGGAAATTACCGCGCGTCCGTTCTTCTACGTCGAGAACTGTTCGGACGCCTCGGCTGACTCGATCACTTCGATTATCCAACAAGCCGTCGTCGCCATTCCGCCGGTCATGCGTCAGCGCAATCTGACGCCGAGCGGCCCGCTGATGGCTGTCGAGCCGCGCGTCGTGTCCGGCCAATATTGCTATCAGGTCGGCTATCCGTTCACCGGCCGCGCGCCGGGCGCGTTGTTGATCGGCAAAACCGGCCAAACCCCGGGCGGCCAAGCGCTGCGTGTCGTCTACACCGGCACCGAAGAGAACGTGCTTGCGGAAGTTTATGACCGCATGGACGCGCTGCTTGGCGCCGCGCACTTGGACAACCCGGCGACCACGGACGACGATTGGACCACTTACGAGGTCTATAACGACGATCCGGCGCAAGAAGGGGGCTCGCGCAATCGAGAGATCTTCTACGTCGTGCAAGGCGACATCTCGGCTCTGCAGCGCATTCTGCCGCCGAGCGAAGCTGTGGCGCCCGCGCCGGCGCAACCGGCTGAAGCGGCGCCTGCTGCTGAAACGCCGGCCACGCCAGCCGAACCGGCGCCCGCGACGCCGTAACAGCGCTGCGAGGCACAAAACAAAAGGGCCGCGGCGAAAGCTGCGGCCCTTTTTCTGTGCGGTGCGCGGGAGCTGCTACGCGCGCGCTTGCGTGCAGCAGCGCGTAATCATCATCACCGATTGCGCGTCACTGGCCAGACGCGTGACCAAAGCCGGCACGGAGCCTTCCGCGTTCAGCGCCTGTGCGATCTCGGCCCAGCTCTTATAGCGGCCGGTGTCGGCGAGATCGTAGGCGCGCGAGCGCAGAGCGAAGAAGGCGTCATCAGCCATGGCGTGGTTCCTAACGGCGCTCCAAGCGCATCGCCGCCGGATGGCGTGGCGCGCTCGCTTGATGAGGAGGCGTGAGGGTAACACGCTTCGCGCTATGCCTGCCGATATTCGGAGTCCGTGGCTGTGATTTCTCGTGGCGACGAAGTTCCCGCCGTGAAGCGGCGGACTAGGGACTTCAATTCCGAGGACAACTTTGCGCGCCTCTGCGTGACGGGCGCTGCACGTGCTGCGTGGCGGTTCGGGAATGCGGGGATAGATCGCCGGCAATCCGACCGCGCTCAATCGCGCTTACACTCCTCTCATCGTTCCGCGTGGAGAGCAGTCGGCAGCCCTGTTCGTACCGATGCGATGAGCGATGTGATTGAGCGTGAAGCGCTGATGTCTCCCGCAAGCCATCGCGGGAAGGCGAGGCCCGAGCTGGACAGACCCCTTGGACTGTCTCGTGTCGCGTATCGCATCAGACGCAGAAGCCTGCGGGGTTGTAACCGCGTGGGAGAAGCACCGGGGACCGCGTCGAACAGCGCGACCCGCACGTCATCGGCTGCGCCGCCTCCAGGAGTGAAACATCTCCCGCGACGGCGCCGATGAAATCCAGTCACGGGACGCGGAAGGCCCCGCGTCGTCAGCGGCTCTCACGAGCCGCAACTTACCAGGCGCGAGCCATCCGCGTCCCGCTCTCCGCGCTCGCGTAAGCGAGAGCGTCCCGCCGAAGCCTTGGCGAAGGCGGACTGTTTAGGCGCAAGCCAACAAGGATGACGCATGCGCGAAGCGCAGCGCTACACCTCCATATTATCGATCAGCCGCGTCTTGCCCAACCACGCCGCCGCCAGCACACGTGCGGGGTCGCGCAGCTCATCCAATCGCTCAAGTGTCTCCGCATCGCGGATGGCGACGTAATCGATGCTTGTGAAGCCCGCCGCGCTCAAATGCCGCGAAGCTTCGGCTTCCGCATCAACAATTGCAGCGCCGCCGCGCACGGCTTTGATAGCTTCATGCAGGACAAGATTAAGCCGACCCGCGACGCGGCGTTCGTCCGCATTCAAATACGCATTGCGCGACGACATCGCCAAACCATCGTGCTCGCGCACGGTCGGGCAGCCGACGATTTCGATCGGCATGTCGAGATCGTGCGCCAGCCGCTTGATGACGAGGAGTTGCTGATAATCTTTTTCGCCAAAGAACGCCGCGTCCGGCAGGCATTGCAGCAGGAGCTTCGTCACCACCGTGGCGACGCCGCCAAAGAAGTGCGGCCGCATTTCGCCTTCGAGCGGCGTAGACACGCTCGTCACGATGACATTGGTGGAGAAGCCTTCGGGGTACATCACCGTTCGTTCCGGCGCGAAGAGGAGATCGCAGCCGGCGCTGGCGAGCAAAGTGGAATCGCCGGCTTCGTCGCGCGGATAGCGCTCGAAATCCTCGTGCGGTGCGAACTGGCGCGGATTGACGAACAAGCTCGCAACGACGCGGTCGCAACGCGCCTTGGCTGTGCGCACCAGCGAGAGATGCCCCTCGTGCAGCGCCCCCATCGTCGGCACGAGGCCGACGCTCAAGCCGGCCTTGCGCCAGCCATTAACGGCGGCGCGCAGGCCCGCAACGTCGCGCGCGGCGGAAAGAGGAGAAGCGCTCATCCGTTTCGCATCCTTCGCGCGGGCGCCCGCGTCAAGCCGCTTAAGGCGGCCTTAACCTCAATGGACGACGCTTTAATCATGCGTCTCGGCGTTGCGTCTCTTCAGCAGATCGCAGCGTCCGCCATCGTGGGCGGGCGCCGATGAGCCTCGCGTACACCCCAGACACCGTTTACGCGCCTCGCCAGGCGCACGTGATTGTCGTCGGCAATCAGAAGGGCGGGGCCGGCAAATCGACCGTCGCCATGCACGTCATCGTTGCGCTGATGCGCATGGGCCGGCGCACTGGCGTCATCGATCTCGACGTCCGCCAGCGTTCGCTCACCCGCTATATCGAGAACCGCTCGCGCTTCATCTCAGGCCAAAGCGCCAAGCTCGCCTCGCCGCAGATCCTCGAACTGCATGAAAGCCGCGACCGCTCGCTCGACGCCGCTGAAGCCGCCGACGAGAGCGGATTTCACGCGGCTCTGCGGCGTTTGTCTGAAACCTGCGATTTCATTGTCATCGACTCGCCCGGCGGCGATTCCTATCTCGCCCGCACCGCTCATGCCTGGGCCGACACTCTGGTCACGCCGTTGAACGACAGCTTCGTCGACTTCGACCTCTTGGGCGATATCGATCCGAACTGCCCCGAAATCGTGCGCCCCTCGATCTATAGCGAGATGGTCTGGGAGAGCCGCAAGAAGAAGGCGCTTGCCGTCCGCACCCCGATCGACTGGGTCGTGCTGCGCAACCGGACCTCCGCTAGCCGGATCGAGGCCAAGAATAAGCAGCGGGTCGGCGAGGCGCTGAAGACGCTTTCCAGCCGGATCGGCTTCCGCTTGGCGCCGGGCCTTTCGGAGCGGGTAATCTACCGCGAACTCTTCCCGCAGGGGCTGACCATGCTGGACCTGGACACTGAGGGTGCGGCGGGGGAGATGAAGATGGGCCATCTGGCCGCCCGCCAGGAGCTGCGGGATCTCTTCATCACCTTGAAGCTGCCTGGGCTTGAGGGCGAACCGCTCAAGTTCTGAGGTCATTTGTTACCGGTATTGCTGATCCTCGGAGCGGTCTTCGCGCTGCTCTTTCTGACTCGCCTCGGCGGCGCGCAACGCGCCCTGATCAGGCCGCGCTGGCCGGCTGTTGTGTTAGCAGGTGCAGCATTGGCGCTGGCTTTGCGGGGCGCCATTTGGCCTGCGATTGCCTGTGCAGCACTGGCCGGTTTGGCCTCGACCTGGTGGCCGCAGATTGAGTCGAAGCTGCGCAATCGCGCGGCGCCGGCGACTGCAAATGATGCTGAAGATGGCGCCGCGCGCGCTGTTTTGGGTGTCAGCCAAACTGCAACAGCTGATGAAATTCGCGCCGCCTACCGCGCCAAGATGGCTCGCGCGCATCCCGATCGGGGCGGCACGCACGCCGAAGCCGCGCGCCTGGCGGCTGCGCGGGACCGGCTTTTGAAGAAGTTGAAGTGAGCTACTCGGTCTCTTCGGTCGTGTCGTCGAGATCGCCCTGGCCGTAATTGTCCAGCGGCGCACGCACCGGCGAAAGTGTCTCGACCACCATGCCCTGGTACGTCGCATAGGGCGAACCAGCGGCCGGCGGCGGGGGCGCGCTAGCTGTGAGCGTCCCGGGCGCCAGGCCGACATCGAGACGGCGGTTCGGCAGTCCGGCGAAGGTCGCGGCGTTCGGACCATCGCGGCGGGCATACTCTTGGTAAGCGCCCTCAACGAGGTAGGCGACCTGGGCGTCACGGGAAGCGGCGGTTTCGCCGCCGAGAACGACCACGATCACGCGGCGGCCGTTGCGCTCCGCCATGGTGGCGAGGTTGAAACCGGAGGCGCGGGTGTACCCGGTCTTGATGCCATCAACGCCTTCGACTTGCCCGATCAGGCGGTTGTGGCCGCGCACGGAGCGGCCGCGGAAGCTGAAGTTTTGATCCGAGAAAGTGCCGTAATGCTCTGGAAAGTCACGCCAAATTGCTTGCGCCAGCAGCGCCATGTCGCGCGCATTGGTGCGGTGGCGATTGTCCGGCAGGCCGCTGGCGTTGGCGAAGCGGGTATCGGTCAGGCCCAATTCGCGGGCCCGGGCCGTCATGTTTGCGGCGAAGCGGGCTTCCGAGCCGCCCAGGCGCTCGGCCACCACGGTGGCGACGTCGTTGGCGGACTGGACGACCAGGGCGCGGATGGCCTGTTCGACGGTGATGGTGTCGCCGCGGCGCAGGCCGAGGCGGGACGGCGGCTGGCGCGACGCGTTGCGCGAGGCGACCAGGCGCGTGTCCATTGCGACATCGCCGCGCTCGATCGCTTCGAACAGCATGTAGAGCGTCATCATCTTGGTCAGCGACGCCGGGAACCGGGGCTCGTCGGCCTGGTCTTCCAGCAGCACCTCATTGGTGCGCGCATCGATGACGACAGCCGCATAGCGGTCTTGTGCCGATGCCGGCGCGGCCAGGCCGAGCGCGAACATCGCCGCGAAGGCGCCGAGGACGACACGAATAGAAAACGATCCCGCAGAGCTCATCGGTGTCCAATCCCGCACAAACACGGACAATTTCAGGCAAATCGCGTGCCGCGCAGCTTACAGATTCATTAGACCGGGTTAATCGACCGTAGCAGCCGTCCGGTTAATGAGGGTTCGAAGAGCGTTACCGACCGATTCACCGCCACCCCAGGCTGTGGACAACAAGGTTAATCACAGATGAACGCAAGCCCCTCCAGCTGCGTCAAGCTGCCATGCAAATTCATGGTGCAGTGCAACATAAATCCCGTTGACTTCGCAGGTGCAGCATAACATATATGGTTCCAGATTCGCCGCTCCCCGGCAGTCCGTGAACCATTCAGGGCCTCAAGGCCCACAAAAGGAGACCGCACCATGGCTACCGCCAAATCCGCGCCGCGCGCCGCCAAGTCGGCCACCGAGGCCTTCGAGCAAATGACCGGCGCTTCGAACGAAGCCGTCCGCGAGAACATCGACCGCAGCCTGGCTGCGATGTCGGAAGCGTCGTCTTTCGGCAAGCAGAACATCGAAGCTTGGGTCGCCTCGGCCGCCGCCGCTCAGAAGGGCTTTGAAGCTCTCTCGGCCCGCACCGTCGCTTTCCAAAAGGAAGCCATGGAAAAGCATGTCGCGGCCGCCAAGTCGCTCATGACCTCCAAGAGCGTCCAAGAGTTCGTCGAGAAGCAAAACGACTACGCGAAGTCCTCGTTCGAGGCCTATGTCGCGGAACTCACAACTGTTTCTGAGCTCGTTTCGGGTGTCGCCAAGGAAACGATCGCGCCGATCAACGATCGCGTGAACGCCGTTGGCCAATTCATCCAGACCGCTCAGCGCTAAGCAAACACCACTTCGGGCCTTGGCCCGAGAGGCTGAACAGGACGGGCCTGGCTCTCACGAGCCGGGCCCGTTTTGCGTGCACGCGCCCATGGGCTGCAACATCATTGCGCGCAAGGCCTTCCCACGGCGCAGTTGATCCATAAATTGTTCAGCAAGTGAGCGAAGGCTCATGGGTGGACGAGTCGGTCCAGGGTCAGTGAATGAGCGGCGACGATCAGTGGGACGATAACGAGGAAGGCGGCGGCGCTGATGGGCGCGCCGGCACCCAGACCGTTACCCGCACCAAGAAGCCGTCGCTCTATCGCGTGCTCCTGCTGAACGACGACTACACGCCCATGGAATTCGTGGTCTACGTGTTGGAGCGCTTTTTCAACAAGACCCGCGAGGAGGCCACGACGATCATGCTGCACGTCCATCAAAACGGCGTCGGCGTGTGTGGTATCTTCACCTACGAGGTGGCCGAGACGAAGGTTGCTCAGGTTCTGGATTTGGCGAAGCGGTCAGAGCATCCGCTGCAGTGCACGATGGAAAAGGAATAAGATGGCGACTTTCTCCCGCACGCTCGAACACACGCTGCGGCGCGCTCTCTCGCTGGCGAACGATCACCAGCACGAGTTCGTGACGCTTGAGCACTTGCTGCTGTCGCTCATCGATGATGACGATGCGGCCGGCGTGATGCACGCGTGCAAGGTCGATCTGGACAAGCTCCGCGCCAATCTCGACTCGTATCTGGAAACCGAACTCGACAGCCTCGTCGTGCCGAACCGCGATCATGAAGAGCCGCGACCGACCGCCGGCTTTCAGCGCGTGTTGCAGCGCGCGATGCTCCATGTCGATTCAAGCGGCGGCCGTGAAGTCACCGGCGCCAATGTGCTGGTGGCGCTGTTCAGCGAACGCGAGAGCCACGCCGCCTACTTCCTGCAAGAGCAGGACATGACCCGCTATGACGCGGTGAACTTCATCGCCCACGGTTTGCCGAAGCGCGCGGGCGCCGCCCAACCGCGCCCGGTTCGCGGCGCGCAAGAAGGTGAAGACGGCGAGCGCGTCGTGAAGCAGGGCAGCGAAGCGCTGGCCGCGTATTGCGTGAACCTCAACAAGAAGGCGCGCGAAGGCAAAATCGATCCGCTGATCGGCCGCGAAGCCGAAGTGATGCGGGCGATCCAGATTCTGTGCCGCCGTCAGAAGAACAATCCGCTGCTGGTCGGCGATCCGGGCGTTGGCAAAACGGCGATCGCCGAAGGCCTGGCGCGCAAGATCAACGAAAAGCAGGTGCCGGAAGTTCTGGCCGACGCGACGATCTTCTCGCTCGACATGGGCTCTTTGCTCGCCGGCACGCGCTATCGTGGCGATTTTGAAGAGCGCCTGAAGAGCGTGATGAAGGAATTGGAGAACCACCCGAAAGCGGTGCTGTTCATCGATGAAATCCACACTGTCATCGGCGCTGGCGCGACCAGCGGCGGCGCGATGGATGCGTCGAACCTGCTGAAGCCCGCCCTGCAATCGGGCCAGCTCCGCTGCATGGGCTCGACCACCTATAAAGAGTATCGCCAGCACTTCGAAAAGGATCGCGCTCTGGCGCGGCGCTTCCAGAAGATCGATGTCAACGAGCCGTCGATCCCGGACGCGATCAAAATCCTCAACGGCCTGAAGCCGTACTTCGAAGAATATCACAAGGTGAAGTACACCGACGAGGCGATCAAGGCCGCCGTCGAACTGTCCGCCCGGCACATGGGCGACCGCAAGCTGCCCGACAAAGCCATCGACGTGATCGACGAGAGCGGCGCCTCGATGATGCTGCTGAAGCCCGAGCAGCGCAAAAACGTGATCGACGTTACCGATGTCGAGGAAGTGGTGTCGCGCATGGCGCGCATCCCGGCCAAGTCGGTGTCGAAGGACGACAGCGAAATGCTGGCCTCGCTGCCGGCTGACCTGAAGCGCGTCGTGTTCGGGCAGGATAATGCGATCGATCAACTCTCGGCCGCCATCAGAATGGCTCGCGCGGGTTTGCGCGAACCGCAAAAGCCAATCGGCTGCTATCTGTTCGCGGGCCCCACCGGCGTCGGCAAAACCGAAGTCGCGCGGTCGCTCGCCAATATCATGGGCATCGAGCTGCTTCGCTTCGACATGTCGGAATACATGGAGCGCCACACGGTGAGCCGCCTCATCGGCGCGCCTCCCGGCTATGTCGGATTCGATCAGGGCGGTCTGCTCACGGACGGCGTCGATCAGCATCCGCACAGCGTGTTGCTGCTCGATGAAATCGAAAAGGCGCACCCGGATCTGTTCAACATCCTGTTGCAGGTGATGGACAACGGCACGCTGACGGACGCCAACGGCAAGAAGGTCGATTTCAGGAACGTGATCTTGATCATGACCACCAATGCCGGCGCGTCCGATGCGGCCAAGCAGGGCATCGGCTTCGGCGCGGGCAAGAAGGATCACGAGAACGAAGAGGCGATCAAGCGCCTGTTCACGCCCGAGTTCCGCAACCGCCTCGACGCCACCATCAGTTTCGGCGGCCTGCCGCCGGAAGTGGTGCGCAGCGTCGTGCAGAAGTTCATCATCCAGCTTGAAGGCCAACTGGCCGAGCGCAACGTCCAGATCGAGATCACCGACAAGGCCGCCGATTGGTTGGCGACGCGCGGCTACGATGAAAACTTCGGCGCTCGTCCGCTGTCGCGCTTGATCAGCGAGTACGTGAAAAAGCCGATGGCTGACGAATTGCTGTTCGGCAAATTGAAGACTGGCGGCATCGTCAAGATCGACATCGATCCCGCCGATAAGGACAAGCTCAAGTTCAGCTACAGCCAAGAATCGCGCGGGCTGTTGAACTTTGGCAAGAAACCCGAGAAGGCCTAACCGCCCGCTTCGGTTGACTCATCGAACGGCGGTCGCGCAAGCGGCCGCCGTTTCGCTTACAGCGCCGCCGCGATGTCCTTCGCGATCGCTTCCAGCTCGGCGATGTCTGCCTTCTTGCCGTGATCGTGGCCGGCGAGGCGCACGCCCTCGTAGCGCGGGATGATGTGGAAGTGCAGGTGGAAGATCGTCTGCCCCGCCGCCGCGCCGTTAAATTGGCTGACGGTGATCCCGTCCGGATTGAGCGCCTTCACCGTCGCCCGAGTCAGCTTGTGAACCGCCGCCATCAGCGGCGCGACCTTGTCGGCGGGCAGCTCTAGAAAATTTTGCGCACGCACATTTTTCGGTACGACCAGCACATGCCCTCGTGCTTGCGGGAAGATATCCATGAAGGCGAGCACGGCGTCGTCTTCATAGACTTTCACCGCCGGGATCTCGCCGCGCAGGATTTTGGCGAAGAGATTGGCGTCGTCATAGCTTCCGTGCAGGCTCATCTGATCCTCAAGTCGCAGGCGGCTTACGTCGCGCCATCTGCGTTTCCTTCGCTCCGGCGATGTTAGGCGTGTCCGAACCGGGTTCCAAGACGATAGGGCGGGGGGCTAGATTGCGCGCATGGCCGAGAACGAATTCAAGCTCAACGCGGACGAAAAGCCGTTCGATCCGCCGGGCGCCGATAAGCCCAAGGCGACGCGCCCGCGCGACGCGGCGACGCTGATCCTGGTCCGCGGCCGGCGTGAGGTGATGATGGGTCAGCGCGCCAAGGGCCACGTCTTCATGCCGGACAAATGGGTGTTTCCCGGCGGCCGGGTCGATCCCGGCGATGCGCGCCTGCCCGCCGCGTGTGAGCTCACGGCGGGCGCTGAGGCGCTGTTGCGTGCTGGCGGGCTGGTGCGGCGGCCGCCGCGCGCGTTCGCCCTGGCGGCGGTGCGGGAGACGCGGGAGGAGGCGGGGCTAGTGCTGGGCGACGACCAGGGCCCGGACCTCTCCAAGCTCCAGTTCGTGGCCCGCGCCATCACGCCGCCGTACCGCCCCCGCCGCTTCGACGCTCGCTTCTTCCTGGCCGACGCCGAGGCGGTTCTGGCCCACGACGAGCCAGCCGCCGGCGACGAAGAATTGCTGCATACACGGTGGTTTAGCCTCGACGAGGCCGAGGCCCTGGACCTGCCCTCGATTACCCGCTTCGTGCTGAAAGAGGTCCGTCTCCGGCTCGAAGGCCAGCCGGTCGACCCGCCTTTCCTGCGTTGGAGCCGGGGGGCGCACACCCTCGAGCGTCTGAGAAGTTGACTTTAGGGTGGCGATCCCTATTTTCGCGCGCTTTCCAGAACCCCAGAACTCTTTGAGCGCCCGTCATGGCTAAGCCAGCAACCATCAAGATCCGTCTGAACTCGACGGCCGACACTGGCTTCTTCTACGTGACGAAGAAGAACCCGCGCACGAAGACGGAAAAGCTCAAGTTCAAGAAGTACGACCCGATTGCGAAAAAGCACGTCGAGTTCGTCGAAGGCAAGATTAAGTAAGCACGCGCTTTCGCGCGAGGCAGTAGGCAATGGGCAGTAGGCATTAGCCGCTGCCCATTTTGTTTGCCCGGATTCCCACTGCCTCACTTCGGATAAAGCACCATTTGCGTGCAGCGGAAGAGCGCGGTGGTTTTGCCGCTGGTCTCGTTCTTCACAACGGCGTCCCAGACCTGCGTCGTGCGTCCGCCGTGGACGAGGCGCGCTTCGGTGCTGACGACTTCGCCGAGTTTGGCGGTGCCGAGGAAGTTGGCCTTCAGCTCCACCGTGGTGAACCCTGAGGCGCCTTCGGGCAGGGAGATGACGCAGCCATAGCCGCTGGCGGAGTCGGCCAGGGCGATGACGCTGGCGGCGTGCATGAAGCCGTTGGGCGCCATGTGATGTTCGCCCACCATAAAGCGCCCGCTGACGAAGCCCGGCCGCGCTTCGAGCCATACTAGGTTCAAATGATCTGGCAGTTTGCCGGCTTGCCGTTCCGTCAAACGGCCGACGGAGTCGATTTCTGTCATTGGGCGCCTCGCGGGAACGGCCTATCTTGAACCCATGAGCCAACGCCAAGTCAAAGCCGCCGTTCTGCTGATCGGTGACGAATTGCTCTCCGGCCGCACGCAGGACGTGAACCTGCAGACGATCGCGAAATTCCTGGCGCCGCTCGGCGTGCAGGTGGCGGAGGCGCGCGTGGTGGCGGACGTGCCGGACGAAATCGTCGCCGCTGTGAACGCACTGCGCGCCAAGTACGATTACGTCTTCACCACTGGCGGCATCGGCCCCACGCACGACGACAAGACCGCAGACGCCATGGCAGCGGCGTTCGGTGTCAACATCGATGTGCGCGACGACGCACGCGCGATCCTCGAAGCGCATTACAGAGGCGCGACCAATCTCAACGAAGCGCGGCTGCGCATGGCGCGCATTCCGGATGGCGCATCGCTGATCGCCAATCCGGTGTCACGCGCGCCCGGCTTTCAGATCGGCAACGTGTTCGTGATGGCCGGCGTGCCGTCGATTACGCGCGGCATGCTGCAGGATGTCGGCCATCGCTTGCAGGGTGGGGCCGTCGTGCAAGCGGTTGCGGTGCGCGGCAAGCGCTTGCGCGAGGGCGACATCGCGGCAGGGCTGCAAGCGCTGGAGGAGGCCGCGCCTGGCGTCTCGTTCGGCTCGTATCCGTGGTTCGCGCCCGGCGAGGACTATGGCGTAAACCTCGTCGCGCGCAGCGCAGATGCTGAGGCGCTGACGAAAGCGGGCGAGGATTTGCAGGCGCTGATCCGCAGTTGTGGCGTGGATCCGGAAGTTGTGGCTGACTTGTAAGGACCGCGGGCCTTCAGGCCCGCATGCGCGTCTAAAGATGCGCGGTCCAAGACTAAGCGCGCGTCCACATCGCGTGCGTGACGTTGCAGCGATGTTCGAAGCCAAGTTTCCGATACACCGAAATCGCGCCGGTGTTGCTGGCGTAAGCGTGGAGGAACGGTGTCTTGCCTTCCTCGAGAATTCGTGCCGCAATAATGCGTGTCAGCGCAGCGGCTAGACCGCGCCCGCGATAATCGGGATGCGTGCAGATGCCGCTGACTTCGACGAATTCATCCGTCTGCAAGCGCTCGCCCGCCATGGCGATCAGCTGTCCGTTCTCGCGCGCGCCGATGAAGCGGCCAAGTTTGTGCGTGCGCGCACGGAATGGGCCGGGGCGCGTGAGGGTGGCAAGCGCGAGCATGTCCCGCGCATCGGCGTCGCCGAGATTGTCGAAAGCGATGTCTGCGCCGGGCGTGAGCGTGGCGAGCACCATCTGCACGCCGGCGGCGTTGAGCTTGAGCAGAATGCCGGAGGGCGGCGACGGCGGGTCGCGCTCCAGCAGCGACATGTCATCATCATCGTGGGCAAGCCCCGCCAGCGCGGCGACCGCATCCGGTGAGCTATCGGCAGTTGCCGCAAATGGGCTGATATCTTCCGCGAAACGCCGCGCCAGTGAGCCGTCCGTGCCAAACGCAGCCTGCCGCGAACTCAGCGCGCTCCAGATCGGGCAATCGAGCGGGTGTGATCGCATGCGCCAGCCTAACGCGGGTGAAGATGGCTTGCCTAGGCTTGCCCAACGCCGCTATGCCGCAAGCGGCGCGAGCGTGGCGAAACTGGTAGACGCAGCGGACTTAAAATCCGTTCGCCGTAAGGCGGTGCGGGTTCAACTCCCGCCGCTCGCACCATCCTCTTGGCAAAACAGTGTAGAGACGGGCGATGGTGAGTCTCGTTCCAGAAGCCTTACCCGCGCTGCCGCCCGCGCTCGATTACGCGGGCGTGGCCGTGTTCGCGCTGACCGGCGCGCTCGCGGCGGCGCGCGATCGGCATGACATTGTCACGTTCTGGTTCTTCGCCGTGTTCACTGGGGTCGGCGGCGGCACGCTGCGCGATCTGCTGATCGGCGCGCCGGTGTTTTGGATCGGCGATCCGGCTTATCTCGGCATCGGCCTCGCGGCGGCGCTCGCGGTGTGGTTCCTCGCGCCGTATCTGGAGCGCGCGAAAACGCTGATCTGGCTCGATGCGGTCGGACTCGGCGGCTACGCCGTGATCGGCGCCGGCAAAGCGATGGCGCTCGGCGTCAATCCATTTGTCTCGATCGCCATGGGTGTGCTGACGGCGTGCTTCGGCGGCGTCATTCGCGATGTGCTCGCCGGCCAACCATCCGCGCTGCTGAAGCGCGAGATCACCATTTCCGCGGCGCTGCTGGCGGCGGCGAGCTATGTCGCGCTCGATTGGGCCGGTGTTCCGCCCGGCGTGGCGGGGATTGCCGGCGCCGTGGCGGGTTTCGGTTTGCGCGCCGGGGCCATACATTATGGCTGGGCGCTGCCGGCGTTTGGAGCGAAGCGTGGCCAGAGAGAAACTTGAGCTTGTCGAAGTGAGCCCGCGCGATGGGCTGCAAAACGAGCCGGATATCGTCTCCACCGAAAACAAGCTCGCGCTGATCGATCATATCGTGCGCGCGGGCTTCCGGCGATTGGAAGCGGGCAGCTTCGTCAATCCGAAAAAAGTGCCGCAAATGGCCGATGGCGATGCGGTGTTTGCAGGCGTGCTCAGGCGCGATGACGTGACTTACATCGCGCTCGCCTTGAATCTGCGCGGCGTCGAGCGTGCGCTGGCGGCAGGCGCGAAGGAGATCAACTACGTCTTCTGCGCCTCGGACGGTTTCTCCATCCGAAACAATGGCGGCACGGTCGAAGAAACATTCGCTGTCTGGCCGGACGTAGCTGCAACCGCAAAGGCCGGCGGCGCGCGTTTGTCGGCGACGATCTCAACTGCTTTCGGTTGTCCGTTCGATGGCGAAGTGGCGGTGTCGCGCGTCGTCGAAGTTGCCGAACGCTGTGTGGGGCAGGAGATTTTTGAACTGGCGCTCGCCGACACGATCGGCGTCGGCGCGCCGAGTGATGTGCATGAACGCTTCCGCGCCGTGAAAGCTGCGATCCCCGCCGGCATCCAGCTGCGCGCGCATTTCCACAACACGCGCAACACCGCGCTCGCCAACGCGGTGGCGGCGGTGGAAGAGGGCGTGCGCGTACTGGATGGATCGCTCGGCGGCATTGGCGGCTGCCCGTTCGCACCGGGCGCGGCGGGCAACGTGCCGACCGAAGATTTGCTCTACATGTTTGCGCGCATGGGCTTCGACACCGGCGTCGATCTCGACGGCGCCATTGCAGCGGCGCGCTTCATCGGCGGCGTATTGGGGCGCACGACGCCAGGCATGGTCAGCCGCGCGCCGAAATGGCCGGCTTAAGGGGACACGATGGGACGCTTGGCGATGATCTGCGCGCTTTTGGGCGCGTTCTGGCTTTTGGCCATGGTGGTGGTCGGAGGGTTCACGTTCCCCGGCTACGATCACCTCTCGCAATACATATCCGAGCTTGGCGCCAATGGTGCGCCGTTCGGTTATGAAGTGAGCTGGTACGGCTTTCTGCCGGTTGGGTTGCTTACGATTGCTTTCGCAGTGTTTGCGTGGCTGGCGACGCCACGATCCTTGCTCGGCACGCTCGGCTTCATCGGCATCGTGCTCTTCGCGATCGGTTATGTCGGCTCGGCATTCTTCCCCTGCGATTATGGCTGCCGTCCTGAGAGCCCGAGCTTTTCGCAACAGATGCATCTGCTGATCGGTCTTGCCGGGTACTTCTTAGCGCCGCTGACGTTGCTGTTACTCGCGCTCGCTGCGCGCGCTTTGCCGAGCGGCGGCGGTGTCGCGTTGGCGGGCTTCGTTGCCGCACCTGCCGCGCTCGCGGGGCTGCTCACCATGGCGCCGGAATCGCCCTTCGTCGGCCTTTCACAGCGTGTGCTTGAAGCGAGCGTGATGGGCTGGATCGTGATCTGCGGGCTTTATCTCGGCCATCAGCCGCGAGCGCGATAAGTCGCCACGCCTTGGTCCGGCAGCCATAGGCCGGCAGGCGCCTCGCCGGTTTGCCAGAACACGTCGATCGGCATGCCGCCGCGCGGGTTCCAGTAACCGCCGATGCGAAGCCATGCCGGAGCGATGGCTTCGGCGATGCGCTTGGCGACGCCGACGGTGCAGTCTTCGTGAAACGCGCCGTGATTGCGGAAGCTCTGCAGGAAGAGCTTCAGGCTCTTCGACTCCACGATCCAATCCTTCGGCGCATAGTCGATCACCAGCACGCCGAAATCCGGCTGGCCGGTGACAGGGCAGATCGAGGTGAACTCCGGCGCGGTGAAGCGCGCCAGATAGAGCGTACTCGCATGCGGATTGGGCACGCGCTCTAGCGTTGCCTGGTCGGGACTTTGCGGAATGGGCGCGGCATGGCCGAGCTGGCTCAAGCCTTTGGGATCGGTGCTCATGGCCGACCCTTGAAGCCACGGCGCGCTGCTGGCAAGCCGGTTCGTGGAGAAGGAGGCGCCCATGCGTGATTTCGACGGCAAGATCGTTCTCGTCACCGGCGCATCGACCGGGCTCGGCGCAGCGCTCGCGGTAGGGGCGGCAACGCGCGGCGCTAAAGCTGTCATCATCAATTACGCAAAGAGCGCCGCAGAAGCCGAAGCAACCGCCGCAGCCGTGCGCGCCGCGGGCGCCGAGGCCGTACTGGCGCAGGGCGATGTCTCTGACGACGGCGATTGCCGCGCCATCGCCGCGAAGGCCGAGCCCTATGGCCGCATCGACGCGCTCGCCAACAATGCCGGCGTCACCAAGTTCGCGCCGGCGCATGGCGATCTCGACGCTTTGGAGCGCGCCGATTTCGAGCGGCTCTATGCCGTCAACGTCATCGGCCCGTTCCAGATGCTGCGCGCGGCGCGGCCGCTGCTGGAGGCGTCCGAGCGCGCCAGCGTGCTGATGGTGTCGTCGATCGCGGGCGTCACCGGGATCGGCTCGTCCGTCGCGTATGCCGCCTCCAAGGGCGCGCTCAATACGATGACGCTGTCGCTGGCGCGCGTGCTCGGGCCGAAGATCAGGATCAACGCGCTTTGCCCAGGCTTCATCGACACACCCTGGCACGAAAAGGGCCTGCCGACTGAAATGGTCGACCGCATGCGCGAAGGCACCAAGCGGATGACGCCGTTACAAGCTGCGTCCACCGCGGAAGACATCGCGGATGCGGGGCTCTTCTTTCTCTCGGACGCGTCGCGGCACGTCACCGGCGAGACGCTTCTCGTCGACGCCGGGCTCCACCTTGGCTATAGCGCGCTTACGCAACGCTAGAGGCCGCCACAGCGCTGTGACGGCCTCCATGTCGCAAGACGTCGTCTTTAGAGTTCGCGGCTGATCGTGAACGATATTTCTTCGTCCGCGTCTTCGATATCGGTGTCCCAGTAGCGGAGGTCGAACCCGAAACCGTAGGCGGCGACGCTCGCACCCAGATTCCAGGTGTCGTAATCGTCGCCGTCGATGTCTTGGTTGCCGTAGGCGCCGCTCACAGAGAACGTTTCGTTGAACGTGTAGCCAAGCCCTAGTTCGAGATAGACGGATTCATTGCCGGTATTGCCGAAATCGTCCGAGAAATAGCCGGCTGCTGCGATCGAGAGCGCTTCGATCGGGCTGTAGCTGGCGCCGAGCTTGATTTCAGTGAAATCGATCTCGTCAGAGGCGCCCGGATAGAAATATCCGATCACACCAAGATCGAATTCGACCGGGCCTAGTGACGGCGTGATGCCGAAATAGGCGTCGAGTTCGCTGGAGGCGTCGACGCCGAAATCATCGACGGATGAGGCCCACACGCCGGCATAAAAGATGCCGTGCGTATAATCGACGCCGCCTTGCACGGCGAATTCGCCGTCAGACTGCGTAATGCCGCGCCACACATAGTTGGATGTCAGCGCGACATTGCCTGAGAATTCTTGCGCGCTGGCGGCGCCGGTCGTGGTGACCGTGGCGGCGCTGGCCAATAGGGCCAAGCCGATAAGCTTCTTTACGTTCTTCATGTGTCTTCCCCGCTTAGGAGCGCTGTGCGCCCACTCTTGTTCGAGCGGTGAAAGCGTCAGTGGTTCAGCGATGTTGGGTAGTGAGAGCGCTGCCAGAGCGGGCGACATTGCGCCGGACGCCGTCTTGTTGGGCGCTTGCCAGCGGAAATGCTGCAGAAACGTCCAAGGCATAGGCACCACGTTACTGTTGCCTCGGCGCCACGCCGCTCTAAGCAGGGCAGCCCGCAGGCGCCTGCGGGGCGTCTTGGCGCCTGGGTTAACGCATCGTTCACTTTAACAGTTGAGCGTTCAGGCCAGAGTTCGCCCAGTAGGCGTCCGATAGGGGTTTAGATCATGAAGAAGTTGGTTGGAGCGGCCGTTGTCGCCGGCATGTCGATTACTGGCGCGGGCGCCGCGAATGCTGAAGTGTCGGCCAATATCAGCCTCACCACGGACTATGTCTTCCGCGGCGTATCGCTGAGCGACGGTGAGCCCGCCATCCAGGGCGGCTTCGATTGGTCGAACGACAAGTTCTATGCTGGCGTTTGGGGTTCGAGCATCCCGGACGGGATGGAGCTGGACGTTTATGCCGGTTTCACGCCCACGCTCGGCATGGCCGAGTTCGATCTCGGTGTGATCGGCTATTTCTATCCGGGCGCGGACGATGACGACGCCGAGTTCGATTATTATGAGTTGCTCGCTGCGGTCGAAATGCCGTTGACGGAGCGTTTCTCACTGGGCGGCGGCATTTATCACTCGCCGGAAAATTACGGCGAAACCGGTGAAGCCACGTATTTCGAAATCAACGGCACGTTCGCTGCGAGCGAAGCGCTCGAATTCACCGCCGCTTACGGCAATCAATCGATCGAAGACGCTGACGGCGAAGACGGCGTCGATGTGACCGACGACAGCGATTACAACACCTGGAACATCGGCGGCACCTACGCCTATCACGGCTTCTCGCTCGATCTCCGCTATCACGACACCGACATCGATGAGGGCTCGGACATCGAATACTACACGTACGGCCCGTCGAGCTATGACGAGCGTATCGTGTTCACGATCGGCCGCGAACTCTAAGTTCACGCCACAACGAAAAGCGGAGGCCGTCGCAGCAATGCGGCGGCCTTTTGCTTGGCTTAGAAGCGCGAAATGCGGCTGCTGACGTCGGCGCGCACGCGTTCGGTCGCGCCTTCCGTTGGCGTGCCGAGATAAACGATGCCGGCAATGCGCTCGTGTTCAGCGAGGCCAAGTGCTGCGCGTGCGCGTGCATCGTAAGCCGGCCATTCCGTGAGCCAACAACCGCCATAGCCCATCGCATGCGCTGCGAGCAGCAACGCAAAGCATGCGGCGCCCGACGAGAGCTGTTGCTCCCACTCCGGCACCTTCTTGTGCGGCGAGGCTGAGGAGACGACCATCACGCACGCTGGCGCGCGCTGCAGTAAGGCGCGTGTGTGCGCCAGCCTGCCCTCATCGACGCCTTCATCGCCTGCGATGACCTGCGCCAGCGCCTCGCCAGCCCGCACGCGCGCTTCGCCTTCAAACACAACGAAACGCCAGGGCCCGAGCTTGCCGTGATCGGGCACGCGCCCGGCGAGTTCGATCAGCGCGTCGAGTTCGGCGCTCGTCGGCGCGGGCTCGGCGAGGTGCATCACCTTGCTGGAGCGGCGCTGTGCGAGCAGCGCCAGCGTCTCGGCGCTTTGCTTGATGGCGTTGGCGGGTTCGCCTTCGCGGGGCGCGTGGGGGATGACGGAGAGCGGAAGAACCATGCGCCCCAGATGGCGCCAAGCGCGCGCCAGCGCTAGAGGTGGCTGCATGCAGGATACGTGGGACGACGCCGAAAACCCTTGGACGGTTACGGAGATAACGCGGCCGTTCGAGAATGCGTGGCTGGCGATCGAGAGCAATGCCGTCATCCATCCCGACGGCAAGCCAGGAAGCTACGGCGTCGTGCGCGTACACCGCTTGGCGGTGGGCGTGCTGCCGATCGATGACGAGGGCTGCGTGCATCTCGTTGGCCAATGGCGCTTTCCACTTGGACGCTATTCCTGGGAAATGCCGGAAGGCGGCGCCGAACCGGGGGAGGACGCGCTCGATTGTGCGCGCCGTGAACTGGAGGAAGAAACCGGGCTGTCGGCGCGCGCGTATCTGCCCATTCTGGAAATGGATCTCTCCAATTCGCTCACCGACGAGCAGGCCATTCTCTACCTTGCCACCGATCTCACGCCTGGCGAGCCCAAGCCCGAAGGCACTGAGGTGCTCAAGCGCCGCCGCGCGCCGTTTGCCGAGGTGCTGTCGCGGGTCGCCGATGGTCGCATTCGTGACGCGATGACGGTTGCCGCGGTGCTGCGCGCCCACCACATGGCGGTGACGGGGCAATTGCCGGCAGCGCTCGCAGCGGCGATGCTGGGGCCCAGCCAGGGAGAGGCGACGTGACCGAGGCCAACAACACCCGCGTGTTCGAAGCGTCAGGCGGCGTCTGGTCGCAATTGCGCGTGGAGGCTGCGCAGGCGGCGGCGGAAGAGCCGTTGCTCGCGTCCTACTTGCACGCCTCGATCCTGCATCACGATCGCGTGGAGGACGCGCTCTCGTATCATTTGGCGCAAAAGCTTGGGCACGGCGATCTGCCAGCGCTGCAATTGCGCGAAGTGATCCGCGAGGCTTACACAGCCGATCCGGAGATGGCGAAGACAGCGCTGCGTGACATGCGCGTGGTGCGTGAGCGCGATCCGGCGTGCCGCACGTATTTACAGCCGTTCCTCTATTTCAAAGGCTATGGCGGTTTGCAGGCCTATCGCATCGCGCATTGGCTGTGGGCGCAAGATCGCGAAATCCTCGCTTATCACTTGCAGAGCCGCGTTTCCGAGCTGTTTTCAGTCGACATTCATCCCGCCGCCACGATCGGCGCTGGCGTGTTTATCGATCACGCGCACGGCATCGTCATCGGCGAAACCGCGGTCGTGGAGGACGACGTGTCCATGCTGCATTCGGTGACGCTCGGCGGCACCGGCAAAGCCGGCGGCGATCGGCACCCGAAAATTCGCCGCGGCGTGCTGATCGGCGCTGGCGCGAAAGTGTTGGGCAATATCGAAGTCGGCGAAGATGCGCGCATCGCGGCGGGCTCGGTCGTGCTCGAAGACGTGCCGCCGCGTTGCACCGTTGCCGGCATCCCGGCGCGTCCGATCGGCGGCCCTTGCTGTGAAGGCACGACGCCTGCCGTGGAAATGGACCAGAAGTTCGACGACGACTGAGGCTTGGCGTTAGCCGCCTGGACCGCGCACTTGATAGGTCGCGGCGTTGCCAATGGCAGTTGCCGTGGCGCCCACCAAGCCCGCACGTGGCGCAATCACGGTCGCATCGGCGTGGACGCTGCCGTCATTGGTCTGATCGCTCGTCGCATTGAGCGTCGGCACGTTGTCGTCGCAATAGGCGCAGAGCGAGCCTGTGATGCTGTTGCCGTAGGCGGCGGAGGAGGCGAGCGCAGTTTGGCCGCCTTCGCCCGCAAGCGCTGCGCTGGCGGAGATGTCGCCGCCATTGGCCTGGCTGACATCCATCACGGTATCGGAGCCGATGTTCGAGACGATTGCCTGGTTGCCGACGCCGTACGCGCCAGCCGAACCGAAGCCGAGGAAATCGCCGCCGAGCGTGACGTAGCTTTCGGCAGTCACATCAGTGGTCGAGCCCTGATTGATGCGTGCGTTGACGTAGCCCCACTCGTTGTCGATCGTTGCGGCATTGCCGTTGGCCGTGGCGTTGCCTGACGCGTCGGTCGCGTAGCCGGCATAAAGATCGACGCGCGCGTTGACGGAGTCGCCGGTGGCGCTTTGCTGAACGTCGGCGAGGATGGTCGCGGTGTCGCCGCCTGCGCTCAGATTGTTGGCGCTGGCGATCGCGCCGGAAACCACTTGACCCGCGACGCAGCAATGATCCGCTTCGATGGTCGCGCTGACGTCGCCGGTGCTTTCCTGCGCCGCGATCACGCGCGTTTGGCCGTTTTCCTGCGAGGCCGCCAACACGTTGCCGCTTGCGGACGCAGACATTGATGCATCGCTGGCATCGCCGCCGACGAAACGTGTTTCGGCGCTGGCGTCGCCATGCGCGAGCTGCTGTGAGCGGATATCCTGGTCGCCATTGGTCATGACAGCCGTGCCGCCATTGGCGACGGCGGCTGAGGCGGCGGCGATCACGCCGTCAGCGTGCCAAACCGTGGCGTCAGTGGTGGCGTGCGTGTCCCCATCCATGTGCTGGGTGTTGTCGATCTCCACGTTGGTTTGATCGTAGGCGCCACTCACCGCGTTGCTGCTGGCCACAGACGTCGCGCCGACATCGCCGGCATGACCGACTTCAACCGTCGTTTCCGAGGTGACGCCGCGGAGCTGATATTGGTCGTTCACCACCGACTGCGCGTGCGCCAAGGGCGCAAGCAGCAGGGCGGCGGTGGCGAGAAGGGCGGCGCGCTTCATGGGCGTCTCCGGCGGCGCTCTTACGAGCGGCCGCGAATGTCGATGTTGTTGTCGCGGCGGTCGTGCCAGGCGTCAGTGCTGTCGCGCTGTGCTTGTTGCACCGCCACGGTGGCGGGGCTGACCGACGCAATGCCGGTTTGCGCCGGGCCCATCGGATCGCCTTGCGCCTGCAGTTCGGCTTGGCACACCGAGCTATCGGCGACGTTGTAGAAGCGGCTCATCACTTCGACGACAGCGCGTTCGACGCCAGCACGGACCGCCAGTTGCACCGGCTCCAGCGCGCGTTCGCCAGCAGCGATGTCGATGATCGTATCGTCGAAGAACGAGAACACGCCGGCGCGGACTTCGCGGCCAACGATCTGCTTTTGGTACGAGATCACATCGACAACTTCGAGCGTGCGCGTGTCGATGATGCGGAAATCGAGCGCGATGTTCATGACGTAGAGGCGGGCGCCCAGGTTGCCGACGCCGTCGCGTGCGTCGGTGTGGCCGCCTTGCACGTCGATGCCGGCCGAGCGGATGTTGTAGTTCAGCTCGGTGATGCCGCCGACGAAGTAGAAGTCGGAGCCTGGCATCTGGCCGGCATAGATGCGGCGGACGTTCTCGTCGCCTTCTTGGCCGATCAGGCGGTTGTTGGCGTAGCGCAGCTCGAGTTCGGTGACCGAGGTATCGAAGCGTTCGACCAAGCGGGCGCCGGCTTTGTTGAAAGCCGACATTGCCATCAGCGAGGCGCCTTGCGTGATGCGGCGACCGCCTTCTTCCGAAACGGCGCCGGTGTAATCGAGAATGCGGCCGACAGCGATGCGCGGCGCGGTGAGCTGATTGGAGCGCGCGTGCGCGGCCAAGCAATCGAGCGCTGGCGTATAGGCGGTCGGGTTCGGCGTCACCGGCGCGTCGCCGATCGGCAGCGCATACATGCCGTCATTGCCGGCATAAGGCGTGACGCACGCGGTGAGCGCGGTGGTCGCGGCAAGAACAAGGGCAATGTTTTTCAGCGCACGCATTGTATCAATCTCCTCGGCCGGCATCGGCGCTGATGTCGCCGTTGTTGATTTGGGTCGCGTCCACGATGACCGTGTTGTAGCTGCCCTGTGTAACCACGTTCAGTTGGTTGCCGATGGCTTGCGCGGAGAAGCCGCTGGCGTAGCCATCCATCAGCCCGCCCGAGAGCGAGCCTTCGATTTCCATGCGTCCGTTGACGATGGTGCGGTTGCCGCTTTCATCGCGTGTGGACGGGTTGATCGGTTGATCGAAATTGTCCCAGCCCATGCCGAACGCGCGCTCGACATCGCTCGTCCCCGGGATCGGGTCGGCGTAGGCGGCGGTGCTGAAGCTCAGCACTGCGCCGATAAGAATGAACGTGCGCACGTTGGGGTGCTCCGCAAAAATTCGTCTGCGAAGCGAGAAAGCAACGGCCGTGCCACCGCTCAGGAGTCAGCTTGTCGGGCGTCCGGTGTCAGATTGGAGCGGAACGTGCGCGTTAAGCTTAAGCGTCGATGAAGAGCCCCATGACACCTGGCATGCCGACACCCGACACCGAGCTTAGAGCCAAGTCAGCTCAAGCCGCTCGCCGTCGATGATCAGGCCCTTGAGCCGCGCGCGCCCGTCGCGGCCGATCGAGACAATGGCGAAGGCGCGCGTTGCTTCGTTTACGTTCTGCTCACGCAGCACGCGCTCGATGCGTTCGGCGTCGGTTTGGTTGATGTGAAAGCGATCGACACCGAGATCGAACATGATCCAGCCTGGCGCGCCTGGGCTGTCATTCAGCGGCGGCGTTGGCGGGTTGCAGATGTAGCTGCCGCGCACCGAAACGGCGTCGCGCAGCGTCGCGGTTTGATCGGCAAGGCCATAAATCGGCGCGTCGGCTACGGTTTGGCCCGTCGGCGCGAGCAGTACGCGGTCGCTTACTAATGCAGCGGCAGGGCAGGCGTCCGTTGGCTCGATCCGTTGTTGCGGAGCGACGATCACATAATGCCCGCTCAGCAAAGAACGCGGATCGACCGCCTCCATTGGCAACAGCGCTTCCGTCCCGCTTTCACGCGCCGCGCCTTCATTGATGACGAGCGCGATGAGGCCAACGATGCACAGAGCGGCGACGATGAGGATGCGTAAAGGCGCATTAAGCATGGGTTTTGCTCCGCCGAAGCACCAGCCCTGCGACCAGCGCCGCGATCGCGCACAGCAAAAAGACGCCAGCCGCCGCCATCAGATCGAGGCCGAGATCCATCAATGTCGCGCACACTCCGCCGATGAGGCTAAGCACCCCGACAGCCGTCACCAGCGCGTGGCGATCGAAGCGGCCGAGCGCGAGCACGCCGCCGGAAGCCAGCAGCCAAACCAGGCGATGGGCGAGGCCTGCATTGGCGCTGTTCTCGTCGCCGAACCACGGCAGATAACCGGCGATCGCGAAAAACAGCAGCGCGCCCGCGGTAAACCAACCGTAAAACACGCCAGAAAACGTGCGCTCCTGCGTGTAAAGCCAACGCGCGCCAGCAGCTGCGGCGCCGAGCAAAAGTGCGAGAAACAGGAAGACGCCAGCGTCGGCTTCCATGCGGCCAGCGAACCAGCCGAAGCAATAAATGATCGCCAGCGCCGCGACGTGCGCGAGCGGCGCCGAGCCCCAGCGCAGCGCGAGAAATGCGCCGAGCGGCGCCGCGAATAGCATCCACGGCGCTTCTGATTCAGCGCCGGAAAACCATTGCCTATCGGTGAAATCGCCAATGGCGATGAAGACGAGGCCGACTGTCGCCGCACCCGTCGAACGTCCCGCGAGCGCCAGCGCCAGTGCTGCGATCCCCGATGCATAAGCCGCCGCTTTTGGGTCGCCGGCGATGTCGAATATCTGTCCGGTGAGGCCGATTGCGGCGGCGAACACGACTGACGCAATCATCAACAAGATGTTGCTGGCTATGGGACGCGCCTTGTGCGCGGCCCACGCGCCAGCGCCGGCGCATGCAGCGAAAACCGCGATTAACACTGCAAACCGCGCGATTTTCGGCATGCCGTCCCAGTTAGCGCCGATGAACGCGATGATGGCGATGCCGAGCAGCAGGCCGCCGACCCAAGCGAGCGCGGTCGCCGCGTCTAACCTGCGCGCATCTGGGATCGAGCCTAAAATGTCCGCGCGCTTCTCAGCCGCGACATGGCCCGCCGCGATCCAGCGGTCGAGATCTTTGGTGACGCGTTCTTTGTAGCCGGCCATTCACCAAGCCTAACCGCCTTTAGGCGAGCGGCCAAACGGGTGTTCGCGCTTGAAGCGCAGGGCAGGGCGGCGCATCCTCCCCCAAAAGCAACGGGAGAACGGGTCTATGCTGATCGCTCACGTTCTGCGCGACAAAGGCGGCGTGGTGTACACGGTGCGCGCCGATGCAACGCTTGAAGAAGCTGCACGCGCGCTCAACGAAAAGAAGGTCGGCGCGCTTGTCGTTATCGCTGAAGATGGCGGCATCTCCGGCGTTTTTTCCGAGCGCGATATTGTGCGTGAAATCGCGAAAAACGGCGTGAAATGCTTGAATGAGAGCGTGAGCGCGGTGATGACGCGCGATGTCATAACAGCGGGCCCGTCGGAAACGGTTGATGAAGGACTTGGCCGTATGACGGATCGGCGCATTCGGCATTTGCCGGTGCTCGATGGCGGGCGATTGATCGGCGTCATCTCGATCGGCGACCTAGTGAAACATCGGATCGCCGCAGTGGAAGCGGAAGCGGCCGCGATGCAGGCCTATATCGCCACCCACTGACCGGCCTTGAAATGGCCGCTACACTAGCCACTTATCGTGGTCCCGCGGCGCAACGGTGCTGTGGAAAACTTAACCTTGGACCTCTCAGCCCGGCTTGATGCTTGGTTGGGGAATCGATAGGTTGAGATTGTTGCGACTCTCAAACGTCTGGCGCGGACAGCGCCTGCCTTGAGCAAGCAAAAATCACGCTGATTTTTCAGAGTTTTTTTGAACTACTGAGAAATGCGTCATTTGCGCGAAAAGGTCGTTGACATGACTAAGAGGCGCGCATAGAAACCGCGCCTTCCGCCGGGACCCAACGGTTTCGGCCCGCACGCGACGGGCTTCGGCTCTGCGTGGGCGGGCACAGAAAAACTCCCCCTAAAGGGAGCTATTTTGAGCGGCGCTCTTTGACATTGTGATTTTGGAGAAGGGAAACGCAGGCGGCGGCGTGCTGCGGGCGAGCGAGTAATCGCAAGCCAAAGCGACGCTGACGTTGTGTGTTTTCTGGAACTATAACTGACTTACAGATTGAGATCTGGGTTTCGGCCTAGGTTTCGAAATGTGCGTCGGTTCCCGTTACATTAAACGCATACGCTTTAACCGGCGCCTCGGAGCTTTCTGGCTCGCGAGGATGTCAGAAGTCAACTCAACCTGAGAGTTTGATTCTGGCTCAGAACGAACGCTGGCGGCAGGCTTAACACATGCAAGTCGAACG
>LNFM01001017.1_pt1 | contig 131332 bp, 124 predicted proteins | sample 596031 | NCBI WGS metagenome assembly LNFM01 (sample SAMN04254537, study PRJNA301005) | activated carbon metagenome | isolation source: dual media filters at the Ann Arbor, Michigan drinking water treatment plant | place: USA: Ann Arbor | reverse complement strand
GCGGGAGCGAGCCCGGCGGAGTCGATTTCGATTTCGTGCCGCCAAATGGCGTCGAGCGACGGGACCCTCTTTTTGAGCCGATCGGCCAGCCCGCTGGTTTCGCCGGACATATCGGGCAGGCCGGCGTGATGGCCGGCGATGGCGTAAGCGATCAATTCGGCCATGCCCTTGTCGCGGCCCTTCAGGCCAAGATTCAACACCTCCTGTGCGCCGGCCGTTGAATGATCCACACCGCCGGGGCCGCCCCCGCCGATGTAAGCTTGATAGGCTTGCGAATATTTCCCGAGGTCATGCAGCCAACCGGCCAGCGCTGCCGCCTTGGCGGCACCGAACTTGTCAGCGAGCGCCGCTGCTTTCAGCCCGGTTTGCCGGAGATGGTCATCGAGCGGCTGCCAATCCGAACGATCCGCTCTTCCTGTCGAATGTGCGTAATACAAATGGCACTCCAAGAGCTTCGCTCAAAAGGCAATGTTGAGAAATCACTGGCATTCAAAATCACCGCCAGCACCGATCAAATGTGCCCCGCAATGCGGCCCGTCCATACGAAGCGCACCAAGGTTGCGCAATCATTATACACGAATCTGGGATATTCGATTTCTTCCGATGCGCACGCCTCCAATTCGACGGACTTCGAGAAAAACTCGACGAACTCGAAGCCATATCCGACTGCCAACCCTACCGCTCAGTGGTGATCGAACCTGTCTCCGCCAATCGTCTCCTTCAAAACGGGAATTTCTGCGGTTCGGGCTGGAGACTTTCGACATATTCTCGCTAAAGTTGCCATTTTCCGGAGACCGGAGACTCTACGGGAATACGGAAAATGCCCGTAAATTGCGGGATTTTCGCGCACTAGGCGCGCACCCTCTCAGGTTGATAATCAAAATCCGCTGCCTTACCGCTTGGCTACGCCCCAACAGGCGGGAACACCGGAAGATCGACCGGCGCGGTCCCTCGCTTGCAACGCCGGTCTATAGAGGGAATCCGGCCAATTCAACAGGCTGGAAGCGCGAATTTGGTCCCGAAACCAGGCCCGGCAGCCAACACCTTATATACATTCGACGCCTTAACATCGTGGGCCATCCTCCTCCCACAGCCAATGGCCGCCTCCCCGGCGTCCGCCCCGGTGCGGCCCCGCGCCGCCTGATCGGAGAGTTGAGACAACTGCGGTTTCGTGGGAATACGGCAAGCCCCGTCCCCGCCAACATGAGATGCTGGTCATGACCTACCGCGCGCCGATCTCCGACATCCTGCTCGCGCTCAACCACGGCGCCGGCCTGCAGGCCGCCATCAAGGCCGGCCATTACGGCGATTTCGACGGCGACGTCACCGCCGCCGTGCTGGAAGAAGCCGGCAAGTTCGCCGCCGAGGTGCTGGCGCCGCTGAACCGGGTCGGCGACGCGCATGGCGTCAAGCTTGAGGCCAACCAGGTGACGACCGCGCCGGGCTGGCCCGACGCCTACCGGCGCTGGACCGCAGCGGGCTGGAACGCGGTTTCCGGGCCGGAGGCCTACGGCGGCCAGGGCCTGCCGCTGGCGGTCAACGCGGCCTGCACCGAAATCTGGAGCGCCTCGAACATAGCCTTCGGCCTCTGCCCGCTGCTGACGCTGTCGGCGATCGAGGCGCTCGACGCCCATGGCAGCGAGGACCTGAAGCGCATCTATCTGGAAAAACTCGTCTCGGGCGAATGGACCGGCACCATGCAGCTGACCGAGCCGCAGGCCGGCTCCGACGTCGGCGCGCTGCGCACCCGCGCCGAGCGCGCGCCCGACGGCAGCTACCGCATCGCCGGCACCAAGATCTTCATCACTTATGGCGACCACGACATGACCGACAACATCGTGCATTTCGTGCTGGCCCGCCTGCCCGACGCGCCCGCGGGCACCAAGGGGATTTCGCTGTTCCTGATTCCGAAATTCCTCGTCAACGCCGACGGCTCGCTCGGCGCCCGCAACGACATCTTTCCGAGCGGGGTCGAGCACAAGCTCGGCATGCACGCCTCGCCTACCTGCACCATGACCATGGGCGACAAGGGCGGCGCGATCGGCTACCTGATCGGCGAGGAACACCGCGGCATGCTCTGCATGTTCACGATGATGAATCAGGCCCGCCTCGGCGTCGGCCTCGAAGGCGTCGGGATCGCCGACCGCGCCTATCAGCAGGCGCTGGCGTTCGCGCAGGAACGCAAGCAGGGCCGCGCCGTGGGCAACAAGGGCGACGGGCTCGACGCCATCATCGCCCACCCCGACGTCAAGCGCATGCTGCTGCAGATGCGCAGCCTGACCGCCGCCGCGCGCTCGATCTGTTACGCCACCGCGGTGGCGCTCGATATCTCGGCGCGCGCCGCCGACGCCAAGGTTCGCGCCGCGGCCGCCGCGCGCGGCGCGCTGCTGACGCCGGTTGCGAAAGCTTTCTCCACCGACATCGGCAACGAGGTGGCCTATCTCGGCGTTCAGGTCCATGGCGGCATGGGCTTCATCGAGGAGACCGGCGCCGCCCAGCATTGCCGCGATGCGCGCATCACTTCGATCTACGAGGGCACCAACGGCATCCAGTCGATCGACCTGGTGACGCGCAAACTCGCGGCCAATGGCGGCGCGGCAGTGTGGGCGCTGCTCGACGAACTGTCCGGCGTCGTCAAGCAGGTCGAAGCCTCCAACGATCCGGCCTTCGGCACCACCGGCCCGAAATTGCGCGATGCGCTCGGGGCGCTGGATCGCGCCAGCAAATGGCTGCTGGAGCGCGTGGCGTCCGCGCCGAACGACGCGCTCGCCGGCGCCACGCCCTATTTGCGCCTGTTCGGCGTCACGCTCGGCGGCTGCATGCTGGCCGGCGAAGCGCTCGCCGCCAAGGGCAACGGCGCGACCGGCGGCGACCCGCAGCGCTACGTGACGCTGGCGCGGTTCTTTGCCGAAAACATGTCCGTGCAGGCAGGCTCGCTGGAAAAAACGGTGACGGATGCGGCCGACGCGGTGACCGGCGCGGATGCGGTGCTGCTGGGGTGAACCACCGCAGCGGCCCCGGATTGTGTCCGGGAATATTGTACTTACCTGCAAGGTAAGTTTTGCTGCCTATGCAATAAGAGTTGTTTTCCGCCGACCCGAAAGAACCTTTCATTTTAGAACCATCGCGCATTTCCGGTCTTTGAACCGATGCGATCGAGTCTGGACCAATGAAATGGGGCATTCTCGAACTGTTACTTGGATCACACGCCGCCATCCGGCGCTGCCATTACTTTAGCGCAGGATTCCGGCCATGATGACCGGATCATGCGCGCTATCGGGACACATCGCTTGACGCAGAATTGCCAGAACTCGCCGACCGTTCGCAGGCTCGCGGCGATCATGTTTGCGGACATCGTCGGCTTCAGCCGCCTGATGGAACGCAACGAAGCATTGACGTTCTCACGATTGCGCCGGCTGCGCGAAGAGGTGAACCTTCTCAAGGTGGAGGAATATGGCGGCAGGGTCATTCGCACCACCGGCGACGGATTCCTGGCCGAGTTCGGCAGCGCCGTCGCCGCCGTGCAATGCGGTTTCGACATTCAGCGCACGGTCATGGAACTCGAGCAGGGACAACCCTTGTCCGAGCGTATTCGTTTCAGGATCGGGATCAACGTCGGCGACATTATCGTCGACGGCGACGACATCGCCGGCGACGGCGTCAATATCGCGGCTCGGCTGGAAGCGCTGGCCCCCGTCGACGGCATCTGCGTCTCCTCGGCGGTGCGCGAGCAAATTCGCGACGATTTCGGCTTCACCGACATGGGCGAGCAGAAACTCAAGAACATCGCCCGCCCGATCCGAACCTATGCCTGGAGGCCGGACGCCGCCATTACCATGCCGGCGCTGACGCCGGCGCCGGACAGGCCCGTCGCCAAGCCGGCGCGGTTATCGATCGTGGTGCTGCCGTTCACCAATGTCAGCGGCGACCCGGCCCAGGAGTATTTTTCCGACGGCATTACCGACGAGGTGACGGCACAGCTTTCCAAGATCAGAGGCAGCTATGTGATCGGCCGGGACACCGCGTTCCGCTACAAGGGCAAGGAGGTCGATATCCGGTCGCTGGGCGTGGAGCTCGGCGTGCGATACGTCCTCAAGGGGAGCGTCGAGCGTTTCGATCAGGGCATCGATACCACGGCGCAGCTGTGGGACGCCTTGGCGGGAACGGTGTTGTGGGCCGACACGATGGAGGTCGACAAGACCGCGGTCCGCAACATCAGGCGCGAAGTGGTCAACCGCCTGGCGATCGCGCTGAACCTCCAGCTGATCGAAGCCGAGGCCCGACATTCCGAGGGTTCCGAAAACCCCGACGCGACCGACCTCGTAATGCAGGCGCGCGCCGCCTACTACCGCGCCAACACGCTGGATGCGCTGCAGCAGGTGCGCGTCATGTTTGAAAAGGCGCTGTCGATCAACGGCGACGAACAGGCGGCGCTGGTGGGCCGCGCGGTGACCATGGTCGAGCAGGTATTCGGCTGGCCGAGCGACGCCAATGCCCGGCTGATCGACGAAGCGGACGCGCTGATGGCGAAGGCGATGCCGCTGGATCGACACAACGCCTATGCCCGCTTCGTCATGTCGCGGCTGCGCCAGATGCAGTGCCGGATCGAGGCGGCCTTGGCCGAGAACCAGATCGCGCTGGAGCTCGATCCGAACCTGGTCGAGGCCATCGCCTGGAACGGGAATCTGCAGTTCGCGAGCGGCCGACCAGAACTGGGAATCGAACCGCTGCGGCGGGCGCTGGCGCAATCGCCGCGGGATCGGATGCGATGGGTGTGGTGCCTGATGCTGGGCCTCAACTATTCCTTGATGGGACAGTACCACGACGCCATTATCTGGCTGGAGCGGTCGATCGCGATCAACCCCAGGCACTGGGCCAATCTGGCGTTCGCCGTGGTCGCCTACGCCAATGTCGGCGACCGCGCCAATGCGATGCGCGCCAGGGCACAATTCGACGAGGTCTATCGCGGCGAAATTATCGAACCTCGGTTCTATTCGCAGACGCCGGCCTTTCTCGAATTGCTCGACGCGCGGGTGATGCCGGCGTGGCGGCAGATGGAGCTGCCAGAGCCGGATTCGCCAACGTCGTTCCGACGGCTGGGAATGTCGCGGGCGGCGTCGGAACGATAACGAACGTCCGCGGCTCGCGATCGCGGCATGCGGCAGACTTCCTCACCCAATCGGCTTCAGCCCCGCCTCGATCGCGGCGCGGCGGGGCTCCAGGAACGGCGGCAGCGCCAGTTTCTCGCCGAGCGTTTCCATCGGCTCGTCGGTCGCAAAGCCCGGACCATCGGTCGCGATCTCGAACAGGATGCCGTTGGGTTCGCGGAAATACAGGCTGCGGAAATAGAAGCGGTCGACCTCGCCGCTGTTGGGGACGCGCAGTTCGTTCAGGCGCTGCGTCCAGGCGTGGTATTGTTCGTCGTCCGGCGTGCGGAACGCGACGTGGTGCACGCCGCCGGCGCCTTGCCGCGCCACCGGCGAATCCCCGCCCTCGATCAGGTGCAACTCGGCGGCGGGACCGCTCTCTCCCCTTGCCTCGCCCATCGCAAACACCTGAACCGCCGCGCCTTCAGCAGCATAGTCGCGCACGCGGCGCATGTTCATGACCTCGGTCAGCACGAAGGCGGTGCGCGAAACCGCCTGCACCGTCAGCATGATCGGGCCGAGGCCGCGGATCTGGTGCTCGGCCGGCACCGGGCTGCGCTCCCATGGGAACGCCTCGCCCGCGCCGCCATCGTCGACCAGCATCAGGCGCTGGCCTTCGCCGTCCTCGAACGGCAGCGTCAGCCGGCCGTCGACCTCGGCGATTGCGCCGGTGACGCCGCCTGCCTTTCGCAGGCGATCCCGCCAATAGCCAAGGGTGTTTTCGCCCGCCACGCGCAGGCCGGTGCGCGAGATCGAATTGGTGCCGCGCCGCTCCGGCGCGGCCGGGAAATCGAAGAAGGTGAGATCGGTGCCGGGGGTTGCCTTTCCGTCGGCGTAGAACAGGTGGTAGGCGCTGACGTCATCCTGGTTGACGGTTTTCTTGACCAGCCGCATCCCGAGCAGGCCGGTGTAGAAGGAAACGTTCTCGCGCGGCCTCGCCGAGATCGCGGTCAGATGATGAATTCCACCCAGATGCATGGCGTTATCCCTGTCCTCGCTTCCATGAGAAAATTCGCCGAGGCCGCGCGGCCTCTTGCCGGATCATGTAGGATATGGCGGGATCATTGGCCAGCGGCGGCGGTGCCGCATGATATCCGGGGGACATCTGCATGACCGGGCACCTCATTGTGACCGACGACGACGCCACGCGCGTGATCACGCTGCGGCGGCCCGAGAAGAAGAACGCGATCACCCAGGACATGTACCGCGCCATGAGCGAGGCCATCGACAGCGCGCAGGACAACGCAGATATCCGCTGCCTTCTGATATCCGGCGGCGTGGGCGCCTTTACCGCCGGCAACGACCTCGATGATTTCCTGAAGGACGGCACCTCTAATTCAGGCGCACCGCGCGCCTCCGCCGCCGGAACATTTCTTCACTCGCTTGCCAACAACAGCAAGCCGATCGTCGGCGCCGTCGAAGGCGTCGCGATCGGCATCGGCACCACCCTGCTGTTTCACTGCGACCACGTGCTGGCTGGCGCGACCGCGACCTTCTCGACGCCCTTCATCCATCTCGGCCTGGTGCCGGAGGCCGCTTCCAGCCTGCTTGTGCCACGCGCCATCGGCCACCACCGCGCCTTCGCGCTCTTGGTGATGGGGCGCACCTTCTCAGCCGAGGACGCGCGCGCGGCCGGATTCGTCAACGCGGTCACGCCGCCCGGCCAGGCCGAGGCCGAGGCGCGCAAGGTGGCGCGCGAGATCTGCGCGCTGCCGGCCGAAGCGGTCGCGATCTCGCGCAAGCTGTTGAAGCCGCCGCCCGAGGAGATGACCCGCCGGATCGACCAGGAGAGCCATTTGTTCAGCGAACGGTTGCGCTCAGGCGAAGCGGTAGCCGCGTTCAAGGCGTTCTTTTCGCGGAAGAATGGATAAGCCCACACTCACTCCACCGTCATTCTCCACCGTCATTGCGAGCGCAGCGAAGCAATCCATTCTTTTTTTGCGCGGCCAGATGGATTGCTTCGCTGCGCTCGCAATGACGAAACCAGCGCGATCAGCGTCATGAGAACCCGGCTCACTCCTATCTTTACAGCGTTGACGATCCTCGCGGCGCTCGCCGCGCCGTCGCATGCGCAAACCGCCGCGCCGGTGGAACTGCGCCTGCTCGCGATCAACGATTTCCACGGCTACCTTCGTCCGCCGCCGGGCGGGATCGAAATCGCCGACCCCGCCGAGAAGACCAGGAAGATCACGGTCGAAGCCGGCGGCGCCGAGCACATGGCGACTCTGGTCGGCCAGCTGCGCGAAGGCCGCAGGAACACCGTCTTCGTCGCCGCCGGCGACTTGATCGGCGCCAGCCCGTTTCTGTCGGCGATGTTCCATGACGAGCCCACCATCGAGGCGCTGTCGAAGATGGGCCTGGATATCTCCGCGGTCGGCAACCACGAGTTCGACGAGGGCAAGGACGAATTGCTGCGGATGCAGCACGGCGGCTGCCACCCCGTGGACAATTGCCTGGGGCCGCACCCCTTCACCGGCGCGAAATTTCGCTATCTCGCGGCCAGCACCTTCGACAGGCGCACCGGCAAAACGGTATTCCCGGCCTATGAAATCAGGGGGTTCGACGGCATTCCCGTGGCCTTCATCGGCCTGACCCTGAAGGGTACGCCGGGGCTGGTTTCGCCGGTCGGCGTGGCCGACCTCGAATTCCGCGACGAGGCCGAGACCGTCAACGCGCTGATCCCCGAACTGAGGGCGCGCGGCGTCGAGGCCATCGTGGTGCTGATCCATGAAGGCGGCCTGCCGACGGGCGACCTCAACGATTGCCCCGGCATATCCGGCCCGATCGTTGACATCGTCGGGAAGTTCGACAAGGCGATCGACGTCGTGGTCACCGGCCACACCCATCGGGCCTATGTCTGCGAGATCGACGGGCGGCTCGTCACCTCCGGCGACAAATATGGCACGCTCGTCACCGCGATCGACCTCAGGCTCGATCCCGTGACCCGCGATGTCGTCAGCGCCAAAGCCGACAACACCATCGTCCGCACCACGCTGGCGAAGGACGCCGAGCAGAGCGCGCTGATCGAAGCCTACGACCGGCTGGCCGCGCCGATCGCCAACCGCCCGGCGGGGGCAGTGAAGGAGACGCTGTCGCGCATGCCCAACGCCGCCGGCGAGAGCCCGCTCGGCGGCATCATCGCCGACGCGCAGCTCGCCGCGACCCGCGCCGCCTCGCATGGCGGCGCCGTCATCGCGTTCACCAACCCCGGCGGCGTCCGCGCCGACATCGCGCAACGGGGCGACGGTTCAGTGACCTATGCCGACCTGTTCGCCAGCCAACCGTTCCGCAACCAGCTGGTGACGCTGACGCTGACCGGAAAGCAGATCAAGGACATGCTCGAACAGCAATGGCGCGATCCGAAGCGGCCGCGGATCCTGCAAGTCTCGAACGGATTCAGCTACGCCTGGGACGCCACGCGGCCGGACGGCGCGCGCATCCTTGCCGAGCGCATGTCGCTGAACGGAAAACCGCTCGATCCCGCCGCGAGCTACCGCGTCACCGTCAACAACTTCCTCTCGGTCGGCGGCGACGGCTTCACGGTCCTGACGCAAGGCACGGCGCCGCAAACCGGCATCTACGACATCGACGCGCTGCAGGCCTATTTCCAGGCCAACAGCCCGGTCGGCCCGACCGCGCTCGATCGCATCAACAGGATAAACTGACGCGAACCGGTTTCCCCTCCGCCCGAAAACGCTTTAGGATCGGCCATTCCCGGCACGCGCATCCAATGCGCCAGGATCCTGCATGACGCTGCTTCTCACCCATTCCGCCTGTCTCGACCATCTGACCCCTCCCGGGCATCCGGAACGTCCTGACCGGCTGCGCGCGGTGGCCGAGGTTTTGGGGGAAGAACGCTTCAGACAGCTGGTGCGCGGCGAAGCGCCGGAAGGCGATCTGGATGCCGTCGCGCTGTGTCATGGCGAGCATTATGTCGGCGAACTCCGGCATATCGCCCCCACCAGCGGCATGATCTACATCGATGGCGACACCTCGATGTCGCCGGGCACCTGGGAGGCGGTGATGCGCGGCGTCGGCGGCGCGGTGGCGGCAACCGACGCGGTGATGTCCGGCGCCCATCCCAACGCCTTCGTCGCGGTGCGCCCGCCCGGCCATCATGCCGAGGTCTCCAAGCCGATGGGCTTCTGCTTCTTCGACAATGTCGCGATCGCGGCGCGGCACGCCCAGCGCAAATACGGCATCGGCCGTGCGGCGATCGTCGATTTCGACGTCCATCACGGCAACGGCACGCAGGACATCTTTTGGTCCGACCCGACCGTGATGTACTGCTCGACGCACCAGATGCCGCTGTTTCCAGGCACCGGCGCCAGCGGCGAGCGCGGCGAGCACGACACCATCGTCAACGCACCGCTGGCTTCCGAGGACGGCAGCGCGAGGTTTCGCGCCGCGTTCGAAAACCTGATCCTGCCGCAATTGCGGAAATTCAGCCCGGAACTGCTGATCATCTCCGCCGGCTTCGACGCGCACTACCGCGATCCGCTGGCCTCGCTCAACGTCAAGGCGGAGGATTTCGGCTGGGTCACGCGCAGGCTGATGGACGTGGCGGAAGCCAGCGCCGGCGGGCGGGTGGTGTCGGTGCTGGAGGGTGGCTACGACCTGCAGGGGTTGAAGGAGTCGGTCGCCGCCCACGTCACCACCTTGATGCAGACCTGAAGGCTGCCGCGAGAGCCAGCCAGCGCCGCCCCCGCCGGTTCCAAACACGTCAGAACTGCCGCTAATCCGTTGTCTTGACGAGGTTTCCTGGCATTAATTCTTTGCGCGAGACAGTTCCTACGCGGCGCGAAAACGCTATAGTCCGATTCTGCGCCGGGAAATTCCAAGGGGCGCATCCGGGAATGCAATATGGCCGAAAACACCCAAGCCGACGTCAGGAAGCTCTCGTTCGAGCGCGCGATCGAGGAGCTCGAGTCGATCGTGAAACGGCTCGAGGACGGCAAGGTGCCGCTGGAGGAATCGGTCGCGATCTACGAGCGCGGCGAGGCGCTGAAGCGGCGCTGCGACGAACTGCTGCGGCAGGCCGAGGCCCGCGTCGACAAGATCACGACCGACGCCAGCGGCAAGGTTACGGGAACCGAGCCGCTCGACGTTCAGTAGTCCTGACGTCAAAAGGCCTGAATTCGCCAGTCCGAATCCCTTCGAGTTAATTCTTGGCGCCCCGCGCAACCTGTTATAGTCCGCCGCTAATCGGGAACAGTTCGTGCGCGTCCAGCACCGTCATGTCATCTATGTCCAGGGGTACGATCCGCGCGGGCTGGCGCAGTACTACCGCATGTTCCGGACCGAGTTGCGCAAGTTCGGCCGGCTTTACCAGCTCCAGGCCACGATCAGCCGGCCGAAGGTCGTCTCCGATGACGAGATCGCGTCCTGGACCATCGACACCAGGGCCGAGGGTTGGCAGACGCGCACGTCTTACGACTTCCTGCGCTTTGAGGATTTCATCCAGCAGGATCTGGCCTCTCCGGTTTGGCGCACGGTTTTTAGCGCGGTGTGGATCTACTGGCGACTCCTGTTCTCCGGCACCGTCGCGCGGTTCGGCAAGGCGAACTGGCGGTTTGCGACCTTCATCACCTACCCGCAACTGATGCTGCTGCTCGAGGCGGCCGGCGCCGCGGGCATCGCCTTTGTGTTCGAGAAAGGGCTGAACGCCATCGGGATTCCCGACCTCGTCAGTATCCCGGCCGCCGTTGCGATCTTCGTTGCGCTGCTGGGCACGGCACTGAAATACACCGAGCGGGCCACCTATGTGCTCTATCTGCTGTGCGACACGATCTGGACCTGGGAGTTCGCGCACCGCGCGCGTCCGGAATGGGACCAGCGCATCGACCGCTTCGCCCGGCACCTGATCGACGTCGTCAGCACCACCGACGCCGATGAAATCGTCATTGTCGGCCACAGTTCCGGATCGTTCCTCGGCGTCGAGATGCTGGCGCGGGCGCTCAAGCTCGATCCCGAGCTCGGCCGGCGCGGACCGCGGATCGCGCTGCTGACGCTCGGCGGAAACTTCCCGATTGTCGGTTTCCACGCCGTGTCACACGCCTTCCGCGACCATCTGCGGAAACTCGCGGTAGAACCATCGATCGACTGGATCGACTGCCAGGCGCGCAAGGACGTGATGAACTTCTACCAGTTCGATCCGGTGGCCGGTCACGGAATCGACGCCGGGGCGGCCCGGCGCAATCCGACCATCGTTCCCGTCCGCTTTCGCGACATCGTCAGGCCGGAGCACTACGCGAAGTTCCGCTGGCAGTTCTTCCGCGTGCATTTCCAATTCGTGATGGCCAACGACCAGCCCAACGCCTACGATTTCTTCATGATCGTCTGCGGGCCGATCCCGCTTGCCGCGCGCATGGCCGCGCCGGAGGCCGCGCTGGCGATCGCGACCGGCGACCCGACCGCCCGCGAACGGGCCTGGAACAGCATCGGAACCACCAATGCCCAAGCCATCCGCCCTGCCGATGCCGGCAAGGTCGGACCCTCCGCCCGTCGTCGCGGTTGAAAAATCGTGATTTTCGGCCATCTCGCGAAAAACCCGGCTTGCGCGCCGGGTTGGCTTTGGCGGCCCGTTTGGTGTAAAGCTGGCGGTTCTACGGGCTGAGGAGAGCTGTTTGCCGCGGATTTCGACGGTAGCAAGCTAAAGCCGCCGCTGAAAAAACGAAGCTTAAGAAACTGAACGGGAAGGGTTGAAGCTACCGACGTGATGCATGTCACATGGTTCGATCCGAAGTGCATCTAGGCTTTCGGATCAGATACCGCCCTGCAGAGGTAGCGCCCGGCATCTGATTTCACCGCGCGGTTAACGCGTACCCCATCTCGCGTCGGGTTGTTCGCCCCGACCTGTAAAATTGGAACATCGCTGTGACCACCTTTAGCAAGACGCCCCTTCTCGACACCATTCGCACCCCCGACGACCTTCGCAAGCTCAACATCGAGCAGGTGCGGCAGGTGGCTGACGAGTTGCGCCAGGAAACCATCGACGCCGTTTCGGTGACCGGCGGCCATTTTGGCGCGGGGCTCGGCGTCGTCGAGTTGACCACCGCGATCCATTACATCTTCGACACCCCCCGCGACCGGCTGATCTGGGACGTCGGCCACCAGGCCTACCCGCACAAGATCCTGACCGGACGCCGCGACCGCATCCGCACGCTGCGCACCGGCGGCGGCCTGTCCGGCTTCACCAAGCGCGCCGAGAGCGACTACGACCCGTTCGGCGCCGCGCACTCCTCGACTTCGATTTCGGCCGGCCTCGGCATGGCCGTGGCGCGCGACCTTTCCGGCGGCAAGAACAACGTCATCGCCGTGATCGGCGACGGCGCAATGTCCGCCGGCATGGCCTATGAGGCCATGAACAATGCGGGCGCGATGAACTCGCGCCTGATCGTGATCCTCAACGACAACGACATGTCGATCGCCCCGCCGGTCGGCGCGATGAGCGCCTATCTGTCCCGCCTCTACTCCGGCAAGACCTACCGCTCGCTACGCGAGGCGGCCAAGCAGATCAACAAGCGGCTGCCGAAGATCATCGCCAACCGCGCCAACCGCGTCGAAGAATATTCCCGCGGCTTCATGATGGACGGCGGCACGCTGTTCGAGGAACTCGGCTTCTATTATGTCGGCCCGATCGACGGCCACAACCTCGACCATCTGCTGCCGGTTCTGAAGAACGTCCGCGACATGGAGACCGGCCCGATCCTGGTCCACGTCGTGACGCAGAAAGGCAAGGGCTACGGACCGGCGGAGGCCGCCGCGGACAAATACCACGCGGTCGTCAAGTTCGACATCGCCACCGGCGCGCAGGCCAAGGCAAAACCGAATGCGCCGGCGTACCAGAATGTGTTCGGCCAGAGCCTGGTCAAGGAAGCCCAGAAGGACGACAAGATCGTCGCCATCACCGCGGCGATGCCCTCGGGCACCGGGGTCGATATCTTCAACAAGGCCTTCCCCGCCCGCACCTTCGACGTCGGCATCGCCGAGCAGCACGCCGTGACCTTCGCCGCCGGCCTCGCCACCGAGGGCTACAAGCCGTTCTGCGCGATCTACTCGACCTTCCTGCAGCGCGGCTATGACCAGGTGGTCCACGACGTTGCGATCCAGAGCCTGCCGGTCCGTTTCGCGATCGACCGCGCCGGCCTGGTCGGCGCCGACGGCGCGACCCATGCCGGTTCGTTCGACAACGCCTATCTCGGCTGCCTGCCGAATTTCGTCATCATGGCGGCGTCCGACGAGGCCGAACTGGTGCACATGGTCGCCACCCAGGTCGCGATCAACGACCGCCCTAGCGCGGTGCGCTATCCGCGCGGCGAGGGCCGCGGCGTCGAAATGCCCGAAGTCGGCATCCCGCTCGAAATCGGCAAGGGCCGCGTCGTCCGCCAGGGCAACAAGATCGCCCTGCTCTCGTTCGGCACCCGAATGGCCGAGTGCGAAAAGGCCGCCGACGAACTCGCCGCCCACGGCCTCTCCACCACCATCGCCGACGCACGCTTCATGAAGCCGCTGGATGTCGATCTGGTGCTGAAGCTGGCGCGCGACCATGAAGTCCTGCTCACCATCGAGGAAGGGTCGATCGGCGGGTTCGGCTCGCACGTGATGCAGACGCTGTCCGACCACGGCATGCTCGACGGCGGCCTGCGGATGCGGGCGATGATCCTGCCCGACGAGTTCATCGACCACGATTCGCCGGCCGCGATGTATGCCTATGCCGGGCTCGACGCCAAGGGTATCGTCGCCAAGGTGTTCGACGCCCTCGGCAAGGATTACAAGACCGAAACGGTCAAGCTCGCCTGAGGGTCAGATCCTGTTTCGTCGCCCGGCGGTGGATCGCGCCGTCGGCGCACATCGGACTGACATTGGCTGACAAGCAAGACGACCGGACTTCTCCCCGCAAGCGCGCCGACGTGCTGCTGGTCGAGCGCGGCCTGTTCGAAAGCCGCGCCCGCGCCCGCGCCGCCATTGAGGCCGGCGGCGTGGTGGCCGACGGCAAGCCGGTACTGAAGGCATCGGCAACCATTGCCGTCGACGCAGAATTATCCGCCCAGCCCGCGCACCCCTGGGTCTCGCGCGGCGGCGTCAAGCTCGCCGGTGCGCTTGAAAAATACGGGGTAGAGATCGAGGACCATGTCTGCCTCGATGTCGGCGCATCGACCGGCGGCTTTACCGAGGTGTTGCTGGCGAACGGGGCCAGCCTCGTCTTTGCCATCGATGTCGGCCGCGGCCAGTTGCATCCCTCTTTGCGGGGTCACCCCAGGATCGTGTCGATGGAAGAGACGGATATTCGCGCCTTCGAGGGCCGGCGCCTGCCGGCCCGGCCCGATGTCGTTGTCATCGACGTCAGCTTTATTTCGCTGAAGGCGGTGCTGCCGGCGGCGCTGGCGCTGGCGGCCGCTCCAATGCACCTGCTGGCGCTGATCAAGCCGCAGTTCGAGGCTGCGCGAAAGCATTCGAGGAACGGCATCATCCGCGACGCGGCGGTGCATCGCGACGTCTGCGACGACATCACCGCCTTCGCCGCCTCGCTCGGATGCACCGACATCGCCGTGTTTCCGTCCCCGATCACCGGCGGCGACGGCAACATCGAATTCTTCATGGGTGCGCGCCGTGGCTGACACCGAGACTCTCGTGATCGACCATGTCGGCCATCACGGCGACGGCGTTGCCATGTCAGACGCCGGCAATATCTATGTCCCCTACGCCCTCGCCGGCGAAACCGTCGAGGTCGGCCCGGTGCCCGGCCACCATCCCGACCGCCGCCGGCTGATCAGGATCCATACCGCAAGCCCGGCGCGGATCGCGCCGTTCTGTGCGCACTTCGGCCTCTGCGGCGGCTGCGCGATCCAGCATTGGGATGCCGAACCCTATCGCGCCTGGAAGCGCGCGATCGTGATCACGACGCTGGCGCAGGCGGGTATCGACTGCGCGGTGGCGCCGCTGGTCGATGCCCACGGCCTCGGCCGTCGCCGTATCACCTTGCACGGGCGGATGGGGACCCATGACGTGCTCAAGGTTGGATTTTCGGCGGCCCACTCGCACGACATCGTGCCGATCGATCGCTGTCCGGTTCTGGACCCGCATTTGAGCGGCGCCATCGAGGCGGCCTGGGCCGTCGCCGAACCGCTGATCGCGATGGGAAGGCCGCTCGATATCCAGATCACGGCCACCAACAGCGGGCTCGACATCGACGTGCGCGGCTCCGGCCCGTTGTCGACAGGCTTGATCGCGAAGCTGTCGCGGATCGCCGAACACCACCGGCTGGCGCGGCTGACGCGTCACGGTGAACTGGTACTGATGCGAACGCCGCCTACGGTCTCGATCGGCAAAGCCGAGGTCGCGCTGCCGCCGGGATCGTTCCTGCAGGCGACGGCCGAAGGCGAAGCGACGCTGGCGGCGCTGGTGTCCGGCCATTGCAGCCGCGCCAAACATATCGCCGACCTCTTTTGCGGCGTCGGCCCGTTCGCGCTCAGGCTGGCGGCGAAGGCACGGATCGCCGCCTTCGACAACGATGCCGGCGCGGTGGCGGCGCTACAGAAGGCCGCGACAACGACGCCTGGACTGAAGCCGGTCAAGGCCGAAGCGCGCGACCTGTTTCGCCGCCCCCTGATGCCGCAGGAATTGCGCGACTACGATACGGTGGTGTTCGACCCGCCGCGTCAGGGCGCGCAGGCGCAAGCGACGCAACTTGCGGCCAGCAAGGTGCCGACGGTGGTGGCGGTATCGTGCAACGTCGCGACATTTGCGCGCGACGCCAAGATCCTGATCGATGGCGGCTACCGGATAGGTAGCGTCACGCCGGTCGACCAGTTCCGCCATACCCCGCATGTGGAGCTGGTGGCGCGGTTCGCACGGTAGTATCTCGCAGGGTGGGAAAAGGCGCGCTTGCGCCGTGCCCACCATGTCCTGTCACAATCGAAATTGGTGGGCACGCTACGCTTTGCCTACCCCTACGCAGCTACGAAGACGAGTAACTCAACTTACCTGCCCCAGCGGTCCTGCCAGATCTTCTCGCCGATCATGCAATTGACGGGCCGCCGCTCCCTGGCCGCGGCCGGTACCACCGGCCGTTCCGGCACGCGGCCGGCGATCTCCAGCAAGAGCTTGGTGCGGATCGCTTCCCTGAACTTGTCGCGCTCCTTGATCGTGATGACGAAAGAGCCGGGACCGCCAATGACGCATTCCTCGTAATAGATATCGAGATTGTCGATATCCATGGTGGAGTAGGACGGCTCCTTCACCATGATCGGCAGGCCATTGATGATGACGCCCTTCTCCACCGCCGCGTCACGGGCGACGACGACAGGAACACCGTTGTTGTTGGGGCCGTCGCCGGAAATGTCGATCACCCGCCGCAGGCCCCGATGCGGGTTCTCGTCGAGGAGAGCCATGGCGAAATTGATGGCGCCTGATATCGAGGTGCGCGACGCCCGGCGGATCGGCGTCTTCATGATTTCGTTGGCGACGGCGTCGGCGGTTTCCGGGCCGTCGATCAGCCGCCAGGGGATGATGATCTTCTGGTCGCTGGACGCCGCCCATTCAAAATAGATCACCGAGATTCTGCCGTTCGGGCCGCTCTTCAGCGCTTGCAGAAACTCCTTGGAGATAATGGCCTGCGCGTAGCCCTCACGCTGCAGCGCAAGTTCGTCGATATCCATCGAATAGGAGACGTCGACGGCAAGGACGAGTTCGACATCGACGGAGGGATTGGCTTCCTTTTCGGCGAGGAGACGGCCTTGCGGGCTCGGCGGGTTGTCCGGCCGGTTCTTTGGGTTTGGCGCGGCGATACCCGCGACGTCGCCACCGGCGAGTACGCCCGCTATCAGCACGGCCCCGATCGAGACATACCAGCGCATCGCTGCCTCCCGTCGAATGACGCGATGGTGACATGCAAAGCGGCGAACGCAAAGCGCCGATATCATTTATCCTTCACTTTCGGGTTAGCGCGCAGCCACGGCGAAATCCTGCGCCGAACTGAAAGTCCCGGCAACCGCCCGGTTTCAGGACCGGCCCGAACCCTGTAAACTGATCGGCGCAGCCGTCAGCCCTTGGTGATCCGACCGGGGCCCGACGGCTTTCGGGCCGCCGCGCCACTGATTGCGGCCCACGTCGGAATTCGTTCGCTTCGGGAACCGGCATGATTGACATTGTCGCCAAGCCAAAGACAAAGGTCAGGACCAAGACCGAACGGCCGCGCCTGCACAAGGTCATCCTCGTCAATGACGACTACACGCCGCGGGAGTTCGTGGTCACGGTGCTGAAGGCGGAGTTCCGCATGACCGAGGATCAGGCCCACAAGGTCATGATCACGGCGCACCGGCGCGGCGTCTGCGTGGTCGCCGTGTTTACCAAGGACGTCGCCGAGACCAAGGCGACCCGCGCCACCGACGCCGGCCGCGCCAAGGGCTATCCGCTGCTGTTCACGACCGAACCGGAAGAATGACCTCTCGGACGGGCTACGGGCCCGCTATGCCGCCGGCGTCTCGTCCGCCAGCCCGTAGACGCGCGCCGCCTTCGCAAAGCCTGCGATGGGAAACTCGCCGAGATCGTCCCAGCCGGCGCCGCTGACGCTGGCAAACCCCTCGGAGGCCACGACGGTGCGCTGCAGGTGGCCGGCGATCTTTTCCAGTCGTGCGGCGAGATTCACCGCAGGTCCGATGCAGGTGAAATCGAGCCGGTTACCGCCGCCGATATTGCCGTACAGAATCCTCCCGACATGCAGGGCGACGCCGAAGCGAAAACGTTCGAGAGTATCGCCGATCGGATATTGCATCTCGGCGACGCCGGCGCGGGATTCACGGGCGGCATCGAGCGCATGCATACAGACCTGCTGGTCGTCGCCGACATACTCGTCGATCGGAAACACCGCGAGCAGCCCGTCACCCATGTATTTCAGGACTTCGCCGCCATGCGTGCGGATCGCGGCCACTTGGCAGTCGAAATAGTGGTTCAGGACGTCGACCACCGTCTCTGCCGGAACGCGGTCGGACAGGGAAGTAAAGCCGCGCAGGTCGGACAGCCAGATCGCCGCATTCATCGTCTCGGTATGGCCGCGCCGGATCTGGCCGCCGAGAATTCGAGCACCGGCGCGATTGCCGACATAGGTGTCGAGCAGGCTCGCCGCGGTGCGGGTCAGGCTGAAGATTTCGATCACCCGCGCCAGCGGCGTCACGATTTTCCGCAGCGCCGCCAGTTGCTCCTCGGTAAATCCGCCCGGCTGCGTGGTGGCCCAGCTCGATGCGTTGACCGTGCCGTTGAGAAAGGACACCGGCAGCGCGACATAGTCCGTGACGCCCTCGGCAGCCAGTTCATCAACGATCGGGAAGCGTCGACTCTTCGGATCGTCAACGCGTGCACGAACCTCCACTCCCTGCTGGAACACGGCGATCAGCGGACTGGTAAGAAAATCCGGCGATTCCAGAATCTGGAAATCGACAGTGCCGACTTCGACCTCGGCGCCCGGCCGCCAGATGAAGTTGCGGCCATAGATGTCGGGATGCAGGGTGCGAACGAAGACACCGGCACGCCAGAGCGGCAGTCCCGCGGCGACCATCCGTTCGCAGGCTTCCGCCATCATCCCGGTCGGGCTGGCCGCGGACCGGGCGCCGTCGATTAGCCAGTCAGCAAGTTCCTGCAACGCGGATACGTTCATCGCAGCGACATTTGCCTTGCAATGCCATACACCGTCAAGGCGGACGATCGCTGCAGACCGGCGACAGCCGGCGTGACCCGGCGCCCGGGCTGAGCTAGCTTCCCGGCAGAAACCACGGGGAAGCGTCCATGTACGACACCATCATCGTTGGCGGCGGCTCGGCGGGCTCGGTCATGGCCCACAGGCTCTCCGCCAGAAGCGTCAACAAGGTCCTGCTCTGCGAGGCGGGCCAGGACACTCCGCCCGGCAACGAACCCTCGGAGATTCGCGACAGCTATTCGGGACTGGCCTATTTCGATCCGCGCTTCCACTGGACCGAACTCAAGGTCACGACCCAGATCGTGAGCCACAACAACCCCGAAGAGAACCGCCCGCCGTTGCGCAAGTACGAGCAGGCGCGCGTGCTGGGCGGCGGCTCCTCCATCAACGGCCAGATGGCCAACCGCGGCGCGCCGACCGATTACGCCGAGTGGGAGGCGCGCGGCGCCGCCGGCTGGAACTGGAAAGATGTGCTGCCGTACTTCAGGAAGGTCGAGCGCGACCTTGATTTCGACGGCCCGTTCCACGGCAAGGACGGCCGCATCCCGGTCCGCCGCATCCCGCGCCAGCATTGGACTGGGCACGCGGAAGCGATGGCCGAGGCCTGCAAGCTCGCCGGCTACCCGTTTCTGCCCGACCAGAACGGCGAGTTCGTCGACGGCTACTTCCCGGTGACGCACTCCAACCAGGACGAGCAGCGCGTCTCAGCCGCGATGGGCTATCTCGATCGCGAGACTCGCAAGCGCGCCAACCTGACCATCTCGACCGATACGCAGGTCAAGGAGCTGCTGTTCGAGGGCACGCGCTGCATCGGCGTCAAGGCGCTGGTCGAGGGCCGCGAACAGGAATTCCGCGGCCGCGAAATCATCCTCTCCTGCGGCGCGATCCATTCGCCAGCGCACCTCTTGCGCGCCGGCATCGGACCGGTCGGGCATCTCAAGGAAATGGGCATTCCGGTCGTGATGGGGCTTGCCGGCGTCGGCCAACGGCTGATGGATCACCCCTCGATCGCGTTGTCGTCCTATGTCCGCCGCGGCGCGCGCATGAACGCGCACACCAGGCGCCACATCCAGATGGGGCTGCGCTACTCCTCGGGGCTCGCAGGCACTCCGGCGGGCGACATGTTCGTCGCAGTCCTGAGCAAATCGGCCTGGCACGCGGTCGGCGAGCAGATCGGTTCGCTGCTGACCTTCGTCAACAAGACCTATTCGGAGACCGGCCAGGTCAAGCTCGCCTCGCGCAATCCGCTGGCAGAGCCGATCGTCGAGTTCAACCTGCTGTCCGACCGCCGCGACCTCGACCGCCTGATGAGCGGTTTTCGCAAGATGGCGGCGATGCAGATGAGCGCGCCGCTGCAGGCGGTGACCGACAAGCCGTTCCCGGCCTCCTACTCCGACCGCGTGCGCAAGATCGGCGTGGTCAACACCAAGAACAAGGTGCTGACAGCCATTGCCGCCGCGCTGATGAACGGGCCGGCGGCGCTGCGCCACGCCATGATCGACAACTTCATCGTCGAAGGGTTCACCTTCGAACAGGTGATGGGCGACGACGAGGCGCTGGAAGCCTTCGTGCGCAAGGCCACGATCGGCGTCTGGCACGCCTCCTGCTCGTGCCGGATGGGCCGCGACGACGATCCGATGGCGGTGGTGGACACCCAGGGCCGCGTCAAGGGCGTGCAGGGCCTGCGCGTGGTCGACGCCTCAATCTTCCCGGTGGTGCCGTGCGCCAACACCAATTTTCCGACGCTGATGGCGGCGGAGAAGATCGCGGATGCGATGCAGTGAGAATGGCCGGGATTGCCGCGGCCGGCCTTGACCGGCCATGCTGAAAAAACGGATGGTGGGGGCGGCTAATGCTCACCAATAGCGCCGGCAAAGCGGGGCGCCGCCGAAGTCCCCCTAGGGGGTTGAATTTCGCGGCGAAATGATATACTATATCGATATCATATATCGGAGAACCCCATGCGGACACTGGTTGACCTCGGCGACAGCCAGATTCAAGCACTGGACGAGCTGTCCAAGAAGGAGAAGCGATCTCGCGCGTCCCTGATCCGTCAGGCGATCGATGACTATCTCGGAAAGCGGCGCGACAGCCAGGCAGGCGATGCGTTCGGCCTGTGGGGCAAACGCAAGATGGACGGCTTGGCCTATCAGGAAAAAGTTCGTGGCGAATGGTGAGAGCGCTGTTCGACACCAACATTCTCGTCGATTACCTCAATGCCGTTCCCCAGGCGCGCACCGAACTCCGACGCTACGCGGACAAGGCCGTCAGTATCATCACATGGATGGAGGTGATGGTCGGCGCTACGGAGGATGTCCAGGATAGGACGCGCACTTTTCTGAGCACTTTCGATGTCATCGCGCTCGACGAGGCCATCGCAGAGCGTGCGGTCGGCCTGCGCCGCAGCCATCACATAAAATTGCCCGACGCAATTATCTGGGCGACCGCGCAGGTACACGCGATGCTTCTGGTCACGCGGAATACCAAGGATTTCGCAGCCGGAGATCCCGGCGTCCGCATGCCCTACCGACTCTAAGCGCCGCCTCCCACCTGCCCGCGGTGCCTGAGGAAGTGATCCGCCAGCACGCAGGCCATCATCGCCTCGCCGACCGGCACCGCGCGGATGCCGACGCAGGGATCGTGGCGGCCCTTGGTCGCGATGTCGGTGTCGGCGCCGGAGCGATCGACGGTCTGGCGCGGCGACAGGATCGACGAGGTCGGCTTCACCGCAAAACGCACCACCACCGGCTGGCCGGTGGAGATGCCGCCGAGAACGCCGCCGGCAAGGTTGGACAGAAACCGCGTGCCGGTGTTGCTGCTGCGCATCTCGTCGGCGTTTTCCTCGCCGGAAAGTTCGGCGGCGGCAAAGCCGGCGCCGATCTCGACGCCCTTCACCGCGTTGATGCTCATCATCGCGGCCGCCAGCTCGCCGTCGAGCTTGGCGTAGATCGGCGCCCCGAGCCCCGGCGGAACGCCCTCGGCGGTCACCTCGATGACCGCGCCGATCGAGGAGCCGCTCTTGCGGATGCCGTCGAGATACTGCTCGAAGAACGCAGCCTTGTCCCGGTCCGGGCAGAAGAACGGGTTGCGCGCGATCTCGTCCCAATCCCATTTGGCGCGATCGACCTTGTGCGGACCCATCTGCACCAGCGCGCCGCGCACCTTCACCTCGGGGAGAATCTTGCGCGCGATCGCGCCGGCGGCGACACGGGTCGCGGTCTCGCGCGCCGACGAACGCCCGCCGCCGCGATAGTCGCGCAGGCCGTATTTGGCTTCATAGGTGAAGTCGGCATGGCCGGGACGAAACTTGTCCTTGATCTCGGAATAGTCTTTCGAGCGCTGGTCGGTGTTCTCGATCAGGAGCGCGATCGGCGTGCCCGTCGTCACCTGCACGCCGGTTTCGGGATGCGCCATCACGCCGGACAGGATCTTGACCGCGTCCGCCTCCTGGCGCTGGGTGGTGAAGCGCGATTGTCCAGGGCGGCGGCGGTCGAGGTCGCGCTGGATGTCCGCATCAGTGAGCGGGATCAGCGGCGGGCAGCCATCGACCACGCAGCCGATCGCAACCCCGTGGCTTTCGCCGAAGGTCGTGACCCGGAACAGATGGCCGAAGGTGTTGAAGGACATTTTTGGCCTTGCTTGGTGTCAGTCAATTCTGACTTGTCGTACCGCCGGGGAGCATAGCGGTCAAACTGTGGTGTCATTCCGGGGCGATGCGAAGCATCGAACCCGGAATCTCGAGATTCCGGGTTCGCTTCGCGCCCCGGAATGACGGGGATCAACAACCCCTTAACTGTACTTCCGTAAACCGCCATCCCTGAACACATACACCGCGCCCTGCTCGATCAGGAGATCGGCGGCGCTGGCCGGCGTCTCGATGCCGAGCGCCACCATCAGCGCCCGCGCCGTGCCGCCATGGGCCACCGCGACCGTGTCCACGCGCAGCGAATCGTACCAGTCGCGCATCCGCAATTCGACTTCCGCGTAGGTCTCGCCGCCCTCCGGCGCCATCGTCCATTTCGACGTCAGCCGCCGCGCGAACAGGACCGGATCGGCCGCCTGCATTTCGGCCAGCGTCGAGCCTTCCCAGACGCCGTAGCCGATCTCGCGCAGGCGGCCGTCAAGCGCATATTGATCCGGCGGGAGCTCCAGCGCATCGCGCACCAGCTCCATCGTCGCCCGCGCCCGCTGCAGCGGGCTTGCGACGAACGGCAGCGCCGATCTGTCATGACGGTCCCGCGCCAGCAGTTCGGCCAGAATGCCGCCGGCATCGGCCGCCTGCCGGCGGCCGAGATCGTTGAGCGGAACGTCCTGCGTGCCCTGCAGCCTGCCTGCTGCATTCCAGGAGGTCTCGCCATGGCGGATGTAGTAAATCACGGGCGCGGGCATCGGGCTTTCCGGCTATTCCTTGCTGGGCGAATCGGAGCGCCGGGTGCCGGGTGCGTCCGGGCGCCTGATGGCGACCACGGTGCGGCGCGTCCAATCGAGCTTCAATATATCGGAAATGGAGGTACACCAGCCCTCCGGCGCGGTCGAGGCCGGTCATCAGCTGGAATTAACGCTGTTTTCGATGCGGTTAAGGGCTGGAATAGATACGCCGATCGGGTGTTATGCTGGGTAAGGCGTTCACGCCTGACAACCCGTGCGATCAGGTGTCAATGACCGCGTTTCGCCAAAGTGTCGAAGCCATGATTCCGGCGCTGCGACGTTATGCGCGTGCGCTCGCGCGCGACGCCGACATCGCCGATGATCTGGTGCAGGACACGTTGGTGCGCGCCTTGCGTTCGGAACGACTGTTTCTCGGCGGTGACGTCAGGAGCTGGCTGTATACGATCCTGACCAACCTGAACAAGAACCGGCGGCGATCGCTGGCGCGGCGGCCGCAGTTCATGCCGCTGCTCGACAATAACCCCGACGCCAGCGGGACCGAAGCGGAAGGCCGCGACATCGCCCGCGCGCTTTCGACGCTGGTGGAAGAACAGCGCGCGGTGCTGCTGCTCGTGATGCTGGAGGGATTGAGCTACCGCGAGGTAGCCGACATTCAGGGCGTCCCGATCGGCACCGTGATGTCCCGGCTGGCGCGGGCCCGGGCGCACGTCAAGGCCGAAATCGAGGGCGAGCGCGCGACGCTGCGGCGGGTGAAATGAAAACGATTGCGGCAAGCGCGCGAGTTGCAAGCGCAGGAATCGACAAATCAGGATGAGACAGAGACGACGACCATGACCGATCGAAAAATTCCCGTCACCGAGGACGAACTGCACGCCTACGTCGACAGCGAGTTGCCGGCGGAACGCCGCGGCGACGTCGAGGCCTGGCTCGCAGCCCATCCCGAGGATGCCGCGCGGGTGCGGTCGTGGCGCACGATGGCGGAGGCGCTGCACGCGCGCTACGGTTCGGTCGCCGATGAAACGGTGCCACGGCGGCTAGAGATCGAACGGCTGGTGCGAATGCCACGCAAGTGGGTATACGGCGCCATCGCGGCCACGCTGGCGGCTTTCGTCTTCGGCGGCGGGATCGGCTGGATGGCGCGCGGCGCGGCCGCCGCGCCCTCGGCATTCCAGAGCTTCACCGCTGATGCGCTGGATGCGCACCGGCTCTATGTGGTCGAGGTGCGCCACCCGGTCGAAGTGCCCGGCAGCGAACGCGCGCATCTCCAGCAGTGGTTGACCAAGCGCTGCGGTTGGGAAGTCCGAGCGCCCGAACTGGCGGCGGCCGGCCTCAAGCTGGTTGGCGGACGGTTGTTGCCGGGATCCACAGGACCGGCATCCTTCCTGATGTATGAGAGCGCCTCGGGCGAGCGTTTCACGATCTACTCCGCCAAATCGGAAACCGCGGCAACGCAGATGCTGTACGCGGCGCAGGGCAAGGAGGAGGCGCTGTTCTGGGCCGATAACGGTGTTGCCTATGTAGTGAGCGGCGGCGCCGACCGCGGGCGGCTGACACAAATCGGGCAGGCGATCTACGATCAGATGGAGAAAACCGGCGGCTAAGCCGCTTGTCCCAATTCTGACATCGAAAATCTGGAATCAAAACACCAGCGCGTCTCAGAAAAGCACTGGGTGATCACGCGAAAATGAGTAGCGTTCGATCCGCCGATCGGCGCAAGCGGCCTCGATCGGGGTTATGTACCGCGCTGGTCCCCCTTTCGAGGCCGCCCCTTTTTCCAAGGAACCGTGTTCCCGGAAAAGAGCTGATCGGACAGCCACTTAACTATCCCGAACGCCCCCGAAGTCCGAAAAATCCTTTCAGCCGAAATCACTTCTCGGATTGTAGGGGTGCCCGTCACGCCACTTTTTCATTAATGCCTCAAGCTCGCCGTCGTTCCCGTCGGGCAGGATAATTCGTGTGGTGACGAAAAGGTCCCCGGCTTCCTCCGCCTTCGGCAGCCCCTTGCCCTTGAGGCGGAAGGTGCGGCCACTGGAGGTGTTCTTGGGCAACGACAGCTCGACCGGGCTGCCGAGCGTGGGCACCCTCACCTTGCCGCCGAGCACCGCCTCATAGAGCGTGATCGGCAAGTCGATCCGCAAGTCGCTGCCCTCGACCTTGAAAAACGGATGCGGCGCGATGCCGATGGTGATCAGGAGGTCGCCCGGCGGATGGCCCGGCGCGGTTTCGCCCTGCCCCTTCAGCCGGATCTGCTGGCCGGCGGTAACGCCGGCCGGAATTTTGACGTTAAGCTCCTTCCCGGTCGGCAAGCGTACGCGCTTCTCTCCGCCGTTAACCGCCTCCTCCAGCGAAACCGTCATGGCGACGTTCACGTCAAGGTCGACGCCGATCCCGCCGGTGTCGAATTCGAAGGTGCGGCCGCCGCCGGAACGCGCCCCCCGCGCCGCCCCGCCAAACATGCTGTTGAGGATCTCCTCGAAACCCGCACCACCGCCGCCGCCGCCGGGACCGCCGGTGCGGAACGTATAGGATTCGAATCCGCCGGCCGGCCGGCCGGCGCGGCCACGGGGATCGCCGCCGGGGAAGCCTTGAAAGCGCGGCTTGCCCTCGGCGTCGATTTCGCCGCGATCGAACTGCTTGCGCTTGTCCTCGTCGCCGATGATCTCGTTGGCTGAATTGATCTCGGAAAAACGCGCCGCGGACTTCGGATCGTTGGTGTTGTTGTCGGGGTGATGCTTCTTGGCGAGCTTGCGGTAGGCACTCTTGATCGCCGCAGCGCTGGCGCCCCGCGGCACCCCCAAGACCTCATAGGGGTCGCGCATTCGTCAGGCCTCCTTCACGAGAATTCGGTTATTGAAGCTTAGGGCAAGTCGCCCGCTTTGGCTTTATCTGGTGAGCCAGTTGCATTTCTGCAACGATCCGGCAACCATGACCTGCTGGAAACCTGCAAGACCTCCCGAAAACCTGCATGTGCGATCGTTCAACCCTTGGTCCACGGCTTCAGCGTATGGATCTCCCACCGGCCGTGGCCGGCCTTGCAGGCGGCCCCCTGCAGCCAGCTTTCGGCGCGGCCGTTGACATAGCTCGCCAGGAAATCCCGGCACGTGCGGCCATTCTCGGCGGAATAGGCCTGGGTCAGGGGCGTCACCGAACCGCGCGCGCCGGTCTCCGGGTTGGCCCAGGGCTGGCTGGAATCCCGGTCGCCCTTGGTCAGCACGTCGGAGGCGGCGGTACGGGCAAAGGCGAGATCGCTTTCGGTCGGCTCCGGCGAGCCGGCCAGTGCCCCCGTGACGTCGCCGTCCATCCTGGCATAGGCGGAATCGGTGCGGGACAGGCTGCAGCCGGTCGAGCCGAGGCCGATCAAAATCAATGTCACGGCAGCGCCGGTCGGCCCGATCGCCAATAGGCCAACGCGTCCCCATGCCCTATATAGGGCGAGCCCGTAGCCGGGCTGCAACGCGCGCTGGGACGCGAACAGACGCAACTGGAACTCCTGACATGACGGACACAACCTCCATTGAACACCCGGCACCGTTAACATCAGGTGATTTTACCACCGCCGAGGACCCGTTCGCGCTGTTCGGCGCCTGGTTCGCGGAGGCCGTGAAATCGGAGCCCAATGATCCCAACGCGATGGCGCTGGCAACCGTGGATAGCGACGGCTTGCCGGATGTCCGGATGGTGCTGATGAAAGGTTATGAGGCGGATGGTTTCGTGTTCTACAGCCACGTCGCCAGCCAGAAGGGCCGCGAACTCGCTGCAAACCCCAAGGCGGCCCTGCTGTTCCACTGGAAATCGCTCCGCCGCCAGGTCCGCATCCGCGGCCAAGTGTCGGCGGTAACGGAGGCGGAGGCCGACGCCTATTTCGCCACGCGACCGAAGCAGGCCCAGATCGGCGCCTGGGCCAGCAAGCAGTCGCAGCCGCTGGAGAGCCGCTTCGCCTTCGAGCAGGCGATCGCGCTGGTCGCCGCCAGGCATATCGTCGGCGAGGTCCCGCGGCCACAGGGCTGGAGCGGCTGGCGTATCGCGCCCCTGCGCTTCGAATTCTGGCATGACCGCCCGTTCCGGCTGCACGACCGCATCGAATTCCGCCGCGACGCGCCCGCCGGCGCCTGGTCCAAGATCAGGCTTTATCCCTAGAGCGAGATGACTTTTCTTCGAATCGTCATCTCGCTCTGTTCTTTGTTTGAGCATGATCTTCGGACTCACTTTTCCGGATCATGCTCGGGCCGGACGTCATGGCCAGAGTAGAAAGCTGCGAGAAAGTCTGAATGTCCTCTTCCTCCAACGCGCCGCGCCGCACGCTGCTTCTGACCGGAGCCAGCCGCGGCATCGGCCATGCCACCGCGATCCGGTTTTCCTCGGCCGGCTGGCGCGTCATCACCTGCTCACGGCACGCCTTTCCCGAAGCTTGCCCCTGGGGCGCGGGCCCGGAGGACCACATCGAAGTCGACCTCGCCGATCACGACGACACCACGCGGGCAATATCGGAAATCCGCACGCGGCTCGACAATGACGAGCTGCACGCGCTGGTCAACAATGCGGCGATCTCGCCGAAAGGCCCGGGCGGAAGCCGGCTCAGCACCATGGATACCGATATCGAAACCTGGAGCCACGTGTTTCGCGTCAACTTCTTTGCGCCGATCATGATGGCGCGCGGGCTGATCGAGGAGCTGAAGGCCGCCAGGGGCGCGGTGGTCAACGTCACCTCGATCGCCGGGTCGCGCGTGCATCCCTTTGCGGGCGTCGCCTACGCGACCTCGAAGGCGGCGCTGGCCTCCCTCACCCGGGAAATGGCGTCCGATTTCGGCCGCGTCGGCGTCCGCGTCAATTCGATCGCCCCGGGCGAGATCGACACTTCGATCCTGTCGCCGGGCACCGACAAGATCGTCGAGGAAAAGATCCCGATGCGTCGGCTGGGCACGCCGGACGAGGTCGCCAAGATCATCTATGTGCTGTGCACGGAAACCAGTTCCTACGTCAACGGCGCCGAAATCCACATCAACGGCGGCCAGCACGTTTAGAGCATGATCCGGAAAAGTGTGCAGCGTTTTCCGAAAAGATCATGCTCAAACAAATAGCTAAAGCGGTATGACGATTCGAAGAAAAGTCATTCCGCTTTAGGCCCGCGCGACCGCCATTCCGGGACACGCGTCCTTGCGCGGACCCGGAATGATAACAAGCCGTCTACTCCGCGTAGAATTTTCGTGGCGCCGACGCCTCGATGCCGGACGCGCTGGAGCATTCGTCCTCGATCTCGCCGTCCGCCAGCCTCGCGCCGCAGTGCCGGCAAAGCCGCGTCGCGAACGCCCGCGCCTCGCCGGCGGCGCGACCCTGCCGGTAGTGCGCAAGGTCGATGACGTTGCGTGGCGACATTATGAGTTTCTCAACCATGGCATCCTCGCGGCCTGAGACAGCTTTATCGCAGACAAGTTTCGATCATTCGTTCAGCGCACCGCTCAAATTTTAGCGGTGAAGTTGAGATGCGGTTCGCCCGTCGGAAACCAGTCGGCAATCTACAGCCACTTCTTCCACCTGAACAGGAAATAAGGCAGCACGGCCGCCGTCAGCATCATGGCCAGCGCCATCGGGTAACCATGCACCCATTCGAGCTCCGGCATTACCTTGAAATTCATGCCGTAGATCGAGGCAATCAGCGTCGGCGGCATCAGCACCACCGCCATCACCGAGAACAGCTTGATGATGTTGTTCTGCTCCAGGTTGACGACGCCAAGCATGGCGTCGAGCGTGAACGTGATCTTGTTGGAGAGGTAGGACGCGTGGTCGGTCAGGGAAGCGACGTCGCGCTGCATGGTCTTGAGCTGTTCGCGCATGTCCTTGGACCATTTGACCCCCTCCACGACCGCCGACAGGAAGGTGACGACGCGGCCGATCGAGACCAGGCTCTCACGGACTTTCGAGACCAGGTCGCCCTTTCGCCCGATCGTGATCAGGATCTGCGAATACCGCTTGGCTTCGCCGTGGCGCGCGCTTTCGGGCTCGAAAATGTCATGGGAGACCTGGTCGACCTCGGCGCCCGCGCGCTCCAGAATGTCGGCGCAGCGGTCGATCACCGCGTCGAGCAGTTCCATCAGCACCATCTCGCCGGATATGCCGGCCATGCAGGATCGCGCCAGCTTGTGCTCGACCAGGACAAACGGCCTCGGCTCGTCATAGCGCACCGTCACCAGGCGATGGCCGGCCAGGATGAAGGTAACGGCCGTGGTCCTGGGCATGTCGGTATCGGAATGGCACATCAGCGTCGCGGTCATGTAGCGGGCGCTGTTCTCGATGTAGAGCCGGCTGGAAATCTCGATTTCCTGCATGTCCTCCCGGGTCGGCACCGCGATCCCCGCCAGCCGTTCCACCGCACGGTCCTCCTCCGGCGTAGGCTTGACCAGGTCGATCCAGACCGCGCTTTCAGGCAAAACGGGCGGGTCGGCGGCGGGTAGTTTTCTAAGGGTGGCTTCAGCGGGCACATACACCGACAACATGGAACAACTCCGGACAACGCGGACCGGAAATCGGCCCAGCGGTACTAAACCCGATTCTGGCAATCGGCGCATGACCGGCCGGACAAGGCCAGGCTTTTGGTAACGTGGTGGCGTCCCGCCGCCCCCCGATTGGTCGCTGGGGCGGCGTTTTTGCCTGAAAATCCGCCACGAGCCGCAAGCTTGCGGCACAAAAGCCACAACCAGCGCTTTGCAACACCGGGCCAGACCGCGAACACTGGAATGATCGGCGATTTGCCGATATTGAGCTTAATGGAATCGTCGCGTTCTTGGCGCAGGATCGTTGCCGCGAACGTGAGACTTTCGATTGGAAGTATACCATGTCGTCGCTCAAGATAATCTTCGGGGTCCTCGCCGGCTTGATGCTGTCCGGCTGCATGCAGGCCACCACCTATCAGGCCGCGCCCGAAGCCACGCTCAAACCAAGCGACAAGGCCCAGCTTGCCAAGGCGCGCTACGCCGCGGTCGCCCCGGCTGAACCGTTCCGGCGCGCCATCGTCGACTACCACCGCAAGGAGATGCCGGGCACGATCGTGGTCGATTCCGACAACCACTATCTTTACCTGGTGCAGGACGGCGGCAAGGCGATCCGCTATGGCGTGACCGTGGGCGAAGACGCCCTGGCGTTTTCCGGCATTGCCCGCGTCGGCAACATGGCCGAATGGCCGAAATGGACTCCGACCGCCGACATCCACAAGCGGATCGAGGGCCTGCCGGCGTCGGTGCCGGGTGGCGTCGACAATCCGCTTGGCGCCCGCGCGCTATATCTTTACCAGGGCAACCGCGACACGCTGTTCCGCATTCACGGCACCAACCAGCCCGAATATATCGGCGCCTCGATCTCGTCGGGCTGCATCCGCATGACCAACGAAGACGTCATCGATCTCTACAGCCGGGTCAAGCTCGGCACCGTGGTGGTCGTCCTCGAACCCAAGCAGGGTGATTCGCCGTTCAATTCCAAGATGGCGCTACAGGGTGCGGGCGGCGCCGGCCCGATGCTGCATTAGCGTTCAGCCGATCACGTCGGCGAGATCACGGCAGCGACGGAATGGAAGGCGTCGGTTTGGCTTACCGACGCTTTTTTGCTGTAGCGCCCGGTGAACGGTTGTCGGCGCCGCCCGGAGCAGGCGCGTCACCCGCCGACTTTCCGGCATCCTGTCTGCCGTCATCTTCTTTTGCATCGCCTGATTTGGCGGCGACCTCGCGCGGCGGGGCGTCGTCGGGTCGATCTGCCGGCATAAGAGGCGCGACCTGCGGCAGCGGGTCCCATACGTTCCACTGGCAGATCCGGTAATTGCCGCGCCGCTCCACCAGGTCGAGATGAATGTGGTCTTCATGGTACCAGTCCGAGCCCGGGCCGAGCACCGTCGGGAATCGCGCGCAGGCGGAGCGAAGCACGGCCTCGCGGAACTCGCGCGGTACGGCGCGATCGGTCAGCGAGATCAAGCGGCCGTCGGCGAGCTTGAAGGCGCGAACATCGATCGCGTTGGCGCGGCCATGTTCGGACAGTCGGGCGCCCGCGATCCGGTTGCGGCCCCGGCATTCGTAGGAGTCGAAATTATCCAGATCGGAAACGGTGCTGCCGAGACCTGACGCCAGCGGCGCAATGTCGTTTCGGATCCAGTCGGCCAGCGCCGAGGCCATGCTACAGCGCAGGATTGCCGCCGGCTTGACCGACACCCGCCGCTGGTCCGGCAGCACGATCGCCTCCAGCCTCACCAGGTCCTCGCCGCCGCAGCCGCCGGCGCCACGGATATCGGGGATGCTGGGCGCAATGGCGATCGCCTCCGTCAGCGCCAGCCGGCATGCCGATTCTGGCGGCGGTGCCGAGGCGGCCTGTTCATCGGGCTTGTCGTCCCCCTTTGGCGCAGCCTGCTGCTCGCCGGCGGCCGGCCGCCCGGACCCTGCAGGCGGCGCCTCGGACGGGCGCGGCTTTGGCAGCGGCACCGCCGCGCGCCGCGCCGCCTTCGCTGGCCGCGACGACGCGGCGCCGGACAGGTCGAGAGGACGGGACGCTTTCGCTGCGAAGGCCTGCCCGATGGGCATGCCGGGAACCAGCAGCGCCGACGCCGCGGTAACCATTGCCGCGGCGAGGACGCCAAAGGCCCCAGAAAGCCATTTTCGGCTTGCTTTCTCCGCGTTAAAGTTCATTTCAATTCCATGACCTTACGCCGCACCCTTGATGCTTTTTTGCGGATCGCGTGGCGGCAGACAATGAGCGGGAGGAAGCGCGTATGCTCGGATTGATGCAAGACTGGCCTTTGCTGTGCCATCGGATCATCGAACACGCGGCGAAATATCATGGCACGCAGGAAGTGGTCACGCGGTCGGTCGAGGGTCCCATCCATCGCACGAATTACGCCGAAATTCATGCCCGCGCGCTGAAAGTATCGCAACGGCTCGATCGCGACGGCATCAAGCTCGGCGACCGTGTCGCCACCATCGCATGGAACACCTGGCGCCATCTCGAGGCCTGGTACGGCATCATGGGGATCGGCGCGATCTGCCACACCGTCAATCCGCGGCTGTTCCCGGACCAGATCGCCTGGATCATCAACCACGCGCAGGACCGCGTGGTGCTGATCGACGTCACCTTTGTCCCGATCGTGGAAAAGATCGCCGCCAACCTGCCTAGCGTCGAACGCTATGTCGTGCTCACCGACAAGGCTCACATGCCGCAGACCACGCTGAAAAACGCGGTCGCCTACGAGGACTGGATCGGGGAAGCGGACGGCAAGTTCAAATGGAAGGATTTCGACGAGAACACCGCCGCCGCGATGTGCTATACGTCGGGTACGACCGGCGATCCCAAGGGCGTGCTGTATTCGCATCGCTCCAACGTGCTGCACGCGCTGATGGCCAACAATGTCGACGCTCTCGGCACCAGCGCCGCCGAGACAATGCTGCCGGTGGTGCCATTGTTCCATGCCAACAGCTGGGGCATCGCCTTCTCGGCGCCATCGATGGGCACCAAGCTCGTCATGCCCGGGCCCAAGCTCGACGGCGCATCGGTCTATGAGCTGCTCGACACCGAAAAGGTCACCCATACTGCCGGCGTGCCGACCGTGTGGCTGATGCTGCTCAACCACATGGCGGCTGGAAATCTGAAGTTACCGCACCTGAGGAGCGTGGTGTGCGGCGGCTCGGCGATGCCGCGCTCGATGATCAAGGCGTTCGTCGACATGGGCGTTCGCGTGCGCCACGCTTGGGGCATGACCGAGATGAGCCCGATCGGGACCGTCGCGGCGCTGAAGCCGCCGTTCGCCAAGCTCACCGGCGAGGAGCGGCTCGACATCCTGCAGACCCAGGGCTATCCCCCGTTCGGCGTCGAGATGAAGATCACCGACGATTCCGGCAAGGAACTGCCCTGGGACGCCAAGACCTTTGGCCGTCTCAAGGTCAGCGGGCCTGCGGTCGCCAAGGCCTATTTCCGGGTCGACACCGAGATTCTTGACGACGAGGGCTTCTTCGACACCGGCGACGTCGCGACCGTCGACCAGCATGGCTACATGCGGATCACCGATCGCTCCAAGGACGTCATCAAGTCAGGCGGCGAATGGATATCGTCGATCGAGCTGGAAAATCTCGCGGTCGGCCATCCCGCGGTGGCGGAAGCCGCCGTGATCGGCGTCTATCATCCCAAATGGGACGAGCGTCCGCTGCTGATCGTCCAGCTCAAGCAAGGTGAGAAGGCGGCACGCGAGGACATCCTGAAATTCATGGATGGCAAGATCGCGAAATGGTGGATGCCTGACGACGTCGTCTTCGTCGACGGCATCCCCCACACCGCGACCGGAAAGATCCTGAAGACCGCGTTGCGCGAGCAATTCAAGAGTTACCGTTTTCCGAACGCTGCGGCCTGAGCGGACCGCCGCCGGACGACCATGATTCGGCCCAAGCCGGACCGGATCATGGTGCAGCGGGCGTGAACCGCCCCGTGCTTTGCCCGGCGGGTGTTGCCCGGCAAAGCTTGAAATTCGCCGCCGGCCATGGTCTCAAGCTGCCAGCTTGCGGCCCGACCCGATCGTCGGCGAGACCGACACCCAACCGGCAGATTTCACCGATGGCACGAAGGTTCTCGGCTCCCTACCAGTCGGAGCCCCTGTCCAGCCTCGCCACATGGTCGCGCAATCTTGCCATCTTCTCCGCGGTCGCGGTGGTGGTTTCGATCCTGATCGTCCGCTTCGGTTTCCTGGAGATGAAGCCGGCGCTGGCGACGTTCTTCGGCGCGCTTGCCTGCGCGGTTCTCTCCATCCTGGTTGGCCTCGCCGCGTTTGCCGCGATCTGGCAGAACGGATCGCGCGGCATGGGCCGGATCCTGCTGGCGTTCCTGATCAACGCCGTCGTGCTCGCCTACCCGGCCTATCTCGGCCTGCAATACCGCAAGCTGCCAAAAATCTACGACATCACCACCGATCCGATCGATCCGCCGCGTTTCGAGGCGCTGGCGCGGCTGCGCAGCGGCGACGGTGCCAATTCCGCGGTTTATGCCGGACTCTATTCGGCCGAGCAGCAACGGCTGGCCTATCCCGAGATCGAAACCGTGGAACTCGACGCGCCGCCGCAGCGCGCCTATGAGGTCGTGCTGCAACTGGTCGCCAAGCGCAAATGGCTCGTGATCGACGAACGCCCGCCGCAGCCACCGCGCCGCGTCGGCCGCATCGAGGCGGTGGCGCGAACGCCGATCATGGGATTCCGCGAGGACGTCTCGATCCGCATCACGCCGGACGGCGAGGATTCGCGCGTCGATATCCGCTCCTCGTCGCGCTATTTCGAAAGCGACCTCGGCAGCAACGCCGCGCGCGTGAGCAGGCTGATCGAGGACATCAACAGCGCAGTCGATAGCGCCAAGCCGGCGACCAAGAAGCCGCAAGCCCCGGTCAAGGGCCAGGCCAAGACAGTGAAGAAGTGACCGCAGGTCATTCCGGGATGCGCAAAGCGCAGACCTCAGATGCGCAATTGCGCATCGGGGAATCTCGAGATTGCGGGTTCGACACTTCGTGTCGCCCCGGAATGACCGTTACGCCAATCTGTAGCTGCCACCAATCACCGGGTCGCCTTCGGTCGCGACGATGCCGCGCGAGACCAGGTCTTCCAGATGGGCCAGCACGGAATAGCCGGCGGCGCCGGTCAACCGCGGGTCGAGGCCGATATAGATCGCGCGCACCATGGTCGGAATATCGGCTTCGCCCTTGGCCAGCCGATGCAGGATTGAGGCTTCGCGGGCCTGGCGGTGCCGGGTGAGAAAACGGACATAGCGCGGGCCTTGCGGAATCTCCGGGCCGTGGCCCGCGAAATACAGATCCTCGCCGCGGGCCTCGAGCCGCGCCAGCGAGGCCATGTAGTCGATCATCGACCCGTCCGGCGGGGCGACGATCGAGGTCGACCAGCCCATCACGTGGTCACCGACGAAATTGATCTTGCGCTCGGCCCAGGCGAACGCGAGGTGGTTGGCGGTGTGGCCGGGGGTCGCCACCGCCTCAAGCGCCCAGCCGGCGCCCTCGATGACGTCGCCGTCGGCGACCTCGACGTCCGGGCGGAAGTCGCGGTCGGCGCCAGATTCCGGGTTGTGCTTCTCGCTCTCGAAACGCGGCCGCGAGGCGCGGTGTGGCCCCTCGGCATAGACCGGGGCGCCGGTCGCGGCCTTGATCCGCGCGGTGTTCGGCGAGTGATCGCGATGGGTATGGGTGACCAGGATATGCGTGACGGTCTCGCCGCGCACGGCGTCCAGCAGCGCCTTTGCATGCGCTTCGTCGTCCGGCCCGGGATCGATGATCGCGACCTTCCCATGGCCTACGATGTAGCTGACCGTGCCGGTGAAGGTGAACGGGCTCGGATTGTCGCAGAGAACCCGCCGCACGCCGGGGCGCGCTTCCTCGACCACGCCGGGGCGAAGCGGAAAATCGCGGTTGAACGGGATGTCGTCGTTGTCGGCCATCGGGAATCTCACTCCAACGTCATTCCGGGGCAGGTCCGGTAGGATGGGTAGAGCGCAGCGAAACCCATCATGCAACGCATGCCGGACGGCAAGATGGGTTTCGCTGCGCTCTACCCATCCTACGCTGCCGGGATGGCGCGCCCTTACGAAAACGCCTGAATGCCCGTGATCGCCCGGCCCAGGATCAGGGCGTGGACGTCGTGGGTGCCTTCATAGGTGTTCACCGTCTCCAGGTTGGCGGAGTGGCGCATCACCTGGTATTCGATCTGGATTCCATTTCCGCCATGCATGTCGCGGGACGTGCGGGCGATGTCGAGCGCCTTGCCGCAATTGTTGCGCTTGACGATTGAGATCATCTCCGGGGCCATCTTGCCCTCGTCCATCAGCCGGCCGACGCGCAGCGAAGCCTGAAGCCCGAGCGATATTTCGGTCTGCATGTCGGCGAGTTTCTTTTGCACCAGCTGCGTCGCCGCCAGCGGGCGGCCGAACTGCTTGCGGTCGAGCGTGTATTGCCGCGCGCGATGCATGCAGTCCTCGGCCGCTCCCATCACGCCCCAGGAAATGCCGTAGCGGGCGCGGTTGAGGCAGCCGAACGGCCCCTTCAGGCCGGAGACATTGGGCAACAGCGCGGTTTTCGGCACCACCACGCCGTCCATCACGATCTCGCCGGTGACGGAAGCGCGCAACGAAAGTTTGCCGCCGATCTTCGGCGCCGACAGCCCCTTCATGCCTTTTTCGAGGATGAAGCCGCGGATCTGGTTGTCATGTGCGGCGGACTTGGCCCAGACCACAAAGACGTCGGCAATCGGAGCATTGGATATCCACATTTTGGTGCCGGTGAGCCGGTAGCCGTCGGCGACCTTTTCGGCACGGGTCTTCATCCCGCCGGGGTCGGAGCCGGCGTCCGGCTCGGTCAGGCCGAAACAGCCGACCCACTCGCCGGTGGCGAGCTTGGGCAGGTACTTCTTGCGCTGGTTCTCGTCGCCATAGGCGTAGATCGGGTGCATCACCAGCGACGACTGCACCGAATTCATCGAGCGGTATCCGGAATCGACGCGCTCGATCTCGCGCGCCACCAGGCCGTAGGCGACGTAGCTGGCGTTGGCGCAGCCGAATTCTTCCGGCAGCGTGATGCCGATCAGGCCGAGTTCGCCCATCTCGTTGAAGATTTCGCGATCGACGGTTTCCTCGAGATAGGCCTTGGTGACGCGCGGCAACAGCTTGTCCTGCGCATAGGCGCGCGCGGTGTCGCGGATCATGCGCTCGTCCTCGGTGAGTTGCTCGTCGAGCAGGAACGGATCATCCCACTGGAAAGCCGTTTCAGTCGGCTTGTCCTTGGCCTGCGGGCGCACGCTCATGAAAATCCCTTTCGTATCACTTTCTTCCTGGAACCTATCCACCAAATTAGTGCGCTATCGGTGGAAGCGCAATGTTCTGAACGTGATTCCGGGACGCATCGAAGATGCGAGCGTCAGGTGAGCCCCTGCGCGCGCGATTCCGGGTCTGGTGCCTGCGGCCATCCCGCAATGACTGCGACCTATCCTTCCAATTTCTTGTTGGAGACGATCTCGATGCCGAAGCCGGACAGTCCCTTGTAATCATGCACCGACGACGTCAGGTTGACGATCGAGGTGATGCCAAGGTCGCGCAGGATCTGCGCGCCGACCCCGACTTCGCGCCACTGCCGGTTGCGATCGGCTTCCGCCGACTTCTGCTCAGCCACCGGCTCGACCGGGACGCCGGCCGCGCCATCGCGCAGATAAACCAGCACGCCGCGGCCGGCTTTCCTGAAATGGTCAAGCACGATCTGCATCCGCGCCTGACCGGTGAAGAGGTCCTTGACGATGTTGGGCTTGTGCAGGCGCGTCAGCACGTTCTTGCCGTCGCCGACGCCATTATAGACGAAAGCCGCATGGGCGATCTCGTCGAACGGGGAACGGTAGGCATAGCCCTGCAGCGGCCCGATCGGGCTGTCGGTGGTGAAGGTCGCGACCCGCTCGATCAGCTTCTCGCGTGCCTGACGATACGCGATGAGGTCAGCGATCGTGACATGCTTGAGCTTGTGCAGGGCGGCAAAGCGCGCGACCTGCTCGCCCTTCATCACGGTGCCGTCGTCATTCATCAATTCGCTGATGACGCCGACCGGCGGCAGACCAGCGAGCTTGCACAGGTCGACCGCCGCCTCGGTATGGCCCGAGCGCAGCAGCACGCCGCCGTCGCGGGCGATCAGCGGAAAGATGTGGCCGGGCCGGGCGAAATCGTTGGCGCCGGCGTTGGGGTTGGCCAGCGCGCGGCAGCACGAGGCCCGCTCTTCCGCCGAAATGCCGGTACCGCCGTCGGGCTTGTAGTCGATCGAGACCGTAAAGGCGGTGGTGTGGCTGGAATCGTTGTGGGCCACCATCGGATCCAGCCGCAGCCGACGGGCGTCTTCGGCGGTGATCGGCGCGCAGACGATGCCGGAGGTGTGGCGGATGATGAACGCCATCTTCTCGGCGGTGCAGAGCGAGGCGGCGACGATCAGGTCGCCCTCCCCTTCGCGGTCCTCGTCGTCGGTGACGACGACCAGTTCACCATTGGCGAAGGCTTGCAGAACTTGCTGGATGGTATCGGCCATTTCTCGAAAATCTCGCTATGTACAAATGCATTAGCCGGACTCATGGGCCCGCGCCAGCGTCAATCCGCAGCGCAGGACGGCGCGTCGAAAAGGCATGCCACGAAGGGGCCGGAAAGGCAAAATCATCGGCGTCACGAATTTCCGCCAGGCGGCAGCGGCGGCTTTCGAAAGCGCCCGACGTCCGGCTGCGTCCGCTACGGCAGCACTTCGCGGCGCTCGCTGAGCAGCGCGTCGGTTTCGGCGCGCTTGTCGGCCAGCAGCCCGGCGTCGGCCGCCTCGATCACCCTGTAGAGTTCGTGGGCGTCGCTGAGCCGGGTCACGGTCACGTAGTCCGCTCCCGCTGCATAGAGATCGTTGACGTTGGACAATACCTCGGCGGTCGCCACGATCCTGGCGGTCGGATTCAGCGCGCGCACGTGGCGGACCAGCTTCTCGTTGTCGGCACCCTTGAGAAGCGAATCCGGAATACTGAGAATGATCAGCTCGGCCGCGCCGACCCCGGCGTGAACCAGCGTATCGACGTTGCTGATGTCGCCATAGACCACGTGCATGCCGCGGTCCGACAACGTCCGGAACACCACCGGATTGAAGTCGATCACCGTGATCTGCTCGAGAACCGCGGGGTTGCGCCGCTCGATCTCGCTCAGCAACGCGCTGGCGGCGCGGAAGAAGCCGAGGAGGACGATCCGGCGCGCCTGCCCGTGCCCGCTCTCGTGCCCGGCATCGGCGCCATCGCCGTGGTCGAGATCGCGGAGCCCGATCCGCTTCAGCGGTCCGATCAGCCCTCGCGTGACCTGGTCGCTCCGCGCCATCACGAACGTGCTCAGGACCGCCAGCACCACGAATGCGAATGAGGCCGCGCTCGCGGTCTCGGTCCCGATATGGCGCGCGGTGACGCCGGTCTGGATCACCACCAGCGAGAATTCGGAGATTTGCGCCAGGTTGATCGCCGGCAGCAGGCTGGCGCGCAGGCCCTGCTTCATCAGGTAGAGCGGGGTAAAGGTCGTCAGCACCCGGCTGACGACGGTAAACGCCGCGATCAACAGCGCCAGCCCGATCACCGACAGGCCGGGAATCGGGATGGTCATGCCGAGGGCGACGAAGAACAACGTGATGAAGAAGTCGCGCAGCGTCGTCACCTTGGCGGTGACGTCCAGTGCGTAAGGGAATGTCGAAAGCGAAACGCCTGCCACCAGCGAGCCCATCTCGCGCGACAGGTGCAGCCGCTCGGCGATCTCGCCGATCAGGAAGCACCAGGCCAGCGCGCCGAGCAGCACCAGTTCCGGCCGGCGCGCGATATGGTGGAACAGCCACGGCAGCACGTAGCGGCTGAGCACCAGCGCGGTCGCCACCAGCACGCCGACCCGGCCGACCGAGAGCAGGACGATGCCGACCTGCAGATTGTCGAGGCTCGGCTGCACGGCGAGGAACAGGATCGCAAAGATGTCCTGCAGCACCAGCACGCCCAGCGTGATGCGTCCGGGCAGCGTGTCGAGTTCGCGCTTCTCGTACAGCACCTTGACGATGATGACCGTGCTCGACAGCGCGCAGGCGACGCAGAGATACACGGCGTCGAATTTGCCGCCCCCCATCGACATGCCGATCCCGACAAAGAACGCCATTCCGAGCACGACGCCGCCGACCAACTGCCCGCCGGCGGCAAACAGGATAACCTTGCCGGCGCGCACGATCTTCTTCAGGTCGATTTCCAGCCCGATCATGAACAGCATGAAAATCAGGCCGAGTTCGGAGATGACGCCGATCGATTCCTGGGACTTGACCCAGCCCATCCCGAATGGACCAATGACGAACCCGGCGATAAGGTAGGCCAGGATCAGCGGCTGGCGCGAAAAATGGGCCAGCAGGCCGAGCCCCCAGGCGAACAGGATGGACAGCGTGATGTCGTGGATGAGTTCGTGCATGTTTCTGGATTGTCCCCGCCTGCAACCTAAAGCGTTTTCGCGCGAAGGGGAAACCGGTTCGCGGCGATAAAACGGCCCAGCCTGACGGAAGGCCGCAAACCAGGCGGTCTTCTCAACAAGAAACAACCGGGAGCGAACACCCATGTCTACCGCCACGGCCTTCGATTTTACGCCATTGCTGCCGGCCGGACTGCCGGCGCCGGCGGCGCGCTGGACCGGCCTTGCCCGATACAGTTTCGTCGGCGGCAATAACGACCCCGACCAGGTTCCGGTCGAGGGCCTGGTTGAGGCGGTCAACGCCGTGCTCCGGCGCGAGGGCAAGACGCTGGCCACCTATGGCCTGGCCAGCGGCCCGCAGGGCTACCGGCCGTTGCGCGAGTTCCTGACCGCCAAACTCAAGCGCGACGCCGGCATCGCCTGCGCCGCCGACGACATCATGATCGTCTCGGGTTCGCTGCAGGCGCTCGACCTCGTCAACGCGACGCTGCTGGCGCCCGGCGACACCGTACTGGTCGAGCAGGAGACCTATCAGGGCGCGTTGAGCCGGCTCGCCCGGCTCGGCGTCAAGGCGGTCGGCATTCCCCTCGACGGCGACGGCATGCGGATGGATGCGCTGGCCGCTGTTCTGGCCGACCACAAGCGGCGCGGCGTCACGCCCAAATACATCTACACCATCCCGACCGTGCAGAACCCGACCGGGTCAATCATGCCGCAGGCGCGGCGCGCGGAGATGCTGGAGCTGTCGCGGCAGTACGGCGTGCCTGTCTTCGAGGACGACTGCTACGCCGACCTGGTGTGGTCCGGCGAACGGCCGCCCGCGGTCTACGCCATGAGCCCGCATGGCGGCGTTATTCACGTCGGCTCGTTCTCCAAATCGATCGCGCCGGCGCTGCGGGTCGGCTTCATCGTCGCCCCCTGGGAGATGATGTCGCGGATGCTGGCGCTGAAGACCGACGCCGGCAGCGGCGCGCTGGAGCAGATGGTGCTCGCCGAATACTGTGCGCCGCATTTTGCGACACATGTGCCGAAACTGACGCGCGGGCTGCGCGCCAAGCTCGACACGCTGATGGAGGCGCTCGACGAGCAGTTCGGCACCTCGGCCGAATTCGAGGATCCAAAGGGCGGCATCTTCCTGTGGGTGAAGCTGCCCGACCATGTCGATACACTGAAACTCTACCAGGCCGCGCTCGCCGCCGGGGTTGCCATCAATCCCGGCCCGGAATGGTCGACCGACAAGGGTTATGCCGGCTGCCGGCTGCGGCTGTGCTTCGCCAGCCCCTCGCACGCGCAGATCCGCGAGGGCATAGCCGCGCTCGCCGAAGTCTGCCGGAAGCAGTTCGGCGTGCCGGAGCGGAGCGCGAACGTCGAGAAGCGGGCGCGAAGCTGAGTCCTAAAGCGCAATTCGAAAAACCGCTGCACACTTTTCCGGATCGTGCTCTTGCTGGTGAAATCGGGCGCCCCGACCGGTCATCTTCAGACAGGACACCCTGATGACGGGGACGCACGCCCAGCATCGCCTAGGCATTGCCCTCGTCGTCGCCGCGGCGGTCGCCTGGAGTACGGCGCCGTTCTTCACCCGGCTGCTGCCCTATGACTCCTGGACCATTCTGTTTTGGCGGGGGTTGTTCGGCGGGAGCGCAATCGCGGTCCTGATGGTGCTGCTGCAAGGCCGTGCCGGCCTGCGCGATCTGACCAGGATGGGGAAAAGCGGCTGGCTTGTCGCGCTGTTCTCGACACTGGCCATGATCGCATTCATCCCGGCCCTGCAACTGACCAGCGTCTCCAACGTGGCGATCATCATTGCCACAGGTCCTTTCATCACGGCGGCGCTCGCCTGGGTCTGGCTGCGGGAAATCCCCCGATGGCGAACCATGGTGGCGAGCGCCGTGGCGCTCTGCGGCGTTGCGATCATTGTCGGTAGCGCGCGCGTCGGTTCCGATATTCTCGGAATCGCGCTCGCCTGCTTCATGGCGTTGGCGATCGCCGCGATGACCGTCATGGTGCGGCGGCACAGGGACACGTCGATGGTGGCTGCCGCCGCGATATCGAACCTACTGGGCAGCGTCGTCAGCCTTCCGTTCGCCCAGGGCCTGGTCGCGATAACAGGGTTTGACCTGCTGATCCTGGCGATGTTCGGATTTTTCCAGGTGGCGCTGGGTCTGACGCTGTTTTTTCTGGGCTCCCGCCTGTTGCCATCCGGCCAGGCCGCCCTGATCTCTACGCTGGAGACCCCGCTGATGCCCTTTTGGGTATGGCTGGCGTTCGGCGAGGTTGTCACACTGCGGGTGCTCGGCGGCGGCGCGCTGGTGATGGGCGCCGTCATTGCCGAGATCATCGGCGATAGCCGCAAACAAACGCCAACCAAGTGACGGGCCGAACTACCGCACCGAGAACGGGGCCTGGTAGGGCCGGCCGAACGGCACGCCGTTGATCACGGTCTGCACCGGCTTCAGCAACAGCTTGCCCTCGCGCCGGTTGGTGCGGGTGTCGACGAACGAGGTCGGCCCTTCCACCAGTTCCAGGATCGCGACGTCGCCGGGCGCGCCGATCTGCAGCGTGCCGATCTTGGGCGCGCGGTTGATGATTTTGGCCGGCGTCACCGTCGCCGCCGCCACCACCTGTTCCAGCGACATCCCGAGCGCCATGAACTTGCTCATGACGTTCGGCAGATAGGGCATGCCGGGCGAATTGCCGGAGAAGACGTGGATGTCGGAGGAGATCGTATCCGGCGTGCAGCCGCCGGGCAGCGCCACTTCCGCCACCGTGAAGTCGAAGCTGCCGCCGCCATGGCCGACGTCGAACATGACGCCGCGCTGCTTGGCGGCGAGCGCCGCCGGCAGCAGCTTGCCGTCCTGCACGATGTTGGTGAACACGCCGGCGATGTTGGGCGCGCCGGAATAGGCGTGGGTCAGGACGTCGCCCGGCCGCAGCAGATTGAGAATCTCCGACATCAGCTCTTTGGTCTCGACGCCGCCGATATGCACCATCAACTTGGCCGGCCAGCCGCAGATCTCGCAGGCCTTGATCGAGCGCTTCAGCGGCTCGAGGCCGTGCCGGGCGATCACGTTCTCCGACATCCGCACCTTGACGCCGAGCAGGAAATCCGGGTTCTCGGCCAGCGCCATCGCGCAGGCGTCCACCTGCGCATAGTCGATGTTGTAGAGTTCGGCGACCGGGAAGCCGGACAGTCCGTTGTTGGCGATGTGGACGAAGGCGTAGATCCGCGCCCGGGATTGCGCCACGATGTAGCGGCGCAGCGCGGCGAGATTGTTGACGCCGGCGTCGCCGGCCGACACCACCGTGGTGGTGGCCTGCGCCTGAACCAGCTCGTCGGCGGGAATGCCGATCGCCGAGCCGTAGGGATAGACGTGGGAATGCAGGTCGATCAGCCCCGGCGTCACCAGCCGGCCGGAGGCGTCGATCGTCCGCGACGCGCGCGCCGCCGGAATTTCGCTCTCGACCGCCTCGATCACGCCCCAGCGGATGCCGATGTCGCGCTTTCCGCGCAGCGACTGGCTGGGATCGAGCACGTCGCCGCCCTTGATCACGAGGTCGAACTTGTCGTTCGGCCCCATCGCGGCATGAGCGCGATCCGAGATCGCGGCGACCGCCGCCGATCCGGACGCCATCAGAAAATCACGTCGTGAAAATCCGGTCATTGCAGCCCTCCTCCCACACGATCTTTGTGACGGGATGATGCGTCTGGCGCCGGGTTTCCGCAAGCCGGACGTAGCACCCTGCGCGCAAACGGCTGCCGTTCATAATTCTCCTGTTTGATCCCAGGAACATTCCCCGCAACGGGAGGTTCAATCCTTCCCTATTGGAGGACTTTGAATGAAGAAGCTTGCAATCGTGATCGCCGCACTCGGCGCGATCTTTCTCGCCGCGCCGTCGGTGGCGGACGCCCAGACCGTCGTGATCAAGAGCGGCGGCTACCATGCCGGAAAACACAAGCACCATCACGGCGCGCGTGCCCACTACAGGTCAAATCGCGGCTGGCACCGCGGACATCGGCACGGTCACAACCGCAACAAGGTGGTGGTCATCAAGAAGTATCGTTACTGAATTCGATCACGCCTTTAACGCAGTAAAATGGCTCCTCGCGGAGCCATTTTTTGTTGCGTTCCATTGGTCGCGTAGCGTCCGGCGGCTGAGACCTCAGCTGTAGATTTCGAACAGCCCGGCGCCGCCCTGGCCGCCGCCGATACACATGGTGACGACGCCCCACTTGGCCTTGCGCCGGCGGCCTTCCTGCAGGATGTGACCAGTCAGGCGCGCGCCTGTCATGCCGAAGGGATGGCCGATCGCGATCGAGCCGCCATTGACATTGTACTTCTCGGGATCGATGCCGAGCTTGTCGCGCGAATAGAGACACTGGCTGGCGAAGGCTTCGTTGAGCTCCCAGAGATCGACGTCGCCGATCTTGAGGCCGTGGCGCTTCAACAGTTTCGGCACCGCGTAGATCGGGCCGATGCCCATCTCGTCCGGCTCGCAGCCCGCGGCCGCCCAGGCGACGAAGCGGCCGAGCGGGTTCAGCCCGCGCTTCTCCGCGTCCTTGGCCTCCATCAGCACCACCGCCGCCGCACCGTCCGAGAGCTGGCTGGCGTTGCCGGCAGTGATGTATTTGCCGGGACCCTTGACCGGCTCGAGCTTGGCAAGGCCCTCCATGGTGGTGTCGGGCCGGTTGCACTCGTCGCGGTCAACGACGTAGTCGACGATGCTTTCGGCCTTGGTCGCCTTGTCGACCATTTTCATTTTGGTCTTCATCGGGACGATTTCGTCCTTGAACTTGTTGGCCTGCTGGGCCGCCGCCATCCGGCGCTGCGACTCCAGCGAATACTCGTCCTGGTATTCGCGGCTGAGCTTGTAGCGGTCCGCCACGATGTCGGCGGTGTCGATCATGGCCATGAAGATATCGGGCGCGACCTTGAGCAGGTCGGGATCGATCGATTCCTTCGGCGAGCCGCCGCCGGGAATCGAAATGCTTTCGACGCCGCCGGCGACGATGCAGTCGGCGCCGTCGGAGCGGATCGAGTTGGCGGCCATTGCAATCGTCTGCAGGCCCGACGAGCAGAAGCGGTTGACGGAAACCCCGGCGGTCGACTTCGGCAGGCCCGCCAGCAACGCTGCCTGACGGCCGATATTGGGGGCGCCATGCGCGCAATTGCCGAGATAGCAGTCCTCGACATAGTCCTTGTCGACGCCGGCGCGCGCGACGGCGTGCTTGATGGCGTGAGCCGCCATCGACATCGGCGGGGTGATGTTGAACCCGCCGCGGCCGGACTTCGCCAGCCCGGTACGTGCATAGGAAACGATAACAGCTTCACGCATTTTGAAAGACCTCCCTTGGATGCGGCCAGTATGGACCGGACCACGGCCCGTGTGTAGCGAAAACCCGAATTCCGGCGGGCGGAAAAGGCGATGTCTTGATCAATCCCACGCCGGCGCGAAGCCGGGATTGACGCAACGCTTGTCTTTCGGCAACGCCGCGATCGCCTTGCGGTCGGCGTCGTCGAGGTTGACACGGGTTGCGTCAAGGTTGGCCTGCTGGCTTTCCGCGCGCGACGCCTTCGGAATGGCGGCGACGCCGTCCTGGCCGAGCAGCCATTTCAGCGCCACCTGCGCCGCGCTGGCGTTGTGCTTGCGTCCGATCGCGGCAAGGACCGGGTCGGCGGCGGCGCGACCCTGCGTCAGCGGGCAATAGGCGACCAGCGGGATTGATTTCTCGGTGAGGTACCGACGCAGCCGGGCCTGGTCCAGCATCACGTGGTATTCGACCTGGTTGCAGGCGATCGGCGCCTGGATGTCCTCGATCACCGTCTTCAGCAGCGCGATGTTGAAATTGGCGACGCCGATGGCGCGGGTGCGGCCCTCCTGCTTCAGCCGCATCAGCGTCTCGAAGATTTTGGGCAGGTTCATGTTCGGCGCCGGCCAGTGCACCAGATAGAGATCGACCTGGTCGAGCCGCAGCTTCTTCAGGGATGCGTCGAACGCCCGCTGGATCGCCTCCGGCGCCAGGTTCTCGTTCCAGACCTTGGTAGTGACGTGAATATCCTTGCGGGGGATCTTCGCGGCGGCGATCGCCGCGCCGATCGCTTCCTCGTTGCCATACATCTCCGCGGTGTCGATATGGCGGTAACCGAGCCCAAGCGCGCTCTCGACGGCGGCGCGGCAGGCGTCGCCCTGCATCCGGAAGGTGCCAAGGCCGAGCTTGGGCAGGCTGATGCCCTGGGTTTGCAGATGTTCCATCGGTCGAGTCCTGAACTAATAATCGTCGCAGGCGCCACAAATGCCGCGCCAACGGTATTTCATTGCGGGGAGTTGGCCGTTATTGAATAGCTTGCGCGCATGGCGCAGGGCAAATCAAGAGCGGGCCAGGTGACGGATGGGCAGAGCGTTGCAACAATGGCTGGACAACCATGAACTGCCCGCAATCATTGCGGCCGTCCTCGGCGTGGTCGTGACGCTGGCCCTGCTTCTGGTTGTCGGCGGCTATTTCCTTGTGACCCCCTGACGCCGGCCCCCTACTCGGCCGCCTGCGCCACCGGTCGGCCGATCGCGCCCTCCAGCCGCGCGCACTCCGCGCGGTATTTCGCGACATTGGCTTCCTTGATGTGACCATAGCCGCGCACCAGTTCGGCCGATTTCGCCAACGCCACCAGAAGCGGCCAGTCGTGTGGCCTGGCCCGGTCGAGCTGGCGGAAGATCATGGCCGAATACTCACCCGGCAACGCCCGCTCCATTCGCCGCTCCGCGGTGTAGCCGAACGGATCGAGCGCGCTGCCGCGCAGGAACCTGAGCCGGGTCAGGATCGCAAAGGCGCGGAAGATCCAGCCGCCGAACTCGCGCTTGCGCAAATGCCCGGTGACCTTGTCGCGCCGCGCGAGTAGCGGCGGCGCCAGGCTGACCTTGACGCTCGAATCGCCGTCGAACTGCGCTTTCAGCGCCTCGGCGAATTCGCCGTCGGAGTAAAGCCGGGCGACCTCGTATTCGTCCTTGTAGGCCATCAGCTTGAACAGGCCCTTGGCAAAGGCCTCGGTGAGGTCGTGCGACCCCGGCGAGGCCTTGGCTTCCGCGGCGCGGACGCGCGCGACCTCGGCGAGGTAGCGCTTCGAATAGGCTGCGTCCTGGTAGCCGCCGAGGAAATCCGCCCGGTAAGCGATGCTTTCGTCGAGCGTGCGCTTGGCAGGCTGCGCGCCCGAATTCCTGAACCGCGCCGCGCTGACGACGCGTGGCAGGTCGTGCGCGGCCAGCCGGCCCCACGAAAACGCCAGCTTGTTCATCTCGATCGCAGCGCCGTTGAGATCAATCGCCTTCATGATCGCCGCCAGCGACAACGGAATCGCGCCGCGCTGGAACGCAAAGCCGAGCATGAACGCGTTGGTGGCGATGCTGTCGCCCATCAGCGCGGTGGCAAGCCCGGTCGCATCGAGGATGTCGAGCTCGCTGGCGCTGACCGCCTCGTTGAGCGCCTCCCGCATGGCGCCGGCCTGGAAATCGATATCCGGATCGATCACGAAGCTTGCGGTCGGCAACAGGTCGGCGTTGACGACGGCGCGCGTCACGCCGCGTTCGGCGCGACTTAGCGCCGGGACGCTGGTGGCGACGACGATGTCGCAGCCGAGAATGAGGTTGGCGCTGCCGGGGCCGATGCGGACATTGGCGAGATCATCGGCCGACGGCGCGATCCGGACGTGGCTCATGACCGCGCCGTTCTTCTGCGACAATCCGGTGAAGTCGAGCGTCGAGCAGGCCTTGCCATCGACATGCGCGGCCATGCCGAGCAGCGCGCCGATCGTGATGACGCCGGTGCCGCCGATGCCGGTGACGAGGATGTTGTAGGCGCCGTCAAGCTGGCGCACGGCCGGAATCGGCAGGTCGGCAAACAGCGCCGAAGGATCGGCCGCGGCGCGATCGACCTTGCGCAAGCCGCCGCCATGCACGGTGACGAAGCTCGGGCAAAAGCCTTCGATGCAGGAGAAGTCCTTGTTGCAGTTCGACTGGTCGATCCGCCGCTTGCGGCCGAGTTCGGTCTCCAGCGGCTGCACCGAGACGCAGTTGGAAGCAACCGAGCAGTCGCCGCAGCCTTCGCAGACGCGCTCGTTGATGAAGACGCGCTTCGGCGGGTCCGGATAGAGCCCGCGCTTGCGGCGGCGGCGCTTTTCCGCGGCACAGGTCTGGTCGTAGATCAGCACCGTGAGGCCCTTGATCTCGCGCAGTTCGCGCTGCACGGCGTCGAGCTCGCGACGGTGATGGATGGTCGTACCAGCGGGAAAATAGTTCGACGGATACTTCTGCGGTTCGTCGGAGACGATCACGAGGCGCTTGGCGCCTTCCGCCGAAACCTGATGCGCGATCTGGGAGACCGTCAGGCCGCCTTCGGCGGGTTGGCCGCCGGTCATCGCCACCGCGTCATTATAAAGAATCTTGTAGGTGATGTTGACGCCGGCGGCGGCCGCCGCGCGGATCGCGAGCAGGCCGGAATGGGTGTAGGTGCCGTCGCCGAGATTCTGGAACACATGCGGCTCGCTGGTGAACGGGGCCTGCCCGATCCAGGTGACGCCTTCCGCGCCCATGTGCGAGATCGTCTGGGTCCGGCGGCTCGGCACCGAGAGCGCCATGCCGTGGCAGCCGATGCCGGCCATCGCGCGGCTGCCCTCCGGTATCTTGGTCGAGGTGTTGTGCGGGCAGCCCGAGCAGAAATACGGCGTGCGTAGCAGCTTGGCGGCGCCGACGCCGTCCGCCGGCCGATCGAACGCCTCCAGCTTGGCCAGCCGCTGCTCCAGCGCCGGGCTGCGATGGCCGAGCCTGCGTAGCCGTGCGACCACGGCAGCGGCCACCATGGTCGGCGTCAACTCGCCCTCGCTCGGCAGCAGGGTCGCGCCGGTCTCATCGCGCTTGCCGACCACCGAGGGCCGCTTCGACGCGTCGACGTTATAGAGTATCCGCAGCAACTGGTCCTCGATGAAGCCGCGCTTCTCCTCGACGACAAGCACGTCCTGCAGGCCCTCGGCGAACGCGCGGGCGCCGTGCTCCTCCAGCGGCCAGGTCAGCGCGACCTTGTAGATGCGCAATCCCAGCGCCTGCGCCTCCGCATCGGTAAGGCCGAGGTCGGCCAGCGCCTGCCGGAGATCGAGATAGGCCTTGCCGGTCGCCATGATGCCGAGCCGCGCCGGCTTCGAATCCAGCACGATGCGGTCGAAGCGGTTGACGCGCGCGAACGCCGCGACCGCCTGCATCTTCGGGCCGTGCAGCCGCCGCTCCTGATCCATCGGCGCGTCGGGCCAACGGATGGAAAGCCCACTCGGCGGCATCTCGAAATCGTCGGGCGTCATAATCTTGATTCGGTCGGGATCGCTGACGATCGAGGCCGAGCTTTCGACCGTCTCCGAAATCGCCTTGAAGCCGACCCAGCAACTTGAGTAGCGCGACAGCGCAAAACCCAGAATGCCGAGATCGAGATAATCCTGCAGCGTGGCGGGATTGACCACCGGCATCAAAGCGGCTGCGAACACCTGCTCGCTCTGGTGGGCGAGCGTCGAGGACTGGCAGCCATGGTCGTCACCGGCGAGCGCAATCACGCCGCCATGGCGCGAGGTGCCGGCCGAGTTGGCGTGCTTGAGCGCATCCATGGAGCGGTCGACGCCGGGGCCCTTGCCGTACCAGATGCCGAACACGCCATCGACCTTGGCGCCGGGAAACATGCCGACCTGCTGGCTGCCCCACACCGCGGTCGCCGCCAGATCCTCGTTGAGGCCGGGCGAGAATTCGATGTCATGTTGCTTGAGGAAGGTTTTCGCGCGCCACAGCGCGTGGTCGTACATCCCCAGCGGCGAGCCGCGATAGCCGGAAATGAAGCCCGCGGTGTTGAGCCCCTGCGCGCGGTCGCGTTCGCGCTGCAACATCGGCAGGCGGACCAGCGCCTGGGTGCCGGACAGGAAAATCCGCTTCGCATCCAGCCGGTACTTGTCGTCCAGCCCCACTTCCATCAACGCCATCGCCTGCCCCCCGCCGCGCTATCAGCCGTGCCGGTCGTTCGAACCGGTCTCGTTGGCGCAAGAATGCACCGGTTTTGCTATGCGTGCCCAGCCTGAATCCATGGCCGCAGGACATATCTCACCGTCTTGTGGAAGATCGCCGGCCCCTTGCCGAAGCCGGCCTTCTTTGAAACGCTGCGGTTTGAACGGCCGGAAGCCCGCGGCGCAGTCGGGGGTGGCATCGGCGGCTCTCGGGTCCGAGGTCGTCGAGAGGGATTCCGCGCCGACAAGGATAACAACATGGCCCGCCTGCCCTATCTCGAAGCCGACCAGGTCGCCCCCGAATATCGCGACATGCTCAAGCGCAACACCAACCTGCACAAGCTCTTGGTCAACTCGCCCGACATGGCGCGCGCCTTCAACGGCATCGGCGGCTACATCCGCTTCGACAGCAAGCTCGACCCGCGGCTGCGGGAACTGGCGATCCTCCAGGTCGGCTGGCTGGAGAAATCCGAGTACGAATTCACCCATCATGTGAAGATCGGCAAGGAGTTCGGCGTCACCGACGCGGATATCGCGGGGCTGATGGCCGAGACCGCGGGCAAGTCCTCGACGCTGGAGCCGCTGGCGAAGGCGATCCTGCGCGGCGCGCGCGAGATGACGCGCGAGCTTGCGATGTCGGAGGCGACCTTCGCCGAGATCAAGCGCGAGCTCTCCGACGAGCACATGGTCGACCTCGTGCTCACCATCGCCTTTTACTGCGCCGTCGTGCGCGTGCTGGCAACGATGCAGATCGACAACGAACCGCATTACAAAGAGGTGCTGAAACAGTACCCGATTCCGGGAGTGAAATGAGATGCGCCTGAAAGATCGCGTCGCCATCGTCGTCGGCGCCGGACAGAGCCCTGGCGAAGGCGTTGGCAACGGCCGCGCCACCGCGCTGACCTTCGCGCGCGAAGGCGCCAGGGTGCTGTGCGTCGATCACAATCTGGCGTCGGCGCAGGAGACGGTCGACATGATCCTCGCCAAGGGTGGCACGGCGGCGGCCTTCAAGGCCGACGTCACCCAGAATTCCGACCTCAAGGCGATGGTGACGGATGCGATGGCTCGCTGGGGCCGCATCGACGTGCTGCACAACAATGTCGGCGTCAGCCTGTCCGGCGGCGACGCCGAACTGCTCGACATCACCGAGGAAGCGTTCGACCGTTGCGTGGCGATCAACCTGAAGAGCTGCGTGCTGGCCGCCAAGCACGTGGTCCCGATCATGCGGCGCCAAGGGAGCGGCGTCATCATCAACATCTCCTCGATGGCCGCGATCACCACCTACCCCTATGTGGCCTACAAGGCGACCAAGTCGGCGATGATCGCCTTCACCGAGCAACTCGCCTATCAAAACGCGCAATACGGCATCCGCGCCAACGTTATCCTGCCGGGCCTGATGAACACGCCGATGGCGGTCGACACCCGCGCCCGCGCGTTCAAGAAGAGCCGCGCCGAAGTCGAGGCCGAGCGCGACGCCAAGGTGCCGCTGCGCCAGAAGATGGGCACCGGCTGGGACGTCGCCAACGCCGCCTTGTTCCTCGCCTCCGACGAGGCGGGCTTCATCACCGGCGTGACGCTGCCGGTCGACGGCGGCGCGAGCGTGCGGCGGGGATGATCCGGCAAATTGACGGTGAGAGCCGGCCGCGATGGCGTGAGACGACGCGAACGCGAGATGGTGACAACCATTAATCCCTCATGGTGAGGAGGCGCGAAAGCGCCGTCTCGAACCATGAGGCCCCGCCGGCGCCATTCATCCTTCGAGACGGCGCTTTCGCGCCTCCTCAGGATGAGGTCCGACAACGTGAGCGGCCGAACCCCCGTGTTGCTACGGCCCCTAAATTTACCTTTGGTTAGTAACCTTGACTTAAGGGTTGCGGCAATCGGGCGATCTTTTGGACGCCCCTTGTTCACGCAACCTGCGCCAGCGTATTTGTCCGGCGCGTCTGTGTGATTCGACACATTCAATCGATTGCAATGACACGATGATGTGACAGCGCATCGTCGCGCGTCAAAGTCCGGACTCGTTGCGGTCGCACGAACTTCACGTGCGCCCGCTATGAGACGCCACAAGAATTGTGGGCAAGAGCTGCGAGAACGCCGAGGCACCATGCAAGACGAATTCGACTACGACCTGACCCCGGACCAGTGGGAAACGCTGAAGGCGTTGCGCTCGCCGGCGTCGCGGCTCCCGCGCATGAGCCGGCACGCCATCGATGGCTTGATCGCGCTGGGGCTCGCCGCCATCAACGGCGATGCGCCAGGCATTACGCCGACCGGCCGCAGGGTGCTGGTCAGGGGTTCGTCGCGGCTGCTGCAGGACCTGGCGGCTTGATATCGCCATCCTCGCGAGAGGCGATCGCGAATCAGGCCACCGCGGCGCGACAAAAGCCGCTCAATGCGCCTCGGGCCTGGTCCGGGCGATGATCTCGGCGGCGCCCTTGTCGAGCAGGTCGAGGCCGGCGGCGCGGCCGAGTTCGCGCGGGCGGTCCGCAGCGCCCTGCTGCGACACCTCGATGAAGCGGTCGCCCGCTTCGTCCAGCACCGCCGCCGTCAGCGTCATCTCGCGGCCCGCAAGCGTCGCATAGCCTCGTCGCGCCCGCGCGCGAAATGTCGATGATGGTCGGCGCGCTGTTCGGCATGCTGATCCTCGGTGAACGGGTCACGGCATGGCGGGTCTTGGGGTGCGCGATTCTGATCGGCGGCGTCATCCTGCTTGGATCGGATTCGGCGTAGGACACGATAGCACCGCATTCCCCAGCACCGACGTTATTCCCTCCTAGCTAGCAATCTGGCAAACTGCGTCTTCGAGTTGGCGCGGGATGCAGGGGGCTAAAGGCGCTAAATGGCAACACTGAACGAGTACTTCATCAAGAATGGTGGACGTAATCTCACTCTCGATGAGAGGTGGCCATTGGGAGATAACACGGGCAAGGTGTTTGGCGAAATTACTGCGCGCCTTCATTTTGACTTCGAGGCATATGCTCAATACATCTCATTCTATGTTCCGAGTATGGAAGAGCTGGAGCTTCCAGAAGCATTTGCGCTTCGGGATATCCCTCGTCTATTGAAGGCTCCTTCAGAGCGTGCGCAGGTTACGATGGGATTAGGTGAAGAGCAAACAGACGGCAAAGACTTGATTTTTACTGGTCAGGTATATCTTTACTCCGAACGACCAGTGAAAGCGGAACACAAGGCGCGATTGCTACAGGAGGCAGCGGCGATTGGGCATAGACTGACGTTTAGAAGCGTCGAGTACATGAACGAGCGAAATAAGTATGAGAAGCCTCTAGCGTTCATCTCGCATGACAGTCGAGATAAGAAGGCAATTGCGGAGCCGCTCGCCCTGCAATTGCAGAGAATGATGTGTCCCGTATGGTTCGACCAATACTCGTTGCGCGTCGGCGACAGTTTGCGCGGCAGTATCGAGAAGGGGCTTCAAGAATGCCCGAAATGCATCCTCATCCTGACACCAAACTTTCTCAACAACAATGGTTGGACTAAGGTGGAATACGACTCGATATTCACGCGCGAACTCGTTGAGCGTCAACGTGTCATCTTGCCCGTATGGCACAACGTCACGCCAGAGGACGTGTACAAATATTCGCCGATCCTTGCGGATCGATTTGGCGCTCGATGGTCCGAAGGAGTCGAGGAGACCGCCAGGAAGTTACTGCTAGCTATTGAGGCTCCCGCCTAACGGTTATCCTCACCATTCACGTTCGACGGCGTCATCCTTGACCTGCTTGAATCGGCCTCGGCCTGACGTCCACCGACCGTCACACCGGCTTTTCGTCGTACGTCACCGGCGAAGTGACCACCAGCAACACCGGATCGACCAGTCCCGAATTTGCGATGGCGTGTTCGACGCCGGACGGCGGGACGATGAAGTCGCGTGCGGGCGACGTGATTCCCAATCCGCGGGTAGATGCCGGTTCGCGTCAGGCCAACGCGGCGCGACCAACACCGCTCAATGCGCGTCAGGCCTTGTCCGCGCGATGATCTCGGCAGCGCCCTGGTCAAGCAGGTCGAGGCCGACGTCGCGTCCAAGTTCGCGCGGGCGGCTCGCCCCGCCCTGTCGCGACACCTCGATGAAGCGGTCGCCGGTTTCGTCCAGCACGGAAGCCGTCAGTGTCATCTCGTCGCCCGCGAGCGTCGCGTAACCCGCGATCGGCGAGTTGCAATGGCCGTTGAGGACCCACAGCACCTCGCGCTCGGCCTCGGCGCAAAGCCGCGAGGCCGCGTCCTCGATCTTCGCCAGCCGGCCGCGCGTCAGCCAGTCCTGCGCGACGCATTCGACCGCGACGATGCCCTGCCCCACCGCCGGCAGCATCTCGCGAACCGAAAAATCATAAGCGATGCGTGAGGCCATCCCGATGCGCTCCAGCCCCGATCGCGCCATCACCAGCGCGTCCGCAGGCCCGACCTCGCCGCCATCAGGCAGCCGCTGCCTGTCGCCGCGGTCGAGTTTGGCCACGCGGGTATCGGCGGCGCCGCGGAAATGAATCACGGTGATCTCGGGAAACAGCCGGCGCAGATAGGCCGCGCGCCGCACCGCATCGGTACCGACCTTGAAGCCCTTGCCGCGCGCGGCGCGTATTTCCGCCAGCGCGAGTCCGGGACGCAGCACCAGCGCGTCGTTGGCGGCGTCGCGCGGCAGCATCGCCGCAATGACGAGGCCCGGCGTCTCCTCGTTGCCGGGGACGTCCTTCAGCGAGTGCATCGCCGCCTGCAATTGCCCGCCGCGCATGGCCTCGCGGATTTCGGCGACGAAGGCGCCGCCCTTGCCGCCATAGCGCAGCAGCTTGCTGGTCTGGTCCTGGTCGCCGCGGGTTTCGAATCTGACGATTTCGACGTCGATCTCGGGATCGGAGGCGCGCAGCAGCCGCGCGATCGCATCGGTCTGCGCCAGCGCCATCGCGCTCTTGCGCGTGCCAATCCGTAGGCTCTGTCCCGACACAAGCTCTCCGTTCGAACGCGATCAGGGCCGCCGAAAGCGGACCACAACCCGATCGCGACGCCCCGTTTGGTAAAGCAAGCGGCCGATCAAGACAATGACCTGACGGCGTAGGTGCTGTGCCGCTCAGCCTTCCGCTTCCCGCTCCATGTCGCGGCCGGACAGGTCCTCGCCCTGCATGTTGGCGTAGTCCCGCGCCATCTCCCGCATCAGGAACTTGGCGGGGACGTCATGATACGACCCGTGGTCGTTGATATATTGCATGTAGGTCCGCCCGGCGCCGTCGAACGGGTGCAGCAGCGCGTCGTCGTGGCCGTCGAAATCGAGTGGCGCGACGCCGACCTTGGCGCAGAGCGTGGCGTTGAAGGTCGGCGTTGCCTTGCGCCAGGCGCCATCGACATGGACTTCCGAATAGCCGTGCCAGGTGAAGATGTCGGTCCCCATGCTGGCGCGCAGCTTGGCCGTGGTGAGATGGTTGCGCACGTCGGCGAATCCGACCCGGGCGGCAACGCCGTGGACGCGGCACGCCGCGGCGTACAGCGCCGCCTTGCCCACGCAATAGCCGACGCCGGCCGCCAGCACGCTCGAAGCACGGAACGTCTCCGGCGCGCGCATGTCGACATAGGGGTTGTAGCGGATGCCGTCGCGCACCGCGCGGTAGAGCAGGCTTGCCTTTTCCCGATCGCCGGCGTTGACGGCGACCGCGGATCTGGCGAAGTCCTGCACCGCCGGATGGTCGCTGTCGATATATTCGCCGGGATCGGTGTAGAGGCGGCGGAGCGTGTAGGAAAGCGCGTCGGGCATGCCACAGTCTAGCAAGCGGCATTTGCGCAATTCAATTCAATAGTCGGGCCTGGCGCGGCCTTGCCGGAGGGCGGCTGACCACGCCTGCCGGGGGCGCGGACGCCCCCGAGCCGGCAGCGTCCATCCATGCTTCGCCGCCCCGGGGGGTGGCGTTCCTGCTCACCCGGGGAACAGGCGATGTGCGTTGATCAGTCCCGATGAACGCCGTTCTTGCGGACCAGGTCGGACAACTGGGCCACGAGTTCTCGAAGCCGGGCGTTCTCCTCGATCAGTGCGCGGGCTTCGTCGGCAGGTTCATCGTTGGCGCGAGGCGCCGGCCCATCGCCCTGAAGGGCGTCTTCAAGCAGCGCCAGCGCGTCGTCGGTCGGTTCGTCAACCCAAAATGTGGGTTCGCTGCGGCGGCCTTGCTTGCTATGCAGCGGTTGGTCTACTCGCATGATTTATACTCCACGAAAAAATGCAACATACCCCCAGTCAATCTGGTCGCGCGGCCAGACTGAAGTGAGTCGGCCGGCAATTTTGCGACGAAAATGGGAAGCGGATGGTGACGACCCCGGCGCCAAAGCGGCGTCATTGCGGCGAATCACAGGCGTCTTTGCAAGCTCGCTACAGAGCGACGATCGCCAGTTGGCGCAGCGCGTAGAGCACCTGCAGGCCGGTCACAACCAGCGCCGCGATCATCAGATAAAAACTAAGATGCATGTAGGGCTTTGAACCAAATGCTTTTCCCGGCCCGCGCGGATTTTGCGCCAGGCCGTCAACCAAACTCGGTACGCGTCGGAAAGGGCACGCGCCGGCGAAGCTGCTGCCGGCAATCGCAAAAGAAAGCCTCCGCCGCCGCGGAAGTGATGCGGTTATCGCGAACTTCTGGTTGGTATCGTGAACCTCTTCTGTCCGGAGGTTTCTGTTCGACGCCGGATTCCCGGCTTTCTTACGTGCTGTAGAAGATCTTGATCGCCCACAGCACGACGACGATGGCCGTTACCAGCGTGGCCGCCGTCAATACACTTTCTAAGGAAGCGACTCTCATACTACTCTCCGCTTCCCAGCCCCGTTAGCGGTCTAGTTGATTCGTCGATTCCACCGCAACCGCGCCATCATGACGGCTTGAAAGCCGCAACCGCTTGTGCTTTGCGGGCCACACCTTCTCCTGCGCCGGCAGCGGACCGAACATTAGCAACACACCGTCGCCCGCAAGCGGCTAGCGGGCTATTCCGGCCGAACTGCCGCGGCATAGCCCGTTGCGACCGGCACGCTTCGCCGCCGTTCCGCCAGCGCCGCCAGGCGGTCATATTCCTCCGCGACCTTGAGCAGGCGCCCCTGGTCCTTGACGGCGTTGGCGGCGATGGCCCTGGTCCGCGCTGCGCGCCGGCGCCAGTGCTCCGCATTGGTCAGGTAATCCGTCATCGCTGTCCCCCAACGTGGTTCGGTATTCGAAACCCGCGCTGACTTCAGAATGCCGGGCGATACGTCAAATTTTTGGCCTAAACCGATCCGCGATGTGGCTGGGAGCCGCGCGAGCGGCGTCGGCGCGTTTCCGACTCAAATTCGCCCCCGACTCAAGCGAAATTGTTCGGCGCGAACGCGCCACGCGATCAGGATTCGTCATGAGCACCGAACGCCCCCCCGCCCCGTCAACGCGCCCGTGCCGGTGTGCCGGGCGAGCGGCATACTGTTCCGCCGTCGCGCCAGGACGATGCCGTGATCCAGGCGGGTGGATCCGCGGATCGGGAATCCCGCGACATTGCGCTGCTGCTCGAGGATAACGCCAGGCTTCGCAAGCTCGCGGTTCAACTGTCGAACCTGCTCGGCGACCTTCCCGATCGCAACGCGTGAGTCCGGACCGGGCGTTGAACGGATTGAGACATTAGTGCAACAACCGTCATCCGAAATTCCGGAAGGTACAGCGTTGGGAAGCGAACACGGTCTTGTGGGAGTATAATTGCAGCGGTGGTAGCGAAAGGAGTTTTCGGTGTCGAAGTCTGCAATTGGCGAGCAAGTCGAGAACGTCGCCCACGAATCGGGCACGGCCATCGTCGCGCTCTCGCGCGCTGAGGGAACTCTTGCACCCGTGGTCGATGCAGACGGTCACGGCGCGCGCGGACTTTTCCCCAGGTCGAAGCCGGCGTTCATGCTGGCAAGTCAGGAGACCGCATGACCGCCCGTCCAGCCACACAAGCAATCCCGCCAAGCGAACTGACCAATGGCGGCGACAGCGCCGCGCGCGTCGAGCATCCGTTCGACCGCCTCGCCAATGCCTTGAACCGTTCGCCTGGACTGGAGCGCGTTCGGGCGAACTGGAACCCGGTTGGCTTCAAGCCAACGCCGGAGATCATCCATCGGGAGCCACGTTCCGGTTCGATCGAAACCGAAAAGGCGCTGCTGGCGGCGATGACGGACGGTATCGTCAAGACGTCTGGCAAGGCGCCCGCAGCCAAGCGCAGCCGCGCCGCTCCGGCGTCCAAACGCCCGAAGGCGGCCAAGCCCGATGTGGCCAGGCTTGAGGAAATCAAGCCTGAGGAAATCAAGGCTGAAGAGATCAAGGCGCCTGAGATCAAGGTGAATGACGGGCAGGCGGCGCCGGCCGCGCCGCTGACGGTTGCCGCCGCACCGATCGCGCCTGAAGCGGCTGCCGTCGCCCCGCAACGCGCCAGCCGCGCCTTTGCGATTGTCGCAGCACTCGCGCTGGCGGCGGTTGCGGCGTATTTTTCCGTCACCGGCATGGCCGAGATTTTTCCCGGCGCGCCGGTTGCGGTGATGGTGCTGGCGGCGACGATGGAGGCCGGCAAGCTGGTCATGGCGGGGTGGCTGGCCGCGCATTGGCGCCGGGTCGGATGGACGACGCGCGCGGTCATGGTCAGCCTCGTTGCCGGCCTGGCGCTGATCAACGCCATCGGCGTGTTCGGCAAGCTGGTCGAGGCGCATGTCGGGGTGGCGGCCACGGCGCGATCGGGCGTCGCCGAGCGCATTGAGTCGCTCGACGCCCGGATCGCGGCGCAGTCGGCCGCGATTGCCGACCTCGGCAATCGCGTCGCGCAGATCGACCGCGCCGTGGACGAATCGACCCGGCGCGGCCGGGTCACCAGCGCCATCAACATCGCCACCCAGCAGCGGGCGACGCGCGACGGACTCGACGCGCAGCGGCAGGCGGCAACCGCAACGCTGGTCGGTCTGCAGGCGCAGCGCGCCGCGCTGGTGGGCGAGCGCGCCCGCATCGAGGCCTCCACCGGCCCGGTCCAGTATCTGGCGACAATGGCCGGCGCTGCGCCGGAATCCGCGGTGCGATGGCTGATCCTCTTGATGGTGCTGTGCTGCGATCCCGCGGCGATCGCCCTGACCGCGGCGGCGGCGGGTTCCCGGCGCTGATGCGCCCGGGTCAGCCATCCGAAATCAGATATGCGGCCGGCGGCGGCGTGGCGGTGGCGTTCGGGCCGTGGCGCATCTCACGCCTTGGGCTGCCGGGAGGGCTGACTGTGATTGAAGGTCTGATAGGATTGTCCTCCCTCGGGATTCCATGGCAATATTGGCTCAGGAGGAATCGAGACAAATGAAACGCGCCAAGATGATCCTGACCGCTTCGCTGCTCGCCGGGATGAGCGCGCTAGCGGTGAATGATTCCGCGGAAGCCCGCCACAAGCGCGGGGCGTCCAGCGATTATGTGGTAAGCGCCGCGATCTGCAGCCCTCCGCCGCCGCCCCTCACCTACATCTATCCTGCCCCGAATTGGGAGCCGTTCTTCCGGCGTCATCTCTACCGCTACGGCCCGATCGTCATTTGCGAGCCGTCGCTTCGGGCCACAAACGTGATTTCGGTTCTCAACTAGAGTTCAATTAGAGTATGTAAATGGCGGCTTCGCCGCAGCTGTGATCTTTTCGCGACAGCCCTGGAAAATCAGCGTCATCAGCGGCAATGCCCCCCGCGCGGCGGACGCTCGAAATGCCGACTGCCCCTATCGATAGCTGACACGCAATTCGTCGGGGGCTCCATGCGACAGCATATCATGGCCGCGGGACTGGTCGCCGCCACCGTGGCGGGATTGGACGCGGCGGCTTCCGCGCAGCAAGCCTCGCCCTACGCGCCGCGCGGCGCGGTCAGCCAGGGCCTGGAAAGCGGGTTTTACGTCTGGCTTGACGGCGCGTACCACAATGTCAGCCTGCCGGCCTACCGGCTGGGTTTGCACGCAGCGACCCGCGTCGCGCTTCAGGACCGCGGTTCGGTGCAAACGATCGAGCCTCATGTGGATGGCGGCGGCTTTCGCGGCGCCATCGGTTATGCCGTGCCCGGGACCGGCGCAAGATTTGAGTTTGGCGGCTCCTATGTGCAGGCCAAGGCCAGCGATTCCAGCTTCACATCGACCTCCGACATGGCGATCGGAACCCAATTCGTGGATGGTCGCATCGGCAGCGGATATGTTTGCTCGACGGCCGTGTTCTTCGGCAGCTGCAACGTCTCCGGTGTGCTCAACAGCGAATACACCGCCTGGCAGTTCAACGGCAAGGTCGCCGCCGAACGCACCCTTGGCTCGGTGAAGCTGACGCCTTTCGTGGCCGTCTTTGGCGGCAATACCCGAGCCTTGCAATCGCTGTCCCAGTCATTTGCCTATATCGACAATGGTACGGGATTGACAACCACAACCGGTCGGTATTCCGCCAACACAGACCTGAAGTGGACCGACATCGGCGCGCGCGCAGGTTTCGATCTTCACGTCCCGGTTTCCGCGGCGCTCACCATCGGGTTCACCGGCTGGCTGGGAGCGGCCGGACGCGAGACGTCGCTGTCAGCGAGGGACTCCGCGAGCGACACCTTTGCAAACTTCGACGGCAGCGGAGCGCTCTCGACCCGCGATAACAAGACGGTGCTGCTCGCCAACGCGGAAACCGGCTTCGCCTACAAGCTGACCCCGGCGGCGGCGTTGCGTGGCTTCGTCGGGCTCAACTATGATGGCGGCGTTCCCGGCATTGCCACTCCCTCGTTCGCTGGGTCCTTCGCCATCGCAACCTCAGGGCCGGCGGCCGCGATCAACTACCACAGCGAGACCAGCTACTACGCCGGCGGCGGCGTGACGGTGAAGTTCGGACCGTAGCGCATCACGCCTACGGCCGCGCCGCGACCGGCGGCGTCAGGCTTGCCACCAGCTTCGCCAGTTCACTTTGCTCCGACGTGCCGGTTTTCTCGAACACGCGGGCGAGATGGGTTTTCACCGTGGAGTCGGCGATGCCGAGCGCCTCCGCCGCCGCCGCGCGGTTCTTGCCCGAGGCGATCTCGACCAGCACGCGCGCCTCGGTCGGCGTCAACTCATAGAGCGCGACCAGCGCCTCCACCGGCAGCAAGGCATCGACCCGCGCCGGCGTCACGAATACCGCCGCCACCGCGCCGGGCGCCAGATCAGGCCGCAGTTTGCCGGATTTGAGCGGCAGCACATGGGCGATGGCGGGCCGGCCGTCGCGGCCGGAGACGGGCACGCCGATGCCGGCCAGGCCGATCCGGGATTCGTTGCGCGCGGCGCGGTTGATGGCGGTGACGAGCGCCGACGTCGCCTGCGTCGAGCTGGCGCGCAACAATCCGTCTTGCGACATGATCGGCGCACCAGCGCCCAGCATCGCTTGCGCGGCGGCGTTGGCATGGCGGATGCGCGCGTCGGCGTCCACCAGCACCACCGCGACGGCGAGCGTGTCCAGCGTCGTCTCGAACGCCGTCGCGACGATCGACTTCATGTCCAACAAATCGCCGATGGCGACGGCGCGGCGGATATGCGGGACGAGTAACTCGGCGATCGCCAGATCCCGCGGCCCGACCAGATCGCGCGTGGGCGGAATATACAAATGAAACGCCCCCATCTGGCTTCCTGATCGCATGATGGTGCCGTTGATTGCGTCTTGGTAGCCGGCAGGCTTCGCCCATTCCAGAAAGAAGCGGCTCTGACAAAACTCCTCGGTGCTGATGCCGGTCTTGTCGCAGAGGCGGCGCGTATCCGAGATGTCACCCACTTCTTCGCGCTGCATCGCCGGCCAGAACGGCATCAGGGCCGCATACTTTTCCTCGAATAGTTTCGTCCAGGCAGGATCGCCGCCCCATTGCGCGGCCCAGCGCATGGACATCTGCCGATAGTCAAAAATGCTGATAGACCCCATCGTCGCGCCGACCAGGCCGCAGGCGGACTCGATCGCATCCGGCCACAGCGCCGGATCGACTGCGCTGTCATAGATCTTGCCGATGACGGCGGAGAGCCTGTCAGACGTAATGTCGGCAATCATCGAGCGCTCCAGCATCCAGCCAATCGATGAACGCAATCACGCGAGAAGACAATTGCCATCGTGTAACCAGCTACCACGTTCGGACCGGAACGCATCTTACGCTACGGCCGCGCTGCGACCGGCGGCGTCAGGCTTGCGACCAGCTTCGCCAGTTCGCTTTGCTCCGAGGTGCCGGTCTTCTCGAACACGCGGGCGAGATGGGTTTTCACCGTCGAGTCGGCGATCCCTAGCGCTTCGGCTGCCGCCGCGCGGTTCCTGCCCGAGGCGATCTCGACCAGCACCCGCGCCTCGGTCGGCGTCAGCTCGTAGAGCGCGACCAGCGCCTCCACCGGCGGCAGCGCTTCGAGCTGCGCCGGCGTCACGAACACCGCCGCCACCGCGCCGGGCGCCAGATCCGGCCGCAGCTTGCCGGACTTCAGCGGCAGCACATGGGCGATGGCGGGGCGGCCGTCGCGGCCGCTGACGGGCACGCCGATGCCGGCCAGCCCGATTCCGGATTCATTCGCGGCGGCGCGGGCAATGGCGGTTGCGAGCGCCAGCGTCGCCGGCGTCGTGCTGGCGCGCAGCAATCCGTCTCGCGACATGATCGGCGCATCAGCGCTCAGCATCGTCTGCGCGGCGGTGTTGGCATGGCGAATGCGCGCCTCGGCGTCCACCAGCACCACTGCGATGGCGAGCGTGTCCAGCGTCGCCTCGAACGCGGTCGCGGCGATCGATTTCATATCCAGCAGATCGCCGATGGCGACGGCGCGTCGGATATGCGGGACCAGCAGTTCGGCGACCGCCCATTCCTCCGGGCCGCAGAGATCGCGCGTCGGCGGAGTCAGCAGATGGAAAAGCCCAAACTGCGTTTCCGAACGGCTGACGATGGAGGTGACGGAGTCGCGATGCCCGGCCGGGTCGGCCCATTCGGTGAAGAATGGGCTCTTGCGGATTTCCTCCTCGTTGCCGCCGGCGATCTCGAACGTGCGGCGCGAACTGATGACTTCACCCACGTCAAATTTCGGGATGATCTTCCAGAACGGCATCATCTCCCCGTATTTTTCCCGATACAATTTCATCCAATGCGGATCGCCGCCCCATTGCGGACCGTAGCGCATGCCCCACCGATCCGAATCGTAAATGCCGATATAGCTGTGCGTCGCGCCGATCAGCCCGCACGCGCCTTCGAGCGCAAGCGGCCACAGCGCCGGATCGACCGCGCTGTCGTAGATCTTGCCGATGACATCTGAAAGCTTGTCAGGGGCGATATCGATGGACATCGAGTGCTCCAAATTATTTGCGGCCGGTTTCTCGGCCGTCACGGCCGGGCCTATGTCCCGGCCATCCACGCCTTAATCTGAATTGAAAGTATCAAGACGTGGATGCCCGCGACAAGCGCGGGCATGACGTGTCTTTCTCCAAGCTCACAATGAAGAGCGGAAACTAACCAAAAACAATAGTGTCTTTTCCTTCATCCCCCGCACGGGGGATGCGCGGGCGATTGCCGCCGAAACCTTGAACGCGGATGAAAAAATTGCCGCGAATTGCGCCGCGAACATGCGCATCTGCGCGCCACTTCACCCGCGCGGGGGACGCCCGGCGACATCCCGTTCACTACAATTTTGCAAATCCAATCAAAACCGATTGGCGCTACGATTCGTTCGAACCGATCCATAACGGCCCACGACTAGTGTCCGGTGGAGTCATGATGACTCCATGCAACATCAGGAGAATCTCTAATGAGCGCGATCACCAATCTGCTCAAGAGCACCGCCGCCATCGGCGCTGTCGCTCTCGGGCTGTGCTTCGTCGCCTCGCCGGCGAGCGCCGAGGGCAAGGCCGCTGGCTCTACCTGGAATGCCTCCACGTTCGCTGCCGCCTGTCAAAGTTCAAACAGGTGCATCGGAGGAACTGGACCGGGAGGAAGCGGCTACTACGGTCAAATCAATAACGACGGCAAGACGACGCACGTCAGATGCACGACTACCCGATGCACCTATGATACGAGATCCGATCCTACGACTGGCGGTGGCGGCGGCGGCGGCTCGCCGGCGCGCGTGGCCGCTCCCGATAAGACTCTCGGCACCGGCGTCGGCCTCAGCGGCCTGCTCGCGGCTCAAGGTGCGAGCACGCCGGCCAAGCCCAGCGTCCCAAAGACTGGCCCGAAAGTCGATACCGTGTACGCGCCGGTCGACAAGCCACCGAAGATCGAGATCGCCAGGCCGGCGCAGGTCGAGCCTCCTAAGCTGACCGCCGTCCCGGCCAAGGACATCAAGGTCAACACCATCCGGTAACTGGCGTTTGATCATGCATCGGTGGCGCCTGCGGGCATGATTGCCCGCAGGCGGTTTCGAAAAGCCGGTTTGAACCTCTCACGGCGAGCCGCGATTGATGCTGGATGCAACCGAATCGCTTCAACAGGGGATACCGATGTCTGCCATCGCCGATCTGCTCAAGAGCGCGGCGGCCGCGGGCGCTGTGACGCTCGCATTGTGCGCCAGCCACACCTCCGCCTCCGCGGAGGTGCGCGCTTGTACAGCTTCGGAGTTCACCTTTGTGACTGATGCAAACATCATCAACTGCGCCGTAGCGGGGGGTGGCATTCTATGCACCAGCTTCGGCGCACCACGATGCTGCCCGCCGAACGCCACACAAGCTTTTCAATGCGACGGGCTTGTGAACAGAGTTACCACTCCCCCGCCAGGAGTACGCCCGCCAACCGTCAAGCCGGATATCCCGGCCGTCACCAGCGTTAGTCCACCGCCGAAAACTCCGCGCATTCCGCGCGCCGAGACCGCGCCCGGCAACGTCGCACCGGTGAAGCCGCCGTCTGGCCCGATTGTCAGATAGGCGGCCGGGGGTGCGCGGACATAACTCGTTACACTTTTGGTTCGATCGATTTAACCAAGACAATTTTCAGGCTGGATGAGCAATGCGACGATCTCTCGATGAAGTCAGATGCTGGACCGCGCCGTTCACAACCCTGCTGCTGGCAAGCGCGCTGCCGCTCGCGCAACCCGCGTCCGCGCAGCAGGCGCCGACCTTTTTCTTCATGACCAATTTCGAGGCGCTGCACACGTCGGAGAACGGCGGCAGCGCCGTGCCGGCGCGCGGCGCCAACGCCAACATCCGCCCGATCGCCGGGCTGACCGGCAAGGTGCTGGGCGACGCGACGCTGACCGTGCTCGGCGGCGCGTCCGCCACCCGCTATTCCGAAACGCCGCGCAGCGACGCCGACAGCCTGTTTGCGATGGCGAACCTTTCCAGGACCGTCGGCGACTACAAGTTCGGCGCTTCTTTCCTGTTCGCCAATTCGCAAGACCCGACCTTCGCCGTCGGCGTCGCCAAGACCTACGACACCACGCTGTCGATCTCCCGCGCGTTCACCCCGGAGGCGTTCGGCGGCTGGTCGATCACGCCGCAACTGAAGGCGTCGCGGCGCAATTCGGACGCGCTGATCGTCGAGCGCTGGGCGGTCGGCGCATCGATCGAGGCCTCGCGCCCGGCCTTCGGCGGCAGGTTCACCATCAGCGGCGGCTACGACTGGCTCGACTACGTCGCGGACGGGCGACACGACGACGCCTTCATCATGTCGTCGAGCTGGCTGTACGACCTCGACGCCACCGTACAGTATGGGCTGAAGGCGGATGCGGTGTTCGCTAAATCGAACGTGACCGGCAAGAGCGTGGATTCGTTTTCCATCGGACCCACCTTGCGGGTATTGTTCGCCAAATGAACCGGAGAAAAATCATGCGCAGGCTTGTCCTCTCGATGCTGATCGCCGCGGTGGTGGTCCCGGCGCCGGCCATGGCCGCCGCGCTGGGCAAGAATCCCGGCGCCAGTCCCGCCGCCGCCGAGGTCGACGACCTGCTTCGCCGCATCGAGCGCGATCTCGACCGCTTGACCCGCGGCCTCAACAGCGACGTGGCGCACATCGAGAAAAAGCGCCGCCCCGCCGCGACGCCGGCCGAGGGATCGCCACGGCTGATGCAGCGGTGAATTCGGTTAGGGTTAGCGCATTACGGACGACCGATCCGATATTCCCTGGCGAGTTCATTATCTACCGCGTCGATCATCGCGACCACATCGCGCGCGTCGGACTGAACTACAAGTTCAGATAGCGGCCAAACGCCCTCGCGCGTCGCGACCGGGACCCCATGACAGGCACGGCTGCGATGCGCCTATCACTTGGCAGCGCCGCGCGCTCGCAGGCATACGGACAACTTCGCTTGTCGGGCAAATCACTTCCACCGGCTGCGTCGCCCGGCTGTCCAGCCTCCTGCGAAAAAATATCCCGGCAAGAGGGGCGATCGCGCGTCGTCACGAACGTGGGAAGGGATGCGGTGGACGCGGGCAGCGCCGGCGCGCAAGGGATCGCAGGGCGGACTTTCCGTGAGCGATTCTTCGAGCGCGCGATACGAACGGCGATGGCCTGCGTACGGCAAAAGCGTGTGGTCCTGGCAACCCGTGGCTGGTGTCAAGCCGGCGGAGATAGCGAGAGCCCAACCGGGCTTTTCGCAATCGTCAATCCGCCGGCGATGGAGGCAAGACGAATTCGTCTCCAGGGAGAGTACGCCATAAGCCGTCAACCCATCGCGCAGGGAATGCCGGCGTGCCCCGGCTGTACCTGTATGCTCGTGTGCACCCACTACCAATTTTTGCACACGAGACCGCGGGTGCAGCAAGCACCCGGCATTCCCTGCTCCCTCTTTTCGGGGGAGACAAGGTTCAACTACAGCAAACCTCGGGCGCAACCTGCCGCGAGAACGCGAACGTATACTCAGTCGTCGTCATCCGCGAAGGCGGATGATCCAGTATTCCAGAGACAGCCGTGATAGAATCGAGAAGCCGCGGCGTACTGGATACCCCGCATGCGCGGGGTATGACGGTTCGACGTGGCGCGTGTTCGTTCGTCATCGCCCGGCTTCGACCGGGCGATCCAGTATTCCAGAGACAGCCGTGATTGAACCGAGAGGCCGCGGCGAACTGGATACCCCGCATGCGCGGGGTATGACGATCCAACGCATACCCAGTCGTCGTCACCCGCGAAGGCGGGTGATCCAGTATTCCAGAGGCAGCCGTGATTGAACCGAGAAGCCGCGGCGTACTGGATACCCCGCATGCGCGGGGTATGACGATCCAACGCATACTCAGTCGTCGTCACCCGCGAAGGCGGGTGATCCAGTATTCAGAGACAGCAGTGATAGAATCGAGAAGCCGCGGCGTACTGGGTACCCCGCTTGCGCCGGGTATGACGATCCAACGCGTACTCAGTCGTCGTCACCCGCGAAGGCGGGTGATCCAGTATTCAGAGACAGCCGTGAACGAACCGATAAGCCGCGGCGTACTGGATACCCCGCATGCGCGGGGTATGACGATCCGCTACGGAGCGGGCAGCCATGGGCCTGCAATGGCCGCGCCAATACCTTCAACCCAGCCGCGAGAACGAAGGCTCATGCGCGTCTGAGGCGGGAATCGGCGGTTGACTCGGGAACCGCCAGCAATCAGAAAAAGCCGTGAAAATTGAATGGTCGGAGTAGCAGGATTCGAACCTGCGACCCCCTGCTCCCGAAGCAGGTGCGCTACCGGGCTGCGCTATACTCCGACATAGGAACGCGGCTTATAGCCTTGGGTCCCGGTGACCGCAAGGAGCCGGATTGAGGAATAAATCACGGTGAAAGTCGGCCTTCAGACCCAGATATTGCCCGCCGGCGAGGCCGCGGTGGCGGCGGCTGCGCGCATCCTCGCCGCGGGCGGGCTGGTCGCGTTCCCGACCGAGACGGTCTATGGCCTCGGCGCTGATGCCACTAACGCGGCCGCGATCGCAAGTCTTTACCAAGCCAAGGGCCGCCCCGCCTTCAACCCGCTGATCGCCCATGTCGGCGACCTCGCCGCGGCGCGCCGGATCGCCCGCTTCGACGCCGCCGCGCTGGCGCTCGCCGCAGCGTTCTGGCCGGGCCCGCTGACGCTGGTGCTGCCGAAGGCGCCGGGCTGCGCGGTGGCCGATCTCATGACCGCCGGCCTCGAAACCATCGCGGTCCGGATCCCGGCCCATCCGGTGGCGCGCGACATCCTGCGCGCGTTCGGCGGCCCGGTGGCGGCGCCGTCGGCCAACCTCTCCGGTCATGTCTCGCCGACCACCGCCGCGCATGTGGCGAGCGACCTTTCCGGCCGCATCGACCTGATCGTCGACGGCGGCGCGGTCGCGGTCGGCGTCGAGTCGACCATCGTCGGCTGCTTCGACCAGCCGATGCTGCTGCGGCCGGGCGGCCTGCCGCGCGCGGAGATCGAGCGCGTGCTGGGCCGCGCGCTGCTGGCCCCGCCCGATGACGCCGACAGCGACAGCGAGCAGCCGCTGGCGCCGGGCATGCTGGCGTCGCATTACGCCCCGCGCGCCCGGGTACGGCTCGATGCGGTCAGCCTGGAACCGGGCGAGGCGCTGCTGGCGTTTGGCTCCGATGCAATGGCGGGAATTGACGCCGCCGCCGCCGTGATGAACCTGTCACCACGCGGCGATATCGACGAGGCCGCCGCCAATCTGTTCGGCCATCTGCGCGCGCTCGACAGCAAGGGCGTTGGCACGATCGCGGTGATGCCGGTTCCCGAGCAAGGATTGGGCGAAGCCATCAACGACCGGCTGCGCCGCGCGGCGGTCGGGCGGCCATGAGCGGGCGGCGATGAAGGAAGAAACGGCGATGAACATCTTGCAGGGCACCGTGCCCCCGCTTCCGCCCGAGCTGATCGGGAAATTTCGCGCCATCGTCGGCGAGAAATACGCGGTCACCGATGCCGCCGACATCGCGCCCTACCTCACCGAGGAACGCGACCTGTTCCGCGGCCGCTCGCCGCTGGTGTTGCGGCCGAGCTCCACGGCGGAGGTTGCCGCGATCTGCCAGCTCGCCAACGCGCACCAGATCGCGCTGGTGCCGCAGGGCGGCAATACCGGCCTTGTCGGCGGCCAGACCCCGCATCATGGCGAGGTGGTGGTCTCGCTGCGGCGGCTCGATAAAATTCGCGAGGTCGATCCCGCCTCCAACACCATGACCTGCGAGGCCGGCGTGGTGCTGCAGGTAGCGCAGGCGCGCGCCGCCGAGATCGACCGCCTGTTCCCGCTGTCGCTCGGCGCCGAGGGCAGTTGCACCATCGGCGGCAACCTCTCCACCAATGCCGGCGGCACCGCGGCGCTGGCCTACGGCGTGGCGCGCGAGATGGCGCTCGGGCTGGAAGTCGTGCTCGCCGATGGCCGTATCCTCAACGGGCTGTCGAAACTGAAAAAGGACAACACCGGCTACGACCTGCGCAACCTCTTCATCGGCGCCGAAGGCACGCTCGGCATCATCACCGCGGCGACGCTGAAATTGTTTCCGAAGCCGCGCGCGGTGGAGACCGCCTATGTCGGCCTGAAATCGCCGGCGCAGGCGCTCAAGCTGTTGTCGATTTCGCAGAACGAGGCGGCCGGCAGTCTCACCAGCTTCGAATTACTGGCCGACGTCGCCGTCGATTTCAGCCTGCGGCACGGCATCGACATCCGCGATCCGCTTGGCAGCAAGCATCCCTGGTACGTGCTGATGGAATTGTCGTCCCCGCGCGATGACGCCCGCGCCGCGCTGGAATCCATCCTCACAAAAGGCATGGAACAGGGCTTCGTCGAGGACGCCGTGATCGCGGCGAATCTGAGCCAGCGCGCCGCGTTCTGGAAGCTGCGCGACGAGATGTCGGCGGCGCAGAAGCCGGAAGGCGGCTCGATCAAGCACGACATCTCGGTGCCGGTCGCCGCCGTGCCCGATTTCATCGCGGAGGCCGATGCGGCGGTCGTGAGGTTGATTCCGGGCGCGCGGCCGGTGCCGTTCGGCCATCTCGGCGACGGCAACATCCACTACAACGTGAGCCAGCCGGTCGGCGGCGACACCGCCGACTTCATGTCGCGCTGGCACGAGGTCAACGCGGCCGTGTACGCGATCGTGCTGCGGCTGGGCGGATCGATCTCGGCCGAGCACGGCATCGGCGTGCTCAAGCGCGACGAACTCCCCGACGTCAAGGACAAGGTCGCAATCGAACTGATGCGCGGCATCAAGGCGATGCTGGACCCAAACGGCATCATGAACCCCGGCAAGGTGTTGTAGACGGCGCGCGACGCGTGATCGCGCGGGAATTTCCGATGAATGCTCAGAACAACGACCCCTGCCCCTCGTCTTCGGAAGCCGGCTTGCGCGGCCTCGGCTTTTTCGCGGGCGCGGACGCCAAAGCCGCCCTCTCCTCCTCCGTAACCGGCAGCAGCAATTGCGCGTCGTCGTTGACGACGCGATTGACTCGCGTGGAAATCTCGCGCCAGGCGAACGCGCCGTCGGCCGGCGCGCGCAGCAGCGCCATGACGTCGTCGGCGGTGTTGCTCCGGCTGTCGAGCCAGCGCTCGAAATCGCCGGGCGCGATGGTCACGGGAACGCGGTGATGCAGCGCCGTCATCTCGCCGGTGGCCTGTGCGGTGACGATGGCGACCCCGTCGGTTTCCTCGCCGTTCGGGCCGATCCAGGTTTCCGCCAGCGCGGCAAAACCGACCGGCGCGCCGTCGCGGCGGTGGACGAAAAACGGCCGCTTGCGGCCGCCGGCCTCCTGCCACTCGTAGTAGCCGTCGGCCGGGATCAGGCAGCGCCGCCGCCGGATCGCGTTCCGGAAGGCCGGCTTCTCCCGCACCGTTTCAGAACGCGCGTTGATCAGCAGCGCGAATTTGCGGGGGTCTTCGGCCCAGGACGGTACCAGCCCCCACCGCATCAGCCGAAAGTGGCGGCCGCCATTCTCCAGGATCACCACAGGGACAGGTTGGGTCGGCGCGATGTTAAACCGGGGCGGGAAATTGGGCTGCTCGACATAGCCGAACATCTGCCGAAGCGCGGCCGGAGGCGAAGTGATGACGAAGCGTCCGCACATTATATGTCCATGATAATCATCCGTTTAACGGGTGTTAACTCCGAATGCTAACAGTGGGTCCGATGACCTCAACGGCCGCCACACCAGCGCGATCCGATCGCCCGACGTCGCCACCAGCAGGCCGCATGGACGAGGCCCGTGCGGCGGAGCTGCGCGCGGCCAACATCAACCCCCACACCGGCCTTGCCACCGACTACCTCAATCATTTCAACGAAGCCGTCATGCTGCTCGAGATGGTTCCGGACATGCCGGAATGCGCCGAGGATTTCCTGACCTGGACCCCGCTGTCCTACGCCGAACATTTCTGGGCCTCCAATTTCAAGGCCCGCGACCTCGCCATCGAGGCCTATGAATCCGCCGATCCCAAGATCCGCGAGGATTTCGACAATCTCACCGCGTCCATGACCTCGATCCTGACCGCGGTGGGCGCGGCGATGCGGGAGGCCACGCAGGACAAGACCCGCGCGACGCTGGCCGAGCAGGCGGCGTCCTGGGTCAAGCCGCTGGTGGCGCTGGCTGGCGGCGTCATCAATGGCGGCCCAGAGTCCGAAGCCGAAACCAGCGTACCGGACCGCTGACCGCATGACGCCCGATCGCCCTCAGCTCGCCATCAGCGGCGCGATCTTTCGCGACGGCAACATCCTGCTGGTTCGCCGCGCCCGCGCGCCGGGCCTCGGTCTCTACTCATTCCCCGGCGGCCGGGTCGAATTCGGCGAATCGCTGCACGCGGCGCTCCACCGCGAAGTCGACGAGGAAACCGGTTTGCGAATCGCCATTGTGGGCCTGGCCGGCTGGCGCGAGGTGCTGCCGGCAGGCGGCGGCGGGCATTATGTCATCATGTCGTTCGCCGCGCGCTGGACCGCGGGGGAGCCGGTTCTCAACGACGAGCACGACGACTTCAAATGGCTGGCGCCGGATGCGATCGGCGATCTCAAGGTCACCGGCGGCCTGGCGGAGGTCATCGCAACCGCCCGCAAGCTGGTCTAGGCGGCTCAATCCGGCGCCGCACGCCTTGCCTCGGGCGCATTGAGGAGGCATATCGGGCCAAATGCTCAAGCACGCCCTCGCCGCCCTCCTCCTCATCTCGGCATGCCATCTGGCCCCGGCGCGGGCCCAGGACGCCGCCGCGCCGTTCGACGGTGACCTGCAGCGGCTGGCCGAAATCCTCGGCACGCTGCACTATCTCAGGGGCATCTGCGGCGCCAATGAGGGGGCGAAATGGCGCAACGAGATGCAGGCGCTGATCGACGCCGAAACCCCCTCCGGCGACCGCCGCGCCCGCATGGTCGCCGGCTTCAACCGTGGTTATAACGGCTTCCAGCAGACCTACCGGACCTGCACGCCCGCCGCCTCCGTCGCCATTCGCCGATACATCGAGGAAGGCTCCAGGATCTCGCGCGACCTCACCGCGCGCTACGCGAACTGAGCCATGGACGCGATTTTCTTCGACCTGGACGGCACCCTGACGGACCCCAAGCCCGGCATCACAAAGTCGATCCAGTACGCGCTGCAACGGCTTGATCACCCTGCGATTCCGACCGACGACGAACTGACCTGGTGCATCGGGCCGCCGCTGCGCACGAGCTTCGTGCGACTGCTCGGGGGCGAACATTCGGCGGATCGCGCCGTGTCGCTCTACCGCGAACGGTTTTCCGACGTCGGGCTGTATGAGAACGCCGTCTACGACGGCATCGACGAGGTGCTCACAGCGCTACGCGCCTCCGGCCACCGGCTGTTTGTCGCCACCAGCAAGGCGCTCGTGTTCGCCGATCGCATCATCGACCATTTCGGCCTGCGCGACCACTTCGAACGCGTGTTCGGCGCCGAGCTCGACGGCACCCGCGCGGACAAGTCGGATCTGCTGCAATACGCGTTGAAGGAGACCGCGGTCGATCCGTCCAAAACCCTGATGATCGGCGACCGCAGCCACGACATGGTCGGCGCAAGAAACAACGGCATGAAGGGCATTGGCGTGCTGTACGGCTACGGCAGCCGCGAGGAGTTGCTGGAAGCCGGCGCGCGCCATGTCTGCGCGACGCCGAGAGCTATCCTGAGTTGCATCTCCTGAACTTTGCACAATTGGGGGCGGCTGCCGCCATATCGGCGCCGCCGTTAACCTTTCTTAAAGATGTGGTCTTTGCGAAACCCTGACGCGTGCTAGAGCTTGCCGCGTTCGACGCGATCCGCCCTGGATCGCGCGCAGATGTCGTCGAGTTTCATGCGCCACCCAGCCGCCATTTCGATCGCCCGCCAGCCGCTTGCCGACCACGAACAGAAGCAGGCCGCACTCGGCTACCTCAACGAGGCCTGGGCGGAGGCGCGGCACGAGGGCGTTGACGGCGACTGTCTCGCGCAGGCAAGCCTGTTCACGGCGCTCGCCGAACTGGTGTCGACCTATGGCGAGGATGCGGTGGCGAAATTCGCCGAAGGCCTCCCGGCCCGCCTGCGCAACGGCGAGTTTTCGCTGTCGCTGGCCAGGCAGTAGCTACCCCTTCAGCGTCTCCAGAAACCGCACCGGCTCGCCGGTCGACGGCGTTGTCACCTCGCCCTGCCACATCACGCGCTGGCCGCGAACGAACGTGCCGACCGGCCAGCCGGTGACCCGGACGCCGTCATAGGGCGTCCAGCCGGCGCGCGAGGCGATCCATTTGTTGGTGATGGTCTCCGAGCGCTTCAGGTCGACGATGGTGAGATCGGCGTCATAGCCGGCCGCGATGCGCCCCTTGCAGGCGATGTTGAACAGCCGCGCGGGGCCGGCGCTGGTGAGGTCGACCAGGCGCGAAAGCGACAGCCGCCCGGCATTGACGTGATCCAGCATCACCGGCACCAGCGTCTGCACCCCGGTCATGCCCGAGGGCGACGCCGGGTAGATTTTCGCCTTTTCCTCCAGGGTATGCGGGGCGTGGTCGGAGCCGAGCACGTCGATGATGCCCTGCTCGATGCCGCGCCAGATACCGTCGCGATGATCGGCCGAACGCACCGGCGGGTTCATCTGCGCGCGGGTGCCGAGCCGCTCGTAGCATTCGGGGGCGACCAGCGTCAGATGATGCGGCGTCGCCTCGCAGGAGGCCACGTCCTTGTGGTCGCTGAGGAAATCGATCTCCTCCTTGGTCGAAATATGCAGAACGTGAATGCGCTTGCCGGTCTCGTGGGCGAGCTTGACCAGCCGCTGGGTGGCCAGCAGCGCCGCGGTGACGTCGCGCCAGACCGGGTGCGAGCGCGGATCGCCTTCGACGCGGAGCGGCTTGCGATCGTTGAGGCGGTATTCGTCCTCGGCGTGAAAGGCGGCACGACGGCGGATCACCTGGAAAATGCGCCGCAGGCTCTCGTCGTCCTCGACCAGCAATGCGCCGGTCGAAGACCCGACGAACACCTTCACCCCGGCGCAGCCATGTGCCCGCTCAAGCTCCGGCAGATCCTGCACGTTCTCACGGGTGCCGCCGATGAAGAATGCGAAGTCGCAATGCATGCGGTGGCGGGCGCGGTTCACCTTGTCTGTGAAGTCGCGTTCGGTGACGGTCAGCGGATCGGTGTTGGGCATTTCGAACACCGCGGTCACCCCGCCCATGACAGCACCGCGCGACCCTGTTTCGAGGTCTTCCTTGTGAGTCAGGCCCGGCTCGCGGAAATGCACCTGCGTATCCATCACGCCGGGCAGGATGTGCAGGCCCTTGCAGTCGATCGTCTCGCCGGCGGCAGCCTGTCCGAGCCCACCGATCGCGGCGATCCGGCCATTGGAAATGCCGACGTCCCGAACGCCCTCGCCGTCCTGATTGACCACGGTGCCGGATTTCAGAATGGTATCAAATCGCTGATTCATCGGGAGTTCATCGTCCTGCGCGCTGGCTTTAGGGCCTTGTTGACAGCACCTTAGCGCCTTACGTTACGATGTGACATCCGGCGCCTGCGTTTTTCCAAGAACTTGAACGGGCGTCGACAACCCTAGCCGGCAAGAGAGGCCATTTCAGCGAATGAAAGCAGCGTTTCTTCCAGACCGGGGCGTGGTCAGGGTCAGCGGCGAGGATGCCCGCACCTTCCTCAATGGCCTCGTCACCACAGATATCACGCTGCTGCAGCCCGGACTTGCCCGGTTCGGCGCGCTCTTGACGCCGCAGGGCAAGATCACCGCCGACTTCCTGATATTCGAAGCCCCGGCCGGCCAGGACGGCGGCTTCCTGATCGATGCGCCCCGCGCGCTGGCGCAGGGCCTTGCCGACAAGCTCGGCTTTTACAAGCTGCGCGCCAAGGTCGCGGTCGAGAACATCTCCGACAGCATGGGCGTGCTGGCGGCATGGGGCGGCGAGCCGGCCACGAGGCCGGGCCTGGCGTATGCCGACCCGCGCCATCAGGCGCTGGGCTGGCGCATGCTCCTCTCGCCGGTAGACCGCAAGCAGGAGGTGGCCGACCTGATCGGCGCCGACCTCATGGATAGCGAGGCGTATGAGGCCCATCGCATCGCCTGCGGGGTGCCGCGCGGCGGCCTCGATTTCATGTACAGCGACGCCTTTCCGCACGAGACCAATATGGACCGTCTGAACGGCGTCGATTTCGACAAGGGCTGCTATGTCGGTCAGGAAGTGGTGTCGCGGATGCAGCATCGCGGCACGGCGCGGACCCGAATCGTGCGGGTGATCCTCGACGACTTCTCGCCCGAAACCGGCATCCCGATTCTCGCCGGCGACAAGCCGGTGGGCACGATGGGCTCGACCGCCGGTGGCCAAGGGCTGGCGCTGGTCCGGGTCGATCGCGTCGCCGACGCCCTCGACGCCGGCCTCGCCCTGACCGCTGGCGGCCTCGCCCTGCACTTGGCCGATCCGAACGACGTTCGTCCCGTGCCGAAACAGACCGTCGCATGAGCCGATCCGCGCGCCTGCACGCCGATGGCAAGCTGCGCTGCCCCTGGCCGGGCGAAGACCCGTTCTATGTGGCCTACCACGACACCGAATGGGGCGTGCCGGAATATGACGACCGCGCGTTGTACGAGAAGCTGATCCTCGACGGCTTTCAGGCCGGACTGTCCTGGATCACGATCCTGCGCAAGCGCGAGAATTTCCGCAAAGCCTTCGACGACTTCCAGCCGGAGAAGATCGCGCGCTACGACGCCAGGAAAGTTCACGCGCTGATGAACGACGCCGGCATCGTGCGTAACCGCGCCAAGATCGAAGGCGCCGTCAACAGCGCGAAGTCCTATCTGAAGATCATGGAGGAAGGCCCTGGCTTCTCTGGCTTCCTCTGGGACTTTGTCGACGGCAGGCCAATCGTTAACAAATTCAAAACCGCCGCCACCGTTCCCGGCTCGACACCGCTCTCGATCCGGATTTCCGAGGAGCTCGGCGCGCGCGGGTTCAAGTTTGTAGGCCCAACCATCGTCTACGCCTTCATGCAGGCCACCGGCATGGTCAACGACCATCTCGTTACATGCTTCTGCCACGAGACCTGCAGCGGCCAGCATCGCAAGCCCCGGCTCAAGGTCAAATGACGGCCGGAAAGTCCCCCGCCACCGGTAGCTCACCCCGCGCCTGGCAGCGGATGCTTTCGGGACGGCGGCTCGACCTGCTGGACCCCTCGCCGCTCGATATCGAGATCGCCGACATTGCCCACGGGCTGGCCCGCGTCGCGCGCTGGAACGGACAAACCTCCGGCGCTCATGTTTTCTCGGTGGCGCAGCATACGCTGCTGGTCGAAGCCGTGATGCGCGAGCAGATACCGCGCGTCGACCTCCGCTTCCGGCTGGCGGCGCTGCTGCACGACGCGCCGGAATACGTCATCGGCGACATGATCTCGCCGTTCAAGGCGGTGCTCGGCGGCGACTACAAGGTGGTGGAAAAACGCCTGCTCGCGGCGATCCATCGTCGCTTCGGCCTGCCGCCGGTTCTGGCGGATCAAATCACCGATGCGATCAAGGCCGCCGACCACGGCGCGGCCTACCTCGAAGCCACGCATCTTGCCGGCTTTTCGCAAGCCGAGGCGAGGCGCCTGTTCGGCAAAGACCCCGGACTGCCCGAAGCAGCAATGCGCGATTATCTGACGCCATGGACGGCGGCCAAGGCGGAGAAGAGGTTCTTGACGCGATTCAACCTGTTGTTCGCTTGATCGGTGACGTAGGGTAGCGAAGGCGCTTTTGACGCCGCGCCTTGCCAAATCCGGGCATCGTTAACGGGGACGGGCATGCTTTCCGCTTTGCCTACCCCAGGGGCAACCGCCTATTATCCGCAGCCAAAGGACACCCCTCCGGGGAATGCTTCGAGGGATCGCCATGCTTCACATCTGTTCGCTTGCTGCACTTCCAGAAACCGTCAAAGCCACCGGCGCCAGCCACATCCTCACCGTGATGGCCAATGTCGACCAGGTGCAGCGGCCGGCAACGGTGCTGGAGGCGAACCATCTGCGGGTGTCGATGGACGACATCACCGAGCACATGGATGGATTTCTCGCGCCTTCCGATCAGCATATCGAGAAGGTACTGAATTTCGTTCGAAGCTGGGACCGCCGCGCCCCGATGGTGGTGCATTGCTATGCCGGCATCAGCCGCTCCACGGCGAGCGCCTTTGCCGCCGCCTGCGCGCTCAATCCGCACCGCGACGAGAGCGAGATTGCGCGCCAAATTCGCGACCGTTCCCCGATCGCTGCGCCAAATCGGCTGATCGTCAGCCTCGCCGACAAGGCGTTGGGACGAGAAGGCCGGATGCTGCGTGCGCTCGACGAGATGGGGCCGGGCAGCATGACCGTCGAAGGCCGGCCGTTCCGCCTTGATCTCGACTAAAGCGTGATCAGTGCACTTTGACTTGTTGATCGAGCCTGATTTTTCAGACTGATGCCTCCCGACTCTCCGGATCATGCCAGGCGCCAATTTGAACTTTTGGCGGGAGAAGCCGCACTCACTGGATTGCAACCGGGCCGTTTGACGTGGCGGGTTAACGGTCTGACGTGCCCACCTGGAGGCCTTATGTTCGATTCTGAGTTCGCTTTCCTGGCGCTGGCGATCGCGATCGCCGCCCTCATTTTCGCGCGAAAGGCGATAAACCAGGTTGCGGCGCTGCAAGCGCGGCTGGAAGCGATCGGGACGACGACGGCCACGCCGCCGCCGCTCCCGCCGCGGCAAGCGTTCACGCCAACACAGCCACCGGCTTCGGTCGCGGCCCAGCAAGAGCCACCGCCTATCATTGCGGACGTTGGGTCTATCGCACCGGCTGCGGCTCCCCATACGGCCGCGCCAGCCGCCGCCGGCCCGCCTCCGCTGCCGCCACCCGATCGCGGCTTCGAAGAGACCGTCGGCACGCGCTGGGTGGTGTGGATCGGCGGGCTGACGCTGGCGCTCGGCGGATTCTTCATGGTTCGCTACTCGATCGAGGCAAACCTGCTCAGCAACGAGATCCGCACGGCGCTGGGGGGCCTGTTCGCCCTGACGCTGCTTGCCGCCGGCGAATGGACCCGCCGCAAGGAAAGCATCTCGGCCATCGAAGCGCTGCCTGTCGCCAACATCCCCGCCATTCTCACCGCCGCGGGAACAGCGGTCGCGTTCGCGACGGTCTTTGCCGCCTACGCGCTGTACGGCTTTCTGGCGCCGGCCAGCGCGTTCATCCTGCTCGGGCTGGTCGCGCTGGGGACGCTTGCCGCGGCGCTGCTGCACGGGCCGACGCTCGCCGGTCTCGGCATCGTCGGCGCCTTTGTGACGCCTGTTCTGGTCTCGTCCGACAAACCGGACTATTGGGCGCTCTATATCTATCTCGCCATCGTCACCGCGGCGGCCTTCGGCCTGGCGCGGGTCCGGCTGTGGCGCTGGCTCGCGGTCACCACCATCGCCTTTGCGTTGTTGTGGACGTTCCCTTGCCTGCAATGCGGACCGTCGATGGTCGCCCCGCACGCCTTCCACGTCTTCGCCGGCTTCGCCCTCGCCGCGCTGCTCGTGGTCTGCGGATTCATGTTCGGGCCGCCCGCGGTCGAAGGCGAGGTCGAGCCGATCTCGTCCGGCTCGCTCGCGGCCTACCTGTTCGGCGCAACCTTGATCGTGCTGACCAGCTTTCACAACGATACCGCGATGGTCGTGTTTGGCCTGCTGGTAGCGGGCATCCTGGCTGTCGGCTGGCGCAGCGACGCCGCCACCGGCGCGGTCGGCGCTGCCGCTGCATTGGTGTTCGTGGTATTCGCCGAGTGGGCGGTTCGCGCCAATCCGGAGGTGCTGGTGCTGCCCGGCGGTCCGCTGCCGGGAATCGGACCCGGCGCGACCGACGGATCGGTGTCGCTGCATCTGATATCGGCCGCGATCTTCGCGGCAGGATTTGGAGTCGCCGGGTTCATGGCGCAAAGCCGTTCGGTCGGAGCGGTCATTCCGGTGATCTGGTCGGCCGCGGGGGTGTTCACGCCGCTGGCGCTGCTGGTGGCGCTTTACGCCCGCATCGCGCATCTCGACCGCTCGATCCCATTTGCCATTCTCGCGGTCTTGCTGGCCGCAGCCTATGCCGCCGCGACCGAGAGCCTTTCCAGGCGCGACGATCGTCCAGGATTGCAGGCCTCGATCGCGCTGTTTGCGACCGGCGCGCTGGCCGCGCTCGCGCTGGCGCTGACCTTCGCGCTGGAGAAAGGCTGGCTGTCGATCGCGCTGGCGCTGATCTCGGCGGGCACCGCCTGGATTTCGACGCAGCGGCCGATCCCGTTCCTGCGCTCGCTCGCCGCCATCCTGGCCGGCATCGTGGTGCTGCGGATCGGTTACGAGCCGCGCATCGTTGGCCAGGCGGTCGGCGCCACCCCGATCTTCAACTGGCTATTGTGGGGCTACGGCATTCCGGCGCTCGCGTTCTGGGCCGGCAGCGTCTTCCTGCGCCGCGGCGGCGATGACGCACCGTTGCGAACGGTGGAAGCGGCGGCGATCCTGTTCACGGTGCTGCTGGCGTTCATGCAAATCCGCCACGCCGTCAATCAGGGCGACGTCTACCGCGCGAGCGCCGGGCTCACCGAAATCGCGCTGCAGGTCTGCATGGCGCTGGCGATGGCGATCGGACTGGAGCGGCTACGCGTGCGCACCGGCAGCGTCATTCACAACATCGGCGCGATCCTGCTCACGGCCTTCGCAGGCCTCACGGCTGTGTTCGGGCTGATGCTGCTGGAAAACCCGATTCTCTGGTACATCGACGTCGGCGGCGCGGTCGTCAATCTGTTGCTGCTCGGCTACGTCCTGCCCGCAGTGCTCGCGCTGCTGCTGTCCTATGCCGTTGCCGGCCGGCGTCCGGTCGGCTACGCCAACACGATCGCGGCGGCAGCGCTCGTTCTCGCGCTTGCTTACGTCACGTTTGAAGTCCGGCGAATCTATCACGGCCCGTTCTTGTCGGTCGGGCCGACCACCGGCGCTGAGCAGTACACCTATTCGATCGCCTGGCTCGCATTCGGCGTGGCACTGCTCGGTATCGGCATCGTCTTCAACTCGCAGCGCGCGCGGCTGGCATCCGCTGTTGTCATCGCGCTGACGATCCTGAAGGCCTTCCTGATCGACATGTCGGCGCTGACCGGCGTTTACCGCGCGCTGTCATTCATGGGCCTTGGCCTGGTGCTGGTGGCGATCGGCTGGCTGTACCAGAAAATTCTGTTCCGCCGGCGCGCAGCCCCGCCCGCCGCACCGTTGGCGCAGACAAGCGGGTGAGCGGTCAGGCCGCCCGCACCGTATCGGAGCAACCTTGATCTTGACGCGGTTGCGAGCCTCCGGCTCGGCGCGCATCGCGGGGCTACAGCCGTCAATCCGTCGAGCGGCGCAGTTCCGGCGCGCTTTCGGCCTTGGGCTCCGACTTCGCGGGTTCCGGTTTCACCGCCTCAAGTTTCACGGGCTCGAGTTTCGCGGTCTCGACCGACGGCCTGTCGACGCCAGCCGTCGCCTCGGCACGTACGTCCATCGGGCGCGCCGAACGCTCCCGGTGCAGTGAACGCGGCCGCGCCACTGAGCGCGCCATCAGCATCTGCGACGCGCCCTGGTGACGGAAATCGCAATAGGCGAAGCCCATGCCCGAGACCGAGCCGCGGAACGAACGGTCGTCGCGCTTTTCAAGATTGAAACACGGCTCGAACGGAAGGCCCTTGATCGATGCGCAGACGGCCTGGCCGCGGATCTGCAGCGTGTTGCCGGGCAGGCGCACACGGCGGACCGGGCCCTCGCCGTTGAATTGCACTGAACCGGCGGCGCCGAGATCATCCAGCACGCGGCCAGCGCCGCGGGAACCGTCAAAACAGGTAAAGGCAAAGACCTTGCCGGCCACGAACCGGCGGGCCTCCTCGGCATTCATCATCCCGGCCAGCGCAGGCGCCACCATCGCAGCGGCCGTGACGGCCCCCAGAACCAAACGCGCAAGCATGCAGCTACTCCAACTTTACAAGAGCGCGGGCACCCGCCTGAAGGTCTCTTTACCCGCTGCTTACCATACGAACCGTGGCAACATTGGAGCAGCTTGGTTGGGAAAGTCTGAACAGAGTTAGGTAATCTTTACCACGATTCGACCGCGGACCTGGCCGGCCAGGATTTGGGCTGCCGCCCCGATCAATTGATCCAAGCCGATTTCATGAGTGATTTCAGCTAGTTTTGCCTTGTTGAGATCGCTGGCGAGACGGCTCCAGGCGAGTTCGCGCCGTTCCAGCGGACACATCACCGAATCGATGCCGAGAAGGCACACCCCACGCAAAATAAACGGCGCGACCGAGGACGGCAGGTCCATGCCGGCGGCCAGGCCGCAGGCGGCGATGGCCCCGCCATACCGGGTCATCGACAAGATGTTGGCGAGTGTGGTCGAGCCAACGCTGTCGACCCCGCCCGCCCAGCGCTCTTTGGCCAGCGGCTTGGCTGGGCCGGAGAGCTCGGCGCGGTCGATCACCTCGGCAGCGCCCAGACCTTTCAGATAGTCGGATTCCGAAACCCGGCCGGTGGAGGCGATGACGTGGTAGCCGAGTTTCGAGAGCACGGCGATGGCGACCGAGCCGACGCCGCCGGCCGCGCCCGTGACCACGACCGGGCCGCTCCTGGGCGTCAGGCCGTGTTTCTCGAGCGCCAGCACTGACAGCATCGCGGTGTAACCGGCGGTGCCGATCGCCATCGCTTCGCGGGTCGAGATATCTGCCGGCAGCCGCACCAGCCAGTCGCCCTTGACGCGCGCCTTCTCGGCATAGGCGCCGAGATGGGTTTCGCCCATGCCCCAGCCATTGCAGACGACCTTGTCGCCGACCTTCCACTTCGGATGCGAGGATTGCGCCACGGTTCCCGCGAAGTCGATGCCGGCGATCATCGGAAAGCGCCGCACCACCGGGGCCTTGCCGGTCAGGGCCAGCCCGTCCTTGTAGTTGAGTGTCGACCACTCCACCGCGACGGTGACATCGCCTTCCATCAATTCGGCTTCGTCGAATTGAGTAAGCGCCGCTGTCGTGCCTTTTTCCGCCTTGTCGATCCTGATGGCCCTGAATGTTCCCACGATAAACTCTCCAAACTCTTGAATGTCGCTGGATGTTTACCGCATCAGGCGGGTTGCGCAACCGGACGCGCCACGGGCTGTTCGACGATCGGCAGGTTGATCAGCGCCGAAAGCACGCCGAACAAGATTGAAAGCCACCAGATCGGCGTGTAGGACCCGAACTGTTCGAACACGATGCCGCCGAGCCAAACCCCGAGAAAGCCGCCGATCTGGTGGCTGACAAAGGCAAAGCCGTACAGCGTCGCAAACCAGCGGGTGCCGAACATCAGCGCCACCAGCGCCGAAGTCGGCGGCACCGTCGAGAGCCAGGTCAGGCCGCTGACGGCGCCGAACACCAGTGCCGAGAAGGTCGTGATCGGGAAAGAGATGAACGCCACGATCGACAGTGCGCGGGTCAGATAGATGACCGAGAGAATATAGCGTTTCGGAAAATGGTTCTGCAGCCAACCGACGCCGAGCGAGCCGATGATGTTGAACAGGCCGATGGCGGCCACCACCCAGCCTCCGGTCTGCGACGAGACGCCTTGATCGGCGAGATAGGCCGGCAGATGCACCGTGATGAAGGCGAGCTGAAAGCCGCAGGTGAAGAAACCGAGCACCAGCAGCACATAAGACCGATGGCCAAACGCTTCCGCCAGCGCCGTCATGAACGACTGCTGGGCCTCGGCCGGGACACTCGCCGAGGTGGCCGGCGTCGCCGGCGGAGTTGCGAGCGCCAGCGAAAGCGGAACGATCAGCAGCATCAGCAGGGCGAATACCGTCAGCGCCGGCTGCCAGCCGAAATTGTCGATCATCGCCACGCCGAAGGGCGCGAACAGGAATTGCCCGAACGATCCGGCCGCCGTGCCGGCGCCGAGCGCGACGCCGCGCCTCTCCACCGGCAGCAGCTTGCTGAAAGCCGAAAGCACCAGGTTGAACGAGCAGCCGGAAAGACCAAAGCCGATCATGACGCCGGCGCCGAAATCGAGCGACAGCGGCGTCGCACCATAGCGCATGAGCAGCAGACCACCAGCGTACAATAGCGCGCCGACAATCATGACTCGCATGACACCAAACCGGTCGGCGATGGCGCCTGCGATCGGCTGGCCCAATCCCCACAACAGATTCTGCAGCGCCAGCGCAAGGCCGAAGACGTCGCGGCCCCAGGCGAACTCACGGCTCATCGGCTGGATGAAGAAGCCGAGGCTGGAGCGTGGTCCGAAGCTCAACAGCGCGATCGCGCACCCGCAGATGACAATCACCAGCGGCGTCCGCCAGGTGCCGAAGCCCGAGGATGGACGAAGGTTGCCGGTCGTCACAGACATGTCAGTTCCCCTGCAAGCAAATCAACCTGGCACGAGACTTAATGCATTTGCATGAAAAGCCCAAGAGCGCCTTGGTCAAAGTCCGGGCCGCAGGGCAGCCCTGCAAAATCGGCGAGTGCAATCAGGGCAATTAATTCAGGAAAGCGACCCCGCCACGCTGCTACCGCCGGGTGCTCGCCTGCTCGGCCGAGCTTTGCGCGGCTTCCGAAAGCCGGGCGGAGATCGCCGCAGTTTCGGCCGCCGTACCCCAGCTCGGCGCGTCGCTGCCGTCGCCCCAGGCGCGCGGCCGGTAGAAGGTGTGGACACCGAACTTGTACATCTTCCTCATTTCGCTGACCCAGGACGGGCGCACCCAATAGGCGTGGTAATGCGTCGACTTGTCGACTTCCGGCAGCCAGAGCTGGCCGTCCAGCATCGCCTTGGCGATCTTGCGGGCGCGGTCCCACATGTCAGGCTCTCGCACCACGTCGGCGTTGTTGTCGCAGGCGAACGTGAACTGGCACGCCAGATGACGATGCTTGTTCTGATAAACCACGCCGCACACCGTATCCGGATATTTTCCGGAGAAAGCGCGGTTCAGCACCACCTGCGCCACCGCGATCTGGCCGCGCACGGCTTCGCCGCGGGCCTCGAAATAGACCGCATCGGCCAGGCACTTCTCCGATCTGGCGCGCGACTTTTCGTCGAACAGGCCGAGGTGTTCGGCCGGCGTCTTGGCGCGCTGGTTGTCGGAGTTGACCTCGCCCTTCGGCGCGACGCTTTCACCCATCCGACCTACCCGCGCCGGCCCGTCGGCATCAGCCGGCAGCGCCGCTATCACCTTGATTTCGGGATCGGCAAGCGTGCCCGGCAGGACGATGACGGGTTCTTCCCCAGGCCGCCAACGCTCGATGCTTTCCGGCGAGCCGAGCGACGATCCGAAAAACAGGCTCGAAGTCTCGAAGGAGAATCCATCGCGCCGCGGCGCTGCCATCGGGGTCTCCGGCGCGGTGCCGAAACCATGATGCGGTCTGGCCTCGCGCGGCGGCGGCAGATCGAATCGCGCCAGCGGCGGCGCGCTGAGCGCGGCCTGAAGCTCGGGGTCGAGCGGCGCGCGCTCGATTGCCGGCGCTGCTTCGGCGGTCTTGGCGCCGGCGACCGATGAATTGGAGGTGGCGGGATCCTCGGTCACCGGCGCGCGCTCGGCCGGGCCCGCGGTTTCCGCCGGCGCAGGAATCGGCGCGACCACAAGGCGATCGCCCTTCAGCGTGCGATCGACCTTGGGAAAATCCGCGGCATGGTAGCGCGGCAGCGGCGCGATGAGCGGACCACGCGTCACCGAGCCGGTGACGTCGACGCCGTGATGGTCGAGGCTTGTCAGCCGGTAAGGTGCAGCCTGCGGCGAGAAAGTTCCGATCGGACGACCGAAACTGAAAGTCGCGACTTGAACGGTCGCCCCGGCGGAGAACACCCGCTTCTGCCAGCGCTCGGCAACGCCGGGCTGCCGGGCCAGCAGCGCCGCGATATCCTGGTGTCCGATCTCGGTCGGCATCAATGCGAAGACGCAAAGACCGAGTCCGAAGGACGCGATTCGCGCGCCCTTCGGCTGGTTACGCAACACAAACATCGATACGCTCACGCAACACTTACACGATCGAATGTCAGTACATCCGTGCAATTCGACCTGTTTTGTTGGTATAGAATTTAGGTTGCCGGCGGGTTAATCGGCATGGCCTGCGTGTTACACGCAAGATAACGCGCGATCTTTGCCCGGTCGCATGCGAAGTCTTGGTAAACAGGCGCTCGACGAAAGTGGTAAACATCCCGTCAACGAGGACAATGAAGGAACTTCGATGCGCGAAAACATGCGCACGTCATTCCGGGGCGATGCGAAGCATCGAACTACGGTGCGCAATTGCGCACCTGGGGTCTGGTGCTTCGCACCATCCCGGAATGACGCCATCAATTTGTTGTCCCGCAACCCTACGCGCCGCACAAATAAAAATGGCCGAGAAAGCATCTCGGCCATTTCAATTTTGACATCGGTTACGACCTACGCCTGGCTTGCCACCGTCTTGCCAAGCGCGGCCTGCGCCGCGGCAAGGCGGGCGATCGGCACGCGATAGGGCGAGCACGAGACGTAGTCGAGCCCGATCTCGTGGCAGAACGCCACCGATGCCGGGTCGCCGCCATGCTCGCCGCAAATGCCGACCTTGAGGTTGGGCCGCGTCTTGCGGCCGCGCGCGACGCCGATCTTCACGAGTTCGCCGACGCCGTCGCGGTCGACCGAGATGAACGGGTCGATCTCGAGAATTCCCTTCGCCACGTAGGTGCCGAGGAAGCTCGCGGCGTCGTCACGGCTGATGCCATAGGTGGTCTGGGTGAGGTCGTTGGTGCCGAACGAGAAGAACTCGGCGGTGCGGGCGATGTCGCCGGCCATCAGGCAGGCGCGCGGCAGTTCGATCATGGTGCCAACCTGATAGGCCAGCTTCTTGCCGGTCTCCTTGAACACCGACTGTGCGGTGGCGTCGATCCGCGCCTTGACGAGGTCGAATTCGGCCTTGGTGGCGATCAGCGGAACCATCACCTCGAGGCCGACAGCCTTGCCGGTACGCCGTTCGGCTTCGATTGCGGCCTCGAAGATCGCGCGCGCCTGCATCTCCGCGATTTCCGGGTAGGCGATGGCGAGGCGACAGCCGCGGAAGCCCAGCATCGGGTTGAACTCGGCGAGGTCACGGGCGCGGTCGGCGAGCCGGCGCGGGTCGGTGTTCATCGCCCGCGCGACTTCCTCGATCTCGGCCTGGGTGTGCGGCAGGAACTCGTGCAAGGGCGGGTCGAGGAGGCGGATCGTGACCGGCAGGCCCTTCATGATCTCGAACAGTTCGACGAAATCCGCGCGCTGCATCGGCAGCAGCTTCGACAGCGCCGCACGGCGCGACTGTTCGTCTTCGGACAGGATCATCTCGCGCACGGTGCGGATCCGGGTCTCCTCGAAGAACATGTGCTCGGTGCGGCACAGCCCGATGCCCTCGGCGCCGAACTTGACCGCGGTGCGCGCGTCATCGGGCGTGTCGCCGTTGACGCGAACGCCGAGCTTGCGGACCGAATCGGCCCAGCCCATCAGCGTGCCGAATTCGCCCGACAGCTTCGGCTCGATCATCGGCATCCGGCCGGCCAGCACCTGGCCGAGCGAGCCGTCGATGGTGATGACGTCGCCGGTCTTGAAGGTGCGCGAGCCGATGCTCATGGTGCCGCGGCCGTAATCGACACGAACGGCGCCGCAACCGGAAACGCAGGGCTTGCCCATGCCGCGCGCGACCACCGCAGCATGCGAGGTCATGCCGCCGCGGGTGGTGAGGATGCCCTCGGCGGCGTGCATGCCGTGAATGTCTTCCGGGCTGGTCTCGATCCGGACCAGGATCACATTGCGGCCGTCGGCCTGCAGCTTGGCCGCCTCGTCGGACGAGAACACGATCTCGCCGGAGGCGGCTCCGGGCGACGCCGGCAGGCCGGTCGCGATCACGTCGCGCTTGGCCGCGGGATCGATGGTCGGATGCAGCAGTTGATCCAGCGAAGCCGGATCGATCCGCATCACCGCGTCCTTTTTCGAGATCAGGCCCTCGTTGGCGAGTTCGACCGCGATGCGCAGCGCGGCCTTGGCGGTGCGCTTGCCGCCGCGGGTCTGCAGCATCCACAATTTGCCCTGCTCGACCGTGAACTCCATGTCCTGCATGTCGCGGTAGTGCTTTTCGAGCAGCGTGTAGAACCGCGTCAGTTCCTTGAAAGCTTCCGGCATCGCGGTTTCCATCGACGGCTTGTCGGAGCCGGATTCCTTGCGCGCGGCTTCGGTGATGTCCTGCGGCGTGCGGATGCCCGCCACCACGTCCTCGCCCTGGGCGTTGATCAGGAACTCGCCATACAGCTTGCTCTCGCCGGTGGAAGGATTGCGCGTGAACGCCACGCCGGTCGCAGAGGTCTCGCCCATGTTGCCGAACACCATGGCCTGGACATTGACCGCGGTGCCCCAGGATTCCGGAATGTCGTGCAGCCGGCGGTAGGTCACCGCGCGCGCATTCATCCAGGACGAAAACACCGCGCCGATCGCGCCCCATAATTGCTGGTGCGGATCCTGCGGAAATTCCTTGCCGGTTTCGCGCGCCACCGCTTCCTTGTACCTGCCGACCAGTTCGACCCAGTCATCGCCGGTGAGATCAGTGTCCAGCGTATAGGCCTGGCTGTCCTTGAAGGTGTCGAGGATGTCCTCGAAATGGTGATGCTCGAAGCCGAGCACCACGTCCGAATACATGGTGATGAAGCGGCGATAGCTGTCATAGGCGAAGCGGCGGTCGCCGGACAATTCGGCGAGCGCTTCGACGGTCCGGTCGTTGAGGCCGAGATTGAGCACGGTGTCCATCATGCCCGGCATCGAGGCGCGGCCGCCTGAACGCACCGACACCAGCAGCGGGTTCTTGGAATCGCCGAACGCCTTGCCGGTCAGGCGTCCGACATGGTCGAGCGCCTTTTCGACCTGCGCCTTCAGCGCCGGGGGATAGGATTTGTCGTGCGCGTAGAAGTACGTGCAAACCGAAGTCGGAATGGTGAAGCCGGGCGGCACCGGCAGGCCGAGATTGGCCATTTCGGCAAGGTTGGCGCCCTTGCCGCCGAGCAGGTCACGCAGGCCCGCCTTGCCCTCCGCCTTGCCGTCGCCGAACGTATAGACCCATTTGCCGGACTTTCCGCCGGCCGCGGCATTCTTGCTTGCCGGGACCTTCTTGCCTGCCTTGGGAAAGATTTTGACATTCGCCTTCGACGGAGCCTGCTTCAGCGGCTTGCGCGCCGGCGGCGCGGCGACTGCCTTGGATCGCGTCGATGATTTTGATTTCGCTGCGGATTTCACTGCAATCTTCCTGGACTTCGCGACGGCTTTGGCCATGAACTGAACAATCCGAAAAAGGGAACAGATGCGCGCCTTACACCACTTTGGGGGGGCCCGCGCAAGCCGCGAAACCCCGGTTTGCGGCGCCAAGCCCTTTCCGTTTCGACTGGGTCGAAACCGCCGCCAGGGTCTTGTTTTGATGTGCTTTCCTCACGCCGATCTCCACGCGTTCGAAAACACCCTAGAACCGAAACATCTTGAACACGCCGAGGCCAACCAGACCGACAAAGATCAGATAGATGGCGACGATGTAGTTCAACAGCCGCGGCATGATCAGGATCAGTATGCCGGCTAACAAAGCGACGATGGCGGGAAGTTGCGCAGCGGTGATGGTCATTGAAATCTCCGGCTGAGGGACGGATCGAATCGAACAACGCAACATACCCGCTGGCGTAGTTCCCGAATAGCAAGACGCGCCTGATATCATCGGGTTCCAAGCCCCGCAAAAATTCCCCGCAAATGCCCCGGATGAGGCCAGCGATTTCCGGAACAATGGTCGGCGCGATGAATTGGGCAGGACCGCAGCGTTTTCCGGCGAAACGGATTGACGGTTCGCCAAAGCAAAGAAAGCGCATCAGGAGCAAACCCTCGCAAATGGAGTTGACCATGCGAACCAGCATATTGGTCGTTGCAGCAGTCGTCGGAACCCTCGCCGCGCCGATCGCGGCGCAGGCGCAGAGCACCATCACAACAGGTGTCGTCGGCGGCAATACGGTGGTGATCGGCGAGTACGACGGCATCGCGGTCGATCGGCGACCCGCCTTCCGTGAGTATATCGTCCGCGAACGGGTACCCAATTATACGATTTCGGAGCGCGTGGTTGTCGGCGGGGTGCTGCCTGAAGCCGGCGTCACCTTTTACGACGTGCCGCAATCGTTCGGGGCGACCCCCTATCGCTATACGGTCGTGAACGGGCAGACCGTGCTGGTGGAGCCGCGCTCGCGTCGAATCGTTCAGGTGGTTGACTAACCCCGGCAGCCTGAACGGTCCATCCTGACGCCGCGCCAACGGAATGCGCATGATGCGTCGGGATACGAAGGCCCCGCCCGTCCCCCCGGGCGGGGTTTTCATTATTCCCTGATTTCGAGGCCCGGTTTCTTGACCACGAGGCGATGTATCTTTTTCCCCGATGAGGCGCTCACGACCTCCTCATCGAGCAACACCGTCGCTTCCTTCAGTTCCGCCAGGACCAGGGCAGCATCGAACGCCGCATAAAGCCGGCCATGTTCGTCACGGTGATCGGCGCTGTCGGTGACGCGCCAGCTCAGGTACAGGATACCGCTGGGCTTGACGACATCGAACAAGCGACGAACTGCGGGCCTGATCTGTTTGCGGTCGAGATGCATGATCACGGTTTCGCACAGCACGTTGTCGTAGGTGCCGAGGCCGCGCAGTTCGGGCAGTTCCGCCTGCGTGAATTTGAAACCGGGGTAGCGCTGCCGCGCCTCTTTGAGCAGTCCTTCGGAAGCATCGAAGCCGACGGCCGCAAAGCCATTGGCATTGAGCCAGGCGACCTCGCGGCCGCTGCCACAGCCGATATCGGCCGAGGTTCCGCCGCGGACAAAGAACCGTTCGACGACTTCCTGCAGATCGACCGGAGCCGGCTGGTCGTGCCACTCTTTTGCAAACGCCGCCGCATTCTGGTCGTAGGCGGCAAGCGTCTGTCGATCCATCGTCTAGCCTTCGATCTTCGAAAAATCCGCGACCGCGCGGGTGGCCGCGCGGATTTCGTTCAGCAACCTTAGTCGATTCTCGCGCACCCGGGGTTCATCGTCATTGACCTTGACCTTGTCGAAGAACGCATCCACCGCCGGGCGAAGCTTTGCCATCGCGCCCATGGCGGCGGCGAAATCCTCCTTGGCCACCGCAGCGGAGGCCTCGCCCCTGGCCTGGCCGATCGCCTTGGCCAGCGCCTTTTCCTCCGGAAGTTTATAGAGCCCGGCGTCCGGCGCCCCGTCGAAGGCGCGCTTGTCCTTCTTCTCCTCGATGGAAAGGATATTGGACGCCCGCTTGGTCCCGGCAAGCAGGTTCTTGCCGTCGTCGGTGTCGAGGAACTTGCCGAGCGCCTCGACGCGGCGGACCACCATCAGCAGATCGTCCTGGCCGCCGAGCGCGAAGACGGCATCGACGAGATCGTGTCGCGCGCCCTGCTCGCGGAGCTGAACCTTCAGGCGGTCGGCGAAGAAGGAGAGGAGCTTGTCTGCAACGATGCGGGCTTGTTGCTTTACGAGCGTGTCCGCCGCTTGCCAGCCCTGCACTACCGGCGGCTCATGCCGAGACCTGTCCTGATTAGCAAACATTATCCAATGATTCAGCAAGTGCATTCGTCGCAAGACTTCGCCAATCCACTCTTCCTTGATGGCAATATTGTCGAATTTTGTTTCGGCACATAGATCGACTTTCTCATCAAAATTTACTGTCCAATAAAAATCCGAATACTTTCTGAGAGACGAGATAAGAGAGAAGTCTTGTTTAATCTCCTCAAACTCCATTAGTTTTTCGCCTAGCTCGCGCCCAAATTCCACGCGCTCACGCAAAGATTCGACGAGGTGAACAGAAATTATGTCCAGCATCTTCAATCTGATTCCGGCCGCCTCCAAGATTCGAATGACACCCAATGCGCTTCGGCGAAGCGCGAAGGGATCCTTCGAACCTGTCGGCCATTCCCCCATTCCCCAAAACTCAACGAGGAGATCAAGCTTGTCTCCAAGTGCCACCGCGATGCTTACGGAATCGCTTGGAATATCATCACCAGGCCCCTGCGGCTTATAATGTTCTTCGCTCGACGCGGCGACCGAAGGATCCTCTCCTTGCGCCCGCGCGTAATATTTGCCCATTAATCCCTGCAGCTCGGGAAATTCGCCAACCACTTCAGTGAGGAGATCAGCCTTCGCCAACTCGGCTGCCCGTCGTACATTGTTCAGATAATTCACTCGGCCGTCACTGTACCGCGCATCAATGATGAGACCTTGGTGCAGCATCTGATCGCCAACAACTAGCGCCAGCCGCTCGATCCGCTTGATCCGCTCGGCCTGCGTGCCTAGCTTCTCGTGAAACACGATTCCGTCGAACTTCGGCAACCGCGCTTCGAGCCTCGTCTTCAGGTCGGTCTCGTAGAAAAACTTCGCGTCCGCCAGCCGGGCGCGGATGACGCGCTCGTTGCCGGCGAGGATCGCCTTGCCGCCGTCGCTGGCCTCGATGTTGGCGGTGAGGATGAACTTGTTGGTGAGCTGTCCCGTTTTGGGGTCGCGGACCACAAAGCATTTCTGGTTGTTGCGGATGGTGGCGCGGATCACCTCGTCGGGTATCGACAGATACTCCTTTTCGAATGATCCCATCAGCGCGACCGGCCACTCCACGAGGCCCGCCACTTCGTCGGCCAGCACCTGGTCTTCCACCAGTTCGAAGCCCTGCGCGAACGCAAGCTCCTTGGCGTCCGCGAGGATGATGTCCTTGCGCGCCTGCGCGTCGAGCACGACTTTGGCCGCCTTCAGCTTGGCCTCATAATCCGCAAAGCGGCGCACCGTGATCGCCGCCGGCGCCATGAAGCGGTGGCCGCAGGTGGTCTGCCCGGCCTCGATGCCATCGACGGAAAACTTCACCACGTCGGGCTGCTCGGTCTCCAGACCGAAGGTGGCGATGATCGAATGCAGCGGCCGCACCCAACTCAGCGATCCCGGCTTGGCCGAACGCTCGCCCCAGCGCATCGATTTCGGCCAGGGAAAAGTGCGGATGATGACCGGCAGGATTTCCGCGAGCACGTCGATCGCATCGCGCCCAGGCTTTTCGATCAGCGCGACATAGAAATCGCCCTTCGGGTCGCGTTGGATCGTCGCCTCGTCGAGCGATTTGAGGCCGGTCGCTCGCAAGAAACCCTGCACGGCCGCATCGGCGGCGCCGAGCTTCGGTCCGCGGCGCTCGGTCTTCAGATCGGATTGCCGCGCCGGAATGCCGTGTACGGTCAGCGCCAGCCGCCGCGGGGTGGCGAAGGCCTTGGCGCCCTCATAGACCAGGCCCTCGGCGACGAGCTTGTCGGTGACCATGCGGCGCAGGTCCTCCGCCGCCTTTGCCTGCATCCGCGCAGGGATTTCCTCGGAGAACAGCTCCAGCAAGAGGTCAGGCATCAGTCCGCCCTGCCCGCTTCGGTGTGAATCCAGGCCTCGCCGCAGGCTTTCGCGAGATCGCGCACCCGCATGATGTAGCTTTGCCGCTCGGTCACCGAGATCACGCCGCGGGCATCCAGCAGATTGAAGACGTGGCTGGCCTTGATGCACTGGTCATAGGCCGGCAGCGCCATCAGATGCGCCTCGCGCTTGCCGTCCTTCCAGCCGGCGTCGAGATATTTCCGGCAGGCTTCTTCGGCCATGGTGAATTGCCGGAACAGCATCTCGGAATCGGAATGCTCGAAATTGTGCCGGGAATATTCCTGCTCGGCCTGCAGGAACACGTCGCCATAGCTGACGCGCGCGCTGCCGTCGCGGCCGTTGAAGTTGAGATCGTAGACGCGGTCGACGCCCTGCACATACATCGCCAGGCGCTCGAGCCCGTAGGTAAGCTCGCCGGCGACGGGCGCGCATTCGACGCCCGCGACCTGCTGGAAATAGGTGAACTGGCTGACTTCCATCCCGTCGCACCAGCACTCCCAGCCCAGCCCCCAGGCGCCCAGCGTCGGGCTTTCCCAATCGTCCTCGACAAAGCGGATGTCGTGCAGGCCGGAATCGATGCCGATGGCGGCGAGCGATTTCAGATAGAGGTCCTGCAGGTCAGGCGGCGACGGCTTCATGATGACCTGAAACTGGTAGTAGTGCTGCAGCCGGTTGGGGTTTTCGCCGTATCGTCCGTCCTTCGGCCGCCGCGAGGGCTGCACATAGGCCGCATTCCAGGGTTTCGGGCCGAGGGCGCGCAATGTGGTCGCGGGGTGGAAGGTGCCGGCGCCCATTTCCATGTCATAGGGCTGCAGGATCACGCAGCCCTGCTCGGCCCAGAACCGCTGCAGGGCGAGGATGAAGCCCTGGAATGAACGCTCCGGGCGCATATGGGCAGGAAGTGCGTCCATCGGCAGAATCAGTCTCGCGAGGGGATTTTGAGCGCGCGGGACCGTATCGGCGTGGAAGCGGGGAATCAAGGCGATGGCGGGGCATCCTCCTCATGGTGAGGAGCGCGGCGCCGCCACGCGTCTCGAACCACGAGGCCCCGATCTTGCGGCATCCTTCGGGACGCGGGCTGGCGCCCGCCTCTGGATGAGGACTGGAAGGTTCAACCCGGCCGATACGCGCCAGTGACGGGGTCGCGCCTCAGGGTTGGAATCTCGCTCGCGCGAGCGGCCTCGGCCACGCGTTCCCTGCGCGCCTCTTCCAGTTCCCGGTTGACGCGGACAGCAGTTTTGTAGGCCCAGCGGAACACAGCGAGCCCGCCCAGGGTGCCTGCGAATGCGATCAGCGGTGGCATCGGTCGATCCTTGTCGTTCACGTAGCCGTCTCAACTGGTATTGTCGCCCAAGCCGGCCTGCGCCGCAATTCCGCTTTTGAGACGAGGCGCGGCCCGATTAACTGAAGTTGGCCCCTAGAACCCGAATTTGGCCCAGATCGCCCGGGTTTCCAGCGCGGAAATCAGTTCGTCCGGCCATCCCGCGATACCATCCAGGGCGGCCAGCGAACCCGCCCCCGGCGACTTGCGGCCGAGCAGCCCGGCCAACATGCCGCTCGCGGGCGCAATCACGGGCGTGCGCACCTCTTCGCCAAAGCGTTGACGCAAGGTCGAACGGAGATCACCGATCCCATCCGCCAGCCCCAGCGAAACCGAGGTTTCGCCTGCCCAATATTCGCCCGTGAACAACACGCCGTCGGCGCCTTTGAGGCGCGCGCCGCGGCTTTGCCTGACCAGCGCGATGAAGATGGCGTGGATTTCGCGCTGCAGCGCCTTGACGCGCGCGACGTCATCGGGGTTTTCGGGCAGGAACGGATCGAGCATCGCCTTGTGCTCGCCCGCCGTATAAAGCCGCCGCTCGACGCCGATTTTCCGGATCAGTTCCTGAAAACCGAAACTGCCGCCGACCACGCCGATCGAACCCAGGATCGATGACGGATCGCAGAAAATCTCGTCACCCGCGCAGGCGAGCATGTAGCCGCCCGAAGCCGCGACGTCCTCGACGAACACCAGCACCGGCAATTTCTTTTCCGCGGCGAGCTGCCTGATCCGCAGATAGATCTGGCGCGACTGCACCGGCGAGCCGCCGGGCGAATTGATCACCAGCGCCACGGCCCTGGCATGCCTGGTGGCAAAGGCGCGCTCCAGCGTCCTGGCGATCCCGGCCAGCGTCAGACCCGGCCGCAACGGCGTCACCGCGCCGATCACGCCGGATAACCGCACCACCGGCACCACGGCCGCCCCACGCCGGAACCGCGCCGGCATCCATTTTTTCAGCCTGTCGATGACGCCCGCGAGCCCCGCGCGCTCGCTCACTTGCTCATTCATGCCGATACCTTGGTTAACCCTTCTTTATCACCTCGATGTCATTGCAAGGGCCGGAGCGCAAGGACCGGAGCGGGACTTGGCTGTCGCGGCCGCGATGATCGGGAGAGAGTGCATGAAAATCTATCTGCTGGTAATGCTCATCGGCAGTCTTTTGACCGCGATTCACTTCACCTCGACGCCAAAACGGCAATCGGAAACAATCCCGCAGTAGCCGCGTTATGGCGCTCGCTCACGCTCTGGCCAGCGGCAAGCTTGCCTTTCCCGCGAGAATATCCTGCACGCCTTTGTTGGGCATGCCCGCCTCATCATTGAGCATCAGGCCGGCATGGATTTGCGTTGGCCCGCGACCGCCCTTGATGGCGCGAAGCAGGATGCGGTTCGCTGGCGCCCTCGCGTCGCCGTGAACGGGCAGTATCTCAAGGCTCCCGAAACCGTGATCGAGCGCCGTCAGCACGTCGGCGATGCCGTCGGCGCGCCAGATCGCCGTCAGCACGGCCCTGGGCTTGAGCAGGCGACGCGCCGCATGCACCCAACCCGACAGCGTCGTCGCGGTCGCCACATGCGCAACGCTACGTGCGCTGTCGGGCGATATCCGATGCCGCGCGGGATCGTTGAACGGCGGATTCATCAAGACCGCATCGAAACTGTCGGGAACGAGCCCGGCAGCCGCGAAGGCGGCCGCGCCAGCCTCGACATCGAGCACGACGACCTCCGCCGCGATCGCGTTGGCCGCGGCGTTTGCGCGCGCCAGGGCCGCCAGTGCGGGATCGATCTCGACCAGCACCAGATCGATGCCGGCGACGCGCCTTGCGACCGCCAGGCCGGCGGCCCCGACGCCGGCGCCGAGATCGGCCACGCGATCCCCTGAACCGGCAGATGTCGCGGCCGCAAGCAGCATCGCGTCGTGGCCGGCGCGGTGACCCGATCTCAGCTGGCGCAGGCGCAATTGCCCACCGAGAAACGCATCCTCGGTAAGGTCGTCGGCGGGATCAGTCATCGGCCCGCAATTCGTGGGCGAGCCCAGCATCGGTCAGCAACTGGCGGGCTTCGAGGTTGTCGTCCTCATGGACCAGGATACGGCGCGGCAGGACGCCAAGCGATCCCTCGATGACGCTCATGTTCTGGTCCAGCACCAGATGATGAATATTGGCGCCGTCGAGCAGCGCGCCGACCGCGGAAACCAGCACGATATCGTTGGTCCGAACCAATTCCCGCAATTTACGCTCCCTGTCGCAGGGTTGTGAAAGCGATAGGTCCTGTCAAGCGCTACCCACCCTTGCCGCCAAAGCCTGCACTTTCTATTGTAGATGAAGGATAGTGCCAATCGGCCAAAATTGGAGACCCGCGTGGCGGTTATTGTACCCTTTGAAAGCCCGTCAACCGCGTCGATCGATGCGCTGGTCGGGCTTGTCGCCGCCGACATGGACCGGGTCAACGCCACGATCCTGTCGCGGACCGGCTCCGAAGTCACGATGATTCCCGAGGTCGCCAACCACCTGATTTCGTCCGGCGGCAAGCGCCTCCGCCCGATGCTCACCCTGGCGATGGCCGGGCTGGCCGGCTATTCCGGCGACGGCCATATCAAGCTCGCCGCCTCCGTCGAATTCATGCATACCGCCACGCTGCTGCATGACGACGTGGTCGATGAAAGCGAACTGCGGCGCGGCAAGCTTTCGGCGCGGATGCTGTGGGGCAACGAGGCCAGCGTGCTGGTCGGCGATTTCCTGCTCGGCCAGGCCTTTCGCATGATGGTCGAGGTCGGCTCGCTGCGCGCCCTCGACATTCTTTCCTCGGCCGCAGCCACCATCGCCGAAGGCGAGGTCATGCAGCTCGCGGCCGCCAAGAACACCGCGACCACCGAGGACGAATATCTCGCAGTGATCCGGGGCAAGACCGCCGAATTGTTCGCCGCCGCCTGCGAGGTCGGACCGGTAATCGCCAACCGGCCGAAGGCCGAGCAGACCGCTTGCCGTTCGGTCGGCATGAATCTCGGCATCGCGTTCCAGCTCGTCGACGACGTGCTCGATTACGGCGGCAAGGCCGCCAAGCTCGGCAAGAACATCGGCGACGATTTCCGCGAGGGCAAGATCACGCTGCCGGTGGTGCTGGCATTCCGCCGCGGCAATGAAAGCGAGCGCGCGTTCTGGATCAAGGCATTGGAGCGCGGCGAGATCAGCGACGGCGATCTCGATCACGCCATCGGCCTGATGACCAAGCACCGCACGCTCGAGGACACAATCAGCCGCGCCCATCACTACGGCGCGATGGCTGTCGACGCGCTGGCGCTGTTTCCGGCCTCGCCGATGAAGACCGCGCTCGAGCAGGTCGTGGCGTTCTGCCTGGCGCGATCGCACTAAGCGGGCGTGTAGGATGGGTAGAGCGCAGCGAAACCCATCGCTTCATCACGATTGGCGAAAGTTGATGGGTTTCGCTGCGCTCTACCCATCCTACGAAACCCCGCTGTATCAATGAACGACACAAATCTTTTGCTGTTTCTGCTTGCCGCGCTTGTCATCGCCGCGGCCCCCGGCCCCGGGATTTTCTACGTCGCCACGAGAACGCTGACCGGCGGCAAGCGAGCCGGCATTGCGTCGACGTTCGGGACCGCGCTGGGCGGGCTGGTCCACGTGATTGCAGGCGGGGTTGGCCTCTCGGCGATCATTCTTGCGAGCGCCGAACTCTTCACCGCACTGAAATTTGCGGGCGCAATCTATTTGATCTGGCTTGGCATCAGGACGTTTCGCGAGGCCCGCCAGTTGCTGCCGGACCAGATCGCTCCGATCGGCTCAAAGCCGGCCTTTCTGGATGGCGTGCTCGTCGAAGCGCTCAATCCCAAGACGGCAGCCTTCTTTCTGGCCTTCATTCCGCAGTTCCTTGATCCAGCCGGCGGTTACCCTGCCCTCCAGTTCATGGCGCTGGGGCTGGTCTCGGTCGCGCTCAATACGCTGGTCGATTTCATAGTGGTGTTGGTGGCATCGAGCGCGCATTCGGGACTGGTGCGCCGGCCACAGCTGTTTCAACGCCTGCGACAGGGATCGGGGCTGTTCATCGCCGGGCTCGGGGTGTCGCTGGCGCTGGCGCGCCGGCCCAACTCGTAGGATGGGTAGAGCGCAGCGAAACCCATCACGTCATGCGAATTGTGAGTCAGTCGATGGGTATCGCTGCGCTCCACCCATCCTACTAAGAGAATTTCAGCTCAGCACCCCCGCATGCACCCACCATCCGGGGCGGTCGCGCCGGATCTGGTCCGCGGCGCGCTTGGCGTCGGCGGTGTTCTCATAGATCGCAAAGCAGGTTGCGCCTGATCCCGACATCCGCGCCAGCCAGGCCCCGTTGGTAGCGCTTAGTGCCGATACCACGTCGCCAATCGCGGGCTCGATGCGCATCGCCGGGGCTTCCAGATCATTGCTGCTGGCAGCCAGCGCCTCAACCCAGTCTTCCAGCGAGGCTGCTTCGTCGGGCCAACGGTCCTGCAACAGCACGTCGGCGGCGCCGACCAGCAGCTGTCCGTTACGCAGGCCCAGCGCATTGAACACGTCGCGGGTCGCGACGGGGACGCGCGGGTTCACCATCACGCAGGGCATTTTCGGCAGTCTAAGCGGCAGCAGCGTGTCGCCGACGCCGGTCATGACGCAGGCTTGCGAATTGACGCAGACCGGCACGTCGGCGCCGGTCAGCTGCGCGACCTCGATCACGCGGGGATCGTCGAGCGCCAGCCCGTTCAACTGCGCCAGCAATCGCAGCGCGGCGGCGGCGTCGGCCGAACCGCCACCGATCCCGGCTGCGACCGGCAATACCTTTTCGAGGTTGAAACTGCCGGCCTGCAAGCCGGGCACTCGCTCGGCCAGCAAGCGCGCGGCCTTCAGGACGAGATTGTCCGCGGCTTCGCCACAAGCTTGCGCCAGCGGTCCGGCCATCTTCAGCTCAAGACCGGGACCTGGCGTCAGCGTCAGGCGGTCGGCGCAGTCGGCGAACGCCACCACGCTCTCAAGATCATGATAACCGTCCGAACGACGGCCATATACCCGCAAGGTCAGGTTGACCTTGGCCCGCCCCTCATTGCTCAGTGCCGGCATCGCCGAACAGCCCCCAAGACTTCCTCCGTCAACCGCCCTTGCCGTATTCCTTCTTCTTGTCGGCAGACGCCGCCGAAGAAGTGTCTTCCGGAAGGCCGTTTGCAAGCTTGGCCTCGATCTTCGGCAGCTCTTCCGGCTCGGGTTTGAGATCGCGGGCGTGGGCCCACTGGAATTTGGCTTCCAGCGTCCGACCGACGCGCCAATAGGCGTCGCCAAGATGGTCGTTGATGGTGGGATCCTCGGGCTTGAGATCGATGGCGCGCTCGAGATGCTTCACCGCGTCCTCAAAATTGCCGATACGGTAATAGGCCCAGCCCAGGGAATCCACGATGTAGCCGTCATCGGGTCGCTGTTCGACGGCACGCTTGATCATCTTCATGCCTTCGTCGAGGTTGATACCCTGGTCAATCCAGGAATAGCCGAGATAGTTCAGGACATGCGGCTGCTCGGGCTGCAACTCGAGCGCCTTGCGCATGTCGACCTCGGCCTTGCTCCACTGCTTGGAGCGTTCCAGGCAAATGCCGCGATAGTAGTAGGTGACCCAGGTGTTCTTGTCGGTCATCGAGCCCATCGCATCGATCGCCTGCGAATAGGTCGCAGCGCAATCGTTGAACTTCTTGCGGCCGCGCTCGATGTTGCCGAGCGCCATGATGGCTTCGATATCCTTCGGCGCTTCGGCGGTGACGCCCTTCAGGATCTTGATCGCCTCCTCGCTGCGCTCGGCGGCGTCGAGATTGGTGGCAAGCTGGATCTGCGCATTGCGCTTGAGGGGCGAACTCGCCGGCATGCGCTCATAGACCTTGATCGCCATCCGCGGCTTCTTCACGGACTCATAGAGGTCGGCGAGCGAAAGCAGCGCCAGCGGATAATTGGGTTGCAGGTACAGCGATAGCTGCAGATAGACCAGCGCCAGATCCTCGCCGCCGCGGCGGGTAAGCGTCGCGCCGATGCCGTACAACGCTTCGGCCGCGCCAGCCTGCGCCGATTCGGCCAGTGGCGACAGCTTCTTGCCGGCCCTGGTCTCGCGCAGACCCTCCTGCACCAGGGGATGCCGCGGCAGCTTCTTGTCGAAGGCCTCATAGATGCCCGCGGCCGCCGCGCCGTCCTTGTTGCGCGACAACCAGCGCGCATAGGCGTCGGAAACCCGCAGCATGGAATCGTCGAGCTTGTAGGCGCGCTCAAAGCGCGTGCCGGCGTCCTTTTCCTTGCCCGAGATCTCCAGGATCATGCCGGCGTGGAGATCCTTGAAGATCGGATACCATTCAGGCCCGGTCAGCTTGTCGATATGGGTGACGGCCGCCTTGGCATCGCCGGCGCCGTAACTCGCCCAACCCGACAGCAGCGTCGCCACCAGGTCGGTAATCGGTCCGCGGATCGACTGGTTGATATTGATCTGCGCGGCCGCGTACTTCTTCTGCTTGAGGTCGCGCACGCCGACCACCAGGCGGGCAACCCGGTTGGACTTGTCCATGGTCAGGATGCGGTCGGCGAGCTTGACGGCCTCGTCAATGTCGCCGTCCGCCAGCGACGAGATAAAGGCGCGGTCGAGCAGCTCGTTGTTCTTGGGGTCGGTGCGAAGCGCAGAGCGATAGAATGCCGCCGCCGACGAGGCATCGCGCTCCACGCTGGCGTGGCGCGCGGCCAGATAGCTGCCCGCCGTGGTCAGCGATTTCAGGTCGGTCTTGCTCGGGAACTGCGTGACGCTTTCGGCCGCAGCTTCGGTCGCCTGGGCCAAGACCGCGCCGGGCGCGGCCAGTGCGGCGAGAGTGGTTGCGGCGATCGTCCAACGGGTAAAACGAGTGGAAAGCATCACGGTTCGCCTAGCTCCAGGATGTAGGGCAAGTTTTACGATCGTTCTCGCGACTGTCTTCGCGATTCGTTCTCGAATGCAGACCCAAGCGGCGGCATCTCGGTGGGCGACAATGCCGCTTTTGGCCTTCAACCGCAAGGATACGGGCTCGCGAATCGATTGGTCGATTAGACTCTTAGGTCGCCAATTTTCCCCACCTAGCCCGGAAACGCTTTCTCTGTGGCGGTATCGTGGCCGCCGGTGATAATACACCGCCGGTTTTCACGCAATCGTGGTCAGATCGATCGCTTACATGGCCTGGTAGTTCGGACCACCGCCGCCTTCCGGCGGAACCCAGGTGATATTGCCGTTGGGGTCCTTGACGTCACAGGTTTTGCAATGGACGCAGTTCTGGGCGTTGATCTGGAACCGCGGTCCCGAAGCCTCCTCGACCCATTCGTAGACGCCGGCCGGACAATAACGGTTCGAAGGACCGGCATAGACGTCGTGCTCTGACGTCTTCTGCAGGTTCATGTCCACGACCTTCAGATGAACCGGCTGGTCCTCTTCATGGTTGGTATTCGACACGAACACCGAGGACAGCTTGTCGAAGGTGAGTTTTCCGTCCGGTTTCGGGTAGGCGATCGGTGCATGCTCGCGCGCAGGATCCAGCGTTTTGCGATCGGGCTTGGCGTGCGACTGGGTTCCGAACAGCGAGAAACCCAGGGTGTTGCACCACATGTCGAACCCGCCGAGCGCCACGCCGATGATGGTTCCGAATTTCGACCACAGCGGTTTGACGTTGCGAACCCGGTGCAGATCGCGGCCGACGGCGGAATCCCGCCAGTTGTTCTCATAGTCGACCAGTTCATCGTTGGCGCGGCCGGCCCCGAGGGCTGCAGCAACACATTCGGCCGCGAGCATGCCGCTGCCCATCGCGTTGTGGACGCCCTTGATGCGCGGCACGTTGACAAAACCCGCCGCGCAACCGATCAGCGCGCCGCCCGGAAAGCTCAGGCGCGGCACGGATTGATATCCGCCTTCGGTGATGGCGCGCGCGCCATAGGCAAGCCGCTTGCCGCCTTCGAACAGCGGACGAATGGCGGGGTGGGTCTTGAATCGCTGGAATTCGTCGAACGGCGACAAATACGGATCGTCGTAATTGAGATGCACGACAAAGCCGACCGCCACCTTGTTGTCGTCGTAGTGATAGAGAAACGAGCCGCCGCCGGTTGAGTTGTTCAGGGGCCAGCCGAACGAATGCTGGATCAGGCCCTTCTGGTGCTTGGCCGGATCGATCTCCCAGACTTCCTTCAGCCCGATGCCGAATTTCGGCGGTTCGCTGTCGGCGTCGAGCGAGAATTTCGCGATCAGCTGCTTGCTCAGGCTGCCGCGCGCGCCTTCGGCGAACAGGGTGTACTTGCCGCGCAGTTCCATGCCGCGGGTATAGGAATCCTTGTGGCTGCCGTCCCTGGCGATGCCCATGTCGCCAGTCGCGATGCCACGCACCGCGCCATTGTCGTCGTAGAGCACTTCGACCGCGGCGAATCCCGGGTAGATTTCGACGCCCAGCGCCTCGGCCCTCGGCGCCAGCCAGCGGCAGACATTGCCGAGCGAGCCGATATAGCAGTGATGATTATCCATCAGCGGCGGCATGGCGAAGTTCGGCAGCCGGATCGCGCTGCCTGCCGTCATCCAGTAGAAACGGTCGTCCTTGACCTGGGTCTTCAGCGGGCAATCGGCGTCCTCGCGCCAGTCCGGGATCAACCTGTCGAGCGAGACCGGATCGATCACCGCGCCCGAGAGAATATGGGCGCCGACCTCGGAGCCCTTTTCGACCACGACGATGTTCAGGTCAGCATTGATCTGCTTCAGCCGGATCGCCGCCGCCAGGCCTGCCGGCCCGGCGCCGACGATCACGACGTCAAATTCCATGGACTCACGCGGCGATAGTTCTTCTGTGCTCATGATCTGCTCTCAGCCTGATAGAGAACGGCTCCACCGGGTTCTTGTTTCCGATTTTTGCAGGCAGGACAACCATGGAAATGCAAGGTAGGGCGTTTCGCGGCCGTGTGATCCGAGATAGGTTGTGATCATGGACCTGACCTCCGAACCCGCGCCTACTATTCGGCAATTGCTAGACTTTTATGTCGAGGCCGGCGTTGATTGCGCGTTGGCGGACGTCGCCGTCGACCGGTTGACGGAATCCGAACTGGTTTCCGCGCCCGCGGCCGAGGTGACCGCCCCGCCCCGCGCGGTCCGGGAAACCCCGGTGGCGATTCCTTCTGTTGCGCGCGGCGAAATGGCGCCAACGCCGGAAGCGGCAATCGCTTCCGCACGCGAGGCAGCGCGGACTGCGCCGACGCTGGAAGCGCTGCGCGTGCTGTTGGAAAATTTCGAGGGCTGCGCGCTGAAGAACACCGCGACGCGGCTGGTGTTCGCCGACGGCAATCCCGCGGCGCGCATCATGTTCGTCGGCGAGGCGCCCGGCCGCGAGGAGGATATCGAGGGGCTGCCTTTCGTCGGCCGCTCCGGCAAGCTGCTGGACCGGATGATCGCGGCGATCGGGCTCGACCGCAGCAAGGCCTACATCGCCAACGTGATCCCGTGGCGGCCACCGGGCAACCGAACCCCGACGCCGCAGGAAACCCAGATCTGTCTGCCGTTCATCCAGCGGCAGGTCGAACTGGTCAATCCGGACGTGCTGGTGACACTCGGCAATCCCTCGACGCAGACGCTGCTGTCGACCCGCGACGGCATCATGAAGACCCGCGGGAAATGGTTCGACTACGACACCGGCGCGCGCAAGATCCGCGCCATGGCGACCTTCCATCCGGCCTATCTGTTGCGCTCGCCATCCTACAAGCGGATGTCCTGGCAGGATTTGCGCGCCATCGCCAAGGCGCTGGAACAAGCGCCCACGGGCTGACGATCAAGGCGCTTTCGGCCGCACGATCGCCCAACCGATCCGCAGCGATGGCTGCCGGCCGTTTACGATCCTTTCGAAGCTCCTCGGCACTTCCGGCACCAGGCCGGGAAACCGCTGCGCGATATCGGGCGGCGGCGTGCCCGCGGTATCCGAAGCGCGCCAGACCACGACGCCGCCGGTCTCGTTGAACTTCGCGACCGAGAGCCACGGGGTCCGCTCCGGCGTGGCATCCAGCAGCAGATGCGGACGCCCGGCGTCCATCGCGACGAAGCTCGCGAGTTGGGGATCGCCGGCTACCGCGCGCAGCGGCTGGTTGGTCCGCCGTTCAAAGCTGTCGCCGAAGAAACGAGCGATCGCCTTGGCCGGCAGCGCGGTCGGGACTTCCGTGCCGCCGATCCATGGCGAAACGAACGTGGTCGCGATCACCACCAGGGCGGGAGCGACAAGCGCCACGGCCCAGACCGAACGCAACAGCCGCGGACGCCGCAGATAGACCAGATCGCCGGTCGCGACAATAACGGCGAGCCCGGACATCAGCAAGGCGACGCCGGCGCCGCCGACGACGTGGTCGAGGTCGAAAAGCCCGCCGGCCAGGCTCCCGAGCAACGCCGGCCCAACGGCGAAGAAATATACGAACTGGCGCGCCAAGGGATCGACCGGAGGCCGATAGATGATCGGCGCATCCTCGGCATTGCGGGCAAACCAGCCGGCGTTGAGGATCACCAGCAGCACGAGGCCCGACATCGCCAGCACGAGGCCGCCGAGCAGCCCGCCCCATTCAACCGCGCGGGTGCCGAGATCGGAGATCGCCGGCCCGGGTGGCATGACCAGCGCGTCAGCGCGAACGAGCCAGATCAGATAGGGCAGAACCAAGACGACGATCACCAGCAGCGCATAGAGCGGGTCGAGCGACGTCAGCACACCTCGCCCGCGCGGCGTGGCAAGCGCAAATCCGGCGAGCAGCAGCAACAGCCCCGGCGCCGCCGACGTCGTCAGCAGCAACAGGCCAGCCTCGATCGACCAGGCAAACCACGCGGTGCGCCGGTTCTGGCCGATCAACTGCCATGAGTGCAACAGCAGCAGCGCCCACAGCGGGCGCGCCAGCACCAGCGGGCCGAATTCGACGCCCGGCGAGCTGAAGGCCACCACCGTCAACGAGAGCAGCACGGCGAGCACCGCCTGCTGGCCGCCAACAATCGCGCGCGCCAATTGGTAGAAGGTCCAGAAGGTGAGGACGGCGCAGATCTGCGCCAGCAGGTACACGCCGAACAGGTGATTGCCGGCGGCGCGGAAGGCAATGTCGGCAAGCCAGAAGGCAAGTGGCGGGCCGAGCCAGGACCCGACCAGGTATTCGCGGCCGTAGGCGAGCGTGGTGGCGAGCTCACCGGGCGGGCTTCGATAGAGCAGCATCGGCAGAAAAAGCCAAAGTGCGGCCTGCAGCAGCAACACCAGCCACACCACCAGCCGCGGGCGGGCGCGGATCAGTTCGACAACGAGCGAGGTGAAGCGCATGAAACGTCCGAATGCCCGGGCCAGGCCGAGAGCGCTTGATAGAGCGCGAGCGCCGCCGTGGCAACCATCGCCATCACCAGGCGCAACGGGCGGGCGTCGCGCGTAAGCAAACGCCAGCGCCGACCTCAGACCGCGACCTTGATCTCGGGCATGATCAACGGTTCCGGCAGGAACAGATCGCGCTCGACAGCCTCGGGCTGATGCTTTTCCCGCGCGGCGATCACGGGCGCGAAGAACCGGCGATGGTGGACGCTCGGACCAAGCCGATCAAGCGCCTCGCGATGTTCCGGCACCGCGTAGCCCTTGTGGTTTTCGAAGCCATAACCCGGACAATCCAGCGCCAGCGCGCACATCAGGCGATCGCGCGTCACCTTGGCGATGATCGAGGCCGCCGCGATCGACATGACGATGCCGTCGCCGCCGATCACCGCATCGCAGTCGCAGGGCGCGTCGATCCGGTCGCGGCCGTCGACGAACACATGCTTCGGCAGTTCGGGCAGCGCGCGCACCGCGCGCGCCAGCGCCCACAGCGAGGCGCGCAGAATGTTGTCGCGGTCGATCCGCGCCGGCGAGGCAAAGGCGACGGCAAATGACGCGGTCGCGCAGATTTCCTCGAACAGCTCCTCGCGGCGTTCCGCCGTCAGCCGCTTCGAATCATCGATTCCCCTCGGAATTCTCTTCGGGTCCAGCACGACGGCGGCGGCCACCACGGGACCAGCCAAAGGACCCCGGCCCGCCTCGTCGCAACCAGCCACCGGCCAGACGCCGCGCTTGATCAGCGTCCGTTCCCGCCGAAAGCTCGGCGGCGCGACCGCGATCACGCCCGCCGGCGATCTGGCTGGCCTTCGGCCGGATGCATCGAAGGATTTTTCCCGAATCATGCCGGGATGGTGCGAAACCGCGCGCCCCGACGCAATCCGGAACTTGGCCGCGATTCCCGCTATTCAATGCTGCCGGCCTGTCGCCGAGGCCGAGCGTAACGACGGGCTAGAACAAACTCAATTGTTGCCCGCTTCGCTTCGGCTTGACGAAATGATCAATCGTCAATTTGGAACGGCGCCTGTTGAGGCCGAGCTTCTCGCAGGCAATTTCAAACCGGCGGCCGATCATCCAGGCCATCGGGCCGGTCCCCTTCATCCGGGCGCCCCACTGCGAGTCATAATCGCGACCGCCGCGCATGTCGCGGATCAGGGTGAAGACGTGGCGATAGCGGTCGGGATAGTTCGCCATCAGCCATTCGCGAAACAGGTCGCGCACTTCCAGCGGCAGCCGCAGCATCACGTAGCTTGCTTCTCCCGCGCCGGCATGGGCCGCGGCGTCGAGAATGCGCTCGATCTCGGCATCGTTCAGCGCCGGGATGACAGGCGCGACCATCACGGTCGCGGGAATGCCGGCCTCTGACAATTGCCGCAGCGCCTCCAGCCGCTTCGGCGGCGTCGAAGCCCGCGGCTCCATGGTGCGCGCAAGTTTCGGATCCAGTGTGGTCACCGACAGCGCGACCTTGACCAGATTGCGCTTCGCCATGCGCTGCAGGATATCGATGTCGCGGGTCACCAGCGCCGACTTGGTGACGATGCCGACCGGATGGCCGGCGCGTTCCAGCACTTCGAGAATGCCGCGCATGATTCTTTGTTCGCGCTCGATCGGCTGATAGGGATCGGTGTTGGTGCCGATCGCTATCATGCGCGGCTCGTAACCCGGCGCCGCCAGCTCCTTCTCCAGCAACTCAGGCGCGTCGGGCTTGGCGAGCAGCCTGGTTTCGAAATCGAGCCCCGGAGAAAGCCCGAGATAGGCGTGGGTCGGCCGCGCGAAGCAGTAGACGCAGCCATGCTCGCAGCCCCGGTAAGGATTGATCGAGCGGTCAAAGCTTATATCCGGTGAGTCGTTGCGGGTGATGACCTTGCGCGAGGTGTCCAGCCCTACCGTGGTCTTGAACGGTGGCAGCTCTTCCAGGCTTTGCCAGCCATCGTCGAAGGCGACGCGCGCCGTGGCCTCGAACCGGCCGCTTTGGTTGGACTGCGCGCCACGACCGCGCCGCCGCTTACCCTCGATGAGGACATCAAGCTCGGGAAAAGGTGTCGCACCCGCCGGCTCGGAGGGCGCCGCGACCGGCGGGTGCTTGAGGGCATGAGAGGATGCTCGGCTCATGGGGAAAACATAACACGTCGTAAGAACAAATCAAGAACAGTATCGCAGATTACAAACCGATCGAGATGGCTCGCAAATGCCGCAAAAAGCGGCGCGTAAGTGGCTGCTTTGATTATGACAAGATGATAATGGTGCGAAGGATTTCACCGTTGAGCGATCAAAGCCTGACCATGCTGAGCGTGATCATTCCGACCGAAGGGGTCGAGCAGCCCGCCGTCGCGACGCTGGCGGCCCTGGTGCCGGGAGCCGCGGCCGGCGTGATCCGGGAGGTGATTCTGGTCGATCGCGCCCGTACCGGGGTGATCGAACGGGTGGCAGACGTCGCCGGATGCCGTTTTCTCGCCTTTGAAGGAACGCGCGCTGCCGCGCTTGCGGCCGGCGCGCGGGCTTCTGATTCGCCGTGGCTGATGTTCCTGCATGCCGGCGCGGTGCTGGACGGCAGCTGGATCGACGAGACCACCCGGTTCATCCAGGGCGTATCGAACAGCGGCCGGTCCCGCGCCGGGATATTCCGCTACGCCCGTTCGCCCTATTCGGATGCACGGCTGCGCGACGGCCTGAAGTTCATGGCCCGGCTGATCGCTGGGCCCTCGGCGGAACAGGGGCTGCTGATCGCGCGCGACCATTATGAACGTCTTGGCGGCTACCGGCCGGATTCCCGCCGCTCCGAAGCGCAGCTGTTGCGCAAGCTCGGCCGCTCCGCACGCACCCAGTTCCACAGCCGAATCATGGTCGTCGCCTAGTTCGCGGCCCGCCAACCCAGCGCCAAAACAAAATCGCGAAAACAACCCCATGCAAAGGAGGCGGAGCCAGGACGCGCGCGGGCATCCAAACGCTACGCCTCGGGGTCTCATCGCAGTCCGGCCGCAAAAATACTTGCCATCGTCATATATCTATTTGACTATGGCAATTATCGAGAGGTTGCCATGTCCCACTCCGACGATCAGGTCCAGGCGGTTCGCGCCTTCAACCGCTTCTACACCCGCAAGCTCGGCGTGCTCGACCAGCAGCTTCTGAAGAGCCCGTTCTCGCTCAGCGAGGCGCGGGTACTGTACGAACTGGCCCACCGCGAAGATCCGTCCGCCAAGGAGATCGGCAACGAGCTGGGCCTCGACGCCGGCTATCTCAGCCGGATCGTGCAGAGCTTCGACGACAACGGACTGATCACGCGACAGCCGTCAGCATCCGACCGCCGGCAAATCCGGCTCGCCCTCACCGCCAAAGGGCGCCAGGCGTTCGCAAAACTCGAACGCAGTTCGGAGCAGGATATCGCCGCAATGCTGGCGAAGCTGACTGAGGGCGGCCGCCAGCGCCTGGTCGGCGCGATGGCCACCATCGAAGGGCTGCTCGGCGAAACCGCCGCCGCGCCATCGGCCATCCTGCGCGAGCCGCGTCCCGGCGACATGGGATGGGTGGTGCAGCGCCACGGCGCACTCTACGCCAGCGAATATGGTTTTGACGCCTCGTTCGAAAGCCTCGTCGCGGAGATCGCGGCGAAATTCCTCAACTCATTCGATGCCTCGCGCGAACGCTGCTGGATCGCCGATATCGACGGCGCGCCGGTCGGCTCGGTATTTCTGGTGCGGCACAGCGACGATGTCGCCAAGCTGCGGCTATTGCTGGTCGATCCGGCCGGGCGCGGACAGCGGCTGGGCCAGCGGCTGGTCGGCGAATGCATCGGCTTCGCAAGAGCCTGCGGCTATCGCCGGATCACGCTGTGGACCCAGAGCATTCTGCTCGCCGCACGCGGCATCTATCAGCAGGCCGGTTTCAAGCTGGTCGCGACCGAGCCGCATCGCAGTTTCGGCCAAAGCCTGGTCGGCGAAACCTGGGAAATGGAGTTGTGAAGCCGGGGCGTCGAGACGTGCGTGCGGCTTTGTCAGTACGCGTCGTCAGCACCCGTCATTCCGGGGCGCGCAGAGCGCGAACTATGATGCGCAATCGCGCATCTGAGAATCTCGAGATTCCGGGTTCGATGCTGGCGCATCGCCCCGGAATGACAGACAACAAATCAGCCAGTTGGATGGGTAGAGCGAGAAGCCGCTGATCAGGCCGACGCGCCTTTCGCCTTCGGCCGCCGCAGATGCTCGTCCAGCCGCGGCATGATCTCGACGAAATTGCAGGGACGGGTGCGGTAATCGAGCTGGGCGCCGAGGATGCCGTCCCATGCGTCGCGGCACGCGCCCGGCGATCCCGGCAGGCAGAAGATGAAGGTCGCCCCCGCGACGCCGGCGGTGGCCCGGCTCTGGATGGTGGAGGCGCCGATCTTGGCATGGCTCAGCATGTGAAAGGCGATGGAGAAACCATCCATCCGCTTTTCAAGCAGCGGCTCGACCGCCTCCGGCGTCACGTCGCGCCCGGTGAAGCCGGTGCCGCCGGTGGTGATGATCGCATCGATTCCCGCATCGGCGATCCATCGCCGGACGACGGCGCGGATCGCTTCGACATCGTCGGTGGCGATCTCGCGCGCCGCAAGATGATGGCCGGCCGCCGTCAGCCGGTCCGCCAGGGTGGCGCCCGATTTGTCATCGGCCAGCGACCGCGTGTCCGATATCGTCAGCACCGCGATGTTGAGCGGCACGAACTGCTTGTTCTCATCGATGGAGGGCATCTCTCAGAGCGCTCCCGCGCCGAACGTGTTGCAGGCCTGCACCGAGCCCTGCTTGTAGCCGGTGATGAACCATTGCCGGCGCTGCGCTGCCGAACCGTGGGTGAAGGAATCAGGCACCACCCTGCCCGTTGACTGCCGCTGCAGCGTGTCATCGCCGATCGCGGTCGCCGTGGTCAGCGCTGCGTCGATATCGCCGGCTTCGAGGAAGCCGGGGCGTTTCTTCTCCTGGCGGTTGACCCAGACGCCTGCAAAGCAATCCGCCTGCAACTCGACCTTGACCTGCAGCGCGTTGGCTTCGGCCTTGCTGCCGGCCTGCTGCTGCAGCCGCTGCACCCGCGGCAGGATGCCGAGCAGGTTCTGGACGTGATGCCCCGCCTCATGCGCGATGATGTAGGCCGTCGTGAACTTGCAGGCATTGCCCGAGCAGCCGCGAAAACGCGTCTCGACCTCGCGGAAGAAGCTGGTGTCGAGAAATATCTGCTTGTCCGGCGGGCAATAGAACGGACCCATCGCCGACTGCGCCATGCCGCAGCGTCCGCCATTGGTGGCGTTGCGAAACAGCACGATGCGCGGCCCGGCGTAGCTTTGCCCGCTGGCCTGGAAGATCTCGGTCCAGCGATCGTCGAGTTCGCCGAGAACGCCTGCGATCATGCTGCCGACTTCGTCCTTGGGCGCGCCGGTCTTGGCCGGCGCCGACCGACGATCGGTCTGGTAGGTCGGCGCCTGGTTGCCGCCAGTGAGGATTTCGGCGCCGCTGATCAGGATGCGCGGATCGATGCCGAAGGCGTAACCGACCAGGCCGAGCACGATCATGGTGCCGATGCCGAGCCCACCGCCACCCATCGGAAGGCCAAATCCCCCGCCGCCCATTCCGCCGCCGCTGTCGTCGCGACGGTCATCGATCTGGTCGCTGCGACGGAAATCATCGTAACGCATTTCGGCACTTCCTCATCCCGGCGGTTGGCTTCGATAGCCAACGCAGCACTGACGTAAAATTTCCAATCCATCAATCAATAGCCCGACCGGCAATAATTGCCTAGTGCGCGGGCCCCCGCCAATTCTGCCAGCAATTCTGTCGACATAGTTCCCGGCAAATTCTGCCCGCGACCTTCGCGGTTAAGTCGATTTTTACTTTGCCCGGTCAAGGTGTCTCCAGTCGGTTGTTTAGTCCCGCGTCGCCGACAGCGTCGCCTGAGTCAGAGTATTCGAGTCATGGTTGTGTCGCGTCGCGGGGCGTCTGCAAAGGCGCCCCGCACCAAATTTGAGTCCGATTCCAGCGTTCGTATCGTCGTTGGCGATTGCGTCGCCGAGATGTCGAAGCTTCCGGCCGGCTCGGTCGATCTGGTGTTCGCAGATCCCCCGTATAATCTGCAGCTGAAGGGCGATCTCAAGCGTCCCGACGAATCCCACGTCGATGCGGTCAACAACGACTGGGACAAGTTTTCATCCTTTGCCGCTTATGACGATTTCACCCGCGCCTGGCTGCTCGCCTGCCGCCGGATCATGAAACCGTCGGCGACGCTGTGGGTAATCGGCTCCTATCACAACATTTTTCGCGTCGGCGCCATCATGCAGGACCTCGGCTTCTGGGTGCTCAACGACATCGTCTGGCGCAAGACCAACCCGATGCCGAATTTCCGCGGCCGCCGCTTTACCAATGCCCACGAAACCATGATCTGGGCGGCGCGCGACGAAAAGGCCAAGGGCTATACGTTCAACTACGAAGCTTTGAAGGCCGCCAACGAGGACGTGCAGGCGCGTTCCGACTGGCTGATCCCGCTCTGCACCGGCGAAGAACGTCTCAAGGGCGCCGACGGCAAGAAGGTGCACCCAACGCAGAAGCCTGAGGGCCTGCTGGCGCGCGTTCTGCTGTCGTCGTCAAAGCCCGGCGACCTCGTGATCGATCCCTTCAACGGCACCGGCACGACAGGCGCGGTGGCAAAGCGCCTCGGCCGCCGCTACATCGGCTTCGAACGCGACCAGACCTATGCGAGCGCGGCCGAAGCACGCATCGCCGCCATCGAACCGCTGCCCGAGGCAACTCTGGCGCCGTTCATGACCGCGCGCGACGCGCCCCGCGTGGCGTTTTCGGAATTGATCGAGCGCGGCATGATCGCGCCCGGCACCAAACTGGTCGATTCGAGAAAACGTCACGGCGCCCTGGTCCGCGCCGACGGCGCTATCATGCTCGGTGACAAGGTCGGCTCGATCCATCGCATCGGCGCCGTGGCACAGGGCTCGCCCGCCTGCAACGGCTGGACCTTCTGGCACGTCGAAACCAAGAACGGCCTCAAGCTGATCGACGAGTTGCGCGCCGAGATCCGCTCCGGTATGGCGGTGGGATAAGCCCCACCTCTACGTTACTGTCAGACCAGCCCGCGAAAGCGCACCGTATGGCGGCTTCGATGGCGCGAAACGCCTTTCGCCGCACCAATCGCAGCTTGAACCATCGACGGACATGGCAGCCGTGTCATGCACGCAGGCGAGCGCGCCCGTGTTTGCCTTAATTGGCGCAGATACTTGAAACATTCATGATCCCATGTGAGATTGCTCCCATGCGCGCGCGAGAATCCGAATCTCTCATTGTGCTGCCGTTGCTGCCGATTTTCTTCCTCGGCGCATTCCCAATATTGTTGTTGAGCCTGTTGGGACCTGCCGGGCTGGTCATCCTCGGTATCCTGATCGCCAGCGCCGGCCTGACCGACATATTGGACGCCAACAGCGCCTTCAGCGAACAGATTATCGTCCGCGGCTACACGCGCGGATCCGAACGCGCCGGGCAGCAAAAGGCGCTGCATTCGCAGATTCGCTTCGCGTTCCTCATGATAGCTGCCGGCGCCGGCCTGGTGGTCGTCGGCATCTGCGGCCTGGCGCTGTCGTAGCGGCTGCCACCCGGCCCATTCACCAACTCTTCGGTTGCACCGCGCGCCATAATTTGCGCATGGATATGCCTGCCCGCGGCAGTGCCGCCGCGCCCCGATTTTTATCGGTAACGAGAGCCAGGGAGAACGCCAGATGCTCAAATTCTACTTCAACGGATCGCCCAACCCGACCAAGGTCGCCCTCTTGCTCGAGGAAGCCGGCATTGCCTATGAGCCGGTCGCCATCGACACCCGCAAGGGCGACCAGTTCAAGCCGGAATATCTCGCCGTCAACCCGAACGCCAAGGTGCCCGCGATCGACGACGGCGGCGTCAAGGTGTTCGACAGCAACGCCATCCTGCTCTATCTGGCGGAAAAGACCGGCAAGTTCCTGCCCGCGAACACCCCGGCCAACCGCGGCGAATTGCTGTCCTGGCTGATGTTCGTCGCGACCGGCGTCGGACCGTTTTCAGGCCAGGCCGTCCACTTCAGGCACTTCGCGCCGGAAAAGATCGACTACGCCAACAACCGCTACCAGTTCGAGGCGCAGCGCCACTTCGGCATTCTCAACGACCATCTGGCCAAGCGGCGCTACATGGTCGGCGACACCTATACCATCGTCGACATGGACGTCTGGGGCTGGGCCCGCATGATTCCGTTCATTCTCGGCGACGACGCGGTCGCGAAATATGCCAACGTCAAGCGGCTGGTCGACGAGATCTCGGCGCGTCCGGCGGCGGCCAAGGCGATTGCCTTGAAGGACAAGTTCAAGTTCAAGGCCGAGATGGACGACGAGGCCCGCGGCAACATGTTCAAGCATCTCAAGGTCAAGGCGGCCTGAACAGGCAGAGAAAGTCGTAGGGTGGGCAAAGGCGCACTTGCGCCGTGCCCACCTTTTTCTTTTGTCGACGCATCTCCGAAGCTTGAAGAATGGTGGGCACGCGTTGCTTTGCCCACCCTACGCAGCGGGCTACGCGGCGGCTCGGTGTCTCAAACCGCGGCGGCGAGTTTCCGCTCCGCCGGGAATGGCCCGAGCACGCGCTCGACCAGCGTGGAATCGCAGTATTCCTTGATCTCTTTGATCTTGCCGTTCTCGATGCGAAAGACCATGCAATACTGATTGTCGTAGCGAACGCCGGCCCTGGTGACATTGTCGCCACGCGCTTCGACCACGACATGATCACCTTCGGCGATGAAGTTGAACGCCACCGTGCGCGGCCGCAACGCGAAGAACGATCGGAAATGACCCATCAGGCCGCTGTTGATGGCGTCGCGTCCCTTGAACTGATGCGACCACGAATACTGGCCGGTCACGATCCAGGTCGCATCCTCGGCAAGGTTGTCGAGGAATGTTGTGCCGCTGCGGTTGGCCGAGTCGGCGTAGACCTGCTGCACCAGCTTCTTGTTGTCGGCTGAACTCATCGTCGTCTCCTTTGCTGCAGAAGGGGCGTGCCCCGCGCCCGCATCATCGGCCGTTATCGCTCATTCTTCCAATCGATAGCGAATATGATATATATTCGTTCCATGAATTTGAATTCGCTTGACCTCAACCTGCTGGTCGCGCTCGACGCGCTGCTCAGGGAAGCCAATGTCAGCCGCGCCGCGCTGCGGATCGGGCTGTCGCAGCCGGCCGCCAGCCACGCGCTGCAACGGCTGCGCGACCTGATCGGCGACCCGCTGCTGGTTCGTACCGGCGCGCGGATGGAACTGACGCCGCGGGCGCAGGCGCTGCGCGCGCCCCTCGCGCAGGCGCTCGATCAGGTGCGATCGCTGTTCATTACCGACGATTTCGACGCCGCGACGAGCGAGCGGAATTTCCGCCTGATGATGCCGGATCTGGCGGTCGAGCTGCTGGTGCCGCCGCTGATGGAGAAGATCACGAAAGCTGCGCCGAACGTCCGAATCGACGTGGTGCCGTGGCGCGGGCCCGCGATCTTCACGGCGGAGTTCGCCCGCACCATTGATCTGGTGATCTCGATCGGCAACGCGTTCACCGGGTTTCACCGGCAACGGCTCTACATCGACCGCGATGCGCTCGCGGTACGGCGCGGTCACCCCGTCGGGGCGCGGCTGAGGCGGCCCGAGACCTTTCTCGACGCGCGCCATGTCGCGGTCGTGATCCGCGGCCAGAGCGAGGACCTGATCGACGGCTGGTTGCGCTCCAAGGGCATCGAGCGGCGCATCGCGCTGGTCGTGCCCGGCTATATTGAGGCGCTGCACGTGACCGCGCGCACCGATCTTGTCGCTTTCGTGCCGCGCCGCCTGATCGACGCGCTTTCGAAGCAATTGTCGCTCGCAACGGTCACGCCGCCGCTCGATCCCGGGACCGACGAGCAGTTCATGTTCTATCCGACCCGCGCCCAGATGGACCCAGGCTCGATCTGGCTTCGCAAAATCATGTTGGGCATCGGCCGCGAGATGGAGCGCGGCAAGCGGAAGGCGGCGTAGCGTCCAATAGGCCCTCATGGTGAGGAGGCGCGCAGCGCCGTCTCGAACCACGAGGCCCGGCTGGTGCCATTCATCCTTCGAGACGCCGCTGCGCGGCTCCTCAGGATGAGGTCCGGCAAACGATACTCAACTCCTCTCGTCGGCCAGCGCCTTCTGCACCGCCGGCCGCTCCGACATCCGCTTGCGGTGAGCGGCCACCTTGGGCAACGGCGCAAGATCGACGCCGTCGCCCTGCAGCCACCCCGACAAGGTGAACAGATAAGGGTCGCAGATCGTGTACTGCTCGCCCATCACCCACGGTCCCCTGATCATGTCGCGCTCGATCAGGGCAAAACAGGCGGCCATGGTTTCCGGCACCTTGCGCTTCATGTCGGCGAACGAGGATTCCTCGGTTGCCCAGCGATAGCCGCGCATCTTGTGCGCATGATTGATGTGGACCGTGGAGCAGAGGTAGCTGTTGAAGGATTGCGCCTGGGCGAACACGAAGGGATCGTCCGGCAACAGCTTCGCTTTCGGTGCGGTTTGCGCGACGAAGGAGAGGATGGCCGGCGTCTCGGTCAGGATGCCGCGATCCGTCACCAGCGCCGGCACCCTCCCCTTTGGGTTGATCGCCAGATAGGCCGGGCCGGTCTGCTGGCTGCTCTTGAAATCGACGCGCTCGGCGACGTAGGGCGCGCCGGCTTCCTCCAGGGCGATGTGCGAAGCAAGCGCGCAGCTGCCGGGCGAATAATAGAGCTTGAGCATGGCTGTCCTCATGGGAAAGCCGGACGTTAGCGGCGCGTCCTTCCGCCGTCCACCCCCGGGGGAGCGCGACGCCGGCGGCGCGCGGTGTCCTCCGCGCTTCAGCCGGCCCGCGCCTGCAGCTTTCCCGACAGATAGACACTGACGATCGTGTCGTCGGCGGGATAGTGTTCGGGCGCCACGGCTGTGAGCTGGGCCTGGATGCATTTCCATGCGCCGTCCTCGAACAGGTACGTGTCGGTGTACATGGTCATGCCGGTCACTTCGTTTCCATCGCGGCGGCGCGTATGCTTGTTGGTAGAGCGCACCAGCGCGACGTCGCCAACCACCGTGATCAATTCGTCGCGCGCGTCCCAATAGACGATGACGTTGGGATCAAAGCCGGTAGCCCAGCGCTTCAGATAGGTCGCGCGATCCGACCGCTGGCCCGTCGGCGCGATACTGATGAAGCCGGGATGAAGAATGGCGTCGTGCGCGGCCACGTCGTTGGTGACGAAGTTGTGGATGAAGCGGGCGTTCAGCGCGCGCAGTTCGTCCATTGCGCCGGCCGATTGATGGTTACGCGGAGAAGGCGGCATTCCTAGTCTCCCGAGCCATGTGAGAGCGCCATCTGGCGCGCCTTCTCGGCGGTCGCATCATCAGCCGGAAAGAAGCATTCGATCTTGATCTGCTGCAGCGCCGCGTCGGTCGGCATCGCCAGCGTCGTAAAGGTGGAGAAGAAGTCCAGCCGATAGTCACCCTTGGCGAGTTGCATCGTCATCACCGGCGAGGACGAAGACGAATGGCGGGGAAGTCTCCATTCGGCCGGCAGCCCGGGATAGGCCATGATCTCACCGAGCAGTTGCGCCGCGGCCCGGCTGCCTTGCGCTACGTCGCGATGAAGAATCTGGACCATTTGGCCGGCAAACTCTTCCCAATTCACGATGAATTGCCGCAGGCCCCTGGGATGAAAAACGACGTGCATGGCGTTACCGGCAAGTCCACTTTCCATCTCATACGAATCGCGAAACGTTTTCAGCAGACGCGCCGATCCCTCGTTGCGCATGCGAACGTCCCAGCGCCCGTCGATGACAATGCCCGGATACGGCTCCTGCTGCCGGAGCATGAAATCCAGCGCCTGGCGCACCGGCTGCAGATTGTCGGCCGCCAGTCCCTTGTCGCCGTATGGCGGCACGAAGCCCGCCGCGACGTGCAACGCGTTCCTCTCCTCGAGCGGCAGGTCGAGCGCGCTGCCAAGCAGTTGCACCATCTCGCGGCTCGGCTGCGACCGCCCGGTTTCCAGAAAGCAAAGATGTCGGGCCGACACGTTTGCATCGCTGGCCAACTCGATCTGGGTAAGGCGACGCACGCTTCGCCAATGCTTCAGCAGGCTGCTGAAATGCCCGGCCGGGAAATTCTGCACGTTCTGGTTGGCGGCGCCCATGCCGGGCAATCTAGACCATCGCGTCAGAAGGGCAATTACCTCGGATGTAAGCAACCTGCAGGGAGATTTCGTCTTCGCGGTTGCCCACTGCCGCCCCTCGTGCCATGACGCCCGAGAAGTAAGGGCGCAACGGGGGCGTGACATGACCGTGCTCATCGCCGGCGGCGGCATCGGCGGCCTGACGCTGGCGCTCAGCCTGCACCAGATCGGCGTTCCCGCCAAAGTTTTCGAGAGCGTCTCCGAACTGAAGCCGCTCGGCGTCGGCATCAACGTCTTGCCGCATGCGGTGCGCGAGCTGACCGAACTCGGCCTGCACGACGCCCTCGACGCAGAAGGCGTCCGCACCAAGGAGCTCGCCTATTTCTCCAAGCACGGCAGGCCGATCTGGAGCGAGCCGCGCGGCGTCGAGGCCGGTTACAAATGGCCGCAATTCTCGATCCACCGTGGCACGCTGCAGCAGATCCTGCTCGATGCGGCGATCGAACGGCTGGGAAGGGAAAACATCCTCACCAGCCATCATCTGTGCGGCTGGAGCGAGACGGAAACCGGCGTCCGCGCCGAATTCATCGACAAGGCGACCGGCAAATCGCAGGGGCATCAGCAGGGCGTGCTCCTGATCGCCGCCGACGGCATCCATTCGGCGGTGCGCGAAAAACTCTATCCCGACGAAGGCCCGCCGATCTGGAACGGACGCATCCTGTGGCGCGGCATCACCGACGGCGACGCCTTCCTGTCCGGCCGCACCATGATCATGGCCGGCCACGAGACCCTGAAATTCGTCTGCTATCCGATTTCCAAACGCGCCGACAGCGCCGGCAAATTCAGGATCAACTGGGTGGCCGAGCGGCACATGCCGCCGACCTATCAATGGCGGCGCGAGGACTACAACCGGAGCGCTGACCTCTCGGAGTTCCTGCCCTGGTTCAAGGACTGGACATTCGACTGGCTGGACGTGCCCGGCCTGATCCGGAACTGCCAGCGCGCCTACGAATATCCTCTCGTCGACCGCGATCCGATCGCGCAATGGACGTTCGGCCTGACCACGCTGATGGGCGACGCCGCGCACCCGATGTACCCGATCGGCTCCAACGGCGCGTCGCAGGCGATCCTGGACGCCCGCGTCCTGACCCGCGAGATCCTGGCGAAGGGGACGACGAACGCGGCGCTGTCAGCCTATGAAGCCGAACGCCGGCCGGCGACCTCGGACCTCGTGATGCTCAACCGCCGCAACGGGCCCGAGCAGGTGATGCAGATGGTCGAGGAGCGCGCGCCTGATGGCTATGACGTCGTCACCGACGTCTTGTCGCTGCAGGAGCTGGAGGACATCGCCGCCAATTACAAGCACGTCGCCGGCTTCCAGGTCGAAGGCCTCAACGCCAGGCCGCCGATCGTGCAGTTCAAGTCCGAAGCGCCGCGGGCGGGTTAGCACCGCTCCGTTTTCGGAATCAAAGGCCAAGCCCGTGGGCGATCACCTTGCGCATTACATTCGGCAGCGCCTCGTCGGCGAGCGTTGCGACCGGCACCCAGCGCATGCCCTCCGGCGCGGGCGCGCGGGCCGCCACCCCGGCGGTATAGACCACGAGTTCCAGCGGAAAGTGCGTGAAGACATGGGTGACGACGCCCGTCTTGCGGTGCCAGCGCGTCAGGCCCTTGAGAGCGGGCGCCTGTTGCAGCGCCGCCGCGTCGTCCTGACCTGCAAACCATTGCGATCCCGGTACTTCCGTCATGCCGCCGAGCAGGCCTTTTTCCGTTCGCGTGCGCACCAGCAGTTCACTGCCGCGCGTGACGATGAAGGCGGCGCCGCGGCGAAGCGCCCCCACCTTCTTCGGCGCGTTGCGCGGAAAAACCTCCTGATCGCCGCGCGCGCGCGCCGCACAACCCTCGTTCAGCGGGCACAGCGCGCAGGCCGGCTTCTTCGGCGTGCAGATCGAGGCGCCGAGATCCATCAGCGCCTGCGCGCTATCGCCGGCGCGGGACTTCCCGTCGCCAGCGCGGGACGGGCCGAGCAACATCGCCGCCAGCTCACCTATCACCGGCTTTGCCTGCGGCAGCGGCTGTTCCACCGCGAACAGCCGCGACACCACGCGCTCGATATTGCCATCGACCGGCATGGTTCTGGCGCCGAACGCGATCGCCGCGATCGCCGCCGCCGTGTATGGCCCGATCCCCGGCAAGGCGCGCAGGCCCTGCTCGCTCTCGGGAAACACCCCGCCATGGTCGCGCAGCAGCGCGACCGCGCAGGCATGGAGGTTGCGCGCGCGCGAATAATAGCCGAGCCCGGCCCACATCCGCAGTACCTCGTCCTGCGAGGCGCGGCCGAGCGCGGCGACATCCGGCCAGCGCGCCAGGAACTTCTCGAAATACGGCCCGACCGTCTTGACCCCGGTCTGCTGCAGCATGACCTCGGACAGCCACACCCGGTACGGATCGGCCCGCTCGCCCGCGGGCGGCCGCCACGGCAACCGGCGGCGATGGCGGTCGTACCAGGCGAGCAGCAGCGCCGGGCGATCGGTGCTGTTTTCAGCCCGTTCAGTTCGTCGTTTGGTTTTGGCGACCGCAGAAGACGGCATCCATGCACTCTAGTTTCGGAACGCAAATCTCTCCACGTCTTGCCGGAGCTTGTCCCGGGCATCCACGTCTTTCTTTCCCGCGACGGGCACGATGGTATAAGGCGCCATGGCAAAGCCCGGCCCGATCTCGGCAAAACCGCTTTCCGTCCTGCTCAGCGACGTGTTTTCGGACGCCTATGCCAAGCAGGGGTTTGCCGCCCGCGAACTGGTCACGCGCTGGGCCGACATCGCCGGCCCCGAAATCGCCGCGCATTCCGAGCCGCTGAAGATGCAATGGCCGCGGCCGGTGGACGGGCAGCCGCAGGAACCGGCCACGCTGATCTTGCGGGTGGAGGGCCCGGCCGCGCTGGAGATCCAGCATTCCTCCGACGTGATCCTGCAGCGGGTCAACCGCTTCTTCGGCTGGAGCGCGGTCGGCCGGCTGGCGCTGCGCCAGGCGCCGCTCGCGCGCCGCAAGCGCTCCGCGCCCTCGCGCGCGCCGGACGAAAAATCGGTGGCCAGGGTCGCCGAAACCCTCGACGGGGTCGAGGATGAGGCGCTGCGCGCCGCGCTGGCGCGGCTCGGGGCCTCAATCAAGCGAAATTGAGCCTGCGGCACGGAGCGGCCGACCCAACCGCCATTGCCACCAATATGATTTCAAGATAGCGAAGGCTTCGTTTTTCCGCGCTTTTTGGCGTCAACGCGCCACTCGGGAGCAGACCTCTGATGATTACGCGCCGCGCTTTCACCGCCGCCCTGTCCATGACCGGGCTCGGCCTTCTCGCCGGCTTCTCGCCGCTGCGGCTGATAACGGATGCGACGGCGCAGGGCGCTGCCGACGTCGCCAAGCCGCAATCGCTGCCGGACATGGCGCTCGGCCCCGCCAACGCCTCGGTGACCATCACCGAATATGCGTCGATGACCTGCCCGCATTGCGCGGCCTTTACCGAGAAGGTGTTCCCGAAGATCAAGTCGGAATTCATCGACAGCGGCAAGATCCGGTTCGTGTTTCGCGAATTCCCGCTCGACATCAAGGCGGCCGCAGGCTCGATGCTGGCGCGCTGCATCGCCAAGGATGACGCCCCGAAATTTTTTGCCGTGATCGATCTGCTGTTCAAGCAGCAGAACGACTGGGTGACGAAAAACACCACGGAGACGCTGACGCGGATCGGCAAGCAGGCCGGCCTCACCCAGCAGGCCGTCGAGGACTGCCTGAAGGACCAGGCGCTGCTGGACAAGCTCGCGGCCGACCAAAAGTACGCCGCCGAGGTGCTGAAGGTCACTTCGACGCCGACCTTCTTCATCAACGGCGAGATGATCAAGGGCGACCAGAGCTTCGAGGAATTCTCGAAGCGCATCAATTCGATGCTGAAGAGCTGATTCGCGCTGCGGATTCGGATGGCGCCATAAGCCCAGAAAAAGTCTCGGTAAAAGCCGGCTCGCGCGCCGCGCCCGAATCGTTGGCTGAACTTTGGCAAAACCCTTGGTAAAACCCTTGGGAAAAGCCCGGCCGGGCCGTTGCCCTCCGGTCCCGGCCTCGCCATTGTCGCCGCCACCAGCGCCCTAGCGGCGACTCATTCACACCGACATTGCCTTCTATGGTATTGTCATGGCAGGGAGATTCGCGCCCGGCCAACAGAGATCCGTGTACATGAAACTCACGCGCCTTCGCCTCCATGGTTTCAAGTCGTTCGTTGAACCCACTGACTTCATGATCGAACCCGGCCTGACCGGCGTGGTCGGACCGAACGGCTGCGGCAAATCGAATCTGGTCGAGGCGCTGCGCTGGGCGATGGGCGAGACCTCGCACAAATCGCTGCGCGCCGCCGACATGGACGCGGTGATCTTCGCCGGTTCCGGCAACCGTCCGGCGCGCAACCATGCCGAAGTCGTCATGACGATCGACAATGCCGACCGCTCCGCACCGGCCGCCGTCAATGACGGCCAGGTGCTGGAGATTTCCCGCCGCATCGAACGCGAGTCCGGCTCGGCCTACCGGATCAACGGCCGCGACGTGCGCGCCCGCGACGTGCAGATTCTGTTTGCCGACGCCGCCACCGGCGCACGGTCGCCGGCGCTGGTTCACCAGGGCAAGATCGGCGAGATCATCCAGGCCAAGCCCGAGCAGCGCCGCCGTGTGCTGGAAGATGCCGCCGGCGTGGCCGGGCTTCATGCCCGCCGCCACGAAGCCGAACTGCGGCTGAAGGCGGCCGAGGCCAACCTCACCCGCGTCGAGGACGTCGTTGGTCAGCTCGCCGGCCAGATCGACGGCCTGAAGAAGCAGGCGCGGCAGGCCATCCGTTTCCGCGAAGTCGCCGCCAAGGTGCGCAAGGCCGAGGCGACGCTGTTCCACCTGCGCTGGCTCGAGGCCAACAGCGACGTCGGCGAGGCCGCGCGCAACCATGACCTCAACGTACGCGAAATGGCCGAACGCACCCGCGAGCAGGCCGAAGCCGCGCGCATCCAGGCGATCCGCGCCGCCGAACTGCCGGCGCTGCGCGACAATGAAGCCCGCGCCGCGGCGGGGCTGCAGCGCCTCACCCATGCGCGCGAACAGCTCGACCGCGAGGAAATGCGCGCCAGGGAGCGCGTTGCCGAACTCGACCGGCGGCAGACGCAGTTCGCTGCCGACATCGCCCGCGAGCGGCAGCAGACCTCCGACGCCGAGATCGCGCTGCAACGGCTCGACACCGAGGATGCCGAGCTGAAGGAAGAGATCAGGTCGCGGGTCGAAAAGCGCTCCGGCCTCGATGAACGGGTGTCGGAGGCGGAGGCGACGCTTGCCGCTTCCGAGCGGCTGTTCGGCGAACTTACCACCGCGCTCGCCGACCTCACCGCCAAACGCACCCAGCTCGAAGCGGGTGTGCGGACCCACCGCGAGCGGCTGGCGCGGCTCGACCAGGAAATCGCCAGCGTCCACGCCGAAGAGCAGAAGCTTGGCGAGGAAACCGGTGCGCTCGGCGACATCGCCGCGCTGGCCGGCGCCTTGGCGACCGCCCAGGAAACGCTGGCGGCCTCGGAAGCCGCCGCGCAGGCCAGCGAGGCCGGTCACCTTGCCGCACGGCAGCGACTGGAATCCTCGCGCGCCCCGCTTGCGGAAGCCGAAAAGCGCGTGCAGCGGCTCGAGACCGAAGCGCGCACCATTTCAAAGCTCGTCGGCGAAACCAAGAATCTCTGGCCGCCGATCATCGACGGCGTCACCGTCGCCAAGGGTTATGAGAAGGCGCTTGGCGCCGCGCTCGGCGACGATCTCGACGCGCCAATCGATCCCTCGGCGCCGATGCGCTGGAGCAACACGGGTTCGCGGATCGACGATCCGGCGCTGCCCGCGGGCGTCGAAGCCCTCGCCACCCAGGTGCTGGCGCCGCCCGAACTGGCGCGCCGGCTGGCGCAGATCGGCGTCGTGCCCCGGGAACGCGGCGCGGCGCTGGTGTCGCAGCTCAAGACCGGCCAGCGGCTGGTGTCGCTGGAAGGCGACGTCTGGCGCTGGGATGGGTTTGTCGCGGCGGCGCATGCGCCGACCGGCGCCGCGCGGCGGCTGGCCGAACGCGCCCGGCTGGTCGATATCGAGCACGAGCTCGAACAGGCCCGCGCCGATGCCGCCGCCAGGCGACAGGCGCTGGAAGCCGCCGAGACCGAATTGAAGTTAGCATCGGGCGTCGAGTCCGCCGCCCGCGACGCCTGGCGTGCCGCGCAACGCGAAGCCGACGCCGCCCGTGAACGTCACGCCACCACCGAGCGTGAGATCAACCGCCACGCCGCGCGCAAATCGGCGCTGACGGAGGCCCACAGCCGTCTGGCGGCCGATCGCAGCGAGGCCGAAGCCGCGCACGAGAGCGCCGCCGCAGCACTCGCCGAACTGCCGCCGACCCTCGAGGCCGAAACAAGGCTGACAGCGGTTCGCACCGACATCGAGGGCCATCGCCGGTTCGCAGCCCAGGTGCGCGCCGAGGCGCAGGCGCTGGCGCGCGAAGCCGAAATCGCCGACCGTCGCTTGCAGGCGATCCTCGCCGAGCGCACGGAATGGCAGAATCGCCAGCACAGCGCCGCCTCGCAACTCGCCACCATCGAGGCCCGCATCACCGAAGTGACGGCCGAACGGGCCGATCTCGACCAGGCGCCGGCGCTGTTCGCGGAAAAGCGCCGGGCCTTGATCAACGAGATCGAGGCCGCCGAAAGCGGCCGCCGCGTCGCCGCGGACGCGCTGGCCGCCGCCGAGAGCGCGATGGCGGAAACCGACCGGGCCGCCAAGGCGTCGCTGGAAGCGCTCTCCTCCGCCCGCGAGGCCTGCGCCCGCGCCGAGGAGCGGATGCAAGGCACAAGGCGCCGGCTTGCCGACATCGAACGCGAGATCCACGACATGCTCGAAGTCGAGCCCAGCGCCGTGGCGGCGCTGGCCGAGATCGAACCCGGCGCGGAATTGCCACCGCTCGCCGAGATCGAGGAAAATCTTGAAAAGCTGCGCCGCGACCGCGATCGACTGGGCGCCGTCAATCTGCGCGCCGAGGAAGAGCTGCGCGAGGTCGAAGCCCAGCACACCGCGCTGACCACCGAACGCGACGACCTGGTCGAAGCCATCAAGCGGTTGCGCCAGGGCATCCAGAGCCTGAACCGCGAGGCGCGCGAGCGGCTGTTGACGTCGTTCGAGACCGTCAACGAGCATTTCAAGCGGCTGTTCTCGGAGCTGTTCGGCGGTGGCGAAGCCGCACTTCATCTGATCGAGAGCGACGACCCGCTGGAAGCGGGCCTTGAAATCATCGCCAAGCCGCCCGGCAAGAAGCCGCAGACGCTGTCGCTGCTGTCGGGCGGCGAGCAGGCGCTGACGGCGCTGGCGCTGATCTTCGCGGTGTTCCTCACCAACCCATCGCCGATCTGCGTCCTGGACGAGGTCGATGCGCCGCTCGACGACCACAATGTGGAGCGGTTCTGCAACCTGTTGCACGAAATGACCTCTTCGACGGAAACCCGTTTCATCATCATCACGCACAATCCGATCACGATGGCGCGGATGAACCGGCTGTTCGGCGTCACCATGGCCGAACGCGGCGTCTCGCAGCTGGTCTCCGTCGGCCTCGACGACGCCGTGAAGATTCTGGATCAGAACGTGGCGTGACGTCGCGCTTTCGTCGCCACAATGGTTGACGTCATCATCCGCGAAGGCGGATGATCCAGTACGCTGGGCTGCCCATGATCGTCACTGCCGCGTCGGCGTACTGGATGCCCGCCTTCGCGGGCATGACGAGAGCCATGACCTCACCCGATCTTCCCGCCGAACTGAAGGCCGCGCTTGACGCCAAGCTCGTGGGTCTGTCGCGCAACGACGCCGCTGAGCGTGCCGCCGCGATCTCAAGGACCTATCGCGACGGCGGCGGCTCCGGCGCGATCCAGTCCGCGACCGACGCGCTGGCCTATGCGCTGGCGCGCATGCCCGCGACCTATGCCGCGGTCACCGCCAGCCTGAACGCGCTGGTCGGAATCAGGCCGGACTTTGCCCCGAAAAGCCTGCTCGATGTCGGCGCCGGGCCCGGCACCGCAACCTGGGCGGCCGCCGAAGTCTTCCCGTCGCTGGCGGATTTCGCGCTCTTGGATGCGAACCATGCCTTGCGGGCGCTGGCGCTGGATCTGATGCGCGACAGCACGCGGCTGCGCGAGACCGGCTACGAACGTGGCGAAGCCCGTGCCGCGCTGGCGAAAGCGGATGCGGCCGACCTCGTCATGGCGAGCTACATGATCGGAGAGATCGGCGATGCCGAACAGCGTGCGCTCGCCGAAATGATGTGGGAAAAAACGCGCGACGCGCTGCTCGTGGTCGAACCCGGCACACCCGCGGGCTATGCCCGGATCATCGCGCTGCGTGAACGGCTGATCGCATTGGGCGCGCATGTCGCCGCCCCCTGCCCGCATGATGGCGCTTGCCCGATTCAGGCGCCGGACTGGTGCCATTTCACCCAGCGCCTGCAACGGTCGCGGGCGCACCAGCAGGTCAAGGGCGTCGAGCTGCCGTTCGAGGACGAGAAATTCGCCTATGTCGCGCTGACGCGCGCGCCGGCCGCTCAGCGCCGTTCCCGGATTCTGGCGCAGCCGGTCGTCACCAAGGTCGAAATATCCGCAAAACTCTGCACCCCGACCGGCCTTGCCGCTACAAGCGTACCACGCCGCGCCAAGGCGGAGTATGCCAGCGCCCGGCGCTGGCGGTGGGGCGATGCCATCAATTGATCCCGTCATTCCGGGATGGTCCGAAGGACCAGACCTCAGATGCGCAATCGCGCATCGGGGAATCTCGAGATTCCGGGTTCGATGCTTCGCATCGCCCCGGAATGACAGAGGAGTGTTTGCCTCTTGAACTTATCCCGCCTCACGTCCGACTAACGCCATGCCCGACTCGGGCCGGGGCTGCCCGCCCGTCGTTTCTCGTCTAATTTCCCTGTCTCTTCGTCCCACAGGAGTTGTCTGCCATGTCGACCGGCTGGATCGTTCTCGGCGTCATCGTCATCATCGTGCTGTTTGCCTTCGGCGCGTATAACCGCCTCGTCGCGCTCAGCCAGCGCGTCAGCCAGGCCTTTGCCGACATCGACGTCCAGCTCAAGCAGCGACACGATCTGATCCCGAACCTGGTCGAGACCGTCAAGGGCTACGCCTCGCATGAGCGCGGCACGCTCGACGACGTGATCAAGGCGCGCAACTCGGCGATGTCGGCGCAGGGGCCGGCGCAGGTGTCGGCGGCCGAAAACCAGCTGAGCGGCGCACTTGGCCGCCTGATCGCGCTGTCGGAGGCCTATCCGGACCTCAAGGCCAACGCCAATTTCCAGCAGCTGGCGAGCGAATTGTCCGACATCGAGAACAAGATCGCGGCCAGCCGGCGCTTCTTCAACAACGCGGTCCAGGAGTACAATACCGGCATCCAGCAGCTGCCCGCCGCATTGTTCGCCGGCATGTTCGGCTTCACCAGCAAGGAATTCTTCGACCTCGGGGCCAGCCGCACCCAGGTCGAAGTGGTGCCGACCGTGAAGTTCTGAGGGCTGTCCATGTCTCTCTTTCGTCATTCCGGGGCACGCCAAGGGCGTGAACCATGGCGCGCGATTGCGCACCTGGGAATCTCGAGATTCCGGGTTCGATGCTCCGCATCGCCCCGGAATGACGCGTGGTGACGCACCATGGCCGCCTACGGTCTCTATACGCATATCGCATCGAACAAGGTCCGTTCGATGCTGATGCTGGCGGGCCTGTTTCTGCTGATCTACGTGCTGGTGTTCGCGGGCGCGCTGGTCGCCGAAGCGACGATCCGCGGCGACGGATCGGTCGACTTCTACCTGAGAGCCGCCTGGCGCGACCTGGTCGTGGCTTTCCCCTATGCCACGTTCGCCGCGGCGCTGTGGATCGTGGTCGCCTATTTCTTCCACCAGAACATGATCGACGCGGTGACCGGCGGCGCGAGCGTGACGCGTCAAGAGCAGCCGCGGCTGTACAATCTGCTGGAAAATCTGTGCATCTCGCGCGGCATCCCGATGCCGAAGCTGAAGGTGATCGACAGCCCGGCGCTTAACGCCTTTGCGAGCGGCCTCAACCGGCGGCAATACGCCATAACGGTCACGTCAGGGCTTCTGCAGGCGCTCGACGACCGGGAGATGGAGGCCGTGCTCGGCCACGAACTCACGCATGTCCGCAACGGCGACGTGCAGCTGATGGTGATCGCGGTCATCATCGCCGGCGTCGTCGGCTTCTTCGGCGAACTGTTCTTTCGCATGTTCACCAACATGTCGGGCGGCTCCGGCAGCAGCTCGTCATCGTCTTCCTCCTCGTCCAACCGCAGCAAGGGCGGCGGGGCGGTAATCGCGATCATCATCGCGGTGGCGCTGATCCTGCTGGCCTGGCTGTTGTCTCAGGTGGTCAAGCTGGCGCTGTCGCGGTCGCGCGAATTGCTGGCCGACGCCGGATCGGTCGAACTGACCAAGAATCCCGACGCCATGATCTCGGCGTTGCGCAAGATCGAGAATCGCGGCGAGCTTCCCGGCGCAACCTCGGCGATCATGGAATTGTGCATCGACAATCCGCGCGAGGGGTTTGCGGACCTGTTTGCGACCCACCCGTCGGTGGATCGGCGCGTCAAGGCGCTGGTGCAGTTCGCCGGCGGCCGCGATCCTGGCCCGCTGGCCGCGCCGCCGGATGCAGCGGTCACCCCGGAAAATCCGGCGGAACCGGTCCCCACGCAACTCCCGCCTTCGCTTCCCCAAACCCCCCTGACATGACGCCGATGGCCCGGCCGCGGGCTCGCCATCCCGGCCATCCGAACCCCATGGACGCCGGGGCGGCTGGCGCCTGCCCTTGGTCAGAGCCATTTCCGTTTCAACCCAAACAGAACGGGCGTCTAAAGCGCGATGAGATTGGGATGAACCGTCATCGCGCTTTAGCTCCTTGTTTGAGCATGATCTTTTCGGAAAACCGCTGCACACTTTTCCGGATCATGCTCTAGATTCTTGATTTGACGGGTCTTATCCACATCGCTGGAAAGCGTGCCATCAACATATCCAGTATGAATAAGGGCGCCGGCCTTCTAAGGAATTGAATTCTCCCTTGTTTCTGCCATGTTCGCGACCAAAGCAGGGAACGGGGACCTGCCGATCGCTCCCGCGGTTGGAGAGCCGTTCAAGGGAATTCCATGGCAAAGCCGGTCGTGATTGTGGTGGGGGCGGACAAGGGTGGGGTCGGCAAGACCACGGTGTCACGGACCCTGCTGGATTATTTCAGCGCCAACAATGTGCCGACCCGGGCGTTCGACACCGAATCCCCCCGGGGAACCCTGAAGCGGTTTCACCCCGACATCACCGAGATCGTCGACATGACGACGACCTCGGACCAGATGAAGATCTTCGACACGCTGAACGCGGCCAGCCCCTTCGTCACCGTGATCGACGTCCGGGCCGGACTGCTGTCGCCGGCGCTGGCCTCGCTGCGGGACATCGGCTTTCTCGACGCCGCGAAGTCCGGACAGATCACCTTTGCCGTGTTCCATATCCTGGGCCCTTCGATCGCCTCACTCGATGAAATTGCCGAAACCGCCAACTTCATGCAGGGCGCCAGGTATTTCCTGGTGAAGAACTTCATCAACGACACCCAGTTTTTCCAGTGGGACCAGGCGACCTATAATTCCTACTTTCACCGCATCAAGGACGCGACCGACCTCGTCATCCCCAAGCTCAACGAAATGGCCTATGAGCAGGTCGAGGTTTCCTCGGTGCCGTTCCTCAAATTTGTCGCCAACAAGGGCAAGGACGACGAAGCCGCGAATTATTCGTTCGTGCTGCGCGGCTATGTCCGGCACTGGCTTGCCAACGTCTGGAGCGAGTTCGACCGCATCAAGCTGACCGACCTCGTGGGCGCCGGCAAGCCGGGCGTCCGCACCGGCGAAAAATAATCGCCCCGTGGTCACGATGGGGCTGGATTAGGCTAAAAATTCGCCTGATATAGCGCCTGATGAGCCTTACGCCCGTCTACATCATCTGCTCGCCCCGACCGATGGTCGGCAAGACACTGCTCGCGCGGTTGTTGAGCGAATTCCTGCTGTTGAAGGACGGCGCGGTCGCCGCTTTCGACATCAATCTGAAAGAGCCGTCCCTGCTCGAATTTCTGCCTGACATCACCGAGACGGCCGACGTCATCGACACCCACGGCAAGATGCAGCTGATGGACCGCCTGATCGCCCATGACGGCGTCGCCAAGGTGGTTGACCTTGGTTTCCACGCCTTTGACGAGTTTTTCAAGATGATCGAGCAGATCGGTTTTCTGAAGGAAGCCGCCCGCCGCGGCGTCACGCCGATCATCCTGTTCATCGCCGATACCGACCGGGTCTCGGCGCGCAGTTTCCTGGCGCTGCAGGAGCAGATTCCGCCCGAGGTGCTGATCACCATCGACAACGAATATGTGGTGCGGGGCGAATTGCCGGCCGCGATGGACCTCGGACGCACCGTTCGGCTGTCGGCGCTGCCTTCGTTCCTGAAGACCTATGTCGACCGGCTGGCCTTTTCGTTCACCGACTACCTGCGCGGCGAGCGCGACTCCTCGACCGAGCTGCATCAGTGGATTCGCAGGAATTATACCAGCTTTCGGGAGATCGAGCTGGACCTGATCGCGCAGCGGCCTTAAGCCGCGATCACGAAAACAGCGAGCTAGTGCCCCTCGAACGCCATCAGCGTGCGTACCGGGACATCCATTGCGCGCAGCTTGTCCGCGCCGCCGAGATCGGGCAGATCGATGATGAAGCAGGCGGCGACCACGTTGGCGCCGATCTGGCGCAGCAGCTTCACCGCGCCCTCCGCGGTGCCGCCGGTGGCGATGAGGTCGTCGACCAGGATGACGCGCTCGCCCGGCTGAATGGCGTCGACATGCATTTCCATTTCATCGAGGCCGTATTCCAGCGAATAGGCGATGCTCACGGTGGTATGCGGCAGCTTGCCCTTCTTGCGGATCGGCACGAAGCCGGCGGAAACCTGGTGCGCCACGGCGCCGCCGAGAATAAACCCCCTCGCCTCGATCCCGGCGACCTTGTCGATCTTCAGTCCCGCCCAGGGCTGCACCAGTTCGTCCACCGCGCGGCGAAAGGCGCGGGCGTCCGCCAGCAGGGTCGTGATGTCGCGGAACAGGATACCCGGCTTCGGGTAATCCGGAATGGTGCGGACGGTGGCCTTCAGGTCGTGATCGAATGTCATCGGTGTCTTTCTCCAATGTCATTCCGGGGCGATGCGCAGCATCGAACCCGGAATCTCGAGATTCCGGGTCTGGTGCTAGCGCACCATCCCGGAATGACATGCCTCAAAATTCTTCTCGACCTGTCCCCGCATTCAACCGAAACGCGTTCTCGACGATACGCAGTCCGACATCGCCGCCGAGCGACATCAGCGATTCCGGGTGAAACTGCACGCCGCCGACCGGCAGGGTCTTGTGTTCGATCGCCATCGCGACGCCGT